>Ga0209173_100043_pt1 | contig 197850 bp, 187 predicted proteins | sample SynthPrep_16_END_FD_187206 | JGI IMG/M metagenome (GOLD analysis project Ga0209173, IMG submission 187206) | Synthetic microbial communities from Ohio, USA - SynthPrep_16_END_DS12_MetaG (SPAdes) (version 2) | ecosystem: Engineered > Bioreactor > Aerobic > Activated sludge | place: USA: Ohio...
CTCGACTTCACCACGTACTGGCTGCCCAGATACTTGTTGATGGTCTTGGCCTTGGCCGGGGATTCCACGATGACCAGCGATTTGCCCATGGATCAGAAAATTCCTGAATTGCGAAATATAGAAGGCACGAAGCCGGAGGTGTTTACAAAGCAGCGAGCGAAGGTCAGGCAAGGCGAAAACAGTCGAAAAAGCGCGGTGTACGAGCTGTACATGAGCATTTTGAGGCTGGTTTCAACGCAGCATGGCCGAGAGCAGCAATTTGTAGACGCCCTCTAAGGCCCCGCTATATATAGTGGCGACCAAGCGAAGGTCAAGCGCAGGGAGCTGCGCAGTCAGACTTGCGAAGCGCCGATGGGGCTGACTTCGGCCTGAATCAAAGCAAAGCGTGGAACGCGCTCGCCGTCCACTTCGATCTCTTCACAGAACATGCTCAGCGGTCTTACCCACAAGCCAAACTCGCCGTACAGCGCCTGGTAGACGACCACCTCTTCCTCGCTCTCGGAATGGCGTGCCACACCGAATACACGGTACTGCGGGCCTTTGTAGTGACGATAAAGTCCTGGCTGCAACTGCATGAGCGGTTCCCGAAATAAAAAGCCGTAAAAAGCAAAACCGGGGCACAGGGCCCCGGTTTCTGTCCACTGACGCTTAAACGCGCTCGAAGACGGTGGTGATGCCTTGGCCAAGGCCCACGCACATGGTGGAAACACCAAAGGTGCCGCCGTTCTGTTTCATGACGTTGAGCAGGGTACCGGAGATACGGGCACCGGAACAACCGAAGGGGTGACCCAGGGCGATCGCGCCGCCGTGCAGGTTGACCTTCTCTTCCATCTTGTCGAGCAGTTTCAGGTCCTTCAGCACAGGCAGGGCCTGGGCGGCGAAGGCTTCGTTGAGCTCGACGAAATCGATGTCAGCCATGCTCAGACCTGCACGCTTGAGCGCCTTCTGAGTGGACGGCACCGGGCCGTAACCCATGATCGCCGGATCGACACCGGCAACGGCCATGGCGCGAACCACCGCCATCGGCTGGATGCCCAGATCCTGGGCGCGCTGGGCGCTCATGACGATCATGCAGGAGGCGCCGTCGGTGATCTGCGAGGACGTACCTGCAGTCACGGTGCCGCCTTTCGGGTTGAACGCAGGTTTCAGCGCAGCCAGGCTCTCGAGGGTGGTTTCCGGACGAATGGTTTCGTCGAAGTCGTACACCTTGAGGAAGCCGTTCTCGTCGTAGCCTTGCATCGGGATGATTTCATCCTTGAACTTGCCTTCGACGGTGGCCTTGTGCGCCAGACGGTGCGAGCGCTCACCGAAGGCGTCCTGCGCCTCACGGCTGATGCCATGCATCTTGCCCAGCATTTCTGCGGTCAGGCCCATCATGCCGGACGCCTTGGCGGCGTACAGCGACAGGTGCGGGTTCGGGTCGACACCGTGCATCATGCCGACGTGGCCCATGTGCTCCACACCGCCAACAACGAACACGTCGCCGTTGCCGGTCTGGATCGCCTGCACGGCAGTGTGCAGGGCGCTCATCGACGAACCGCACAGGCGGCTGACGGTCTGGCCGGCACTGGTGTGCGGGATCTGGGTCATCAGCGACGCCATGCGCGCGATGTTCCAGCCCTGCTCCAGGGTCTGGTTGACGCAGCCCCAGATCACGTCCTCGACTTCAGCCGGGTCGATCTTGGAATTGCGCTCCAACACTTTGCTGATCAGGTGCGCGGACATGGTCTCGGCGCGGGTATTGCGGTGCATGCCGCCCTTGGAACGACCCATCGGGGTACGACCGAAGTCGACGATCACTGCATCTCTAGGATTCAGGCTCATATTTCTACTCTCGCTCTGTTCGCTGCACGATTAACCGAAGAACTTCTGGCCCTTGGCGGCCATTTCGCGAAGTTTTGCGGTCGGGTGGTACAGGGCGCCCAGCTCGGCATACTTGTCAGCCAGGGCGACGAATTCAGCAACACCGATGGAGTCGATGTAGCGCAGCGCACCGCCACGGAAGGGAGGGAAGCCGATACCGTAGATCAGGCCCATGTCGGCCTCGGCTGCGGTGTCGACGATGCCGTCTTCCAGGCAACGAACGGTTTCCATGCACAGCGGGATCATCATGAAGTTGATGATGTCCTCGTCGGTGACTTCACGCTCTTCGACCACGATGGACTTGAGCAGCTCGTAAGCAGCCGGGTCGGTGACCTTCTTCGGCTTGCCGCGCTTGTCGGTCTCGTAGGCATAGAAGCCCTTGCCGTTCTTCTGACCCAGGCGATTGGCGTCGTACATCACGTCGACGGCAGTCTTGCCTTCGACAGCCATACGATCCGGGAAGCCTTCGGCCATCACGTCACGGCCGTGGTGGCCAGTGTCGATGCCGACCACGTCGGAGAGGTAAGCCGGGCCCATGGGCCAGCCGAACTTCTCCATCACCTTGTCGATACGCACGAAGTCGACGCCGAAGCCCAGGAGCTTGGAGAAGCCGCCGAAGTACGGGAACAGCACGCGGTTGACCAAAAAGCCCGGGCAATCGTTGACCACGATCGGGTTCTTGCCCATCTTCTTGGCGTAGGCAACGGTGGTGGCCACGGCCACTTCGCTGGACTTCTCGCCACGGATGACTTCCACCAGCGGCATCATGTGCACCGGGTTGAAGAAGTGCATGCCAACGAAGTTTTCCGGACGCTTGAGCGCCTGGGCCAGCAGGCTGATGGAGATGGTCGAGGTGTTGGAGGCCAGGATGGCGTCTTCACGCACCGCATCTTCCACCTCGGCCAGCACGATCTGCTTGACCTTGGGGTTCTCGACCACGGCTTCGACGACAATGTCGACGTTGCCGAAATCGCCGTAGGACATGGTCGGACGGATGGCGTTGAGCGCTTCGGCCATCTTCGCCGGGGTCATGCGGCCTTTCTCGACGCGCTTGCCGAGCAGCTTGGAAGCCTCGTTCAAGCCCATCTGGATACCCTCTTCACGGATATCCTTCATAAGGATCGGGGTGCCCTTGGAGGCCGACTGATAGGCGATGCCGCCACCCATGATGCCGGCGCCGAGTACGGCGGCCAGTTTCACGTCGCGAGCGATCTCGTCGTGGTGCTTGGCTTTCTTCTTCAGTTCCTGATCGTTGAGGAACAGACCAATCAGGCTCTCGGCAACCGAGGTCTTGGCCAGCTTGACGAAGCCGGTGGCCTCGACTTCCAGCGCCTTGTCACGGCCGAAGTTGGCGGCTTTCTGAATGGTCTTGATGGCTTCGACCGGAGCCGGGTAGTTCGGGCCGGCCTGGCCAGCGACGAAGCCCTTGGCGGTCTCGAAGCACATCATCTGCTCGATGGCGTTGAGCTTGAGCTTTTCCAGCTTGGGCTGACGCTTGGCCTTGTAGTCCAGCTCGCCGGAGATGGCGCGCTTGACCAGATCGAGAGCGGCGGCCTGCAGCTTGTCTGCACTGACCACGGCATCGACGGCGCCCACTTTCAGGGCGTCTTCGGCACGGTTTTCCTTGCCCGAAGCGATCCACTCCACGGCGTTATCGGTACCGATCACGCGCGGCAGACGCACGGTGCCGCCGAAGCCCGGGTAGATGCCCAGTTTGACTTCCGGCAGGCCGATCTTGGCACTGGCGCTCATTACGCGATAGTCAGCGGCCAGGCACATCTCGAAACCGCCACCCAGGGCGATGCCGTTGATGGCGACGACGGTCGGCACGGCGAGGTCTTCGAAATCACTGAAGATCTTGTTGGCTTCCAGGTTGCCAGCCACCAGCTCTGCGTCGGGCAGTTTGAAGTTGTCGACGAACTCGGTGATATCGGCGCCGACGATGAACACGTCCTTGCCACTGGTGACAATCACGCCCTTGATCGAACCGTCAGCCTTGATCGCGTCGACGGAGGCGCGCAGCTCGTTGAGGGTAAGACGGTTGAATTTGTTGACGGACTCACCCTTGAGGTCGAACTTCAATTCGACGATGCCGCTCTCAAGAGCCTTAACCGTGATGGCTTTACCTTCGTAAATCATCAACTGATCTCCACGGTATGGAAGCTGAACAGTACACATCGGAGCCAACCGGCAGGCCAGCCCGCGGCAGCGCCGCACGAGCATAGCCCCAATCGGTACGACACACCCACCGACGCGATATTCGGGCTGCATGTGGCGCGCCTAACAAGGCAAACGCTCAATTCATACGCCCGTTTGATTTGGGTGTGCACACCTTCAGGGAAAAGCCTGCACTTGTCAATTGGCCTCTTTTCGTCGATTTCCCGACGATTTCTGCAGGCCTGGTCATTCGTGGCCTCCAGCCGGCTCCGATAAACAGCGTCAATAACGCACCATTGCGAGGGTTTTCCTGCTTGGTATAGACACGCCGAGGCGCCTAGCCAAATCGCCCCGCTGCGGGTACAGTCGTCTCACTTTCAGCTGGCACAGCGCCACCTGAGGGCAACACAAAAACAAATCGAGCCCCACGATGGGCCACACGGAGTCGCCAATGTCGAGCCGCCGTTCGCTTGCATTTCCCCTGAGCGCCCTGCTCCTTTTCGTCTTCACGTCGCTCTCCTCCACCTTGCTCAGCGCCGCGCCAGCCGATGATCTGCTGCGCCTGCACCAGTTGCGCCTGGCAACCCAGAAAAGCCTGGGCGACTTCTACATGTATAACGGCATGGAAGGCGATCAGCGCTACGCGCGAATGATTGGCGAGTCCCTTCAGGAAGGCCAAGCGCACCTGGACGGCCTGGGCGAAATGCCCGGCGATGCAAGCAAGGCGCTACGCGCGCAGCTGCAAACCAATTGGCAAAGTTACCGCAGCGGGCTCCAGGCACTGATGGAAGCCATGCGCAGCCAGGGTTTCACCGACCTGCAACCCGTCGCCGATCTGGCTGAGAACAACCAACGCATCATGGCCATTGGTCAGGAGCTGTATCAGAAGATTCAGCAAGAAAGCGGTTTCAGCGTACCGCAGCTGACGCAGAAGAGCCGTGAGCAGAGCCTGCTGATGCAGAACATCGCTCTGGACTACGCTTCACGCAGTGCCTCGGTCGGCGCCAGCTTCTTCGGCGGCGGCGAAGAACGCGCCATCGACGAGCTTGCTGGCGAATTCGCCAGCAAGCTGAACAACCTCAGCGCCGCCCAGCAGAACACCCCGGAGATCAATGCGGCCCTGAACTCCATCGGCACCAAATGGCGTTACATCGAGAAATCCCTGCGCAACTACAACGAAAACACCGTACCTTTCCTGATCAGCAAGTATTCCGACAGCATCATCGAAGGCCTGGAAGCCGTTGCCGCCCAGTACGCCACCAGCCAACACTGATGCTCCATGTTTCCGGCCTGCCTGGCCCAACTCTTGCCCGGTGCTAGCACCGGGCTTTTCTTTGCCTTTTTCACGACCAGTCGCCCTATCCCACACAATGGGGCCATACTTGAGACAGAGCCATTTGCCCCCCTTTAAGGAGGATTTCACCATGCCCTACCAGCACATTCTGGTCGCCGTCGACCTGACCGAGGAATGCGACCCTGTCGTGACACGTGCGCAGAAGCTGGCGAAGGCCAGTGGCGCCAAGATGTCTCTGGTGCATATCGTCGAACCCATGGCCATGGCCTTCGGTGGTGACGTGCCGATGGATCTGTCGATGCTGCAGCAACAACAGTTCGAGCAGGCACGCGAGCGCCTGGACAGCTTCACTGGCAAGTATCCCGAACTGACCGCGGACCAGCGCCATCTGGCTTATGGCCAACCACGCCAGGAAATCCACCGCCTAGCCGAAGAGCAGGGTTGCGACCTGATCGTGGTCGGCAGCCATGGCCGCCACGGCCTGGCGCTGTTGCTGGGCTCGACCGCCAATGACGTACTGCACGGCGCGCCCTGCGATGTACTCGCAGTGCGCCTGAAGAAAGGCGAAAAAGGCGCTTGAGATCGCGTCGCGGCTGAAGCCCCTCCCACAGTAGCCGCGTTGGCTCTGCCCGCGGGAGGCGCTTCAGCGGCGAGCTTTTTTGGCTTCAGCCCTACTCGAACGAATCGCCCGCGCTCATGACCAGCGGGCGAATCTTCTGCAGCTGGGTCTCCAGCGACACCGTCATGCTCGATGACATCGAGAAGAAGGTGAGGAAGGCCTTGAGGTTGGAGTCGCCTTCACAGGTGTCGTGAATGCGCTGCCAGAAAGCCTGGTTAACCAGCTTCAGTTGCTGGAACAGGCGCACCAGCCCTTTCAGCTCCCAATCGGCCAGACGCCCCTCGCGCATGTTGAAATATTGCCGCGTCAGGTACAGCGATACCGCGCGCAGGATGAATTCCTGATTGTTGGCAAAGGGCAGATGGTGCTGCGCCATGGGTTTCAGGCGCGCCAGCACCGGGCAGGCGCTGGTGGCCATGATCACCCCGAGCAGCGCACGCAGGCCCTCCTCCAGGCCGACCTGCTTGGTGTACTCACGCTCCGGTGTGCGCACCCAGACGCTGGCCTTCTTGAAGGCTGGCAGGCCACGAAAATCCTCGATCACCCGATGCAGATCGACCGCTGCCGGACAATGGCTGAACTGCTCGCGACTCAGCGGACAATTGCTGCATTGCTGATGTTCAAGGCGCGTCCAGGCGGGGGCCTGTTGCGCCTGGACGGGGTCATATTCGCGGTTCAGCTCGATCCGGTAGCTGAACTGATGATTGTCGTCGAGAGTAATACGGTACTCGATGGCCATTGTCCGTTCCTTCGTCAGCCTTCCAGCTCTGCCCAGCGCTCGAGCAACTCGTCCATTTCCTTCTGCAAGCCCTCGAGACGCGCCAATACTTCCGTGGTGACCTGCACCGGCTGCTGGTAGAAGGCAGGATCGGATACCTGCTCCTGTACCGCGGCCATTTCCTGCTCAAGGGCATCGATCTGCCCGGGAATCGCTTCCAGCTCGCGCTGTAGCTTGTAGCTTAGTTTCTTCTTCGCCGGCTCGACGCTCTCTTGCACGGGAGCCACTGCGGCTGGGGCCGTCGCTTCGACGATGGCTGTGGCCAGTTCGGCCTTGCCGGACTTGCTTTCACCCACACCGAGCAGGCGCGGTGAGCCGCCCTGGCGCAGCCAATCCTGATACCCGCCGACGTACTCGCGCACCTTGCCTTCACCCTCGAACACCAGGGTGCTGGTCACCACGTTGTCGAGGAAGGCACGGTCGTGGCTGACCATCAGCACGGTGCCAGGGAAGTTGAGCAGTACTTCTTCGAGCAGTTCCAGGGTTTCTACGTCCAGGTCGTTGGTCGGTTCGTCGAGCACCAGCAGGTTGGCCGGCTTGCTGAACAACTTGGCGAGCAACAGTCGTGCCCGTTCACCGCCCGATAGCGCTTTGACGGGCGTACGGGCGCGTTGCGGGCTGAACAGGAAGTCGCCCAGGTAGCTCAGTACATGACGGTTCTGGCCGTCGATAGTGATGAAATCGCGGCCTTCGGCGACGTTGTCGATTACCGTCTTCTCCGGCTCGAGCTGGTGACGTAATTGGTCGAAATACGCCACTTCCAGTTTGGTGCCGACCTCGATCTTGCCGCTGCTCGGTTGCAGGTCGCTGAGTAACAGCTTGAGCAGAGTGGTCTTGCCGGTACCGTTGGCGCCAAGCAGGCCGATACGGTCACCGCGCTGCAGGACCATGGAGAAATCCTTGACCAGGAAGGGTCCGCCGGCATGGGCGAAACTGACGTTCTCCGCCACCATCACCTGCTTGCCGGACTTGTCCGCAGTATCGAGCTGGATATTCGCCTTGCCCTGGCGCTCGCGTCGCTCGCTGCGTTCGGCACGCATCGCCTTGAGCGCACGTACACGCCCTTCGTTACGGGTGCGACGGGCCTTGATGCCCTGACGAATCCACACCTCTTCCTGGGCCAGGCGCTTGTCGAACAGCGCATTGGCGGTTTCCTCGGCAGCCAGTTGCTGCTCCTTGTGCACCAGGAAGCTGGCGTAGTCGCCGTTCCAGTCGATCAGGCCGCCACGGTCCAGTTCGAGGATGCGCGTGGCCAGGCTCTGCAGGAAGGAACGGTCGTGGGTGATGAACAGCACGGCGCCGCCAAAGTCTTTAAGCGCCTCTTCCAGCCAGGCGATGGCGCCGATGTCCAGGTGGTTGGTCGGCTCATCGAGCAGCAGCAGATCCGGCTCGGACACCAGTGCCTGCGCCAGCAGTACGCGACGACGCCAGCCCCCGGAGAGCTCGGCCAGAGTCTTGTCGGCCGGCAACTGCAGGCGGCTCAGGGTGCTGTCGACCAGTTGCTGCAGGCGCCAGCCGTCTTTGGCTTCCAGCTCCTGCTGCACGTGCATCAGTTGCTCGAGGTCGTCGTCGCCGTGAATGTTCTGCGCCAGATGGTGATAACGCGCCAACAATTCGCCAACGCCGGCAAGGCCTTCGGCAACCACGTCGAACACCGTGCGCTCGTCGGCACGCGGCAGCTCCTGCGGCAGCTCGCCGATCTTAAGCCCTGGTGCACGCCAGATTTCGCCGTCGTCGGGCATCTGGTCGCCCTTGACCAGACGCAGCATGCTCGACTTGCCGGTGCCGTTGCGGCCAATGATGCACACCCGCTCGCCCCGCGCGATCTGCCAGGACACTCCATCGAGCAGGGGCATGGCGCCATAGGCGAGGGATACGTCGGCAAACTTGAGCAGGGTCATGGGCATCTCCAGAAACAGGGGGCGCATTCTACCCGAGTTGCCAGCCGGCTGTTGCCGTTTCCACAGACGCAACAGATGTCGCCCCTGCTCATCATCTGGCGCAGGCAAAGCGCATCTTTGCTACATGTGTCCATCTGGCCCGACGGCATTCACCGCACCCCGATGAAGCGCTAAGCTAGAGCCATGCAACGACACGGATCGTGTTGCCCCATACCTCTGCTTCTCCTGGAAATGCCATGCGCAGTCGCTTTTTCTCTGTAGTTTCCTGTCTGATTCTCACCGCCACCGGCATCGCCAGTGTCGAAGCTGCCAGCCTCACCCAGCAGCGCCAGTACTATGATGAGGCCAAGCGGGCCTTGGCCAAGGGCGACAGTGGCCCTTATCGCCAGTACGCCAGCGCGCTACGCGATTACCCACTGACGCCTTATCTGGCCTATGACGAGCTGACCAACCGACTCAAGTCGGCCAGCAATGCCGAGATCGAGAAATTTCTCGCCGAGCACGGTGACTTGCCCCAGGCCAGCTGGATGAAACTGCGCTGGTTGCGCTGGTTGGCCGAGCGTGGCGACTGGAAACCCTTCCTCGATCACTACGATGCCAAGCTCAACTTCACCGAGCTGGACTGCCTCTACGGCCAATACCAGCTCAGCCACGGCCTGACCGCCGAAGGCAACGCCACTGCCGAGAAGCTATGGCTGGTCGGCAAATCCCAACCCAACGCCTGTGACCCACTGTTCGAGCGCTGGGCCGCCAATGGCCAGCTCACCGAGCAGCGTCGCTGGCAGCGCACCAAGCTGGCGGTGGAAAGCGGCAACTACGGCCTGGCCAACTTCCTGATCAAAGGCATGCCAACGCTCGGCGAGCGCGGCAAGCTGATGGTCGAAGTGGCGCAGAAACCGCAGCTATTGAAAAACACCGCGCGCTTCGCCCCCGCCGATGACGCCATGAGCGACGTGGTCGGCCTCGGCTTGCGTCGCCTGGCTCGGCAGAGCCCGGAAGATGCCCTGGCCCTGCTCGACGGCTACGCCCAACGCATGAAGTTCTCCGCCGACGAGCAGGTCGCCATCGCCCGGCAGATCGGCCTGCGCCTGGCACAACGCTTCGACCTGCGCGGTCTGCAGGTCATGGCCAAGTACGATCCGCAACTGCGTGACAACACCGTCAGCGAATGGCGTGCGCGTCTGCTGCTGCGTCACGGCCGCTGGGAAGAGGCCTACCAGCTGACCCAGAACATGCCGTCCGACCTGGCCAGCAGCAACCGCTGGCGCTACTGGAATGCGCGCAGCCTGCAATTGGCGCAACCCAACAGCCAGCAACCGGCGGTGCTGTTCCAGGCTCTGGCCAAGGAGCGTGATTTCTACGGTTTCATGGCAGCAGATCAGGTCAAGGCGCCTTACGCCCTGAATAACCAGCCGCTGGTTCTCGATCCCAAGGTGGTGCAGAAGGTACGCAATACCGCTGGTATCAAGCGCGCGATGGAGTTCCATGCCCGTGGCCAGATCGTCGACGGTCGCCGCGAGTGGTATCACGTCAGCCGCCTGTTCAGCCGTGACGAACTGGTGGCCCAGGCGCGCCTGGCCTACGAAATGGAATGGTACTTCCCGGCCATCCGCACCATCAGCCAGGCCCAGTACTGGGACGACCTGGAAGTGCGCTTCCCCATGGCGCATCGCAACGAGTTGGTACGCGAAGCCAAGCGCCGTGACCTCCATTCGAGCTGGGTGTTTGCCATTACCCGCCAGGAAAGCGCGTTCATGGCCGACGCCCGCTCCCACGCCGGCGCCATGGGCCTGATGCAACTGATGCCGGCCACTGCCAAGGAAACCGCGCGCAAGTTCGGCATTCCCCTGGCTTCACCACAGCAGGTACTCAACCCGGATACCAATATCCAACTGGGCGCTGCGTACCTGAGCCAGGTATATGGCCAGTTCAACGGCAACCGCGTACTTGCGTCGGCCGCCTATAACGCCGGTCCCGGCCGCGTGCGCCAGTGGCTGCGTGGCGCCAATCACCTCAGTTATGACGTCTGGGTGGAGAACATTCCGTTCGATGAGACCCGCCAGTACGTGCAGAACGTGCTGTCCTACTCGGTGATCTACGGCCAGAAACTCAACGCGCCGCACCCGCTGGTGGCGTGGAACGAGCGTTTCTTCGACGATCAGTAAAAGAAAAGCCCCGATCAGACAGCATCTGATCGGGGCTTGCTATGACACCTGCCCTGCTATTCCAGCACTTCTACCGTCATGCCCAACTGCAGTTCACCGACACCGCGCGGCAACAGATTCTGCCCGAAGAACACGTCGCCTTCGCGTTCACGATAGGTCTTGAGCGTGGCCAGCGGCTCACGCTGGGCGTTACGCTCGCCGGTCTGCGGGTCGATGGTGGTGAGGATGCAGCGCGAGCAGCCCTTGGCCACCTCGAACTCCACCTCGCCAATGCGGATGCGCTTCCAGCTGTCTTCGGCATAAGGCTCACTGCCGGTGACGACCAGATTTGGGCGAAACCGCAGCATGGACAGTGGCTGCCCGACTCGCTGGGAAAGATCGTCCAGCGATGCCTGGCCAATCAACAACAGTGGAAAGCCATCGGCGAAGGCCACGCGATCCCCCGGCTGCGCATAGGCAGTGTCGACCTGGCGGGTGCGGCCTTCCGGCACCTGCACCAGGCGGCAAGGCTTGCCCAGCAAGTCGCTGAGCCAGGCGGCCGCTGAATCGCCGGCATCCGGCACGCGCAGGCTGTCACGCCAGACGACGACGCCACGCAGATCCTGCTCGGGGTCAGGCAGCGCCACGGACAGATCCTCACGACCCGGCGCACTCAAGGTCAGGCCCCCGCGCGCATCGTACAGGGCGCTCAACTGGCTCATCTGCGGCAGCAGGCGTTGGGTGATGAAGCGGCCGTTGTCGGCGTCGACCAGCATCCAGCGCCGATCGCCATGCAGCCCAAGTCCGTCGACCGCGCTACGCTGCAAGGCCTCGCCGCGGCCGGACTTGAGCGGGTAACGGTACAGCCCCGAGAGACTCAGCATGGGTCAGCTTCCTGTCGGCAAAACGCCGTTATACGAGCTGACGGCGATGCTCACAAGCACCGAGACCCAGAAAACGCTGCTCGTTCGACGGCAACGCCCGGCAGGTTTCACCCGCCCTCCGGCGACTTCAGCGAGGTTCGTCCAACTCGAGACGTTGACGAATCACATCGACCAGCTTGTCCGGCTGGAACTTGGAGAGGAAATTGTCGCAGCCGACCTTCTTCACCATCGCCTCGTTGAAGCTACCCGACAGCGACGTGTGCAGTACCACGTAGAGATCCTTGAGGCGCGGGTCATTGCGAATTTCGCTGGTAAGGCGATAGCCGTCCATTTCCGGCATCTCGGCATCGGTGAAGATCATCAGCAGCTTGTCGGTCATCACCTCACCGGTGTCAGCCCACTTCTTCAGCAGGTTGAGGGCCTTGAGACCGTCACTGGCCATGTGCAGGCGAAGACCCAACTGCGTCAGGGTATCGCGCAGCTGGCTGAGCGCGACGCTGGAATCATCCACCAGCAGCACTTCGCGTCCGCGCGCCTTCTCCAGCAGCGGGTCGGCGAGCTTTTCCGCGGAAACCTTGGTGCTCATCGGCACGATCTCGGCGAGCACCTTCTCCACGTCGATGACCTCGACGATCTGGTCCTCGACCTTGGTGATAGCGGTCAGGTAGTGCTGACGTCCGGCGCCACCCGGGGGCGGCAGGATCGACTCCCAGTTGAGGTTGAGGATGCGGTCGACGCTGCCAACCAGGAAGGCCTGAACCGAGCGGTTGTACTCGGTGACGATGATGGTGCTGCGCTCATCCGGCACCAGCGGACGCATGCCGATGGCCTGGGACAGATCGATCACCGGCAGGGTCTGACCGCGCAGGTTGACCACGCCGCAGACGAAGCGATGGCGCTGCGGCATCAGCGTCAGCTTGGGCATCTGCAGGACTTCCTGCACCTTGAACACGTTGATGGCGAACAACTGCCGGCCAGCCAAGCGAAACATGAGAATTTCCAGACGGTTCTCGCCGACCAGTTGCGTGCGTTGATCTACTGAATCGAGGATGCCGGCCATCATGTGCTCCGAGGTATATAGGGTGATTCTAGTCTGCCGTTTCGGGTTATCGGCTGACTGCCGGCAGACTGAAGCATTGCTGGCGCGCAGCCATCATGCCTCAGCCCTGTGTACCTGACCAGCGAGCAGCGACGAATGCTTGGGCAGATGCAGACGCAGGGCGCCGGGTTCGGCACGAAAACGCAGACCTGTACTTTCCATCGGTTCGCCGTCGAGATTCAGGTCCAAGCCCTCCAGCGCTTCCACCTCCAGCCAGGGCAGCCGCGCGCTGACCGCAACGCTCTGCAGGCCAAGAATGCCCCCGGACAACAACGTGCCCAAGGTGCCGACGACATCCTGCGCCGCCGGCACGATGCAGACATCGAGCAGACCATCGTTGATGCTCGCCTCCGGACAAAGCAGATGCCCGCCACCGGCCTGTCGCCCGTTACCGATACCCAGAGCCAGAAACTCGCCCTGCCATTCGAAATCCGGCCCATGAAAACGACCGGCTGCCGCGCGCACTTCGGAAAAACGACTGAGCCCGGTGAGTAGATAGGCGGCGCCACCCAGGACTTTCTTGAGCTCTTCAGGAGTATTGGCCGTGACATTGGAGCCGAAACCACCGGTGGCCATGTTCAGAAACGCCCGCTCGCCCGCCATGCCCACGTCTACCGCCACCGGCTCGCACTCGAGCAGGGCCAACGCCGCAGCAGGTGTCAACGGAATACCGGCTGCGTGGGCAAAATCATTGGCCGTGCCCAGCGGCAGCAGAGCCAGGCTGGCATCGCTTTGCGCCTTGACCAGCGCCTCGACCACATCGCGCAGGGTGCCATCGCCACCGCCAGCGATCAGCGTCGGGTAACCGGCGGCCAATCCTTCCCCGACCAGCCGCTCGGCGTCGCCACCTTCCCAGGTCAGGCGCACGGCCAGATCCCAGCCGCGCTCACGCAGGCCGTTCACCGCTGCCCTCACTTCTTCGTTCAGCGCCTGCTTGCCATGCAGGATCAACCAGGCCTTGCGTTCGCGCATTGCGCGTCCTCCTTGAAAGGATCAGCGAAAGCCTAGTGCCTGGCCCTCGCGAAAATTAATCAAATTAATCGATATCAACACTGTAAAAATTGCGCTTTTAAATCGATCCATCCAAATGGATCATTCACCCATCAACGCTGCACGGGACTGAACTCGTGCATGACTGGAGGATTGACCATGATCGATGTACGTCCGTTCGAACAACTCGGTGGTGCTCACCATGGCTGGCTCAACGCCCGTCACCACTTTTCCTTTGCCGAATACTACGACGCCGAGCGGATGAACTGGGGCCGCCTGCGCGTGTGGAACGACGACGAGATCGCACCGCACTCGGGTTTCCCGCCGCACCCGCACCGCGACATGGAGATCATCACCTACGTTCGCGAAGGTGCCATCAGCCATGAGGACAACCTGGGCAACAAAGGCCGTACCGAGGCCGGCGACGTGCAGGTGATGAGCGCCGGTACCGGCATCGCCCACAGCGAGTACAACCTGGAGGATGAAACCACCAAGATCTTCCAGATCTGGATCCAGCCGAACCAGGCCGGCCTGCCGCCCTCCTGGGGTGCCAAGCCGTTCCCCAAAGGCGACCGCTCGGGATCGTTCGTCACCCTGGCCAGCGGTTACGAGGAAGATGTCGACGCCCTGCGCATCCGTACCGACGCGCGCCTGGTGGCTGCCACGGTCAAGGCGGGAGAGAGCGCCGAATACGCCCTGCAGCCGGGTCGCAAGGCCTATCTGGTGGGCGCGACTGGTGCTTTCAGTGTCAACGGCGTAGCCGTCAAGGCTCGTGATGGCGTGGCCATCGCCGATGAAACGCTGATCCGCATCGAGGCCCAGGAAGACAGCGAGATCGTGCTGGTGGATGTCGCCTGATGCACAAACCATCGCCCTCCATTACGGAGGGCGACTTGTTTCTGTAGGAGGGGCTTTAGCCGCGACCGAGTAACACCAAGGTCGCGGCTGAAGCCCCTCCCACAAATCCCCTTTCTAATCACCTCACGCCGGGTAGCCGGTGATCTTGCGAATGCGCTGGTAGAGCGGCTTGAGCTGACGGTACATGCGCTGATAGACCTGCCCGTAGAGCTGCTGGTAAACGCGCTGGGCCTCCGGATTCGGCTGGAACACCTGGCCAACCCGAGTCATCGTGGCGATTGCGCTCGGGTAATCAGGGTGCAACCCAAGGCCTACCGCACAATTGATCGCAGCGCCCAGGCCGCTGGTTTCGTACAGATGCGGACGCTCGGCCGGCAGGCCGAAGATATCGGCGGTCAGCTGCATCGCCGCATCGCTCTGCGAACCACCGCCGGACACGCGCAGGCGTTCTATGCGGGTGCCAGAGCGTTTTTCGATGCGCTCCTTGCCCTGGCGCAGGGCGTAGGCCAAACCCTCCAGAATCGCCCGATACAGATGCGCGCGGGTATGCACATCGCCAAAACCGATGATCGAACCCTTGGCCTCCAGCCCCGGCTCACGGATACCCGGCGTCCAGTAAGGCTGTAGCATCAGGCCCATGGAACCGGGCGGTACGGCGTTGACCAGCTCGTCGAACAGCGCTTCGGGCGGCACGCCCATGGCCTCTGCACGCTGCATTTCGCGCAGGCCGAACTCGCGCTTGAACCAGCTGACCATCCAGAAGCCGCGGTAGATCATCACCTCGGTGTTGAAGTGATCCGGCAGCGCCGCCGGATAGGGCGGGATCAGCGGGATGGTTTCCAGGTAACGGCTGCGCGTGGTGTTGATGGTCGCGGTGGTGCCGTACGAGAGGCACGCCGTACCGGGCTCCAGCGCACCGGAACCCAGCACCTCGCAGGCCTTGTCGGCGCCGGCGGCGATCAGCGGCAGGCCTTCCGGAATACCGGTATGGCGACTGGCCTCGGCGCTGATCTGGCCCAGTCGCTCGCCCGGTTTGAACAGCTCGGGCAGTTGCTCACGGCGCACCTTCAGCGCCTGCCATTTCCAGTCACCGGGCGCAGCCCAGCGCAGGCGCTTGTAGTCGAACGGTAGGTAAGCCACGCAACTGCTGGTGGAATCAACGAAGCGGCCGCACAGGCGATGGGTGAGAAACCCCGACAGCAACAGCACCTTGTGCGTGCGGGCCGCAATGTCCGGCTGATGCTGGGCGACCCAGTTGACCTCGGCCTGGCCGCGAAAATGATCGACTGCCTCTTCGGCGCGCACCAGCTTGAACAGCCAGCCCCACAGGCCCTTGATCCGCCCAGCCACTTCGGCACGGCGCTGATCGAGCCAGAGAATCGCCGGGCGCAGCGGCTTGCCCTGCTCATCGACGTGAATGATGCTGCCGCGCTGGGTGGTAACAGCAACGCCGCGGATCAGACTGCGGTCGATGTCCACCTGCTGCCACAGCAGCCGGCAGGCCTCGCCGAGGCTGGCCCAGTAGTATTCCGGGTCCTGCTCGGCCCAGCCCGGCTGGCTGGAGAAATAGGGGTCCAGCTCCACCTTGCCCTTGGCCAGCAGGTTGCCCTGGGTATCGAACAGCAGCGCACGCACGCTCTGGGTGCCGTTGTCGATGCTCAGCAGGTAGCTTGGTTCGCTCAAGGTGTGGTCCTTCATGTCATGCGTTTGGCCATGCGTAGCCCGGATGAAATCCGGGAGCTGCCTGTTGGTTCAGTCCCGGATTTCATCCGGGCTACAGCAAGTCTGGATCGGCGGATTGCAGGTGCGCACCCCGCGACACTCTACGGGCCTGTAGGAACGAGCTCTGCTCGCGAACCCGGCAGACGCAAAAGCTTCGCGAGCAGAGCTCGCTCCTACGGACAGCAGGCAGCGTCATCATTCAATATCCGGCAGGCTGTAACAGCGTTGCCACAACGCCAGGTAATCCGCCACTTCCTGCTGCCAGCGCACATCGTTCCAACCCAGGCGCGGCTGGCATAGCGCGCGGATACGCGGCAGTTCAGCGCGGCCGCCGCCTGCCAGCAGCAGGCCCAGGCGCGTGCGCCTTAGCAGCAGATCATCCAGATGCAGCACCAGCTCGCCTTCGGCAGCCCAGGCCAGTTCGGCCCACAAGGTGTCGGTACCGGCGACGCAATCAGCGCCAATTTCGTCGATCAAACGCAGCACCTCATCCAGCTGGCGGCCATGGCGCCCAGCCAGACGACGTTGCTGCGCCGGGCTCAATGCCGGCATCGGCGTCGGCGTACTCGAAGCGAAGACCGCGCCGCCCTGATCGTCCACCGGCTTGCCGACGAACCCGGCACAGGCACGCAGCACCTCCAGCGCCAGCAGGCGGAAGGTGGTCAGCTTGCCGCCGGCCAGGGTCACGCTGCCCGGCTCGATCCACAGCGCATGCTCGCGCTTCTCGTCGGAGGGTTTCAGTGCGCCGCCACCATCGCTCACCACAGGGCGCACGCCCGCCCAGGTCGACAGCACGTCGGCACGGCTCACCTGCGCAGCCGGGAACTGCTGGTCGCAGGCAGCCAGCAGGTAGTCGACCTCCTCAGCGCTGATGGCGGCTTCATGATCGAGCTCGTCAGCATGATCCAGATCGGTGGTGCCGATCACCGTCGCGCCTTCCCAGGGGAAGACAAATACCGGCCGGCCATCGGCCGAGTGCATAAAACTGAAGGCATGTGCCACCGACAGGCGCCAGCTCGGCAGCAGCAGATGGCTGCCACGCAGCGGACGAATGCGACCATTGCCAGGCTGGCGCAGGCGATCGGCCCAGGCACCGGTGGCCTGCGCCACGGCGCGGCTGCGCAGGCGGTATTGCTCGCCCGTTTCCACATCCTCGGCGAGCACGCCGACCACCTGCCCCGCTTCACGCAACAACTCGACCACACGCATGCCATTGAGCGCCTCGCCGCCTTCGGCGCGCGCCTCGCCCAGCACGCGCTGCACCAGGCGGGCATCGTCGGTCACCGCATCGAAGAAGCGCGTGCCACCGAGCAGGCCGTCCTCGCGAATACCCGGCGCCAGGTAACGCAGTTGCTGCAGCGGATAGAACAGATGATTGCGCTTACCGGCCAGGGCGTCGTACAGGCTGAGCAGGCCGCCGAATACCTTGGGCCCGGGGAAGCCGCCGCGGTAATGCGGCATGACGAAACTCAGCGGCTCCACCAGCCCCGGCGCCTCACCGAGCAGGCGCTGGCGCTCGCGTACCGAGTCGCGGGTCAGCCCCAGCTGGCCCTTGGCAACGTAACGCAGGCCACCGTGCACCATCTTCGACGAGCGGCTGGACGTCCCCCAGGCGAAATCGCGCTGCTCCAGCAACAGGCAGCGCCAGCCGCGCCGCGCCGCCTCACGGAGGATGCCGGCGCCGCAGATGCCGCCGCCGATCACCAGCAGATCCCAGTCGCGCGCGGCCAACTCAGGCAGCGCGCGCGTGCGCCAGGTGGCGTTCCAGGGCTCCATGCTCAGTCCTGCAGCAACACGCCAGGCGCCAGGCGCTGGTCGGGGTCGAAATGCGTGGCCAGGCTGCGCAGCGTGGCCATGCCCAGCTCACCCTTCTCTGCTGCCAGATAAGGTGCGTGGTCACGGCCGACGCCGTGCTGGTGGCTGATGGTGCCGCGATTCTCGGCGATGGTGCGGCTGGCCACCGCCTTGAGCCGCTGCCAGCGCGCCATGGCCTCGGCGTAGTCGGCGCCGGGGCGGAATACGTAGGTGGTGTAGATGCTCGAACCTTCGCCATAGACGTGCGACAGGTGGGTGAAGACGTGCACCCGCTCGCCCTCCCCGGTCAGCTCGTCACGCAGGCTGGCCTCGACTTTGTTCAGCAGGTTGTCGACGTTGGACCAGTCAGTGGCGGTTTCCAGGGTGTCCACCAGGTAGCCGCGCTCCCACAGACCATGACGCAGGTAGGGGAAACGGAAGCGGTTCTGCTCCCACTTCTTGCCCAGCAGGGTGCCGGTGAATACACCGCCATAGCCTTTCAGCAGGCGCCGTGCCTGTTTCAGCGAGGCGGCGTTCTGCACCCGGCTGCCGGTGACGCCGAAGGTCAGCATGCACTTGCCGTCGCGGGCGCCGCGCAGGGCCAGGTATTTTTCCAGCAGCGCGATCTGCTGCGGGTGACCGGCCAGGGCCAGTTGGGTACGGGTTTCGATGGCGTTGGACAGGCGCAGCATGGACAGCGGCACGCGCGCCTGGGCCAGGCTGCGAATGGCGCTCAGCGCCTGCTGCCAGTTGGGCAGGAACACCGCGTAGAAACGCTCCTGCTCGGCCAGACGACTGATGCGCACGCACACTTCGGAGATCACCCCGAAGCGCCCTTCCGAGCCCATCACCAGCTCGCGCAGATCGGGCCCGGCGGCCGACGCCGGGAAGGTTGGAATCTCCAGAGTACCGGCGAAGGTTTCCAGCTTGCCGCCGGCGAACAATTGCTCGATGCGCCCGTAGCGCAGCGACTGCTGGCCGCTGGAACGGCTGGCGACCCAGCCACCGAGCGTCGACAGCTCCCAGGACTGCGGGAAGTGGCCCAGCGTATAGCCACGGGCGCGCAGTTGGCTTTCGACTTGCGGGCCGTTGGCACCGGGGCCGAAGGTGGCGATCAGGCTGTCCTCGTCGATATCCAGCAGGCGCGTCATGCGCTCCAGCGACAGGGTCAGCACCGGGCGATGGCCGGCCTGCGGGTTGATGTGGCCGGCCACCGAAGTGCCGCCACCGTAGGGAATCAGGGTGACGTCATGCTTCTGTACCCAGGCCAGCAGCTCGCGGATCTGCTCGGCGCTTTCCGGGCAGGCGACGCCATCGGGAAACAGGCCGAAGTCACCGGAGCGCATCGCCAGCCAGTCCGACAGGCTCTGGCCACGGGCATGGCGTACGCGCACTTCGGCGTCCTGACAGATCAGCGGATGCGGCGCCAGGCGCGACGCCGGCACGCGCGCCAGCACATCCTGCAGGCTGGCATCGGCCAGACGCTGCCCCGGCCCGACCAGCTCGGCGAGAAAAGCCTCGCCATGGGCCGGCAGTTCCACCTCGGTCGCTTCGTCACCCCATCCGTTCCAGCGTCGCATCGCATCCCCCATTCCGATCAGCACTTATGGCTGCCTATACTAGCCAGCCGCCGATTTCCGTCACTGTCGAATCGGGACAGGCGCTATCGCCAATCAAGACAGGCATCGCAGAACAAGAAGAATCCATGGAAAACCTCGGCTATACCTCGGTTCCCGCCCTGCTCAAGTACCTGCGTCAGGCCGAACAGCTCGGCCTGGATATCGACCGCGCGCTCGCGGCAGCCGGTATCCAGGCGCAGGACCTGGCCGACAACGGCAAGCGGATTCCCAGCGAGGTGCATGAGCGCCTGCTGGCGCATTTGATGGAGGTGTCCGGCGACCCCTTGTTCGGTCTGCACTCGGCGCGTTTCGTCCAGCCCGGCTCGTGGAGCGTGCTCGGTTACATCGCCATGAACTGCGCCACCCTGGGCGAAGCCATGGGCCGCATCGTGCCCTACGAGAAACTGGTGGGCGACATGGGCACCAGCCGTCTCGAAGCCGCCGAGGATCACGTGCGGCTGATCTGGAGTTGTCGCCATCAGGCGCCGCAGGTGCGCCGCCATATGGTGGAGAACGTGCTCGCCTCCTGGCTGCTGTACGCCCGCTGGATCGCCGACTCCGAACATTCGCCACGCGAGGTGTGGTTCGAACATGCGCAACCGGCCGCTACCGACCTGACCGAATACCAGCAGCTGTTCGGCTGCCCGGTGCTGTTCGAACAGCCCTGCAACGCCCTGCTGGTGCCGCTGGACTACCTCGGCGTGCCGCTGCGCCAGGCCGACGCCAACCTGCTGCGCACGCTGGAAGAACATGCCCTGACCCTGATGGCCGGGCTGGATGACGACGAGCCGCTGCCGCGACGGGTGAAGAACGCCCTGCGCCTGCTGCTAAAAGACGGCCTGCCGCGCAAGGAACGGGTGGCGGAAAAGTTCGACATGACCGTGCGCACCCTGCAGCGCCATCTGCAGCAGGCCGGCACCAGCTACCAGCAGATTCTCGACGAACTGCGCCAGGAGCTGGCCGAGCACTATCTGCTGCGCAGCGACCTGGCGATCCAGGATATCGCCTGCTACCTGGGCTTCACCGAGTCACGCTCGTTCCACCGCAGCTTCAAGAGCTGGACCGGGCAGACGCCAGGCGAGTTTCGCGAGAGCCGGCGCCGCGACAATCCGCTGGGCTAGCGAGAAATTCGGAAACGTCGCGCCAGCCAGTAATCAATGCTCAACCAGCGCCCTGCCCCACTGAAGAACAACGCCACCAGCATCACCAGGTAGGTGGCGGCGAACTCGATGCCGTTGTTCAGCACCACGAACTTGCCGCTACCGGTCAGCCAGTCGTAATTGCCGTGCTCACGCAGGATCGCCCGTACCCGTTCGAGCTTCTCCGCCGCCGCCAACACGCGCTCGTTGGCGAAGGGCGCGGATGGGTCGGCAATCGCCTGCCAGCCATAGGGCCAATGCACGGTGAAGATCGCCACCAGCATGGTGATGATCAGCGGGATGCTGATCCAGCGCACGGCAAAGCCGAACAGCAGCAGAATGGCGCCACCAGCCTCGGTCAGCGCTGCCGCCCAGGCCAGCAGTTCGGGAAATGGCAGGCCCAGGCCCCAGTCGGGGTTACCGAACCAGGCAGCGGTGGCGCCGATATCAGACAGTTTCTGCATGCCGGCCATCCAGAACACCGGCACCAGATACAGGCGCAGCAACAGCGGGCCGAGAAAATCCAGGCGCCGGGAAGCCTCCAGCGCGTCCTGGAAGCGATTGAGCAAAGCGATCATGGCGGTCAGTCCTCGGAATACGGAAACCAGATATCGCGCGCCTGCCAGTCATCCAGCAGTGCGCGGGCATTCTCGAAATAGGCGCGATCAGCGGCCAGGCCATGGGCCGTGGCCAACTCCAGCTGCGCCCGCACAGCTGGCTCGCCGGCCTGCAGCCGCAACGCCAACTGATAGGCGAACGGCGCCAGTTGCATGAAGCGCACCTGATCCTGGCGGTCACGCCAGACCAGCAGGCAGGTCGGCTCGGCAGACGGCTGCGTGGGGCAGTGATCAGCACCGATCATCTGCACCGGCCAGCGATAGGCCAGCGGCCAGGCCAATGGCGACCAGCCGCGCTCGGGCAACTGCGCGTCGCTAACGTCCAGTGCCAGCTCGACCCACTCGTAATGCGCCAGCTCCAGCATGAACGCAGGGTCGTCAGGCTCGGCGCGATAGCCCTGCTGCAGCCAGGCGATGAACTCCTGACTGATCTCGAGGAAGTACGGCGTGCTCGCCCGATGCTCGGCGAGGAACGCGCGCAGCAACCGCTGCCAGCGCTCGGCCCCGAGAACCCCGCGCAGCACCGGAAAGGCGCCGCCCACCAAGCTCGCGACATTGTTGAAAAACAGCTCCTCGTAGACCGCCATGCGCTCGGCCGTGATGCCCGGCAGCAAGGCCTGCGCCTCAGGCTGGCGAATACGTGCAGCGAAGTCGCGCTGTTGCTGAACGCCGCTCATGTGCCGTACCTGCTCAGCGGTTGCACAGCCTGTTGCAGGCTGCGGATATGCGCCAGCTCGGCATACAGCTCGACCAGCGGCGGGAAGTTGAAATCGCGCTCCAGCAGCGTCGGGCGCACGCCATGCTGCGCGTAAGCGCTGCTCAGCAGCGCCCACACCGGGTCGATCACCGGCGCACCGTGGGTGTCGATCTTCAGGTCTGCCGCCTGGTCGTAATGACCGGCGACGTGCAGATAGGCGATGCGCTCACTCGGCATCGCAGCGATGTAGGCTTCGGCATCGAAGCCGAAGTTCAGGCTGTTGACGTAGACATTGTTGACGTCCAGCAACAACTGGCAGTCGGCACGTTCCAGCACCGCGCGAACAAAATCCGCTTCGTCCAGCTCACCGGGCAGGCGCGCATAGGCCGAGACGTTCTCGATGATCAGCGGCCGCTCCAGCACGTCCTGCACGATGCGCACGCGCTCGGCGATGCGTGCCACCGACTCGTCGGAAAATGGTAGCGGCATCAGGTCATACAGCTGACCATCGTCGGCACAGGCCGACAGATGCTCGCTATAGGCCAGCACGCCGTGCTCGTCGAGAAAGCCCTTGATGGCGTGCAGCAACTCCAGGTTCAGCGGCGCGAAGCCGCCGAGGTTGAGGGACAGACCATGGCACAGCAAAGGCCGGCGCTCGCTCAGGGCGCGCAACTGCTTGCCCAGCCGACCACCGACACCGATCCAGTTCTCCGGCGCCACTTCGAGAAAGTCGGCGCCGCTGGCCTCATCGCCGATCAGCTCGGCGAGCAGCCCGCGACGCAGGCCGAGACCGGCGCCGGTGAGGTTTGCGAGGTGCATGATCCGTCCTCCCCTGCGCCCTTACTCGCTCTTCTCGCCGCCACACTTGCCTTCGCCACATTTACCCTCGGCATCGGCTTTTTTCTCGCCACCACACTTGCCCTCGCCGCACTTGCCCTCTGCGTCGCCTTTCATCTCGCCACCGCATTTGCCTTCGCCACAGGAACCTTCCTGAGCCTTCTCGGCAGCGGCCAGGCTGTAGCCGCTGGCCAGTTCCTGCGCAGCGAAGGGGTTGCTGGCGGCATTGGCAGTGAATGCCATGGAAGTCAGCAGCGCAGCGCCCAGGGTGGCAGTCAGGGTATTGAGTTGTTTCATGGCATCTCTCCATCGGTTTCGAATGCGGGGCCAGGTTGGCGCCCTCGCAGCAATGGACGAGGCAGGGATGCGGGCGTTACAGCGGGAGAAAAAAGTATTCCGTAGCCAGGATGAAATCCGGGGGCGCTTTGCCCGCTACCAGTCGCGGCTACGACTGCATGGATGCAGGATGTAGAGCGTATCAGGATGCCAGAGCCGAGAGCGCCACCCACAGGCACAGGAACATTCACCGCACCGTGGGAGGCGCTTCAGCGGCGAAGCTTTCGATAGCCAGTAGCGCGAACAGCCAGAGCAAACGGTGGATGAAAAAAGCGTCATCGACACTACGCGTGGTGTGCCAGGCCTAATGCTGGAGCAGAAAGAGGAGGCCAAGCGAATACAGCGGAGTCCCGGGGCACAGCGGTAAGGCTATGATTGGAAAGGCTTTCTAGTGCGAAGCGAAGCGAGATGGTGCGGAGTTAGATGTAAGGCTCTACTATCGGATTAGTACCGCCATCTATCTAATCACTGTTAGGGTAAGTATGGAAAATTTCGCGCTCAATGCAAGGCAAAAGCTTGACGAGGCATGCTTCTACTTAAAACTAATGGATAAAATCGAAATCGGACGCAGTCCATTAACTGAAGGGCGTGCAAAAGAGCAAGAATTTTCTTATTTGTTAAGTGCATTTCTTAATGCCTGCTACAGTTGCGGCGAGCACCTCAAGCAAAATTCAGAATCAATATCGAGCGTCAAAAAATTTAGGAAAAGTCATCCTGAATTTTACGAGTCCGGCCCAGATGGCGGATGGCGTACAATCGCCGTTCACTACAAGCCAGTTAATCCAGCACATGAAGGCTATTTTCCTCCGCCTGGTAACAATGTAATTTTTCGCTTTAGAGAAACTAAACCCTATATCCCACCAAAAGCTGGAGAGCCTATTAACTTCAATTTTGACCCTGGAAGCTTTTATTTCTCTACTGACAGCGCTCAAAATTCCATCTGCGACCTATGTGCAGAACACATTGAAGAGCTAAACAAGCTAATACGCTCGTGTGAGCAACCCTAACAAATTCAAATCGCTCGCTGCGCTCACTGGAACGGGATAAAGCCCGCCCCCTTAACCAAACGTTAGCCATACAAAAGTACGAAGCATGGACGAAATAGAGAAAGTCATAAGTCGATACGATGAGGCATATGTAGAGAAAAGCCTACGATCGCTTGATGATTTAAATAGATTTACTGGCACTTTCGTTAGGGATGTGGCAGAGATTTATGACTGCATCACTAGAATACGGAATCTTGATCGAAATCCTACCGGATTCAATTTGGAAGATGCTCCAATTTTGGGGTTGCTAACCAGGATATGGAAGCTCCTCAAAGAGATCGTAACTTATTATGAGAAAGATAATGCTGAAATCATAAGCATTCTCGAACGACCATTAATAGAGGCCGCTGTAACAGCAGAGTATCTACTAAAGAGCGGTTCAGCAGTAATTGAAGATTACAGAAAGTGCTCGTACAAAGACAGATTGAGGATACTACGCGAACTAAAAGAAGGCTCTAGATTCTTTGAGACAAAAGCCGGGAAGCGACTGCTTAAATCCGTACAAGAAAAGATGGATCTAGAGGACTTCTCAGAAGACGACTTCACAGAACAAAAGAGAAATCGCTGGAGGCTTCAAGGTAAGACGTTCTTTGACATATTCAAGGAAATTACAGACGAGGATCTATACAAATACACTTATGGACTAATGTCAGAATCCATACATGGATCATGGAACGAATCCATGGATTGGTGCCTTCAAAAGAACGAAGACTCTACATTTTCCGTATACCCGTTTTACCATGAGACTGATGTGAGGTATATATGTCCAACGCTCAAATTCTGCAATGAGTCGTACCGCCTCTGGCTGGAACGAATTGATTGCTTGGATGAAAACATGGCCAACGTTCTTGATTGGATCGAAAGAGTAAATACTCGAATATTCATGATTTTCGATCAAAAATATGACGGACCGAATGGCTAACATGTGGTTCAAATCGTTCGCTTCGCTTACTGGGACGGGCTAAAGCCCGCCCCCAACCCAAACGTTAGAGGCACAGATGAAATTAATAAAATCCACCCCAACAAGAGGTGAAGATGGAGAGAACATTTACACCAATGAAGTTGAAATGACTTCCGATGATCCCAGCTCGCTCCGAGCGAGAGCCCATGATTTGTGCCAAGTCATGGGCATCAAACCGGAACCTTGGTGCAGCAGATATCCGGTCATGGGAAACGAAGAAATTCGGTCAGATCATGAATGGGTTATGACGTTGAGTAACGGAATCGGATTCATCATTGAAAAATAAAAGTCTAACCCGGCAGTCGGCTTAGCTAGTTCATTTGGCACCCTATACCCCGTCCTGTCATATCGTGCGCACCAGCGTTGAAACACTAACAAGTAGCCTGAACAACCACCACAAACGGTGGATGAAAAAAGTGTCGGCTACGCGCCCCGATCCACCCTACGCAGTGACTTGCCAGGAGGGCGACGCCGAGCCATCCCAGCAAGCACACGGCTCACCCCTGATTACGCCGGTCTTGCGCCAGGCGCTCGGCCAGGGCGTCGAGTTCGGGTAACTCCTCATCCGGCATCTGCCGGATCACCGCCTGGGTCAGTTTCATCTGGCGGATAAAACGTCGGCAGTTGCCGCACATGGCCAGGTGCGCGCGTACGGCCAGGCGCTGGCGCAGGGTCAGTTGGCCGTCGAGATAATCGCTGGAATGAGCGACCAATTCCTTGCAGGTCAGCATTGGCCTGTCTCCTCGAAATGTTCCAGGGTGGCAAAGACTTTCAGGCGTGCCCGGTGCAGCAGCACACGGGCATTGGAGAGCGAGATGTCGAGAAGATTACAGATCGCCTCCAGCTCCAGGCCCTGGCGCTCGCGCAGCACCAGCACGCTGGCCTGCAACTCGGACAGGCTGGCTAGGGTGTGCTCCAGGCACTCGCGCAGTTCGTTCTCGGTGAGCAGGGCTTCGGGGCTGTCCTGATGCCAGGCATGGGGCGCCAGCAGCCAGTGGCCGTCATCGGAGAAACGCTCGTCACCCACCGTGCCATGGGGCGCGGCCAGGTCGTCGAGCAGTACCTCGCGACGGTTGTGCTTGAGACGGGTCTTGGCGGTGTTGGCGGTGATGGTCAGCAGCCAGGTCTTGAGGCTGGAGCGCCCCTGGAAGCCTGCCAGGCTGCGCACTACGGCGAGCCAGGCATCCTGCACCACTTCGTCGGCGTGGCGACTGCCGACGATGGCGTAGGCCACCGCTCGCATCGCCCCCTGGTAGCGAGCGACCAGCTCGCGATAGGCCTTCTGCTCACCGGTGAGCAGACGATCCAACAGATCGGTATCGGACATAGAACTCCCGTGGTAGGGCCTGGCGCGCACGAGCAAACCCTGTACGAACCTGTTCACGATCTGCTGCGCGTCGGCCATGCTGCGTTGAAACCAACCTCAAAATGCTCATTTACGGCTCGTAAACTGCGCTTTTTCGGCTGTTTTCGCCTTGCCTGGCTCTAGCTCGCTAGATCGTGAAACAGGTTCTACGCGCGTCAGGCATTCCTACAGAGAGTTCAACGCTTGCGCAAAATTACACTGCCGATCGAATAACCGGCACCAAAGGAGCTTAGAACACCCAGGCTGCCAGCCGGCAGGTCGTCCTGATTCTTGTGCAGGGCGATCACCGAACCGGCCGAACTGGTGTTGGCGTAGGTGTCGAGAATCACCGGCGCCTCGTGCGGCTCGGCGTCGCGACCGAGCAGCTTGCGCGCAATCAGCAGGTTCATGTTGAGGTTGGCCTGGTGTAGCCAGAAGCGCTTGACGTCGCTGACGTTGAGCTGGTTTTCCGCCAGGTGTGCGGCGATCAGCTCGGCGACCATCGGGCAGACGTCCTTGAACACCTTGCGGCCTTCCTGCACGAACAGCTTGTCGCGGGCGCCAACGCCCTCTTCCGCGGCGCGGTTGAGGAAGCCGAAGTTGTTGCGGATGTTGTTGGAGAACTGCGTCAGCAGCTTGGTGCTGACCACGTCGAACTGGTGCTGGGAGGTGGCCTGGTCGGCGCGCTCGATGATCACTGCGGTGGCGGCGTCACCGAAGATGAAGTGGCTGTCGCGGTCGCGGAAGTTGAGGTGGCCAGTGCAGATTTCCGGGTTGACCATGAGGATGGCGCGGGCCTGGCCGGTCTGGATCGCGGTGGTCGCAGCCTGGATGCCGAAGGTGGCCGAGGAGCAGGCCACGTTCATGTCGTAGCCCCAACCGTTGATGCCCAGCGCGGCCTGCACTTCGATGGCCACCGCCGGGTAGGCGCGCTGCAAGTTCGAGCAGGCGACGATCACCCCATCGATGTCGGCGACAGTCTTGCCGGCGCGCTCCAGCGCCTGCTTGGCAGCGCCCACGGCCATTTCGCAGAGGATGCCCCAGTCTTCGTTGGAACGCTCGGGAATGCTCGGCACCATGCGCTGCGGGTCAAGGATGCCGGCCTTGTCGATGACGAAGCGGCTCTTGATGCCCGACGCCTTCTCGATGAAGCCGCTGCTGGACTCGCTCAGCGCCTCCACCTCACCGCGGGCGATGGCCTCGGCATTATCGGCGTTGAACTGCTGCACATAAGCATTGAAGGATGCCACCAGCTCGTCGTTGGAAATGCTGTTGGCCGGGGTATAGAGGCCGGTACCACTGATGACGACGTTATGCACGCTCATTCCTCTTCTCGGCCGCTGGCGGCCTCAGGCAGTAGGCCAGCGACAATGGCGCAGGCCGAAAATCGGGAGACTTGGGCCAAGCTCTTGCGACGGTTGGCTCCGGGCCACTGAGTGTGCCACAGGGCGATGGGGTTCGTCCTTAGCCCTTGAGAGTGTCTAGGCGGACAGAACATGACCCAATATAGCCGTTTGGTCTAAAGTCTTATCTTGATCCGCGCACCTGGAGCTTGCATGAACCTTTCCCTGCTCAGCCGCTACGCTTTTTTCGCCTTCTGCGTGCTGTTCACCCTGGCCAGCCTGCCTTTCCTTGGTCATCAATGGCTGTGGCCGCTTACCCTGCTCACCGGCGTGCTCAGCCTGATCGGTATCGGTGACCTGCTGCAGACGCGCCATGCAGTGCGGCGTAACTACCCGATCCTGGGCAACATCCGCTACCTGGTCGAAGGTATCCGCCCGGAGATTCGCCAATACCTGCTCGAAGGTGACGCCGAGCAACTGCCCTTCTCCCGCGCCCAGCGCTCGCTGGTCTATTCGCGCGCCAAGAACGAGGGCGCCGACAAACCCTTCGGCACACTGAGCGATGTGTACCAGAACGGTTTCGAGTTCATCAGCCACTCCATGCGCCCGGCGCCGCTGACCGACCCGTGCAGCTTTCGCGTGGAGATCGGCGGGCCGCAATGCAGCCAGCCTTACTCGGCATCCCTGTTCAACATCTCGGCGATGAGTTTCGGCTCGCTCAGCGCCAATGCCATTCGCGCCCTCAACGAAGGGGCCAAGCTCGGCGAGTTCTACCACGACACCGGCGAGGGCAGCATCAGCCCCTATCACCGCGAACACGGTGGCGATCTGGTCTGGGAACTGGGCAGCGGCTACTTCGGTTGCCGCGCGTCCGACGGCCGCTTCGACCCCGAACGCTTCGCCGTCCAGGCAGCCAGCCCGCAGGTGAAGATGATCGAGATCAAGCTCAGCCAGGGTGCCAAGCCGGGCCACGGCGGCATCCTGCCCAAGCACAAGATCACCGAAGAGATCGCCAACACCCGCGGCATTTCCATGGGCGAGGATTGCGTCTCGCCGTCGCGCCACAGCGCCTTTTCCACTCCGGTCGAGCTGCTGCAGTTCATCGCGCAATTGCGTGAGCTGTCGGGCGGCAAGCCCGTCGGCTTCAAATTCTGCCTGGGCCACCCGTGGGAGTTCATGGGCATCGTCAAAGCGATGCTGGAGACGGGCATCCTGCCGGACTTCATCGTCGTCGACGGCAAGGAAGGCGGCACCGGCGCGGCGCCGCTGGAGTTCACCGATCACCTGGGCGTGCCGCTGCGCGAAGGGCTGCTGTTCGTGCACAACACCCTGGTCGGCAGCAACCTGCGCGACAAGATCAAGCTCGGCGCAAGCGGCAAGATCGTCAGCGCTTTCGACATTGCCCGCGTGCTGGCCATCGGCGCGGATTGGGCCAACTCGGCGCGCGGTTTCATGTTCGCCATTGGCTGCATCCAGAGCCAGAGCTGCCATACCAACAAGTGCCCGACCGGCGTGGCCACCCAGGACCCGCTGCGCCAGCGCGCACTGGTGGTCGAGGACAAGGCCCAGCGCGTCTTCAACTTCCACCGCAACACGCTCAAGGCACTGGCCGAAATGCTCGCTGCCGCCGGCCTCGACCACCCGGCGCAGATCGATGCCAAGCACCTGGTGCAGCGCATGTCGGCTACCGAGATCAAGTTGTTCGCCCAACAGCACGTGTTTCTCGCGCCGGGCGAGTTGCTCAGCGGCCAGATCGCAGGGGAGTTCTACGAGCGCATGTGGCGCATGGCGCGTGCCGACAGCTTCGAGCCAGCACCGGCCTGAGTGGCCGGCGCTCAGCCCGCTACGGCCAAGCTCAGCACGGCTTCGCTCAACGCTCCCTGACCGGTACCTGCATGCGTTTTTCGCTATCCGCTCTGCTGCTTCTGCTGTGCCTCGCGGCCTCGGCTCAGGAGCAACGCCCGTTGCGTTTCTCGGTGAGCGAGAGCTGGGCCATGCCGATGATCAAGATCGTCGATGGCCAGGCTACGGGCGGGATTCTCTACGATCTGCAAATGCGCCTGGCGCAGAAGGTCGGCCGCCGTGCAGAGATGCTGGTGCTGCCGCGCCTGCGCGTTCAACGTTTGCTGACCACGGGTGAAATCGACGTGCGCTGTTACGTCAGCCCTGACTGGCTCGTCGAATCCCATCATCAGTACATCTGGAGCCTGCCCTTCATGGTGCAGCGCGACCTGATCGTCGCGCGCAACGCCGACCCTCACTTCAAACTGGAGCAGTTGCGAGATGAGCGCGTGGGTACGGTGCTGGGCTTCAGCTATCCAAATCTGGAGCCGCTGCTGGCCAGTGGTGCAATACACCGCGAGGACGCCCGCACCCAGGAACTGGCCCTGGAAAAACTCGAGGCCGGCCGCTACCGCTATGCCGTCAGCAATCAGCTGGCGTTGGCCTGGTTCAATCGCGACCTGCCGCCCGACGAACACTTGCATGCGCTCGGTGAACTCAGCGCTGACCTGATCGCCTGCATCGTCCGCGACGAGCCGGATGTACCGACCCAGGCGCTGCTGCGTGCCCTGGTGCAGATGAGACAGGATGGCGAGTTCGAGGCCATCCTCGCTCGCTATCGCTGACAGCTACCGACCCGACTTCAGCCGACTGAACGCACGGGTCAGGGCCCGGTTGAACTCACGACTGTTGTCATTCTTGGTGTACAGCGTGGCGCGCAGCTCGGCCGGCGGATAGGTGCCGGGGTCGGCGAGAATCGCCGGATCGACGAAGGCATCTGCCGCTGGCACCGCATTGGCGTAGTAGATGCTGTTGCTGATGGCGCCGATCACCTCGGGCGTCATCAGGTGGTCCATCAACGCCAACCCGGCTTCCGGGTGCGGCGCATCACGCGGGATGACCATGGCATCGAACCACAGCAGTGCTCCTTCACGTGGGATGCGATAGCTCAGCTGGAAATCCTTGTTGGCCTGCTCGGCCTGTGCCGCGGCGATGGCGACGTTGCCATTCCAGGCCATCGCCAGGCAGGTGTTACCGTTGGCCAGATCGCTGATGTTGCGGTCATTGTCGAAGTAGCGAATGAACGGTCGCACCTTGGCCAGATGGGCCTCGGCCTGTTTCAGGTCATCGAGGTTCTGCCGGTTGATGTCCAGCCCCAGGTAGCGGAACGCAGCGGCGAACACCTCGTTGGGGTCATTGAGCAAACTCACTCCGCAATCGGCAAAACGCGCCACCACCTGCGGGTCCATCAGCATTGCCCAGCTATCGGTCGGGGCATCGGTCATGCGCTGGGCAATGGCCTGCTCCTGGTAGCCGAAACCGGTGGTGCCCCAGACGTAGAGACCGGCGTAGCGATTGCCCGGGTCGAACTTGGCCATGTGCTGAGTGAATTCGTCATCGAGCCCGGCAAAATGCGGCAGCTGCGTCTTGTCCAGCTCGCGCAATGCACCGCTGGCGATGGCCCGGCTCAGGTGCTGGCCGGCAGTCAGCACCAGGTCGTAGCCACTGCCGCCGGTTAGCAGTTTGGTTTCCACGGTTTCCAGCGAATCGAAGTGATCGACCACCACGCGGATACCGGTCTTCTCTTCGAACGAAGCCAGGGTGTCCGGGGCCAGGTACTCGCTCCAGATATACAGGTTGACCTGCTTCGGCGCAGCACCGACCTGCGCCTGTGCGCAGGCGGCAAGGGCCACGGCCAGCAGGCTGGCGGGCAATTTCATCCGGGCCTCCTAGGCGCGCTGAGGCGCGGCGTATTGCGGCATGGTGATGCAGGCGACGTTACCGCCACCCAGCAGGATTTCCCGCGAGTTCTCGATGCCGAGGATACGATGCTGCGGGAACAATTCGGCCAGGGTGGCCTGGGCCACACGGTCGTTGGCGTCGCCGAACAGCGGCAGGACGATGGCCGAGTTGCCGGCGTAGTAGTTGATGTACGAGGCGCAGATCTGCGTGCCGGCCTGGCGGGTATGGGTGGCATCGTCCTGATCCAGACCTTCGGCCTCTTCCGCCGTCCACTCCAGTACGCGCGGTTGCGGCAGCTTGTGCACCTCCAGCGCACGGCCACGGGCATCGCGCACGCTGCGCAGGATGTCGTAGGCCTCCTGGTAGATTTCCCATTGCGGGTCGGTGAGGTCGTCGGTCCACTGCATCACCACCACGCCGGGGCGAACGAAGCAGGCCAGGTCATCGATATGGCCGTCGGTTTCGTCGAACTTGCAGCCGCGTGGCAGCCAGATCACCTGCTCGGCGCCGAGGTAATCAGACAGCCTGCGGGTCATCTCGTCCTTGCCCAGGTGGGCGTTGCGATTGCGGTTGAGCAGGCACTGCTCGGTGGTCAGCAGGGTGCGCTGACCGTCACTCTGGATACCGCCCATTTCGGCAATGAAAGGCGCGCGATAACGATCGAAACCTTCGATCTCGAGAATTTTCTGCGCGATCTGATCGTCCTTGTCCCATGGGTAGTAAAGCCCGCCATCGAGCCCGCCATAGGCGTTGAATTCGAAGTCCACGCCCCGCACTTCGGCCGTCTCGTCATGCACCAGAAACGCCGGGCCGCTGTCGCGGAACCAGGTGTCGTTGCAGGTCATTTCCACCACCCGCACATGCGCCGGCAGCAGGCGCCGAGCGTTGGCGTACTGCGCCGCCGAGGCGCAGACGGTGACCGGCTCGCTGCTGGCGATGGCCGCAACGATCTCGACCCAGACCTTCTGCGCCGGCTTGCCGCCGTTGCGCCAGACGTCCGGGCGCTCCGGCCAGCCGAGCCAGCAGCGGCTCTTGGTTTCGAATTCGCCGGGCAGACGAAAGCCGTCGGCCTTGGGCAGGGAGGTCAGAGTACGGGCCATCGCGCGGCTCCTCGTCAGTGGCTGGAAGTAGCCCGACAGTACGCCCGTCGGTGCCGCCTCGACCAATGACGATAATCGCGGAACCCTTGAATTCAATTCACATATCAACCAGCTGATCAGTGAGCCATTCGATGAAATGAGCGACTGCCGGCTTGTCCAGACGCAAGCGCTCGCACACCAGCGCGTACTGCCCGAGCGACGGCACCTGGGCCGCGAAGGGGCGCACCAGGCGACCACTGGCCAGGTCTTCGGCACTGGTCAGGTTGTCGCCGATGGCCACGCCCTGGCCACGTGCAGCGGCCTCCATGGTCAGGCCGGCATGGCCCAGATACAGATGCCGAGTCGGCTGGATATCGCCAGCATGAGTGGTCAGCCAGGCGGTCCAGGTCTTGCCGTCCTGATCGTCATGCAGCAGGCAATGACGCGCGAGGTCGCGCGGGTGCTTGAGCGGCGACTGGTTGAACAGGCCCGGGCTGCACACCGGAAAGAACTGCAGGGTCGGCAGCGGCCGTACGAAGTAGGCGCTGGCATCGTCCGGGCCGGTGCCATAGGTGATGGCGATATCGATCTCGCTGCCCGGCAGCGTCGCCTCCAGCGGCTGTTCGTGCAGATGCAGGGTGATCTGCGGGTGGCGCTCGGCGAAGTCGGCCAGGCGCCCGACCAGCCACTTCTGCGCCAACTCTGCGGTAACCGCGACGCGCAGTTGCGCCTGCGAACCGGGATCGCGCAGCTCGTCGCAGGCCTCGCCAATCAGCTCGAAGGCCTGCTGCAGGCTATGCAGTAGGCGCCTGGCCTGCGGCGTCGGGCGTACCTGACGGCCGTCGCGCTCGAACAGCGTACTGCCGAGTTGCTCTTCGAGCTGGCGAATCTGGTGGCTGACGGCGCTGTCGGTGACGCACAGCTCAGCGGCCGCGCGGCCGAAGTGGGCATGCCGCGCGGCTACTTCGAAAGTGCGCAGGGCGGTGAGCGAAGGCAGACGACGCATGACGATCCCGATTGCGGCAAAGAAAGGCATCCTCCCCCAGCCGCCGGGCGGCCGGCAAGCGCTTCCCTTGCTTGAGCGTGGCGCACGCTCACTCCCGTCGCCTAGGTATCGCTCAGGCTGCGCAGCACCTGCTCGACCCGCTGCGCCAGCGAGCCCGTCAGGTACGTGAAAGCCCAGCCACGCCGCCGCAGCTCCTGCTCGTACCACTGGTTCTGCCGGCGGCGAAAGGTCTGGTCCTGACGGGTGCCGTCCTGCACGAAGGGGAAGTCATCGGCGCACAGGAACAGGTGGTGATAGTGCCGCTCGGCCAACTGCTCCAGCTCGGCCTCGATCCGCCCGAACAGCTCGCGGCAATAGAACAGCGTGGTCAGCGGCGTGGTGTCGCACACCAGGTAGCGCTGGCACTGCCCGGCCAGGCACTGCTCGCGGGCAACCTGAGTGCGGCCGATACGCAGCAGGTCGTCATAGGCGAGCACACCGCCCTGCTCTTCCCACAGTTCGCGACCGTATTCCGCGGCGTGACGCGTGCCCAGCGCCTCGGCCAGCACCAGGGCGAGGCTGCTCTTGCCGGTGGACTCGCCGCCGAGCAAGGCGATGCGTTCGACGAAATCGCCATACACCTGCGGCGCCAGGTAGTGGCGCAAGCCATGGATATCGGCGCGCAGACGCGTACCGGACACCGGCACCTGAATGCGCGCGCGGTCGATCTCGACATGCTGCACCGGCCGGCCGAAACACCGGCTCAAATGCGTGGCAAAACCATCGCCGTAGGCCTCGCTGGTAAAGACCGCGTCGACCGGGTGGCCGAGCACTGCCAGGCAGAAGTCGGCGACGAACTGGCGCTGTACAGCATCGGACTCTGATTCGTGGGGAAGCTCTGGCAACGCCAGGCCGAGTGCGCGCTGCAGGGCAACCCACTCGGGCGTCACCACCCAGCTGCGCAGCTCGGGAAACCGCAACCGCAACCGCAGCCAGTTCGCCCGTCGCTCCGGCTCGCAACCGGCAAGCTCCGGGTAGGCCCAGCTGAGCAGCACCAGTTGCTCGCACTGCTGTTGCGCCTGGCGAATCAGCCATTCATGCCCCAGGTGCAACGGCGCGAACTTGCCGACCACCAGCCCGCAGGCGAATCGCGTGCTCATTTCAGGCAGCCTGCGCGTTCAGCTCACGGCGCCAGCGATACAGGCCGTACCAGGCATTGCACCAGAACAGCAGGTAGATGAACGCCGTCAGATACAACTCGCGCGAGGCGAATAACGGCACCGCGAGCGTGTTCACCAGCAGCCAGCCGTACCAGGTTTCCAACTTGCGGCGCATCAGCAGCAGTTGCGCGAGCACGCTCAAGGTCAGCACCAACGAATCGATGAAGGGCGCGTAGGCGTCGGTGAAATGGTGCAGCAAGGCGCCGTATGCGCCCGCCACGAGCACCGCGAGCAGCAGCGCCAGGCCCAGTCCGGCCGTGCTGGCACGGCTGATCGGCAGCGCCTCGCCCTGGCGCCCGCGCATCCAGCTCCACCATCCCAGCAGGCTGGTGGCGATGAAGAAAGCCTGCAAGGTGACATCGGCATACAGCTGCACGCTGAAGAACAGCCAGCCGAACAGCACGCAGCCGACCAGGCCGACGGCCCAGGTGTGCACCGAATTGCGCGCCGCCAGCACGACCGAAACCAGATAGAAAAGGTTGGCGAAGATCTCCAGCGACGACGGCATGCACGCATCCTTATGAACATGGAATCAACCGCGCAGCCTACCACGTGACGTAGGCCACAGCCGTGCATGCGTCACCTGACAACGGGGCCGATCCATGCTCTGATAAGCCTCCCCTCGCACTCCAAAGGACTGGACCGCCTCATGCCTCTGCTCGCCCTGCTGGTCATCGCCTGCCAAGTCACCTGCGGCCTCCATGTGGTGCGCAGTGGCCAGGAACGCTACTGGCTGTACCTGATCATCGCCCTGCCCGGCCTCGGCTGCCTGATCTACTTCCTTGGCATCATGCTGCCGGATCTGCTCGGCAGCCGACGCGGCCGGCAGACACTCAACCGCCTGCACGACAGCATCGACCCAGAGCGCCACCTGCGCGCCCTGCGCGACGAACTGGAGATTCGCGACACCCGTGATACCCGCGTCAACCTGGCCGATGAGCTGCTGCGCATGGGCCAGGCCGAAGAAGCGGCCACGCATTATCAGATGGCATTGCGCGGTATTCACAGCGATGCACCCGACATCCTCCTCGGCCTGGCCAGGGCACGTTTCGCCCTGGGCGACTTCGCCGGCTGTCAGGCGAGCCTCGATCAACTGATCGCCCACAACCCCGACTTCCGTTCCTCCGACGGCCACCTGCTGTATGCCCGCGCGCTGGAAGGCCAGGGCAACGACCTCAAGGCCGAAGAGGAATACCGCGCCCTCGGCAGCTACTGCGCCAGCCCCGAGGCGAACTATCGCTATGCCCTGCTGCTGCGCCGACTGGGACGTCAGCGCGAGGCCATCGAACTGCTGCAACAGATCCAGACCCACGCCCGCCGCTCTGCACGGCACTATCGAGTTCTGCACAAGGAGTGGCTGGACCTGAGCCAGAAGGCGCTGCTCGAGCTGCAGCACGGCTGAACCGCCACGACATTTTTTGCGTGCATGGATCACAAAAAGCAAAGCTGGCCCGCCACTGCGCAAGACTTTGCGCATAGGTCCTTGGTTAGCATCGGCGTTGATGATCGACCCTGCCGGCATATCGCCGGCTGCAGCATGGATGCACGACGATGAGCGGCTACGTCCCCAACAATCGCAACGAACGCCCCGCACCGACTCCGGCGCCCTACAACGGCGATTTCCACCGCCAGGCTCCCAGACCATTGGAAGGCGGCAGCACTCAGACCTCCAGTTGCCTGGTCGGTCTGCGTTTCGTCTGGGATAACGGCGAATGCCTTGGCGCCAACCTGCCCTACAGCCTCACCCCGGCCGGCGGCAACCCGGTGCGCGGCAACCTGGACGCCCGAAGCAGCCTGATTCAGACCATCCAGGGCAGAGAATACGAGGCGCAACTACTCTCCGATACCAATGTGGACAGCGACATAGCCAGCGCGCGCGCCGAACTGCAGGCAGCGCTGGATGAAATCCTCGCCGCGGAATGCGCAGAAGCAGCTCGGTTGCAGGCCATTCAGGATCAGCGCAGCGCCCTCTCCAACTACGGACATCGCCGACTCGCGGCGGGTAAAGGGTTCTTCCTCGGCGCCTGGGGTCTGCTCAGGACCGCCAAGGAATTCTCCGACCTGGTCAATCCCTTCACCACCTTCTCCAATGCCCTGCGCAGCGCCTGGCAGGCACGCGCCAGCGAGGGTGAAACCTGGCTGGCCGCGTACAATCGCCAGTTCAGCGCCGAGCAACATCGGGAGGTGGTGGAGGCACTGGGCTTCGATCCGAGCAGCATCACCCGTGAGCAACTGGCCGAAGCCTACGAACTGGCCTGTTTCATCTACGAAGACGGCCCCAGCAAGGCCATGCTCGGCCGCTTCGCCGTCGACTATGCCAAGGCACAGAACGTCGAGGAGATTGCCGAGTTCAGCGGCGGCGCACTGTTCGAAATTGTGCTTGCCGCCCTGCTGATCGTCTTTACCGGCGGCATCGGCCTGGCCGCGCGTGGTGCGGCATCGGTAAGCTATCTGGACAAGCTTGCACGTCTGGGCAATGCCTTCAGACGCCTGGGCGCGGCGCTGAAACGGGCAAGGATCAGACGAGGTGGCAGGGCGACAGGTAGCGGGACTGGGGCACGAACGGTTGAGGTGGAAAGGCCGAGGGACGTGCTACCGGGCACGCTTGCCCCTATGGATGGCTCCGACATTAGAGGCTCCCCGAGGAAGGGCAGGAACAAGCCTCCCGAGCCACTACCCGAAGCTGAAGGAAGGCCGCATTCGATCATTGAGAGACCGGGCAGGGACGGCCAATACACGACTCATAACGGTGATGGAACCTGGAAGCAATACCGTGGATCTGGACAGGACCACGGTGGAATACCCCGCCCCAACGTAAAGGAGGCCGGGAAAAACACGACGCCGGACGGGCGCGAAATAATCGACAAGGGCAGAGTGCGCCCTGCTCGCCCAGATGAAATCCCACGAGGTTAGCCATGCATGACCACAAGCCTTTCAGCCTTGCAGACTTTCAACGGGCCAATGGCAATAAGAAGCTCTCCGAAATGGATTACGTGCAAGCTGTTTACGCAACGACCCCCTTGCACTTCGACTTTCTGATCAGCTACGCGCGGCTATTCTCGCCCGAGATAAAGGTGGTCGACGGCAGGGCGTTCATCCTTGAGCTCTTCGACAGTGAACGCCATCAGGAACTCATGGCAGCCACTCAGGATGCTGATCATGCCCAGTACTGGATGAACCTTTTGGAAATAACGGGCCTGTTCGATGAGTTGACGACCGAGCAAGCGACAGAACTGGCCAAGATTATTGCAGCATGCTGGAACAGAACCCTGCTTGCCGGACATGAAAGCTCATGCGGAGAGGCCCGATATATTGCCGATCCGGATAGCGGCGAAGTATTCATCACTATCACGAGGCAATCCCTCTAGAATGCAAATTGGATGATGAGCTCGCTCGGGCTCTCGCTTCAGGGCGCCCACCTATAGCCAACCGTTGCGCGCCGCCAAAATTGCTGACCGCATGCTGGCAGCCGAAATGGTTGAAAAACTTCAAAGAGGGCGGAATTCAGATAAACAATAGCAAGCCGCTAAAGCTTAAATCCTCAAAACTGGAAATGCTTAATGAGCACAGCTGAACACCCTGAGCTTAAAGTTCAAGATTGGCTGCGTGTGTTCTGCTACGACAGTTATTGCGCGGATGCCATGACCAGTGGGCTGACAAACAGCAAGGACACCACTCTGCGTTGGCAGCTAGCCGTAGACACCCTCTATCGCCTTCTCGCTAGCGACCTCCTCTATATCCCAGCGTTGAAAGCTGACGACTCGTCAACGATGAAGTCTGCTGCACTCGATTATATAAAGTCACTTGCCCGTCATGACCCTTTCAGCTCGGACATCGAGGAAACCTCACATTGGTATCTATGGGATATCAGTGCCACAGACAGATGCCATAGCCTTATCGATAAGTATGGAATTCGTGATCTTCCTCAAGGGGAGCTAAGTCAGGGGCTTGTCGCAGCGCTCCACAGCCTATTCGCTGAGAACCAGGTTGCCTGGAGTGACTACCCCCTGATAGCCATAAGCACGGATCAATGATACCTACACGCGCGCTCTTCACAGCTGATAGAGCAACACACGTGTACAACGATCAACCATCGAGCTTATTGATTGCAAGAAAGCCAACAATGATCCAGCTACCTCCGGCATCGATTAGGTGCAGCCCTGGCGGGAAAGTGACAGACCTCCCCAACCAAGTTGCCAGACCTTAAGGGGTAGTAATGAACGAATATATTCCCGAGCTTGCTAAGCGCAACCTGGTTGACTGGCCGACCCTGGCGATCGGCTTGAATAATGGCTGGATAAACAAAGACGCGGTATCCGAGCATGCCTTCAAGCTACTGTCTGCTGGTCAGCAGGACAGTGATATTGCCGTTCTGGCCGGCAGCGACGCCCTGAGTGATGACGAAGTAGTCGCCTTGCTGGCAACCCTGTGCAAGAAAGAGGGTATCGATCTTCAGGAAAAACAGTCGCATGCTCTGGAGAAATGGCGGCTAGCCATGCTCTCGGACCTGCAACACTCCTCGCTTGCCGACGAGGACAAGATCGAACGGTTGCAGGAACTCTATGCGGAGTTCGGCTACCCGGACGATATGGCCTCATGCAGCATCTACGCGCAAAACGATGTCGATCCGATCGATGCGCTACATCAAGTCGTCGCCGCTCTGGAACAGCGCTTTGCCAGCGATAGCGGCATATAGGCTACTCCCAGACCTCGCGCTCACCCTTCCAAGCGTGCAGCTCGCGCTTTTGCGCCCCCGACCATAGCCAGCCGCCGCGTGCACCAACCAGGGTGCTGACGGCATGCTGGCGGCCGAAGCTGTTGTGCCTAGCCAACATCAGGGCGATATCGCGCAGCACGGCCAGGGTGTTGCTGTTGGACTGAAACAGCGGCGTCAGCAAGCGGCTGGCCTGACGGTAGTAACGCAGGTGGTCACGGCGAGCATCACCGTAGCGGGTGAAAATGGCGTTCCAGTCGAGCGCGTGCTGGTCACCGACATTGCCGAGCGCATCGGCCAGTGCAGCGGCATCGACCAGCGCCATATTGGCGCCCTGCCCCAGTTGCGGGCTCATGGCGTGGGCGCAATCACCGATGGCCAGCACGCGACCATCGTTCCAGCGTTGCATGCGCACGTCGGCATAGGCCGCCAGGGTCAATTGCGCGGGATTATCGATCTGCTGCAGATAGGCCTCTGAAGCCTCGCCGGCGAGGCCGTGCACGCGGGCTTTCCAGGCCTCCAGCCCGCTACTGCGCCAACTCTCGTGCTCGCTGAGTGGCAGGCTCCAGAACAGGCTGGTCAACGAGGTCTCGCGTGCCTGATGGGTGCAGCCGGTCGGCATCAGCCCGAACATCTCGCGGCAGCCGCGGTACCACTGGCGTAGCTCGCCGGACTCGGTCGCCGGCGAAGTTGGCAACATGCTCCATAGAGCACCCCAGGGATAGGGGCGCGACCACTGCCGCACCTGCATCTGCGCACGCAGGGTCGAACGTGTGCCATCGGCCAGGATCAGCGCGGCGAAATCACCCAGCGGTTGTTCACGGCCATCCGCCTGCTCCTGTAGCAGGCGAACATGGCCGCTGGCCTGCTCGAAACGGCTGACGCTCACACCAGTTTCCACTTGCACGCCCACCCGCTGCGCGGCATTGAGCAATGCCGTCATCAATACGCCGCGGTGAATGCCAAGGCCGAAACTACCCGGCTGCCAGTCGTGATAACGGGTGTCGAGGATCACCCGGCCCTGACAGCTGGTGCCGTACAGGCGGCTGACCGGCGCACCCAACGCGGTGCACTCGGCCAGCAGGCCCAGACGCTGCAGCACAGCCAGACCGGAAGGCTGCAAGAGGATGCCGGCGCCCACCGGCTGCAGCTGTTCGACACGCTCCAACAAACGCACCGCGTAACCCTGGCGGGCGAGGAATATGGCACTGGCCAGGCCGGCTGTACCCGCTCCCACTATCGCTATCGGTAATCCCATTGCGGCTTATCTCCCTGTTCTGGCTCAGAGATTCTAACCGCCACAGCCGGTGCCGTCGGGAACTGCCGCTCAGGCTCTCAGAGGAACATCCCGCCTGACGCCTCGATACGCTGACCATTGATCCAGCGGCCAGCATCGCTAAGCAACAGCGCGAAGGCTGCGCCGATATCATCGGGCAAACCGACTCGCCCCAGCGCCGTATTGCCGGCGATAAAGGCATTGACCTCAGCATTGTCGCGGACCACGCCATGGCCGAAGTCGGTCTCGATGGCGCCGGGAGCCAGTACATTCACGCTTATGCCGCGCGGACCCAGTTCCTTGGCCAGATAGCGCGTCCACACTTCGACGCCGCCTTTCATCGCCGCATAGGCGCTGTAACCCGGCAAGCTGAAACGGGCCAAGCCGGTAGAGACATTGATGATCCGGCCGCCGTCGACCATCAGCGGCAGCAGGCGCTGGGTGAGAAAGAATGGGCCCTTGAGCTGGATGTTCATCAGTTCGTCGAACTGCTGCTCAGTGGTTTCGCTGAAGGCGGCATGGATGCCGATACCGGCGTTATTGATCAGGAAATCGAAACGCTCAGCCGCGAAGGTCTCACGCAAACCAACCGCCACACGTTCGGCGAATGCGGCAAAGCTGCTGCTGTCGCTGACATCCAATTGCAGCATCAGCGCTCGGACACCCTGCGCTTCGATCTCGTGGGCCAACTGCTGCGCGTCATCCGCCTGGCTGCGATAGGTGCCTATGATATCCACGCCTTGAGCAGCCAGATGTTTAGCCGCACTGCGGCCGAGGCCACGGCTGGCGCCTGTGATGAGTGCGATTTTGCGAGTCATGGTGAATCTCCTGTGATGGGTGATGAAGTTCAATCACAGGTTATTGATCGATCAAATACTGATAAATCCAGAAAAACCGGAAATACTGATCGCCACGAGCGAACAATCTGGGCCGCCATCATGAACAAGCTGGAGCTGCTGCGTACCTTTCAACGTGTCACCGAACTGAGCAGTTTTACCCAGGCCGCCGAAAGTCTGGGCTTGCCGCGCTCGACGGTGTCTGAACAGGTGCGTGACCTGGAACGCCTGGTCGATGCCCGTCTGTTGCACCGCACCACCCGACGGGTGCGTCCGACTCAGGACGGCCAGGCGCTGTACGAACGCGCCCGTGAAGTGCTGGCACAGATGGACGAGCTGGAGAACCTGTTCCGCCAGGATGCCGGCGCACTGAGCGGGCGCCTGCGAGTGGATATGCCAACGGAAATAGCCAGGCGTCTGGTGGCGCCACGTCTGGATGAATTTCTCGCGCAACATCCGGCATTGGAGATCGAACTAGGCTGCAGTGACCGCCGCGTAGACCCACTGCGCGAAGGTTTCGATTGCGTGCTGCGCATTGGCGCCATCGACGACGATAGCCTGGTAGCGCGACCACTGGGCCAGCTGTCCATGGTCAACTGTGCCAGCCCGGCTTATCTGGCCGAGCATGGAACGCCCGAAAACCTGGACGACCTCAGCGGGCACAGCCTGATCCACTACGTGACCGCCTTTGGCACACGCCCAGACGGTTTCGAATATCAACGTGACGGCAAGCTGCAGCAATTGCCCATGAGTGGCCGGATAACGGTGAACAATATCGACGCGTACCACGGGGCCTGCATCGGCGGTCTGGGCATCATCCAAGCGCCGCTGATCGGCATGCGCACGCATTTGCAGAGTGGGAGTCTGTGTCGCTTGCTGGACGATTGGGTCGCGCCGCCCATGCCAGTGCATCTGCTGCACCCGCACGGGCGTCATCTGCCGCGACGGGTGCGCGCCTTCATGAACTGGCTGGAAACGCTGCTGGCCGATGAGGTTGATCGTCAGTGAAGCATTTGCGCAGGGTCACCGACCCGCAACCGCTCTCACCGAATCAGGGCTTATCCGGGCGGATATCGAAGCCACCCTTGTTCTGGCTGACGATGCGCAGGTGCTGGATCTCCCCACTTTTCACCGGCACCGCCACCTCCCGCAGCAGGCGGCCCATGCCGCACAGGGTGTCGTCCATACGATCCGGGGTGATGCCGACCACGCGCGTGCCGGGCGGCACCTGGAAGGTCGCGACCTCGCCGACGCCGATGCGTGCAGCGACCTTGCGATCCACCTCGATGGCCACGAAGCAGCCGCCTCCCATCACCCCGAAGTCGCGATTGACCACGATCTGCGCACTGTTAGCCTGCGCCTCCTGAAAGGCCAACAGGCGATCTTCCGGTACCGGTTTGATGTGCTCGGGGTCGCCCCGAAACGATGAACAACCGGCCAGCAGCAACAGCGGTAGAGCGATGAGGATCGAGCGCATGAAGCCCTCCGTGGGCAGATGAATGCCGCCTGAGTATTGGCCTTGGCGAGCCTGTGGGCAAGATATCGATGACAGCGATTTTCGCTAGCACAAGCATCGATTTCTGTAATGAAGGACGCAGTGTTTTCATCTCTCTCGAACCCAGCGCCACCTAAGTCGGCGCAACTAATCGGAGACTACCCAGATGAAATTCGCAGCCCTCAACGCCACCCTCATCGCCGCTTTCGCCCCCATGGCCTTCGCCAGCGAGAAAGCCCCCGTCAACACCAAAGTAGAAGTGCAGGAATACCAGTACGGCATGCAGCTGGACATCGACCAGGTTCTGCAGCGCACCGACAACAGCCGCAAGAGCGGTGTAGTGCCCAGCGTCATGGTCTACCGCGACAGCCAGGGCGAAGTGCACGCCGTGCGTTTCGTCGAGTGGGGCGGGCTGAGCAACCAGAACGGCTAACCCACAGGTTGCCTGATGCCCCGGCCGAGTCACTCGTCCGGGGCAATACCGCTTCAGCCTTGCAGGCGTTTGACCAGACGTGCCTGCAGCGCTTCCAGCTCGGCCGGGTCGGCTTTGGTGGCCGCATGAATACCCAGCCCCTCGCCCTCGAAGCGCGGGATCACGTGCATGTGGATATGGAACACCGTCTGCCCGGCAGGCGCGCCGTTGAACTGTGCCACCTGCACACCAGCGGGCTGCAGTTCGTCGACGACTGCCTGGGTGACCTTCTTCACCACGGCCATGACCTTGGCCAGGCTGGCGTCGTCGATTTCCAGAATATTGCGCGCAGCAGCGCGCTTGGGGATCACCAGGCTGTGGCCCCTGGATTGCGGGAATAGATCGAGGAAGGCCAGCACATCGTCATCCTCGTAGAGTTTGTAGCAGGGCAAGTCGCCACGAATGATAAGGGCGAAGATGTTCTGGGAATCGTAAGTACCGTGCAGGCTCATGCCGATGGGTTCCGTGCCGGGTGGATGAAAAACCCACCATACCGCCTCGCTCGCACGCAGGGAACCAGGCAGGATTGCTCGAGTCGATGACTACTAGCAACTGGATCGATTTCCTGCACCCCTGCCACTCGTGTTCTGATCGCCCCTTTCGTAGAGGCTGTTCAGGATCTCGCGAGCTAGAGCTTGTTTTTAACGCAGTAGCACCGATGCGCAGCAGATCGTGAACAGGCTCTTAGGCCCATTCGACATGGAACTCCACATGACCGACCTCAGCCCCTTCCACATCACCCGCAAATGGCCCGCCCAGCATCCCGAGCGCCTGCAGCTGTACTCGCTGCCCACGCCCAACGGCGTCAAGGCCTCGATCATGCTGGAAGAAATCGGCCTACCCTACGAACCTCACCTGGTCGACTTTGCCAGCGACGATCAATTCAGCCCCGAGTTTCTCTCGCTGGCGCCGAACAACAAGATTCCCGCCATCCTCGATCCCGATGGGCCCAATGGCCATCCGCTGGCGCTGTTCGAGTCCGGGGCAATTCTGATCTACCTCGCGGAAAAGACCGGCAAGCTGCTGCCACAGGACGCCGCTGCCCGCTACGAGACGATTCAATGGCTGATGTGGCAGATGGGCGGCCTGGGACCGATGTTCGGCCAGCTCGGTTTCTTCCACAAATTTGCTGGTGCCGAGTACGAGGACAAACGCCCGCGTGACCGCTACGTGGCCGAATCCGCACGCCTGCTTGGCGTACTCGATCAGCGCCTGCAAGGCCGCGACTGGATCATGGGCGAGTACAGCATTGCCGATATCGCCGTGCTGCCCTGGGTGCGCTGCCTGGTGGACTTCTACAAGGCCGGTGACCTGGTGCAGTTCGAACGCTTCGCCAACGTGCGCCGCGTGCTCGATGCCTTCCTCGCCCGCCCGGCAGTGCAGCGCGGCCTGACCATCCCCGCACGAGATTGATGGGGTTGTTACGGGAGTCGACCACCGACTCCCGTATCGCTGCAACGGCAGGGTTGCACTGAGCTAGCTGGTCACCACCAACTGCTGCTCGGCACTACGCTGATCGGCCTGCCCGCCCAGGTACCAACCGAGCAATCCCCACAGCGCCGCACAGGCAGCGCCCACCAATGCCACCAGCCAGGCGCCCTGAGCCAGCATGTCGAGCAGGCTCTTGAGCCAGCCACTCATGGCATCGCCCGCGCGATAGACCACTGTGTCGATGAAGTTCTTCGCCTTGTACTTGCTCTCGGCATCCAACGGCGCGAAGAGCATTTCCCGTCCTGGCCGCACGAAGGCGTATTCACCGATACGGCGCACGATCATCAGCGCCGCCAGCATGGCGAAGGTCGGCATCAAGGCCAGACCGATGAAGCCGACACACACCAGTAGCGGCACGCAGGCCAGCAACACCCGCACCCCCATACGCCGCGCGACACGCCCAGTGATGAACAACTGGGCAATCAGCGCGCCGGCCTGCACCACGAAGTCGATCACGCCGAACACCCGCACCTGATCGGCGCGATCCGGGAACAGCTCGGCCACCAGGCGGGCCTGCTCGAAATAGAGAAAGGTGCTGGCCGTCGCCAGCAGGATGACGAAACCGGCGATGCCAAACAGGTAGGGCGAAGACAGCACACGCATCAGGCCACTGAACGGATTGCCCGGCACCGGGCGCCGCGGGCTTTCCGCCCGCACGGCACCGGCACGCCCCGCGCCACCCTCCTCGCGCCAGCGCATCAGCACCTGCTTGAGCGACAGCGCCACGGCCAGCAGCACCGCAGCCAGCAGAATCAGCCCACTCTGCCCCAGCGTGCTCACCAACAAGGCACTCAACGCCGGGCCGACCAGGCCTCCAACGCTGGCACCGGCGGCGATGAAGGCGAACAGGCGCTTGGCCTGCTCGCTGTCGAACACGTCGGCCATCAGGCTCCATGCCACCGAGACGACGAACAGGTTATAGACCGAAATCCACACGTAGAAGCTGCGCGCCAGCCACACACTCTCTTCATCACTGAAGAACAACAGGGCAAACAACGCCAGATTCAGGGTGAAGAAGCCATACACCCAGTCGATGAAGTGAATCCGCGGTACCCGTGAACTCAGCCAGGCGAACAACGGCACCGCGATCAACATCACCACGAAGGTGGCGGTGAACAGCCATTGCAGGTTCTCCACCCCTGAGACGATGCCCATCGCCTCGCGGATCGGCCGCAGCATGAAGTAGCCCGAGAACAGGCAGAAGAACAGGGTGAAACCGGCCAGCGCCGGCCACAGCTCGTTGCGCTGCGCGTTGATGGCCACGGCCACGCGCTGCGCCATCGTTGACGATGACATGCGAAATTCCTCGAAAGGGCGCGCCGGTACAGCGCGCCGGCATGACTCAGCCGTACCTGACGCCCGTCAGGCGCTCGGCCACCGACCACAGGCGCGCCGCATCATCGGCATCCGCCGCAGCCTCCGGCACCTTGGCCAGGCCCAATGGGCCGCGTTTTTCCTCTTCGCCGGTCGGCCCGTAGTAGCGCCCGCCCTCGGCCTCGGCAGCCGTCGCCGCGAACAGCGACGACAGCGCACCCTGCGCCGCCGAGTGATAGACATCGCGATCCTTCGCCCACTGCTGAGCGAACTCGCTTTCCAGTCCTGGCCCGCGCTCGACCAGTTCGGTAACGGCGACGCCAGGGTGCGCGGCGACGCTGCGCACGCCCCAGCCATTGGCCAGGCTGCGCCGCTGCAGCTCGAAGGCCATCATCAGACAGGCCAGTTTCGACTGCGCGTAGGCGGCGTAGGGGTTGTAGTTGTTCTCCGACTGCAGGTCATCGAAGTTGATACGGCCACGGTTCACGGCGATGCTCGCCAGTGTCACCACGCGCGGGTCGGGCGACTTGCGCAGTGATGGCAGGAGCAAGCCAGTGAGCGCGAAATGGCCGAGGAAGTTGGTTGCCAGCTGCATCTCGAAACCATCACGAGATACGCCGCGCTGAGGCGGCGCCATGATCGCGGCGTTGTTGATCAGCACGTCCAACACCTCGCCTTCGGCGTTCAGGCGCTGGGCCAGGCTGCGTACCGAAGCCAGGTCGGCCAGATCCAGCTGTTCGAAACGCACCCGCGCATCGGGTACCTGAGCACGAATACGTTCGATGCTCTCGGCGCCACGCTGTGCATTGCGCGCGGCGATGATCACCTGCGCCCCAGCCCCGCTCAGGGCCAGGGCGTCCTCGAAGCCCATACCACTGGTGCCGCCGGTGACCAGCATGCGCTTGCCGGTCAGCGCCGGCATGTCGCTCGCCTGCCACCCCGGTGTGGTACTGGCCCAGGCGAATGTCGGCATCCCGCCCAACACCCCGTGCAAGGCCAGGCTACCGCCCACGACACCAAACAGTTTCAGGGCATCTCGACGCGAATGGCCTCGCCCCACAGCATTCTTCTTGTCCATCGGCTGATTCCTCGTGTCCGTTGACTCGATGCGCCAGACCAGGCGCACGTACAGGACATAGGGTGCAGGCAGATGGCACGTACGATAAGCCGTCCAAAGCCGAACAGCGCATACGGTCAGGCGGACAGTTACCAGGTGTTTCGCAGACGCGAACCCGGATGCAATCCGGAATCGTTGATATACATTCCCGGATTTCATCCGGGCTACATCCCTGCATGCGCCCCTCAGGATTGGCAAACCCGCCGCAGCGCCGCATTATCGGACCCTTCGTCATCGCCCAGTCGACGCCCATGCGCCAACCAAATCTATCCGACGTCGCTCTGTTCGCTGCCGTGGTCGAGGCCGGTGGCTTTCGCGTCGCAGCGCAACGCCGCGGCATGTCGGCCTCGTCGCTGAGCGATTGCGTGCGCCGCCTGGAAAAGGAACTGGACGTGCGCCTGCTCAACCGCACCACCCGCGGCCTGACGCCGACGGAAATCGGCGCACGCCTGCTGGAGCGCCTGCGCCCCGCGCTGGACGAGATCAACACAGCGCTCAACGACCTGCAGGAAGATCCACAGAACCCGGTCGGCTCACTGCGCCTGCATGTGCCCGGCGTGATCGCGCGGCACATCCTGCCGCGGCTGCTGGACGGTTTTCTCGCTCGCTACCCTGGCATCGCGCTGGAAGTGAACATGGACAACACCTTCATCGACGTCATCGGCGCCGGTTACGACGCCGGCATTCGCTACGAGGAAAGCCTGGCCAAGGACATGATCGCCATCCCCATCGGGCCACGCCGGCAGTGTTTCATGGCAGTCGCCGCGCCCAGCTACCTGCAGCGCCATGGCACGCCGCAACACCCCAGCGAACTGAGCGAACATCGCCTGCTCGGCTACCGCTTCGCCAGCGGCAAGCTCGGCGTGTGGGAGTTCGAACAGGAGGGACGCACCCTGCGTATCGCCCCCGAGGGCCGCCTGGTCAGCTCATCGCAGGATCTGCTGATCGCTGCAGCCTGCGCCGGTCATGGCATTCTCTACACCTTCGAGGAGTACATCGCGGCGCACCTCGCCAGCGGCCAGCTGCAACCCATCCTGCAGGACTGGTGGCAGCACTTCGAAGGGCCATACCTGTACTACCACAGCAGGCGCCATGTGCCGGCGCCGCTGCGTGCCTTCGTCGACTACGTGAAGGCCCTGAACGACTCCGGCCATCCATCTCCAAGCCCGAAATAGAGCGGTGGCCAATACCCAAGCAAGGCGCTGGGAGATTATAATTGCGCTTGCTTCTCGCCCCTCCAGGTCTCTCATGAACAGTTCTGCATCCGACGCCGCGACGAGTCTGTCGCCGGGCGCGATCCTTCTCATTCAACTCGCCCTGGCCCTCGGCGGCTTCGCCATCGGCACCGGCGAGTTCGCCATCATGGGCCTGATGCCCAACGTCGCCGCCGATCTTGGCGTCAGCGAGCCGCAGGTCGGCCATGTGATCAGCGCCTACGCCCTCGGCGTGGTGGTCGGTGCACCGGTGCTGGCCCTGCTCGGCGCCCGCCTGCCAAGGCGCATCCTGCTTCTGCTGCTGATGGGCTGCTTCGCCCTCGGCAACTTCGCCAGCGCTCTGGCACCGAGCTACGAGCCGCTGCTGCTCTTCCGCTTCATCGCCGGCCTGCCGCATGGCGCCTACTTCGGTATCGCCATGCTGGTGGCTGCCTCCATGGCGCCGCCGCACAAGCGCGCCAAGGCGGTGAGCCGGGTGCTGGCCGGCCTGACCGTGGCCATCCTGATCGGCAACCCGCTGGCCACCTGGCTCGGCCAGTTCATGAGCTGGCGCTACGCTTTCGCCCTGGTCGGCATCATCGCCATCATCACCATCGCCATGGTGGCGATCTTCCTCCCGGCCGACCCGCACGAGCAGCGCAGCAGCCCCTTGGGTGAACTGCGCGCCTTCAACCGCGCACCGATCTGGCTGGCACTGGGCATCGGCTCCATCGGTTTCGCCGGGATGTTCTGCGTATTCAGCTACATGGCGCCCACATTGCTCCACGTCACCCAGGTCGGCCCCGGCTGGATTCCCCTGGCCATGGGCGTGTTCGGCGCCGGCTGCATCGTCGGCAACAGTGCCGGCGGCTGGCTGTTCGACCGCCTGCGCCTGCGCGCCGTGGCCTGGATTCTGGCCTGGAGTACGCTGGTGCTGCTGGCCTTCCCCTTCGCCGCGCACAGCCTGTGGACCACCCTGCCGGCGATCTTCGCCCTCGGCACGATGATCGCCCTCGGCCCGGCCCTGCAGACCCATCTGATGGACGTCGCCACGGGCGCGCAGACACTCGCCGCCGCATCCAATCACGCCGCGTTCAACGTCGCCAACGCCCTCGGCCCCTGGCTCGGCGGCCTGGCCATCAGCGCCGGCATGGGCTGGACCGTGACCGGCTACATCGGCGCGGCCACCGCCATCGGCGGCCTGCTGCTGTTCGCCTGGGCCTGGAAGGTGCAGCACAAAGACGGGCCAATCTGACAGATGCGGGATAGTGCGCCGGCAGGTATCGTCTACCTCCCGAGCCACTATCGCGTAACCCGCCCGATGATTGCCCAGCGTTTACGATTCGCCCTGCTCGCCACCACCCTGTTCACCGCGCTGACCGCCCACGCACAAGTGGAAGTCGAAGCTAACGCCGGCCTGCTGGCGGTGAAGATTTCCGAAGAGATCGTTCCGGGCGATTACGAGAAGCTGCTGGCTGGCTTGCGCGCCAACCCGGGCAAGCACAAGCGCAAGGTCGTGCTGCTCGACAGCATCGGCGGCAGCGCCCCGGAAGCCATACGCATGGGCCGCTTGCTACGGGAAACCGGCTTCGAGGCGCTGGTACCTTCCGGCGGCCTGTGCCAGGGCAGTTGCATCTACCTGCTCGCTGCCGGCACCAAGCGCACCATCAACGGCCACGTTGCCCTGCGCCGTCCCCCCTTCCCCGCTGGTGACTCGGCGCTGGCACAGGCCGCCCATGGCAGCCAGCCGTTCAGCCCGGCCAGGTACTTTCGTGACATGGGTGTCGACGTAGGCCTGGCGGAAGACATCTATCAGGTCGCGCCAGGGCGCTTGCGTCTGCTGAGCCAGGATGATTTGCGAAACTATCGGCTGAAATAGCCCAAGGTACTTGCTCATACCCGGACAGCGGGATATCGTGCGCACCGGCATGGCAACAGGCCATCAAGGAAACGGAATTCGAGCATGCGCAAGATGCGTACAGGCAATGCCTCCTCCTTCGAGCATCTCTTTCTCCATTTCCGATAACCCGCCACGGCAGAACATCCAGAACCGTTCTGCCGCGTTGCCGCGCACATCATTCATCGACACTCGGAGTCATCATGCTGAAGAAACTGGTCCTGGCCGCCTTTGCCTCGTCGCTGCTCGTCGGCTGCGCCTCGGTTCCAATGGAAGACAAAAACGCATCTGCCGAAGCCAAGCGCTTTGCAGCCCCTGCGCCTGGCAATGCCGGTCTGTACATCTACCGCAACTCGGGCGTAGGTGGTTCGCTGAAGAAAGACATCTGGGTCGGTGACAAGTGCATCGGCGAATCCGCACCGAAGGTCTTCTTTTACGAACAGGTCAAGGGCGACATGGAGCACAAGATCTCCACCGAATCGGAGTTCTCCCCTAACGATTTGCTGGTCAAGACCGAAAGCGGCAAGAACTACTTCATCAAGCAGTACATCAAGATGGGTGTATTCGTGGGCGGCGCCAACCTGGAACTGGTCGACGAGAAAGAAGGCAAAGCGGACGTCGCGAAACTGGAACTGGCCCGTAAAGGCAACTGCTCCAAGTAAGGCGACACGGAACATGAAGCCCCGGCATCGAGAGATCCCGGGGCTTTTTTCATCAGAACAGGAAGGTCAGCGCCAGGTTGAACAGCATCGCGGCGACGAAGCCGATGGGCGCGGCGCGTAGCAGCAGTTGCGAGAACAGGGTCGAGCGCACCTTGTCGTCCGTGCAGGAGCCCAGCAGTAGGCTGCCGCCGGAAGAGAACGGCGAGATCGAGGTGGCCTGGGCACCTACGACGATGGCGATGAAGATGATCATCGGATCGATCGACATCGACGCCGACAGCGGCAGCACCATCGGGAACAGCGCCGGCGTCACCACGCCGAGCGTACTGGCGAAAATCGACATCAATGCAGCCACCACACCGAAGGCCACCGGGATCATCAGCGGCGGGATGTTGCCACTGATCCAGGACGCCAGGGAGTCGATGGCGCCGGCCTTGATCGCGACGGTAATCAGCATGCCGACACCACAGATCATGATCAGCGTGGCCCAGGGTACGGAGGCGATAGCCTTGCGCTCGTCACCGAGCTTGAGCAGCAGTGCGATCACCGAGAACACGCTGGCAATCAGGCCGATATCCACCTTGCTGTTGATGAACCTGACCGTGGCGTTGTCCGGAAAGGCCAGCAGTGCCAGCGGTGCAGCGAGCACCAGCACCATCATCAGCACGGTCAGCAGCAGGGTCAGTTTCTGTTCACGATTGAAGGCCTCCGGCAGATCGGCGGCGAGCACCGCATTCTTCAGGTTGCGGCCGTGGCCGCCGAGGAAGACGAAGGCGGAAATCACCAGAACCGGAATGATTGCAGTGCTGGCGAAGATCGCCAGGGCGTTGACGAAGGCTTCGCTCTCGGGCATGCCCGCGCTGGTCATCAGACCGCGGAAGATAATGCCGCTCTGGCTGGAGACGAAGTTGGCACCCGCCAACGCGCCGTAGTTCACCGCCATGCCGCCGAGAATCAGGCTCATGCCGGTGCGCTGGCACAGCAACAGGGTCAGCGGCGCCATGAAGGCCAGTACGGTGTAGTAACCGGCGCCCATGCCGGCGATCACGCTACCGGTGACGAAGATCGCGTACGGCAGCAGGTGTGGCACGCCACGGCAGCGATACAACAGATGCCCGGCGAGTTTTTCCAGGGTGCCGTTGACGGTGGCGAAGCTGTAGAACAGGCAGACCGAGAAGATCACGAAGAAAATCTTCAGCGGCCACATGTTGATGATGTCGCCCGGGCTCAGGCCCATGCCGAAGCAGCCCAGCAGGTAGGCGAAGGCAATGGCGAACAGGCCGATGTTGATCTTGGTGGTGTACCCCAACGCGACGGCGAGGACGATCGCGGCGACGACGAGCAGGCTCATCATGATTTGATTCCTTTTGTTGTTCTGATGTGAGCGACGGTTACGCCGAGGCGAAACCGAACAGAGTTGCGGGGTTGTCCACCAGAACGCGACGGCGCTCCTCGGGGTTGGGCAGCAGGGCCTCGAGCAGCGCGAACTGCTGATCGTAGCGGGTCTGCGACTCGAACTGGGTGTTGGGCCAGTCACTGCCCCAGAGGAATCGCCCTACTCCACCGCAGGCTTCACGCAGGCGCGCTTCGATGGCCTGGGCACGGGCCTGATCGGACTGGCTGCGATAGGCCGCCGACAGCTTGATCCACACCGGCGCCTGGCCGAGCAGATCGAAGAAAGCGTCATGCTTCGGATCGTCCAGCTGCACGCTCGGTGCCGGCAGGCCGAAATGATCGATCACCAGGGTGACGCCTGACTCGAGGATCGCCGGCACGATCAGCGCCAGGTCGTCGAAAACACGCTGGATCTCCACCTGCCATCCGCGTCGCGCCAGGCGGCGGAACAGGCCGTTCCAGGCCGGCCCCGTGTAGTCCTCCAGCACCTTGCCGATCAGGTTCAGGCGTATGCCCACCACACCCGCGGCGGCCAATTCGTCCAGCTCGGCATCGCTGACCTGCGCGTCGACCACCGCGACGCCACGCAAACGCTGCGGGAAACGCTGCAACGCCGCGACCATGTAGTGGTTGTCGGTGCCGAGAAAGCTGGGCTGGATCAGTACCCCGTGGGACAGCGCACAAGCGTCCAGGTGGGCCAGGTACTGCTCCACGCTGGCGTCATAGCTGGGGCTGTAGCGGCGGCCGGGAACCATGGGCAGGTCCTGGCGGAAGATGTGCGCGTGGGTGTCGATGCCGGTGATTGCGGCATAAGGCATGGGCGTCACGAAGCGATACCTCTGTCGTTTTTTGTACGAGCCGCCGGTACGAGCGACTCCTTTTTGTAAAACATATATTCATATATATGATTAGATGACTGTATCTACAGAGATCGAGTGCTGTCAATCTGCAGGCCAGTGGTAAAGTGACGGCCGGTCGACTTTTGGATGTGAGGTTTATGAGCACCACGGCTCTGGGACAGGACGAACGCCTGCCGCTGTATCAGCGGTTACGCGACGAAATGCTGGGCAAGATCGCCGCAGGCGAATGGCTGCCTGGGGAAGCCATCCCCACCGAAGCGGAGTTGACCCGCCACTACGGCGTGGCCGTCGGCACGGTGCGCAAGGCGGTGGAAACCCTGGTTGCCGAAGGCCTGCTACTGCGTGCCCAGGGTCGCGGCACCTTCGTGCGGCGGCCGAACTTCGACGGCTCGCTGTTTCGCTTCTTTCGTCAGGTCAGCGCCAGCGGCCAGCCTCAGGTGCCGCAAAGCCGTATCCTCGACTGCCGTCAGGTGCCTGCCGACGCTACCGTCAGCCAGGCCCTGAAACTGGGCGAAGGCGAGCCCTGCGTCTTTCTCCAACGCCTGCGCCTGATCGACGGCCGCCCGCTGTTCCATGAACGTATCTGGCTACCCGCCTCGCGCTTCAGCGCCCTGCTGGATATCGCCGCCGACCACTTCCCGCAATTGCTCTATCCCTTCTACGAGCAGCATTGCGGCCAGCGCATCGCCTCGGCCCAGGAAACCCTTACCGTCTCCGCAGCCGATGCAGAGCTCGCTGCCATTCTGGATGTGGCCGAAGCCAGCCCGAGCGTGGTCATCGAACGCACCGCATTGGGCTACGACCGCACGCCGCTGGAATATCGCCTGTCACGCGCGGCGGCGGAGAACTTCCGTTACCAGGTGGAAATCAGCTAACAATTTTCAGCACGCTGAATGCAAAACGCCCGGGCAAGCCCGGGCGTGAGATGCAGTGCTAGCAGCGCTTGTCAGAACAAACCGAGTGCCCAGGCCGCGCCGAAGAGCACCAGCGAGAAGCCCCACATCCACCACAGCGAATAGCGAATGTGCCGGCCCAGATCCAGCCCGGCCAGACCCAGTGCCAGCCACAGTGCCGGCGAGAACGGGCTGATGAAGGTGCCGATGATGTTGCCGATGGTCAGCGCATAGACCACGCTGGCCGGCTCGACGCCCTGGGCACCGACCACTTCCAGCGTTACCGGCAGCAGGCCGAAGTAGTAGGCGTCGGTGCTCAACATCAGCTCCATCGGCAGGCCGAACAGCCCCAGCACGATATGCATCTGCCCCACCAGCGGTGCCGGCAGCACCTGCGCCAGGTCCTGGGCAATGGACGTGAGCATGCCGGTGCCAGTGAAGATGCCGAGCATCGAGCCCGCCGCCAGGATGATCATGCCCATACTCAGCGCAGCCGGAGCGTGGGCGGAGATACGCTGCATCTGCGCCTTGCCGCCGGGGTAGTTGATCAGCAGCGCCAGGCACAGACCGATCATGAAGATATAGCCAGCCGGCAGCACGCCAGAGAACAGCGATACCAGCACCGCCAGGAACAACGCGGAGTTGGCCCACAGCAGACGCGGGCGCTCCAGTGCAAGCTCCTCGGCGCTTGGCTCATGCAAATCAGTGCTGGTTTCCACCAGTACCCCTTCGTCCCCACTCTTGCCGGCGGCGATACGGCGCTGCTCACGCCAACCCAGCAGCGCCGCCAGGGCTACCAACAACACCACACCGATACCCTGGATGGCGATCAGCGGACGCCACAGCTCGGTGACCTCGATGCCGGTCACGGCCGAGGCACGGCCCAGCGGTCCGGCCCAGGGCAGCATGTTGAAGATACCGGCGCCGATCGCCAGCAACAGCAGCATCAGGTAGGGGCTCATGCGCAACTGCTTGTACAGCGGCAGCAAGGCGGGAACGGTGAGCAGGAAGGTGGTGGCGCCGGCGCCGTCCAGGTGCGCCAGCATGCCGATCACCGCAGTGGCCACGGTCACCGCGATCACGTTGCCACGGGTCAGCCGGACCATGCCGCCGATCAGCGGGCGGAACAGCCCGGTGTCCTGCAGCACGCCAAAAAAGGTGATGGCAAACACGAACATGGTGGCAATCGCCGTCACGCGGCCGATGCCATCGGTGAAGAAACCGGAAATCGCCTCCGGGCCAAAGCCCGCGGCCAGAGCGCCGAGCAACGGCACCACGATCAATGGCAGAACAGGCGACATGCGCCCGATAAGCAGCAGCACAACCAGGCTGCAGATGGTCAACAGGCCAATCAGGGTCAACAAACCGCTTTCTCCTCTTTTTCTTGTAAGGCACGCGAAAGGCGCGTGCGGAGGCTAAGAGGCGAACCTTTCAAAAACCTTTAAGCGGCGGACATGCGTCACGCTAAATGTCAGTGGATATGTCGCCGAATCGGGGCGGCAGCCCTGCCACCCCGACTTCACTTATTGCAGTGTGTAGCCCTTGTCCACCACCCAATCCTGGCCGTGGACGCCGCGTGCACCATTGCTCAGCTGGAATAGCACCACCTCGGCAATCGCCTGCGGATCGAGAAACTCGCCATCGACCAGGCGCTTGCCAACCTCGCTGGCAACGCCTGCCAAGGCATCATCGGCCAGGCCCAGACTGTTCCAGATCGGTGTCGCCGTCGGCCCTGGTGAAACCAGATTGAGCCGCAGCCCGTCGCCGGCATGTTCCAGCGCCAGACTACGTACCAGCGCCGAGAGCGCCGCCTTACTGGCGATGTAACCGCCGAGCCCGGCAAACCCCAGTTGCCGCAGAAAGGTACTGATGAACACCACCGACGCAGGCCGCGCCAGATGCGGCCTGAGCACTTGAAAGGTATTGATTGCACCGGCGCCGTTGACCTGCCACTGCTGCTCGAACGCCTGCATATCGCAGCCCGGCGCCAGCCGCGCGATTCCGGCGTTGGGCACCAGATAGTCGACTGCCCCGAGCCGCCCCGCCCGCTCGGCCAGCCCATGCAGCGCGTCGATATCGGTGACGTCACCCGCACACCAATGCAGCTGTTCTGGATGCAACGCCTGCAGCGGTTCCAACGCGCCCAGACGCCGTGAAAAAGCCAGAACGCGCACGCCGCGCTGCAGCAACAGATCACACACAGCCAGGCCGATACCCGAGCTGGCCCCGGTGACGACAGCCAGACGACCCTGAAAATTCGTATTCATGAAGTTCCTCGAAGCAAAAAGAGCATGAGTGCCGCGGCTTCCACGAGCCGCGCTGAGATCGACTTACTGCGCTTGCAGACGGATGCCGTTCATCTCCACCTGCTGACCCAGCGCGAAGCGCTCCTTGGGCGAGCGCACCCACTGCTCACGACCGTCTTCGTGGCGCACCATATAGGCGGTGCCACTATTGCCCGTGGCAGCCTGCACCTGTGCGCCCGACCAGAGCCCGGCGGCGCCACCGACCAACGCACCGACAGGGCCACCCGCGGCGGCGCCCAGCATCAGGCCGGACAAACCTCCGAAACCGGCACCCACCGAGTTTTCTTCACGTTCGGCCAGCACTTCGGCAGCCTGCAGAACATTGGCGGCCGCTAGGCCGAGGGAAAGGGCAAGCAAGGCAATGGATTTCATCTGAGTTCTCCTGTGATGGGCATTGCACCCGGAAAGAGTCAGATTCTGTGCCATGTATTTTATCTATAAAAAACAGATAGATAAGAAAAAACAGGTACTAATGACAACAAGGAGATCAGGTCACAATGACAACTTTAAAGTCATTGTGACGCCAACCCTGGATCGACAAGAAGTGTTCAGCTAAACGTTTTGACCCGCTCCAGCCAGGCCAGGTCGAGCCGCGTCTGCTCGATGTCCAGCCCCTGCTGCTCCATCGCCTCGCGATGGCTGTCGATCTCGCGCACCATCTGGCTCAGCTCGCTGGAGTTGCCGTCGAGCTGATGCATCTGGGTCACTCCCAGGTGGTAGAAGCGCAGCAGCTTCATCGCCGTTTCATCGCCCTGGGCCACGCCTGCCTTGACGTGATGCATGACGTTGGTCACGCGCATCAGGCTGCGCTTGAGGCGCCAACCGTAAACGGCCGGCGCCATGAACGGCCGCAACCAGAGTCGCTGGCGCACCAAGGCAATGGTCAGGCCGAGCCCCGCCAGCACACCCAGCAGGTTCCACTTGAAGTTGTCGCCACCGGGCGTGCCGAAAAGCTGCGTGCTCGCCGTGGCGCAGAGCATGGCCAGCGCCACGAAGATGACCGCGATCACCATGGTGCTGCGGCGGGTCTGCTGGCGGTAGTAGGCGGGGTCGATGGGCTGGATTTCGAACATGCGCGAAGGCTCGTGGCGGGGTCAGTCGGCGATGGTACGACAGCTTGCCGCGATGCACGAACCCGTCACGCCTCTGTACGGTACTGAAGATAAGGACCGATCGCCGCCATCGCCCCCGCCAGGTACTGCGCCTTCTCACCCACCGGCGCCACGTAGTGCAGCGCCTGGCGCGCCTCGTCGAGGCCGACCAGACGGGCGATGACCCAGGCGGCGAGATAGGTCGACGCCAGGCAGCCGCCCGCCGTGGCGACATTGCCACGGACGAACAGCGGCTGGTCGAGCACCTGCACACCCGCCTCCTGCACCCAGGGCTTGCTGGTCAGGTCGGTGCAGGCGGCGACGCCGTCGAGCAGGCCGAGCCGGGCCAGTAGCAACGTGCCGGAACACTGCGCCGCCAGCAGTTGCCGCGCCGGGTCGAGGCGCAGCTGCGCCATCAGCGCTTCATCCGCCACCACCTCACGAGTGCGCATGCCACTGCCGACGATCACCGCATCGGCCGCGCAGGCCTGCTGCAGGTCGATGTGGCTATCGATCACCAACCCGTTCATGGATGTCACGCGTGCAACTGGGCTGGCGATGCTGACGCGCCAGTCGGGCCGGCGGACGCGGTTGAGAATGGCGAAGGCGATCAGCGAGTCGAGCTCGTTAAACCCCTCGAAGGTCAGAATGGCGATGTGCATGGCAGCTCCTGTGATGAAACGGGTTGCCACGCAGCTTCGGGGCAATGATCATGACAATCAAATAATTGTCATGGATACAACCCATGCCCCGCGCGCGCTACAAGCAACTGGTCGATCAGTTGGCCGCCGACATCCGCTGCGGCGCGCTCGCGCCCGGTACACGCCTGCCCACGCACCGCGAACTGGCCGCGCAGCACGGCATCGCCCTAGTCACCGCGTCACGGGTCTACGCCGAGCTGCACGCCATGGGCCTGGTCAGTGGCGAAACCGGGCGCGGCACCTTCGTGCGCGAGACCAGCCTCGCGCCTGGCCACGGTATCGACCAGCCGGCGACCGAGGGCGGCATGCTCGACCTCAACTTCAACTACCCCACGTTGCCGGGCCAAGCCGATCTGCTGCGCCAGGCCCTGCGCCAGCTGGCATTGTCCGGTGACCTGGAGGCGCTGCTGCGCTACCAGCCGCATGCCGGGCGCCCCCATGAGCGGGCATTGCTGGCCAGGCACCTGACGGATCAGGGACTCCCGGTCACGGCGCAACAGGTGCTGATCGTCAACGGCGCCCAGCACGGCCTGGCGCTGACCCTGCAGACCCTGCTCCAGCCCGGTGACGTGGTCGCGGTCGATGCCCTCACCTACCCCGGTTTCAAGGCGGCCGCCGCCGCGCGCGGCGTGGAATTGCTGGCGCTGCCCTGCGACGCCAGCGGCCCCGATTTCGATGCCCTGGCAGCACTGTGCAGAACGCGCCGGGTACGGGCGATCTACAGCATGCCGACCCTGCACAACCCGCTGGGCTGGGTACTCGACCGGCCGCAGCGCAAGCGCCTGATCGACATCGCCCGCGAGCACGATCTGCTGATCATCGAGGATGCCGCCTACGCCTTCCTGGCCAGCTCGGCACCAGCGCCACTGGCTGCCCTGGCGCCCGAGCGCACGGTGCATGTATCTGGCTTCTCGAAGAACATCGCCACCGGCTTGCGGGTTGGCTACCTGACTGCGCCTGCCGTCTGGGTCGCCGCACTGGAGCGCAGCATCCGCGCCAGCACCTGGAACACCCCGGGCATCATGACGGCGCTGGTCTGCGCCTGGATCGAAGACGGCACACTGGCCCGCCTGCAAGCGCAGAAGCGCGAGGACGCCCGCTGCCGGCAAGCACTGGCGCGGCGCGTGCTGGCCGGCCTGCAACCGATCGGGCATGAGGCCAGCTATTTCCTCTGGCTGCCGTTACCGGCCGAGGTGCGCGCCGATCAGGTCGTGGCGCGCCTGCTGCACGAGCAGGTGGCGGTCTCCACCGCTGAGCCGTTCAGCACCTCGGAGCAGGTGCCCCATGCGCTGCGCCTGGCCCTTGGCTCGGTTACCCTGGCGCAACTGGAAGACGCGCTGGACAAGGTCAGGCAAGCCATCGCCCACTTCGCCTATTGAGCGACCTGACGCAGCCACTCGCTGGGACTCGCCCCCACCTTGCGGCGAAATGCACGGGCCAGGGCCGAGGGGCTTTCATAGCCGACCTCGTCGGCGATCAGCGCCATGGGCCGGCCCTCGCGCAGACGCTTCTGCGCCAGGCTGACGCGCCAGCCCACCAGATAATCCGCCGGTGTAGCACCGACCACATCGTGAAAATGCGCAGCGAAACTGGCGCGCGACATGCCGGCCAGCGCCGCCAGCTCGGCCACCGACCAGCCGTGCTGCGGTTTCTCGTGCAGCTGATTGAGCGCCCGCGCCAGGCGTGGTTCGGCCAGCCCCGCCATCATCCCCGAGGCCAGCTCGCGGCTGTTCATCAGATGGCGCAGCAGCTGAATCACCATCAGCTCGAACAGGCGATTGAGCACCAGTTCGCGTCCGCAATCCTCCCCCGCCGCCTCGGCGAACAGCCAGTCCAGGCAACCGCTCAGGCTCGGCAACTCGCGCAGCGGTTTGACGATGGCTCCCGGCAGTGACCGCGACAGCGGATTGTCGATGCCGCCATCGAAGGCCAGGGTCGCGCAGACCAGCTCGGCACCGTCAGCCTCGCTGGCTGTCATCTGGTGCAGGCGCGGCCTGGCCACCAGCATCAGGCTCGGCTCTTCCAGGCGCAGTTCGCGGCCATCGCCTTCACGAAAGCTCATGCGCCCGGCACGCAGCAGATGGATGTAACCATGCGGCTGATGCTCGCCATGGCTGCTGGTGCCGCAGAACCCACCACGGTGGAAGGTGCTGGCGTGCAGGTTGAAGTGATGCAGCAGGCTGGAAAGGCGATCCATGGTCATCTCGCACTCTTGGACGATCTGTCGCATAACATCGACGATCTGAATCCGAAAAGCCAGATCGATTGCCTAGCATGGCTCCAGGCTTGAACGACAAGCTTCCCACCCAAGACTGGAGAATCACCATGACTCGTATCGCCGCACTGCCGTTCGAACAAACCGCTGCCAGCGCCCAGATGCAACTGGAAGGCATCCGCAAGGGCCTCGGTTTCATCCCCAATACCTTCGCCACCCTGGCCCACGCCCCGGCCGCGCTGAGCGGCTACCTGGCACTGTCCCAGGCGCTCGGCAAAGGCACACTGAACGCCAAGGCGCGCGAAGTGGTGGCGCTGGCCAGCTCGCAGGTCAACGGCTGCGAATACTGCCTGGCCGCACACACCCTGTTCGCCGGCAAGGCCGGTTTGAGCGAGGCGGACATCCGCAGTGCCCGCGATGGCGAGTTCGATGCCGTGGCGCGCCTGACCCGGCAGATCATCGACAGCCGCGGCCGCCTCAGCGATGCGCAGCTGCAAGCCGCGCGCGATGACAGGCTGAGCGAGGCCGCTATCGTCGAAGTGGTGGCCAACGTCGCCTTGATGACGCTGACCAATTACCTCAACAACCTGGCCGAAACCGTTGTCGACTTTCCACCAGTAGCCGTCTGATGACGCCGGAGGTACACCATGCAAGCCGTCACCCTCTACACCACCGCATACTGCCCTTACTGCATCAACGCCAAGGCGCTGCTGACACGCAAGGGCGTGACCTACGAGGAAATCGACGTGAGTCGCTCGCCCGAGCGTATGGCGGAGATGCTGCAGCGCAGCAAGCGCCGCAGCGTGCCGCAGATATTCATTGGCGAGCATCATGTCGGCGGCTTCGATGACCTCGCCGCACTGGAACGTGGCGGCGAACTGGATGCGTTGCTGCAAGCCTGAACCCTGATGGCCGGCCTTGCCGGCGGCCATCACCCCTTCTGCGCCGACAGCTGTGCCGGCCTACTCCTTTTCGTCAAAGCGCTCGTCTTTGCCCTCATGCACCTGGCCATCGCTGCCGATACAAAAGCGGCAACATCGGCCCGATAGGCTGAGCGTCGCCCTGCGCCCTATCTCGAAATGGAGTCTGCCCATGCGTCTCGACGCCCTCTCTTTGAAAACCCGCCTGATCATCGCGGTGGCGATTCCCTGCATCGCCCTGCTGCTGGTGGCGCTGACCAGCCTGAGCAGCATGTCGAGCATGCATCGGGACACGCAGGTGCTCTATCTCAATACGGCTGCGCCGATGCGCGCCATGGCCGAGGTCGCCTCGCGCATCCCGCGTATGCGCGTCGGGCTCGACATGATGCTGCTGCAGGAAACACCGCTTCGCGACGAACGCGGCGTGAAATCGCGCGTGCAGGACGCGCGCAACGAAGATGTGCCCGGCATGCGCGAAGCGATGCGCCAGGCCGTGGCGGCCCAGGTCAACCCGGAGCGCAAGGTCCAGGCGCAACAACTGCTTGATCAGTTCGAGGCCATGGTCAGCAATGAACTGAACCCGATGCTCGCCGCCTTCGACGCCGGCGACATGGCCAAGGCCCAGCAGATCTATCGCGACCAGTACGCCAAGACCTACGGCGTGATGCGCCAGGGCGCCAACGACCTGCTTGATGCCCTGCTGCAGCAGGCTGAGCAGCAGAACCAGCACAGTGCCGAGAGCTACGACCAAGGCATTACCCGTCAGATCGCCATCATCGCCATCGGCCTGCTGGTATCGATCATCATTTCCTGGCTGATCGTGGTGCAGCTACGTCGCCGTGTGGCGGTGTTGCAGAGCAGCCTGGGCCAGGCTGCCGACAACCTGGCCCTGGACACCCGTATCGACCTGCACGGCCAGGACGAGCTGAGCGAGATCGCCCGCAGCTTCAACCAGTTCATCGACAAGGTGCATGGCGCCATGCGCCAGCTCGCCGACAACTCGCGCCAACTCTCGGGCATGGCTCGCGACGTGGCCGAACGCGCGCGCCTGACCCAGAGCAACTGCACGGCGCAAAGCGACCGCACGGTGCAGGTGGCCACCGCCATCAACGAGCTGGGCTCGACCGTCAACGAGATTGCGCGCAACGCCGAGAACGCCGCAGCAGTCGCCCGCGAGGCGACCCAGCATGCCAGCGACGGCAGCGCCGTGGTCAGCCAGGCGCATCGCCAGGTCGATGCCCTCAACGGCGAACTGGAACAGGCCGCCAAGGTGATCGAGGCACTGGCCGCGCAGACCGACGCCATCAGCACCACGCTCAACACCATCCGCAGCATTTCCGAGCAGACCAACCTGCTCGCCCTCAACGCCGCCATCGAGGCGGCGCGTGCTGGCGAGCAAGGGCGCGGCTTCGCCGTCGTGGCCGACGAGGTGCGCACCCTGGCCAGCCGCTCCGGCGCCTCCACCGAGGAAATCCAGCAGGTCATCGACCGCCTGCAGAACGAATCACGCTCGGCCGTCGAGGCCATGGCCAAGGGCCAACGGCAGAGCGCGCTGGTGGTGGAATATGCGAGCAAGGCGTCGGCAGCACTGGAGCAGATCAACAGCCATATCGGCCAGATCAGCGACCAGAACATCCAGGTCGCCACCGCCACCGAGGAGCAGTCCAGCGTGGTCGAAGACATCAACCGCAACATCGTCGACATCAACGAGCTGACCGTCGGCACCACCCATATCGCCGATCAGCTCAACCAGGCCAGCAGCGATTTGCAGGCACTGTCGACCCAACTCGATGGCCTGGTCGGGCGTTTCCGGTTGTAACCCCTCAAACCACTCGGTGCGGTAACGCACCGAGCCACCTACAGGTCTTCGTCGATGCGCTCGCGCAAATAGGTGTAGAAGGGGTTGGACGTCATACGCTGCAAACTATCGAGCCCTACCACCAGCACGCCGTGCTCACCGCGCGGCGCCAGCGTGCCAAGGGCTACGCCGTAGAACTCCTCGGAGGTCGGTTCACTGCCATACAGCGGATCGTCCGTGGGGAACGGCAGTGCAACGTGTGACAGCGAGAACAGCTGGCTCGGGTATTCGACGTTCAATGCCGTCACCCGCGCCTCACGCTCGCCGGCCGCGATTCGCCGCGCCTCGACCTGACGACCACCGCTCTGTGCAACACCCACCACCGTAAGGTCGTAGTCACGCTGATCCGGTGGCAGCAAGGTCTCGAGCAAGCCGCTCATGTCCGCCCGCAGCAGCGAGCTGGCCGCCTGCGAGCGGTTGATGTCGAAGATCACCAGTTCGCTGCCATTGGCCGGCAGACGCTCGAACAAATGGCGCACCACGGCCGGTGTACTCACCGTACTGTCGGCCAGCGACTGAAAGGCCAGCACCGGTGGCAGTCGCGACAGACGGCCATCGGCCTCGGCGGCATCGAAGGCGGCCTGCACCTCGCTGGTCAGCTCATAGGTCTGCCGCGCCGCATGCACCGGAAAAGAGTTGTACTTGAACGGATTGAACTCCGGCAGCACGTTCATCCAGGCCGACTTGGCGAAGGAAGGCAGCAACGCCGGCAGGGCCGCCAGCCCGGCGTAACGCGCGTAGCTGGTGACACCGATCATCGGCGAAATCAGCACCAGGCGTTGCGGCATGGCCAGTTGCTCGTCCTCCAGCGCGGCCAGGCTGTAACGCAGCGCCAGCGCACCGCCATTGGAATAGCCGACGAGATACAGCGGCCCGTCCGGCATCTGGCGCCGCGCCTCGCGCACGGCCAGGCGGGTAGCGGCCAGCCATTGCTCCCAGTGCGCAGCAGTGAGCGCCGCCGGCACCGTGCCATGGCCGGGCATGCGCGGCACCACCGCCAGCAGCCCCTGTTCGCTCAGGTGCTGAGCGATATGGCGCAGGCTGTAGGGCGAATCGGTCAGGCCATGCAGCAACACCACTACGCCACGCGCCGGACCTGGCGGCTGCAGAGTGAAGGAACGATTCCAGTCGCGCGGCAGGTTGCCGGGGTAGACCGGGCTGTCGCTGGCGTAGCGGCTGTATGGCGCCGTGCCGGAGGCCGTGACCGGCTCGATCAACTCACTCTGCAGGCGCTCGAACAGGGCCGCCTCGGCGGCCAGATAGGCTTGCCAGTCGGCAGCGTCCAGCTCGCTGACCTCCAGCTCCTGCGGCACCAGGCGGTGCCAGGGTTCCAGTTCGGGCAACGACGACAGCCCGGCGATACGAATGCCGAGCAAGGCCACCACGATCAACAACAGCACTACCAGCGTCCAGGCCATCACGTTGCGCATGCGCGGTAAACGCATCAAGCGCCTCCCTCGAAAATCTCTGGCCGGGAAAAACCGTCCCGGCGACCGGCTCGGGGACTTTAGTGCAAAGCGGCGCCCGACCACCACTGGGTTGGCCTTTAAGGTCTGTATCGGTGCCATGCGATTCAGCAGGCTGCGTGATCTGGAAGCAAGCCAGAAGCGCTGGATGAACTGAGCAGGCAAGCAACGGGCACCGCTGATAGGCTGCGCACATGAATCTCGCCGCTCAACTCCAGACACTCATTGCCAACGACCCACAGCGCTTGCGCATCCTGCAACAGGTGCGCGAGCTCGACCTGCCCGATTGCTGGGTGGCCGCCGGTTTCGTGCGCAGCGCAGTCTGGGATCACCTGCATCAACGCACGCCGTCCCCGCTGCCGGAAGATATCGACGTGATCTGGTTCGACCGCAGCCAAACCGCCCCCGCTCGCGACGCTGAACTGGAGACGATCCTGCGCCACAGGGACGAATCGCTGCAGTGGTCGGTGAAGAATCAGGCACGCATGCATCTGCGCAATGACGATGCGCCTTACGCCTCGGCTACCGAAGCGATGCGGCACTGGCCAGAGACCGCGACAGCGGTGGCCATAAGGCTCGATGAACAAGACAGGCTGGAGGTCGCCGCACCGCTGGGCCTGGAGGATCTGTTCGGCCTTATCGTGCGCCCGGCCGGGCGCTTTCAGAACGAGAAGAGTCAGATCTACCAACAGCGCCTGCATGACAAGAACTGGCTGGCCACCTGGCCAAAGTTGCAGGTGATTGCGTAGGGTAGATCGGGCTTCAGTAGCGACAGACTGGCAGGTGCCAGCAAAGCTTCGCCCCGGGGCTCCTACAGGCAATGAAGCGTGGCACCCGTGGGAGGCGCTTCAGCGGCGACAATCGCGACTGAAGCCCCCCACAGAACCAAGGTCAGATACCGGCGACCACCGCGCAGAGTCCCTGCGCGCTGCCGGCGAACTGGCTGCACAGGTGATTGATGGAAGTCACCAATACCTGCTCGGGCGCGGAGATGAAATCCACCGACATCATCACGCTGAGCATGGTGATGGTGACGATGGAGAAGGTGAACAGCTTGCGCGCCCACACCCGATCATCGACGGCCTTGTAGCCCGATACGCCCATCCACAACCAGTAGGCACCGCTCAGCGCGGCAACCACGAAGTAGCTGTAGCCGGCGTAACCGCTGAGCGTCAGCATCAGGGTCGCGACCACGAAGGCGGCGATGTACAGCACGATCTGCCGCTTGGCCGCCGAGATCCCCTTGATGACGGGCAGCACCGGAATATTCGCGGCCTGGTAGTCGTTGAAACGGAAGATGGCGATGGCATAGGAATGCGGCATCTGCCACAGGCTGAAGATCAACAACAGGATGGCCGCGCCAGCATCGAACTCGTTGCTCACCGCGCAGTAGCCGACCACGGGCGGAGCCGCCCCGGACAGGCTACCGACCAGGGTGCCGTACACCGAGCCACGCTTGAGCCACAGGCTGTAGAGGCCGACGTAGACCACGAAGCCCATCAGCACCAGCATCACCGCCAGGGTATTGGTGGCGGCGTACAGCACGGCCACCCCGGCTACCCCGAGCACGCAGGCATAGACGATGGCGTGCACAGGGGACACCAGCCCCTGCGCTAGCACCCGGTTACGGGTGCGCTCCATCTTCTGGTCGATGTCCCTGTCGATGTAGTTGTTGAACACACAGCCTGAGGCGATCACCAGCGAAACCCCCAGCGCTGTCGCAAGGTACAGCGCCAGGTTCACATCGCCACGCGAAGCCAGGAAGAAACCGCCCGTCACGGAAATCAGATTCCCGAAGACGATGCCCGGCTTGGCGAGGTTGAGGTACTGCTTCAGGAGCGCCAGCATCAGTTGATCATCATGTGATAGTGCATGCTCCACATGATCCAGACCGACAGGCCGACCACGAACGCGATGATCAGCACGGTGAAGATCATCGAAACGACGTTCCAGCGGCCTTCCGCGTCAGTCTTCATGTGCAGGAAGTACAAGAGGTGGACGAGCACCTGCGCCAGGCCGAAGAGCACCACGGTGATCAGGGTCGCGCCACGGCTCAGGCCCAGCACTTCAGGGTGCATGACCAGCAGGAAAGGGATCACGGTGAGGATCACCGACAGGATGAAACCGATCAGGTAATCCCTGAAGCCCACGGCGTGGGCGGCGTGATTGTCTTGGTGAGCCATTTACAGCACCCCCATCAGGTAGACGACGGTAAACACGCAGATCCACACCACGTCGAGGAAGTGCCAGAACAGGCTGAGCAGCCCCACGCGGGTCTTGTTGGTCTCGGTCAGGCCACGGCTACCAACCTGGAACATCAGCACCAGCATCCACAGCAGACCGGCACTGACGTGCAGGCCGTGGGTGCCGACCAGGGTGAAGAACGCCGACCAATAGGCGCTGACCTGCGGCCCGGCACCTTCATGGATCAGGTGGCGGAACTCGTACAGCTCGATGCTGATGAAGGCCGCACCGAACAGGAAGGTGATACCCAGCCAGCGCAGCACCGCGCCCTTGTCGCCACGGTAGGTGGCGAGCATGGCCATGCCGTAGGTGATACTGGAAAACAGCAGAGCGAAGGTTTCCACCAGCACCAGGTGCAGGCCCGGGCTGAGCATTTCCTTGGCGGTGGGGCCACCGGCGAAGGAATTGCTCAGCACCGCGAAGGTGGCGAACACCGTGGCGAAGATCAGCAGGTCGGTCATCAGGTAGACCCAGAAGCCGAACAGCTTGATTCCACTGGTGTCGTGGTGGTGCTCATGGCCGTGGCCATGAGCGTCATGTGGAAAATGGGGTTCGTAAGCGGTCATGGTTAGGCCTGTACGACTGCGTTGGCTTTGGTTTGGTGGTGCGCCTGCTCGATCCGCGCGATCTCTTCGGGCTGCACGTAGTAGTCGATGTCTTCGTCGTAGGAACGCACGATGAAGCTGACCACGGCGCCGACCAGACCGACGATGGCCAGCCACCAGATGTGCCAGATCATGGCGAAGCCGAAGGCGATGACGAACGCCGACACCACCAGGCCATTGCCGGTGTTCTTCGGCATGTGAATCGGCTCGTAGTGCTCCGGCGCAGGCATCAGCTCGACACCGTTCTTCTTCGCCTCATAGAAGGCGTCGATCTTGTCCGCCGTCGGGATGACCGCGAAGTTGTAGAACGGTGGCGGCGAGGACGTCGCCCACTCCAGGGTGCGGCCATCCCACGGATCGCCGCTCACGTCGACGTTTTCCTTGCGCTTGATGTAGCTGGTGACGAACTGCACCACGGTGAAGACGATGCCGATACCGATCAGCACTGCGCCGACCACAGCCACCTGCACCCACGGCACCCAGGCCGGGTTGTCGAAGTGGTTGAGGCGACGGGTCATGCCCATGAAGCCCAGCACGTACAGCGGCATGAAGGCGAAGTAGAAGCCGATCAGCCAGCACCAGAAGGAGTAGCGACCGAAGCGATCGAGCAACTTGAAGCCGAAGGCTTTCGGGAACCAGTAGATGATGCCGGCCAGGTAGCCGAACACCGCACCGCCGATGATCACGTTGTGGAAGTGGGCGATCAAAAACAGGCTGTTGTGCAGCACGAAGTCCGCCGCCGGTACCGCCATCAGCACGCCGGTCATGCCGCCGATGGAGAAGGTCACGAGAAAGCCCAGGGTCATCCAGGTCATGGCGTTGAGCTGCAGACGGCCACGGAAGATGGTGAACAGCCAGGTGAAGATCTTCACCCCGGTGGGGATGGCGATGATCGACGTCATGATGCCGAAGAAGGCGTTGACGCTGGCACCGGAACCCATGGTGAAGAAATGGTGCAGCCAGACCACGAACGACAGCACACCGATGGCCGCGGTCGCCCAGACCATCGAGGCATAACCGAACAGGGTCTTGCGCGAGAAGGTCGCCACCACTTCGGAGAACACGCCGAACGCCGGCAGGATCAGGATGTACACCTCCGGGTGACCCCAGATCCAGAACAGGTTGGCGTACATCATCGGGTTGCCGCCCAGTTCATTGGTGAAGAAGTGGAAATCCAGATAGCGGTCCAGCGACAGCATCGCCAGGGTCGCGGTCAGCGGAGGGAAGGCGCCGCAGATCAGCACGCAGGTCACCAGGATGGTCCAGGTGAAGATCGGCATCTTCATCAGGCTCATGCCCGGTGCACGCATCTTGAGGATGGTGGCGATGAAGTTGACCCCGGTCAGGGTCGTGCCCAAGCCCGATAGCTGCATGCTCCAGATGTAGTAATCCATCCCCACGCCTGGACTGTACTGAATCCCCGATAACGGCGGATAAGCCACCCAGCCAGTCTTGGCGAACTCGCCCAGGCCCAGCGACAGGTTGATCAGCAGCGCGCCGCCGACGAACAGCCAGAAGCTCAGCGAGTTCAGGTAGGGGAAGGCCACGTCACGCGCGCCGATCTGCAGCGGCACGACGATGTTCATCAGGCCGGTGACCAAGGGCATGGCCACGAAGATCAGCATGATGATGCCGTGCGCGGTGAAGATCTGGTCGTAGTGCTCGGGCGGCAGGTAGCCCTGGCCGTCACCGTGGGCCATCGCCAGGTGGGTACGCATCATGATCGCGTCAGCGAAGCCACGCACCAGCATGACCAGCGCGACGAGGATGTACATCACGCCGATTTTCTTGTGGTCCACCGAGGTGAGCCACTCGCTCCACAGGTAGCCCCACTTCTTGAAGTAGGTCACCGCCGCGAACAGTCCCAGACCACCCAGCGCCACGATGGCCAGGGTGATCATGATGATTGGCTCGTGGTACGGAATCGCGTCCAGAGTAAGTTTTCCAAACATATTCACTCCTGCACCTCCGCTGCTTCGTGCATGGCCGTGCTGTGGGAATCTTTCAGGGTCACGTACTGCCCGATCACCTTGTTGAACAGGTTCGGTTCGACCTGGCCGAAGTAGCGGATCGGGTAGATCGGATAGCGGTGGTTGACCATCTCGCCGGGCTCGCCTACCTCTTTGAAGGCGGCGAAGTCCATGACCTCGGGCGACTGCTTGACCTTGTCGACCCACTGCGCGAAGCCTTCATCGCTGACCGAGTGGGTGGTGAAGCGCATGGCCGAGAAGCCTTCGCCGCTGAAGTTGCCGGACTGGCCGAAGAACTCGCCCTGTTCGTTGGCGATCAGGTTGAGCTGGGTACGCTGGCCGCCCATGGCGTAGATCATCCCGCCGAGCTGCGGGATCGACAGCGCGTTCATCACCGTGTCGGAGGTGATGTGGAAGGTCACCGGGGTTTTCTCCGGAATCACCAGCTCATTGACCACCGCTACGCCCTGGTCCGGGTAGATGAACAGCCATTTCCAGTCGAGCGAGACGACTTCGATGTTCAGCGCCGGCTTGTCCGATTCGATCGGGCGATAGGGGTCGAGCGAATGCGAGGTTTCCCAGATGATGACCGCCAGAACCGCGACGATGATCAGGGGAACGCCCCAGACGACCAGTTCGATCTTGTGCGAGTGTGCCCAGTCGGGCATGTAGGTGGCCTTCTCGTTCGACTCGCGATAACGCCAGCCAAACCAGAAGGTCATGACGATCACGGGAATGACCACGATCAGCATGAGACCAATGGAGATCAGGATGAGGTTGCCCTGCTCGACACCGATCTGCCCTTTCGAGTTGAACAGTGCCCAGTCACATCCACCGAGCGCCGAGAAGGCAATCGCCATCACCAGCCAGCGCACACAACGATGGTATTTCTCTTCTTTCATGTCACGACCTTCAACTGAGTGAGCCCACAGTCGGCTTCAGTTGCCGTGCAGCCCATCGAGTAAAAGGCCGGCAGCGAGAACTCAGAGCTTGAGCATCCGTGCAAGCGAAGCGGTAAACCGTGGGAAGCGCGAATGGTGCAGGCTAAGAAGGCCTCATACAATTCATTAGCGGCCTACTTATGAGCGAACTTACAGCATCCTTTCGACATGTTTCGAAACATTTACGCAAAGATTTGAAACACTTTGCAGCAAGAAGCCAGCAAAGAAGCGCAGGGGTGCGACAAATGATCACAGCCCCGTTTTAGAGCTGTTTGTCAGCAAATTGACAGGAATCATTGACACGAAAGATGCCGCCAGCTGACAGCACGGCCTTGCTTGACATTGAGGAGATTTCGAGATTCTTGCGTACGCGCGATAGGCGCTTGGGCCTAGCGAAAGGCTGGGTCGCAGAGCGGCAGCTAGATAGAAATCAGGGGTGGTTGGCGCTGTAGCCCGGATGCAATCCGGGGCAATTGAGCGCGGCCAAAAGCATCGCGGCTGAAGCCGCTCCTATCCTATTCCGTAGGAGCGGCTTCAGCCGCGATAGCTATCTATACCAAACCCGCATACAGATTCGATGCATGCCCCGGATTGCATCCGGGCTACGCAACCGAAAGCCCGGACATGCACGCTTCGCAGCGCACCATCCTGTAGGAGCCGCGCCCTCGCGGCGAATCGGCCACAACCCCGGCAATCCTGGCGAACGCTTCGCCCCGAGGCGGGGCTCCTACACGGAACGCTCTTCAAGACGGACAAACATCCGAGGAAGCGAGGCGCCTGTGGGCAGATCAGCCTCCCCCACTACTTCCAAGCGCAATAACACCCCACCGCCAACCCACTGGCCAGGGAAACATGGCGCCCCTGGGTCAGCGCATCGAGCACCGGCTCGACGAAGCTGTTGCTGGAGTTGCACACCAGCCCTTCGCTGTAAGGGCCGGCATAGGCCAGGTTGCCGTCACGATCCCAGATCGCCAGGGCCGGGCTGGCCGGCAGCGATTCCATGCCCTCGATGCCAGGCAAGGGCTTCATCCGCCCGCGCAGGAACGGCGCGATCTCACCCTGGCTGCCCGGCTTCTGCACGCTGTAGAACGCGACATCGGCATTGCGGTGCAGGCCGATCAGATAGCGCAGGTGCGCATCGGTTTCCGCATTGCAGGGGCAATCCGGGTCCCAGAAGTGCACCACGCGAATGGGACCGGTGCCAGCCAGCTCAGGCGGCAGCTTCAGCTCGCCCTGACCGAAGATCACCGTCTGCTCGGCATAGGGCCGCAAATAGGCCGCGCCGCTAAGCCACCAGATCAGCACCACGGCACCCAGCGCCAGCACGCAGAAACCCACCACCAGGTGCTTGAAGCTCAAGCGTTGCAGCAGGCTCATGGCTGATGGCCGAACTTGCGCAGGAATTGCTTCTCCATTTCCTGGCAACTTTCCTCGGTGAAGCTGCGCTCGGTGGCCTGCGCGCTCTTCCAGCAGGCCTCGATGGCCGCGCGCTCGCCGGCCTCGATCTCGCTGTCCTGCGGGCGGGTCATGATGTAGATCAGCCCGGCGAAAATCAGTACGACAAAGGCCAGGCCGACCAGAAACAGGCCGAGGCAGCCACGGCGCCCCAGCCCGGAGTTTTCTTCACTTGCGCTCATCTTTCTCGGTTTCCGCATTCATCAGTGGATAGCTCGCCCCAACGCCGGGGCGAGCGCCGATCATCAACCTTCAACCAGCGTCCACTGCTTGCTCAGGCGCTTGTCCGATACCGCCATCTTCGTGCCCAGTTGCTGGGCGAACAGCGACACGCGGTATTCCTCCAGCATCCAGCGGTACAGCGTCAGCTCCGGATCACGCTTGCCTTCCTGGGCATGCTTGGCAGCGCGGGCCTTGTACTGCTCCCAGTAGCCGGCCAGTTCACCCGTCCACACACGGTCGCGCTGCACCTGCGCACCCACCTTGTCCAGGCGCTGCTCGATGGCCTTGAGGTAACGAGGAATCTCCTTGAGCCACTCGCCCGGCGTCTCGCGCACGAAGCCGGCATACACCAGGCCCGCGAGCTGCTGCTTGATATCGTTGAGCGCCATCGCCTGGGCCAGGTCGATCTTGCCCTTGAAGCGCTTCTGCAGGCCATGGTTGAGCTTGAGGATTTCCAGCACCTGGCGGGCGATACGTTCGGCATGCGTCGTCCAGTCGCCGCGCTTGCGCTCGGCCAGTTGCGCCAGAGCTGCCCCATCGCGCGGCAGCGTGGCTTCGCCTTCGAGGATGCAGGCATCCAGGCTGGCCAACAGAATGTCCTCGACCAGCGCCTCGACGCGGCCGATGTCGCGATAGAGCAGCCCCAGCTCGGTCAGCCCCGGCAGCTTGCCGCGCAGGAACTTGGCCTGTTCGGCCAGTTGCTGCAAGAGCAGGCGCTGCAGGGCGCGGCGGTGCTGGAAGTCGGCCTCGGCCTGAGTCGGGAAGCGCCCTTCCTTGACCACTCCGCCTTCTTCCACCAAGGCCGGGTAGACCGTCATGGAAAGCCCGGCGATCTTCTGCTGCGTCTTCTCGGCCACTTCGGCAAAGGCTTTGGCCTCCACCGCCTTCGGCTTGTCGCTCTGCTGCGGGATGGCCAAGGCCGCCTGGCTGGCCTCGGCGAAACGTGCGGTCAGCTCGGCCAGATCGCGACCTTCGCCAAGGAACTTGCCCTGAGCGTCGACCACCTCAATGTTCATCTTCAGGTGGTTTTCGATGCTTTCAGCAGCCTCCGCCCAGGCCTCGTCGGACACCCGCGCGCCAGTCATGCGCAGCAGTTCATGCCCCAGCGCCTGCGGCAACGAGCCCTGGCCAAACACCAGCTTGTCCAGCGCCGCGCCGACGAAGTCCGGCACCGGCACGAAGTTCTTGCGCAGCGCCTTGGGCAGGCCTCGCACCAGGGCGATGCACTTGGCCTCCAGCAGCCCCGGCACCAACCATTCCAGGCGCTCGGGCTGTAGTTGCGGCAACAGCGGTGCCGGCACGCGCAGGGTCACGCCGTCACGCGGGTGGTTGGGCTCGAAGTGATAGCTCAGCGGCAGTTGCAGCTCGCCGATGCGCAAGGTGTCCGGGTACTGCGCGGCGGTGACTTCCTTGGCATCGCGGGCTAGGGCGTCTTCCTCGCGCATGATCAACAGCTGCGGGTCGGCGGCGCTGCCTTTCTTGTACCAGCTCTCGAAACTAGCAGCCTGGTAGATGTCCTGCGGAATGCGCGCCTCGTAGTAACCGAACAGGGTTTCCTCGTCGGCGAGAATGTCGCGGCGGCGCGACTTGGCCTCCAGCTCGTCGAGGCGTTCGAGCAACTGGCGGTTGGCGGTCAGGCAGCGCACGCGGCTGTTGATCTCGCCACGCACCAGGCCCTCGCGAATGAACATCTCACGGGAAACCGGCGGGTCGATGGGGCCGTAATGCACCGGGCGGCGGCCGACGATGATCATGCCGTACAGGGTGACCTGCTCGTACGCCACCACCTGGCCGCGCTTCTTCTCCCAGTGCGGCTCCAGATGATTCTTCTTCACCAGGTGGCCGGCCAGCGGCTCGATCCAATCCGGCTCGATCTTCGCCACCATGCGGGCGAACAGCTTGGTGGTTTCCACCAGCTCGGCGGCCATGATCCAGTTGGGCTTCTTGCGCCCGATCACGCTGGAGGGGTGAATCCAGAAACGCCGCTGGCGCGCGCCGAGGTAGTCGCCCTCCTCGGTCTTCTGGCCGATCTGGCTGAGCAGGCCGGCGAGAATCGCCTTGTGCACGGCGGCGTAATTCTTCGCCCGCACCGCAGCCTCGCTGGCCTCGGCCTGCTGGCGGGCGATGGCGTTGACGCGGGTATCCTTGGTAGGGACAACCGATTCTTTGTAGGAGCCCGCTTGCGGGCGATCCGCCTGACCATCATCGCCCGCAAGCGGGCTCCTACGGGAAGCATTGCCCATCAACTGCAGATCACGGGCAATCAGTACCAGTTGCCGGTGCGCGTCGCGCCACTCACGCAGGCGCATGTAATTGAGGAAGTTCTTCTTGCACCAGGTGCGCAGCGGGTTGCTGCCCAGCTCCTGGCGCTTCTCCTCGAAGCCGCGCCACAGGTTGATCAGCGCGGCGAAGTCGGAATCCACATCCTTCCACTGCGCGTGCGCCTGATCGGCAGCCTGCTGGCGATCCATCGGTCGCTCGCGTGGGTCTTGCACCGACAGCGCGGCGGCAACGATGAGGATTTCTTCCAGGCTGCCCTGCTTGGCGCCTTCCAGCACCATGCGCCCCAGGCGCGGGTCGATGGGCAGGCGCGCCAGTTGCCGGCCGATGGGCGTGAGCTGGCTTTCGCGGTTGACCGCCGACAGCTCCTGCAACAGGTTGAAGCCGTCGCTGATGGCCTTGCCGTCTGGCGGCTCGATAAAGGGAAAGTCCTCGATGCTGCCCAGGCGCAGGTGCAGCATCTGCAGGATCACCGCCGCCAGGTTGGTACGCAGAATCTCCGGGTCGGTAAATTCAGGGCGACCGAGAAAATCCTCCTCGCTGTACAGACGAATGCAGATACCCGGCTCGACCCGCCCGCAACGGCCCTTTCGCTGGTTGGCGCTGGCCTGCGACACCGGCTCGATGGGCAGGCGCTGCACCTTGGCGCGGTAGCTGTAGCGGCTGATGCGCGCCGTACCGCTGTCGATCACGTAGCGGATGCCCGGCACGGTCAGCGAGGTTTCCGCGACGTTGGTGGCCAGCACGATCTTGCGTCCCGGCATGGGCGCGAAAATCTTCTGCTGCTCGGCCGGCGTCAGCCGTGCATACAATGGCAGCACCTCGGTAAAACGCAGGTTAGCCTTGCGCAGCACCTCGGCCGCCTCACGAATCTCGCGCTCGCCGGGCAGGAACACCAGCACGTCGCCAGGGCGCTGGCCCACGCTGCGCTCGTGCTCGGTGATCTCGTCCAGCGCAGCGAGAATGCCCTGGTCGATGGACAGGTCATCGAGCAGCCGCTCACCCTCCTCGTCCACCTCGGCCGCTAGCGGGCGATACCAGGTTTCCACCGGGTAGGTGCGACCGGACACCTCGATGATCGGCGCGTCGTTGAAATGCTTGGAGAAACGCTCCAGATCGATGGTCGCCGAAGTGATGATCAGCTTCAGATCCGGGCGACGCGGCAGCAGGGTCTTCAGGTAGCCGAGCAGGAAGTCGATATTGAGGCTACGTTCGTGGGCCTCGTCGACGATGATGGTGTCGTACTTTTCCAGAAAGCGGTCGTGCTGGGTTTCGGCGAGCAGGATGCCGTCGGTCATCAGCTTGATCAGCGTGCCGTCCTTGCTCTGGTCCTCGAAACGCACCTGATAGCCGACCAGCTCACCCAGCGGCGTGCCGATCTCCTCAGCTACACGGGTGGCCACACTACGCGCCGCCAGGCGGCGCGGCTGGGTATGACCGATCAGCCCATGCACACCCCGACCGATCTCCAGACAGATCTTCGGCAACTGCGTGGTCTTGCCCGAACCGGTCTCACCGGCGATCACCACCACCTGGCTCTTCTCCAGCGCGGCCTTGATCTCGTCGCGCTTGGCCGCAATCGGCAGCGCATCGTCATAGCGCATCGCCGGGATGCTGCTGCGCCGCGCCGCCACCTTGTCGCTGGACGCCTGAAAACGCTCCAGCCACTGCGCCAGCTTGGCCTCGTCAGGGTGCTTCTGCAGCTCATGCAACTGCCGGCGCAAGCGATGGCGCTCGGCGATCATGATGTGGTCGAGGTTCTTCTGCAGCGTGGCGAGGTCAGTCATTTGGATCGAGGCAATCAGGGCAAAGGCGGGATTGTCGCAGATTCGAGCCCTGCCCGCTGCCGGGAGAGCGCGCGTAGGGTGGACTCAGGAGCGCCAGCGAACAGTCCACCAGCCAAAACAAAAGGCGTACTGCTTCGCGAGTACGACCTACCACGCTGATTGTTTGTATTTTGGATTCAGAGCCTCAGGCCCACCAGACAAACAGCATGCTGGAAAACATCGTAAAACACGGTATGTTTCCAACACCTACCAGCTAGCTCAATGCCATCAGCACGCCAACTGGTCAGCAATCAAGATCGCAGGGAGAGATAAGAATATGATGACCCGATTCGGCCGAATCGAAACCAAATACAGCGCTCGTGGCATCCCCAGCTACAGCCTAGAAATCTGGCATGACGGCCTGAAAAAGCATCGAGTTATCAAGGGTGACTGCGAGTTCATCATCGACTCTAAAGCTAGGATGCAAGCTGAAGAATGGGATCAACGATGGGAGGTTGTCTCGGAACGAGAGCGGCAGAAGGCAGATCGTGCTGCTTGTAAAAGAATGACAGAAGAAAGTAAAGCGTTGGCATTGAAACAAACGCAGGCAGCTCAAGCTGAGCTCGATGTCTTAAGCAACATCCTCAAAGCAACGCTCAAAGTCAATGACGCGATTGACTGGGAAAACCTTAAGAACAAGGCCCCCTTCCCCGAGAAAGGCCCAGCTCCTCTAAAGCTTCCACTCGAGCCCAAAATGGCCGATTGTCCAAGAGAGCCCCAAAGAGAGGATCAAAAATACAATCCTAAGCTGGGTCTTCTAGAGTGGCTTATACCCTCCCGAAAAGCCCGCCTTCTAGCGGCAGCCGAAGCTGTTTTTGCTGCCGACAAGATAGCGTGGAAGGAACATTGCGCAGTGGCAGAGAAAGCGCACCAAGCAGCCCTAGAGAACCACGCAAAAATAGTGGATAAAGTAAAAAAAGTTCATGCTGCCGAAGTTGCCGCTTGGGAAATCAGGCGAGACGAATACAGAAGGGAAAGAGCGGCAGAACATACCCAAATAGATAAAAAACGAATCGCATATGAGGCATTTGAATCCGACGCAATAGTCGAGTATTGCGACCTTGTTTTATCCTCATCAAAGTATCCCGAATACTTTCCTCAAGAGTTTGATCTAGATTATGACCCTGCTTCTAAGACACTAGTCCTGGACTACCAACTTCCAGCACCAGAAGCTCTACCTCGTTTAAAATTAGTAAAATATGTAGTTAGCCGGGACGATTTCGAAGAAAGTTCCATCACCGAAGCCCAAGCTTCAAAACTGTATGACGACGTGCTCTACCAAGTATCCCTCCGAACCTTGCACGAGCTGTTTGAAGCAGATGTGATTGATGCGCTTGAAGCAGTGAACTTCAACGGAATTGTAACTGCTGTAGACAGGTCAACAGGTAAGGCTGTGACTTCTTGTGTTCTATCGATCAGAGCTAGCAAAGCCGAATTCACTCAAATCAATCTTGATCAAGTAGACCCCAGGGCTTGCTTCAAATCTCTGAAAGGCGTCGGAAGTTCTAAACTACACGGACTAGCCCCCGTTGCGCCGATTATGCAGCTCCGTAAAGAAGATACTCGCTTCGTATCCTCATACGACGTAGCAAGTACGCTTGACGAGAGCGTCAATCTCGCTGCAATGGGATGGGAAGACTTCGAACACCTGATTCGAGAACTATTCGAGCAAGAATTTTCGGTGAACGGTGGCGAGGTAAAGGTCACTCAAGCAAGCCGCGATGGCGGTGTTGATGCAGTAGCTTTTGACCCAGACCCTATTCGTGGTGGAAAAATCGTGATTCAAGCTAAGCGGTATACCAACACCGTCGGGGTAGGTGCTGTACGCGACCTTTACGGTACAGTGCTTAACGAAGGCGCAACCAAGGGAATCTTGGTTACCACATCCGATTACGGTCCAGATTCATATGCCTTCGCAGCTGGAAAGCCACTTGTCCTTCTGAGTGGAGCAAACCTTTTGCATATGCTGCAAAAGCATGGACATAAGGCAAGAATCGACCTCAGAGAGGCCAAAAAAATGGCATCTAACTAATGAGGGGGACGCTAGCCCCGCGTACAAATCGATAAAGGCACTAACCTGACAACAGGCGCCAAGCGCGTAGGTTGGACTCAGGAGCGCCAGCGAACAGTCCGCCAGTCCATACCAAGCCTGGCAGCACGACGCTCCAGCGAAACTCCCTTGGCGTACTGCTTCGCGAGTACGCCCTACACCCTAGCAGCCTCACCCCAGATCACCGACATACCACCGCAGCCGTAACAGCCCTGGAACGCCATGCAAACCCCAGCACCATCAGCAGCCCCAACCCCGCCATCGCCGCACCGGCCAGGGAGATTGCCGGATAGCCCAACCCCGCATTGATCACCGCGCCGCCCAGCGCTGCGCCAATCGCATTGCCCAGGTTGAAAGCACCGATATTCACCGCCGAAGCCAGGTTGGGCGCTTCCTTGGCGGCTTCCATCACGCGCATCTGCAACGGCGGCACGATGGCGAAGCTGGCGATACCCCAGATCAGGATGGCCACGGCGGCCGGCAGCGGCCAGCGCATCAGCACGGTGAAGGCCAGCAAGACCAGAATCAGAGTACCCAGCGAGACGATCAGGGTACGGTCGACGGAGCGATCCGCCGCCTTGCCGCCCCACACGTTGCCCAGCGTCAGGCCGATGCCGTAAAGCACCAGCATGGCGGTGATGAAGGCGGTGGACGCCTGGGTCTCGCTGCTGAGGATCGGCGCGATATAGGTGAACACGGTGAACATCGCGCTGGAACCGATCACGGTCAGGGCCAGCGCCGCCAACACCGGGCCACGACCCAGCACGCGGATTTCAGCCAGTACGCCGTCGCTTTTTGGCAGCGGCACATTGGGCAGCGCGAACCACAGCGAGACCATCGCCAGCACACCGAGGCCGGTGATGCCCCAGAACGCCGTGCGCCAACCAAACACTTCACCGAACCAGGCCGCCAGCGGCACACCGCCGATGGTCGCCAGGGTCAGGCCCATGAACATGGCTGCCACCGCCCCCGCGCGTTTGTCTGGTGCGACCACGCTGGCAGCGACGATGGAGCCGACGCCGAAGAAGGCGCCATGGTTGAGCGAGGTCACCACCCGCGCGATCAGCAGGCTGTAGTAGTCAGTCGCCAGGGCCGACATCAGGTTGCCCAGGGTGAAGATGGCCATCAGCCCGATCAGCAGGTAGCGCCGGGGAATCTTGCCGGTGGTCAGGGTCATCAGTGGCGCGCCGAGCAGCACGCCCAGCGCGTAGGCGCTGACCAGCAGGCCGGCAGCAGGAATGGAAACGCCAAGATCGCTGGCGATACCCGGCAACATGCCCATGGGGGCGAACTCGGTGACACCGATGCCGAAGGCACCGATGGCGAGTGCAACGAGTGGTGGATTGATACGCATGGAAAGTCTCCTCATCTATGCCGCGAATGCTACGATCCAGCCTTTACCGGCGGTAGATGGCTTTTCTGGCAAACACCTTTGCTTACGGAGCACAAATGGATATAGGCGGCAGGTCAGGTGACATGGTGGTGTTCGCCACCGTGGCTGAGGAAGGCAGCCTGTCGGCCGCTGCACGCGCATTGGGGCTGACACCTTCGGCGGTCAGCCGCATCATCGCCCGCACCGAACAACGCCTCGGCACGCGCCTGCTGCTGCGCACCACCCGCGCAATCACCTTTACTGCCGAGGGCGAGGCGTATCTGCGTGGCGCCCGGCGCATCCTCGCCGATATGGCGGAGGTCGAAGAAGCCATCGCCGACCAGGGCGTGCCGCGAGGCCGCCTGCGCGTGAGTGCCGCGCTCGGCCATGGCCGGATGACCATCGTGCCGCTGGTGGCGGCGTTCAGCGCGCGTTACCCGAACATCACCGTCGACCTCAGCCTGGGCGACGAGGTGGTCGACATTCTCGGAGGCCAGGCTGACGTGGCCGTGCGCTTCGGCCACCTGCCGGACAGCCCGTTGACCGCACGCAAAGTCGGCGAAACCGGCCAGGTGGTGGTGGCCTCCCCCGATTACCTGCAACGCCACGGCACGCCGCAGCAGCCGGAAGACCTGCTGCAGCACAACTGCCTGCGCTTCAACTTCCGTCGTGCCGAACCCAACTGGCCGTTCATCCGCGATGGCCAGGTGTTCTCGCTCAAGGTCTGCGGCAATATCGAATGCAGCAGCGGCGAAGCGCTGGCGCAATTTGCCCGGGTCGGCGCCGGCATCGCGCGCATCGGCGAATTCAGCGTGGCCGAAGACCTGCAGCGCGGCGATTTGGTGCCACTGCTGCAAGCCTTCAACCCCGACGACCGGGAGCCGATTCATGCCGTGTTCGTGGGTGGATCGGCAATGCCGGCGCGGGTGCGGGTGTTCGTGGATTTCCTGGTGGAGCATCACCGGATGTAGACGCGTTTTCGCCTGTAGCGACCAGGGCCAACAGCGCACAGGATGAACCGAATCAGGTGATGCATGCGCGTCTGCGGCTCTGCTGGCAGCGTCGACCTTGCAGAGCCGGAGCGTAGCGCGGACACCGCAGCGGCTCGATCAGCCGCTGATAAAGGGGAACACGCCCAGCAGCAAGGCCGCCGCCAGGATGACCATGCACACCATCACCGCCCATTTGAGGGTGAAGCGTTGCAGGTCGCCAAATTCGATCTTGGCCAGGCCGATCAGCAGGTAAGTCGAGGGCACTAGCGGGCTGAGCAGGTGCACCGGCTGCCCCACGATCGAGGCGCGCGCCATTTCCACGGCACTGATGCCGTAGCTGGACGCGGCCTGGTTCAGCACCGGCAGGATGCCGTAGTAAAAAGCGTCGTTGGACATGAAGAAGGTGAACGGCATGCTCACCAATGCCGTGATCACTGCCAGGTAGGGGCCGAACGCGTCAGGGATGACCGCCAGCAGGCTCTTGGACATGGCCTCGACCATGCCGGTGCCGCTGAGGATGCCGGTGAAGATACCGGCCGCGAAGATCAGCCCGACTACCGCCAGTACGTTGCCGGCATGGGCGGCGATGCGCTCCTTCTGCTGCTGCAGGCAGGGGTAGTTGATGATCATGGCGATGCTGAAGGCGATCATGAACAGCACCGGCATCGGCAGCAGACCGGCGATCAGGGTGGTCATCAGCACCACGGTGAGGATGGCGTTGATCCACAACAGTTTCGGCCGACGCGCCTCGGGAAACTGCGACACGCTGATGTCGTCTTGGGTGACGTGGTCGTCCGGCAGGTGCAGCACGCCCAGGCGTTTGCGTTCGCGCAGGCCGTAGAGATACGCGACACCAAACAGCGCTAGGGCGCCGACAATCATGCCCGGAATCATCGGCACGAAGACGTCCGATGGGTCGACGTGCAAGGCACTGGCGGCACGTGCGGTCGGGCCGCCCCAGGGGGTCATGTTCATGATGCCACCGGCCATGATGATCAGCCCGGCCATGATGGTCGGGCTCATCTTCAGGCGGCTGTAAAGCGGCAGCATGGCGCCAACGCAGATCATGTAGGTGGTCGAACCATCGCCATCGAGGGAGACGATCAGCGCCAGGGCCACGGTGCCGACCGCGACCTTCAGCGGGTCGCCCTTGACCAGTTTGAGGATCAGCCGCACGGGCGGATCGAACAGCCCGGAGTCGATCATGATGGCGAAGTAGAGGATGGCAAACATCAACATCACGCCAGTAGGCGCGAGCTTGCTGATGCCTTCGAGCATCATCGGGCCGATCTGGTTGGCGAAGCCACCAATCAGCGCGAACAGAATGGGGATGATGATCAGGGCGATCAGCGCCGACAGGCGTTTGCTCATGATCAGGTACATGAAAGTCGAGACCATGGCGAAGCCAAGGAATGTGAGCATGGAGATTCTCCGGACGGAATTCGGCTGGGGCTTGGAGACGGTCAGCGAGGGTTACGCAACGAACGAACGGAGAGAAGGAACGCGAGGCCTGTCAGGGGCATGGATGTATACCGTTTTGTTCTTGTTGGTAATGGTCGGCCGCCAAGGCGGTCACGACGCTGTGGCAGGTCTGCGCCTGCCATGGGCAAGAACATAGGCGTGGAAGCTTTCTGGCAGCTTTCATCACGAAGCTGTCATATAAAAATTCATATTTGATGATTCTCATGCGTCACGTGGGCATGTGCGGAGATGACGCTCCTCTCATCCACCCAGCGACGGGAACGCTACGCGTCGTCCGCCCTACGGGTGGGAAGAGCTTCAGCCGCGAGTTTTTCAACTATGGATGGCCACGTCGCGGCTAAATCCTCTCCCACGCACATGACGTTCCTGCCAGTCACTGCCTAAGCGCTGGCGCCATTAAGCCTGGCGCGCCAGCTACCATTCTTGAGCGTGGGAACTGCCAACAAGCCGCGATCACACCCCATCCCGTACAGCCAGCCCCGCCAACAACTTGCCATGCAATTCATGCAACGTCCGCTGCTCGGCGGCGGTCAATCCCGAGAGCACGCGCTGCAGGTTGGCCACATGGGCTTCGAGAATGCCGTCGATCAATTCGAAGCCGGCCGAGGTCAGTGCCACCAGCACGCCACGGCGGTCGCTGGGGTGTTTGCGCCGCTCGATCAGCCCGGCCTTTTCCAGGCGGTCGATGCGGCTGGTCATGCCGCCCGAGGAAATCATCGCGCTCTCGTACAACGCCGTGGGCATCAGTGCATAGGGCTCACCCGAGCGGAGCAAGGTCGCGAGCAGGTCGAACTCCCCGGCCTGCAAGCCGTGCTCGGTGAAGAACGGCAGCAGGTGATCACGCGTGATCACCTGGCTGAGCTCGCCCAGACGGCCAATCACCGCCATGGAAAAACCGTCCAGATCTGGCCGCTGTCGAAGCCACTGTTCGGCAGCCAATTGTGCGCGGTCTTGCATATCGCCCTCGATTTATCTTGCCATCAAGATACTTTTCAAAAAGAATGTTTCCATCGTAACGCATCCACCCTCAGGAGGCAGCTGCATGCCCGGCTCCCATTTTCGTCCCGTTCTCGCCTTGTCATTATTGCTGGCCATCGGCGCCCTGATGGGGCTGACCAGCATCCTGGTGAAACTGGCCGGCAACATCGGCTGGCCAGCCATGGCCTACCTGTTCTGGAGCCTGCTGGGCGGCGGTTTGCTGCTGTTGTTGTTCACCTGGATACGCGGCGAGCGCCCAGGCATCAGCCCCAGATTGCTGGGCTATTACCTGGCCTCGGGGCTGCTCAGCATCGCCGTACCGAACGGCTTACTGTTCAGCTCGATTGGCCATGTCGGTGCCGGTTTCGCCTCGATGTGCCTGGCCTTCCCGCCTCTGATCACCTATCTGCTGGCCCTGGCCTTGCGCATGGAGGGGCTGAGCCGCATTCGTCTGCTGGGCATCTGCATCGGCCTGGCCGGCAGCCTGCTACTGGCACTGGGCAAGCTCAACGCAGGCGACAGCCCCCTGCTGTGGGTGCTGGCGGCACTCTGCGTGCCAGTGTTTCTGGCGCTCGGCAACATTTACCGTGCCCGCTACTGGCCGCAAGGGGCCAGCCCGCTGTCCCTGGCACCCGGCATGCTGCTCGGCGGCGCGCTGCTGCTGGTGCCGCTGGGCCTGTTCGGCGTCGACCTCGCGCCGCGTTTGCAAGGTACTGCGGCCGTGGGCCTGCTGGTCTTGCAGATGCTGCTGTTCGCGGCCGTTTATGCGCTGTTCTTCGTTCTGCAGAACCTGGCCGGCACGGTGTTTCTCAGCCAGATCGGCTCGGTAGCGGCGATCACTGGCGCCGCCATCGCCATCGGCCTGCTCGGCGAACAGGGCAGCTTGTCGATGCTGCTGGCGGCGCTGTGCATCGTCGGCGGCGTGCTGCTGGTGGCCTGGCGCGGTGCACAAGGCACAAAAGACTGAAACCGGCCGCGTGTAAAACGCCACCCGGAGGTCAATGCTGATCAGATAAGTTCTTTACCTCCCTCATACCTGCAGTAGAGGAGGTGTTTTTGTAGGAGCCAGCTTGCTGGCGATGCTTTTTATGGCGGATCGCCAGCAAGCCGGCTCCTACAAAGATCGATGGCAACAGCTTAACTGACTGGCATTAAACCTGAGGTGGCGTTCTGCACGCGCAGCCATTGCGGCGCTAGCGGGACTCACACGCGCGGCATGTTCTTGGTCACGCAATGGATACCGCCACCTCCGGCCGCAATCGGGTCGATGTTGACTTGCACCACTGTGCGCGCTGGGTAGAGCTGGGTCAGTAGATCCTTGCAGTACTTGTCGGCAGCAGCGTCGCCGAACTGCGGGACGATCACGGCGCCATTGATCGGCAGGTAGTTGATGTAACCCGGCGCGAAATCCGGGTTGTTGCGGGTGTAGACGTTGCTGCGCACCTTCAGGGGTGGCGGCAAGGTATGCACGGTCAGACGACGGCCATCGGCATCGGTGGCGGTCTTGAGAATCTCCAGATGCGTGCGCGTTACCGCGTAGTCATAGGACTTGGGGTCGTTGTCGAGGTTGGCGATGACTACGCCCGGCCTGACGAAGCGCGCATAGAAATCGACGTGTGCATCGGTGATGTCCTTGTTCTTGATGCCCGGCAACCAGATGATCTTGCGCAGGCCGAGGTTGGCCTTCAACTCGGCCTCGATCTGCCCCCGGCTCATGCCCGGATTGCGGTTGCCATTGACCCAGCAGCTCTCGGTGATGATCGCCGTGCCATGGCCATCCACCTCGATACCGCCGCCCTCGCCCACCAGTTGGCTGGCCAGGTAGTTCACGTCCAGCTCGTAGCTCAGGGTGTCGGCCACCCTGGTGTCGTTGCTGGCGCGCTGCTTACCGCCCCAGCCATTGAAGTGAAAATCAACCAGGCCGATACCGCCCTGACCATCGACCACGAAACAGCCGCCATAGTCACGCACCCAGACGTCGTCCAGCGGTAAGGTCAGAAAGTCGATGTTGCTGGTGCCGCATTTGCTTCTGGCCTGGCTCAGCTGATTGGCGCGGCACAGAACGGTCACCGGCTGATAGCGAGCGATGGTCTTGGCCAGCATGGCGATGCAATCGTTGACCGGCGCGGCGAAGTCTTCCCAGATCGCAGTGGAGGCGGCGAAGGCGAGAAAGACTCGCTCCTGCGGGCCGTGCTCGTCCGGCATGTACCAGCTGCCGGCCAGGGCGGCACGCGTGTGTGGTGCGTTCGGGCCAAGGCCCAGGGAAGCGACAGCGCCCAGCCCGGCGGCGGCTGTCAGTTGCTTGATGAAATCTCGACGGCTCGACATGGTTTTATTCTCCTGCGAGTGATGCAGCTCAGTGGCTGCGCGCGGTCTTGAAGTGGTTCCAGGCACGCACCCGTGCGCGCATGTCGCGTTGGGGGATGTCCTTGCCGGGGATCAGCCGCGCATAGGTGGCGTCGTCGACATAGATGTCGGGGTTGTTGCGCATGTCGTCCGCGACCATCGGCCGGGCTTTGGCACTCGAGGTGGGGTAGCCGGTGAAGTTGCTGATCGCCGCCATGTTTTCCGGGCGCATGACGAAATTGATGAACGCGTAGGCGTACTCCGGGTAGCGGGCATCCACGGGGATGGCCATGGTGTCCATCCACACCGTGGTGCCCTCGCGCGGGACGTGGAAGCGAAAGTCCGCAACGCTGCCGGCTCCGCTAGCCGCACGCTGCGCCTGGGTGACGTCACCGCTGTAGCCGAGCGACAGGCACAGGTTGCCGTTGACCAGATCGGTGACCGGTTGCGACTGGAACTTGCGAATGTAGGGCTTGATCGCCAGCAGCAGCTCGGCGGCAGCTTTCAGATCGTCCGGCTTGGCGCTGCGAGGCGAGCGACCGAGGTAGTTGAGCACCACGGCCATGACTTCGTCCGGCGAGTCGATCATGGAGATGCCGCAGTCGGCGAACTTCGCGGCATTCTCCGGCTTGAACAGCAGATCCAGGCTGTTGACCGGCGCATCACCCATGCGTTTGTCGATCATCGCCGCGTTGTAGGTGATGCCGATGCTGCCCCAGGTGTAGGGCACCGTCGCATGCCGCGAATAGGGGTACTGGGTTTGCAGCGAGAGCAGGCCCGGCTCGATGTCGGCCAGGTGCTCGAGCTTGCTCGAATCGAGCTTCTGCAAGGCTCCCGCGCGCATCAGCCGCTCGGCCACGGTGTCACCGGGAAAGATCAGGTCATAACCACTGCTGCCGGCCATCATCTTGGCCTCCAGCGTCTCGCTACCTTCCATGACGTCGTAGATCACCCGGATGCCGGTCTCCCTGGTGAAGTTGGCCAGCGTGTCCTCGGCGAAGTAATCGGCCCAGTTGTACAGGCGCAACACCTTCTCGGCTGCCTGGGCCTGGATACTGCAGAACAATGCAACGCTGATGAGCAACGTGCTTCTGATATTCATCTTCAGATTCCTCGCGGGTTCCAGTGGCTATGGGTTTGGCGGCCATCGAGACCCAGCAGCGGCCCGTACATTTCCGGGCGGCGGTCGCGATAGATGCCCCAGGTCAGGCGCTCCTCACGCATCGCCGCGAGGTCCAGTTCGGCTAGCCATACGCCGCTGCCATCACGGTCGGCCTCGGCCAGCAACTTGCCCTTGTGATCGGTGATGAACGACGAGCCGTAGAAGCTCATCTGCAAGGCTGGGTCGGTGGTCGCCACCTCACGGCCGACGCGGTTGGCGGCAAGTACCGGGACGATATTCGCCGCTGCGTGGCCGCGTTGGGTCAGTTGCCAGTGATCACGCGAGTCGAGTGACGCCGCGCCCGGCTCTGAGCCAATGGCCGTTGGATAGAGCAGCACCTCGGCGCCCTGCAGTGCCAGGCAGCGCGCGGTCTCGGGAAACCATTGATCCCAGCAGATGCCCACGCCGATGCGTCCCACGGCGGTGTCCCAGACGCGGAAACCAGTATCGCCGGGGCTGAAGTACTCCTTCTCCTGGTAGCCGATGGCGTTGGGGATATGAGTCTTGCGGTAGACGCCCAGCAAGCGACCATCGGCATCGGCCACCGCCAGGGAGTTGAAGTAGGCATTGCCGGCGCGCTCGAACCAGGACAGCGGCAATACCACGCCCAGCTCCCTGGCCAGCGCGGCGAACCGTTTGAGCAGCGGGCTGCTGGCGTATTCCTCGGCCAGCGCCAGGTGCTTGTGATCCTGCTCGATGCAGAAGTACGGCGTGGCGAACAGCTCCTGCAGCAGGATCAACCGGGCGCCCCGGGAGGCAGCTTCGCGCACCAGACGTTCAGCACGATCGAGGTTGGCCGGCAGATCCCAACTGCAGGCGAACTGGGAGGTAGCGACGATCAGCTGGCTCATCGTTTCGCCCCCTGCGGCCAGGCCGGCTGCTGCTGGGTGATGCAGTGCACCCCGCCGCCACCGTGGGCCAGCTGATTAATGCGCACCGGCATCACTTCACGACCGGGGAACGCCAGGCGCAGGGTCGCGGCCGCCTCTTCGTCAGCAGCGATGCCGTAGGCCGGCATGATGATGGCGCCGTTGCAGATGTAGAAATTGGTGTACGAGGCGCAGAACACCTCGGCTTCGCTGTCCACCGCCTCGCTGGCTTCGAACAATTCGAGCAGCTCGAACTGACGGCCTTGGGCGTCGCTGGCCAACTGCAGCGCACGGCGGTTCTCGCGTACCACCTCGGCGTACACCGAACTCTGGTCGCGCGTGGCATCGACCAGCAGCGCGCCGGGCCGCGCGAATGCGCAGACACCATCGACATGGCCGTCGGTCATGTCGCCGGTCACGTAGTCCGGGTCGCCCGGCAGCCAGATGGTCTTCTTCACGCCCAGCAGGCGAGCGAAGATATTCTCCATCTCCGTCTTGCTCATGCCGGGGTTGCGATTGGGGTTGAGCAACACCGACTCGGTGGTGATCAGGGTGCCCTCGCCGTCCACATGAATGGCACCGCCTTCGTTGCTCAGTGGCGTGCCAAAGCAATCCAGGCCGAGGCCGTTGAGAACGCGCCGCGCCAGGCTCTCGTCCAGCCCATGCTCGGACTTGCCACCCCAGGCGTTGAAGCGCCAGCTGACCCCCGCCAGCCCCAGCTGCGGGTGGCAGATGAAGCTCGGCCCGGAATCGCGGCACCAACTGTCGTCCACCGCCAGCTCGACCAACTCGACGTTGGCACCGCACAACTCACGGGCGCGATACACAGCCGAGGGATCGACCACCATCTTCACTGGCTCGAAACGCGCGATGGCATTGGCGACCCGCGCAAAGTCGAGCTGTACGTCGGCCAGGGTCACGCCCCAACCGGACTCCCACAGTGCCTGATTGTGCGGCCAGACCATCCAGGTGGCGGCGTGAGGAACCCATTCGGCGGGCATTAACCAAGCGTTCGACGTTGCTGCGTGCTGTTGCATACAAGTGCCTTTCAGTTAAGTCTTTGTGATCACTGAAAACCGCCCATGCGGTAATGACTTGCATGCTAGGCCTGTAAAAATGGCGCAACAAACGATAGATTTTCTGTAATTCTGATTAGACAGGCTTATCAATCATGCTCAAGCACTGGCCTCCCCTGAACGCCCTGCGTGGCTTCGAAGCCGCCGCCCGCCTGGGTAGTTTCCACAAGGCCGCCGAGGAGCTGCACCTCACCCAATCGGCGATCAGCCAGCAGATTCGCAGCCTGGAAAGCTTCCTCGAACAACCTCTGTTCTTCCGCAATGGCCGCAGCGTGGCGCTGACCGACGCCGGCTTCGATCTGCTCAGCACCACGCAATCGCTGCTGCAGCAACTGGCCGTGGGCATCCGGCGCCTGGAGCAGTACCGCAAGCCCAATCAACTGGTGGTCAACAGCACGCCAGCTTTTGCCAGGCACTGGTTGGTGCCGCGCCTGGGCGAGTTTCACCGCCTGCACCCCGAGGTGGATTTGTGGCTGTTCACCAGCGACGAAGTACCGGACATGACCACCCAGACCATCGACATTGCCGTGCGCGATGACCTCAGCGCCCAGGCCGAGTGCAGTTTTCGCGTCCTGCTGGAGGATCGCCTCTACCCCGCCTGCCACCCACGACTGCTGGCGCTACCTGCAAGCGAGCGCACCACCCTGCATGGCGAGCGGGAAATGGACTGGAGCCACTGGCAGGTCCAGGGCGGCGAAGATATCGGCCAGCGTAACCAGGGGCTGAATTTCTCCGACCCCGGACTGCTGCTGGACGCTGCCAGCCAAGGCCTCGGCATTGCCTTGGTCAGCGAACTGCTGGCCAGCGACCTGCGTAGCCAGGAGCAACTGACGCCGCTAAGTTCCCGCCAGGTACGCGGCCCGCGCTGGGCCTGGCTGGTGCACCGCGACAGCGAACACGATCCGTTGGCGCAGAGCTTCTGCCGTTGGCTGGAGCAGCGCCTGGCCTGACGCTGCAGAAACGAAAACGCCACCCGAAGGTGGCGTTTTCATCAGCAGGGCCGAATCACTTCTTGCCCAGCTTCTTCAGCTCTTCGTCGCGCAGTTCGCGACGCAGGATCTTGCCGACGTTGGTGGTCGGCAGCATGTCGCGGAACTCGACGGCCTTGGGTACCTTGTAGCCGGTGAGGTTGGCGCGCATGTGCTCCATCACCTGTTCCTTGGTCACGCTCTCGCCCGGCTTGACCACCACGAACACCTTGATCGCTTCGCCGGATTTTTCGTCCGGAATACCGATGGCGGCGCACTGCAGCACACCCGGCAGGGTTGCCAGCACGTCTTCCAGTTCGTTCGGGTAGACGTTGAAGCCGGACACCAGAATCATGTCCTTCTTGCGGTCGACGATACGCAGGTAGCCGTCTTCCTGGATCAGACCGATGTCGCCGGTCTTCAGCCAGCCTTCGGCGTCGAGGATTTCGTCGGTGGCTTCCTGGCGCTGCCAGTAGCCCTTCATCACCTGCGGGCCTTTCACGCACAGCTCGCCGATCTCGCCGATCGCCAGTTCCTGGCCGTCGTCGTTGACGATCTTGCACAGGGTTGAGGGCACCGGAATGCCGATGGTGCCGAGCTGGATGGCGCTGAACGGGTTGACCGTGGCCACCGGGCTGGTCTCGGTCATGCCGAAGCCTTCGCAGATGGCGCAGCCAGTGACTTCCTTCCAGCGCTCGGCGGTGGCCAGTTGCAGGGCCATGCCGCCGGAGACGGTGAGCTTGAGGCTGGAGAAGTCCAGCTTGCGGAAGTCTTCGTTATTGCACAGGGCAACGAACAGGGTATTGAGGCCGACGAAACCAGTGAAGCGGTACTTGGCCAGGTCCTTGACCACCGCCGGCAGGTCGCGCGGGTTGGTCAGCAGGATGTTGTGGCCACCGATCAGCATCATCGCCATGCAGTGAAAGGTGAAGGCGTAGATGTGATAAAGCGGCAGCGGCGCGATCAGCACTTCGCAACCTTCATTGAGGTTGGCCCCCATCAGCGCCTTGACCTGCAGCATATTGGCCACCAGGTTGCGATGGGTGAGCATCGCGCCCTTGGCCACGCCGGTGGTGCCGCCGGTGTACTGCAGCACGGCGATATCATCGTTGCTCGGAGTGGCCTCGGCAAAACTCTGACCACGGCCCTTGGCCAGGGCGTCGTTGAGTTTGACCGCCTTGGGCAGGTTGTAGGCCGGCACCATCTTCTTCACGTGCTTGATCACGGCATTAACCAGCAAGCGCTTGAAGGTCGGCAGCATGTCGCCAACTTCGGTGACGATCACGGTCTTGACGCCGGTCTTGGGCACGACCTGTTCGGCCAGGTGGGCCATGTTGGCCAGGCAGATCAGCGCCTTGGCGCCGGAGTCGTTGAACTGGTGCTCCATTTCCCGCGCGGTGTACAGCGGGTTGGTGTTGACCACCACCAGGCCGGCGCGCATGGCACCAAATACCACGATGGGGTACTGCAGGACGTTGGGCAGTTGTACGGCGATGCGGTCGCCGGGCTTGAGATCGGTGTGCTTCTGCAGGTAGGCGGCGAAGTCACCGGAGAGCTTGTAGATCTCGCCGTAGGTGAGCGTCTTGCCCAGGTTGCTGAAAGCAGGCTTGTCGGCGAAGCGTTGGCAGGACTCTTTCAATACCGCGAGGATGTTCGGGTACTGATCGGGATTGATTTCGGCAGCAACCCCAACGGGATACTTGTCCTTCCAGAAGTTTTCGGTCATGGAAGCCCACTCCTAAGCAACAGCTGATCTTCACCGCGCGACGGCGGTTGTTTGTTGTGTGTATAGCTCGCTTTCCCGCTGGCCCAGGGCCCGGAAGCGCGCCGAGAGTAGCAGCTTTGCCAGAGGCCGACCAGCACCAAACATGGCCTTTAGAGTCGCAAAAGTGACCAAAAAAGACCGCACAGTCACAGCCCATCCTTGTCTTAGTTACCCCGCGAAAAGCCTCTAGCTCGCATATTGCAGCGCGTAGAGCCTAGCTCGTCTCTGCCGGTGATGCAGCACTGGGCTGCATGAAACACGCGAAGGTAGTTACCAAATCACAACAATTGGACTGCCCGAGGACAGTTGAGGCGGGAAAGCCCCTCCCCCTGCAGTGGGGAGGGGCTTTGGGTCAGGCGATGTCGCGCAGCTCGCGACGCAGGATCTTGCCGACCGGGGTCATCGGCAGCGAGTCCTTGAACACGATGTGCTTGGGCACCTTGTAGCCGGTGAAGTTTTCCTTGCAATAGGCCTTGAGCTCCTCGACGGTGACGCCGCCGTCGCGCGGCACCACGAACAGCTTGACCACCTCGCCGGATTTCTCGTCCGGCACGCCGATGGCCGCGCAGCTGGCGACTTTCGGGTGGGCCATGACCACGTCCTCGATCTCGTTGGGGTACACGTTGAAGCCGGAGACGATGATCATGTCCTTCTTGCGGTCGACGATACGCACGAAGCCGTCCGGGTCGATCACCGCGATGTCGCCGGTCTTGAACCAGCCCTCGGCATCCAGCACTTCGGCGGTCGCTTCCTCGCGCTGCCAGTAGCCCTTCATCACCTGCGGCCCCTTGATGCACAGCTCGCCGCGCTCGCCCAGCGGCATCTCGTTGCCGTCGTCGTCGATCACCTTGAACGCCGTGCCCGGCACCGGAATGCCGACAGTGCCCAGACGCGCCTTGTCGCCATAGGGGTTGGTACTTGCCACCGGCGAGGTTTCGGTCAGGCCGTAACCTTCCACCACGGTGCAGCCGGTCATCTGCTGCCAACGCTCGGCGGTGGCCTTGACCAGCGCCGTACCGCCGGAGTTGGTGACCTTGAGGTTGGAGAAGTCGAGGTTCTTGAACTCGGGGTGATCCATCAGCGCGACGAACAGGGTGTTCAGGCCCAGCAGCGCAGAAAATTTCCACTTGCCCAGCTCCTTGACGAAGCCGGGGATGTCGCGCGGATTGGTGATCAACACGTTCTGGTTGCCGTTGACCATCATGCACATGCAGTTCGCGGTGAAGGCATAGATGTGGTACAGCGGCAGCGGCGCGATCATGATCTCCTGGCCCTGCTTCATCAGCGGCGTGCCATCATCACCGAGCTGCGCCAGGCAGGCGTCAACCTGCAGCATGTTGGCCACCAGGTTGCCGTGGGTGAGCATGGCGCCCTTGGCCACGCCGGTGGTACCGCCGGTGTATTGCAGCACGGCGATGTCGTCGTGACCGACCTTGACTGGCGCCAGCGTCTGGCCGTGGCCCTGCTTGAGCACCTGCTTGAAGGCAATGGCCTGGGGCAGATGGTAGTCGGGCACCATCTTCTTGACCTTCTTCACCACGGTGTTGACCAGCCAACCCTTGAGGCTCGGCAACATGTCGCCCATCTTGGCTTCGATCAGGTACTCGATCTCGGTATCTGGCAGCACTTCCTGCACCAGCTTGCCGAACATGTTCAGGTACACCAGCGCACGCACCCCGGCATCCTTGAACTGGTGGCGCATCTCCCGCGCCGTGTACAGCGGGTTGGTGTTGACCACGATCAGCCCGGCGCGCATGGCGCCGAACACGGCAATGGGATACTGCAGCACGTTGGGCATCTGCACCGCGATACGATCGCCCGGTTTCAGGTCGGTGTGCTTCTGCAGGTAGGCGGCGAAGGTCGCGGAAAGACGATCCAGCTCGGCATAGGTCAGCGTCACGCCGAGATTGCTGAAGGCCGGACGGTCGGCGAAACGCTTGCATGAGCGCTCGAATACTTCGATCACCGACTTGTAGCTGGACAGGTCGATATCGTTAGGCACGCCGGGAGCGCGCTTGTCGTTCCAGAAATCAGGTTGCATTGTTCTTGTCCTCTTCCCCTGAAGTGATCTGGCCCGCAGTGCGGGACTGCCCGGAAAGTAGCAGTTCAGAGCGGCGCCGCAAATAGCTCGAAGGCGTCATTGATGGGCTGAATTTCGCAATAAATGTAGTGATTCGTAACCGATCTTTGCGGCTCGATGGAAATTCGACTGTGCTTTGCGTGATGACGGCCAAGGTGCACAATGCCGCCAACTCCCGGCACAAGGATTCGCCATGCGCCACGACGCCTTCGTTATCAACGCCAGCGATGGCACACCATTGCAGGTCAATCACTGGTACGGCGACGAGCCGCCACGCGCGGCGGTCATGCTGGCCCATGGCATGGCCGAGCACAGCCTGCGCTACGCACGCCTGGCTGAAGCCCTGGTCGCGGCAGGCTTCGCGCTCTACGCGCTGGACCAGCGCGGCCATGGCGCTACCGCCGAACGCGGCACCCTTGGCCACTACGCCGATGAAGACGGCTGGAGCAAGGTGGTCGGCGACCTGTCCACCCTCAACCACCACATTCGCCAGCAGCACCCGCATACGCCAATCTTCCTGTTCGGCCACAGCATGGGCAGCTACATCGGTATGGCCTATCTGCTGGGCCATAGCTGCAGCCTGCAGGGCGCCGTGCTGTCGGGCTCCAATTACCAGCCCGTGGCTCTGTACAAGGCCGCCAGACTGATCGCCGGCTTCGAGCGCTGGCGCCTGGGCCCCAAAGGGCGCAGCAAGGTCATCGATTTTCTCTCCTTCGGCTCGTTCAACAAAGCCTTCAAGCCCAACCGTACGGCCTTCGACTGGCTCAGTCGCGACCCGGCGGAAGTGGATAAATACGTGACCGATCCGCTGTGCGGTTTCGTCTGCACCACGCAGTTGTGGTGCGACCTGCTCGATGGCCTGCAGCACATCACCCCGCCCAGCAACCTGGCGCAGATCGATGCCGACTTGCCGCTGCTGGTGATCGGCGGCTCGCGCGACCCGGTCAGCGACGGCAAGCGCCTGAGTAATCTGGCTGGCGCCCTGCGCGAGGCCGGCGTGCGCGACGTGCAACTGAAGATTTATCCCGAGGCCCGTCATGAGCTGCTTAACGAGAGCAATCGCGACGAGGTCACCGCCCACCTGATCGACTGGCTGCAGCAGGCGCTGAGCCATGGTCGAAGCCCAATCAAGGAGTGTCCATGACCCAGGTAACCAATATCCCCTACGAAGCCCTCGAAATTGGCCAGCAGGCGAGCTTCGAAAAGCAGGTCGAAGAACGCGACGTGCAACTGTTCGCTGCGGTATCCGGCGACAACAACCCGGTACACCTGGACGCCGCCTTCGCCGCCGAGACCATGTTCAAGGAGCGCATCGCCCATGGCATGTTCACCGGTGCGCTGATTAGCGCCGCCATTGCCTGCCGCCTGCCTGGCCCGGGCACCATCTACCTTGGCCAACAGCTCAAGTTCACCCGCCCGGTAAAACTCGGCGATACCCTCACCGTGAAGCTGGAAGTGCTGGAAAAACTGCCGAAGAACCGCGTGCGTATCGCCACCCGCGTGTTCAACCAGGACGGCAAGCAAGTGGTCGATGGCGAAGCCGAAGTGCTCGCCCCGGCCAGCGAGCAGACCGTAACGATGCCACCGATGCCGCAAGTCACCGTCAACTGAATCGCCACACACTGGTGCGCGACCGCTGCGTCGCGCACCACTTTTGTTCTACACTCACAAACCTTGAGCGACCTGGCACCGCATAAGTGCGTTTCTTTGTGCGTTTCGCACAAACCCCTATGACTACCTTGCCAAGCAGCCCGCTGCGCTGCTTTCTGGCACGTCCCCTGCTATCGCCAAGGCTTCATACCCTTACCGGAGCCAGGTCCATGAGCAACGCCACCCCCGATAGCGATTACCCCCTGAGCGAGGTGCCCAACGGCGCACGTAAGGGGCTGTTCTCCACCGCCATCCTGTTGTTCGGTTTCACCTTCTTCACCGCCACCATGTTCGCTGGCGGCAAGATCGGTATGGCCTTCGACTTCACCACCCTGCTCTGGGCTGCAGTGATCGGCAACCTGCTGCTCGGCCTGTATGCCGCCGTACTGGGCCTGATCGCCTGCCGCAGCGGGCTGAACTCGGTGCTGATGGGCCGTTTCTGCTTCGGCGAGGTAGGCAGCAAGCTGTCCGACATGCTTCTCGGCTTCACCCAGATCGGCTGGTACGCCTGGGGCACGGCGACCATCGCCATCGTCCTGGTGAAGATTCTCGGCCTGCCCGAAGGCCTGACCATCCCGCTGATGGTGCTGTTCGGCTTCGGTTTCTGCCTCACCGCCTTCGTCGGCTACAAGGGCCTGGATCTGCTCTCGCGCGTCGCCGTGCCGGCCATGCTGGTGCTGCTGGTGGCTTCGCTGTGGATCGCCACCCGTGATATCGGCGGCCTCGCTGGCCTGCTGGCGGTGGAACCGTCCGAGAGCATGAGCCTGAGCGTGGCCATCACCCTGGTCTTCGGCACCTTCGTCAGTGGCGCCACCCAGGCCACCAACTGGACGCGTTTCGCCAAGAGCGGCCGCGTCGCAGTGCTGGCCAGCCTGTTCGGCTTCTTCATCGGCAATGGTCTGATGATCGTCGCCGGTGCCTATGGCGCCATCGTCTACCAGCAACCGGACGTGGTCGAAGTGCTGGTGCTGCAGGGCCTGTCCATGGCTGCCGTGATCATGCTGTTTCTCAACCTCTGGACCACCCAGGACAACACCATCTACAACTTCGCAGCAGCCGGCTGCAACCTGCTGCGCACTGGCAAGCGCAAGACCGTGACCCTGGTCGGCGCCGGCATCGGCACCCTGCTGGCCATCGGCGGCATGTACGAGATGCTGATCCCCTTCCTGATTCTGCTCGGCTCGATCATCCCGCCGATTGGCGGTGTGATCATGGCTGACTTCTTCTACGGCCACCGCGCGCGCTACCCGAAACTGGCCGATGTGCGCCTGCCCGCATTCAACTGGGTCGGCCTGGGCGCCTACCTGATCGGTGCGCTGAGCGCCTACTTCTCGCCCTGGGTCGCGCCGCTGGTGGGCATCGCCGTGGCTGCCCTGGCCTACGTCGTGCTGTTCGAGGCGAACAAGGCCCTGGCCGGCCGCCAGCAGGTCGCTGGCGCGTGAGCCTGACCGTCGCCGACGTGCTCGCCCTGCCCGGCCTGGCCAGCATGCAGCTGCGTGCTGGCCAGGCCGGGCGCGACAATGCCGTACGCTGGCCCTACGTGGCCGAAAACGAAGGCATCGCCGATTGGGTGATGGGTGGCGAGCTGATCTTCGTCACCGGCATCAACCACCCGCGCGACGAAGCCAACCTGCTACGCCTGGTGCGCGAGGGTCATGAGCGTGTGGTCGCCGGCATGGTCATCCTTACCGGCGCCGAGTTCATCCAGGCCATCCCGCCCAGCGTCATCGCCGAAGCCGAGCGCCTGAACCTGCCACTGATCGAGCAGCCCTACGCGCTGAAGATGGTGGTGGTCACCCAGGCCATCGGCACCGCGCTGGTGCAGGCGCAGCAGCTCGGCCGCTCGCGCCAGCATGTGCTGGAGCAGGTGCTCGACGGTGACTACCAGTCGCTCGACGTTTTGCTGCAACGCGGCGACAGCCTGGGCCTGGCGCTGCACGTACCGCGTCAAGTGGCGCTGTTGCGTCTCGACGGCAGCGAGCAACTGTTCGGCGACTTGCCTGATGAAGACGCCGAGCGCCAGTTGCAGAGCCGTCAGCAACTACTGCAACGGCGCCTGGAACAGAGCCTCGGCGAACTCGGTGACGCGCTGCCACTGGTCAGCCAGGGCCGCCACTGGATCGCCCTGCTGCCCTGCCCCAACGGCCAGGCCGAAGCCCACAATCGCCAGGCCATGACTGCGCTGCTCGACGAACTGCGCCCGCAGCTTGGCCCGCTACGTCTGTTCCTCGGTCTGGGCAGCGCCGGTTGCGCGGCGCCGCGTTTCGCCCAGGGCCTGGGTGAGGCGCGCCAGGCCCTGGCTGTAGCGCAGCGCTTTCCCGAGCGCCTGGGTCTGTGCAGTTTCAATGAACTGGGCGTGCTGGAGCTGCTCGGTGCGATCCGCGACCGCAGCCTGCTCGATCGCTTCGTCGAACGTGTGCTCGGCGCGCTGATCGGCGACGACTCGCGTCACCAGCCGGTGCTGATGCCGACGCTGGAAGCCTGGTTCCAGGAAAACGGCAACCTGGCCCTGGCCGCGCAACGCCTGAACGTTCACCGCAACACCCTGAGCTACCGTCTACAGCGCATCGAAGCGCTGACCGGCTGCTCATTCGAAGATCCGCACGACCGCCTGAACATCAGCGTTGCGCTGTTGATCCGGCGCCTGTCGTCGCCTGCCTGAGAGGAAACCTGATGATCATCCACAATGCCCGCCTGCGCGGCCGCGACGGCCTGCACCGCATCACTCTGGACGGCGAACGCATCGCCGCCATCGACGCCCAGCACGCCTTGCACCCCATCGCCGAGGGCGATCTGGACGCCGCTGGCAACCTGGTCGTACCGCCCTTCGTCGAGCCGCACATCCACCTCGACGCCACCCTCACCGCCGGCGAGCCGGCCTGGAACATGAGCGGCACGCTGTTCGAGGGCATCGAGCGCTGGGCCGAGCGCAAGGCGCTAGTCACCCATGAAGACACCAAGACCCGCGCCAAGAAGACCATCGACATGCTGGTCGACCATGGCATCCAGCACGTGCGCACTCACGTCGACGTCACCGACCCGACCCTGGCCGCGCTCAAGGCCATGCTCGAAGTGCGCGAGGAAACTCGTCATCTGATCGACCTGCAGATCGTCGCCTTCCCGCAGGAGGGCATCGAGTCCTACGCCAACGGTCGCGCGTTGATGGAGCAAGCCATCGAACTGGGCGCCGACGTGGTAGGTGGCATCCCGCACTTCGAGAACACCCGTGACCAAGGCGTGTCGTCGATCAAGTTCCTCATGGATCTGGCCGAACGCAGCGGCTGCCTGGTGGACGTGCACTGCGACGAGACCGACGATCCGCAGTCGCGCTTTCTCGAAGTGCTGGCCGAGGAAGCCCGCGTGCGCGGCATGGGCGCACGGGTCACCGCCAGCCACACCACGGCCATGGGCTCCTACGACAACGCCTACTGCTCCAAGCTGTTCCGCCTGCTGAAAATGAGCGGCATCAGCTTCATCTCCTGCCCCACCGAGAGCATCCACCTGCAGGGCCGCTTCGACACCTACCCGAAGCGCCGTGGCCTGACCCGCGTGGCCGAGATCGATCGCGCCGGCATGAATGTCTGCTTCGGCCAGGATTCCATCGTCGACCCCTGGTATCCGCTGGGTAACGGCAACATCCTGCGCATCCTCGAAGCCGGCCTGCATATCTGCCATATGCTCGGCTACGAAGACCTCAAACGAAGCCTGGATCTGATCACCGACAACTCGGCGCGCGCACTGAACCTGGGTGATAGTTATGGGTTGGAAGTGGGCCGCCCGGCCAACCTGCTGATCCTCTCGGCGCCGGACGATTACGAGATGGTACGCAGCCAGGGCCACGCGCTGGTATCCATCCGCCACGGCAAGGTGCTGATGCGCCGCACGCCGGCACAGATCGAGCGCGCCTGACACAATGTGTAGGAGCCCCGCCCCGGGGCGAATAGTGGGTTCAACTCATTATCGACGTTGCCTGAGCCATTCGCCGCGAGGCGCGGCTCCTACCAGTCAGAACCGCGCTACTCCACCCTTACGCTGGCAGTCATGCCAGCACTCAGCACCAAACCCTCGGGTACCTCATCCAACCTGATCCGTACCGGAATACGCTGCGCCAGGCGCACCCAGTTGAAGGTCGGCTCGACATCGGCCAGCAACTGCCCGTCCGGGCTGGCGTTGCGGTCGGTGATGCCGCGGCTGATGCTGTCCACCTCGCCGCGAATCTGCTGATCCCCGCCCATCAACCAGACCTCCACCGGCGCGCCGACCTGAATGCGCGGCAGCTTGGTCTCCTCGAAATACGCCTGTACGTAGAACGACTGGGTATCGACCAGCGCCATCACCGCCTGCCCGGCATTCACGTAGTTGCCCTGCGCCAGCACCAGGTTGGTAATCTGCCCATCGCGCGGGGCATGCACTTCGCTGCGCGCCAGATTCAGCTCGGCCACACGTAGATCGGCCTGCGCCTCGCGGTATTCGCTGCGCGCCATCTCGGCATTGATCTGCGCGTTTTCCAGCAGCTCGGCGCTGATTGCTTGGGCACCCAGGCGCGAGCGGCGCGAAGCCTCGTGCTCGCGCAGGCTCAACTGCTGGCGGCGAATGTCCACCACCGCCCTGGCCTTCTCCACCGCCGCTTGATAGCGGTCGCGGTCGATGCTCATCAGCAGATCACCTGCCTTGACCTGCTGGTTGTCGCGCACCTTGAGCTCGACCACCCAGCCGGACACGTCCGGGGCGATGGTCACTACGTCGGCGCGCACGCGGGCGTCGCGCGTCCAGGGCGAGTACATATAGTGCTGCCAGATCCAGGAGCCGGCGAAGATCGCCGCCACCACCATGGCCAGGGTGATGCCGACTCGAATGGTCGAACGCATGCTTTCTCTCCTTACCGCCCCAGCACGGCAATCACGGCCGCTAGGACACAGACATACAAGGCACAATCGAACAGGGCTTCGTGCCAGATCCAGCGCGACAACCCTATGCGCTGCAAGCCCAGGCGCAACACGCCAGTCAGCAACAGCGCCAATACCGCGTAGGCCGCCATCGGGCTCAGCAGTACGCCACCCAGCGACCATTCATGTAAGCCCATGGGCCTCCCCTTTCACGTGGCACCAGTGGCGCCAGCCGCTCTGCAGCTGCAACAGCGCCGCCTCGGCCAGGCGCTTGTCGATGCTCGGCGTGCAGGCGCGCAGGGCCTCCTGCAATTCGGCCACCGCTGCGTTCAGATCGTCTTCACGCCCTGGCGCGGGGCCACGCTCCAGCGCGTCATCGAGGTGTTCCAGGAAACGCTGCTGCGACCGCGCCAGGCCAGCATCGGCATTGGCCAGGCACTTGCGCAGGTGCAGCAGCTCGTCGCCCAGATCAAGGCCAGCCACGCCATCGTCCCAGCGGCTGCGCGCCTGATCCGGCCGCGCCGGATAATGCCGCGCCAACTGCAGCAGACGATCAGCCATGCGCCCGCCGAACCAGTTTTCGGCGCGTCCCAGGTCGCGGCGGGTCAACCGACCGAGGTCGGCCAGGATCGCTTGCATCAAACGCCGGCCATGCCAGACCGGATTGCGCAGTACCACCAGCTTGAAGGCCATCACCGCGCAACCCACGCCTATCAGCATGCCGGGCGCCTCATTGAGGAAGAACTCGACGTTGTAGCCGACACCCGGTGCCGGCAGGCAGAGCACGATGAAGTGCAGGCAAAACGAGGTCGAGGTCGCAGCCGTCGCTGGCTTGGCCATGCCCAACACACCGAAGAACAGCGGCACGCCCAGCACCATGCAGAGCATCACGAAGCCATCGATCTGCGGCATCAGAATCTGACCCACGAAGAACGCTACCGGCAGCGCATAGAAGATGCCGCGCAGAAACATCATGCCGATCTGTGGTGCCGCTTCGAGCCGGGCGAACAGGCTGCACACCACGCAGGCCAGCAGCAGCGCACCGGTGGCGTGGGTCCAGCCAGTGGCCAGCCAGAATGCCGCCAGAACCAGGAAGGTCAGCGCGCTGCGCGAGCCATACACCAACGCGGTCTGCCAATCGTAGTGCCAGGACAAGGCGCGCGGCGCATCGGCCGGTGCTCTGCCCTCCTCGACTGCGAGCAAGGCACGACTGGCATCCTCGACACGCAACAGCAGCACCATCAAGCGTTCCAGGCACAGCTGCTGGCCACCGCTCAATTCTTCGTCCTGCGCCGCATGGCGCAGTTGCTCGACCAATTCCAACAAGCTTTCTGGCTGCGCCTGCTGCAGGCGCTCATCCACCACTTGCAGCCAGGGCGCGACAGCCTGCGCCTCGCTGCTGCTCAGTTGCCGCCACTGTCGCGCCACGCCACGAGCCAGACGCAACATGCCGAGCAGATCACGGCTCAGCACCCTCAGCGCCACGGCTCGCTGGCGCCCTTGCGCGCCCTCGAACCAGGCATGCTCACGCTGAGCATCCACCGCGACGATGCTCGCCAACACTTCCAGCAAGCCTTGCCGCGAGCCGGCCTCACCAGCCAGCGCCTGGCGCGACGCCGCTACTCCAGCCTGCCAGGCGTTACGTGCCTGCTGCGCCAGTTGCCGTTCGACCCGCTGCGGCCAGAGCAAGGCGCTGCTCAGGGTGGCGCAGGTGATGCCCAGGCAGATTTCCGTGCAACGGGCGATGGCCTCGTCGAACACCACATGCGGCTTGCCGATGGCCGGCAAGGCGATGATCGCCACGGTGTAGCCGGCCAGCACGAAAGAGTACGACCAGGCGCTGCGCAACATGGTCGAGGATGCCGTGCACAGCGCCAGCCACAGGGCGAACGCCAGCACGAACAACAGCGGCGCCTGGGCGAACAGCCCCATCATCACCACGGCCATGAAGGTGCCGACCAGCGTGCCGAGCAGCCGTGCCAGGCCCTTCTGCACGACCATGCCAGACAGCGGCTGGGCGACGATGAACGCGGTCATCAGCGCCCACTGCGGCTGCTCCAGGCCGAAACGCAGCGCGCACCACAGCGCCAGACCACCGCCGAGCAGGGTCTTGATGGCAAATTGAACGGCTTGCGAGCTTGGCGCGAGAAACGCCAGCAAGGAATCACGCACGATGGCTACCTGAAAGAATCTCAGCCCTGAACATAGCTGTAGCGATTGAGTTGCGCCTCCGTGCGAAACTCAATTATTAGCTAGCTAAGCATTTATGTCCAGAAGGTGCTGCGACCTCAGGTGGGCAACGCGCAAATAAAAAAAGGGCGACCGAAGTCGCCCGAATTGCCTTGCGTGCCCATTGAACTGGAAGGATCAGCTCTGCTTGCGCTTGTGCGCATCCTTCCAGATGAAGTAACCAACACCCCCGAAGAACGCGACCATCAGAAGTACGGTGCCGACTCCGGCGAGAACCACTGTATCGACGAACATGGCTGCCTCCTGTTGTGCCTGTCTGTCTGGGATGGCTTCACGGTATCAGCGCTGGCGGCGGGAAAATTGATCTGAGTCAATGGCCGACGAGCAGGCGCGAGGGGGCCTACGGGAATACTGACGCAGGTCAAGAAATCGAGAGGGTACGAGGCGGGAAGCACGGCCTGGCAACCGTGCACAACGATTGAACGGCGGGAATTTCAGCGTTTCTTGGGTTTGCTCTTGGACTTCTTGGCCTTGCCGATCGGCAAGACCTGCTCGAAAACCTGGCGCATCTCGTTGAGGCGCTTGTCGTTGAGGTCGTGGATACGCTTGTCGCGCTCGGCGGCGAAATCGATCAGCTTGTCGTCATTACTCATAGCGGAAACCGGATCAGGCGAAAGGTCAGGTTCAGGCGTGGCGCGCAGGCTTGGCGCGTCTTTGCCACTTGGTGCTGCCAATGATGCTGGGTCGGCCCGCGCATGACCAGTAGCGAAGCATGCTCCAGCGTCAACGAATGTTCGATGCGCGTGCTGCCAACCCGGCGCAGATCGAAACGCCGGCTGCCGCCGAGGTTGAGCGAAGCGATCAGCGGATTGCGCCCCAGTTCCGGCTCGGCATCGCTGTGCCAGCCCATGGAGTCCTGGCCGTCGCGGTAATGATTGAGCAGCACGGCATTGAGCGATTGCCCGACTTCTTTCTCGATCCGTTGGCGAATCTCGTTCAACAGCGGCGTCCAGGGCAAGGGCTCGTGGATCTTCCCGGAATAGCGGTAACGCGCCTCGGGGTCGCCATACCAGGCCGTCAGCCGTGGCGTGCGGTGGTAACGGCCGTGGATGAACAACTCCGGCTGCTGCCAGGGCGTCTGCTCGACCAGCATATGCAGCCAGTTATCGGCGAGCGCGGGGTCGACCCAGCCGGGCAGATAATCCAGCTCGGCATCGGCGAGTGCGGGCAAGGGGTCGGCGAACAGCATGACAATCTATGCGCAAGAGAATGAAAAGAGTGTCTCAGACTTCAACGTCTACCCACAGCCCCTGCCGGGGCAGATCGCCTAGCGCTTGCTCCACCTCTTCCGGCTCGGCCTCAGCCAGTTGCTCGGGGGTGTAGCCACGCCGCTGGCGGCGGCGCTGTTCTTCGCGCAGCAGCTCCTCGGTTTCCTGTGGATGGCGCTTGTCGAGGCTAAGCGCACTTTCCTTGGCGCTGCCTTCGGCCGGGGTCACCGGAGGAATCTCGGGCTTGGGCTTGATCACGTCCTGCGAGGCAGTGACCGGCACCAGGCTATGGGGGATAGGCGGTAGCACGTTGCAGCACCTCCTTTGGTCAGGCTGTCGGCCCCGTGAGCCGCGACTTTAGCCGGTGCTCGCTACACTTTTGACTAAGCCGCACGGCAATAGTGCCATGACCGCTTTGGCCGTGGCGCTGCATCCGTTACCATAGCCGGCTTTTTCACGCGGGAGACAGACAGGCATGGCGCAATATCAACCGGGGCAACGCTGGATCAGTGACAGCGAAGCGGAATTGGGTCTGGGAACCATCCTCGCCGAGGACGGCCGCCTGCTCACCGTGCTCTACCCGGCCACCGGCGAAACCCGCCAGTACGCTACGCGCAATGCCCCGTTGACCCGTGTACGCTTCGCCCCGGGTGACGAGATCACCCATTTCGAGGGTTGGAAGCTCACCGTGCAGGAAGTCGAGGACGTCGACGGCCTGCTGGTCTACCACGGCCTCGATGCCCAGCATAAACCGGTGACCATGCCGGAAACTCAGCTGTCGAACTTCATCCAGTTCCGCCTGGCCAGCGACCGCCTGTTCGCCGGCCAGATCGACCCGCTGGCCTGGTTCGCCCTGCGTTACCACACCCTCGAACACAACAGCCGCCTGCTGCAGTCGTCCCTCTGGGGCCTCGGCGGTGCACGCGCGCAACCGATCGCTCACCAGTTGCACATCGCCCGTGAAGTGGCTGACCGCATCGCCCCGCGCGTACTGCTGGCCGACGAAGTGGGCCTGGGCAAGACCATCGAAGCCGGCCTGGTAATTCATCGCCAGCTGCTCTCCGGTCGCGCCAGCCGCGTGCTGATCCTGGTGCCGGAAAACCTGCAGCACCAGTGGCTGGTGGAAATGCGCCGGCGTTTCAACCTCGACGTCGCCCTGTTCGACGCCGAGCGTTTCATGGAAAGCGACGCCAGCAACCCCTTCGAGGATTGCCAACTGGCGCTGGTCGCCCTGGAGTGGCTGAAGGACGACGAAAAGGCCCAGGACGCGCTGTTCGCCGCCGGCTGGGACCTGCTGGTGGTCGACGAAGCCCACCACCTGGTCTGGCACCCAGAGCAGGCCAGCGCCGAATACTCGCTGGTCGAGCAACTGGCAGAGGTCATCCCCGGCGTGCTGCTGCTCACCGCCACCCCGGAACAGCTCGGCCAGGACAGCCACTTCGCCCGTCTGCGCCTGCTAGACCCCAATCGCTTCCATGATCTGCAAGCCTTCCGCGCCGAAAGCAGCCAGTACCGCCCGGTGGCCGAAGCGGTGCAGGAGCTGCTCGACCAGGGCAAGCTCAGCGCCCAGGCGCGCGACGCCATCGGCGGCTTCCTCGGTGATGAAGGTCGCGAACTGCTGGACGCCATCGACGGCGGCGACGAAGAAGCACGCGCCCGCCTGGTACGCGAGCTGCTGGATCGCCACGGCACCGGCCGCCTGCTGTTTCGTAACACCCGTGCTGCCGTACAGGGCTTCCCTGAGCGCGAGCTGCACCCCTACCCGCTGCCGAGCCCGGACGAATACCTGGAGCTGCCGGTCGGCGAGCATGCCGAGCTGTACCCGGAAGTCAGCTACCATGCACAGGACGATATCGACGAAGAGCAACGCTGGTGGCGCATCGACCCACGCGTCGAGTGGCTGATCGACACCCTGAAGATGCTCAAGAAATTCAAGGTGCTGGTGATCTGTGCGCACGCCGAGACCGCGCTGGATCTGGAAGACGCCCTGCGCGTGCGCTCCGGCATCCCCGCCACGGTGTTCCATGAGGGCATGAGCATCCTCGAGCGCGACCGTGCCGCCGCCTACTTCGCCGACGAGGAATTCGGCGCGCAGGTGCTGATCTGCTCGGAAATCGGCTCCGAAGGCCGCAACTTCCAGTTCGCCCATCACCTGGTGCTGTTCGACCTGCCGGCTCACCCAGACCTGCTGGAACAGCGCATTGGCCGTCTCGACCGTATCGGCCAGAAACATCGCATCCAGCTGCACGTGCCGTACCTGGAGAACAGCCCGCAGGAGCGTCTGTTCCAGTGGTACCACCAGGCGCTGAACGCCTTCCTCGCCACCTGCCCCACCGGCAACGCCCTGCAGCACCAGTTTGGCCCGCGCCTGCTGCCGCTGCTGGAGAACGGTGACGACGGCCAGTGGCAGCAACTGGTGGCCGAAGCCACCGCCGAACGCATCCGCCTGGAAGGCGAGCTGCACAGCGGCCGCGACCGCCTGCTGGAGCTGAACTCCGGCGGCGCCGGTGAAGGCGAAGCGCTGGTCGAGGCCATCCACGAGCAGGACGACCAATTCACCCTGCCGATCTACATGGAAGAGCTGTTCAACGCCTTCGGCATCGACAGCGAAGACCACTCCGACAACGCCCTGATCCTGCGCCCCAGCGAGAAGATGCTGGATGCCAGCTTCCCCCTGGGTGACGACGAGGCGGTGACCATCACCTACGACCGCGAGCAGGCCCTGGCCCGCGAGGACATGCAGTTCCTCACCTGGGAACACCCCATGGTGCAGGGCGGCATGGACCTGGTGCTGTCCGGCTCGATGGGCAACACCGCCGTCGCACTGATCAAGAACAAGGCGCTCAAGCCCGGCACCGTGCTGCTGGAGCTGCTCTACGTCAGCGAAGTGGTCGGCCCGCGCAAACTGCAACTGGGGCGCTTCCTGCCACCGGCGGCGCTGCGTTGCCTGTTCGACGCCAACGGCAACGACCTGGCCGCCAAGGTCGGCTTCGAAACCCTCAATGACCAGCTGGAAAGCGTGCCGCGGGCCAGCGCCAACAAGTTCGTCCAGGCCCAGCGCGACGTGCTGGCCAAGCAGATCAACGACGCTGAAGCCAAGGTCATGCCGCGCCATGTCGAGCGCGTGAGTGAGGCCAAGCGTCGCCTGATCGCTGAACTGGACGAGGAACTGGCGCGCCTGGTCGCCCTGCGCGCGGTCAACCCGAGCGTGCGTGACAGCGAGATCGACGCCCTGCGCGAGCAGCGCGAACAGAGCCTGGCGATGTTCGACAAGGCCGCCCTGCGCCTGGAAGCGATTCGCGTATTGGTGGCAGGCTAAGCACGCCCCTCTGTAGGGTGCGCCGTGCGCACCTCATGCGCGCACAATATTGCTGGTGCGCGCAGCACGCCCTACGTGCAGCCCTACAAGCCCCGTAGCCCGGATGCAATCCGGGAGTGCGTCATCCCCGGATTGCATCCGGGCTACGGATACAGGGGCTAGGCACCCAGCTCTTCCAGTCTTTTCTGCAGAAACTGCCGATCCGGCCCCTGTTGCGCCAGCGCCAGGGCCTGGCGGTAGGCAGCGACTGCCTGCTCGCGCCGGCCAAGCCTACGCAGCAGATCGGCCCGCGCCGCATGGGCCAGGTGGTAGCCCTCCAGTTCGCCTGCAGCCAGCAATCGGTCAATCTCCACCAGCCCCGCCTGCTCGCCATCTCGCATGGCCAGTGCCACGGCGCGGTTGAGCTCGATAACAGGCGACGGATTCAGGCGCAGCAGCTCGTCATACAGGCCGACGATCTGCGCCCAATCGGTTTCTTCCAGACTGGCCGCCTCGGCATGCACCGCGGCAATCGCCGCCTGCAGGCTGTAGGGGCCGAAACGCCGCGAGTGCAGCGCATGCAGCACCAGCGCCTCGCCTTCGGCGATCAATTCGCGATTCCACAGGCTGCGATCCTGGGCCTCCAGCAAAATCACCTCGCCATCGACGCCGCTGCGCGCAGCGCGTCGCGACTCGTGCAGCAGCATCAACGCCAGGAGCCCCTGCACTTCCGGCTCGGGCAGTAGCTCCAGCAGTAGCCGTCCCAGGCGAATCGCTTCGTCGGACAGCTGGCTGCGGGTCAGCGAATCGCCGGAGCTGGCGAAATAGCCTTCGTTGAACACCAGATAGACCACGCGCAGCACCGCCTCCAGCCGCTCGGGCAGCTCGCTGCGCCCCGGCACCTCATAGGGGATACGCGCATCGCGAATCTTCGCCTTGGCCCGCACGATGCGCTGGGCCAGGGTCGACGGGCTGGAGAGGAAGGCGCGAGCAATCTCCTCGGTGGTCAGGTCGCATACCTCGCGCAGGGTCAGCGCTACCTGGGCATCACCGGCCAGCGCCGGGTGGCAGCAGGTGAATATCAGCCGCAGACGGTCGTCCTCTAACAGTTCGCCGCCTTCGGCGTCGCTCTCGTCAGGCAATTCGATCTGCTCGTCCAACGGCTGGAAGCGACGTTGCCGACGCAGGTTGTCGATGGCCTTGAAGCGCCCGGCGGAGACCAGCCAGGCACGCGGGTTGTCCGGCACACCGCCTTGCGGCCACTGCTCGACCGCACTGCGAAACGCCTCGTGCAGCGCCTCCTCGGCCAGGTCGAAATCACCCAGCAGGCGGATCAGGGTGGCGAGCACGCGGCGCGACTCCTCGCGGTAAAGGCGCTCGATCAGCTCGGTGACAGGTGGCGATATCGACATGCGCTTCTCCTGAACGAACGCATACGTTGCCCAATACTGCCGGCGGCGTCGAGTAGCGGCACGATCCGCCCCTCGATTTGGCATCCCTCGCATTGGCAGCCGTTCGGTCGCTGGGCATAGTCGCGCCATTCCAATAATGAAGGGAGTCTTGCTATGCGTTGGTTGCTGCTCGGTCTGGCGGGTGCTGCGGTATTTCTCTACGGCCGAATCACCGGCGATGCACAGCTCAGCCTGCTGACCAAGGGCATCCCGGTGATCGCCCTGCTGCTCTGGCTGCGCCAGGCGCCTGCCGGCACCTACCGCCGCTGGATCGGCATCGGCCTGGTGTTCTCGCTGGCTGGCGACATCCTGCTGGACTGGCCCGGCGATCTGTTCGTGTTCGGCCTTGGCGCCTTTCTGCTCGGCCATCTGGCCTACCTGCGCACCTACTGTTCCGACAGCCGGCAACCGGCCCTGCCCGCTTTGCTGCTGGCACTAATTGCCGGTGGCGCGATGTTCGCCATACTGGCCAGCAGCGGCCTGGGCGAACTGCTGATCCCGGTGGCCTGCTATGCCACGGCGATCAGCCTGATGCTCTGGCGCGCCCTGGCCCGCCTCGGTCATCCGCAGCTGCAGCCGCGCTCCACCTGGCTCGCAGCCGGCGGTGCGGCGCTCTTCGTGCTGTCCGACAGCCTGATCGGCATCGACCGCTTCGTCGCCAGCTTCGACGCCGCGCCTTACGCCATCATCCTCACCTACTGGCTCGGCCAGTGGGGCATCACCGCTTCGGCCTTCCAGCGCAGCAACAGCGCCTGACTGTTGCGCCACACTTGGCTAAAATGCCGGCCTTTTCCGCTACCCGTTGCGACCGCCGTGAGCCAAGAACCTGATCGTCTATTTGCCCAGCCTCTACCCGAGGTGCCCGACTTCGTCTTCAACGAGGATGTGGTGCGGGTCTTCCCCGACATGATCAAGCGCTCGGTGCCCGGCTACCCGACCATCGTCGAGAACATCGGCGTGCTCGCTGGCCAGTTCGCCCAGCCGCACACCACCCTTTACGACCTCGGCGCCTCGCTCGGTGCAGTGACCCAGGCGCTGCGCCGCCATGTGCGCGTCGATGGCTGCAAGGTAATCGCCGTGGACAACTCCCCGGCCATGGTCGCGCGTTGTAGCGAATACCTGCATGCCCAGGACGCCATGTTCCAGGAGCTGCTGCCAGTGGAGGTGATCGAGGCCGATATTCTCGCCCTCGACCTGCAGCCCACCTCATTGGTCACGCTCAACTTCACCCTGCAGTTCATCCCGCCGGAGCGGCGCCTGGAGCTGCTCACGCGCATTCGCCAGGCACTGTTGCCCGGTGGCGCGCTGATTCTCTCGGAGAAGCTGCGCTTCGAGGACGCCGCCGAGCATGAGCTGCTCACCGAGCTGCATGTCGCCTTCAAACGCGCCAACGGCTACAGCGAACTGGAAATCGCGCAGAAACGCAGCGCCATCGAAAAGGTGATGCTGCCCGACAGCCTCGAGCAGCATCGCGAACGCCTGCTGGCTGCCGGCTTCAGCAAGGTAGTGCCCTGGTTCCAGTGCCTTAACTTTGCCTCACTGGTGGCCCTGCCATGATGCGCGACCTGGATCTCGACGCCCTGCAGGCACAACTGGCTGGCACTCCGCTGCAGGACTGGGCTTGTGAGCTGCCCGGCCAGCTCGATGCCAAGCTGGCCATCGGTCACGGCGACCTGGCGCGCTGGTACGGCGCCGTGCAGGCACTGCCTGAATTACCGGTTAGTGAGGTGGAGCTGCTGCAGCGCTTCGCCTTCGGCGGCGCCTGCGATGACGCCACCCGCGCGCAATTGAAAACCGCCCTGCAGGGCCTGATTCCCTGGCGCAAGGGGCCGTTCGAGCTGTTCGGCGTACACATCGACACCGAATGGCGCTCGGACTGGAAATGGCAGCGCGTCGCCCCGCACCTGGATCTGGTCGGCAAGCGCATCCTCGATGTCGGCTGCGGCAACGGCTACTACATGTGGCGCATGCTCGGCGCGGGTGCCGACAGCGTGGTCGGCATCGACCCCAACTGGCTGTTCCTCTGCCAGTTCCTGGCGATGAAACGCTACCTGCCGGACCAACCGGTGTGGCACCTGCCACTGGCCTTCGAGGAACTGCCGGCCAAGCTGCAGGGCTTCGACACGGTGTTCTCCATGGGCGTGCTGTACCACCGCCGCTCGCCCATCGACCACCTGCTCGACCTGAAGGATGCGCTGGTCAAGGACGGTGAGCTGGTACTGGAAACCCTGGTGGTCGAAGGCGATGCCGAACAGGTGCTGGTGCCCGAAGACCGCTACGCGCAGATGCGCAATGTCTGGTTCCTGCCTTCGGTGCCGGCCCTGGAGCGCTGGCTGCGCCGCGCCGGCTTCGAGGATGTGCGCTGCGTAGACGTCAGCACTACTTCGGTGGAAGAACAACGCGCCACCGAGTGGATGCGCTTCCAGTCGCTGCCGGAATTTCTCGACCCGGCCGACCACAGTCGCACCGTCGAAGGCCTGCCGGCACCGACCCGCGCCGTGCTGATCGCACGCAAGCCCTAAGGACAGCGGTTCTCGTAGGGCGGGTGCAACCCGCCAGACTGCAATTTGCGGGTTGCACCCGCCCTACGGCCGCAGCCAACGCGCCCGCCGCTGTGCGATCAGCCGCAGCGGTTCACCGGCGCCCTGCTCCACCACGCCACGAGCACCGCCAAGGCGGATCCTTCCCTCGATGTCCTGCGCCAGCAAGCGGCGCATACGCCGACGCCAGAACCAGGCGCCAATCCAGTCGACGATGGCGTTCTGCAGATCCAGCGGCCACATGGCCGGCATATAGAACTCGGGCATGGCTGGGCGCGACTTGTCGCGATTGCTCGAACTGTTCATGACCTTTCCTCCGTTTCGCAGCCGGCTTCTTGCCGGGCTTGCGATCAGGATGAAACGCGCCTATCGTTCAAACAAACGACAAATATCAAAACCTGGATTAAGTAATATTTAACGATAATGAACGCGACAGCTCCCATCTCCCTGCCGCTTCTGGAAAACGATGTGCTGCGCACTTTCGTCGCCATCGCCGACAGCGGCAGCTTTACCCGCACCGCAGCACAGGTGTTTCGCAGCACGGCGGCCGTCAGCCTGCAGATCAAGCGGCTGGAGGAGACCCTCGGCCAGCGCCTGTTTATCCGCGAGGCACGACAGGTTCGCCTGACCGCCGAAGGCGAGGTGCTACTCGGCTATGCCAGGCGCCTGCTCAAGCTCAACGAGGAAGCGGTGGCACGCTTTCTCACCCCGACGCTGACCGGCCGCGTGCGCTTCGGTACGCCGAACGATATCGGCGACCGCGTACTACCGAGTGTCTTGACTCTGTTCGCCCGCAGCCATCCGGCCGTGGAGGTCGAGGTCAATGTCGGGCGCAGTGTGGATCTGGTGGCGAAGCTGGATGCCGGCGAGCTGGACCTGACCCTGATCAACGCCGGCAACGACGGCCTGGATGATGCGCGCGGCGAAGTGATCTATTCGGAGGAGCTGGTCTGGGCCGGGCGTGACGGTGGCCTGGCCATGCAGCGCTCGCCCTTGCCGCTGGCACTGGCAAACCCCGGCTGCGCCTGGCGCCGCACCGCGCTCGATGCGCTGGATCGGCAGGGGCTTGCCTATCGCATCGCCTACTCCTGCGAGCAGTGCGCCGGCCAGGAAGCGGCGATGACCGCCGATCTGGCCATCGCACCTTTCCCCCGCAGCCTGGTCAGGCCACCACTGCGCCGACTAGGCGCAGAACAAGGCTTGCCCGCCCTTGGCGAGTACCACATCAAGCTGATTCTCGGCCATCAACGCAACGACGCTGTCGAGGCACTCGCCAGGCAGATGGTTCAAGCTTTCAGCCAGGACTGAAGGAACGAAGTGGGAGGCGCTTCAGCGGCGATAGACCATCGAAAGTCGCGGCTGAAGCCCCTCCCACAAAGTACGCTAGCCGCGGTAGGCAGCCGCGACGATCAGCGCTTTCATCTCAGCGACCGCCTGCTTGAAGCCGACGAACAGCGCATGGGCGACGATGGCGTGACCGATGTTCAGTTCGTTGATGCCGGGAATCGCGGCCACGGCCTCGGCGTTGTGGTAGTGCAGGCCATGACCGGCATTGACGATCAGCCCGTGGTTCAGGCCGCAAATGACGCCATCACGGATACGCGACAGCTCATGCGCAGCTTCTTCTGCCGTATGGGCATCGGCGTAACGACCGGTGTGCAGCTCGATGACCGGCGCGCCGACGCGCATGGCCGCTTCGATCTGCCGCTCTTCAGCATCGATGAACAACGACACCTCGCAGCCCGCCATGGTCAGACGCTCGACCGCTGCGGCGATACGCGCCTCCTGCCCGGCTACGTCAAGGCCGCCTTCGGTGGTCAGTTCCTGACGGGTTTCCGGCACCAGACACACGTGCGCCGGACGGATCTGCTCGGCGAAGCCGAGCATGAAATCGGTGACGCCCATTTCGAAGTTCATCCGCGTCTGCAGCACATCGGCCAGCACACGTACATCACGATCCTGGATATGTCGGCGATCTTCGCGTAAGTGCACGGTGATGCCATCGGCACCGGCTTCTTCGGCGTCCAGCGCAGCCTTGACCGGGTCCGGGTAACGCGTACCGCGAGCCTGGCGCAGGGTGGCGACGTGGTCGATGTTCACGCCGAGCAGAATACGATTGGCCTCAGTCACGCTTGGACTCCTTGAGCGTCATGAAAAGTTCGCGGCTGACCAGGGGCCTGCCGCCAAGATGGGGTGCCAGCGCCTGGCGCATAAGACGCTTGGCGGCGGCCAGCGCGCCCGGCGTTTGCCAGTCAGCCTCGGCCATGGCAAGCAGTTCGCGGCCTTGGAACACACCGGGTTGCAGTTGTACCACCGGCACCAGGCCGATGTCCTGCTGCCAACGGTAAAGTGCCGTTGGATCGATGGGTCGGTCGTGCTGGTCACGATCCAGGGCGAAACCATAGCCCAGCTCGTCCAGCAGGCGCCATTCGAACGCGCGCAGCAGCGGTTCCAGCGCCCGACCGGCAGCCAGTGCCTGCAGCGTCAGACCGTAGTGTTCGAGCATCACGGGGTGCGGATCTTCAGCCGGCAACAGGCGGATCAGCAGTTCGTTGAGATAGAGACCGGAAAACAGCGCCTCGCCCGTCAGCAACAGGGGAATGCCGGTACTTTCCAGGCGGCCGACGGTCTTCAGCTCACCGCGCCCACGCAGCTCCAGTTCCAGCGGCGCAAAAGGCCGGGCAATGCTGCCGACCTTGCCGCGAGCGGCGCGCAGCACGGCACGTACGCGGCCCTGGGCGGTGAAGAAATCCACCAGGGCACTGCTTTCCTTGTACGGGCGGCTATGCAGAACGTAGGCGGCAGAAGTCATGTGGATAACCGCCAGAATGCGCCATGAGCAACGCCGAGGATGCGCATGGCGCCTTGATCAATCCAGGTAACCCAGCGAACGCAGGGCGCGTTCGTCGTCGGACCAGCCACCTTTGACCTTGACCCAGAGGTTGAGCATCACTTTGGAGTCGAACATGGTTTCCATGTCCTTGCGCGCTTCCTGGCCGATGCGTTTGATGCGCTCGCCCTTGTCGCCGATGATGATCTTCTTCTGTCCGTCGCGTTCCACCAGGATCAGACCGTGGATATGCAGGATACGGCCTTCCTGTTTGAACTCCTCGATCTCCACGGTGATCTGGTACGGCAGCTCGGCACCAAGCTGGCGCATGATCTTCTCGCGAATCAGCTCGGCAGCCAGGAAACGGCTGGAGCGGTCGGTGATCTGGTCTTCCGGATAGAAATGCTCGGACTCCGGTAGGCGCTCGCCCACCAGCTTTTCCAGGGTGTCGAGGTTCTGCCCCTGCAACGCGGAGATAGGTACGATCTCGGCCTGCGGCAATTGCTCGGCCAGCCAGCCCAGGTGCGGCAGCAGTTCGCTCTTGTCTTCCAGGCGGTCGGATTTGTTCACCGCCAGCAAGATCGGGCATTTGACGTGCTGCACCTTCTCCAGCACCAGTTGGTCTTCGTCGGTCCAGCGCATGCGGTCGACCACGAACACCACGACGTCAACGTCCTTCAGCGCTGTGCTGGCGCTGCGATTCATGTAGCGGTTGAGTGCCTTCTCGTTGTTCTTGTGCAGCCCCGGGGTATCGACATAGACAGCCTGAACCTCGCCCTCGGTCTTGATCCCGAGCATGTTGTGGCGGGTGGTCTGCGGTTTGCGCGAGGTGATCGCCAGCTTCTGCCCGAGGATGTGGTTGAGCAGCGTCGACTTGCCCACGTTGGGCCGGCCGACGATGGCGACGTAGCCACAACGGGTCACAGGTGCATCAGTCATTGCCATTCTCCACCCCGAGGGCGATCAGCGCCGCAGCCGCAGCGACCTGCTCGGCGATACGCCGGCTGCCGCCCTGGCCCAGGGTCTTTTCATTGAGCAGGGAAACCTGGCACTCGACCATGAAGGTACGGCAGTGCGGCTCACCCTGTACGTCCACCACCTCGTAACGAGGCAGCTCACAGGCACGCGATTGCAGGAATTCCTGCAGTCGCGTTTTCGGGTCCTTGTTGGTGTCGACCAGGGTCAGGCCGTCCAGCTCGCCGGTCAGCCAGTCCAGCACGCGCTCGCGGGCTGCATCCATACCGGCATCCAGATAGATGGCGCCAATCAGCGCCTCCAGGGCATCGGCCAGAATCGACTCGCGACGGAACCCGCCGCTTTTCAGCTCACCGGAGCCCAAGCGCAGATACTCGCCCAGCTCGAAACCACGGGCCAGCACGGCCAGCGTCTCGCCCTTGACCAGGCGTGCGCGCAGGCGCGACAGCTGGCCTTCGCGGGCCTGCGGGAAGCGCTCGAACAGCGCCTCACCGGCTACGAAATTGAGGATGGCATCACCGAGAAATTCCAGCCGCTCATTATTGCGGCCGGCGAAACTGCGATGGGTCAGGGCCAGGACCATCAGGTCCTGGTCCTTGAAGCTATAGCCGAGCTTGCGCTCGAGGCGGGAAAGGTTGGGACTCACGGCATCCGTACACGAAATTCTTTGTCGAAATTCACCACCAGATCGAGGTTCTCGATCAGCGGCTCGCGTTTTTCATATTTGAGGTGGACCAGAAACTCGTTGTTCTCCACCTTCACCTGCAGGGCGTCGCGCATGTTCAGGTCACGAATGTTGTTGACCTGCATGCCCTTGCTCACATGGTTGTAAAACTCACCGACGGTGCGCACATCCGACGCCTTGTCGGTTTCCACCGAAGTGATGATCTTCTCCAGCGACATATAGTCGAGATAGTGCGGCATCACCTTGAATGCAGTGCTGGCGAAAAATGCCACCACGGCCAAAACCATCAGCCAACCCAGAATGGAAAGCCCCTGCTGCGAGCGCGCGAAAGTCATGTGTATCCCCAATGAACGGTCTTGTTGGAAAGCCTGACGGCTAGACTATTTATAGCCTGCGGCGCTGTATTGAACAGCGCGCCAGTGCTCAATGAATCAGGCCGACCCGAGAGAAATTGGGCAGATTGCTGGTCTTGGGCTCCGGCCAGCTCATCCAGATGGCGAAGGCTTTGCCGACGATATGGTCGTCCGGGACCATGCCCCACAGCTCCTGAGGGATATGACGATCACGCCAGTAACGGCTGTCGTTGGAGTTGTCACGGTTGTCACCCATCATGAAGTAGTGCCCTTCCGGCACCACCCATTGGCCGCCAGGCTCGCGGCGCATGCGGGTCATTTCCTTGCGAATGGTATGTTCGACCTGACCCAGGCGCTCCTGGTAGAGCATCGCACTGCCCAGGCTGCCAGCTTCTTCGCCGATCAGCTTCTCGGCCACCGGCTCACCATTGATCAGCAGACGCTTGCCCTGGGTGTACTCGATACGATCACCCGGCAGACCGACCACGCGCTTGATGTAGTTGATGCGTGGATCGCTAGGGTAGCGAAACACCATCACATCGCCGCGCTGCGGGTTGTCCACCTCGATGATCTTCTCGTCGATCACCGGCAGACGAATGCCGTAAGCGAATTTGTTGACCAGGATGAAATCACCCACTTCCAGGGTCGGCTTCATCGACCCGGAAGGAATCTGGAACGGCTCGACCAGAAACGAGCGCAACACCAGCACGATAGCCAGCACCGGGAAAAAGGATTTGCCGTACTCGACGAGCAACGGCTCCTTGTTCAGGCGCTCCAGCACCCTGTCGTCGGGATCGTCGACCCGCCCCTGGTACGCCGCAATCGCCGCACGGCGGCGCGGAGCCAGCAGGATCAGATCGATCAGGGCAAGGAAGCCGCAAACGGCAACCGCGATAACCAACAGGAGCGGGAAATTGATCGACATAGAGCCTTAGCTATCCAACCTGAGCACGGCAAGGAAGGCTTCTTGTGGAATTTCCACGTTGCCGACCTGCTTCATGCGTTTCTTACCGGCCTTCTGCTTCTCCAGCAGCTTCTTCTTACGGCTCACGTCGCCACCGTAACACTTGGCCAGTACGTTCTTTCTGAGCGCCTTGACAGTGGTCCGCGCGATGATCTGGCCGCCAATGGCTGCCTGGATCGCCACGTCGAACATCTGCCGAGGAATCAGTTCCTTCATCTTCTCGGTCAACGCACGGCCTTTGTAGGCCGCGTTATCGCGGTGCACGATCAATGCCAGGGCATCGACCTTATCGCCGTTGATCAGTACATCCAGCTTGACCAGGTTGGCGGACTGGTAGCGATCGAAATGATAGTCCAGCGACGCATAGCCGCGGCTGGTGGACTTGAGCTTGTCGAAGAAGTCCAGCACCACTTCGTTCATCGGCATGTCGTAGCGCACTTGCACCTGGCTGCCGAGGAACTGCATGTCGCGTTGCACACCGCGCTTCTCGATGCACAGGGTGATGACGTTACCCAGATGTTCCTGCGGTACCAGGATGGTCGCGTTGACGATCGGCTCGCGGAAATCGGCGACGGACGAAACGTCCGGTAGCTTGGAGGGGTTGTCGACGACGATGGTTTCGCCGGTCTTGAGTTCCAGTTCGTAGATCACGCTCGGCGCGGTGGTGATCAGGTCGAGGTCGTACTCGCGCTCCAGACGTTCCTGGATGATTTCCATGTGCAGCATGCCGAGGAAGCCGCAACGGAAGCCGAAACCCAGGGCATCGGAGCTTTCCGGCGCGTACTGCAGCGACGAGTCGTTGAGGGTCAGCTTCTGCAAGGCGTCGCGGAAGTCCTCGAAGTCGTCGGAGCTGACCGGGAACAGGCCGGCGTAGACCTGCGGCTGGATTCTCTTGAAGCCTGGCAGCACCTCGACCTCGGGGGTCGAGGACAGGGTCAGGGTGTCGCCCACCGGCGCACCGTGAATGTCCTTGATGCTGGCGATGATGAAGCCTACTTCACCGGCTTTCAGATCAGCAGTAGCGGTGTGTTTCGGCGTGAAGACACCGACGCTGTCGACCAGGTGCACCTTGCCGGTGGACTTGACCAGGATCTTGTCGCCCTTCTTCACTCGGCCATGACGCACACGCACCAGCGAGACTACGCCCAGGTAGTTGTCGAACCAGGAGTCGATGATCAGCGCCTGTAGCGGTGCTTCGATATCGCCAGTCGGGGCAGGAATCGTGTGCACCAGGCGCTCGAGCACCTCGTCCACACCCATGCCGCTCTTGGCGCTGCAGGCCACGGCGTCGGTGGCGTCGATGCCGATGATCTTCTCGATCTCGTCCTTGACGCGGTCCGGATCGGCCTGCGGCAGGTCCATCTTGTTCAGCACCGGCATGACCTCAAGGCCCTGCTCGATGGCGGTGTAGCAGTTGGCAACCGATTGCGCCTCGACGCCCTGACCAGCATCGACCACCAGCAGCGCACCTTCGCACGCCGCCAGCGAACGCGAGACTTCGTAGGTGAAGTCGACGTGGCCGGGGGTATCGATGAAGTTCAGCTGATAGGTTTTGCCGTCCTGCGCCTTGTAGTGCAGCGTGACGCTGTGGGCCTTGATGGTGATGCCGCGCTCACGCTCCAGATCCATGGAGTCCAGGACCTGAGCCTCCATTTCACGCGCTGTGAGACCGCCGCACATTTGGATGAAACGGTCAGCCAAGGTGGACTTGCCGTGGTCAATGTGGGCAATGATGGAAAAATTGCGGATATGACTCAGGTCACTCACAGATCAACACTCAAAGAAGGCACGGGCAAGACGCTTGCCGAAAATAGCCGCGGATTGTACCCGATCCCTCGCGACGGCGTCACGTCTGCACAGCGCTGGTGCAGATACGAAGAAGGGCGCCCGAAAGCGCCCTTTTCAACTTACCCGAGTTACTCAGCCAGTTTGAAGGTGATGAAGCTGGCACGCCCCTGACGTAGCACCCGCATGGACACCGAACGATTCTTCGGCAGATCCTGCGCCACCTGGGTGAAGGCACTGATGGAGTCAATGGCCTGATTGTTCAGGTGGGTGATCACGTCACCAGGACGCAGGCCAATCATGGCCGCAGGACCATTGAGCACTTCCTTGACTACAACCCCACCCTTGAGGTCGAGGCCTTTCTTCTGCTCGGCGGTCAGCTCCACCACCGTGACACCCAGGCGGTTGTTGCTGCGCTCGCCACCCTGCGCCGAACCGGACGACGCCAGTTCCTGGCCTTCCTCCGGCAACGTGCCGACGGTGACGTTGAGTTTCTTGCGCGAGCCATCACGTACGACATCCAGCTCGGCTTTCTCACCCGGCTTCAGACCACCCACGAGGTGCGGCAGGTCAGCCGACATGATGATCGGCTTGCCATTGAGGCTGAGAATCACGTCACCTACCTGCAGACCGCCCTTGTCCGCCGGCCCATCTTCAAGCACCTGCGCGACCAGCGCGCCAGCCGGCTTGTCCAGGCCGAAGGACTCGGCCAGATCCTTGTTCACTTCCTGAATCACCACGCCGAGCCAGCCGCGGGTCACCTTGCCATCAGCCTTGAGCTGGTCGGCCACCTGCATGGCCACTTCCATCGGGATGGCAAAGGACAGCCCCATGAAACCGCCGGAACGGGTGAAGATCTGCGAATTGATGCCCACCACCTCACCTTGCAGGTTGAACAGTGGGCCGCCAGAGTTACCCGGGTTGATCGCCACATCGGTCTGGATGAACGGTACGTAGCTGTCGCTCGGCAGGTTACGCCCCTTGGCGCTGACGATCCCTGCCGTCACCGAGTGATCGAAGCCGAACGGTGAACCGATGGCCAGCACCCACTCGCCGACCTTCAGGTCATCGGCCTTACCCAGACGCACCACAGGCAGGTCCTTGCCCTCGACCTTGAGCAACGCGACGTCGCTACGCGGATCGGCACCAATCAATTTGGCTTCCAGCTCGCTGCGATCAGACAGACGCACGATGATTTCATCGGCGTCAGCGACCACATGATTGTTGGTCATGATGTAGCCGTCCGGCGAGATGATGAAACCGGAACCCAGCGACTGCGCTTCGCGCTGGCGACCACCCGGATTACGCGGAATCTGAGGGATGCTGCGCTCGAAGAACTCGCGGAACATCGGCGGCAGCCCTTCCAGATCAGGCAAGCCCGGCTGTCCGGCAACGGCGCGCTCGGGCATCTTCTGGCGGGTACTGATATTGACCACCGCAGGCGAGGCCTCTTCTACCAGATCGGTGAAATCAGGCAGGCTGGCCTGAGCCAGCAGACTTTGCCCCCAGAGCAAGGCAACCGCCAACAACGGCGCAATGGACTTGAGTTTTCTCATCGAACTACCACTCCCCATGTAAAACTCGGACACTCTCAACCGGCCGCTGGCGCAGTGGCCAGCAGCGTACGTAGGACAACGGGCTGCAATAAGGGGTTCTCGGCAACGCGAGCGGCGCGCCAGCGAACCATCAGCCAACTGGCGAACAGGCCACTCAGGCCTGCCAGGATCACCAGAGGTTCGGAAAGACCTAGACCGTCCGCCAGCAGCGCAGCGGCAAACAGACCCAGAAGAGGAAGCAGATAAACCAGCAGAGAACTGCGCACCAAAAGATCTTCACGCACACCGATGATCACGCTATCGCCAATCGCCAGTTGCATTTGACTGAGCGCGCGCACATAACCGCGCTGCCGCCCTACACCGAGACGATCCATCAAGCCCTGACCACAGGCGGCATTGGCCGAACAACTGGAGCAGGTGCTCTTGCGCAGCGTCTCGACCCAGACAGCGCCGGGCTCGAGCGCCACTACACGCCCCTGCTCCTCGATCATTGGCTCGCCTGTTCAGGCACTCCGGCGCGCATGGACAGGGCGATGCGTTCGGCAGTCCCCAAGGGAATCTCACCCACTACGGTCACCATCACGTCACCAGAGTCGGTACTCATCCGCCGCGAAACCGCGACGGTCGGGCCCAGCTGACTGCGCGCATCCTCGACGACGCGACCTTTCAGAGGTTCGAGAAAAACCGAGAATCGCGCCAGGCCATCGCCATACATGAGGTAGGTGACGGGGTCATCAGCGGAAGGCGCGCGGCGCACCTGCGCAGTAGTCAGAGTAAAGCCCGGCGGCAGCCAGTCGGATCGCCAGGTACCTTCGGCCATGCTGTCGGCAGCACGAAAACGCACCGGCCTGCAGCTCGAACTCGGCTGCATGGCATTTTCAGCGGGTACAGAGGTATCCAGCTGAGCGAACTGGAAGCGCTCCAGAAGCTGGCCACGCTCGTTCAACAGGAGGGATTTCAACGGCAGACCGGTCTCCCGGTCCAGGTGCAATTCGAAGCCGTAGCGATGCTGGTCCTTGGGCGCCAGCACCAGAACGACTGCTGGACGATTGGCGATGCGCGACTGACCCACGACACGAATGTCATACCAGTTGCTCAACTGCTCGACAGCCAACTGGCGAGCAGGCCAAGCCTGCCCTTCACTGACTTGGTCAGCCAACGCGCCAGTGACGCACTGAGCCTGACCATCGACTTTCAGCACCTCCTGGGCAGGCCCATCGAGCTGCAGAAGGCGCTCGCGAACTTCGCCCCCCTCCTCTACCCGATGCCACACGGCATGGGTGGAGAAGCTTCCATTGCGCTCATAGATGAACGTGCCCTGGAAGCTTTGCTGGCGCTCTGCCGCAGCGAGGCGCCCGAGCAAGTCTTGCACCTCGGAGGCCTGAACCGGCAACGCCAGCAGACCACCGAGAAGGTAGAGGGGAATCGCGCGCATGTGACTCCTTAGCGCTTAGCGGTTTTCCAGACTTGCAGCCCGAGCATAAGGCAGAGCGGTTTCACCGGTACCCATCACGGCTTCCTGCGCATGTTGACGCAGGTAGTTCGGCAAGCGCTGCTCATGCCAGCTGGCAGTGCCAGCTTCGGCGGCTTCGCCGGCTTCCTCGCTGCTGTTGTAACCAGCGAGCAGCGCAGGACCTTGCACCTGCGGTACCGAGAGTACCGGAGAAGCCTCCTGTTGGGCCAATTGGGCGCCGCTCAGGTCATCCTGATTGTAGAAGCGCACACCCGCCAGCACTGCAACGGTTACCGATGCTGCGACGGCTACGCGCCCGACACTACGCCAGATCGGCGTCTTGCGTGCCGGAACGGCTTCGTCGGCCAGCGCCGCGGAAACCGCTGATGCGATGTCCAGATGCGGCACCACCAGCTCACGATGCATGGCTGCACGGGCGAGCTGGTAACGCGACCAGGTGCCGCGCAGCTCGCCATCATCGCTGGCTGTTAGCACACGCCGCAGTTCCAGTTCGTCCGCTTCGTTATCCATCACCGCGGACAGCGATTCCTGCAGGGTTTCACGACTCATGGTGTTCCTCTCTTGGCTGTCGCCGCTGCCTTAGGTTTCCTGCAACAGAGGCTGCAGGGACTTATCAATTGCCTCACGCGCACGGAAGATCCGCGAACGCACCGTACCTACCGGACACTGCATGACGCCGGCAATGTCCTCGTAACTCAAGCCTTCGAACTCACGCAGGGTCAGGGCCGTGCGCAAATCATCCGGCAACTGGGCGATGGTTCGATGCACGGTGGCTTCGATCTCGTCGCGCAGCAATGCCCGCTCCGGTGACTCGATGTCCTTGAGGCCGTGGTCGCCGTCATAGAACTCCGCGTCATCGCTACTGACATCACTATCTGGCGGCCGCCGACCGCGTGACACCAGATAATTCTTCGCCGTGTTGATGGCGATGCGGTACAGCCATGTATAGAACGCGCTGTCACCGCGAAAGTTTCCAAGCGCTCGGTAGGCTTTTACGAAAGCCTCCTGAGCGACATCCTGAGCCTCGTGGGTGTCGTGCACGAATCGCACGATCAAACCGAGGATCTTGTGCTGATACTTCAGCACCAACAGATCGAAGGCACGCTTGTCACCACGCTGCACTCGCTCGACCAGCTGCTGATCATCTTCCTGGGTTAGCATGCACTCTCCTCATAACGCCCGGAGGAGGTCTGCGCCCGTAAGCGAATCAGCTTGCCAAGATAGACTCGGGTCTTACGCAAAAGTTCTCCCCTCCAAGCAAGCTTCCCGCAGAGTTTTCTTCCCTCTGCCTGGAATGGCGCCAGCGGAACATTTCCGCTCGCGCAAATAATCTTATCGCCGCTCATTTCCACACCCTCCGCTGACTTCAGATGCAGGCACGCGCAAGCGCTCTCCCTTATATGGGCGACCCTCTATGGAACCTTAACGACTAAGAAAGTTCCCGAGCACGGCGGTCGGTCATAAGCCACCTATTGTGCCGCTGCCCCTCTCTATATACTAGGGCTCGCTTTCACGCGGAACTCGGACATGAGCCAACACTTCCAGCACGATGTTCTGGTCATCGGCAGCGGCGCCGCAGGCCTGACGCTCGCCCTCACCCTACCCTCCCATCTGCGCATCGCGGTATTGAGCAAAGGCAAGCTGGCCAATGGCTCGACCTACTGGGCGCAAGGTGGCGTGGCAGCCGTTCTGGACGATACCGACACGGTCGAATCACACGTCGCCGACACCCTCAACGCCGGTGCCGGTCTGTGCAGCGAAGACGCCGTGCGTTTCACCGTAGAACACAGCCGCGAGGCCATCCAGTGGCTGATCGATCAGGGCGTCCCCTTCACCCGAGACGATGAAACCGCGCGCGAGGACGGCGGCTTCGAGTTCCATCTGACCCGCGAGGGCGGCCACAGCCATCGGCGCATCATCCACGCCGCCGACGCGACCGGCGCGGCAATTTTCAATACCCTGCTGGAGCAGGCCCGACAACGCCCGAACATCGAGCTGCTGGAGCAGCGCGTCGCCGTCGACCTGATTACCGAGCGCAAGCTCGGCCTGGATGGCGAGCGCTGTCTGGGCGCTTACGTACTGGATCGTGACCGCGGTGAAGTGGACACCTTCAGCGCGCGCTTCGTGATTCTCGCCACCGGCGGCGCGGCCAAGGTCTACCTCTATACCAGCAACCCCGACGGTGCCTGTGGCGATGGCATCGCCATGGCCTGGCGTGCCGGCTGTCGCGTCGGCAACCTGGAGTTCAACCAGTTCCACCCTACCTGCCTGTATCACCCGCAGGCCAAGAGCTTCCTGATCACCGAAGCCGTGCGTGGCGAAGGCGGCCTGCTCAAGCTGCCCAATGGCGAACGCTTCATGCAGCGTTTCGATGAGCGCGCCGAACTGGCACCACGCGATATCGTTGCCCGCGCCATCGACCATGAAATGAAGCGCCTGGGTGTCGACTGCGTGTACCTGGACATCAGTCACAAGCCGGCCGAATTCATCAAGAGTCATTTCCCCACCGTCTACGAACGCTGCCTGGGCTTTGGCATCGACATCACCAAGCAGCCCATCCCGGTGGTGCCGGCGGCGCATTACACCTGCGGTGGCGTGGTGGTCGACCAGCATGGCCGCACCGACGTGCCCGGCCTCTACGCCATTGGCGAAACCAGCTTCACCGGCCTGCATGGCGCCAACCGCATGGCCAGCAATTCGCTGCTCGAATGCTTCGTTTATGCGCGCTCAGCCTGCGCCGATATCGTCGAGCAGCTGGACACTATCGGCATGCCCACCAACCTCCCAGACTGGGACGCCAGCCAGGTGACCGACTCCGACGAGGACGTGATCATCGCCCACAACTGGGATGAGCTGCGGCGTTTCATGTGGGACTACGTCGGTATCGTGCGCACCAACAAGCGCCTGCAGCGCGCGCAACACCGGGTGCGCCTGCTGCTGGACGAGATCGACGAGTTCTATTCGAACTACAAGGTCAGTCGTGATCTGATTGAGCTGCGCAACCTCGCACTGGTCGCCGAGCTGATGATCCGCTCGGCCATGCAGCGTCATGAAAGCCGCGGGCTGCACTACACCCTCGACTACCCCGAGCAGTTGGCCGAAGCCCGCGACACTATTCTGACGCCGACGTACCAGGCTCAGCCCAGCGCCGTCGGCTGAACTTCAGACGCAAGCGCAGGCGCCGGTGCTGCTCGGGCGCCAGCGCATCGCGGGCAATGCACAGCCCGCGACTGAAACGCTGGCCTGGCAGGCGATAGCGCAGCACCACCACCAGCGGCAACGCCAGACTGTCCGGGCGCAGTTGCACCGCCTGCCAGCCTGCTGCAACGCTGTATAGATGCCAGCCGAATCCATCACGGCGCAAGCCCGTGATCGCCTGTGGCGCAGTCAGCAAGACGTGTCGCGGTAGCACCCAGGCGGCATGTGCCAGGCACGCCACGAGTGACAGCAGCTTTGACCAGAGGGGAATGTCGGCCAGCCACGGCGCCAGCAAGGCCAGCGCCTGGACCGAGAGGTAGAGCCTCAGCAGCCAGCGTGATGGCTGCCAACGGCACTCGAAGACATCACTTGGGTTGGACACGGTCCAGGATCATGCGCACGATATGGCGCAGGTCGGCATCCTCGGGCTCGCCGCGCTGCATAAACCAGCCGAACATGTCCTGATCCTCGCACTCCAGCAGCTTGCGATAGCGCGCTTGGTTCTCGGCATCCAGGCTCGGGTACACCTCCTTGACGAAAGGCACCAGCAGCACGTCCAGCTCCAGCATGCCACGGCGGCTATGCCAGAACAGGCGATTCAGTTCACTTTGCTCAACCATGCAACGGACTCCTCGAACGAGGCCGGCAGTATAACGGTGAATTGCCTCGCTGTTCACCGAGACGCTGTGCAATTGCGCTGACAAGGCCCCACCCTGCCCACTATGATGACGCCCCTGACCTTTATTCAGTGATTCGATTTGCATCATGGCCGATAGCGCTTACTTCACACTCCTCGATCACGAAGGCCTGCTCGCCGTACGCGGCGCGGACGCAGCCAAGTTCCTGCAGGGCCAAGTGACCTGCAATCTCAATTACCTCAGTGCCAGCCAGTCCAGCCTTGGCGCCCGCTGCACGCCCAAGGGCCGCATGCTATCGAGCTTTCGCATCGTCCCGGTGGAAGACGGCTACCTGCTGGCCATGGCACGCGAACTGATCGAGTCGCAGCAGGCCGATCTGCAGAAATATGCGGTGTTCTCCAAATCCAAGCTCAGCGACGAAAGCGCCGCCTGGGTCCGTTTTGGCCTGGCGGGCGCCGATGCCGTGCTGAGCGAACTCGATCTGCAACTGGGCACCGCCAGTGATTCCCTGGCCAGCGCCGGCCAACTGCTCGCCGTACGCCTGAGCGATGGCCGTGCCGAGCTCTGGGCACCAGTAGAGGAAGCGCCAAAGCTGCAAGCCCAATTGGCTGCTCAACTGCCGCAGGCACCACTGAACGACTGGTTGCTGGCCCAGGTCCGTGCGGGCGTGGGCCAGGTGTTCGGCGCCACACGTGAGCTGTTCATCCCGCAGATGATCAACCTGCAGGCCCTCGGCGGCGTGAGCTTCAAGAAAGGCTGCTACACCGGCCAGGAAATCGTCGCGCGCATGCAGTACCTGGGCAAGCTCAAGCGCCGCCTGCAACGCCTGCGTCTGGTCGCTGCAGAGCTACCGGCCGTCGGCGTCGAATTGTTCTCACCGGTGCATGGCTCCAGCGTTGGCGAAGTGGTGCTGGCGGCCCAGGCCGGCGACGCCATAGAGCTGCTCGCCGTGTTGCAGGAAGACGCCGTGAACGACGGCCGCATCCATCTCGGCAGCAGTGAAGGCCCGCCCCTGACCCTGCTCGACCTGCCTTATCAGCTGGATGCCGACCAGGAAATCCAGCGCTGACTAAACTTCCCCGGCGCCGCATCGGATCGCCTAAGAGAGCTACTTCATGAGCAAGCTTGCCGAAAAAGTCCAACAGGAACTGATCCACGCCATCGAAAACGATGAGCTGGTACTGCCCACCCTGCCCGAGGTGGCATTGCGGGTACGTGAAGCAGCCGAAGACCCGGATGTGGGTATTCCGCAGATCAGCAAGGTAATCGGTAACGACGCCGCCCTCACCGCGCGCATCATCAAGGTGGTCAACAGCCCGCTGCTGCGCAGCAACAAGGAAATCACCGACCTGCAGATGGCCGTCAGCCGTCTGGGCATCAACTACACCTGCAACCTGGCCACCGGCCTGGCCATGGAGCAGATGTTCCAGGCCACCAGCGACGTGGTCGACCGCAAGATGCGCGAAGTGTGGAACAAGAGCACCGAGATCGCCGGTATCTGCCACGTGCTGTGCCGTCACTACACCCGCCTGATGCCGGATCAGGCTACGCTCGCCGGCCTGGTGCACCAGATCGGCGTGCTGCCGATCCTCACCTATGCCGAAGAGCATAACGAGCTGCTGGCCGACTCCATCAGCCTCAACCATGTCATCGAGCAGATTCACCCGATCATCGGCGACAAGATCCTGCGCACCTGGGAATTTCCCGAACCCATCGCCATCGTGCCGAGCCAGTATCTGGACTTCACCCGCGACTCGGCCAAGGTCGATTATGTCGATATCGTCCAGGTCGCCACACTGCAGAGCTACCTGGGCAGCGAGCACCCCTACACCCAGCTGGATTGGAGCAAGGTGCCGGCCTTCGCCAAGCTGGGCCTTGACCCGCAGGTCGACATGCAGGCCGACGAAGACCTCTCCGCTGCCATGGAAGCAGCCATGAGCATGCTGCAATAAAAGCATCTCGCCATGGATGGCATAACGCCTCTACACTCGAACGATTCGCTTGAGGAAGTAGAGCCATGCGTTACGCATTCGTCCTGCTCGTCCTGTTGCTCGGCAGTGCCCAGGCTGCAGAACAGGTACGTCTGACCAACGGCGAATGGCCGCCCTATCTCGGTGAAACCCTGCCCCACCATGGCGTAGCGTCACGCATCGTCGCCGAGGCGTTCGCACTTCAGGGCATCGACGTGCAGTGGGAATTTCACCCCTGGGCGCGCTCGCTGAAAATGGCCGAACAAGGCGTGCGCGACGGCAGCGCCGTCTGGTTTCACAGCCCCGAACGTGAACGGCACTTTCACATCAGCGAGCCGGTGGTCGAAAGCGGCTACTACCTGTTTCATCGCAAGCCCCACGCGTTTGACTGGAACGATGTCACGGATCTGCGCGGCCTGCGCATTGCCGGTACTCGTGGCTATGACTACGGCGAAGCCTTTCAACGCGCCGAAGCCGCCGGTGAACTCGAGGTGGTGCGCCTGACCGGTGATGAACAGGGCCTGCGCCAGTTGCTAGCCGGGCGCATCGATGTGTTTCCCATGGACAAGGTGGTGGGCTTCGACCTGCTCTATCAGAAATTCAGCGCTGGCGAACGCCAGCGCCTGAGCTTTCATCGCAAGCCGCTGCGCAGCGACAGTTTGCATCTGCTGCTATCGCGCGAGGTGCCGGGCAATGACGAACTGATGCAACGCTTCAATCGTGGCCTGAATCAACTGCGCGACAGTGGCAAGATTTCCCAGTACCTGCTGGAGATTCAGCAGCCGCTAAGCCTCAGCCACTGACAGCGGAAACTCGACACGCACCCGCAGGCCATGCGGCTGCACCTGATGCAGGCTTATTCGAGCCTGATGGGCGCGACAGATCTCGCCGACGATGGCCAAACCAAGGCCTGCACCATTACCCAGGCTGCTGCGTCGGTAGAAACGCTCGAAAACCTTCTCATGCTCGGCCTCGGGAATACCCGGGCCGTCATCTTCGACTTCAAGCACCGACGGCGCCAGTGCGCGGATGATCAGGTTGCCACCGGCTGGTGTATGTGCCAATGCGTTATCCAGCAGGTTATTCAGCAACTCGTTGAGCAACGTCGGCTCGCCATCGATCCACACCGGCTGGTCGGCCTCCAGCGCCAGCGCGACGCCACGGGCGTGAGCCAGTGGCGCCATGGCCAGAGCCAGTTCACGCGCCAGCTGGCCGAGGTCGATACGCTGCGCGCCGCCTTCGGTAATGGCTCGCGCACCACTCTCGATACGCGCCAGGGACAGCAGTTGATTAGCCAGCGAAGTCAGACGATCACCTTGCTGCGCCACCTGCTCCAGCGTGCTGCGCCACTCCTCGGGCTGTTCGGCACGCAAGCCCAGGGTGATACGCGCTTTCAGTGCCGCCAGCGGCGTGCGCAACTCGTGGGCGGCATCGGCGATGAACTGCGACTGCCGCTCGAACAGACCGCGCAAGCGCTCGTTGAACTGGTTCAATGCCTCCACCAGCGGCAGCACCTCGCGCGGCAGACCGCTATCCGGCAGCGGCTGCAGGTCGTCGCTGGCCCTCTCTGCCACCTCCCTGCGCAGCGCCTCCAGCGGCCGCAAGGCCAGATTCACGGCCAACCACACCAGCAGCAGCGCGCTGAACGAGAGCAAGCCCATGCGCCACAGGGTGCCGATCAGCAGCTCACGAGCCATGCGCTCGCGCGCGCCCTGTGTCTCCGCCACACGGATTTCAGCGATGCCATTAAGCTGCGGTTCGCTGACTGGCTGCAGCAGGCTGACCACACGCACACCCTGGTTGCGGTACTCGGCGTCGTAGAAGTGCGCCAACGCCGGATAATCGTCAGTACGCGGCGTGCCCGGCGGCGCTGGCGGCAGGTCCTCATAACCGGAAACCTGATTACCCTGCAGGTCGAGCACCTGGTAGTAGATGCGTCCGGCGCTGTCGTAGGCAAAGGTATCGAGCGCGACATAGGGAATATTGGCGCGCAACCGGCCGTCCTCGGCATACAGACCATCGGCCACCGCGCGTGCCGATGCCAGCAGCGTGCGGTCATAGGCGGTATCGGCTGCACGGCGCGCACTCCAGTAGGCACTGAAACTGCTCAGCAGCAGGATCAGCGACAACAGCAGCGCCAGGCGCCGCAGCAGACGCCCGCGCAGACTGACGCCACGACTCATGCCTCGACCGCTTCCAGCAAGTAGCCAAGACCACGGAAGGTGACGATGCGTACGGCGCTGCCCTCGAGCTTCTTGCGTAGGCGGTGAATGTAGATTTCGATGGCATCCGGGCTAGCGTCCTCGTCCAGACCGAACACCTGCGCCGCCAGTTGCTCCTTGCTCATCACCCTGCCCAGCCTGGCGATCATCGCCTCCAGCACCGCCTGCTCACGGGCAGTCAGGCTGAGCGCTTCGCCATTGAGACTGAAACGACGCGCGCCAAGGTCGTAGACCAGGTCGCCGCAGCGCTGCAACTGCTCGCCGCCGAGTACGCTGCGCCGCAGCAGCGCCTTGACCCGAGCCTCCAGCTCGGTCAGTTCGAAGGGTTTTGCCAGGTAGTCATCTGCGCCAAGATTGAGGCCGTGCACACGATCCTTAACCTCGCCGCGCGCGGTCAGCATCAGCACCGGCAGGGTCTGACCGCGGTCACGCAAGCGCGCCAACACGGCAAAGCCGTCCAGACGAGGCAAACCGATATCGAGAATCGCCAACGCATACTCTTCGCTGCACAGCGCAAGGTCAGCAGCCACGCCATCGTGCAGCACGTCCACCGTCCAGCCTGCACCTTTAAGCGCCTGGGCCACGCTTTCCGCCAATTGCGGATGGTCTTCGACCAGCAGAATCCGCACCGCCACCTCCAGCTGCAGCATCGTTAAAGGCGCGCAGTTTAGCGCCGCCACGGCCGCTGTGAATTGCTCAAATGCCAAAGCAGCATCTGATTTGCTGCCTTGCGTCACCCGCCATGACGCAACAACACACCATCATGAAAATCTTTCGTTCATGAAAGCCTAGTGAAAGCTTGTCCTCATAGCATCGTTTCAAGGTGGCTCGATCCACCTGCTCAAGCGACCTGGCAGTGGTGCCAGGTGGCGACAAGAACAAAAACGGAGACCACATGATGCTCGCAGCCTCACGCCAGGCCCTGCCGCCTGTCCGCCTGCTCTGCCTGGCCATCGCCGCTACCGGCGCTGCCCCCCTCGCCAACGCCGCCTTCATCGAAGACAGCAGCGCCAGCCTCACCGCTACCAACATCTATTTCAATCGCGACTTCCGCGAAGATCCGGGTCAGAACAAGCGAGAGGAATGGGGTCAGGGCTTTCGCCTCGATCTGCAGTCCGGCTTCACCGAAGGCACCGTCGGTTTCGGTGTCGACGCCATGGGCCTGCTCGGCCTCAAGCTCGACTCCGGTCGCGGCCGCACCGGCACCGACCTGCTGCCCGTACATGATGATGATCGCTCCGCCGACGAATTCAGCCGCCTGGGTCTGACCGGCAAGGTCAAGGTCTCTGCCACCGAACTGCGCTACGGCTCGCACGTGCCGGAGCTGCCGGTGGTCAAGGCCAGTGACAGCCGCCTGCTGCCGCAGGTGTTCGAGGGCGGCCTGCTCACCTCCTCCGAACTGGAAGGCCTGACCTTCACCGGTGGCCGCCTGGACAAGGTCATCGACCGCGCTTCGACCAACTCCGAAGAGATGGTGCTCAACGCCAAGAACCGCCGCTTCGCCTCCGGCGTCGAAGCCGACCACCTGGACCTGGCCGGCGTCGACTACAAGTTCGCTCCCGGTTTCACCGGCCGTTACTACTTTGCCGATCTGGATGACATCTATCGCCAGCATTTCTTCGGTCTGCTGAGCAGCCACAAGATCGGTGCGGGCACCCTGAGCAGCGACGTGCGTTATATCGTCAGTCGTGACAGCGGCGCGGCCAACGCCGGCAAGGTCGACAACCAGGCCTTCAACGCCATGGTCAGCTACGGCCTGGGTAGCCACAAGTTCGGCCTGGGCTTCCAGGACATGAGCGGCGACACCGGCTTTGCCTACATCGATGGCAGCGATCCGTTTTTGGTCAACTTCGTGCAGATCAATGACTTCGCCAACGCCGACGAGCGTTCCTGGCAGGCTCGCTACGATTACAACTTCGCCAGCATCGGGGTTCCCGGCCTGACCTTCATGACCCGCTACATCCGTGGCGATGACGCCCGTGTTGCCGGCTCCGACGACCGTGGCGGCGAATGGGAACGCGACATCGAGTTCAAGTACGTGGTGCAGACCGGCCCACTCAAGGACCTCTACGTGCGTGTGCGCAACGCCAGTTTCCGCTCCGACTTCGCCCGCGACGCGGACGAGAACCGTGTCATCGTCGGCTACACCCTGCCGATCTGGTAAACAACAACAAGACTCGCGAGGAATCACTCATGAAATCTGTCCTGACCCGCGCCGCACTGGCGACTGCCTGCCTGGCTTTTGCCAGTCAGTTGCTGGCTGCCGAACCCAAGCGCCCCGAATGCATCGCCCCGGCCAAGCCCGGTGGTGGTTTCGACCTGACCTGCAAGCTGGCCCAGAGCGGCCTCAAGGATGAAGGTCTGCTCAAGGCGCCGATGCGCGTTACCTACATGCCGGGCGGCGTCGGTGCCGTAGCCTATAACGCTGTGGTCGCCCAGCGCGCCAAGGACCCGGGCACCATCACCGCCTTCTCCAGCGGTTCCTTGCTGAACCTGGCCCAGGGCAAATTCGGTCGTTATGACGAGAACGCCGTACGCTGGCTGGCCGCAGTCGGTACCGACTACGGCGCAATCACCGTACGCGACGACTCGCCCTACAAGAACCTCGATGACCTGGTCCAGGCTCTGAAAAAGGATCCGTCCAGCATCGTCTTCGGCGCCGGCGCCACCATCGGCGGGCAGGACTGGATGCAGACCGCGCTGATCGCCCGCCTGGCCGGGATCGACCCGAAAAACCTCCGCTATGTCGCCTTCGAAGGCGGCGGCGAAACCCTCACCGCGATGCTTGGCGGCCACGTGCAGGTCACCAGCAGCGGCCTGGGCGAAGTCACCCCGCAGCTGGAAGCGAAAAAAGTGCGCATCCTCGCGGTGCTCTCCGATGAGCGTCTGCCGGGCAAGCTGGCCGAAATCCCGACCGCCAAAGAGCAGGGTTACGACATCACCTGGCCGGTGATCCGCGGCTTCTACATGGGCCCGGAAGTCAGCGACGAGCAGTTCGACTGGTGGAAACAGCAGTTCGATACCCTGCTGGCCAGCGAAGAGTTCGCCAAGCTGCGCGAACAGCGTGACCTGCTGCCGCTGTCGGTGACCGGTGATGAACTCAAGGCCCTGGTGTTCAAGCAGGTCGCTGAGTACAAGACCCTGGCCAGTGAATTCGGCCTGATGCAGGAATAAGTGCATCAGCGGGTTCGGCGTCGCCCGATACCGAACCCGCCATTGAACTGCACCGCCGTTCGATCCTGTCCCTACGCAAGAGACCATTGCTATGTACGTTCGCCTGTTCGCTGCGATCTGGCTGCTGTTGTGCGCCTGTCTCGCCGTTATCGCCTGGGGCTTCCAGGCTCCCTTCGCCTATGACCCGGTTGGCCCGCGTGCCTACCCGCTGCTGCTGCTGGCGCTAATGGGTGCTGGCGCTGCCTGGCTGGTGTTCAAACCCGGTGCGGACACCGAGACGCTCAGCCGCCATGCCGTGCTGCGTAGCGGCCTGTGCATTCTCACCCTGCTGGCCTACGCCCTGCTGTTCGAGCCCCTGGGTTTCGTTCTGAGCACGGCTGTGGCGGTTTTCGTGCTGGGCCTGCTGTTTACGGGTCGTGTGCTGCCGTGCCTGATTAGCGGCGTCCTGATGGGCGTGCTGCTGTATGCCTTGTTCGATTATGCGCTAGACGTTCCGCTGCCACTGGGCGTGTTCGAAGCGTTGGTGGAGAGCTGAGATGGAAACTTTACATTTTCTGATGCAGGGCTTTGACGTCGCCACCCGGCCGACCAACCTGCTGGTTGCGCTGTTCGGTGCCTTCGTTGGCACTATCGTCGGCCTGTTGCCAGGCCTGGGCCCGATCAACGGCGTTGCCCTGCTGCTGCCACTGGCCTTCGCCCTTGGCCTGCCGCCGGAAACCGCACTGATTCTGCTCGCCGCCGTGTACCTGGGCTGCGAATACGGCGGACGTATCTCCGCCATTCTGCTCAACGTGCCTGGCGATGCCGCTGCCGTGATGACCACCCTCGACGGCTACCCGCTGGCACGTCAGGGCAAAGCGGGTATCGCCCTGTCGTTGTCGGCGGTCAGCTCCTTCACCGGCAGCATGATCGCCACCTGCGGCGTGGTGCTGTTCGCGCCGCTCCTGGCGAAATGGGCAGTAGCCTTCGGTCCGGCCGAGTACTTCGTGCTGATGATCTTCGCCATTGCCTGCCTCGGTGGCATGGTCGGCGACAAGCCGGTCAAGACCCTGCTCTCGGCCCTGATCGGCCTGGCCCTGGCCACGGTCGGGGTGGACTCCACTACGGGGGTATACCGCTTCACCTTCGACAGCGTCAGCCTGTCCGACGGCATCCAGTTCGTCATCGTGGTCATCGGCTTCTTCAGTGTCAGCGAAATTCTGCTGATGCTGGAAAACACCCACAACGGCCAGAAAGCCGTGAAAGCCAGCGGCCGCGTGCTGTTCAACTTCAAGGAATACTGCTTCACCTTCTGGACCATGATTCGCAGCTCGCTTGCCGGTTTCGTCATTGGCGTACTGCCTGGTGCCGGTGCAACCATCGCCAGCGCCATGACCTACATGACCGAAAAACGCCTGGCCGGTGAAAGCGGCAAGTTTGGCGACGGAGATCTGCGCGGTGTTGCGGCGCCGGAGTCGGCCAACAACGCTTCGGCCTGCGGTTCGCTGATCCCGATGCTGACACTCGGCGTACCTGGTTCGGGCACCACCGCGGTGATGATCGGCGCACTGACGCTGTACAACATCACCCCCGGCCCACTGTTGTTCGAACAGCAGCCAGATGTGGTCTGGGGCCTGATCGCCTCGCTGTTCATCGGTAACGTCATCCTGCTGGTGATGAACATCCCGCTGGTCGGCCTGTTCTCGCGCATGCTCAGCGTGCCGAACTGGGTGCTGGTGCCCGCCATCACCGTGATCAGCATGGTCGGCGTGTACGCAGTGCACAGCACCACCTTCGACCTGGTGCTGATGATCGGCCTCGGTGTGTTCGGCTATATCCTGCGCAAGCTGGACTTCCCGCTCTCGGCGGTGATCCTCGGCTTCGTGCTGGGCGAAATGATGGAGGACAACCTGCGTCGCGCCCTGTCGATCTCCGCTGGTGAGCTGGGCATCCTCTGGGGCAGCCCGATCACTCTGGTACTGTGGGCGCTTGTTGTACTGATGCTGGCCCTGCCGGGCATCCGCTGGATGCGTCGACGCAAGCAGATCAAGGCTGGGGCTGATGCCACTGCCGCGTGATCTTTGGGTAACGCCGCTGGCCGGAGTGGTCGGCGGTTACCTGGCCAGCCTCGCCGGCTGGCCTTTGCCGTGGATGGTCGGCTCGTTGTTGGCGGTAATCCTCGTGCGCTGCCTGGCCAATCGCGCCTTCAGTGAATTGCCGGGCGGGCGCAAGGCCGGCCAATGGCTGGTCGCCAGCGGCATCGGCCTGCACTTCACCAGCGACGTGCTGGAACAGGTGCTCAGCCACTTGCCCGTGATCGTGATGGGCGCCTTCGGCACGCTGCTGCTGAGCCTGATCGGCATTGCCATCCTGCGTCGTGCTGGCGTCGACCGCGCCACTGCCTTCTTCGCCAGCATGCCTGGCGGCGCCAGCGAGATGGTCAACCTGGCCCTGCGTCACGATGCCCAACCCGCAAGAGTGGCAGCGGCGCACAGCCTGCGTCTGCTGCTGGTGGTGCTGCTGATTCCGGCGCTGTTCACCTGGGGCCTGCCCGCCGTCAGCGCGCCGACTCGCGCGCCGGTGGACTGGACCTGGCTGATCGGCCTGCTCGCCGCTGGCGCTCTACTAGCAGTGCTCTGGGGCCGACTGAAACAACCCAACCCCTGGATGCTCGGCCCACTGACTGTCTGCGCCGTTGCCAGCGCCGGCTTCGACCTGCATCTGGGCCTGCCGCCAGGCCTCGGCCAGCTCGGCCAGTGGCTGATTGGTTGCGCCCTGGGCTGTCACTTCGATCGCGCCTTCTTCCGCAGTGCACCGGGTTTTCTCGCCCGCGTGCTGGCCTTCACCTTGCTGGCGATGCTCGCCGCTGCCGTGCTCGGCGAAGCCCTTGGTTGGTTGGCCGGCGAAGACCACCTGTCGCTGATGCTGGGCATGATGCCGGGCGGTATCACGGAGCTGTGTCTGACCGCCGAAGCCTTGCAGCTATCGGTAGCGCTGGTCACTGCCCTGCAGGTGCTACGGCTGTTTCTGGTGATGTTCCTTGCAGAACCCTTATTCAAGCTCTGGTGCAAGAGCCACGTTTAGCCCGCCTTGTGCGGGCTTTTTTTATGCCTCCGGCAACACACGGTGGAAGACGCTTTCGGCTCTGGCATCCTGCTTCGCTCTACCTCCTGCATCCATGCAGTCGTAGCGGCGAAAAGCTCGCGGCTGAAGCCCCTCCCACGAGCGGAAGCTACCACTGCAGCTGCAATTCGCTCTGGAACTCACGCACTTGACCATTGACCGGGTCGACGAAGCGCAAGCCGCGCGCCAGCAGCTTGAGCGGCTTGCCGTAGTCATCCGGCTGATTACGCGACTCCAACAACTGTGGATAGAAATCGTCGCCGACGATGGGCGCACCGAGCCCAGCTAGATGCACGCGCAGTTGATGCTTGCGCCCGGTTACTGGCGACAAGCCGTAACGCCACAGTTCGCCGCGTCGTTCCAGCACCTCGATTCGCGTTTCGCTGTTGGCCTCGCCAGCGACTTCCTGCATACGAAAGAACGGCTCGCCATCAACCATCCGTGAACGGTGCAGGTAGGGAAACTGCAGCTGCGGCAATGCAGGGGCGATGGCCTCGTAACACTTCTCCACCGCGCGCTGGCGAAACAGCGCCTGGTACTGGCCGCGGCTGGCCGGGTTGACCGAGAACAGCACCAGGCCGGCCGTCAGTCGGTCGATGCGGTGGATCGGCACCAGGTCAGGATTGCCGGTGTGCTTGATCAGACGCGCCAGCAGCGTCTGCTCGACGTACTCACCGGCAGGCATCACCGGCAGAAAATGCGGTTTGTCGGCGACCAGCAGGTGCTCGTCCTGCCACAGCACCTGTTCGACGAAAGGAATTGGCGTCTCATTCGGCACTTCACGGAAATAGCGCACCTTGAGACCAGCCCGATAGGGATGCGTGACATCGATGGGCGTGCCCGCCGCATCCAGCACCCGACCGCGCGCCATACGCTGCAGCCAGGTAACGCGGTCGATGGCGGGAAAGTGATCGCACAGGCAATCGAGCACCGTCGTCCAGTCTCCCTGGGGCAAATGAAGCGTGCTGGGGCGCATGGCGGGGCTGGGCATTGCAGAAGGTGCTCGACGGCTTATGGACGGGCGAATTAGGCCGTACTCGCGCGGCTCAGTCAAAGCAAACGGCTTGAGCCGAGGTCGCGCTGTGGCTATGGTGGCCGCTCGTATCTGGAGAGACCCATGTCCATCACCCGCTCCCTGCTTACCAGCGTCGCCCTCCTCCCGCTTCTGGCCGCCTGCCAGGTCTACACCGGCAAACCGGAAGGCCCACCTCCGGCTACCCGACTGCAGGGTCAAGTCCAGGTTGAAAATGGTCAACTGGTCCTCACCCCCTGCCAGGAACAGCGCCGCTTCGTGCTGATCGATGGCGGCAGCACAGGCATCGAGCGCGAAGTCATGCAGCTCGGTAGCGATGGCCAGGCCAGCCTGTTCGCCGATCTGGCCGGTCGCCTGGGCGGCAGCCAGGGCAAAGGCAACGACGGTCGCTTCGAGGTCAGCCAGATCTATCGCCTGCAAGGTGAGGGGCATGGCTGCGACGACCTCAACTTCAAACGCCTGGCCCTGCGCGCCAGCGGCAACGAGCCGTTCTGGCAACTGGAAGTCGGCAGCAAGGGCCTGGTACTCAATCGTCCCGAGCAGGAACCACTGGCCCTGCCCTACCTGGAAGAGCAACTACCGGATGGCCGCCTGAATTTCAGCAGCGAAGCCAACGGCCAGCGTCTGGATCTGTGGGTGGCGCCGCAGCGCTGCGTCGACAGCATGAGCGGCACGGTCAATCACCTCAGCGCCGAACTGCGCCTCGACGGCCAGGTACTGCGCGGCTGCGCCCATTTCGGCGCCATGCGTAACTGATAAGGCCTGAGCGAGCGTACGGGCCTCTGGGGCAGCGATCCTGTACAATCGTTGCCCTTTTCCACCTTGCCGGATCACCACCGGCCAACCAGGACACTGCCCATGCTTCGCCTGACCGAACTGAAACTGCCCCTCGACCATCCCGAGGACGCGCTGCGCCCGGCCATCGCCCAGCGCTTGGGCATCGCCGATAGCGAGCTGCTGGCTTTCAGCGTGTTCAAGCGCAGCTACGATGCGCGCAAGAAGTTCGGCGACATGCCGTTCATCTACACCCTCGACTGTGAGGTGAAAGATGAGGCGGCGTTGCTCGCTCGCCTGAGCGATGACAAGCATGTAGGCCCGGCACCGGACATCGCCTACAAGCCGGTCGGCAAGGCCGAAACGCCGTTGGACGAACGCCCGATCGTGGTCGGTTTCGGCCCCTGCGGCATCTTCGCTGCGCTGATCCTGGCCCAGGCCGGCTTGCGCCCCATCGTACTGGAGCGCGGCAAGGAAGTACGCCAACGCACCAAGGACACCTGGGGCCTGTGGCGCAAGAACGTGCTCGACCCGACCTCCAACGTGCAGTTCGGCGAAGGCGGCGCGGGCACCTTCTCCGACGGCAAGCTGTATAGCCAGATCAAGGACCCTCACCACCACGGGCGCAAGGTACTGCAGGAGTTCGTCAAGGCCGGCGCACCGGACGAGATCCTCTACGTCAGCAAGCCGCATATCGGCACCTTCCGCCTGACCGGCGTGGTCGCCACCATGCGCGAGGAGATCAAGGCCCTCGGCGGCGAAGTGCGCTTTCAGCAGCGCGTCAGCGATCTGCTGATCGAAGACGGCCAACTCACCGGCGTGGTGCTGGAGAGCGGCGAGCAGTTGCTCAGCCGCCATGTGGTGCTGGCCCTCGGCCATAGCTCGCGCGACACCTTCCGCATGCTGCATGCCCATGGCGTGTACCTGGAGGCCAAGCCCTTCTCGGTCGGTTTCCGTATCGAACACCCGCAGTCGCTGATCGACCGCGCGCGCTTAGGCAAGTACGCCGGCCACCCAAAACTCGGCGCTGCCGACTACAAGCTCGTGCATCACGCCAGCAACGGCCGCTCGGTCTACAGCTTCTGCATGTGCCCAGGCGGCACCGTGGTCGCCGCCACCTCCGAGCCTGAGCGCGTGGTCACCAACGGCATGAGCCAGTATTCGCGCAACGAGCGCAACGCCAACGCCGGCATCGTCGTCGGCATCACTCCCGAGCAGGACTATCCGGATGGCCCGCTGGCCGGTGTGGAACTGCAGGAACGCCTGGAATCGCACGCCTACGTGCTCGGCGGGCGCAACTACGAGGCGCCCGGACAACTGGTCGGCGACTTCATAAAAGGCAAGCCATCCACCGCCCTCGGCGAAGTGCAACCCTCCTACAAGCCGGGCGTGAAACTGGGCGATCTGGCGCCGTCGCTACCAGACTTCGCCATCGAAGCCATCCGCGAGGCGCTGCCGGCCTTCGGCAAGCAGATCAAGGGCTTCGACCTGGCTGATGCGGTGCTCACCGGCATCGAGACACGCACCTCCTCGCCGGTGCGCATCACCCGTGGCGATGACCTGCAGAGCCTGAATCTCAAGGGGTTGTATCCGGCCGGTGAAGGTGCCGGCTACGCTGGCGGCATTCTTTCGGCTGGCGTCGACGGCATTCGCGTGGCCGAGGCCGTGGCCAAAGACATGCTTGGGTTGAATCGCTAAGCCCCTTCGTCTCACACACCCCGTAGGGTGGGTTAGCGGCGCCAAACCTGCGAATGTCTGATCACCGCCATCGTAGTGCGCCGCGTAACCCACCAGGCGATTGTCCTGCGCTGCGCCCATGGTGGGTTACGGCGCAACGGACTTTGCGGGCTCATCAAGATAGGTGACAGACGCCTAACCCACCCTACGGATCTCGGGCAGCCTAGTAGGGTGGGTTAGCGGCGCCAAGCCTGCGAATGTCCGATCACCGCCATCGTAGTGCGCCGCGTAACCCACCAGGCGATTGTCCTGCGCTGCGCCCATGGTGGGTTACGGCGCAACGGACTTTGCGGGCTCATCAAGATAGGTGACAGGCGCCTAACCCACCCTACGGATATCCGTCAGTCGTGATAGCGCCCAGCCGCAGAAGCATCAAAGATCCTCGCGGCGCTGGCAACAAAGGGTCGAACGCCGCGAACCATTCGGTCGACGCGCCGGGTCGGCATAGGTCAGCAGCTCACTGAAACCGGCCTTGCGCATCATCCCCGCCGATGCCGCGTTCTCTTCGTGACGATCGATATAGATATCGCTGACGTCCAGCCGCCACAGCTCGGTGACGCCCTCGCGCAGAAGACGCGCGCCCAATCCTCGGCCGACGCAATCGCGATGCACCACCGCTTCGCAGATGTAGCCATGCACCTGCCCGCCACGCGTGGCAGGTTGATGAGCGGCGAAATCCTGGGTCAGGCGATAACTGACGAACCCCAGCAGTTGCCCCTGCTCCTCGGCCAGCACGGCCAAGGTCGTATTTGCCGCAATACCCTGCAGGTGCTGACGAACCTCGGCTTCGGGCAGATGATTCCAGGGGTTGGGCCCATGCTCGAGAATCAGCGCGCAGAGCGCCTCGATATCCTCGACACAGGCCTGACGAATGACCAGCTCGCTCATCTCCTGACTCCCCTGACGCAGTACGCCGTCTGATTCAAGAGCGCAGTCTAGAGCGGGCAATTACCTGGCGACAGCTACAGCCAGGCGCGAGAAATGCCTGACAGTGGATCAGTGATCGTCGTCCCAGGGCTGGCCACGGGTGCGCTCGGTCAACTCGACCTTCTGCTGCATCGCGGCCTTGGACAGGATATGTGCACTGACCGGTGCAGTGAGGAACAGAAACAGGGTAATCAGCAGTTCGTGCAGGCTGAGGTTGCCGGTGTGGTGCGCGAAGAACAGCATCGACGCGATCAGCGTAGCGCCGACGCCCAACGTCGTGGCCTTGGTCGGCCCGTGCAGGCGCGTGAAGAAATCCGGTAGCCGATACAGCCCGATGGCACCCACCAGGGCGAACAGGCTGCCCAGGATCAGGCAGGCGCAAATCAACAGTTCCAGCCAGAATGGCATGGTCATTCCCTCTTAATCGATGATGTCGCCGTGCAGCAGGTGTTTACCCACTGCGACCGTGCCGACGAAGCCCATCACCGCTATCAGCAGCGCGGCCTCGAAGAACAGATCCGATGCCAGCCAGATGCCGAACAGCACGATCAGCGCCAAGGCGTTGATGTACAGGGTATCCAGGGCCAGTACGCGATCCACCACGCTCGGCCCTTCGACCAGACGCGCGACATTGAGGAGCATGGCCAGTGTGAGGATGCCCATGCACAGAAAGACTACGTTCTCGAGCATTCGAAAATCTCCAGCAGCGGCTTTTCGTAGCGACTCTTGACCTCGGCGATCAGCTCGTCGCGATCCGGCACGTTGAGCCCGTGCAGCAGCAGTGTCTTGTGGTCGGAGCTGAGGCCGGCAGAAACCGTGCCGGGGGTCAGCGAAATGATGCAGGCCAGGGCCGACAGCACGAACTCATCCTCGATCTCGACCGGTACCTCGACGAATGCCGGCTCGAGGCGCGATTTCGGCCCCAATACCAGTTTCACCACCTGTAGATTGGCAACCACGATGTCGTAGAACACCTTGCCGATAAACAGCAGCAACCCCAGGGGCTTGCGTACTTTCGGCACGGTCAGCAGGAAATCGCCGCACAGGTGCACGATCGACCAGCCCAGAAACAGCCCGAGCAGGATATGCCCCAGGTTGAGGGTGTTGACCAATAGCAGCCAGAGCACCGTCAATAGCAACATCATCCGCGGATGGGGGAAGAAACGCCTCATGCCGCACCTCCGGCGATGATCGACAGATAGGGTTGCAGATCGAGCAACTGCGCCGCAGCCGCCTCCAGATACGCCATTATCGGAGCAGCGGCGATCATCAGCAGCGGGCTGGCCAGCAACAGGCCAAGCGCTGCCAGGAGGCTCACCCGGTCAGCCGGTTGGGCTGTCGAGGGCTGGCCATCCGTTTGCTGGCCCAACCAGAACAGACTGGTACCAGCGCGGCTCAGCGCCACCAGCGTCAGCAGCCCGCCGATCAGCACCACCGGCCACAGGCTCCAGGCTTGCCAGCCAGGCTCCGCGGCGCGCAGCAGCAGCATCTTGCCGAGGAACCCGGAGAACGGCGGCAACCCGGCCACGGAAATCGACGCGAAGAAGAACATGCAGCCCAGCACCAGCGGCTGGCGCAGCACGCGCTCCTGCTGCAGGTCGCCGCCGGCGCTGTCACGCTGGGCGACCACCAGGCCGGCCAGCAGGAACAACGCCGCGCTGATCAGCGTGCTGTGCAGCATGTAGTAGAGCGCCGCGCTCAGCGCCGCCGGGCTGCCCATAGCGAAACCGGCCATCAGCGTACCCACCGAGACCACCACCAGATAGGCCAGCAACGCCTGCAACTGTCGCGCTCCCAGAGCGCCAATCACACCGAAGGCAATGGTCGGCAGGGCCAGCCACCAGAGCAGTTCATGGCCAAGATTGGCCAGCGGCCCGGCCTCTTCGCCGAACACCAGAGTGAACACGCGAACGACGGCGTAGAAGCCCACCTTGGTCATGATGGCGAACAACGCTGCCACCGAAGCGGGCGCTGCGGCATAGGCGCGCGGCAGCCAGAAACACAGCGGCAGCACGGCGGCCTTGAGACCGAAAACGATCAGTAGCAGGTAGGCAGCCGCCTTGATCAGCGGTGCGTCGGCAACGTCGGCGCTGGCCACCCGCGCAGCCAGGTCCGGCATGTTCAGGGTGCCGGTCAGGCCATACAGCAGGCTGACGCCGATCAGGAAAAACGACGAGCCAAGCAGGTTGAGCACCACGTAATGCACGCCTGCCTTGACCTGATTGGCACGGTTGCCATGCAGCAGCAGTGCATACGACGAGATCAGCAGGATCTCGAAGAACACGAACAGGTTGAACAGGTCGGCGGTGAGGAATGCACCGTTGATGCCGAGCAACTGAAACTGGAACAGCGCATGGAAGTTCGGCCCACGTTCATCGTCACCACGGCAGGCGTAGATCAGGGCGAAGCCGGCAAGCACGGAAGTCAGCAGCAGCAGCGCAGCGTTGAAGCGGTCGAGCAGCAGCATGATGCCGAACGGCGCAACCCAGTTACCCAGCGCATAGACCTGCAACTGCCCCTCACCGGCCAACAGCACCAGATACAGACACACCGGCAGCAGCGCCAGGCAGCCGAGCAGGGAAATGCCCCGCTTCACGTCACGCGACCAGCCGTGACCGACCAGCAACAACGCGCCGATGAACAGCGGCAACAGAATGGGGAGGATGATGGCGTGACTCATGCGCGCGGCTCCTCGCCATCGACGTGATCGGTTTTCAGTTCGCCCATGCCACGCAGGGCCAACACCACGACGAACGCGGTCATGGCGAAGCCAATGACGATGGCGGTGAGCACCAGCGCCTGCGGCAGTGGGTCACCGTACTCGGCGCTCTTGCCGATCACCGCCGGCACACCCGTGCCGAGACGGCCGGTGGAGAAGATGAACAGATTCACCGCATAAGAGATCAGGGTCAGCCCCATCACTACCGGGAAGATGCGCGCCCGCAGCAGCAGGTAGACGCCGCTGGCAGTCAGCACCCCGAGGGTGATTGCGAATACTGCCTCCATATCAGATGACCTCCTTGCACGACTCGTCCTGACTGACATGGCCGATATTGGAAAGAATCAGCAGGGTGGCGCCGACAACGGCCAGATACACCCCGAGATCGAAGAGGATCGCAGTAGCAAGTTCGATTTCGCCGATCAGCGGAATATGGAAATGGCCGAACGCCGACGTCAGGAACGGCGAGCCGAAGAGCCAGCTGCCCAGACCCGTCAGTCCGGCGATCAGCACGCCCCAACCGGCCGTGGCGTGATAGCTGAATTTCAGGCGTTCCTGAGTCCAGGTCACACCGTGGGAGATGTACTGCAGAATCAACGCCACCGAGGTGATCAGGCCGGCGATGAAGCCGCCGCCCGGCAGGTTGTGCCCACGCAGGAATATGAACGCCGAAATCAGCAGCGCCATCGGCAGCATGGCCCGCGCCAGGTTGTCGAGGATCATCGGATGCGCATCGGTGGACCACGGACGACCGTTCTTGTCATGGGTCGGATGCGGCAGGTGCAGGCCATGCAGCAGCGCATAGATACCGATACCGGCAATCGCCAGCACGGTGATCTCACCCAGGGTATCGAAACCGCGGAAGTCCACCAGGATCACGTTGACCACGTTGGTACCGCCGCCACCGGAGACGCTGTTCTCGAGAAAGAACGAGGAAATGCTCTGGTAAGGACGGGTCAGCACGGCGTAGGTCAGCATCGCCACCATGGTGCCGCTGCCCAGCGCCAGAACCAGATCACGCAGGCCGCGTAGGCTGCTCGACTCCGCCGGGGTGCGATCGGTCATGAAGTACAGGGTGAGCATCAGCAGGATGATGGTCACCACCTCCACCGACAACTGGGTCAGCGCCAGATCCGGGGCGGAGAAACGGGCGAAGGCCAGCGCCACCATCAGACCAGCGGCGCTGAGGATCATCAACGCCACCAGGCGGCGGCGGTGGAAAACCACGGTGAGCACCGCAGTCAGCATCAGAATCAACATACCGATGGTTGTCAGCGGATCGATCGGCGTCATCGCCACGCTACCAGTCAACTGCTCCAGCGGCGACAGCGCAATGATCACCAGGGTCAGGGCACTGCCCAGCATCCAGGCCAGGTAACGCTGCTGCGAGCCACTTTCCAGCAGCGCGGTAATGCGCACGGCCAAGCGCGTCGAGTAACGCACCACCTGGTCGAAGGCATCCTTGGCATCCAGGTTGGGCAAACCTTCATACCAGCGGAACAGCGGCTTGCGACAGGCATAGACGATGATCCCGCCGAACAGCGCAACGAAACTCATCAGGAGCGGCAGGTTGAAACCGTGCCAGATGGCCAGGCTGTACTCAGGCAGCTCGCCACCCAGGGTCGAAGCGGCGGCGGCGGCCAACAATGGCGCTACCGTGTAGGCTGGCACGATGCCGACCAGCAGGCAGAGGAACACCAGCACCTCGACCGGCACCTTCATGTAGCGCGGCGGCTCGTGCGGCGGATATTTGGGCAGGTCGATCGGCTCTCCATTGAAGAACACGTCGTGAATGAAACGCAGCGAATAGGCCACCGAGAACACCCCGGCCAGGGTCGCGGCAGCCGGAATCACCCAGTTGAAACCGCCCAGCAGGTGCTGGTGCAAGGTTTCGGTGAAGAACATCTCCTTGCTCAAAAAGCCATTGAGCAGCGGTACGCCAGCCATGGCCGAAGCCGCCACCATCGCCAGCACCGCCGTATGCGGCATGTACTTCCACAAGCCGTTTATTCGCCGCATGTCGCGGCTACCGGTTTCGTGGTCGATGATGCCGGCAGCCATGAACAGCGAAGCCTTGAAGGTCGCGTGGTTGATGATGTGGAACACCGCCGCCACAGCCGCTAGCTGGGTATCCAGGCCGAACAGCAGGGTGATCAGGCCCAGGTGGCTGATGGTCGAATACGCCAGCAGGCCCTTCAGGTCATGCTGGAATAGCGCCATGCCCGCGCCCACCAGCAAGGTGGCCAGGCCGGTCAGGCTGACGATGTAGAACCACCACTCGGAACCGGCCAGCGCTGGGTACAGACGCGCCAGCAGGAAGACCCCGGCCTTGACCATGGTCGCCGAGTGCAGATACGCCGATACCGGTGTCGGCGCCGCCATCGCGTGCGGCAGCCAGAAATGGAAAGGGAATTGCGCCGACTTGGTGAACACGCCCAGCAGCACCAGCACCAGCGCCAGCGGATACAGCTCGTGCGCGCGAATCGCGTAGCCGGCGGCCAGCACTTGAGACAGTTCGAAGCTACCGGCGATGTGGCCGATCAGCAGGATACCGGCGAGCAACGCCAGACCACCGCCACCGGTGATTGCCAGCGCCATGCGCGCGCCCTTGCGGGCATCGGAGCGCGAACCCCAGAAGCCGATCAGCAGGAACGACGACAGGCTGGTCAGCTCCCAGAACATCAGCATCAGCAGCAGGTTTTCCGACAGCACCACACCGAGCATGGCGCCCATGAACAGCAGCAGGAAGGCGAAGAAACGCCCCATGGGCTCGGTCTTGGCCAGGTAATAGCGCGCGTAGAGGATGACCAGCAGGCCGATGCCGAGAATCAGCAGGGCAAACAGAAAGCCCAGACCATCGAGGCGCAGACTGAGATTCAGCCCCAGGTGCGGCAACCACTCCAGTTTGACCCGCAGCACCTCGCCTGCGAACACCGCAGGCTGGTAGCTGAACAGCAGCACCAGCGCCACGATGGGCGCTATAGCCGCAGCCGCGGCACAGGCCGAGCGTCCAAGCCGATCGGCGAGCACCGGCAGAAACAACCCAAGAAATGGCAAGGCGACAATCAGCGCAAGCGCCATCGGAAAAACCCCTTAAGCAGGCACGTCAGGTCAACTGACCCAACGACGAGAATTGGAGTCGCAACTCCCTGACGGTGATAGTTCATGCACCACAACGGTTCAGCTAAGTTGTTGTCGGCACAAGCATAACGGCCGATTATCCATAACTATCAAGACAACGTCATGCATTGAATTATCGTTAAACACACTTGGTAACATGCAGGCGGCTGGAAGTGCTGCTGACAGCCGACCACCACTATAGCGAGGCCACAAAAAATTGCCGGGAGCGCTTCTTTTGCGCAAGCCCGACGAGTTGTCGCCCGGGATGACAGGCAACAAAAAGCCGGAGCAACCAAAGCTGCTCCGGCTGGTTTGTAACGATCAGTGGGTAACGCGACTGGTACCGTTGACCGTCATGATGCGCACGCGCTCGCCGACGCGGAACACCTGGTTCGGCTCGACTTCCTGGACGTAGGCACGCATGGTGCCGTCGTCCTCACGCACGGTGATCTCAACACCCTGAGTCCGGGTCAGGCCTTCTTCAGCAGCGGCGCCCAACAGACCACCGGCAACGGCACCGACCACAGCCAGGACCGCACTGCCGCGCCCACCACCGAGGCCACTGCCACCGATGCCACCAACCACAGCACCGGCACCCGCACCGATTGGTGTCTTGGTCCCTTCGATCTTCACCGGACGCAGCGATTCGATGGTGCCCATGCGTACTGTTTGCACCGCTCGGGCCTCATCGCGGCTGTAGGTATCGCCGGTCAGGCTGGACTGACAGCCCCCGAGGGCCAGCATCGCGGCCAGCGAGGTAATGAGCAGAGTGGGTTTACGCATAGCAATTCCTCCAGAGGTATCTCAACCCATTAGACGCCGGGCGAGCGTAACTGTCACGGCGGAGCCTGAACAATAGTAATTTCAGACAGACCAAGTTCAGCCAGGTTCGCCCTATCAGGAGCGAGCAAGGCGCCAGAGCCGGGCGATATCCGCGGTACGCGCCTGCAACTCAGCCGCCGCACCGGCCATCGCCTGCTCCAGGGACAACGGGCCCGGCGCCAGGCTGAATGCAGCTTCGATACCCGCCTCGTACAGCGCTTGATAGTTGTCGCCCAGGCTACCGGACAAGGCGATGACCGGCACCCCGGCCGCACGCGCCACGCGCGCTACGCCGACCGGTGTCTTGCCGTGCAGGGTCTGGGCATCCATGCGCCCTTCCCCGGTAATCACCAGATCCGCGTTCTCCACTGCGGCGGCGAGGCCGGACAATTCGGCCACCAGCGCGATACCGGGGCGGAAACTGGCTTTGAGGAAGGCACGAGCAGCGAAACCGAGACCACCCGCCGCGCCCACACCGGGAAACTCGGCATGATCCTCGCCCAGCGTCGCCGCTGCGATACGGGCAAAGCGGCCGAGTGCCGTATCCAGCTCCGCGACATGCTCAGGCGTCGCGCCCTTCTGCGGACCGAACACCGCAGATGCGCCGCGTGGCCCGCACAAGGGATTGTCGACATCGGCGGCGACCTCGATCTGCACCTTGAGCAAACGTGCGTCGAGCCCGCTCAGATCAAGCTGGTCGAGACCGGCCAAAGCCGCACCGCCCGGCGCCAGCTCCCGCCCCTGGGCATCGAGAAAACGCATCCCCAGCGCCTGTAACAGGCCAACACCGGCGTCATTGGTAGCACTGCCGCCCAGCCCCAGGATGATTCGCGTAGCACCGGCATCCAGCGCCTCACGGATCAGCTCGCCAGTGCCGAAGCTGCTGGCCAGACGAGCATCGCGCTGTTCACGCGGCACCCAGTGCAGGCCGCTGGCAGCCGCCATCTCGATGACCGCCGTGCCCTGCCCCAGCCAGCCCCAATGTGCCTTGACCGGCTCACCCATTGGGCCACGTACCTCACGCTCACGGCGCTCACCACCGACGGCAGCCAGCAACGCATCGACCGTACCCTCGCCGCCATCGGCCATGGGCCGCAGCAAACACTCGGCCTCGGGAAAAACCTGCTGCCAACCGCGGGCGATGGCAGCGGCCACGTCGGGCGCGCTAAGGCTCTCCTTGAAGGAATCAGGAGCAATGACGATTTTCATGGTAGGTACCTCGAAAGGAGGCAGGCGACCATAGCCGCCTGCCGGTAAAGCAGGATTACAGCAAAACCAGGCTCAGCAGCCAGACAGCGGCCATACCGGCAATACCCTGGATCAGGGTCGCCATGGTCTGGGCACGGTAAGCGGTCGCCACTTTCATGCGGCTGAACTGGGTCACGACCCAGAAGAAGCTGTCGTTGGCGTGAGAAACGGTCATCGCACCCGCACCAATGGCCATCACGGTCAACACGCGGCCCATCTCGCTGTCGAGCCCCAGATTGCCCAGCAGCGGCGCAACCATCGCCGAGGTGGTAACCAGGGCAACAGTAGAAGAACCCTGCGCACTCTTCAGCGCAGCAGCCACCAGGAACGGCATGAACAGGCCGATACCCAGCGCCGACAGGGTGTCGCCCAGATAACCGGTCAGCGCGGTAGCCTTGAGAATGGCACCAAAGGCGCCACCGGCACCGGTGATCAACAGAATCGGCGCCGCCTCTTTCAGGCCGTGAGCCACATGATCATGGAACTGCTGACGCTTGCCTTCGCCCTTGAGCAGCGAGCAAGCCAGCACCAGGCCTACCAGCAGCGCGGCAACCGGCTGACCGAGGAAGCTGAGCACGTCGAAGAAAGCGCCAGTACCGAAGGGCTTGCTCGGGAAAGCAGCGACCGAGCCCAGGCAGATCAGGATGATCGGCACGAAGATTGGCGCGAACGCCTGCCAGGCGCTGGGCAGCTTGCCATAGCGGGCACGCAGTGCATCGAAATCGACGCTATCGGCGAGCAGTTCGCTCGGCGCTTCTTCCAGCAATTCGTGGTCGTTCTGCTTGAGGAACCGGTTGGCCCACAGCATACCGGCAACGGCGGTGACCGCTGCGACCAGCAGACCGACCAGGATCACCAGGCCCAGGGAGGTTTCCAGGCCCAGGTTGCCAGCCGCAGCGATCGGACCGGGGGTTGGCGGCACGAAGGTGTGAGTGGCGTACAGACCGGTCGCCAGAGCCACGCTCATGGCCACCACGGACACCTTCATGCGCGCGGCCAGGGCATTCTTCAGCGAGTTGAGAATGACGTAGCCGGAGTCGCAGAACACCGGAATCGATACCAGATAGCCGATGATCGACATGGTCAGGGTGGGGAAACGCTGGCCCAGCAGACGAATCACCGTCTCGGCCATGGTGATGGCGGCACCGCTACGTTCGAGGATCACGCCGATGATGGTGCCGAGAACGATGACGATACCGATATAACCGAGAATGCCGCCAAAGCCGGCCGTCATGGTCTTGATGATTTCGCCGCCGGGCAGCTGGTAGGCGAAGCCGGCGATCAGTGCAGCGGCCAGCAACGCCAGGAAAGGGTGCAATTTCAAACGGGTAGTGGACAGCACGATGAACGCGATCAGTGCCACCAGAATCAGGACCAGGCCCATGACCAGTCTCCTCATTGTTGTTATGGCGGGCGCAGGGCCCGGATGGGAATGCCGAGAGGCGCCACATTGTGGCTCAGCCACCCCCAGCCTCGCCCTGTGCGCTGGCACTAAAACAGCCGAAGCCACGTGCAAGAGGCTGTGCAATCGCACAAAGCCATCTGCCCGCCTTTTACCAGCAGGAGCGGATTACCGAGCGTTCAACTGATCCTTCGCGGCGGGTTCCAGCAAGCCCAGCCCCAAGGATAGCTGCAGGCGTTGGTCCAGCCGATTGAGGTCCAGGCCACTGAGTTCGGCGATGCGCTCCAGGCGATAACGCAACGTATTGCGATGAATGCCCAACTCCTGCGCACAGGTTTGCACCTGGCCGTCATGCGCGCACCAGGCTTCCAGCGTCGCCCTCAGCGTGCCCTGTGGATCCTGCGTCAGCACCTGACGCAACGGGGCCAGCCAGCCCTGCAGCAACCAACTGTGGCGCTGGGCATAGAGCAGCGTCGGCAGGCGCAATTCGTCCAGACGCAGCAGACGACGACCAGGAAAACGCGCCTGACCATAGGCCTGAAGATCGCGCAGGACCAGGCTGGCCTGGCGCAGCTCGGTCAGATCATGCAGCGGATCGCTGAGCGCCAGCGAGCTCACGCCCCACTCGCGCTCGTCAGCCTGCTGCAGCCAGGCGCGATCATCGCGCGTGGTGCTGTAAGGCCGACACCAGAGCAGCTCATGACGCCCGAGCGGCGCTACCAGATGTTCACTCTTGCCCCCCAGTGCGGCGAGCAGACGCGCCTGACGCGGCAGCGGATCGCCCTCTCCATCGAGTTGCAGCAGGCACATCTGTCGCGGCCAGGTCAGTTGCAGGCCCAGGCGTTCAGCATCGACCTCGAGACTGGACAGGCGCAGCATGGGGTCGAGCAGCTGTCGCAACCAGGCCTCCTGCTGATGCCGCTGCCAATGCCGCTCGGCCTGCAACACGCGATGCTCGACCAGCATCTCCGCCGCCATACGCACCAGCTCGGCATAGGGCCGCACGATTTCAGGATCACCGGTAATACCCAGCACACCGATCAGACGCTCAGCATGCAACAACGGCAGGTTGACACCGGGCTTGACGCCACGCAGGCACGCCGCCGCCTGCGTATCGATCTCCACCACACGGCGGTTGGCCAGCACCAGCTGTGCACCTTCATGACGGGTGTGCAGGCGGCTGGGGTCGCCGCTGCCGATGATCATGCCCTGGGCATCCATCACGTTGATATTGTGCGGCAGGATGGCCATGGCGCGGTCGACGATATGCTGCGCCAGGGTGGAGTCGAGTTCGAGCATGAGAAACGGCCTCGCGAATGAGGCCGCTATTGTAGGCGTGTCAGCGGCGCCTCACGAAGTATCCCTCGCAGCGCCGGCGAAACCTTCAGGTAGCCAGGGAAGCGCTGAAAACCGTCATTCTCGCGCAGGCGGGACAGCCGCTCTATCGCTGAACAGCGCTTGCGCTGGCCCGCAGGGGAATAATCCAGAACCTGCGAATCACCTGGGCTCCCGCCTTCGCGGGAGTGACGATAAATGGCTTTTCAGAACATCCCTAGGATTTACTCCGCAGCAGGCGCTACGGCGCTATCGGCGGCCTTGTCGTCCGCTGGTGCTTTCGCCTTGGCCTGATTGCGCCGAGCCTCGGCACGGTGCCGTCTGGCCTGCTGCTTGGCATGCAGCGCTTGCGCCGCAGTCACCACGCCAACGGGCTGGCCTTGCAGATCCAGACGCGGTGCATTTTCCGTCATGGCAGCCCAGTAGCGACCGCCGCGGCACCAGGCGGCAATACCCGCCTTGAGCTGCTCACTGGTGATGCCGAGCAACTGCAGATGCTGCTCGGCGTCCTTGAGAATGCCCTCTTTCAACGGCACCTTGGGCGCCGGATTGACCGGGAAGGCCAAGGGGAAGTGCTTCTGCAACCGCCAGATCGCCTCGACGGTAGGATCCTGCTCGCGCGGCTTGGCTTTGGGCAGTTGCTTGCGCTTTTGCGGCTTCGCGCTTTCAGTCTTTACCTGCTGTACCTGCTGCTTCTCGGCGCGCAGGCGGTCACGTAGCTCGGCTAATTGTTCAAAACCCATCGTTCGGTTCGCAGCGTCCTGGTTGGTTCGTCGCGCAAGGGTATCTTATGTGCTCGTTTCGTACAGCCTTATTGGCGAATGGCGTGCTCAGCGGTAGGTGGTGGGCAGGCGATAAGGGGAGACTTGTGGAGGGCGGCTTCTGGCCAAAAAAACAGTCTATGACCAGAAATCAGGCCCAGCCGCATGAATGATCTCGACAGTAAAAACAGGCGCTCAAAACTACTGTCGCGCCAGCCGTTGGCTCCATGTGCTTGAGGTCATATGTCCCACTAGCCCTTGCTTCGTCCTTATCGACGATATTTTTCGGGGCAGGGTCGATCAAACAGGTTTCTATCCAATAGACAGTCTATGAACGCACCTAACGCGGCTGGTCGGTATTGCCTGTTCGGGTAATAAAGAAACAAGCCTGGGCGCGAGATCGACCAGTCAGCGAGGACCTGAACCAGCCGCCCTTGAGCGAGGAGCTCGCCCACGCTTTCTCTTTCGAAATGGTAGGCAATGCCGAGCCCCTGCAGGGCTGCAGCGATGCCGATGTCAGGATGATTGGTAACAACGGGACCATCTACCGTCATCTCCAGCAGTTGCCCGCGCTCCTGGAACTCCCAGTGATAGGGCCTGCCATCCATCTGCAAGCGCCAGTTGATGCAGGCGTGATCCTGCAACTCGGCAGGTGACTGGGGCGTGCCTCGACGTGCGAGATAATCCGGAGACGCTACGGCGACCATGTTCAGATCTGGGGTGAGGCGAACGGCCACCATGTCTTTCTCAAGCCGGCCACCTACACGGATGCCCGCGTCAAAACGACCGAGCACGATATCGGCCAAGGCGTCGTCGACCACGATATCGAGCAGCACCTCAGGGTGGGCCTGGTGGAATCGTGCCAGCCGAGGTGCGATGAGCGTTCTGGCGGCGATCCCCGGCGTGTTGATGCGCAGCGTGCCGCTTATCTGGCCTGTCGCCTCGCTGGCTTCGGCGACTGCAACAGCCATTTCCTGAAACAAGGGGGCGATACGCTTGTAGAGCAGCTCGCCATTGGCCGATGGTGCGACGCTGCGAGTGGTGCGATTGAGCAGGCGTACGCCAAGGCGCGCTTCGAGCTGCCGGATAGTCTGGCTGAGTGCCGAGGGAGAAAGGCCCAGATGCTCCGCCGCGCGGGCGAAGCTCTGACGCTCGACAACAGCCACGAAGGCCTTTAGCTCGGCAAACTCTGACCCGCGCATTATGCATCGTTCCCTACATAGCCAATGCTGATTCTAGGTGATTCATTTAACTCTGTCCGGCACTCATCCTAGGGTTATCACTGATCCTATGGAGCCGACAGCATGTCCACCTTGACCCTTCCCGAACCTATCGCTGCTTACTTTGCCGCAGAACACAACCCCGAAGCGTTGGCGCATTGCTTCACGGCGCAAGCCGTTATGACCGACTTCGGTCATACCTACACGGGCGTCGAGGCCATCAAGGCCTTCCTGGCCGAGGCATCGGCCAAGTACAGCGCCACCAGCGTGCCCTTTGCCATCGAGCAAGAGGACGAATTCCAGCTTGTGAGCACCAAGGTCACCGGCAACTTCCCTGGCAGCCCGATCATTCTTTCGTACCGCTTCCATCTTGAACGCGGCCTGATCGCATCGTTGGAGATCACAGCATGAACTTCGACCTTCGTCTCGATGGCCTGCGTGCGGTGGTGACCGGCGGCACCATGGGCCTTGGCGCTGCAGTGGTGCAGACCCTGGTGGCGGCTGGCGCCCGAGTGGCGACATCGGCGCGCGACGTGTCGGTACAACCTGTAGATGGCGTCACCTACATCGGTGCCGATCTGACGACGGCGCAAGGCGTGGCGCACCTCGCACAGACCGTTCTGGATAGCTGGGGCGGTGTGGATATCGTGATCAACTCGGTTGGTGGTTCGAGCTCGCCTCCCGGCGGCTTTGCCGCCCTCAGTGATGAGCACTGGCAGGCCGAGCTGAACTTGAACCTGATGCCGGCCGTACGCCTGGACCGCGCCCTGTTGCCGGCCATGCTGGCCCAGGGCTCGGGCGTCATCCTCCATGTGAGCTCGATCCAGCGCATGATGCCGCTGCCAGAGTCCACCACCGCTTACGCCGCCGCCAAGGCAGCGCTCACCACCTACAGCAAGTCCCTGGCACGGGAAGTGACGCCCAAGGGTGTGCGTGTGCTGAGCGTCGCGCCCGGATGGATAGAGACCGAGGCGTCCGTGAGGTTTGCCGAGCGTTTGGCTGAAGAGGCGAGCACCGACTACGAAGGCGGCAGACGAATCGTCATGGAGGCGATAGGTGGCCTCCCGCTGGGTAGGCCTGCCACCCCCCAGGAGGTGGCCGATCTGATCGTCTTCCTTGCCTCGCCGCGGGCCGCGTCGGTCTCCGGCTCCGAGCACCGTATCGACGGCGGCACCATCTCGACGCTCTAACCGCCAGCCGCATAGCTCAACCACAGCGAGCCCTCAAGGCTCGCTGCTTCCCTCTTTCTCTCGGGATGTTGCGACCACAAGCCCCCTAGGGCGCCAACCGCTCACGAATCCAGGCCTCACCCTTGAAGCGGTAGTTGAGGCGGTCGTGCAGGCGGCTTGGCCTGCCCTGCCAGAATTCGATGCGCTCCGGTAGCAGACGGTAGCCGCCCCAGTGCGGGGGGCAGTGCGGGGTCTGGCCCTGGAAGCGTTTTTCGGTTTCCGCCAGCAGGCTTTCCAGCTCGGCGCGGTCGCGGATCACCTTGCTCTGTGGCGAGGCCCAGGCGCCGATACGGCTGCCCATAGGACGCACCTGGTAATAGCCATCGGATTCGGCAGCGCTCACGCGCTCTACGCGGCCTTCGATGCGTACCTGGCGTTCCAGGCTGGGCCAGAAGAAGGTCATGGCGGCGAACGGGCGTGCTGCCAGTTGCCGGCCCTTGGCGCTGTCGTAGTTGCTGAAGAAGGTAAAGCCGCGCTCGTCGAGACCCTTGAGCAGGAGCACCCGGCAGTGCGGGCGGCCCTCTTCGTCGACGGTGGCCAGGGTCATGGCGTTGGGTTCGACCGGCAGTTGCTCGGTCTTGACCGCGTCATCGAACCACTGACGAAACAGGGCAAAGGGTTCCAGCGGGGCCTGGGCTTCGCTCAGGCCGTCGCGGGTGTAGTCGCGGCGCATATCGGCCAGGGTTTGGGTCATGGCAATTCCTCAGGGCAAGGCCAGAAGCCAATCCGTCTGGCTTCTAGTGCTTGCCCGCGCAGGGTGGAAATGCCCGCAAGCTTACTCCGACTTGCTCACTTTTCCTTGATCTGCGGCAGCTACCTTGGGTGCATCCTTGAGCTCCACCTTGGCCGGCTGGCTGTACTTGGCGATCAGGCCCTGCATGGTGTCACGCGAAGTCAGGAGAATCTCCACGCGGCGATTGAGTGCTCGGCCGGCCGCGCTGTCGTTGGCCGCACGGGGTGCGTCGGAGCCCAGGCCCATGACCTGCAGGCGGTTCTGCTTGAGGCCGCTGAGGCGGAAGATGGAGGTCACGGCCCGCGCACGCTGCTGGCTCAGATCGCGGTTCTGGGCGTCGTCACCGCTGCTGTCGGCATGGCCGAGCACGACCACGGCAACGTCTTCGTCGCTTTCCAGCAACTTGGCTACGCGGGTGATGGGGCCGAGGCTGACCGGTAGCAGCATGTGCGGGCGATCCGGATTGAACGAGCCCTGCACCGGGGCGGTGACCACCAGCAGATTTTCGCGGCGCTCGAACTCGAAGTGGCTGCCCTTGACCGCTTCACGCAGTTTCGGCTCGTACTCGTCGAGCCAAGCGCGGGTAACTTGAGGCGGTGGCATCACTGCCGGCTTGGCGACTTCCTTCTTTTCCGAGCCGGCGCAGCCCGCGATCAGCAGGCAGCAGGTAAAGGCAAAAATCTTGTTGGCACGCATGTAGCCCCCGGGGTCACACAAATCTAATGGTCGGATCGTTATGGTTGGTACTGAACGGTTGGCGCAAGTTTAGCCGTTTCAATCAGATACAGTCCGCAATCTGTCGCGCAAGTTTCTGCGCGCGGGGGTCCATCAAGACGAACGGTCCTAGATTGTTGGTGACGAAACCGAATGCCAGGTCGCGCTCGGGGTCGGCAAAGCCACTGGAGCCACCGGCGCCGGGGTGGCCGAAGGCTTTCGCCCCCATACCATAAGTGGCGTTGGCCACATCGGCCTGATCGAGCATGCAGCCAAGACCGAAACGGGTACGGGTCAGCAGGGTCTTGTCGTCACCGACGCTGTGCTCGCGGGTCATTTCGCCCAGTAGTTCGGCATCGAGCAGGCTGCCGTCGAGCAGACCGGCATAAAAGCCCGCCAGGCTGCGCGCGTTGCCGTGACCATTGGCGGCCGGTTGCTGCATGCGCCGCCACTCCGGTTTGTTGGTGCTGGTCATGATCGACGGCGGGTTGGTGAACGAGCGCGTGCTCATGGCGCTGGCGTCACTCATCATCACCTTGAGCAGGCGCTGCGCGGCGGCGTCGCCGAGGTTGCCCTTGCCGCGCGCAATATGGGCGACGCGATCGAACTCGCTGTCAGCCAGGCCGACATGGAAATCCAGCTCCAGTGGCTTGGCGATGCGCGCAGCGATGCTCTCGCCTGGGCCACGGCCTTCCACACGGCGAATCAGCTCACCGATGAGCCAACCATAGGTAATGGGCGCATAGCCATGACCCTCACCCAGCGGCCACCAGGGCTCTTCAGCTGCCAGGGCGGCGGTCATGGTCTGCCAGTCATACAACGCTTCGGCGGGCAGAGCCTGGCGCAACGCCGGCAAGCCGGCCTGATGACAGAGCAGATGACGCACGCTGATGCGCTGTTTGCCGGCTGCGGCGAACTCCGGCCAGTAGCGCGCCACCGGCGCATCCAGGTCGAGCTTGCCCTCGCCCACCAGTTGCAGGGCCACCACAGCAGCGAAGGGCTTGGTGCAGGAGAACAGATTGGCGATGGTGTCGCTGTGCCAGGCCTGCTGGCCGTCCTTGTCCATCACACCGGCCCACAGGTCGACCACGGTTTCCCCGCCGACTTTCACGCACAGGGCCGCGCCCCGCTCCTGCGCATCATCGAACAGTGCGGCGAATGCGTCCCTCACCGCTTCGAAGCGCAAGTCGAAATAGCCCTGAATCTGCACGCTGTTCTCCTGTTTCACTGCTTATCTCAATACTGCCAATGATGGCAGCCGCCTATCATGCAATGTTCTGAAACTTCATAAAATAGCGATCTTCGATTGGTTTTTCCTATGATGAAACAAATGCGGCCTGATATGACCAATACGCCCTGAATAGCGCAGCTACGGTGCGTACGCAGTCGTCAGGCCGCCTTGGATTCGACGCTCGGCACAGGAGAAACGAGTGCTCTACCTACTGTCCCTGATCGCCCTGGCTGCCATCATGGCACCCGGCCTGACGCGCCTTTTGGGTGCTCGCACAGGTTGGCTGCTGATGCTGGCGCCGCTGGCGGCCTTCGTCTGGTTCGTTCAACAGATTCCGCTGATCGCCGGCGGCGGCGCCGTGATGCAAAGCCTGAGCTGGATTCCGGCACTGGGTATCAACCTGAGCCTGCGCCTGGACGGCCTCTCGCTGGTTTTTGCCCTGCTGATCAGCGGCATCGGCAGCCTGATCGTGCTGTACGCCGGCAGTTATCTGTCCAACCACGCCCACCTCGGCCGCTTTCACGCTTACTTGCTGGTGTTCATGTTGGCGATGCTCGGCCTGGTGCTGGCCGACGACCTGGTAGCGATGTTCGTGTTCTGGGAGCTGACCAGTATCGCCTCCTTCCTGCTGATCAGTTTTCAACACGACAAAGCGGTATCGCGCCGTGCGGCGTTGCAGGCGCTGCTGATCACCGGCGGTGGCGGCCTGGCGCTGCTGGCGGGACTGATCCTACTCGGTGGCGCGACGGGCAACTGGCAGTTCTCCGATCTCAGCGCCGAGCAGATCGAAGGCCATGTGCTGCTGCCGGCGATCATTGCCCTGGTGCTGCTGGGCTGCTTCACCAAATCGGCGCAGGTGCCTTTCCATCTGTGGCTGCCCAATGCGATGAACGCACCGACTCCGGTGTCGGCCTATCTGCATTCGGCGACCATGGTAAAAGCCGGTATCTACCTGCTGGCCCGTCTCAACCCGGTGCTCGGCGGCTCCGTCGGTTGGGGCACCCTGCTGATTACCTTCGGCGCAGCCACTGCGGTGCTCGGCGCCTTCCTCGCCTTCCGCCAGACCGACCTCAAGCGCCTGCTGGCGTACACCACGGTGACCGTGCTGGGCCAGCTGACCATGCTGATCGGCACCAACACCAGCTATGGCCTGCAGGCGTTCGTGCTCTATCTGGTGGCGCATTCTCTCTATAAAGGTGCGCTGTTCATGGCAGTCGGCGCCATCGACCACTCCACCGGCACCCGCGAGCTGGCACGCCTGGGCGGTTTGATCCGCTTCATGCCGTTGACTGGCGCGGCAGTAGCCCTGGCGGCATTCTCCAATGCCGGCCTGCCGCCGTTTTTCGGCTTTATCGCCAAGGAGTTCAAGTACACCGGCCTGATCGAGATGGGTCATATCGGCTGGGCGGTAACGCTGGTGATGATCCTTACCAACGCCCTGCTGTTCGCCGCTGCCGGCCTGGTATTCCTACAGACCTTCCTCGGCAAGCGTGGCGACTATCCGCGCACGCCGCACGAAGTCGGCTTGCCGATGTGGCTGGGGCCGATGCTGCTGGCCATCGGCGGTTTCCTCCTCGGCGCCTGGAATGCCTGGCCGGAGACCTGGCTGGTGAACAACGCGGTGCAAGCCGTGGCGCGCGGCCCGGTGGATGTGCATCTGTATCTGTGGGGCGGCATCACCCCAGCGCTTGTAGCCAGCTTGCTGACCGTATCGCTGGGCGTGCTGTTCTACGTGATGCGCGACCGGGTACGGCAGGCGCTTGATCGTGCCAACGCGGCCTGGAACGTCAGTGGCGACCTGCTCTGGGATCGTTTGCTCAAACGCGTTTTCCACTTCGCCGGTCTGCTTGCCGCCCGGTTCCAGCACGGCTCCTTGCGTCAGCATCTGGTGCTACTGGCCCTGGCGGTCGGCGGCCTGCTGGCGGTCGGCTTGTTGCCGGCGCTGCCGCAGCTGCTTCAGGGCAGCTACAGCCCGATCTCGCCGCTGGGCCTGGCCGGCTGCCTGTTGGCACTGGCCGGCGGTGTGGCTGCGGCGTTCCTGCCTGGCCGCCTGACCTTGCTGGCAGCACTGGGCGCCTGCGGCCTGGGCCTGGCGCTGGTGTTCGTCTCAGTCAATGCACCGGACGTGGCGATGACTCAGCTGATGGTGGAAACCCTCAGTCTGATCTTCCTCGCCCTGGTGTTTCGCAAGATGCCCACGGTTCCCACCAGCGGTGCACGCGCGCCGTGGAAGCGACGCCTGCATGCCAGCGTAGCGATCCTCTTTGGCCTCAGCGTGACCGGTGCCCTGCTGCTGGCGGTGAGCCTGCCACTGCCGGGCGAAATCGCCCAGTGGTATCAGGCCAACAGCTTGCCGGGTGGCCACGGGCACAACGTGGTCAACGTGATCCTGGTGGACTTCCGCGCTTTCGATACCCTGGGCGAGATCCTCGTGGTCGCCCTCTCTGCCCTGGCGGCGGCCAGCCTGCTGAGCACCGGCCGGCGCTTCGGTAACGAGCATAGCGGTGAAGATGCCTTCACCTCGCCGCTGCTGCGCCAAGGCCTGCGCCCACTGGCCTGGTTGATGATGGCCGCCTCGCTGCTGGTGCTGTGGCGCGGTCACAACCTGCCCGGCGGCGGTTTCATTGGCGGCTTGGTGGCGGCCTGCGGCCTGATCCTGCTGGTGCTGACCTACGGCCACGGGCAGATTCGCCGGGTGCTGCCGGTGGCGCCTGCGCAACTGATCGGTATCGGCCTGGGTTGTGCTGCGGGTGCCGGCATTCTTGGCCTGATCGCGGGCAGTGCCTTTCTTACCGGTCTCTGGATCTTCCCTGGCGGGCTGCCGCTGGGTACGCCCTTGCTCTTCGATATCGGCGTTTTCCTCACCGTGCTCGGCTCTGCCCTGCACATGATCGACAAGCTGACGGGAGTTCGCCAGTAATGGAATGGCTAGCCGCAATCACTACCGGAGGCCTGGCCGGTCTGGGCCTGTGGATGCTCCTGGATCGCAACCTCAAGCGCGTCGTGCTGGGCGTCGTGGTCCTGGGTAACGCAATCAACCTGGGGGTTCTCACCGCCGGACGCTTCTTCGGCGAACGCCCGGCCTTCGTCGAGGCTGGCAACGCAGCCAGCACGGCCAACCCGTTGCCGCAGGCGCTGGTACTGACCGCCATCGTCATCGGTTTCAGCCTGTTCATCTTCGCCCTGGCGCTGCTCAAGCGCACCCGCGAACTGCATGGCGACAAGACCACCGACTCGGTCAGCTCGATCACCGAGCAACCGGCACCGGACTGGCACGACAGCGAGCATGAACACGACGCCAATGGCGCGGAGGTTCGCCGATGAATCACGCGTTACTCGTTGCGCCGATTCTCATCCCCCTGTGCAGCCTGCTGCTGGCGATCATCCTGCGCCGCCACCTGCAGGCTGTGCGCGTGCTCAGCCTGAGTGGCACCGCACTGCTGCTGGCTGTAGGCCTGGTGCTGGTCTGGCAGGCCGCACAAGGCGTGGTGCTCAGTGGTCAGGTGGGCAACTGGCAGGCGCCGTTCGGCATCAGCCTGGTGATCGATCGCCTGTCGGCGGTAATGATCGCCATCAGTGCCCTGGTCGCGCTGGTCACCCTGCTCTATGGCGTGGCCAAGGACAACGACAGCAAGATCGGTCGCGACTTTCACCTGTTCATTCAGGGTCTGCTGACCGGCATCTGCGGCGCCTTCATCACCGCCGACATCTTCAACCTCTATGTCTGGTTCGAGGTGCTGCTGATCGCCTCCTTCGCCCTGATGGCGCTTGGCGGCGGCAGCCGCCGGCTGGCCGGCAGCATGACCTACGTGGCCCTTAACCTGTTCGCCACGCTGATCTTCCTGCTCTCCGCCGGCCTGGTCTACGGCGCCAGCGGCACGCTGAACATGGGCGAGCTGGCGGTGATCATGCGCAGCGGTGAGGCGCCACCTGGCGTGACGCCGGCGCTGTTGCTGATGCTGCTGTCGTTTGCCATCAAGGCTGCGCTGTTCCCGGTATTCGGCTGGCTGCCGGCCACCTATCACGTCGCCCTGACGGCGGTTTCGGCGATGTTCGCAGGCCTGCTGACCAAGGTCGGCGTATACGCGCTGATTCGCCTGGTGACCCTGCTCTGGCCGGAGCATGGCCTGCCGCATCAACTGCTGCTGTGGGTCGCCTGTGCCACCATGCTGGTGGGCGTGCTGGGTGCGGCGGCGCAGACCGAGGTGCGCCGTATCCTGTCGTTCCACATCGTCAGCCAGGTTGGCTACATGATCCTCGGCCTCGCCCTGGCCACCCCGCTGGCGCTGGCCGGCGCAGTGTTCTACCTGATCCACCATATCGTGGTGAAGGCCAACCTGTTCTTCATCGGTGGCCTGGCGGCGCGCATCTGCGGCTCCGAGCGCCTGGCTGACATGGGCGGGCTGTACAAGCGCATGCCCTGGCTGGCGCTGCTGTTCGCTATTCCAGCGCTGTCGCTGGCAGGCATTCCGCCGCTGTCCGGTTTCTGGGCCAAGTTCCTGCTGGTCAAGGCCAGCCTGGATGCCGCTGCGTGGTGGGCGGCGGGCATCGCCCTGCTGACCGGCGTGTTCACCCTGCTATCGATGAACAAGATCTGGAACGAAGCATTTCTCAAGCCCCATCCGGGAGGTGAAGAAGCGCTGCAAACGGTTACCGGCATACGCGCGGCGTGGCTGGGCATGAGTGCCCTGGCGCTGCTGACCGTGTTGATCGGCCTGGGCGCCGGTCCGCTGATCGACTATGCCGTGGCGGCGGCCGCGCAGCTCGCCGACCCGCAAGCCTATCTGCAACCCTTCACCGGCGCAGGAGGTATCTGATGCTGTTTGTCATCCATTTGCTGGCCAGCGCTGGCCTGGCATGGAGCCTCGGCGCTGGCCATCTGGGCGGCGGCCTGCTGGCCTTCGCCCTGTTGTACCTGATCGCCCGCCTGCTGGGGTTGGCCGTCCAACGCCTTGGTCGTTACGCACGCAGCCTGGAACATGGTGTCAGTTTCTGCCTGTGGTTCATCGCCCAGGTATTTCTCGCGACCTACCACGTCGCCATTCTGGTGCTGGCGCGCCGGGTCGACGTGGAACCAGCAGTGCTTGCCTACCCGGTGACCCGCCGCGAAGTCGACAAGGTCACCCTGCTCGGCACCCTGCTGACCCTTACCCCCGGCACCCTGGCCCTGGATTATGACGAGGAGCAAGGCCTGCTCTATATCCACGCCCTCGATGCACGTCGCCGTGAGGACGTGACCGAAACCCTCATCGAGCTGGAACGCCGTCTGTTGGCCTGGCTCGATGCCGGCAAAGCCGAAGGAGTAACGCCATGACCCTGCACCTGGCCGGCGCCGCCTGGGTATTGCCCTTGGCTGCAGCCATGCTCGCACTGAGCGGTTTGATCAGCCTCTATCGCCTGTTGCGCGGCCCGAGCCGCCCGGATCGGGCGGTGGCCATCGACGCCCTCACCCTGCTGGCGGTCGCCGCCATGGCACTGCTGTGTCTGATGCGCGGCGAGGCACTGTTCATCGATGTTGCCGTGCTGCTGGCACTGGTGTCGTTTCTCGGCACGGCGGCTTTTGCCTTCCTGTTCGATGACGCCCACAGCCAGATGCCGGAGAAGAGCGAGGAACGCCCATGAACGAAGTACAAGCCTGGCTGGCCTCGCTGCTGGTACTGAGCGGCGCAGTGATCTCTCTGCTTGGCGCGATTGGAGTGCTGCGCCTGCCCGATAGCTACAGCCGCATGCATGCGGCGAGCAAGGCCGGGGTTCTCGGCGCGGTCCTGTTACTGGGCGCAGTGGCCTTGGCCAGCAGTGGCGAGCTGGCACTGGAGGCCTTTATCGGCCTGCTGATTCTGCTGGCCAGCGCCCCGCTGGCGGCGCACGCCATCGCCCGCGCCGCGCACCGCGCCGGCATTCGGCCGACGCTGGGGCGGTTGGGTGATGAGCTGGAACAGCGCAACAGGGGTGGTGAATAACGTCAGCAGGCCGTTGAAAAACCTAGGCGACGACTGCAGGTGGAGCAGCCGAGGTAGTTTTTCAACAGCCTGTCAGAGGGTGTTTACAAGATAGGCGAACGAAGGCAAGACAAGGCGAAAACGATCGAGAAAGCGGAGTTTACGTGCTGTAAATGAGCATTTCGAGATCGTTTTCAACGCAGTATTGCCAAGTGCAGCCATTTTGTAGACACCCTCTCAGTCGATCTGCCGACGAAACGGCGGCAAGGCATTGAGAATGGCCTTGCCGTAGCGCTGGGTAACCACACGCCGATCCAGCAGGGTGATAGTGCCGCGATCAGCCTCGGTACGCAGCAGGCGACCGCAGGCCTGCACCAGACGCAGCGAGGCGTCCGGCACGGCGATTTCCATGAAGGGATTGCCGCCACGCGCCTCGATCCACTCGGCCAGCGCCGCCTCAACCGGGTCATCCGGCACGGCGAAGGGAATCTTGGCGATCACCACATGCTCGCAGTAGGCGCCAGGAAGGTCGACGCCCTCGGCGAAACTGGCCAGGCCGAACAGCACGCTTTCCTCGCCTGAATCGACACGCGCCTTGTGCTTGTTCAGGGTCTCCTGCTTGGACAGGTTGCCCTGAATGAACACGCGTTTGCGCCAGTCGCGATCCAGGCCGTCGAACACGTCCTGCATCTGCTTGCGCGAGGAGAACAACACCAGCGTCCCGCGACTGCCTGCCACCAGGCCCGGCAGCTCGCGGGTGATAGCCGCCGTATGCGCAGCAGCCTCACGCGGGTCGGCCTTGAGATCCGGCACGCGCAGCAGGCCGGCATCGGCATGATGGAAGGGGCTTGGCACTATCGCCGCGACCGCCGCCTTGGGCAGGCCGGCACGCATGCGATAGCGGTCGAAGGTGCCCAGCGCGGTCAGGGTCGCAGACGTCACCAAGCAGCCATGGGCAACGTTCCACAGGTTGCGGCGCAAGGTCTCGGCGGCGAGGATCGGGCTGGCGTTGACCTCGATATCGAACAGCGCACCGCTCTCGGCCAGGGTCAGCCAGCGCGCCATGGGTGGGCTTTCCTCGGGGTCTTCAGCGGTGAAGGCCAGCCACAATTCCCAGTTGCCCTTGGCGCGCGCCATCAGGCTGCCGAACAGCGGATACCACTCCTCGGCCTGGTGGCTGGCGATGCCCACGGCGCCCTCGCCGTCCATGGCCTCCTTGAGCAGCTCGGTAACGCCGGTGAACAGGTCATTGAGCTTGGAGAAGCCCTTCTTCAGTTCCAGCCCCAACTCGGTCAGATGCTCCGGCACCACGCCGCCGACGAAGCGATGACGCGGGCGCTCGCGTCCTTCCATGTCCTCGCCGGCCTTGAAGTCGGCGATCTGCTCGCAGGCAGCGAACATGAACTGCTGCTGAGTCTTCAGCTCGCGGGCCAGCTCCGGCACCTGTTCAATCAGACGGCCGAGATCGCCCGGCAACGGGTTCTGCGCCAGCAGCTTGGTCAGATTCTTGTCGATCTGCGTAAGCCAGTCGGCAGTCGAGCGCAGGCGGGTAAAGTGGGCGAAGTGGCCGATGGCCTTGTCCGGCAGGTGGTGGCCCTCATCGAACACATAGATGGTTTCGCGTGGGTCGGGCAGTACCGCGCCGCCGCCAAGCGCCAGATCGGCCAGCACCATGTCGTGGTTGGTGACGATCACGTCGACCTTGCCCATGCCCTCGCGCGCCTTGTAGAAGGCGCACTGCTGGAAATTCGGGCAGTGGCGGTTGGTGCACTGGCTGTGGTCGGTGGTCAGTTGCGCCCAGCGCACGTCTTCCAGCTCCTCCGGCCAGCTGTCGCGGTCGCCATCCCATTTATTGCCGGCGAGCTTCTCGATCATCGCGGTGAACAGCTTCTGGCCCTGCTCGTCGACGTCGATGCGAAAGCCTTCTTCCTCGAACAACTGCGCGGTGGCGCTCTGCGCGGCGCCGTCCTGCAGCAGATGGTCGAGCTTGGACAGGCACAGGTAGCGGCCACGCCCCTTGGCCAGGGCGAAGCTGAAATTCAGGCCGCTGTTGCGCAAAAGATCAGGCAGATCCTTGTGCACGATCTGTTCCTGCAGGGCCACGGTGGCGGTGGCGATCACCAGGCGCTTGCCAGCGGCCTTGGCGGTGGGGATGGTGGCCAGGCTGTAGGCCACCGTCTTGCCGGTACCGGTGCCCGCCTCGACCGCCACCACGGCAGGATCACCCAGACGCTTGCCCTCGTCATCGGTCTTGATGGTGCCGAGCACCTTGGCGATCTCGGCGATCATCAAGCGCTGGCCATAGCGCGGCTTGAGCGACTTGGCCTCGAGAAAGCGCGAATAGGCGCCCTGGATCTGGGACTTGAGTTCGGTACTGAGCATGGATTCTGAAACGAAAAAGGCTGGATAAATTTTCAGTATTCGCGGAGCGGTCGCTATCATAGCGCGGCAATCGATCTGGCGCTGACTCGCGTGCCAATCGAATGAACCGACCTGCCAAACGGCCCCTCTGGAGATACCGCATGACACCTTACGCACCACTCTATGCGCTACACCTGTTGGCCGCCGTCGTCTGGGTCGGCGGGATGTTCTTCGCCTGGATGATCCTGCGCCCGGCGGCGGTGGACATACTGGAGCCGCCAGCACGCCTGCGCCTGTGGCTGAGTGTGTTCAAACGCTTCTTCGTCTGGGTCTGGATAGCGGTAGCAGTCCTGCCCCTGACTGGAGTCGGCATGCTGCACATGAGCTACAGCGGTTTCGACGCCGCGCCGCGCTACGTGCATATCATGATGGGGCTGTATCTGGTGATGCTCGCCCTGTTCCTGCGTATTCAGGCGCTGCAGTTGCCGCAGCTGCGGCGCGCCGTGGAGAGCGAGAACTGGCCTGCAGGCGGCGAGGCGCTGGGGCGGATTCGCAAGGTGGTCGGCAGCAACCTGCTGATCGGCCTGGCACTGATGACGCTGGCGGCCATGCGCCCGGTATTCTAACTGGCGCTGCTGCCTTGCGAACCAAGGCAGCAGCAATTATTCAGAACCGAAACACCTGCACGGCACCACTGCGGCCCGCCGCACCTTCGCGCCCAGGCTGGCCAGGTTTGCCATCGGCCGCACCATCTACACCGTAGAGCAGGCAGCCCTTGGCAGCGCCCCCACGGCCGGGGCGCCCCGCCGAACCAGCTGCACCACCCGCGCCGCCATCGAGCAACACCTGCATGCGCTCGACCTCGACATGGTGAGGTACCTCCAGCACTACGCTGCCGCCTGCAGCACCTTCATGCCCATCGGTGCCGTCCTGACCATCGTGGCCAGCACTGGCCTGACCCCAGGTGCAACCACCCGGCTGCCCATGCGCACCATCGAGCCCGGCATAACCCGGTCTGCCCTGACCACCGCGCACATCGAGGGTCAAGGATTCGAATGTCAGCTTGTGCAGCTTGAGCTTGATCTCCCGCCCAGGCGTGGCTGGCCGGGTGTAAGTGCCAGCGGCACCTTTGGCGCTGATCCAGGCGCCCGGGCCGATATCGGCGTCCTCTACCACCAGTCGCAGTGGCTGATCGCTGGGCGCAACGCCAATACGCGCGTCGCGGCCCATCAGCAGCTCACCGATATGCAACTCGGTCACCGTTGCCGGAATCATCAGGGTCGCCTGATCCGCCACTTCCAGCCGTTCGAGCTGCAGGCTGCTACTGGCGACCGGCAAACGCATCAGCGTATTGGACGGCACCGTGACCTGCATAGCGGCCAACGACGGACCTGCGAACAGACAGAGCAACAGGGCGAGACTACGCATGAGCCGCCTCCTCGAGCGCTGCAGCAGCAGCGCTTTCGGCCCCTTGCTCGGCCTTCAGCGGATAGAGATGAAAAATACCGAACAGCAGGACCTGTACACGATCCAGCCAGGGGCTAGCGCGACCGGACAGGAGCCCCGAGAACAGCCACAGCTGTACCCCATGCAGCAGCGCAAGAAAGCCCGCGAGCAGATAGACGAGCTGTTCGAACGGCGCGCCAAAACGCTTGGCCAGCGCCGCCGCAAATACCAGCCAGAAAGCCAAGGCCAGCGCCTTGCCCATCATCAACAATGCTTTCATCCCCGCCCTCTTGCTCTGGTTTTTCTAATAGCGCAGCACGTTAACCGGTCGCGGCCCGGACCACCAGAGCAAGGGAATATTTTCCTTGACCTCAGCTATCACCAGCCGCAAAGCGACACCCCCCAGGCCTATGATGACCTGTGGGGCGCCCCTGCGCTTCAACGGGAAACGTACAACTCTACGCGGCGGTTCTGTGCGCGGCCGGCATCACTGCCGTTGTCCGCCACCGGTTGGCTCTCACCACGGCCTTCTGTACTGAGCTTGCCGGCAGGCACACCCTGGGCGATGAGAAAGTCGGCAACACTGCGTGCGCGGCGTTCGGACAACCCCTGGTTGTAGGCATCAGAACCAACGCTATCGGTATGCCCGACGACCTTGATTGCGACCAGACTGGCACCGGTCAGACGGGTACCGACATCGGCAAGCAGGCGCCGCGCCTCACCCGTCAGTTCGGCTGAATCGAACGCGAACAGCACATTTCCCAGGTCGCTGAGAACGATGACCTCATCCTGCGCCTGCTGCTCCATCGCCGGCTCAGCCGCAACACTGGCGGGGTATTGCGGCAAAGGGCAGCCGTTATGACCTACCGCAGTACCGGCTGGCGTGCTGGGGCAGCGATCACGGCGGTCGAACACACCGTCGCCATCTTCGTCGCCATCCTGCGCATAGCAGATGATGGTGCCCAGTAGAGCGCCGGCTACCGCGCCGCCTGCTGCCCAGGTGGAACTTTCGATTGCGCCGAGGCCGCCACCGGCCAGGGCTCCAATCGCACTGCACAGGGGCCAGTTCCCCTGGTTGAGCGGCGCGTCTCCCGTACTGGAAGTCGTGGCACAACCCGAGAGAACACTGCTGACCAAGAGAAAGGGTAAAACCCTCGAAAGCTTGATTCTCATGGCGGTGTCTCCTGTGATACCGGCATGTTGCCGGTATCACAGGAGTAAAGACGGCGACAGGATTTCAGACAAGAAAAGGCCCGACCGATGGAAATCGGTCGGGCCTTCGCGGGTGACGCCTGACTTGGCTTACACGAAGCGCCTTACGGCTGAGCTTCGACCTCGGCTTCCACGCGACGGTTGATGGCGCGACCATCAGCAGTGGCGTTGTCGGCAACCGGGCGGCTCTCGCCATAACCCACTGCCTGCACACGGCCGGACTCGACACCGTACTGGTTGACCAGAACGTCACGCACGGCACTGGCACGGCGCTCGGACAGGCCCTGGTTGTAAGCATCGCTGCCCACCGAGTCGGTGTGACCTTCAACCACAGTGCTGGTCTGCGGGTACTGTTTCATGAAGTCGGCCAGGGCTTTGATGTCGCCATAGCTTTCCTGCTTGACCTGAGCCTTGTCGAAGTCGAACTTGACGTCCAGTTCGACACGGACGGCTTCGGCCGGCTCGGCAACGGCGACCTCCTCGACAACGACTTCTTCGACGACGGCAACCTGCTGCGCTTCGGCACCATGTACCCAGCAATAAGCTGCGCCAAGACCAGCACCTAGCGCAGCACCAGCGCCAGCCCAGGACGAACTTTCGATTGCCCCTAACGCCGCACCACCAACACCGCCTACAGCTGCGCAGGTGGGCCAGTCGGTTTTCTGCAGGCCGGCGCAACCGGTCAGCAAGGTACTAGCCAGAATCAGGGGTACTGCGTTCCTTGTGATACTCATACTTTAGGTCTCCAATGTTCATCGGCCCATAACCGACTCAATAGTAGTAAAGACAGGAGTTGTACAATCCGCCAGCTATAGCAGCTTCTGCGGATAATTTTCTCTCACTCTAGGCCTGATACCGACACCACGTTAGTCTTTGCAGACTTTTCGAGGAAGTTCGATGACCGCCAGCCTTAGTACCCGTACTCCACAGCAGGCCATTGCGGCACTGCTTGCCCGCTATACCCCCGAGAAACTGCTGTTACTCGGTGCAAGCGAACTGCCCGCAGTCAGCGCCTTTCACAGCGCCCACCCGCAGTGTCAGGTCACCACCGCACCTGCTGCGCCCCTGGCGCCGGAACTGGCCGCACAGCGCTTCGACCTGGCAATTCTGGTCGACTGTCTGGAGCACTTACCCAAACGCGATGGACTGCAACTACTGGGTGGCATTCGCAACCTCAACGCCAGCCGGGTCGCCGTGTTGCTCGACCTCAAGGCAGGTGATTGGCAGGAAACCGACTTTTTCGCCCTGGCCATGCAAGCCAGTGAACAGTTCCAGCGCGAGGGACAGACCCTGCATCTGTTCACCTATGATCTACTCGATTACAAGCAAGTTCCCGACTGGTTGAACGCGAAGTTCTGGGCTAATCCACAAAACTTCGGCAAATACTGGTGGTAGAGCAATGAACCCACTCGATCCCAATTGCCCTTGTGGCAGCGGTAATTCGCTGAGCCAGTGTTGTGGTCACTATCACACGGGCACCCACGCGCCCAGCGCGGAGCTGCTGATGCGCTCGCGCTACAGCGCCTATGTACTGGGCCTGGTGGACTATCTGGTGGCCACCACCCTGCCCGTCCAGCAGCCGGCGCTCGACCGCGACGCGATGGCTGCCTGGAGCGCCCAAAGCACCTGGCTCGGCCTGGAAGTCGAAGGCAGCGAGGTGTTCGGCGGCAAGCCAGAACATGCCCAGGTCAGCTTCGTCGCACGCTGGCACGATGACAACGGCGAACACCGCCACAGCGAATGCTCCGCTTTCGTTCAGGTGGACGGACGCTGGTTCTTCCTCGACCCGACGGTGCCACTGAAAGCCGGACGCAATGATCCCTGCCCCTGCCAGGGCGGGCAGAAGTTCAAGAAATGCTGTGCGCCCTACCTGAATGCCTGATTGGCGTTAATCCTGCTTTCTGCTTCAGTTGAAACGTCCCGCGAGGACACTCAACAAGGAGAAAGCCATGCACAAGAAAAGTGGTATCGCTCTTATCCTGGCCGGCCTGCTAGCAGGCTGCGCCAACCAGCCCGGCGGGCTGCAAGGGGAAACGCTGGATCTGGGTGACAGCCAGCGCGTCAGCCGCCTGTTCGCCTACCCGAACAACTGCAGTGTGATCTGCTACCGCGACTGGACGCTGGAACAGACGGTCGAACACTACCTGCAACAGAGCCTGACGCGCGACGGTTATCCCCAGGCCAACGTACGCGTGACACGCAATGGGGAACGCATTCACGCCAATTTCGACGGCACGCCAACGGATTACGGCAAGTCCCTGCTGCAATTGCTCGATGCCGGTGATCTGGCCTATCAGGGCGCCAGCCAGCTCAATAGTGACGGTAAATGGCAGTACAACTGGTACTTCTTCCTGCCTCTGGGCATGGCCCTGGAGAACCGCAAGAGCGTCGAGCTGCTGCACTTCCCACCCGACTACTCACTGACTCAGGCTCAGGATTATCTGCGTTCGAGCACCACAGATCGCTGGGCCTCGCTGCTCAGTTTCAATGGCGTACAGCCGGAACACACCCCCGCTTACCAGACCATCATCGACATCGCTCCCATCGCTGCCCCGGCCAGTGCCGGCAGTGCCCTGGAAGGCGTTTATGGCTATTTCACCGGCTATCAGCGTCGCATGGTCAGCGAGCTCAGCGTCGGCTCGGGCGATACCAGCTTGCCGATGGTCGCCTTTGGTGCTCCGGTGCGCAGTTGGATCACGCAGCAATACGGGGTGAATCTGCCGGTACTGGGCCTCGGTCAGATCGATGCAGCACCTGGGCAGCTGGTCTCAGTGCTCGGCGCCAACCACCCCAGCTACATCTGGTATGCGGCCGATCCGGCCAACAACAAGGGCAGCGAGGCCGCCGCCAACGCAGCAGGGATCAAGGTCATGGGGCAGGACCTGAGCGCCGCCTGCTGGCAAGCCGGTATGGGCCAGCAACCGACAGCTGATCCGCAGCAGACGCTGAACACCTGCACCGAGAAATGGCAGGTGACGGAGAAACTGCAAACCTGCGAACTGTTCTTCACCAGCGTGCGCAACCTCAAACCCGAGGAGGCCGCTGCCAAATGCAAGGCGGGTTAGTGGCCTGAACGCAAAAACGCCGTGGCTGCGTGTGCAGCTCACGGCGTTTCAGTCAGGCTAGTGAATGCTCAATCCTGCAGCTTCAGATGCGAGGTGTCCGGTGCAGCCGCTGGAGTCGCAGGTTTGGCTTGCCCCATATCGCTACCAACGGGCGCCAGACTGAACTGCGACAGGTCGACCTGTGGCGCGGCGGCGTCGGGCCTGGCGTCCTGCAGATCGCTGCCTACCGGTGCGATATCGAAATCCGGAGCATCCACATCACTGAACGCGGCCATGTACTCATCTCGTGGTGCGACCTGCAGGCGCCCCGGCCTGGCCGCGGGCAGTGCGGCTGCCGGAGAAGTTGCCGGCTCTACGGGCGGTGGCGGGGCCAGCTCGACTTCCTCGATCAACGCATCCATGTCGACGACCTCGACCCGCGCACCGGCACGTTCCAGAGTCACGCGGTACTTCTCCGCCCCGGCGGCGTCGAGATTGTTCTTGATCACGATGCGGCGCCCGGAGAACAACTGAGCGATGCGCTGAGCATCGGCCTGGAACAGCTTGGCCATGTTGGCCTTGACCAACTCCGGCTGGGCGCCCGGCACCAGTTGCCCGGAGAAGGCGATCTCGTAGCGACTCATGGTCACACTCCTGTCCTATTCGCCGCTCAGTATGGCGCAGGTTCCTTTGCCCTGACACTGCAGGCGTCTCATTCATGCTCTCCCGATTACCAACAACCCGAAACCTCCACAATATCTCGTTGAAAATAATGAGTGCTTCCCCGTTGCAGCCAAGCGCTTGCTTGTTACACTGGGACGCAATGGGGGTATGAAATGTTTTCTCAGGCGCAAATGATAAGAATTATCAGCCTATTGATGTTTTTTGGCCTGCTTTCAGGCCTGCCAGGATGCTCCACCTGGATGACAGGTGGTTTCAAGGACCCGGACGTCCAACTCATCAAAGTTGATGTGGTCAAGGCCAGGCTGCTCGAACAGGAGTTCCGCCTGCGTTTTCGAATCGACAATCCCAACGGCGTCAGCCTGCCGGTGCGCGGGCTGGACTACAACGTCCATCTCAATGGTATCCAGTTGGCCGAGAGCTACTCCAACGAGTGGTTCACCGTGCCCGCCCACGGCCACCACACCTTCGAAGTACCGGTGCGCACCAACCTCTGGCGCCATGTGCGGCAGATCGTCAAGGCACTGGAAAAACCGGACGTACCGATTCGCTATAGCCTCAAGGGTGAGGTAAAAACCGGCATGTTGTTCGGCCGAAGCGTGCACATGTCGCGTAATGGCGAGATAATTCCCGGCGATTTCATCCCCGAATAACCTGCACGAGTAACACCATGAGCAACCAACCCCACGTCCACGGCCCTGACTGCAACCATGACCACGATCATCACGATCACGGCCATGTGCACGGCCCGCACTGCAACCATGGCCATCAGGAGCCGGTGCGCAACGCGCTGAAGGATGTCGGCCGTAACGATCCTTGCCCATGCGGCAGCGAGAAGAAGTACAAGAAGTGCCACGGCGCCTGAACCGCGCATGAGTGCCTTGAACCTCACCCTGCTGCTGAGCGGCCTGCTGCTGATCGCAGCGCTGGCCGCTTATGCCTGGCATCTGTGGCGCCGCGTCTGGGCGAACCAGCGCGCCCGTGACGAAGCGCAGCAAGAACGCCAGCAACGCATCGGCGGTGATCTGAACATCCTCGCCAGCAGTCTTCTCGACGAGCAGTTGCCACTGATCGAAGGCGCCATCCGCATCAAGGTGCTGCTTGACAACTATGACAGCGCCCTGAGCAATGACAGCCGCTGCCAGGTGTTCCATCTGCTCTTCGAAGCCACCGCCGAGGTGCCCACGCATGCGGGCTGGAAAGCGCTGGACAAGGCTGAACGGCGGCGCTTCGAAAAACGCTTCAACGAGCTGGAACTGCAGCACAAGGCCGCTGCCCGCATCGCTGCACGCTGGTTACTGGACGAAGGACTGAAAGGGTCTCGAGCAAACGCCTGAGCCCCTCTTGCCAGGCTGCGACAGCCTTATTACCTTGGCGCCTTTGTGGCCGGTCATTGCGCGACCGGCCTCGACCGTCCGCACACCAAGGAACTTCGCCATGCGCGCGCTGGCCCGCCTGACTCTTGCCGCCTCACTGATTAGCCTCGCCGGCTGCCAGTCCCTGCTCAACAGCCGTTATGCCGACAGCGTGCCGCCTACCCGTGGCGTTGAGCGCATCCAGGGCGTGGCCGAGAGTGCGTCGGTGCGGCGTAACGCACTCGGCATGCCGCTGATCGAATCGAGCAATTTTCACGACGCGCTGTTTACCCTGGGCTACGTGCATGCCGGTGACCGTCTCAGCCAGATGGTCGGCATGCGCCTGCTGGCTCAAGGCCGCCTGGCCGAGATGGCGGGGCCCGGCGTGCTGGAAATGGACCGCTTCATGCGCGCGGTCAACCTGAAAAAGAATGCAGAAATTCTCTACGCCGACGCCTCGCCACGCCTGAAGCGCTTCTTCGAGGTCTATTCGCGTGGCGTCAACGCCTATATGTTCCGCTACCGCGATCGTATGCCGATGGATCTGGCCGAGTCCGGCTACCGTCCCGAGTACTGGAAGCCCGAGGACTCGGTGCTGTTGTTCTGTCTGCTCAACTTCGGCCTGGCGGTGAACCTGCAGGAGGAGATCGCCGCGCTGACCATGGCCCAGCAGGTGGGTGCCGACAAGCTGCCCTGGCTGCTGCCGATCTACCCGGACGAACCGCTGCCCTTCGCCGAGGCGGAAAAACTCGCCGGCCTCGACCTCAAGGGGCAGTTGCCGGGCCTGCAGGCGATTTCCCGCACAACCGCGCAAATCGCCGAACAACACATGCTCGGCGTCGCCGCCTCGAACAACTGGGCCATCGCCCCGCAACGCAGCCGTGGCGGCAAGAGCCTGCTGGCCAATGACACGCACCTGCCACTGAGCATGCCCTCGCTGTGGAGCTTCGTGCAGATCCGCTCGCCCAAGTATCAGGCCGCTGGCGTCTCCCTGGCCGGCGTACCGGCGGTGGTGGCCGGCTACAACGGCAAGCTGGCCTGGGGCATGACCATGGTCATGGGCGACAATCAGGACATCTACCTGGAGCGCATAAAACGCGAAGGCAGCCGCCTGATGTACCAGGCCGACGGCAAGTGGCTACCGGTGATGGAGCGCCAGGAAACCTTCTTCATCAAGGGCCAGCGCCCGATTCGCGAAACCCTCTATGAAACCCGCAACGGCCCGCTGCTCAACTCGGTACTGGGCGAACGCAAACATATGCTGCAGCCCCTGGCGCTGCAGAGCGGTTACGGCCTGGCGCTGAAAACCACCCAGTTCGAGCGTGACCAGAGCCTCGACGCCTTCTTCGACCTGTCGCGAGCACAATCGGTGGACCAGGCTTTCGAGGCGACGCGGGAGATCCGCGCCATGCCGCTGAACATCGTCTTCGCCGACGCCCAGCACATCGGCTGGCAGGTCACCGGGCGCTATCCTAATCGCCGCGAAGGTCGTGGCCTGCTGCCCTCCCCTGGCTGGGACGAGCGCTACGCCTGGGACGGCTTCGCCGACCCGATGCTGCACCCTTACGACCAGGACCCGCCGCAAGGCTGGCTGGGCACCGCCAACGAACGCAGCGTGCCGCCCGGTTACGGCATGCAGCTGTCCAGCTCCTGGTACTACCCGGAACGCGCCGAACGCATCGCCGAGCTGGCCGGCAATGGCCGCCACGATGGCCGCAGCATGATCGCCATGCAGTACGACCAGACCTCGCCCTTCGTCGCCAAACTGCAGGCCATGTTCAATGACCCTGCCATGCACGACTCGCTGCGCCAGGCCATCGCTGCCCTGCCGGATGGCCAGCGCGCACGTGCCGATGAAGCGCTGAAGCGCCTGCTGGCGTTCGACGGCAAGCTTGCCGCCAGTTCGGCCGATACCGCCATCTACGGCGCCTTCCTGCATGAAAGCGCACGGCAGATCTTCCTCGACGAGCTGGGCCCGGACAACAGTCCAGCCTGGAAGGCACTGGTGCAAACCGCCAACACCTCCTATTCGGCGCAGGCCGATCACCTGCTTGGGCGTGCCGACAGCCCGTTCTGGAACGACATCCGCACGCCAGAGCAGGAAGACAAGCCGACCATCCTGGCGCGCAGCCTGGCCGCCAGCATCGAGCTGTTGGAAAGTCGATTGGGCGCCGAGCGTCGCAACTGGCAATGGGGCAAACTGCACACCTATGAATGGGTAACGGACACCACGCGCATGGCCCCTTACATGAGCGCCAGCCAGCGCACCAGCATCAACGCCCTGAAAGGTTATCTGGATCGCGGCCCCTATCCGGCCGGGGGCGACCACAGCACGCTGAACGTCTCCGCCTACGCCTGGGGCCAGGATTTCAACACCTTCCTGATCCCGGCCATGCGCATCGTGGTGGATTTTGCCGCGGACGAACCCTTGGTTGGCGTCAACAGCGCGGGCCAGTCCGGCAACCCGGCCAGCCCACACTATGCCGACGGCATCGAGTCATGGCTCAAGGGCGGCTACATGAGCTTTCCGTTCAAGGCACAGAACCTGGACAAGGTCTACGGCAACCAGCGCCTGTTGCTGATGCCGGCCAAGTAATGACCGTTCGTCGGGCGACGCTGAACCTTTCCCTCAGCGCCCCACTCTGAATAATCGACTTACTCCATAGATCATCGTTTTAAGGCGCCCCTGGCGCCTTTTCTTTTGCCTGAAGAAAAAAGATGGCTTTTTTCCATCACCGAATGGAACTTCCCGGACGAAGCAGGCTCAGAGACTATGCATCGATTGAAATGCTCCCCTGGCGCCTCTGGCGCCTATTTTTTTGCCTGCGATTCAGAGAGCGCCTACTAGGGTCTGTTGCCGTTTCGACGCGAGCCGCGTTGCTGCGCCAAATTGCGCCACGCGAGGCGCGGGATGCAGGTAATGGTCGTTCCCTTGCCAAATCCCGCAACGACGCATGGCGCAATTTGCCGCGCAACCCGAAGGGACGGGCCAGTTTTTGCGTGGTACGTCGTTACTCGACGGCTCATTTGGGCGACCAAACTTCGCGTCTCGCGCCTAGCCCCACGCAAAAACTGGCTCCGTCGCGGCCGTGCGCGAAACGGCAACAGACCCTAAGCCAACAGGCTGCGGTCGAAGATAAAGGCCTCAGCCTCTTGCGGACGATGCTCCAGCAGGTTCTGTGGCCGCCCCATCTTCGGATAATTCTTCTCGCCGGTATCACTGATCCAACCCTGCGCCTTCATCCGTTCCAGCCTCCCGCGCAAGGTGGTGTGCTGCACCGGCTCGCCCAGACAAGCCTGGAACGCCGTCAGCGCTTCGGTCACGGTAAATCGCGGCGCCAGCAGGTACAGCGGCAGCGAGCTGTACACCGACTTGCCGCGCAGCCGCTCGGCTGCCAGGCGCACCAGTTGCGTATGGTCGAATGGCAACGCCTGCTGCCCGGCAGTGACGCGCGACAGATCGACGAAGCGCAAACTTTCATCCTGCGGCTCGGCGTCAGGCGCCAGCAGCGCCAGGTAGCAGGTGCTCAGCGACCAGCCACGTGGATCTCGCAGACCATTACCCACCGTCGCCACCTGCTCCAGATACTGCGGCTGCAGGCGTGCCTTGTCCGCCAGCGCACGAGCAGCGGCGGCGTCCAGGCTGGCATCGGCGCAACGACCGTTGACCAGCACGCCCGGTAGCGCCCATTGCCCGACGTAGGGTTCGCGCTGGCGACGCAGCAGCAGCACCTGCAGCGTGCCCACCTCGCTCAGGCGCAGGGCAACGATATCCACCCCGGCCAGCACTTCCACCGCACTCATCCTTTTCCTCGCTGCCTCATGGACTTATTTCATCTTGACCAATAACTCATATTTTTTCACGCAGGATTTGGTGAAAACGCTTGACTACATATTTCATCAGATGAAATATGTAGTCACCCAAGCGCAGTAAGGAGGCGCACCATGAAGATCGCCAGCTTCGACGTCGACGCCCAGAAAGGCTTCACCCCGCTGTGCCCCAGCGAGCTCCCCGTACCCGAGGGCGATGCCATCGTCCCGGCGCTGAACCAACTGGCCGCACGCGCCGAACTGCGCATCGGCAGCAAGGATGCCCATAGCCCGCAGGCGGCCTGGGTCGTCGACACACACGATGAGATGCTGCGCCCCCTGCCGCTGGCCAATGCCGACCTGACCTGGGTCAGCCACTGCGTGCCCGGTACGCCCGGCTTCGAATTGCTCGATGGCCTGCCAGCGCCGCTGGATTACCACTACTTCGTGTGGAAAGGCGTTGAGCCGGACCTGCACCCTTACGGCGCCTGCTATCACGACCTGGCCGAGAAGCGCAGCACGGGCGTGATCGAATTTCTTCGGCAAAATGGCGTCGACCTTGTACTGGTGGGCGGCCTGGCCCTGGACTACTGCGTCAAGACCACCGCCCTGCAACTGCGCGGTGCCGGCTTCGAGGTGATCGTCTTCCTACCGGCCTGCCGAGCCATCGCCAGCGAAACGGCCGAAAGCGCCTGCATCGCCATGCGCGAACAGGGCATCACACTGACTGCCAGCCTGGAACAGCTGGATGGCATACTCGCCAAGGAGAATCCGCGATGAGCGAGAGCATCTTCGCCGACCGTACCGTGCAGAATCTGCTGGACACCGATTTCTACAAGCTGACCATGATGCAGGCGGTGCTGCACAACTACCCCAATGCCGAGGTGGAATGGGAATTCCGCTGCCGCAGCAGCGAGGATCTGACGCCCTACCTGGCCGAGATCCGCTATCAGATCGAACGCCTCAGTGAGCTGAGCCTGAGCGTCGACCAGCTGGCCTTCCTCGAGCGCATCCCGTTCATCAAGCCGGACTTCATTCGCTTTCTAAGCCTGTTCCGCTTCAACCTGCGCTACGTGCACACCAGCATCGAAGACGGCCAGTTGAGCATCCGTCTGCGCGGCCCCTGGTTGCACGTGATCCTCTTCGAGGTGCCACTGCTGGCCATCGTCAGCGAGGTACGCAACCGCTATCGCTACCGTGAAGTGCTGCTGGAGCAGGCTGCCGAGCGCCTGTACGAGAAGCTCGACTGGCTCAAGGCCGAAGCCTCGCCGAGCGAACTGGCCGGCTTCCAGCTGGCTGATTTCGGCACCCGCAGGCGCTTCTCCTACCGCGTGCAGGAGCAGGCGGTACACATCCTCAAGCACGATTTCCCCGGTCGCTTCGTCGGCACCAGCAATGTGCACCTGGCCCGCGAGTTCGACCTCAAGCCCATTGGCACCATGGCCCACGAATGGCTGATGGCGCACCAGCAGCTCGGCCCACGCCTGATCGACAGCCAGATTGCCGCGCTCGACTGCTGGGTGCGCGAATACCGCGGTTTGCTAGGCATCGCCCTGACCGACTGCATCACCATGGATGCCTTCCTCGCCGATTTCGACCTGTACTTCGCCAAGCTCTTCGACGGCCTGCGCCATGACTCCGGCGACCCACTGGTGTGGGCGGAAAAAGCCATCGCCCACTACGAGAAACTCGGCATCGATCCGATGAGCAAGACCCTGGTGTTCTCCGACGGGCTCGATCTGCCCAAGTCGCTGCGGCTCTACCGTGCACTTTCCGGGCGAATCCACGTAAGCTTCGGGGTCGGAACCAACCTGACCTGCGACATCCCCGGCGTCGAGCCGATGAACATCGTGATCAAGATGATCGCCTGCAACGGTCAACCGGTAGCGAAGATTTCCGATACGCCCGGCAAGACCCAATGCCGCGACGAGAACTTCGTCCATTACCTGAAACACGTCTTTCGCGTTACCCAGTGAGGAGCCAGACATGAGCAACCGCCAAGCCGAAATCGCCGCCGCCCTCGACGTGGTGCCGCCATTCGCCGACGACGCTGCGCTGAGTGCAGAGATCGAGCGGCGCAAGACCTTCATCAAGAACACCCTGAAGAATTCCGGCCTCAAGGTGCTGGTCCTGGGCATCAGCGGCGGCGTCGACTCGCTGACAGCCGGGCGCCTGGCCCAGCTTTCGGTCGAGGAGCTGCGTGCCGAAACAGGCGATACTGCTTACCGCTTCGTCGCCGTGCGTCTGCCGCACAACGCTCAGCACGACGAACATGACGCCCAAGATTCGCTGAAATTCATCTGCGCCGATGAACAAGACACGGTGAACATTGCCGGCAGCGTCTCCGGCCTCGGCGAGCAGGTCACCCATTTGCAGAAACTCAGCGACGCCCGCCGCGATTTCGTCGTCGGCAACATCAAGGCACGCATCCGCATGGTTGCCCAGTTCGCCATCGCCAACGCCAACAATGGCCTGGTGATCGGCACCGATCACGCCGCCGAAGCGGTGATTTCTACCCCCCTACACTAAACTGCACATCACCATCCAAGACCCTTACAGCAAGCACTTCCCATCCCCATAGAAACAGTCCTAGAATGCACACCGGTACGCCTCGATACCTATACGAAAGGTGCTCGAAAAGTGAAGGTGGTAAAGGCAAGAGCGAAGCCCCTCGACCTAAGCAACTCCATCCTTCTAAAAGGAGAGTTCAGGGAGCAGTTCCTAGCTCAACCTGAGGCAAGCGACCCCATCGTGGCCGTCAGTGGATGTGCCCTCTTCGATAAGGATGAGCGCCTGCTACCTTTGGTTTCTGACTACCTCTGCGGCAACTTTCGAAAAACAAAACTGGCTGACGCTAGCGTTTTTTCATTCGCCTACCGCATCTCTTACCTACTCGATGACCTAAAGGCGAAGTCCGAGTATGAAAGCACAGACCGGGATGAGGCTCTCCTAAGCGTTTCCCTAGGACAATTGGAAGCCTATCTTGGCGGCCTGGCTGAAGCAGGCCTTGCAGCCAAAACTATCGTAGGAAGAGATGCTGCATATCAGCACTTCTTTAACACCTACCTTTGTAAGCGGCTCGATGAGTCTCCGGCACTGCGAGAAGACAATCCTTACGAGACAGGGTTGATCCGAGGTGGAACAGCACATCCACGCGGAATCATTCAACCGTGCTCAATGCAAGAAATTGAACAACTGATGATGCATACCCCATGCGAACGAGAACGCTGCCTACTCCAGGCTATGTACGACGCAGGGATTCGGATTTCGGAACTCCCACGGCTAACTCTTCAGGACATCCGAAACGCACTGGAAATCCAGAATATCCATTACACCTCATCTCCCAAAGACCGCCCGCTGAAGTCGGACTACTGCCCCTTAGTCATCATGGGAGCCAAAGGTAGCAAAAATAAATACAAGCCACGCTCAACGCTCGTAAGCAGGGCAACACTGGAGCGCATTGAGGATTACCACAGAACCCCACTGTACCGGCGTTGCTCCAGACGCTATCCAACGGCCAAAGAAACACCTGCATTTTTTAATGCCCAAGGTGGAGCGTACACAACGAAGAGCGTCGAAAAACTTCTATATCGCGTAAGCAAGCGAGCAGTTAAGTCCAACCAGATAAGAAGAAATATCTCAGGCCATAAATTCCGACATGGATCCGCTTATTTGTTTTTAAATAGCGAAGACTTGGGGGCGGACTACGCAGATCGACTAGTTATCTGCTCAAGATCACTAGGGCACAACCATCTAGAGACGACAGAAATATACAGCCTAATTCCGCAAGATATTTACAGGAAACTCTGCCTTCCCGGAAGCATAGGCAAAACCAAAGCAGCAGAAATGCAAGGACTTAAAGAGAGAACGTTTAAGCCAATTCGCTCGGGAGATAAGAAGTGATGGATGGATCTATCTCTGACTCCATAGAAGAATTGCCAGATAGCGCCAAAGATTCAAGACGCAAGAAGCGCACTGAGAGCCAAATAACCGAAAGCATTAGCACTTGGGCTGAGAATGTAAAATCCAGTCGCAGGTCACTTCTGAGCGTACAGCTATCGCAAAACGGCGAGCCCGCCGTATCAACCAGCTATCTTGAACGCGAACTTGATACGCATAATAACACTCTCACTTTACGCAAAGAGGTTTTCGACTCAATCATAAGCAAAATGATTGAAGAAAAAATCATCATCCCTGGATACAATTCAATCTCGAACGAATGGCGCCGCAAGCTTCTCAACTGGTACGAATCACTTTCAGATGAAGATAAGCGCAACATCCCGATTGTTGCCAACAAGATTTCGGCACGAAGATGCCTCGACAAAATTGAAGGAATGGGAAATCTCAAGTGGGCCAGGCAAAAGTTACCACTTGTAGAACAGACATTCTCAGAAATTATGGCCGACTTAGAAGCGCTAGGAGTAATCAATATCGATTACAAGACCTGCGTGGAACGAGAGGCAGATCTTGAGCAAACGAGGATTAGCAGGGGCGACTCGCAAACGCGAATGGAAGCGATCAACGCCCTTAGGCGCATCCCCCTGTCGCACGTAAACGACTTGATAGAAAGCGATCCCGCGCGCCCTTTCAATCAGCTACTTCATATATTTGCGGCGGCTTCACTGAAATCAACAAGTAAATCAACAATACTGAACTACTGTGAAGGGTTCAGATATGCCAGCCAACACCTCGAAGAAATTGGCTTCAAAGGCCATGAACACCCAAAAGAATATATTACACCACACTACCTCACACGATTCAGAAACTATCTTGCCGACCGCGTAAGCGAAGATGCAATATCATATTATACCGCCAATGGCCTATTGAGCGCGGCACGTGTAATGCTCAAAAGAGCCATACGAATTAAAGACTTTGGCCTCAACAACTTCATTGACACTGAAGGCTTCGAGCACAAACGAAAGACAGACGAATACCGCCCTTATACAAAATCAGAACGCGCAAAGATTGCAAACTCCTGCAAGTTAGAAATTGAGCGCACCAATAAACTCGCAGAAGACTATGTGCCATTTGGCGGAGGCTGCGACCCAGTCAATGAAGATGGTTTAATCATCAACGGGCTTGGCACGCTGGATAACGCAAGGTGGATTTATGAAAACAAGCTTAACTGCCAACGAACCAGCAGATGGTCAGCGGATCCGGATAACATTTACGAAAAAGCTTTTTCTCGAATACTAAATTACTCCTCACTAGGTATTGTTGATATATATAAGAGCTGGAACGTACTCTATGAGGTGACATCAAGAGTTCTAGCGCCCTATGTAATCCGACTCGCTCAAGTCACCGGACTTAACGCCGACTCACTGAAAAGCCTTGATTTGGATGACTTCATTGAGAGCCACGAAATCACTAAACGCCCTTGCCTTCGTTATTGGAAAGAGCGCTCCGGCGGCGAGAAAATCTACCACCTCGATCTCATGCATGCTGACTTCAAGTGGCTTACCACCTCGCAAAGCCGTGAAATAAAGAAGATATTTACTGATGTTATTCATCTAACGCGCCACATTCGTGAGCGCGCTGAAACATCGACAAAAGATAGGCTTTTTATCTATGAGTCACTGAAAGCCAACGAATTCAGAAAAGTAAAAACATTTGAGAACTCCGTCGTCATCAATGTCACGATGAACAAATTCTCTGATGAACACGACCTGAAAACCGATGACGGCAGAAAACTGTCTATTTCCGCATCTCGGTTAAGGCCTAGCCTGGTTGCCGAACTGATCGACCATGGCGCCTCTCTCCGGGTCATTCAAGTTGTTCTTGGTCACAAGAGCATAACGACTACCATTAAGTATTTAGACCGGCTGGAATTCAGCAAGACATCACAAGCCATTGTCGACGAAGCGCTAAATAGAATTCACAGAAAAACGATTGAAAACGCTATGGGCGCCACACAAGAAGCCGCCCCAGAAGCACTGCCTCAACCAGTAACACCCGCTGCCCCAATCAGAACAGGACTGGTTGAGTGCCGTAACGTCTTCGATCCGCCAGATGAAATCAGACGCCTAGCCAACTATAAAGAGGGAAATCCCTGCTCGCTTTTGAACAAGTGCCTGTCATGCCAGAACAGCATCATCACACTGTCTAACCTCCCAGATCTCTTCGCGATGCGAAGAGATTATCGGGCAATGATGGAAACGAGTCTTATCGCCGAGACACCATACGGGCATGTGGTACAAGAGAATCTGGACGTTCTTGAGAGCATACTCACTCCATCGTCACGTGGTTTCAATGCAGAGCAACTGGCAAATGCAGAACGACTTTCTGAATATATCATCACGAGCACACTCGTTGAGAGAATGACCATATGATTTCAACAGTTAATGAACTCATTCAGAAAATCAAACCCTCACGGGAAAGCATTATTCGCCATCTTAGCGAAGAATCTGCAACGGAGAAGCTCGATCTACAGGATCAACTTACTGAAGCAGGTGAACTACTTCAGGCCTTGCTGAGTCTTCCAGTCAGCAAAATGAGCCTGATGAAAGACATGGTATGGGACTTCAACAACGAGAGTGAAGTTCTGGCCAGAAATATCCAAGGCGCAAAGTCCCGAATTGACTTCAGTAAGTACGAGAATCTCAACTCAACCATTCTCTTTGAGCTGAAAATTGCAATTCTGTGCGCCCTACAGATTCCTGGAGTCATGTACTCCGGCAAAAATAGTCGCTCAAAAAAACTTAAGCCACACACCATTCTTGATATTTTCAAGGCCACAATACCATTCATTGACAAGATGTGCGCCCTAAAGAAAGAGCGCCAAGGTGCTGAGTTCTTTGAACTCACGCACTACAGCCTTGTGAATTTTTCTGAGTCGGATTACACAATTAGCGCCGAGCAGTATAACTTCGCATATCGTCGAGAAACCAGCTCGGGGCTTAAGTATTTACGCTCAAATTTTCTGCAAGAAAATCTTTTCGCAAAACCGTTGTGCTTTGTCGATCTGGAAGAACTCAACTGGCGACAAAATAGCGTAAAAAACCCACAAATCAGAAAAAAAAAGAAATACCTAGAAAACAATATCTTCGAGAAGACATCACAAAAATCTTCTTTGGTCATTGTCGACTTCCTTAAGCATCTAGATGAGAAAGTGGCGGACACGTACACACTAGAATGCGCCGACGCCCTCAACTACAAAGAAGCTGCAAAATGCAAACTCAGCCGAGAAAGCTATGATATTTACGTGGCTATCCGCTTAGGCTCCAGAGGCTATACAGGCAATCAAATCGAACCCTTTCTTTATTCGCCAAATCCGGAGTATTGGTCACCACAACGAGCAGGAATGCTGAAAGACAAAGAGGCTATTTGTAAGCTAACAGATGCTGACCTCAACGATGACTTTTACAACTATATTTCACTTGTTAATAACAGCGCACTTTACATCATTGCACAGTACACCGGCATGAGGCCTTCAGAACTTTCAGGCATACCGAGCGCAGGCTGCTTAACCACCAACGAATTCGGCCACAATCTAATTACAAGCAACATTATTAAAGGCAAGGAAAATTATGGTGGATTATTTGGCGACAAATGGGCTGCTATTCCGATAGTCGTCGACGCCGTACACGCACTTCAAATAATTAACAGATTCAAACAAAATCCTTACTTACTGTCTAACATGAACACTATGCATCCTGGGGCACCAGCAAACGCTAATTCGCTCAGCGGGAATGGCCTCACCTATCAAATATGCGCATTTCTAGCAGAAGTACTAACACTCGAAGAGCTAGCGTTAATAGATTTCTCCCCATACACTCTACGCCATTCGCTGGCACATCAAATGTTTCGGGCCTCCGTGGGTCTTCCTTTTATCTCATTCCAGCTTAAGCACTTTGGAAATCTGGTCGGATCCATAGCTGAAAATCGTTTTAGCGCCACCACGATTGACTATGGAGAGATCGGTGTAGTTCTGACATCAGGCAATGGTTTGAGTGAGAGTTCTTCTTTAAGGCATGAAGCTGAAAAAGAGCTCGTTATCAACACCTGCGATCCAGACGGAGGATTTGCAGGAGACAATGCTGAGACTCATCGCGTCATGTTGAAAAAGTACTTCCAGGGATATCTGGAACAGGGTTACACAAAGGACGAAATTTTTGATCGAATGGTTAAGCAAAGTTTTGCAGTTATCAATGTCGGCCAAGGGTACTGCTATGGTAATAGCACAGACATCAATGACCCTACCCTGCCATGCATTGGTTCCCTGCGCTGTAACCCTAACCACTGTAAAAATGCGGTAGTCACCAAAGCAAACGCACCAAAGTGGCGTGAAATATACATTCAGAACCTGATCTCCCTTAGGAAGATTGAATCAATAGCGTCGAGTCATGACCCAGGCGACTTTAATCTCAAAGACAACCAGATCGCTATTGCACAGCTTGAGCTCGCAATGGCTGAAGCCAAAGCAGTGCTTGAGAGTCTTGGCGAAGAGGTACGAGCATGACCGTCACTCAAAACGACAATGTCATCGATGAGCCTTTTGATGAAATAAATCAACTACTCAATGACGCGCTGCGTAAAATTGAAAAAAACCTATCTTTATCCACTTCGGTTACAGAGTTGGCCAGGCAAGCAAAGATTCATAGAAACACAATATACTTACGCAAATGGCCACTCAAAAAATTAGCCACTATAAAAAGCAACCGCACACAACAAAAAAAGGAGCAAGCTCTACTTAAAGCATCGGGCATAACACCTGAAAACCTTTTAGAGCAAAGCCGCCTCGAAATAATTTACTGGTTTACACAACTTCAAGATGCGCGCTTATCCAACAAAACTCTACTTAAAGAAAAAGTTGATATAGAGAAGAGCAGAAACTTCTACATGGAACTTGCGAACAAGCGCTTGGAAAGCATTAACCAAAATAGAATCGAGATACAAAAATTGCAGGACGCATTAGCGTTGCTGGAGGAAGAGCTCTCTCAACTGAAGTGCTGAGGGGCGCATTGCCCCGCACTAATGGCTTGAGAGTGAGCTTGGCCACTGGACACTTATCCTTATTCGACGAAGCATGATTGAGCCTGAATAGAGCTACCATCTTCTAAGCCTTACCCCCCCGTCTGACGCCCTATGCGGGTCTTACCCCGACGTCAGCTGTAAGCAGGTCTTTTGCACATTAAGTAATCAGCTCGCAGGAGAAGGGTTTGCTGCTAATTTGGGATTTTTTGCTCATATATGTATTATCTGTATACAAGTGTCACAACTAAGGAATCGTCATGTCGATAATTGCCGAATATAAAGCCCTTGAAGCCCAGATCGCCGAGCAGCAGGCACGCCTCGAAGCTCTCAAAAAAGATCAAAAGCTTCAGAAGGAGATCGAGTTTGAAAACAAACTCCGCGCCTTGCTCGCCGAGTACAGCTACTCGCTGCGCAACGTAATCGCGCTGCTCGATCCGAACGCCGGTAAGACCGCTGCGGCCCCGGCGAAAGGCGCCCGACGTGAACGCACCATCAAAGTCTACAAAAACCCGAACACTGGTGAGGTGGTTGAAACTAAGGGCGGCAACCACAAAGTGCTGAAAGCCTGGAAAGCTGAATACGGTGCCGATGCCGTGGATGCCTGGCTGCAATAAAGTCGTTTCGAGTTAATCAGAACGGCACATCATCGTCGTATACAGGTTCAGGTGGCGGTTCGTTCCATGGGCGCGGCGGTGGTGGAGCCGGAGGTGGCGGCGGCGGCGCGTCTGGCCGTATGGTTGCCCAGCCACTGAAATCAGCATCGCCTGAATGTGGCGTGGGGAACGCTTCAGCAGCACGAACCAGTGTTGGCATAGCAATACTTCCGCCGAAAACAATCGCCGTCTGCCTTGGCAGGCCCGCAATACGGCGGATTTCTCGCCGATCAGCCCACTCGCTGGCTGACTGAACCGCAGCCAAGTCCTTTTCGGATGTCAACCTGAAGGAGACCCAGTTGTTGCACTGCGAGAGAACTGTGGGGGATATCTCTGATGGCCTCTGCGTACTCAACCAAAGCGCAAGGCCAAACTTCCTGCCTTCTTTTGCGAGCCGTTCATAGGCAAGTGAGTTTTCACCTGCATCGTCCCCGGAACCAATAGGGCGCAGGTAATGGTGGGCCTCCTCCAGAACGAGCAAGGTTGGAATTTTATTCTCCTGCCCTCTTCGAAAAAGCTCGTAGGCGTACAGCTCCAAAAGCGACCCGAGAATGAACGGGGCGAGATCGTGCGATAAATGCCGCAGGTTTATTATGTGTACCCGCCATGGCACATCCTGGCCGCCAAAGATTTCCTCCACCAAGTTTGTGGATTCATTCACCCAGTTGAGCGGATTTCCAGTTCCTACACCACCATCTACATCCACGACAGAGCGGAACATCGGATCCTCAGCGAATCGATTGATCCTAGTGATCAGTGGCGAAATGTTTGAATAGCTGAAGGCATTTCTCTCTACCCCATTCCTTTGAGAGGGCTGTATCCCGTGACTTTCAGCTACGAGTGACGCGAGAGCAGCCATATGAGGCCACGCCGGAGCTGTGCCAGCCTGGCCATTACGGAGCTGCTGAATCCGATTATCAGCGTCAGCTGCTCCTCCCTGTCGGCAATCGTCGAACAGGAAGGGAGCTATGTCATTTGCCAAACCAGCCCCCCTGAGTAAGGGAAACCAGCGAACTTGGTGAAGGTGCTCAAGTGCGAATGTCAGCGCTGGCCGCTGTGTTTTCTCGCTAGGAACTAAAAGCCTGTTGAGGCCGTGCCGCCCCAGTGCGTAGTACGGAATTTTAAAGCTGCCCGGCCCCGGCCCTCCGATGGTCGTGCATTTCACGGCACCAGCTGGAAGCTCTGGAACGTTGAGCGCAGTTTCGTACTCTCCATTGATATCGAAGACAACAATCCGCGCACTGGGTAGTTTCACTATTTGCTGGAGCACCGCTGCTGTGAAGCAGCTCTTACCCTGGCCCGAACTGCCCAGCACAGCGACATGCCTGGAGATCAAATTCTTGAGCCCCACACTCAAGCTGCCGCCCCCACGTAAGTCATCACCCAGCTTAATCGGAACATCACCCTCATCGTCAGAGCATAGGACTGCGGCCAGTTCCTCTGTGCTTAGAGGGAAGGCCTCAGCCCCAAGCGGAGGGGTTGCGAGTGAGTCGCTGGTAAAACGCGCCTTACCTTCTTCCCTCGACAGCCGTCCAACGACAGCACCTGAAATGTTACGCAGCGGCTCAGTTTGATGGGTGCTGGAACCTATTCCCAGCCGATGAGCCTCGCGAGGCTCATCGAAGCTGAGGGAGACAACCTTCATTACCAAAGCCCGACTTCCTGCATCCAGCACCAAGAGGCTACCGACTTCCGTCACTGTCGATACGCCTTGGGCATGCGATGCTAATTGACCTCGGTGCAAATCAAGTAAATTGAGGGTTACATCTGAACCTTCTATTCGGACTACATAACCGACAGGAAGGCGCCCCCTCATGGCTCATGCCTCTGTGCTGCTACCGCGCCTTGAACGTCTCGCGGCTCCCTCAAAGCCTTCTCAAATTTGCGCATGTCTTCGTCATAGATAAGAGGATCAGGCAGGTGACGCGCGAGTGAATCAATGTAAGCGTGAGCAGAACCACCACCCACCACAGTGATGCGTGGGTTCTTCAAGGAAAGCAATTTTCGCAATGCCGGGGGTAGGCTCCCATCACCCGGATCACCGTTAAACCCGGAGGAGTAGATAACCAATTGGAGCGTGGGATTGAGCAAGGCCGACCTAATCAGCCGATTGATATGCTCATCCCCAAACCCGTAGCCACATAAGATCAAGCAGCTCTGCGGTTTGGACATGAACTCTGCAAACCTGCGAAAAAGCTCACCTAGGACGTAGCCGATGGTATCCATGTATTTCGCTGCTCTCGGCATCACCATCAGCCCCAAGTCCTCGCCGCCCCGTTCAGCCATGAACGCTTTAATGCGTTGATGGGCAAGCGGCGCGGAGACCTCAAATACCTGGCCGCTCTCTTGCTTCCAAGTCAACGAGCCGTGCAGTTTTGCTAGATAGATGTTGTAGACACCGAATCTGGCTTCGCCCCTCGCTTGAGTGTTTCGAAAGCCAAGGTCGAAGCTCTGTGGGGAAAAGCGCCGGGTGTGGGTGCCCAGGAAGCCGTTCGAGACTTGTAGATCAATGGATTCCGCTGCCCACTCAATGGCTAGGTCATAATTTGTGGTGAACACCCAAGGGGACGACTGGCCCGGTTGGCGAGCTGAAACCAGTTTCTGAAGAATTGCCCGCTGGCTCGCAAGACCATCGTCGTCCGACTCAACGCCACTGGGGGAGAGCCACCATTCCTCTCGGAGCAGAGCAGCGCTGACAACAGTTCTAAAAAGCGCTGCCTTAACTTTTCTCAAGTCGCCGAGATTTTCCTCTAGCTCCTGCTCGCCTGGCGCGTAATCAATCGGATTATCACCAAACATGCCCATTTGCCGAGTCCAATCGGACAGGGCGATTTCGAGGCTATCGATTAGAAGCTCGAAGTTGGGTGTAACAGGTCTTGGAAGCCTGGTGGCCTCCTCCAGGATGAATCCATGCTCCACCATCCAGGCAGCGTCATCTGGGCATTCCGTAACAAACCTAGTCCAAAGCGCGACCATCGTAAGACCACCAGCAGCAACTGATGCGCCAGCGCCTAGAAGAAGGCCGATGTTTTCTAGTCTCAGGAGCGAAGCGAGATGTGCTTCAAGCTCCTTTTCATCTGCTAAAACAGTACCGCCACGAATTGCTGCAAAAGGCATTCCGACCTCCGAAAAGTGCTGATCCACTACATGGAAGCCCCATGCAGCTCAGGGCGTAGACGACTTCAGAGTGAAAAATCTGATCATAAAGGGCAGGTACACTCATGATGCCATTCCGACTGGTTAGCGCTGGACAAAAGTGATCATGTAGCGGACGCCAAGGCAGGCTCTTGGCTTTGTGCTGGCATCTGCTTGCGAATGGTTCGGATAACCATGGCCGTCCCGCGCATCTCAACATCGAACAGCTCAGATGTGCGAATGAGGTCACCCAGTTTTTGGTAGCCATAGTTCACCACAGAGAACGAACTGTTGTTATGGATGTAGTCTGATGCCCTACTGAGAAGCGACCAGCCATCATCGCCCGCTGTTTGGTCTGCCGCGTTTCGAAGCAAGCGCACTAGGGATGTGTCGCAACGCAGCTCATTTCGAGACTTCTTCCTGGGTTGTTCGTCCTGGGAAACCTTGCCGTCGTCAGTGTCCCGCACAAGGTTCTCCACGTAGATGAACGAGGTACAGGCGTGCACGAAGGCTGAAGGTGTCTTCTTCTCGCCAAAGCCATACACAGGAAAGCCACTTTCTTGCAGGCGTAGAGCCAGTGGAGTGAAGTCGCTGTCGCTGGTCATAAGGGCAAAAGCGTCGATGTTTTTGCTGTACAGCAGATCCATCGCATCGATGATCATGGCCGCGTCAGTGGCGTTCTTGCCCTTGGTGTAGGCAAATTGCTGCATCGGGCGGATAGCGAATGGATGGAGCCGCTCAACCCACCCTGATAGACCGTCGCTCTTCCAGTCACCATGAGCATGTCGTACGTTGACCATGCCGTACTTCGCGAGTTCTTCCAGCACGCCCTCAATGGCACTGTGGCTGACGTTGTCGCAATCGATCAGCAGAGCAATTCTTTTCTGGTGCATCAGGTGTCGTCCTTGTAAGACTGCGTCTGCTTGAACGTTGCCACCATGCGCAGGGGCTATGCAAGCGCTGTAATTATATTGGTGATTCTGAGAGGTGCTTACCCCAGAGCGACTCTTCAGCCTTTTATCAAGTGCATGTTCAACTGGAGCAGTTAACATAACTTCATTACCACCATCTGTCCTTGAAAGTGAAAGCTATAGTTCCTTGCCGTTAAGTAGCCACCCAGTCAATATGTCGATTTCCTGAATGATCAAACGGTTCTTTCCAGGGAGATTGAACTTAGGCAGTAGTGTTTCGGGATCTCGGGTGGAACCAGGAGTGTACCCTAGTAGGCCTGCATATTTTGCGGCCTCGTCTCCCAGTGAATCATAAAATCGGTCAAATATCTCTGCTTCACCATTGCGAGATAGCAATTTAAACTGCGACTTGCAGAACGCGCATACTTGCACATAAAAAGGAATGAATAGAGGGCCTGCGGAATACTTAGCCTTTTCAAGTGCCTGCTTGAAATGTTTCAGCGCGCTTTCACTAGAGCCGGTTAGCATGAAGCCGCTAGCCAATGACCAATCTTCAATCCACGACGGCCTGTTTGTTAAGCTGGATATCCATTCCTTGTCAAAAAACTTCAGATAATCCTTTCTATATAGAATTGCAATCGCGTCAGGTATGGTGGTGTCGCAGGACAGAAATGTCCCTGTTGATCTAAGGCTTGTCAAAAACTCATGGTACGCTCTAAACGCATCATCCAATAATTTCTCGTCGACTACGTCATCATGCAGTATGTGATCAATAAGATCGCTGATTGGAGTAGCGCTGTCTAGAGCATTAGTCTTTGGGTATTGGGGTTGAGTGCTGGCGTCAACGTCGCCTATCTCAGCGGCATGCATATAAAGGTTGTTTGACACAAAGGCACAAAATGCTTTGTTGGCAAACCCAGTCCTCTCTGCCTCTACCGGCACAAGGCAGGCAAGCGGTTTTAGAAATGGATGAATAACTTCCCATTTTATTTTGCCTCCCTTGCTCATTCGCTCAAATAACTGCTTTGATTGCGTACTGACTGGCTTTGACGGGAAATCTAATTCCCATAACTCACCGTCAGTCAGATTGCAGTTAATGGCTTTCTTTCGGAGGGCGTGAAACTGATGAAGTTTGTACGGTGTTACCCCAGCTTCTTTACAGGCTCTCTCGACAAATTCGCGCAGAGGCCATCTGCTCGTTTCTGTACTCTTACCGAGGATTCCTCTTGGCTCCACATCGGAGATAGCTCTGGCTAGGTCGATCATCGTGCCGGCAAGAAAACATTGGTAAGCGTCAATGCAGTCTTCAGATTTCGCCGAGTACTCACGTATGAACTCTCTGTAGTGTAGCAACGCTGATGTGTAGAGTTTCGCTGCAAGATCGGAAACTTTATATGCTCCATATTTCTCATTGATGAGAATCTCGATATAGCCTGTTAACTCCTTGAGTTCTTCATATGAGGAGTAGTCCTCTTTAGCCAGATAGGACACATAGGACTGAATGGTCTTGCTCTTTTTTAATTCCTGCTTAGATCCTGGAGCTATTTGAGTCGTTACAGAAACAAGCTCGTCGAGAGACCCATACGTACCGTTCTCCCTTTTAATTACCTCGAAAGCAGATCTCAATGCTTCCCGCCTAGCCTTTTCACTAGCAGGAACATGAAACTCGACACTCTTCCCATCGCTGCTCCAGAGACCTAGGCAATCACACAGTACTTTGTTGAAATGACCGAGCGTTGGGAATTGAAAAGCTGTAGATGACATTTTGGCTCTCGCTGTATCGACTTTCCGCCACTTTAAAGTGAGGCCAGCAGTTTTCTAGGTATCAAAGTGTCGATGGCGCTGCGCGCAGGGCTCCGATGACCAGATGAGCCTTCAGTACTCTGCTGTTGGAAACCGTATTGCCATGTAGTCACCGCCCTCCAATCTGGTGTGGACGGGTCGCAAGGCGGGTTTTTCTGTGGCGTTGAAAACCGTGGCTGCATTCATAGCGCCTGTTTCCTGACCAACCCATGAGGGATTAGGATGCCTACTCGACCCAAGGATGGATAGCCTGATGTATCTAGCTCGTGGTGCTGACGGTAGTCGCATACCTGCAACGCGTGATGAGAGCGGTTACTGCCCTAGTTGTAATGAGCAGTTGATTGCCAAGCTCGGTGACATCTACGTGTGGCATTGGAGTCATAAGCCTGGTCAGGCTTGCAGCTATCGACGAGTTTCCACCTTCTGGCAATACGGCTGGCTGAGCCATTACCACGCGACTGGCGAGTGGGAGGTCGAAGCGTACCTAGACGATGCCGAGTTTGATGGCATTCATTGGGGTAAACGGCTTTCCCTGATGCTTGCTGAGAAGTTGGACTTTATTGGGCTGAAGGCCTTCATTGAGGCATCAGCGCTGCGAGACCTCAAACCAGTTGTGATTTTTCATGCTAAAGCCTTTGAGAAATTCAGTTTTCAGGACTTTCGACTGAAACATCCCAGTCGCTCAGACAACAGTTGGATTTTATTCTTCTCCCACGCCTTTCCTGATCACAAGCGAACCGCTTCTCTTTGGCTGGACATTGAGGTCGGTAAGGCACCTCACTTTGGGCTAAAGAGTGGCATCTACAACTTAACTTACTCAGCTGAATGCCATGGAGCCATTACCGTCAATCCAGTGCCTAGGCATAAGACGACCACGAGCCATGTCGGCCCGGTTTCGAGCGGGCCCTCCGTCGAGGGGTAGCCTTGCGCAGTGGGACTGGCTCTAGTCGGCCAAAAGCGGACGGAATGGAGGGCGCGCCGAATTGGCTCTTGACGCACCTCTTCAGGGTGAGAGCTGGCAGTAGTTTGACAACTGATCAGTTTCTTTCTCGGGTAAAGCGATAGAACAGGTTTGGCTCGCTGACCACGTACAAATACCCTTCATTGTCGATGGTTACGCCTTCGGCCTGGGGTATGCCTTTTAACAAACCAGCAAAACCTCTCGCCAGGGAGCGGAAACTCACCACCTTGCCCTCGTCGGTCATTTCAATCAGCAGTTTCGACTCGTCGCTGAGCAATATCAGATGGCCGCTCTGTTGATCGAAGACGACTGAAGACAGGTCAGTCGCAAACACCTTGTCTTTTACCAGGCTGGACAGGTCACGCACGTGCAAGGAAAAGCCTCCGGCCAGGCTGGCACGAAGGCCGCTCACTTCCAGCAATTGGCGAGGATCTCGCTCCTTGGTCACAAACAGGCGGTCGCCTTTCAGGTCGTAGGCGAGCCCTTCAAGGCCTTTGTTGTCTTCCTTGCCAAGCGCCAGGGTGAGAGCTGGATACTGGTCTCGGCTCAATGGTCGATCAGGAGAAAGTTTACCGTCTTCGGCGATGGGGACATCCACGATAACCAGGCTCTGCCGGCGCTCCTCGGCGATTACCAGCTGGCCATTGCCGGCATAGGACACAGCTTCCACATCGTGGAAGCCATCCAGGCTGTAACGCCTTTCCACATCACCGTCACGACTAAGGGCCAATAGTTCGTTTGGGCCGTTGGTGACCGCCCACAGCAGGTTTAGGTCAGGGTCAAAGGTCAGACCCGAAAGATTGCTGTCCACACCGGAAACCGCCTTAGCATCCAGTTCAACCCGATAGCCAGGCAGCCACACAGAGCGCTCCTGCCAATCGTCGGTGTGCCAGCTGGTCTTGATCCAGAAGTACAAACGATCATCAAGGTGATGGGTGCGGACTTGGAATACGGTAAGCAATACAAGGCACAGCAGTGCCCACATCCAGGCGCTTGTTTTCCGTGTTCGGCCCAGCCAGTTTTTTGCCAACAAATACATAGAAATCTCGTTAATTGGGGCTGACGCCACGAATCGTGACGATTTCAACCCGACTCAGTGCGACTCGCACAGGTGATGCACAGCAGCGTGGCCGGATCAAATTCCAGGCGGCCCGAGGCGATCAACTCGCCGCATTGGTTACACCAGCCATACTCACCCTCGTGCCAACGCTTGAGGGCCAGTTGGAGGCGGACGCGTTCATGCTGCGCCCGACTGCGGATGGCATCGTTCATTGCTTGCTGCTGGAGTGCATCCATTCTCGACAAACGCCCTACCTTGCTTTGATCCAGCTCTACCGATTGCGAGCGAGACTCAGCGTCTTCCAGCAATCGATCCAGCTCGGCAGCCCGCTGTTCCAGCAGGGTCTTGAAATGGGCAAGATCGAGGGCGTCGTCCATGGCCATTAGCGCAGCAGTAACAGCGGACTGATGGTGGTGCGGAGCATGCTGGTCGTGGTGCTACCGACCAGGAACTGCCGGATACGGGAATGGCCATAGGCCCCCATCACCAGCAGATCAATGCCATGCTCTTTCTGATAGGCGTGCAGGGTAGGCTCTATCTCGCCGTTCCGGGTCTCGGCACGAACAGTGAATCCGGCATTGATCAGCACTTTCTGCGCCCAGTCCAGCTGCGCGGACGCTTCATCGCTCACGGGCCCAACCATGACCAGATGGATCGGCAGCCCCTTAAGCAGTGGGCTGGCTGCCAGCATCTCCACACCCTTGCGGGTAGTAGCGCCGCCATCGAATGCAAGCATCGCGCTCTTGGGCTTTTGGAAGCTGGCCGGGGTAACCAGGATTGGCCGGTGCATGATACGAATCACGCTCTCCAGCTGGCTTCCGACATGCTGACTCAGATTGCCACTAGACTCGCCCTGGCGACCGATGACCAGCAGGCGCGTTTCGCTTTGCAGCTCTTGCAAGCTTTCCAGCAGATCGCCATGACGCTGCTTGGACTCAGGCGCGGTCACACCATCCGCCATGGCCCGCTCTTTCGCGGCCACTAACATGATCCGCCCTTGTTCAAGGGCCAACTTGCCGCGCTGTTCATCCAGGGAAGCAAGCTCATCGAGCAGATGCTCGCGGCTGCCAAGCCCGATATTACCACTCAGATCCGCTGCAACCGGGTACTGGCGCTGATCCAACACATGCAGGAAGGTCAGCGGCGCTTCCAGGCTCAGACTGGCCCAGGCCGCGTAGTCGCACACAGCTGGAGCCGAGGTGGAACCGTCGATACAGGCAATTACGTGGGTCATCGTTGCTCTCCTTCTTAGTGGCCCATGAGTTGATCAATGGCGTCGGGTTTATCGTGAACACCGAAGCGATCCACAATAGTGGCGCTCGCTTCGTTGAGTCCCAGCACTTCAACTTCGGTGCCTTCGCGGCGGAACTTGATAACCACCTTGTCCAGGGCAGCTACGGCGGTGATATCCCAGAAGTGGGCGCGATTCAGGTCGATGGTTACCTTGTTCAGGGCTTCCTTGAAGTCAAAGGCCGCGACGAACTTGTCTGCCGAGCTGAAGAACACCTGGCCGGTGACGTTATAGCTACGATGCTCGCCGGCTTCGTCCAGCGAAGAACTGATCGCCATGTAATGGCCAACCTTGTTGGCGAAGAACATCGCGGCCAGCAGCACGCCGGCCAACACGCCGAAGGCAAGGTTGTGGGTGGCCACCACGACCACAACGGTGACGACCATGACAATGTTGGTCGACAGCGGGTGCTTCTTCAGGTTGCGCAGCGAATCCCAACTGAAAGTGCCGATGGACACCATGATCATCACTGCCACCAGCGCAGCCATCGGGATCTGCTTTAGCCAATCGCCAAGGAATACAACCATCAGCAGCAGGAATACGCCTGCGGCAAGGGACGACAAGCGAGAACGACCGCCAGATTTCACGTTGATGATCGACTGACCAATCATCGCGCAGCCGGCCATACCGCCGATCAGACCCGAAGCAATGTTGGCCACGCCCTGGCCCTTGCACTCGCGGTTCTTGTCACTGGGGGTGTCGGTCAGGTCGTCGACAATGGTCGCGGTCATCATCGACTCCAGCAAGCCGACCACGGCCAGCGCTGCCGAGTAAGGGAAGATGATGGCCAACGTTTCGAACGTCAGCGGCACGTCAGGCCAGAGAAAGATTGGCAGCGTATCCGGCAGTTGACCCATATCACCGACAGTGCGGATATCCAGCCCAACCGACATGGCAACGGCGGTCAGCACGATGATGCACACCAGCGGCGATGGGATGAGCTTGCCGATCTTGGGGACGTAGGGGAACAGATAGATGATGCCGAGGCCCGCGGCTGTCATGGCATAGACGTGCCAGGTGACATTAGTCAGCTCGGGTAGCTGAGCCATGAAGATCAGGATCGCCAGGGCATTGACGAAGCCGGTCACCACCGAGCGCGAGACGAAGCGCATCAGTGAGCCGAGCTTCAGGTAACCGGCGACGATCTGCAACACACCACACAACAGCGTGGCCGCCAGCAGGTATTCGAGACCATGATTCTTGACCAGTGTCACCATCAGCAGTGCCATGGCCCCGGTTGCTGCCGAGATCATTCCGGGGCGGCCACCGACAAAGGCGATCACCACAGCGATACAGAAGGATGCGTACAGGCCAACCTTGGGGTCGACGCCAGCAATGATCGAGAAGGCGATGGCTTCAGGGATTAGGGCCAGTGCGACCACAAGACCGGCGAGGATGTCGCCACGGATGTTGGATAACCAGGTTTGCTTTAACGAGTGGAGCATCAGAATTCCCAAGGCAATGGATCGCGCAGCACAGCATGGCGCAGGCCAAGTGCAGCTGGTCGATACGAGGTCAAATTGTCGGATGTAGGGGGCGCTGTGACGGGTGTTGAAACCGAAGGCACAGCAGAGCGTTACCGCTGGCAGAGCAAGCGGTCACAGATGATGCGGGGGGCGAAGCGCTATGGCGGCGTAGGCAGCCAGATCATGTTTTGCAGGGTAAGCATAAGGTCTTATCGAGAGGCTTTAGAAACCTAAACCAGCATGATTCTACAGGATTAGAGCTGTTTTTGCGAATCACGCCTGGCCAGGCGTCATGCTTGGATCTCAGTCTGAGCCTCGCGCACTATCTCAATTACTTGGCGCTGCTCGGTGAAGCTCACGGGTGTCCGCTGTTGGCCGGTTAGCGACCACTTCTCTGGCTAGCCATGCTTGTCCTCCCACATGTGGAGGACTTGCCATGAACATCACTGCTACCTGCACCCGCCGGCCCTGGAACAAAGGAAAGTTGGTCGGACAGAAAACCCCGCTCCGGCTGAGAGATATCTGGGCCATCCGAGTAAGGCTTCAGCTTGCAGAACGAACCCGGGATCTGGCTTTGTTCGATCTGGCCATCGACAGCAAGCTTCGAGC
>Ga0209173_100044_pt1 | contig 197560 bp, 162 predicted proteins | sample SynthPrep_16_END_FD_187206 | JGI IMG/M metagenome (GOLD analysis project Ga0209173, IMG submission 187206) | Synthetic microbial communities from Ohio, USA - SynthPrep_16_END_DS12_MetaG (SPAdes) (version 2) | ecosystem: Engineered > Bioreactor > Aerobic > Activated sludge | place: USA: Ohio...
CCTCACTCCGGCTTGAATCCGTGGGCCGCCGCGATGGGCCATCCTTGGCCCAGCGCGGCTAACCCGGCGTCCTGCCGGGTTACCCACGGATTCAAGCCTGCGTTCGGCCAGCGTGTTTGACGGGGCACCTAAGATCAAAATCAAGAGCGACTCGCTTCGCATCGTAGATACGCGGTCTTGTCGGAGCCGGCTTGCCGGCGATAAACGTGAGAACGCTGCGTTCTGTCTGGTTCCCCGCGTCATCGTTGAAGACCATCGCCGGCAAGCCAGCTCCTACATTTTTTGATCGCGTTCAGGCAGGGGTAGGCGACGGTTTCAAGCACGCGATGGAGCGATCCACCGTCGTCTTGGCAATTTCGAGTAAATGCCACACCGCCAGGATCTTGGCCCGCTCAGGGCTGGGCAGCAGCGCGCCGCAATCCAATGCAGTCGCTGAAGCGCTGTCGAGCAAACTGGCGGTGTAGAGCAGGGCGTCTTCGAAGCTGAGGTCTTCGTTGATGGCGTGGAAACCCTGTGAAGGCAGGTAATGGTCAATGGCGCGGTTGAAGGCGGCGCGGTCTTTGGCGGGGTCACAGGGCGGGTCGGGTAGGGCTTTGTTCATGGTGCAACTCCTATTGAGTAAAGGAGCTACCGCCGACGCTGCTAAACGCGGGTGGCAGCTGTACGCGGGTTAGCAGACCGGTCAATAGGAAAACCAGCGCACCCGGAGGTGCCCCGCGCACAGCCACCATAAACGCAGATGTGAACCGTGTGCCCATTGAAGTCAGGCTGCTAAACCCGATCACTGAAGTTCAGTGACGGAGCGAAGACTAGCCACCGACCCCAGCAGGCACAAGGCGGCGAGGATTGTCTAGGAAACGTCCTGCAATTAAAAGCGACACGCCTTGCTGGCCCTTTACAAACCATGACCAAATGCCACCAGTCCTACCCCTCACTACTCTACCGCGGCCCCGTGGGATTCATGGTTGCGGTGCTGAAAGCATTCATCAAACTGCTGACAAGTGCCTTATAACTCAAAAGATTTTGGCTATGCGATTCAGCTATTGGATTGTTCATGAGGTAATGCATTTAATTCGGGACATAACTCATTGTTGTTCGGAATAAATCAGCGCCGCAGAGCGTTGTAATGAGTCACCGTTCCGCCTTAGAGATGAGCCATGAGCAACCCCGTTGCCCCCAAGTTCCTGATTCGCCTGCTTGGCCTGTGCAAAACCTTTGGTGCCCAACGGGCGCTGGATCAGGTCAGCCTGGATATTTATCCGGGCGAAGGCGTGGCGTTGCTCGGCGCCACGGGGGCGGGAAAATCGACCCTGGTAAAGATCCTCAGCGGCACCCTGGCGCCGGACGCCGGTGAGCTGTGGGTCGATGGCCAGCGCCAACGTTTCACCTCACCGTTGTCGGCGCGCCGGGTCGGCATTGTGGCGGTGCACCAACGTCCCGACGATGGGATCGCCCCCGGCCTGAGTGTGGCGGAGAACCTGCTGCTCGATGAACTGGGCCAACCCGATGCCGACTTCTTGCTCAACCGCAAAAACCTGCTGCAACGTGCCGAAGCCATCGCCGCCGGGCTGGGCCTGGACCTGCCGCTGCAACACCCGGTCGAACGCCTCGGCCAGGCGGACCGCCAACTGCTGGTGCTGGCCCGCGCCTTTGCCCAGAAACCCCGATTCCTGATTCTCGACGAACCCACTGCCGCCCTGTCGGAAGCCGACGCCGAAAGCCTGCTTGGCCTGATCGATAGCCAGCGCGCACGGGGCGTGGCGATCCTCTACATTTCCCAGCGCCTGTCCGACCTGCAACGGGTCACCAACCGCGCGATTGTGTTGCAGGAAGGACGGCTGACCAGCGACCTCAACACCCGGCACTTGCCAAGTGCCGCGTATACCCTGTTCGGTGATGCGGCCGAGCAGCCGGCAGTGATACCGGACAAAACCCTGCCGGTGCCGTTCCTGGAGCGGTTTACCCGTGCTGGGTTTATCCGCAATCGGGCGGAGGGGCGGGCGGTGCAGGAGCAGGTGGCGGGGTTGAGCAGCAGCGTTGCGCCCATCGACGTCCCGACCCCAGGGAAAAACAACCACCCCTGATGCTCAGTGGACCGTGGGAATGAACGCCACGCTCCCATCCTCCCGCCTGTGGAAAAGCCGCTCGCCATTATCCGGCTGGGTGCCAATCACCCGATGATCCTTACCCAGATAAGCCAGTGGCGCGGGATCGTCCTTGGAGTATTGCGCGACAATGATCGTGCGTTGCGGATTGAAGGCCTTGCCGCTGGTTTTTTCCAGCCAGACCAGGAATGCCGCGCTATCGCCCTGGCGCGGGAAGTCCTGGGTCTCGGCCACGTAGTAGAACGGCTTGCCGCCGTTTTGCAGGTACATCGGCACTTTGTTGTCCGCTTCCACCAACACGAGTTGCCATTGCTCCCACGGCGCGCTTTGCGTCGCTTCGGTTCGCACGTCCTCGGCAAAGCGCGTCACGCCGCCATTGCCGTTGCTCCAGGGGTAGACCACGCCGAGTATCAACAGCATCAGCGTGGCGGCAATGGCGAACCCCTTGAACCAACGCGGTGTGCTGTCAGGCCTGGCCAGCAGGCGTTCGCTGACCCACCAGGCGCCGAGCAATTGGGCGAAGGGCACCAGTGGCAGTACGTAGTAGCTGCGGCGGCTGCCGCTGGCGGTAAAGAACACGAACAACAGACCGAGGCCCCACACCAGCCAGCGCACATTAGGCGGGGTCTGGCGCCAGTGCCGCAGCGCCAACCACAAACCGAGCAGCCAGCAGGGCACCCAGGGCAGGGTGTAGGCGGGCAGGTAGATCAGGTAGGTGTAGATCGGGCCCATGTGGTCGAAGGGATCGAAGAACCGCACCACGTTTTCGCGAAACACCAGCGCCAGGCCGCTTTCGCCATAGGTGGGCGCGCCGTAGACATGGGACAGCACGAAGGGCACGGCATACACCGCTGCAGCGATCAGCAAGGCACACACCAGGCGCAGGTTGAGATGGCGTTTGTAGCGATGCTCAGCCAGCAGGTGCGGTAGCAGCACCAGGCCGGGCAGCACAAAACCGATCAGCCCTTTGAACAGCGATGTCACGGCCAGCAGCAGGAAGAACACGGTATAGCGACCGAGCCGCGTGTCCTCCGGCCCGCGCCAGTACCACCACACCGCCGCCAGCACGCCACACACCGTCAGCACGTCCGCTGTGGCTACGCGCGCCCAGAACAGGAAGTAGAAGGTGGTGGCGAGCATCCAGCCGGCAATCAGCCCGGTACCCTTGCGTAGTAGCTGTTCGCCGATCAGGTAGACCAGCCACACGCTCAGCCAGGCGCCGATCACGGACGGCAAGCGCAGTGACCAGGGACCGAGGCCACCCAGCACGTGGGCACTGGCAGTGATCAGCCAGTAGGAGGGCAGGGGTTTGTCGTAATAGGGCGCGCCCTTGAGGTAGGGATCGAAATAGTCACCGCTCTGCAGCATCTGCAAGGCGATGTTCGCCCATCGGGTCTCCGGGCCCCACAGGTCGCGCGCGCCCAAACCGGCCAGCAGAAGCAGGGCGGTGACGCCCAGCAACAGCAGCAGGGCGCCGCGTTCGGTCTTCCAGAAAGCCGCCATCACGGCGATTTCGGGTAGATGATCAGTTCGAGGGAGCCCTTGTAGTAGCGTTTGCCACCCGGTGGCAGTTGCCCGGCTTCGCGCATTTCACTGGTGCTGTTGACGCGCAGAAGCACGCCGACCGAGCCCTGTTGGCGCTTTTCCTTGAGCCAGGTCTGCACGTCGTCCAACCCCACTTTGCGCTGCACTGACCCTGCGTACTGCAAGCCGTAACGCAGCTCGCCCTCGGTGTCATACAACGCGACTTCCGGGCGTTTCAGGCGCCAGGCCAAGGCACTGGCATTCCCCAGTTCATTGCTCAGCAGGGCTTGGGTCTGTTGCAGTTCTTCCAAGTGTTCGAGCACAAACTGGTCGGGCATTTCGTTGTCCGCGATCCACTCCGGCATGCTTGCCGGCAGCAGGATCACCAGCAAGCCGATGCCCAGGGCCGGCATCGCCCACAGCGTCAGCGGGCGGAAGGCTTGTAGCAGGTTGGTGAGGATCCACCCCAGCAACACGATAAACGCCAGGGACAGGCTGAACATTTCCGCATGGCTGTTGCTGTACAGCGGTCGAGCGATTTGCAGGTAGATCAGCACGATCATGGCCGCCATGCCGATCACGAAGTTGAGCAGGCCATTGAGGCAGATCGTGCGGGCTTTATGCTGGTTGATCAGGCCGACCAGCGTATGCCCCATCAACAAGGCCAGGGGCAGCAGGCACGGCATGATGTAGGTCGGCAGCTTGCCGTTGCTCAGGCTGAAGAAACCCAGCGGCAACAACAGCCACAGGGCCAGGAAAGCGATCGCCGGCTGGCGCTTTTCCTGCCAGGTCTTGCGCAGGGTGTTCGGCAGCAGCCCAGCCCAGGGCAGGCAAGCCACCGCGATGATCGGCAGGAAGAACCACCACGGCCGCACGTGCTGTGCGTTGTCGGCGCTGAAGCGGCGGATGTGTTCATTCCAGAAAAAGAACCGCCAGAAGTCCGGTTCCTGCAGATGGATCGCCAACGCCCAAGGCAGGCACACCAGCAAACACACCAGCATGGCCAGCGGGCCATAGCGCAGCAGTTCGCCCAGGCGGCGTTGCCAGAGCATGTAAGGCACGGCGATCAACACCGGCAGAACCAAGGCCAGGAACCCCTTGGTCAGGAAACCCAGGGCGCAGGCCAGGCCCACGACGGCCCAGGCCCACAGACGACCGCGCACTGTGTGGCTGTCGAGGGCAAACCACAGGGCTACCAGGCTCAGGTTGACCCACAGGGTGAATTGCGGATCCAGGTTGGAATAGCCCGCTTGACCGGCCACCAGGCCGAAGCTCAGGTAGAGCAGGGCGCAGGCGAAGCTTTTGCGCGGGTCATTCCACAGGCGGCGGGCGATCAAGTAGGCCAGCAGCACGCTCAAGCCGGAAGTAAGGGCCGAGGCGATGCGCACACCGAACAGGTTCTGGCCGAACACCGACTGGCCCAAGGCGATCAACCAATAGCCGCCAGCGGGTTTTTCGAAATAGCGGATGCCCATGAAATGCGGCGCTACCCAGTTGCCGCTCTGGAGCATTTCCTGGCTGATCTGGGCGTAGCGGGTTTCGTCCGGGATCCATAAGCCGTGCAGGCCCAGGGGCAACAGGTAAAACGCGACAAAGGCCAGTAATAAGACTGGCAGGGGTTTTAAATGAGTCATGCAAACGTCGCTCCCTGACGTTTAGTTGTGGGGATTTCAAGTAATGAAGTAATAGAAGAGCAAATCACAATGTTCACTGAATGACGGAAAATATTCATGACGTCCTTAGTTAAAGGGCGCAACTAAACATGCCAGAACAGGGCTGTCTTTTTGCTGAACAAACGGACAGGAATATTTCTAGAGTTGTTTCAATGCGGCGGGCCAGTCCGGGCCATTGACGATGCCCAGGATCTTCAACTTACCGTTGGGTAATGTCTGCACAAACAACGCGCTGCCGTATTCGGGGAACGCAGCATGGGGGAAACCCTGGGCTTTTTCGAAGTCGGCGATGCAGCCACTGTGGGTGACGAACACCAGGTTGCGTCCAGGGGCCTTATGACTGAGCAATTCTTCGCCCATGGCCGTGCCGCAGACGGCCTGCTGGCCGGAGGTCAACTCGTTTTTGCCGAACATGAAACGCAGGGTCTGCGCAGTGCGAATCGTGGGGCTGGCAAGTACGTCGCTTGTGCCCATGCCCAATGATTTAAAGGCGTTTCCGAGCTCTTCGGCCTGTTGGCTGCCATGAATCGTGAGGCCTTCCACGGGGCCCAGGCAAGGGTTGGTCGAGCGGTCGCAACGCTCTTCATGACGCACCAGCACGATCAGGTCGCCGTCACGCCAGAGGGGCAGCACGTGGGAGGTCAACAGGCGATTGCCGATACCGAGGTCCTTTGGCGATGCGTGCCAAAGCAGGCTGGCGGCAAGCAGCAAACCCACCACGAACAAGCCCAGCCACAGCCGTCGCAGGCGCCTGATAAAGGCCCATCGCGAGCGCGGTTTGGTCAGGGTAAGGTCAACCACTTTATTCACCATGGTAGTGTTGGCAATGTTCTATTAATTAGGCGCAACGTGTGGGCGAATGCCGGTAATGGAACAAGAGGCTGTCACACGGCGGCTGTCTTTTCGCTGAACATTTTGCATGTAAAAAGTTGTGAAGCTTGACAACTAACAAGTTGCCAACAAGTGACGCTTGGCCGGTAATTTAAAGAGGGGTGGGTGGGCAGTCGGTGAAATCGATGTGAAAAATTTGCATGACCGGGATCGGCAGCCGTTATTCTCGATTGCCCCCCCTCAAACGAGTGTCGTCATGCTGCAGGTGCAAGGTGTGTTCAAAAGCTATGCCACCCCCCAGGGACCGTTGGCGGTGTTGGCCGGTGTGGATCTGCACCTGGCCGAGCGCAGCAGCCTGGCGTTGATGGGTGAGTCGGGCAGTGGCAAGAGCACCTTGCTGCACCTGGTGGCCGGGTTGGATCGGGTGGAGGGGGGCAGCATCCAGGTCGGCGAGCGGCGTCTCGATCAACTCAGCGAAGCGCAGCTGGCCCACTGGCGGCGCACGGAGATCGGGCTGGTGTTCCAGCAGTTCAACCTGATCAGCAGCCTGCGGGTCGAGGACAACCTTGCGTTCCAGGCGCGGTTGGCAGGACGGTTTGACCCGCACTGGCAGGCACAGTTGGTGGAGCGTCTGGGCCTGGGCGATCTGCTCAAGCGTTATCCGGAACAGCTTTCCGGCGGCCAGCAGCAACGGGTCGCGGTGGGGCGCGCATTGGCGTCACGGCCGGGCCTGCTATTGGCCGACGAACCCACCGGCAACCTGGACGAAGCGACCAGCGACGAGGTGTTGCAACTGCTGCTGGACTTGCTGCGTGACAGCCCCACCAGCTTGTTGATGGTCACCCATAGCCCGCGTATCGCCGCATGCCTGGACCGGCAGGTGGTACTGCAGCGTGGTCGTGTCGTGCCGGCGAGCGCTGTCTGAAATGGCAATTTTTTATTGGACCTTGCGTGCGCTGCTCAGCCATTGGCGGCGCCATCCCGTGCAGTTTTTCAGCGTGCTCACCGGTTTGTGGCTGGCCACCGCGTTGCTGATCGGCGTGCAGGCCCTCAACAGCCAGGCGCGGGACAGCTATGCCCGCGCCAGTCATTTGATCGGCGGCGAGCCCCAGGCCAGTCTTGGCACGCCGGACGGCGCCAGCTTCCCACAGGACGTATTTGCACAGTTGCGGCGCGCGGGATGGCCGGTGTCGCCGGTGGTTCAAGGGCGGGTGCAACTCAAGGGGCTGGGGCATGTGCGCCTGCAATTGATGGGCATCGACCCGTTGTCGTTGCCGGGCAGTGGCGCAGTGGCGGGGCAGCGCATGAGCCAGGCGCAGATGATGGCGTTTTTCGATCCGCCGGGGCGTACCTGGATTGCGCCGCAGACCTTGCAGGACTTGGGGCTGCATGCAGGTCAACAGCCCATCACCCTGAACGGACACGCCCTGCCGCCGCTGCAAGCCCAGGCCGATATGGCTCCCGGATTGTTGCTCACCGATATCGGCTTTGCCCAGCCTGTGCTGGAGATGCCTGATCGCCTGTCGCGGCTGTTAGTGGACAAGGCGTTCGCCGCTGGCCAGCCCACGCCGCCCGCCGGGCTGCAACTCAAGCAGGGCGAGGACAATAACCTTGCGCGTCTCACCGAAAGCTTTCACCTGAACCTCGATGCATTGGGCTTTCTGTCCTTTGTGGTCGGGTTGTTTATCGTGCACGCCGCCATTGGTCTTGCCCTGGAGCAACGGCGCGGGCTGTTGCGCACCTTGCGCGCCTGCGGCGTCAGTGTGCGTCTGTTGATTATCAGCCTGGGCGTCGAACTCGGCGTGCTTTCGTTGCTGGGTGGCGTGCTGGGCGTGGCCAGCGGCTATCTGCTGGCGAGTCTGTTGCTGCCCGATGTCGCTGCCAGCCTGCGTGGTTTGTATGGTGCCGAGGTGCCGGGTCAATTGAGCCTGAGCCCTTGGTGGTGGGGCGCGGGGTTGGGCTTGAGTTTGCTCGGCGCGTTGCTGGCCGGTGCCAGCAGCCTGTGGCGGGCGGCGCGCTTGCCCTTGTTGGCGCTGGCCAATGCCCAGGCCTGGCATGAGGCCCATGGGCGTTGGTTGCGGCGTCAAGGGTGGGTGGCCGGTACCGCGTTGGTAATCGCTGTGCTGGCGCTGTGGTTCGGTCACAGCCTGGCTGCCGGCTTCGTGCTGATGGCTGCGTTGCTGCTCGGCGCGGCCCTGGGGTTGCCGGTGGTGCTCAATGGCCTGCTCAAGGCTGTTCTGGGACGCAGCCGCTCGGTGCTGGGCCAGTGGTTTCTCGCTGATTGCCGTCAGCAATTGCCGGCGTTGAGCCTGGCCCTGATGGCGCTGCTGTTGGCCTTGGCCGCGAATATCGGGGCGGGCTCCATGACCTCGGGGTTTCGTCATACCTTCAACAACTGGTTGGAGCAGCGTCTCACCGCCGAGTTGTACCTCAACCCACAAAACCCGGCCCAGGCGCAGCAACTGAGCCGTTGGTTGGCGCAACAACCGCTGGTGCAGACGGTGCTGCCCACCTGGCAGGTTGCGGTGCAGTTGCAGGGCTGGCCGGCGGATGTGTTTGGCGTGGTCGACGACCCCACTTATCGCCAGCATTGGCCGCTGTTGGAGGCGTCGAGCGAGCCGTGGGATCAACTGCAGCAAGGCGACACGTTGATGCTCAGCGAGCAACTGGCGCGCAGGCTGGCGGTGAAGTTGGGCGATACCCTGAGTATCCCCACGCCTCAAGGCACCTGGACGCCAAAGATAGTGGGGATCTACGCCGATTACGGCAACCCCAAAGGCCATGTGTTGGTCAATTCCAAGCACCTGCTGACCCATTGGCCGACGCTGTCTCCGGCGCGTTTCAACCTGCGTGTGTCACCTTCGGATGTGGCGTTGCTGACCCGTGAGGTGCAGCGCGCCTTTGCCCTGGACGACAGCCGTATCGTCGATCAACAGCAACTCAAGGGCTGGTCGAGCCAGGTGTTCGAACGTACCTTCGCCGCCACTGCTGCCCTGAACAGCCTGACGCTGGGCGTGGCCGGCGTGGCGCTGTTCATCAGCCTGTTAACTCAGAGCCAGAGTCGCCTGGGCCAGCTCGCACCGCTGTGGGCATTGGGCGTCACGCGCCGGCAATTGATGCTGCTCAATCTCGGCCAGACCTGGCTGTTGGCGGTGCTTACCCTGGTCCTGGCCTTGCCGCTCGGCTTGCTGTTGGCTTGGTGCCTGGACGCGGTGATCAATGTGCAGGCTTTCGGTTGGCGCCTGCCGTTGCAGGTGTTCCCGTGGCAACTCGCGCAATTGCTCGGGTTGGCGATGGTTGCGACGTTGCTGGCCTCGGCATGGCCGTTGTGGCAGTTGTATCGCAGCCGTCCGGCGGATCTGTTGAGGACGTTTGCCAATGAAGATTAAGTGCCTGTTGTGGATGTGCTGCTTACTGGTCGCTTGTGACAAAGCCCCTGAGCCGCAGGAAAGCTTCGCCGGCCTGGGCAGTGACGCGGCGGACTTTGCCCAAGTGGTGCCCGGCAAAGTGTTCAGTTTTCCCGAGGACCATGGGCCCCATCAGGGCTTTCGTATCGAGTGGTGGTACGTCACCGCCAACCTCAAGGACGCGCAGGGCAATGTCTTCGGTGTGCAGTGGACGTTGTTCCGCAATGCGCTCAAGGCGGGGCCGACCGAGGCGAGCTGGCGTGATTCGACAATCTGGCTTGGCCACGCCGCCGTGACGTCCGCCACTCACCACTATGCCGCCGAACGCTTTGCGCGCGGCGGCGTGGGCCAGGCCGGGGCCCAGGCGCAGCCGTTCAACGCCTGGATCGACGATTGGAACTTTGTCACCCGTCCCGGCGCCGCGAGCAGCTTGGCCGACATGCAACTCAAGGCCAGTGGTGCGCAATTCGCCTATGACCTGCACCTGACGTCCAGTCGCTCACTGGTGTTGCAGGGCGACAACGGCTACAGCCGCAAGTCCGACCAGGGCCAGGCGTCGTACTACTACAGCCAGCCGTTTTTCAGTGCCAGTGGTAGCGTCACTATCGATGGCGAGGTCTATAAAGTCACCGGTCCGGCCTGGCTCGACCGCGAGTGGAGCAGCCAACCGCTGAGCGCCGGCCAGACCGGCTGGGACTGGTTTTCCCTGCACCTGGACCGGGGCGAGCAGTTGATGTTGTTTCGGGTACGGCAAGCCGACGGCGCTGGGTATCTCACGGGCACCTGGATCGACGCGCAAGGCCAGACGCAAACGCTGCACAACGCAGATATCCAACTGACACCGTTGGAAACCACCACGATTGATGGGCGCAAGATTCCCACGCGCTGGTCGCTGAAAATCCCTGGCAAACAGTTGGATATCATCACCCAAGCCGTCAACCCGAACGCCTGGATGAACCTGAGCATTCCGTACTGGGAAGGGCCGGTACGGTTTGACGGTGGGGTGGGCTATTTGGAAATGACGGGGTATTAGCAAATAAAAATACTGGACATGCATACAGTATGCGGCTAGATTCCATCCCAGGTGACCGGATGTCACCTGACCTTCAGTTTTTAACTATGGATGGATAAAAAATGAAATCTAAAAAAGCCTTTATGCTGGGCGCGGCCATGGCGGCCTCCTGCTTCGTTTCGGCCTTTGCCCTGGCCGAGCAATACCCTCAGAAACTCAATGTCGAAGCGGTCAGGCAGGCCGTGGACAAAGCCCTGAAATCCGGCGGCAAGCTGGACGCGGCGAAGGTCCCGGCCAGCCTCAAGCAAAAGCTGAAGGCAGCCAAGACCGGTCAGTCCAAGGCTGTCACGCAGTCCGTCAAATCCGCGCCTTTCAACACCGTGGTCGGTGAGTTGAAAAAGCCCGGCCAGGCCGAGCTGAAGAGCGCTGCCGTTGCGGCCTTCGTCCCGCTGTTCCCCACCCTGGATATCAACACGCTCTACACCATCACGGGTGTGGCTCAAGGTGAAGAGTTCGCTTATCACTTCAACCTGCCAGAAAACGCGCGGGTCCAGGTGCAACTGGTCAACCAGAGCGCAGGCACCGACATGTCGCTGACCCTGTTCCAGGACGACGGCCAGGGCAACCTGAGCGTGGTGGGCTCCTCGGATGCCGCAGGCAATGCCGACGAGTACCTCAACGGCGTACTGCCGGCCGGTGATTACTACTGGTACATGGTCGCCAAGGTCGCCAGCAGCTCGCAATTCAGCTTTGGCGTGGCGGTGGATACCAACGTCGATGCCTATGAACCCAATGACACGCCGCAAACCGCCTTTGTGCTGCCGGACTCGATGAACAAGGTGACCGGTAACCTCGACAACGCCAACGATGTCGATTACTTCGACTTCAAGGCGGTGCGTGGCCAAAGCGTGAGCATGTACCTGGCCGGTGACGCGAACGGCAGCCGCAACCAATGGATTTTCGATCGTTTTGACGGCGTCAATTGGGTCACCATCCCTGCCGGCTCGACCTCGACCTACCCGAGTGTCACGCCGGGCACCACGGTGAAGGTGCGTGTGCGGGCCAATCCGGCCGTGGTTCAGGATTCGACCAAACAATACCAGTTGAGCCTGGGCTCTACGCCGCGCCTGAACACGTCTGATGTGAAGGGTGACAATATCGTGCGTGTACCGGCGTCGATTTTCTGGATGGCGACCCAGGCGGGACGTACGGTGAACTGGACCACCAATTGGTCCGACTCCACGGGCGCACCGCTGCTGGGCGTTACGCCGGTTCTGCGTATCGACAAACGCTTTGACGGTGCCGAGTTCCACTGGACCGACTTCAAGGCCACCACCAACAGTGCGGGCACATCCCAGGCCAGTTCCGGTATCGGCGACTGCTTCGGCGATAACCGTGTGCAGTATCCGGACAGCAGCACGGGCGTCACCTACACCTGGGACACCACTTTCAACTTCGGCGGCTGGCGTATCGAGCTGGACGAGTTCCCTGGCGTGGGCGTGGGTGGCGAGAACGTGCCTTACGTGACCTTCGGGCACATCTGCACCCAGAACATCGTTCACTGATTCAACGGTGTGAGTGAGAAGGGGCAGCCTGACGAGGCTGCCCCTTTTTTTATTCGCCCGCCAATGCCAGGTCCAGCGGTAGCCGCGCCATGCTCGTGCCTTTCAACGAGCCCAGGTACAACCAGTTTCCATATTCCCGTGCGGTGGTGATCGGCGAGTAGTTCCCCGGGCTGCCGTCCTGCAGGTTGGCGATGACCTTACCTTCGGGATCCAAGCCCAGCACGAAGGCTTTGCGTTCGATAGGCTTGGGCACCACCATCAGCGCCCGTACCATTACCTTGCGCAGCAATGGGTAGCCGGCAAAGCTGTCAAGCAACGGATTGCGTGGCGAATACAGCGCTACCCAGAAACGGTCCTGGCCGTTGAAGCTAAGGTTGTCCGGCAGGCCGGGCAGGTTGTCGATAAACAGGTCATGGGTGCCGGCGCGCTCGCCCTTGAGCCAGTAACGGCTGATACGGTAGGCGCCGGTTTCATTCACCAGCACGAAGTTTTCATCCGGCCCCAAGGCCACGCCGTTGGCAAATTGCAGTTGGTCCAGTAGCACGTCGGTGCTGCCGTTGCTGAAGTCATAGCGCAGCAGCCGACCGTCGCCGCCATGTTCGATCACCGCTTCGCCGTCCTGCCCGTAGCCCCAGCGACTCGACGCATCGCTGAAGTAGGCATAACGCCCGCTCGCGTCCACGGTGACGTCATCGGTGAAACCGAAGGGCAGGCCGTTGGCACTGGTGCTCAACGTAGTGAGTTGGTGTTTTGCATCCAGGGCGAGCAAGCCCTTGATCCCGTCGGCAATGATCAGGCGCCCATCCGGGTGCAGCGCCAGGCCCAGGGGCCTTCCGCCGGTATTGGCCAATACTTCCAGGCTGCGGCTGTCGGGCGAGGTGCGGATGATGCGCCCGTCATGCAAGCCGCTGATCAAAAAGCCCTGGGCGTCCAGCAGCAAGGCCTCGGGCCCGGCGATGTCCTGGGCGCCGATTTTCTGCACGCCCTTGAGGCGCTGGTTCTCGGTGTAAAGGCCGCTCTTCATCGACGGCGCCGAGGGTGGCGTCCAGTTTACGGGTTGCACTTTGGTCGGCATCAACAGCAGAAAGGCGACCACCGCCAGAAGCAGTAGAAACAGCAGATGACGTAGTTTTTTGGGACGGGTACTCATGACGATGCCTGGTTGTCGTTGATGCTCGGTTCCCAATGCAGGGTGCCGAACAGGTAATCCATCAGGGGAAGGACGATGTTGAAGTTGCGACCCTGCATCAGTTCACGGCGGTGATGCAGGGCGTGCAGATGGTGCATCTGGCGGATCCACGGCAAGCGCGCCACCGGGTGGCTGGCGGGCAGGTGCTCGCAGGCGTGAAACACTTCGTAAAGTAAATACCCGAGGATCATGCACCCCGCGAACAGGCCGGCGACATTGGGGCTCAATTGTTTGAGCAACCACCAGGCAGGCAGAGTGATTGCCAGGCTGTGCAGCACGATCAGCCAGGCCGGGAACAGGATGACGCGCCAGTCGCGGGGGCTGTCGTAGGTCATGTGGCCGGGGGTGAAGAAACTGTGATGATCGCCGGTGTGGCGTGCGTAGAACAGCCGGGCCAAGGCGTGCTTGTGGTGGCCGAGGTGACGGTGCACGAGGTAGATGCAGAGGTTGAAGAACACCAGGGTCAGCGGCACGGTCAGCCATTGCACAGCGCTGATCTGATGCGTGGATGACCAGGCCAGGGCGATGCACACGATGCCGTAGCCGAACACGAAACTGGCGTGCAGCCAAGGGTTGTAGTGGGGTGCGACAGTGGCGCGGTAACGGGCGCGAAAGGTCTCGGTGGGGTGGTCCATGGCGGGTTGCTCGGTGTTTTTTTGTTGGAGTCTGAGCTTAGTTGGTGGTGGGGAATGTGCGAGTTTTGCGCTGCACACAGACCTACTGTAGGAGCCGGCTTGCCGGCGATGCTGACACCTCGGTGTGTCAGGTACGGCGAGTGGATGCCATCGCCAGCAAGCCGGCTCCTACAAGGACCGTGTCAGCCGAGGCGACCAGTGGGGGCTTGCACACCCCATGTTTCCTTGTTAGTTTCTCGCAAAATGTTAACGATAACATTTGCTCTAACAATAAAAACAAAACAGAGAATCACGCCATGAAAATGCTCCCGAAAACCCTGTGTTTATTGGCTGTAAGCATCACCCTCGGCACTGTCTCCCCAGCATTCGCCGACGCTGCCAAGCCGATCCGCATCGGCGCGTCCTTCCAGGAAATCAACAATCCCTACTTCGTCACCATGAAAAACGCCCTGGAAGAAGCCGGCGCGACCATCGGCGCGAAACTGATCATCACCGACGCCCGTCACGACGTGTCCAAGCAAGTCAGTGACGTCGAAGACATGCTGCAAAAAGGCATCGACATCCTGCTGATCAACCCTACGGATTCGGTCGGCGTGCAATCGGCGGTCAAGTCTGCCCACGCCGCCGGTGTCGTGGTCGTCGCGGTAGACGCCCAGGCCGACGGCCCGCTGGATTCCTTCGTCGGCTCGAAGAACTTTGACGCTGGCTTCCAGGCCTGTGAATACCTGGCCAAGAACATCGGCGACAAGGGCAATATCGCGATCCTCGACGGCATCGCCGTGGTGCCGATCCTGGAGCGTGTGCGCGGTTGCAAAGAGGCCGTGGCCAAGCACCCCGATATCAAGATCGTCAGCATCCAGAACGGCAAGCAGGAGCGTGACCAGGCGCTGACCGTCACCGAAAACATGCTGCAGGCCCAGCCCGCCCTAAAGGGCATTTTCAGTGTGAATGACAACGGCTCCCTCGGCGCGCTCTCGGCCATCGAAGCCAGCGGGTTGGACGTGAAGCTGGTCAGCGTCGACGGCGCGCCGGAAGCGATCAAGGCGATCCAGAAGCCCGGTAGCAAGTTCATCGCCACCTCAGCGCAGTATCCGCGCGACCAGATCCGCCTGGCGCTGGGCATTGCCCTGGCCAAGAAGTGGGGCTCGCAGGTGCCGGCCACCATCCCGGTGGACATCACCCTGATCGACCAGGCCAAGGCCAAGGATTTCAGCTGGTAAATCGCCTAGGCCCCACGCCTGACGTGGGGCCCAGGTCATCCTTCTGAATACGAGGTCGGTGGTATGAGCAGTCTTCTGAAGTTGGAAAACATCTGTAAGCGGTACCCGGGCGTACAGGCCCTCAAGTCCATCAACCTGCAAGTCGAGCGCGGTGAGATTCATGCCTTGCTCGGCGAAAATGGCGCGGGCAAATCGACGCTGATGAAGATCCTCGGTGGCGTCGAGCATCAAGACGAAGGCCAGATCCTGATCGATGGCCAGGCGCAGCAGTTCGCGACCTATCGCGACGCAATCGCCGCCGGTATCGGCATCGTGTTCCAGGAGTTCAGCCTGATTCCCTACCTCACTGCCGTGGAAAACATCTTCCTCGGCCATGAGCTGAGTAACCGTTTCGGCCTGTTGCGCAAGCGCGAAATGGTCGAGGCCAGCGAGGCGTTGTTCAAGCGCCTCGGCGTGACCATCGACCTGCAATGTGCGGTCAAGCACCTGAGCGTGGCCGAGCAGCAGTTTGTCGAAATCGCCAAGGCCCTGGCCCTGGATGCGCGCCTGCTGGTGTTGGATGAACCGACTGCCACGCTGACACCGAGCGAGGCTGAGCTGCTGTTCGACATCATGCGCGAACTCAAGCGCCAGGGCGTGGCGGTGATTTTCATCTCCCATCACCTGGAGGAGATTTTCCAGGTGTGCGACCGCATCAGCGTGTTGCGCGACGGCGGCAATGTGGGCGTTACCGATGTGGCTGACAGTGATATCGACCGGCTGGTCGAGATGATGGTCGGGCGCCGCCTGGAATGCAGTTTTCCACCCAAACCGAACACCGAGCGTGGCCCGCTGTTGCTGGAGGTCAAGGACATCCAACTGGTGCGCAACGGCCCGCACAACAGCTTCCAGCTGCACAAGGGCGAGATCCTCGGCTTTGCCGGCTTGGTCGGTTCCGGTCGTACCGAACTGGCCCTGGGCATGATGGGCGCGCTGCCGTCGGTGAGCAAAGACGTATGGCTGCGCGGCGAGAAAATCACCCTCGACGACCCGGCCCAGGCCCTGGCCCACGGCATCGGCCTGCTGCCGGAAAGCCGCAAGAGCGAAGGGCTGATCACCGACTTCAGCATTCGCGAAAACATCTCGTTGAACAACTTGCCCAAATACCAGAACGCCTCGGGCCTGATCGACAAGAACCGCGAATGCGCCAGCGTCGAAGGCCTGATGAAGCAACTGTCGATCAAGGCCCCCAGCAGTGAAAGCCGGGTGTTCAACCTCAGCGGCGGCAACCAGCAAAAGGTGGTGATCGCCCGTTGGATCAACCATCACTGCGACGTGCTGGTGTTCGACGAACCCACCCGTGGCATCGACGTGGGGGCCAAGGCGCAGATCTACGCGCTGATGCGCAGCCTCACCGAACAAGGCTACGCAATCATCATGATTTCCTCCGAATTGCCGGAAGTCATCGGCATGTGCGACCGCGTCGCCGTGTTCCACAAGGGCGCCATCGTCAAGGTACTCGAAGCATCTGCCGTCAATCCTCAAGAGGTCATGCGCCATGCAACAGGGGGCTCAAGTGAATACGTCCATTAGTACCGGCGACAACAACCGGCTGCGCCTGAACCTGGCGCGGCTGGTGCGCTCGCCGGCATTTTATCCCTTCGTCGGGCTGGTAGTGGTGACCCTGGTGATGATCCTCGCCAGCGACACCTTCCTCACTGCCAGCAACCTGTCGAACATCGCCCGCCAGGTGTCGATCAACGCGATCATCGCGGTGGGCATGACCTGCGTGATCCTCACCGGCGGCATCGATCTGTCGGTAGGGCCGGTGATGGCCTTGTCCGGCACGCTCACCGCCGGGTTGATGGTCGCGGGCCTGCCGCCCGGCCTGGCGATTGGCGCAGGCATGTTGATCGGCGTGGCCTTTGGCATCGGCAACGGCTTGTTCGTGGCCTACCTGCACATGCCGCCGATCATCGTGACCCTGGCGACCATGGGCATCGCCCGTGGCCTGGGCCTGATGTACACCGATGGCTACCCGATTTCCGGGTTGCCGGATTGGTTTGCGTTTTTCGGCCGTGAAAGCCTGTTCGGTATCCAGGTGCCGATCCTGATCATGCTGCTCACCTACCTGGCGGCCTACGTGCTGCTGCAACACACGCGCATCGGCCGCTACATCTACGCCATCGGCGGCAATGAAGAAGCGGTGCGGTTGTCCGGCGTGCGTGCGGCGCGTTTCAAGTTGCTGGTGTACGGCATCAGCGGCCTTACGGCGGCGATTGCCGGGCTGGTATTGACCTCGCGCCTGATGAGCGGCCAGCCGAACGCCGGCGTGTCGTTCGAACTGGACGCGATTGCCGCCGTGGTACTCGGCGGTGCCTCGATTGCCGGCGGGCGCGGGGTGATCGTCGGCACCTTACTCGGCGCCATGTTGCTCGGCGTGTTGAATAACGGCCTGAACATGCTGGGCGTGTCGCCCTATGTCCAGAGCGTGATCAAGGGCGCAATCATTTTGCTGGCGATTTTTATCAGCCGTCAGCGCCACAAATAAACTTCTCACAAGCACAGGACCCGACACCATGGACAAGCACACCGAAATGCAAGCCGTCGTCTGCCACGGCCCCAAAGACTACCGCCTGGAACGCATTGGCAAACCCCAGGCACGCGCCAATGAACTGGTGATCCGTATCGCTGCCTGTGGCATCTGCGCCAGTGACTGCAAGTGCCACTCGGGCGCCGCAATGTTCTGGGGCGGCGACAACCCGTGGGTGAAGGCGCCGGTCGTACCGGGGCACGAATTTTTTGGCTATGTGGTGGAAGTGGGCGAGGGCGCCGAAGAGCACTTCGACGTCGCGGTGGGCGACAAGGTGATCGCCGAGCAGATCGTGCCGTGCGGCAAGTGCCGTTTCTGCAAGTCGGGCAAGTACTGGATGTGCGAAGTGCACAACATCTTCGGCTTCCAGCGTGAAGTCGCCGAAGGCGGCATGGCCCAGTATATGCGCATTCCCAAGACCGCCATCGTGCACAAGATCCCCGAATCGGTGTCGCTGGAAGACTCGGCGCTGGTGGAACCGATGGCCTGTTCGATCCATACCGTCAACCGTGGCGATGTCCAGCTCGACGATGTGGTGGTGATCGCCGGCGCCGGCACCCTCGGGTTGTGCATGGTCCAGGTCGCTGCGTTGAAAACCCCGAAGAAACTGGTGGTGATCGACATGGTCGACGAGCGTCTGGAACTGGCGAAAAAATTCGGCGCCGATGTGGTGATCAACCCGTCGCGCGACAACGCCCGTGAAATCATCAACGGCCTGACCGACAACTACGGCTGCGACGTCTACATCGAAACCACCGGCGTGCCGGCCGGCGTGACCCAGGGCCTGGATTTGATCCGCAAGCTCGGGCGTTTTGTCGAGTTCAGCGTGTTTGGCGCCGAGACCAGCGTCGACTGGTCGATCATCGGTGACCGCAAGGAGTTGGACGTACGCGGCGCTCATCTCGGGCCGTATTGCTACCCGATCGCCATCGACCTGTTCGAGCGTGGCCTGGTCACCTCTAAAGGCATCGTCACCCATGACTTTCCGCTGGACGACTTTGCCGACGCCTTCGCGTTGGCCAACTCGACCAAATCTATCAAGGTGCTGTTGAAGCCGGTGGCCTGAAAATGAACTACGTGATGGGTGTCGATATAGGAACCCAGAGCACCAAGGCGCTGCTGGTGGACGGTCAAGGTACGATCATCGCCCAGCACAGCCAGGGGTATCGCGTGGATACCCCGAAAGTGCGCTGGGCCGAGCAATGGCCGCAGGTCTGGCTGGACGCCGTCGAGGCTTGCGTTGCGCAGTGCATGGCCAAGGCCGGCGTGGCGGCGCAGCAGGTCAAGGCGTTGTGTATCAGCAGCCTGTACGGCGGCTCCGGGATTGCGGTGGATGCGCAAATCACGCCGCTGCACCCGTGCCTGATCTGGATGGACCGCCGTGCTGGCGAGCAGGTGGCCTGGGTGCGCGAGAAGGTGGACCTGGAGCGTCTGTTCGCGATCACCGGCAACTCGGTGGACAGCTACTACGGCTTCACCAAGATGCTCTGGCTCAAGCAGCACCAGCCCGAGGTGTGGGCCAAGACTCGCTACCTGCTGCCGCCCAACAGCTACATCAACTGGTGCCTCACCGGCGAGTTGGCGGTGGACCATAGCAGTGCCGGCAATATCGGTGGCGTCTACGATGTGAAGGTGCGCGGCTGGTCCGCCGAAATGCTTGATGCACTGGGCATACCGCAGGCGATGATGCCGGAGCGCCTGGTGTATTCCGGGGAAGTCGTCGGTGGGTTGCTGGAGGGTTGGGCGGCGCGTCTGGGCCTGCAGGCGGGCACACCGGTTCTGGCCGGTGGCGTCGATGCGGCCATGGCAACGCTGGCCGCAGGGGTGACGCAGCCGGGCAATCACGTGGCAATGATCGGCACCAGCATGTGCTGGGGTTACCTCAACCAACAAGTGGATGCACACCATGGCTTGGTGAGCATGCCCCACGTCTACAACGGCCACCGCGACCTGTACATCTTTGGCGGAGCAATCACCGCCGGTGCCTCGGTCAGCTGGTTTCGCGAGCAGTTCTGCCAGGCCGAAGAGCAACAAGCCAAGGCCACCGGCCAGGACAGCCTGGTGCTGCTGGAACAGCGCGCGATGAACATCCCGGCCGGCAGCGAAGGCCTGTTGTTCCTACCGTACCTGATGGGCGAGCGCAGTCCGGTGTGGGATGACCGTGCCAGTGGCAGTTTTGTCGGCTTGAACCTCTACCACAGCCGTATTCACCTGTATCGCGCGGTGCTGGAGGGCGTGAGTTTTGCCCTGCGACACAACATCGAAGCGGGCACACGCGGCGCGCATTCCCTGGACCCGCGCTTGATCGTGGTGGGCGGGGCGAGCCATTCGGACCTGTGGATGCAGATCATCGCGGACGTTACGCGGTATCCGGTGTACACCATCGTGCAGGAGGTTGAGGCCGCGTTGGGCGCGGCGTTGCTGGCGGCACACACGGTGGGGTTGGTGAGCGATGGGGAGATGGACAAGGGCTGGGTGCAACTGGAGTTGCGGGCTGAGCCCAAGGCGGAAAATGTCGAGGCATACGACCGCGCGTTTGCCGAGTACCTCAAGCTGTATCCGGCCCTGAAACCGATTATGCACAGCCTGCAGGAGAACTGAATGAACGCAGCCTTCGACTTCACCCACCATCGCATCCTCGTCACCGGCGCCAGCAGCGGCATTGGGCGCGAAATCGCCTTGCAACTGATCGCCAGCGGCGCCGATGTCTTTGCCCTCGGCCGCGACGCCCAAGCCTTGGCCGAACTCGGTTGCCACACCTTGTGCCTGGACATCGCCGACAGCGCCGCCCTCGATAACGCCCTGCACGACCTGCCACCGCTGCACGGCCTGGTCAACTGCGCCGGCATCTCGCGGCTGGAGCCCGCCGCCGCCATCAGCGCCGACGCGTTCGACCAGGTGATGCAAGTCAACGCCCGCGCCGCCGCCCAGGTCGCCAGCCGCGTGGCGGCCAAAATGATCGAAGCACACATCGCCGGCAGCATCGTCAACGTCTCCAGCCAGGCCTCGCTGGTGGCCCTGGACGATCACCTCGGCTACTGCGCCTCCAAGGCCGCGCTGGATGCGATCACCCGTGTGCAATGCGCCGAGTGGGGCCGCTTTGGCATTCGCGTCAACAGCGTCAACCCCACCGTCACGCTCACGCCGATGGCGGCCATGGCCTGGTCCGAGCCGGCCAAGCGCGACCCGGCGCTGGCGGCCATTCCATTGGGGCGTTTTGCTGAAACCGTCGAGGTGGCGTTGCCGGTGCTGTTCCTGTTGAGCAGCGCCGCCAGCATGATCAGCGGCGTGAGCCTGCCCATCGACGGTGGCTACACCAGCCGCTAGCCGTTTTCCAACTGACCGGCGATCACCACCTTGTCCCGTGGCTTGAACGGGTCTTCCAGGCGATCGAGCAACAGGCGCACCGCACTGCTGCCGGCCAAAGACGCATCGTGAGCCACGCAGGCGATGGGCACGCCGAAGATATCGGCGAAGGGCAGGCGGTCGATGCCGCAGATGGTCAGGCTGTCATGGGCGATGTTGTGCATGCGCAGTGCGCGCAAGGCGCCGAGGGTGATCAACTGGTTGAAGCCCATGATCGCGTCCGGCGCCGAGTGTTCGGCCAGGTAGTCGAGGGTGTGCAGGTAGGACGGCATCAGCGTGTAGTCGCCGGCCTGTACTTCGACCTGCACCTGCGGGTGCTCGGCCAGCACTTCGCGCAGGCCCTTGAGGCGTTCGACGGTGATGCGTGAGTGCTCGGGGCCGGTCAGCACCAGCAGGCGCTTGAGGTCGGGCGTCTGGCGCAGCAGGTAGTGCGCGGCCTGGATGCCGCTGTGGTAGTTGTCGAGCACCACGCGGCTGAACGGGCTGTCGTGGATTGTGCGATCGAGCAGCACCACTGGGGTTTTGCCGTTGCCCAAGCGTTCGAGGTAATCGGGCTGGTAGCTCGGTTCATCCGAGACCGGCGACAGAATGATCCCCGCCACGCGGTAGCCCAACAGGGTGTCCACGGCCTTGCTTTCCAGCTCCTCCAGCTCATCGGTGTCCACCAGCATGATGGTGTAGCCGTGCTGTTTGGCCTCGCGGGAAATCGCCTTGATCATTTCGCTGTAGAACGGGTTGTCCACGGAGGCGGTGATCACACCGATGATCAGGCTCTCACTGCGCTTGAGCCCGCGTGCGAAGGCGTTGGGCACGTAGTCCATCTCCCGCGCCACTTCGAGGATGCGCGCCAGGGTGGCCGGTTTGACCAGGTCGGGTTTGCTCAGTGCGCGAGACACCGTGATGGTGGTCATGCCAACCCGTTTGGCGATGTCGCTGATAGTGACGGACTTCTTCTTGTTCATCGGTCAGGCTGCAAAAGGAAACACCCGCAGGCTAGCATGCGCGGTGGAGATTGTTGCTTCAAATCAATGGGTCCCAACGCTGCGACCAGTCGCTTTCGCCCTTGACCACCTCACGCAGTAACCCCAGTGCCTGTTGCAACACTGCCGAATCTCGCGCCCGTGAATACACCAGGTACGTCGGGAAGCTGAATTCCGGCGCCTTGGGCACACGCTGCATTACGCCGCTGTCCAGGTAACTCTGCACCACGCGAGTGCGGAAATAACCGGCGCCGCCATTCTCAAGGATGTACTGCAATGCCAGCGGCCCCAGGTTGAAACTCAACGCGGCACGGGCCTTGTCGGGCAGCGCGGCGTCGTGTTGCTGGCGAAAGCCCGGTCCCCAATCGATATACACGTAGGGCGCCGGATTGCTCGCCAACTGCACCAGGATCAGTTTTTCCTCCAGCACCTGTTCCACCTGCAAGCCTGGCCAGTATTGCGGCTGGAACACCAATGCAGCGTCGAGTACGCCCAGTTCCAGCTGGCGCAACAGGTAATCGCCTTCGCGGATTTCGGTGCGCAGGGCATGGCCGGGGATGTGTTGGCGTAACGCTTGGGCCCAGCCGAGCATCAATGGATTGCACAGGCTGACTTCGCCGCCGATGTGCAGCACGTTGCGATAACCATCGGGCAGCGGCAGGTCGCGTTTGGCCGCTTCCCAGGTTTGCAGCAACTGGTTGGCGTACACCACGAAGGCCTCGCCGTCGGCGGTCAGCCGGGCGCCTGCGCGGTTGCGTACGAACAGTGTGCTGCCTAGCTGGCTTTCCAGGCTCTTGACCCGTGCGGTGATGGCGGTCTGGGTGACGTGCAGTTTCTCGGCCGCTGCGGCCAGGCTGCCGCAGCGGGTGATTTCGAGGAAGGTGCGTGCCAGTTCGATGTCCATGAAGCCCCCGGGGATGAATGGGGGACAGTGTAATGGAATGTGGTTGAAACTGTGGGAGGGGCTTGCCTGCGATGGCGGTGGTGATGTGGACATATCCGTTATTTAGGTAACGGCTGGTATGGGTTCCGCCCTTACGGCGGGTCACTTTTGGAAAAGAGCCCGGAATGCCGGCCCAGCCAAAAGTAACCAAAAGGGCTCTTGCCCCAACACTCGGTACCTCGCCTAGGCTCGGTATGCCCGTAATCCGACAGGTATTTGGGGGGCCGTCGCCACGCGCCATCCATGGCGCGGGGCGGCTAAACCGGCATCCCTGCCGGTTTACCCCCCAAATCCCTGTCAGATTCCGGCCAGCGTGTTTGACGGGGCGCCTAAGATCAAAAGCAAGATCAGAAGCGACTCGCTTCACATCGTGGATACGCGGTCTTGTAGGAGCCGGCTTGCCGGCGATTGCGGTGTGTCGGTGACGGGTGAGGTGTCTGACACGGCGCCATCGCCGGCAAGCCGGCTTCTACAGGTGGGCATTTCAGGTTGGGGTTTGTGGGGCTTGGAGATGCTGGGTCGGGAAGGCCTTCGCGTAGGCGTGGCACACCCGCAACACCTGCTCGTCGGCAAAACGTGCGCCTACTACATGCAAGCCCACCGGCAAGCCGTTCGCTGCCAACCCACACGGCACCGAGGCTGCCGGTTGCTGCGTCAGGTTGAAGGGGTAGGTGAACGGTGTCCACTGTGTCCATTCCTGCAAACCCGAACCCGGTGGCACGTCATGCCCGGCATCGAACGCGGTGATCGGCATCATCGGCGATACCAGCACATCGTAATGCTCATGGAACGCCGCCATGCGTGCCACCAGGGCTGCGCGTGCTTCAAGGGCCGCGCTGAAGTCGTCCAGGCTCAAACGCTCGCCGCGCTGGGCGATGCGCAGCAGGCCGGGGTCCAGCAGTTGTTTTTGTGACTCGCTCATGGGCCCGGTCAGGCGTGCAGCGCCGGCTGCCCACAAGGTGCTGAAGACTTCCAGCGGGTCACTGAAGCCGGGGTCGATCTGCTCGACATGGGCGCCCAGTTGTTCCAGGCCTCGCACCGCCTCCGCGACCACCTTGGCCACTTGCGGGTCGACCTCCACGTAACCGAAGTTCGGACTGTAGGCCACGCGCAGCCCTTTCAAATCCGCTGCGCCCGACAACCACGGTGTGGTCCTCGGCGCACCGATCAACCCGTCCCGAGCATCCGGTTGCGCGATGGTCTGCAGCATCAATACGCTGTCTTCCACCGTGCGGGTCATCGGCCCTAGGTGCGAGAGGATTGTCATGGAGCTGGCCGGCCACTGCGGCACATAACCGAAGGTCGGCTTGATCCCGAAAGTGCCGGTAAATGCACAGGGAATCCGAATCGAACCGCCCGCATCGCTGCCTTGGTGCAGCACCCCCAGGTTCAACGCCGCCGCCGCGCCCGCGCCGCCGGACGAACCGCCCGCCGTGGTGCGGGTGTCCCAGGGGTTGCGGGTGATGCCGTACAGCGGATTGTCGGTAACGCCTTTCCAGCCGAATTCAGGGGTGGTGGTTTTGCCCAGCAGCACCGCACCGGCCTTGCGCATAAAGGCCGGGAAGGGCGCGTCCACCTCCCACGGCCCGTCGGCGGACGAGGTGCGCGAGCCCTTGCGGGTGGGCATGCCGATTGTCAGCGTCAGGTCCTTGATCGAAGACGGCACGCCGTCCAACGGACCGCAGGGTTGGCCGTTCAGCCAGCGTTGTTCCGAGGCGCGCGCCGCATTCAGCGCGCCTTCCGGGTCCACGTGGCAGTAGGCATTCACCACCGGATTGAAGCGTTCGATCCGCAGCAAGGCGTCCTCGGTCACTTCCACCGGCGACAAGGTCTTGTCGCGAAAATGCTGCAGCAGTTGCACCGCCGTCAGTTGGCCGATCTCGCTCATGCCACGTCCCCCTGCGCCGCATTGACCATAGCGCGCAACAACACCGCGCAGCCCGCCGCCAGGTCGTCCGGCGCGGCGTTTTCGATTTCGTTATGGCTGATGCCGCCTTCGCACGGTACAAAGATCATCCCGGCCGGACCCAGTTCGGCGACAAAAATCGCGTCGTGGCCTGCACCGCTGACGATGTCCATATGGCTCAAGCCCAAGGCCTCGGCGCCTTCGCGTACGGCATTGACGCAGGCCGGGGCGAAGTCCAGCGGTGGGAAGTCGGCGGTTGGGGTCAGTTCATATGCCAACCCGTGCCTCGCGGCGGCGGCTTCGATCACGCTGCGCACTTCATCAACCATGGCTTGCAGCTTGTCCGCGTGCAGATGACGCAGGTCGAGGGTCATGTGCACCTGGCCGGGAATCACGTTGCGCGAGCCGGGATGCAGGCTCAGGCAACCGACCGTACCGCAGGCGTGGGGTTGCTGCTGATGGGCGATGCGGTTGACCGCGCTGACCACCTCGGCGGCGCCGACCAGGGCGTCCTTGCGCAGGTGCATCGGCGTCGGGCCGGCGTGGGCTTCGACGCCGGTGAAGGTCAGGTCGAACCATTTCTGGCCCAGGCAACCCATGACCACGCCAATGGTAGTGGCCTGGTCTTCCAGTACCGGGCCTTGTTCGATATGCGCTTCGAAGTAGGCACCGACCGGGTGGCCGAGCACGGCGCGGGAGCCGGCGTATCCGATGCGCTGCAATTCGGCGCCGACTGACAGGCCCTGGTCATCGAGCTTGTCGAGGGTGTCCTGCAAATCGAACTTACCGGCAAACACCCCGGAACCCATCATGCACGGCGGAAAACGCGAGCCTTCTTCGTTGGTCCACACCACCACTTCGATCGGCGCTTCGGTTTCAATCTTCAAATCATTCAGGGTGCGGATGACTTCCAGTCCCGCCATTACCCCGTAGCACCCGTCGAACTTGCCGCCGGTGGGTTGGGTGTCGATATGGCTGCCGGTCATCACCGGGGGCAGGGCCGGATTGCGCCCGGCACGGCGCGCAAAGATATTGCCGATAGCGTCGACACTGACGCTGCACCCCGCGGCCTCGCACCATTGTACAAACAGGTCACGGGCCTGGCGATCCAGGTCGGTCAGCGCCAAGCGGCACACGCCACCTTTGACGGTGGCGCCGAGCTGGGCCAGGTCCATCAGCGATTGCCACAAGCGGTCGCGGTTGATCAGCGGGGCGTTGCTCTTGAGCGGTTGCGCAAAACTATTCATCAGTAGTCTCCGGTCAGGCACTCAGGGCCAAATAACGGTTTTTGATGGTCGGGTCGGCGCGGAAGGCTTCGGCGCTGCCCTCGTAGACCACGCGGCCCTGTTCAAGCACGTAATGGCGGTCGGCGAGCTTGTCGCAGACCATCAGGTTTTGTTCCACCAGCAGCACCGGCAGGCCGTCGTCCTTGACCTTGCGCAGGATCTTCACCAGCTCGTCGACGATGACCGGGGCCAGGCCTTCGGTGGGTTCATCGAGGATCAGCAGCTTGGGATCGTTGAGCAGGGCACGGGCGATGGCGAGCATTTGTTGCTCGCCGCCGGACAACGCGTGGCCAGCGTTTTTGCGCCGCTCCTTGAGGCGCGGGAACATGGCGTACACGTCTTCGAGCTGCCAGCGGCTGGTCTTGCGTGCGGCGATGCGCAGGTTTTCCTCGACCGTGAGCAGGCGGAAGATCCCACGGTTCTCCGGCACTAGCGCCAAACCCTGGCGGGCAATTTCGAAGATCTTCTGGCCCACCAGTGCCTGGCCGTTGAAGTGGATCTGGCCCTGGCGCGGGCAGATGATGCCGAGAATGCTGCGCAGGGTGGTGGTCTTGCCGGCGCCATTACGCCCCAGCAACGTCACCAGTTCGCCAGGGTTGACGGTCAGCGACACGCCTTCCAGCACGTGGCTCTTGTCGTAGTAGGAATGGATGTTCTCAACGATCAGCATCAGGCAGCCTCCCCAAGGTATGCAGTGCGCACACGCTCATCGGCGCGCACGAATTCCGGTGTGCCTTCGACCAGGATCTGCCCGTGGCTCATCACCGTGATGCGTTGGCTGATGGACATGACGATGCTCATGTTGTGTTCGATCAGCAGCACCGTGTGGTCGCGGCCGAGGTCGCTGATCAACTGCGTCATGATTGGGATGTCATCGATGCCCATGCCCGAGGTGGGCTCATCCAGCATCAACAGTTTCGGTTTGGAGCAGATCGACATGCCCACCTCCAGCACCCGCTGCTGGCCGTGTGACAACTCACCGGCCAGGGTGCCGGCGCGGGCCGTGAGTTGCAGGCGCTCCAGCACCTGGTCGGCCATCTCCAGGTGTTCGCGCTTGCTGTCGACGCGGCGCCAGAAATTCAGTGCGCGTGCACCGTCGCGGCCTTGGGCGGCGAGGCGCAGGTTTTCGCGCACGCTGAGGTTCTGGAACAGGCTGGTGAGCTGGAACGAGCGCGCCATACCCAGGCCGACGCGGCCGTGGGCAGGCTTGCGCATCAGGTTCTTGCCGTCGAAGTGGATCGCCCCGGCGGTGGCCTGGCGTTCGCCGGTGAGGCAGTGGAACAGGCTGGTCTTGCCCGCGCCGTTGGGGCCGATGATGGTATGGATAGTGCCCGCCTCGACCTTGAGGTTCACGCCGTTCACCGCATGGAACGCGCCGTAGGCCAGTTCCAGGTCTCTGGTTTCCAAAAGGATGCTCATAGCCCTTCCTCCTTGGCGACAACGGCCGTTTTGCGATGGCCGCGTACCTTTTCGAACAGCGACGCGAGGCCGCCCCACAAACCGCCGCGCATGAAGATCACCACCAGGATCAGGATCACCCCCAGCAGCATCAGCCAGCGCGGCCACAGGTCGGAGAGGAAATCTCCGAGCAGCACGATGGAACCGGCACCAAGCAATGAGCCGAACAACGAGCCGGTGCCGCCAACGATGGTCATGATCAGGATGTTCTCGGACATCGCCAGGTCGATATTCGACAGCGGCACAAAGTGCAGCAGCATCGCGTACAGCGCGCCGGCAATTCCGGTGACCGCGCCGGACAGCACAAACACCAGGATCTTGAAGTGGCGTGTGTCGTAGCCGATGGCAGAGGCACGGGTTTCGTTTTCGCGGATCGCCATCAAGGTGCTGCCGAACGGTGACGCAATCACCCGGCGTGCGCCGATGAAGATCAGCAGGAACAGCACTGCGACAAAGCCGTAGAAGGCGCGGGCGTCGGCCAGTGACAGCAGCACCGTTTCACCCACGCGGATCTCCGGGCGCGGCACGCTGAGCAGGCCGTTGTCGCCACCGGTCCAGTCGCTGAGGGTGTAGGCGACAAAGTAGGCCATCTGGCTGAACGCCAGGGTCAGCATCACGAAGTAGATGCCGGTGCGACGGATCGCCAGGGCGCCCACCAGCAACGCCAGGAAACCACCGGCCACGGCGGCGCCGAGCAACGCCGTGAACAGGCCCAGTTGCAGGTGGATCATCAGCAACGCCGCGCAATACGCGCCGGCCCCGAAGAAGATGCCTTGGCCGAAGGAGAGCAGGCCGGTGTAGCCCAGCAGCAGGTTGCAGGCCAAGGCCGCCATCGCAAAGATCAGGATCTCGGTGGCCAGGGTCGCCGAGGGCAATATCAACGGTAGGCCGATCAGCACCGCCAACACCCACAGCAACATTGCGCGCGATTGCGTCTTGGCAAACGGCAGGGGGTTTTTCTCGCTCATGTCAGGCTCTCCCAAACAGGCCGTAGGGACGGACCAGAATCACCACGGCCATGGCGCCGTAGATCATCAGGCTCGCACCCTGGGGCCAGAGTGTGGTCATCAGGCTTTGCACCACGCCCACCAGCAAACCGCCGACCAGCGCACCGCTGAACGAGCCCATGCCGCCGATCACCACCACCACGAAGGCCACGCCGAGAATCTCCGGGCCGACAAAGGGTTGGGCGCCGCGCAACGGGGCGAACAGCACGCCCGCGACGCCGGCCAGGGCTACGCCGAGGGCGAAGGTCATGGAGAACAGCCGGAAGATGTTGGTGCCCAGCAGCGACACGGTCTCGGTGCTTTCACTGCCGGCCCGCACCAGGGCGCCGAAGCGCGTGCGTTCCAGCAGCAGCCACAGGCCCAGGCCGACGAGCCCGGAAAACACGATGAGAAACAGGCGGTAGTAGGGGTAGACGAAGTCACCCACCACCAGCACGCCGCGCAGCAGTTCCGGCACGGCGACGCTTTTGCCCACCGGGCCCCAGATCATCACGCTGGCCTCCTGGATGATCAGCGCGATCCCCAGGGTTACCAGGATCTGGAACATGTGCGGTAAGTGATAGATGCGTTGGATCAACAACCGCTCGATGGCCCAGGCCAGCGCGGCCACCACCAGCGGCGCAATCAGCAACGCCAGCCAGAAGTTGCCAGTGAGGCTCACAGCGGTGTAGCAGATATAGGCACCCAGCAGGAAGAACGCGCCGTGGGCGAAGTTGACGAAGTTGAGCAGGCCGAAAATGATCGTCAGCCCGACCGCGATCAGGAAGTAGATCATCCCCAGCCCAAGGCCGTTGAGGATCTGGAACAGATAAAGATTAAGCATGCAGGAACCCTCTGCAGGAGGCCGCTTGCACGGCCCTGCGCTACCAAATTCAGGGGATCAGCCGAGCGTGCAGCCTGTGGCGTCCACGGGCGGGAACGACTGACCGGCGCTGAGTACCTTGGCCAGGTCATCCTTGTCGGCCATGTCGGCGGTGGCTTTGCCGATCAGCAGGTAGTAATCCTTGATCACCTGGTGGTCGCCGGCGCGGATCGATTCCTTGCCGGTGGGCCCTTCGTAGCTCAGGCCCTGCAGGGCCTTGGCCACGGTCGGTCCGTCGAAACTGCCGGTAGAAATGATGGCTTCGAGCATGACCTTGGTGCTGATGTAATCGGCGGCCAGCGGGTAGGTAGGGTTGATGCCGTATTTGGCTTGGGTGAGCTTGACCAGTTCACGGTTGAGCGGGGTGTCGACCTGGTGCCAGTACTGCGCGCCGAGGTACACACCTTCCAGCACATCACTGCCCAGTTCCTGGAACTGGTCGAGGCCGGCGGACCATACCAGCAACACCTTCATGCGCTCCTTGATACCGAAGTTCACCGCCTGGCGCAGGGTGTTGGACGACTGGCTGCCGAAGTTGAGCAGCACCAGCACATCGGGCTTGGCGGCGATGGCGTTGGTCAGGTAGCCGGAAAATTCCTGTTCCTGCAACGAGTGGTAGCTGTTGCCGATGTGTTCCAGGCCGTTTTCCTTGAGCACATTCTTCGCGCCTTCGAGCAGCGCTTCGCCGAACACGTATTGCGGGGTGATGGTGTACCAACGCTTGGCGTCCGGCAGCAGCTTGATCAGCGGCACCATGGTTTCACGGATCGCGCCGTAGGTGGGCACCGACCAGCGGAAGGTTGCCTTGTTGCAGTCCTTGCCGGTGACTTCATCGGCGCCCACCGGGGTCATGAACACACCGCCGACCTTGTCCACCTCCTTCGCCACCGCCAGTGCCGACGACGACAGGGTGCAGCCCTGGAAGAACCGCGCACCGTCCTGCTGGATGGCTTCCTGCACCTTGCGCACGGCCTTGCCGGCGTTGCCTTCGGTGTCGATCACCTTGTAGTTCAGCGGGCGGCCGAGCAGCTCGGGGTGTTGTTCCACCGCCAGGCGCGAACCCATGTCGGCAAACTTGCCATAGCTGGCAAAGGCGCCAGACATGGACTTGAGGCCGTAAAAGGTAAAGGGCTCGGCGGCGAATGCAGACCGAATGCTCAGCGGGAGGCTGAGAGCTGCGGCTGCGGTAAGACTGGCTTTCAACAACGTACGACGCTGCATGGGGTGACTCCCTGGTTTAGTTATTGGCAGGAGTGGCAATGGCGATACGGTGGAGCAAGGGCCTGTGGGCAGGCCTTTTTATTGAGGTGAAACGCGGACAGAAACTGTGGGAGCGGGCTTGCTCGCGAATGCGGTGTATCAGCCACCGGATGCTTTGCTGACTCACCGCCTTCGCGAGCAAGCCCGCTCCCACGTTGGGTCTGTGGTGTTTTTTAAGAGTGATCGAACTCCAGTAGAAAATGCGGGCTGACCTGGCCTTCAAGGGCGGTCATGTGGTGTTCGGCATCGCACATGTGTTCATGCATCAAGCTGCGCACCGCGCTTTCATCCCCGGCACGAAAGGCGATCAGTAACTGCTTGTGATAGTCCAGGTTGGCGGCGTCGAACTGCTTGCGCTTGGGCTTGTAGGCTTTTTTCAGCACCACCAGGTCGCGCAGCAGATCGTTTAGGAACTGCGCCATGAAACTCAGCAACGGGTTGGGGCAGGCCTTGGCCAGCAGGTTATGGAACTCCAGTTCCGCCAGGCGCTGTTCACGCTGGCCGGCCTCGCTGTCTTCGGGGGCGCTGCAAAAATCCACGTTGTCTTGCAGGGCCTGGTAGTCGTCCTCGCTCAAGCGCCCAAGCACCGACACCGCCAGTTCCACTTCGATGACTTTGCGCAGTTGGTACACCTGTTCGCCGTCCAGGTGCTGGAAGTGCAGGTAGTTGCGCAACGCGCGGCTGGCCGGTTCGGTGCCGGCCTGGTTCAGGTAGGCGCCGCCGCTGGGCCCGGTGCGGGTGCTCACCAGGCCTTCCACTTCCAGTGCCTTGAGCGCTTCGCGGGCCGAACCTTTGGAGCACTGGAAGCTTTCCATCAGTTCGCGTTCGGTGGGCAGGCGGTCGCCGGGCTTCAAGGCGTCGGTGACGATGGAGCGCTTGACCGACTCGACAATTACATCGGACAGCTTCTGGCGTTTGCGTCGTAGCGGGCGGCTTAGCATAGGTTCGATTTATCGTATTAATGCGGATTAATAGCACTTAATAACGATCGGGATGCAGCGTCAACGGCGGGTGTCGTTTTCGATGGCAACAGGTCGCAATCGGATGGTTATTCCCCGTTGCCTGAATCGAGGCAGCGCGTGGACGACGGTGGTTGCTTGCCGAACACCAGAAAGTCGCCCATCCAGCGGTTGATGCAGCTGCTGGCGTCCTGTTGGGCTGTTTCTTTCAGGCGCAGTTGTTCGACCTTGGGTGTCGCCGATTCGGGTTGCTTTGCATTGACCAGTACCATGCGCGCCACCCGTTCGGGAAACAGGGCCGCGTAACGGTTGCCCAGGCGGGCCGCATCGGCATTGCCCAGGTAGAGCAGTTGGGCGTCGCCCAGTTGAGTGCGGACAAACTCCAGGTCTTGGGCGGCTTGTTCGACTCCATTGTCGTTGCCGAGGTCGCGGGGGCTGAGTTCGATGACGTCGTAGCGGTTGACCAGTGTGCGATACGCTGGGTTGGAGTAAGAGCCCCAGAGGCTGGTCAGGTGAATGACAAAGGTGCCGCCCTGGTTCCTTTGGGGCGCATCGCTGGCCAGGACAAACACCACGCCTTCGCGATTCAGCGGGTCTCGGGCGCCGACGCGGGTCAGGTGGAGGCGCAGGTTGCCTTGCCGGGGCACAGCGTAATTGCGCGGCACGCTCACGACGCCGCATTGAGTGCGTTGCAGCACTTCGGGGTCCAGGCGTTCAGCGGTGCGCAGGGGGCAATCCAGCAACCAGTCAATGGCGGTGGGAGGAATCAGTTCTTGGGCAGCGCTTGCAGTCACCCAGAGACAGGCGCATGTCAGGTATTTTGCGACAGTCATCAAGAGGTCCTGGGCAACCGTGTGAGTTCGGTGTTTTTACCAAGGACCTTTGCTCAAGAATGTAGGGCGAGAAGACAGTTGGTGTGCGAAAGCGGAGTTTTGTTTATCGGATCTGCGTCTGCCAGCCGCCGCCCAGGGCTTTGTACAACGCGATACTGGCCTGCAGGCGCGACAGTCGCAGTTGCACGTTCTGGTCCTGGGCCGCGTACAGCGTGCGCTGGGTTTCCAGTACCGTGAGCAGGTCTTCGGCGCCTGCCTGGTAGCGGCTTTCAGCGATCTGGAAGGCGGTCTGGGCCTGTTGCAGTTCTTCGCTTTGCCATTCGCGCTGCTGGTCGAGACGGGTGATGCTGCTGAGGGATTTTTCCACGTCGGCAAAGCCGTTGATGATCGCACCGCGATAGGTTTGCAGCAGTTCATCCTGGCGCGCGCGGGCCTTGTCGCGTTCAGCACTTAAACGACCGTTGTTGAAGATCGGCGCCACCAGCCCAGCGGTCAGCGTGTAGTAGGGGCTGCGCAGGATATCCACGGCCTTGTAGGCGTCGGAGCCCAGGGTCGCGCCGAGGGTGATGGCGGGCAGCATGGCCGCGCGGGCCACGGTGACGTCGGCCTGTGCTGCCGCCAATTGCGCCTCGGCCTTGGCGATATCGGGACGGCGGCTGAGCAATTGACTGGGCATGCCGGCGCCGATGGCAGGCCAGGTCAAGGCTTGAAACGGTTCGCTGCCAAGGTCCAGGGCTTGGACGGGTTGGCCGAGAAGGGCGGCCAGCGTGATCCGCGACTCTTCGGTCAGCTGCTGAATCAGCGGCAATTGACGTTGCTGGCTGGCCACCAGGCTTTTTTGCTGGGCCAGTTCCAGGGCGGTGGCGGAGCCGGCGTCATAGCGGGTCTGCACCAGGTCGAGCACGCTGCGCGCATTGGCCAGGTTCAGTTCTGCAATCTGCTGGCGCTGCTGCGCGGCCAGGGTTTGTGCGTAGCGGTCGGCTACGCTGCTGAGCAAGGTCAGCTCCACGGTGGCCTGGTCAAACTCGCTGGCGCGCAGGGTATGCAGGGCGCTGTCGCGGGCGGCGGCGCGGCCACCCCAGAAGTCCACTTCGTAGCTGGCGGTGAGGTTGGCGCCAAAGTTGTCGACGGCGTCATCGCTTTGCGAAGCGTCAAGGTCCGGTCCACCCGGGCCACGTAACAACTTCTGGCGGCTGGTGGTGAGGTTGAGCTTCACTTCCGGCAACAGCGGCGCACCGGCGATCACTGCGCTGGCTTGGGCCTGGCGCACGCGCGCGGTGGCGGCGGCCACGTCGAAACTGTCTCGCCGGGCCTGTTCGACCAGCCGGTTCAGTTGTGGGCTACCGAACTGCGTCCACCATTGCTGGTTGATGATCTGGGCGGCGTCGCGTTCGGCAAATTGCCAGGCGGCAGGCGCTGCAATCCCGCTGTCGAGCGCGGGCGGGTTGCCGGTGCAGGCGCTGAGTAACACGCACAAGGCAGGAAGGTAAAAGGACTGTTTATTCACTGGTCAACGCCTTAACCGGATCGAGCCGGGCAGCTTTACGGGCCGGCATGAAGCCGAATACGACACCGGTGACGAGTGCGCAACCAAAGGCGCCAAACACCGCCAAAAGGGAGAACTGCACCGCCACCTTGGCCAGCACCAACACGCCGCCAACCAACAACGCCAGGGCGATGCCGCACAAGCCGCCGACCACCGAGAGCATCACCGCCTCGGTGAGGAACTGGCGCAGGATGTCGCGTTGGCGTGCGCCGGTGGCCATGCGGATGCCGATTTCACGGGTGCGCTCGCGTACGGTCATCAGCATGATATTCATCACGCCGATCCCGCCCACCAGCAAAGATATCGCCGCAATGGAACCGAGCATCAATGACAGCGTGTTCTGCGTACGGGCCTCGGCCTGGATCATCGCCGCGTTGTTGGTCAGCTCATAGTCACGCTTGCCGTTGTGCAGCTTTTTCATCAACTGGTCGATGGCCACTTCGGCTTCGTGGACCTTGCGCGCATCCGCCGCCGCGATCACCACATACTCAGGGTTGTAGCTGCCAAACAGGCGCACACTGGCGGCGGTGTAAGGGATGGCGACACGGTCGTCACTGTCCTTGTTGCCGGAGGCGGCGCCTTTTTCCGCCAGCACTCCGATCACCTGGAACGGCACGTTTTCAATCAGGATGTACTGGCCGAGTGGGTTGACCTCGCCCTTGAACAGCTTCTCGCGCACGCGATGACCGATCACCGCCACGGTGGCGGCGGCACGCTCGTCGGCGGCCGTGAAGTAACTGCCCTCGACCACCGGCCAGTTGAAAATCTCCGGGAAGTTGGTGTCATTGCCGCCCACGTAGGCCATGTAGTCCACGTTGCCGTAACGCACCCCGACTTCGCTGCCGTTGACCGGCATGATGTGTTTCACCTGGGGCAGGGCCGCCAGCGCGTGGACGTCATTGAGGGTGACGATGCCCAGCGGTGTACGCGGGTTGGGCGACGTGCCGCTGAGGTAGATGATGTTGGAGCCGAATGCGCCCATCTGCGCCATGACTTGCCGCTTGCTGCCTTCCCCCACGGCCAGCATCACCACCACCGACGCCACGCCGATGATGATCCCCAACAGGGTCAGCGCGGTGCGGAAGCGATTGATCCACATCACCCGCCAGGCGGCTTGCACCGCGTCCACCAGCTCGGCTTTCCACGCGCCATTGTGTTCGGCACCGTCGGCCAGGCGTTGGCGCAGGTCCACGGCTTGCAAGGCGCCGTTCGCTAATACTGGCGCAACGTCGCTGCCGTCGGCCGAGTCGCTGATGATCAAGCCATCGCGAATCTCGATGATGCGATTGGCCCGCGCCGCCACTTCGCGGTCGTGGGTGATCAGGATCACCACGTGGCCCTGGCTGGCAAGTTCATCGAGCAGGGTCATGACCTCGGCGCCACTGTGGCTGTCGAGGGCGCCAGTGGGTTCGTCAGCGAGGATGATATGCCCACCGTTCATCAACGCACGGGCAATGGACACCCGCTGTTGCTGGCCGCCGGAAAGCTGGTGCGGACGATTGCCGGTGCGCTCGGCCAGGCCCAACCGCGTGAGCAGGGCGTTGGCGCGGGCATGGCGTTCGGCGGCGCTGATACCGGCGTAGATCGCCGGCATCTCGACGTTTTCCTGGGCCGAGCCCGACGGGATCAGGTGGTAGCCCTGGAACACGAAGCCAAAGGCTTCGCGGCGTAGCCAGGCGAGTTCGTCGCTGTCCAGATGGGCGACGTTTTCCCCGGCGAACAGGTAGTCGCCTGTGCTTGGACGGTCGAGACAGCCAAGGATATTCATCAACGTTGACTTGCCGGAGCCCGAGGCACCGACGATGGCGACAAATTCCCCGGCATGGATCGACAGGTCGATGCCGCGCAACACGTCGACCTGCGGGCTGTCGCCGCCGCCGTAGGACTTGCGGATGTTCTTGAGTTCGATCAGGGGCGTGGTCAACTCAACCCCCGTTGCCGTCGGCCGGGCCGATCAGCAGGTGATCGCCTTCGCTCAAACCGTCGAGCACCTGGACGCGCAGGCGGTCGCTGATGCCCACCTGCACCTGGCGCTGCTCGATTCGACCATTCTTGCCCACGACCTGGGCGATCTGCTCGTTGGGGTTCGCCGTGCCCGATAACGCGGCGACCGGCGCGGTGAGGGCGTCCTTGACCTGGCTGGCGACGAAAAATACCTGAGTGGTCATTTCGGCCATCAACGCGTTGTCGCTGTTGTCCACGTCCAGCAGCACGGTGTACAGCACCACGCGGCCGCTGCCACTTTTGCTGGTGCTGTTGGGGCTGCCGCTGCCTTGGGTTTCATTCAATGGCTTGGGCGGAATCGGCAGGATCTGCCGCACGGTGCTGGTCCAGCGCCGGTTGCCGCCGCTCAACGTGGTGAAATACGCGGTCATGCCCGGTTTGACGTGGCCGATATCGGCTTCCGAGACCTCAGCCCACACGGTCATCGGTGACAATTTGGCGATGCGCAGGATCAGCGGCGTCTGCTGCTGGGCGTTTAGGGTCTGGCCGACCCGCGCGTCCACCGCGACCACGGTGCCGGTCATGGGCGCGTAGATGCGCGTGTAGCCCAATTCAGCTTCGTCACTGCGCAAGCTGGCCTGGGCTTGCTGGATCTGCGCCTGGAACATGTCGACCCGCGCCTGGGTGGCGCTCAGTTCGGCCTTGGCGGTTTGCACGTCTTCTTCACGGGTGGCGTTGCCGGCGGCCAGGCGTTGCTGGCGCTGGTACTTCTGGCGTGCCAGTTCGTGCTGGGCCTTTTGTTCCTGCAACTGGGCCTTGAGGTTTTCGATGGCGTAGCGGCTGGCGTCCAGCTTGGCTTTTTGCGTGGAGGGGTCGATCTCCACCAGTAACTGGCCTTCCTGGACCTGGTCGCCGGCCTCGACGTGGATCTTGCGGATCTGTCCGGAGGCCTGGGCCCCCACGTCCACATAACGGCGCGGCTGCAGGGTGCCGAGGGCGGTCACGCTGTTTTCGATACTGCCACGGGTGACGGTGACGGTGGTGAGGGTGTCACGCCCCGGCGGCAGCACTTGCCAGGCCGCGATGGCGAAAATGGGGATCAGGCACGCGATAACAAGCAAGGCGCGTCGGGCAGGTCGAGGGCGTTTCATGCTTTGGTTCCAGCCAGGAAAGTTCGGACCGCAGTTGCGGGGAGCTGACAAGTAAACGAGAGAATTGCGCGGGGATTTAGGCGGTTACATAAGCAGTTACAGCTCCCTTGAAGAAAAAAATCGTCCGTTGATGCAAGTCTGCTTTAAAAGTAGATGAGAATTACTATAAATTGCACGCACTCAAACTGCCATCACCTGAATGCTGTCTTTATTTGCACCCAAGGACCTAATGCCGCCACCCGGCGGTCGGGAGTCATGTTGGAAAACTACTATCGCGAGCTGGTGTGTTTCCTCAACGCCAAGCTAGGCAACCGTCAGGTGGCCGAGGATGTGGTGCATGACGCTTATGTCCGGGTGCTGGAGCGTTCCAGCGACACGCCCATCGAACAACCCCGTGCCTTTTTGTACCGCACGGCGCTCAACCTGGTGATCGACGGCCATCGGCGCAATGCCTTGCGCCAGGTCGAACCCCTGGATGTGCTGGATGCCGAAGAACGCTTCGCCAGCAGTTCGCCGCACACTAACCACGACCACGGCCAACGCCTGGAACTGCTCGAACGCGCCCTGGCCGAGCTGCCACAGGCCTGTCGCGACAGCTTCCTGCTGCGCAAGCTCGAAGGCCTGACCCACCTGCAAATCGCCGAACGCCTGTGCATTTCTCGCGCCTTGGTGGAGAAACACATCGTCAACGCCATGAAGCACTGCCGGGTGCGGATGCGCGAGTGGGAAGCGCACTGATCAATGATCAGTTAAATTTTATTTCACTGTCCTCGTTTCCTATCAACACACGACCTGTTGTTCAGGTCTTGAAGGTATTCCCGCCCCACCGCCAAGGGGCTTATCCAGAGGACACTGGAATGACACAGGCAATTGCTTCGCCCGCGGTTCACGACCTGATCGGTATCGGTTTCGGCCCTTCGAACCTGGCGCTGGCCATCGCCCTGCAGGAGCGCGAAAAGGCCCAGGGCAAACTGGACGTGCTGTTTCTCGACAAACAGGCCGACTACCGCTGGCACGGCAATACCCTGGTGACCCAGAGCGAGCTGCAGATTTCATTCCTCAAGGACCTGGTGACCCTGCGCAACCCCACCAGCCCGTATTCCTTCGTCAACTACCTGAAAGCCCATGATCGTCTGGTCGACTTCATCAACCTGGGCACCTTCTACCCGTGCCGCATGGAGTACAACGACTACCTGCGCTGGGTCGCCGGGCAGTTCCAGGCCCAGGCGCGCTATGGCGAGGAAGTGCTGGCCATCGAGCCGATCCTGCACCAGCAGCAGGTTGAAGCGCTGCGCGTGATTTCCCGCGATGCGCTCGGTGAGCAACATGTGCGCACCACCCGTTCGGTGGTGGTCAGCGCCGGCGGCACGCCGCGCATTCCTGAAGCGTTCAAGGCGCTCAAGGGCGACAGCCGGGTGTTCCATCATTCCCAGTACCTGGAGCGCATGGCCAGCCAGCCGTGTGTCGAGGGCAAGGCCATGCGCATCGCCATCATCGGCGGTGGCCAGAGCGCGGCGGAAGCCTTCATCGACCTGAACGACAGCTTCCCGTCGGTGCAGGTCGACATGATTCTGCGTGGTTCGGCGCTCAAGCCGGCGGATGACAGCCCGTTCGTCAACGAAGTGTTCTCGCCGGCCTTCACCGACCTGGTGTTCCAGCAAGAGGGCGCCGAGCGTGAGCGTTTGGTCGCCGAGTACCAGAACACCAACTATTCGGTGGTGGACCTGGACCTGATCGAGCGTATCTACGGCATCTTCTACCGCCAGAAAGTCTCCGGCATCGCCCGCCAGGCGTTCCGCACCATGACCGTGGTCGAGAAGGCCACCCCAGGCCCGCTGGGCATTGAATTGGTGCTGCGCAACAACGCCAACGGCGACACCAGCGTCAACCATTACGACGCGGTGATCCTGGCCACTGGCTACGAGCGCCAGACACACCGCGCGCTGCTGGCGCCGCTGGAAGCCTACCTGGGCGACTTCGACGTGGCGCGCGACTACCGCATCGTCACTGACGAGCGTTGCAACGCCGGTATCTACATCCAAGGGTTCAGCCAGGCCAGCCACGGCTTGAGCGATACCCTGCTGTCGGTGCTGCCGATTCGCGCGGATGAGATTGCGGCGTCGTTGTATGCGCTGGACCGTGGGCGCGGCAAAGGGCGTTCGGTGCAGGACCTGCTCCTGGCAACTGCTAGCTGATACTCACCCCCTCTGTAGGAGCGAGCTTGCTCGCGAAACACGTCCAGACGACGCGTTCATTCTGAATGGCTGCGTTATCGTTGACGACCTTCGCGAGCAAGCTCGTTCCTACAGACGGCACTTGTGGCAAGGAGTGGCTATTGGTACTGTACAAAAAACCAGTATCGGTAACCCTTCATGCAGTTGATCGAAAAACTCAGCATTCTCGCCGACGCCGCCAAGTACGATGCGTCCTGCGCCAGCAGTGGCGCACCCAAGCGCAGCTCCGAAGGCAAGGCGGGGCTGGGGTCTACCGATGGCATGGGCATCTGCCACAGCTACACGCCGGACGGGCGATGTGTGTCGTTGCTCAAGGTGTTGCTCACCAACTTCTGTCTTTACGACTGCCAGTACTGCGTCAACCGCCGCTCCAGCGACGTGCCCCGCGCGCGTTTCAGCCCGGAGGAGGTGGTCACCCTGACCCTGGATTTCTACCGACGAAATTGCGTCAGCGGGCTGTTTCTCAGTTCCGGCATCATCCGTTCGTCCGACTACACCATGGAGCAGTTGGTGCGGGTCGCCAAATTGCTGCGCGAAGAGCATGACTTTCGCGGCTATATCCATCTCAAGACCATTCCCGATGCCGACCCGGCGCTGATCGCCGAAGCCGGAAAGTATGCCGATCGCCTGAGCGTGAACATCGAATTGCCGACCGAGGCCAGCCTGCAGACCCTGGCGCCGGAAAAAAAGATCGTGTCGATCAAGCAGGCCATGCAGACCATCTACACCGGCGAGCAGACGGTCCGCAACGAGCCGCGCGCGCCGCGTTTTGCCCCGGCCGGGCAGAGCACGCAACTGATCGTCGGCGCGGATGACACCGATGACAGCACCATCCTCCACGGTGCCGAGGCGCTGTACGGCAACTTCAAGCTGCGCCGCGTGTATTACTCGGCGTTCAGCCCCATCCCCAATAGCCCGAAAAGCGTGCCCCTGGCCGCGCCTCCGTTAATGCGTGAGCATCGCTTGTACCAGGCCGATTTCCTGCTGCGCAGCTATGGGTTCAACGCCAATGAACTGTTCAAAGGTCCCGGCCACCTGGCGCTGGATATCGACCCCAAGTTGGCCTGGGCCCTGGAAAACCGTGAGGTGTTCCCCCTGGACTTGAACCGCGCCGAGCCGACCTTGATCGCTCGTATCCCAGGCATCGGCCTGCGCACCACCCAGCGCCTGGTGGACCTGCGCCGTGAACGCAAGATCCGCTTCGAAGACCTGGCGCGCATGCGCTGCGTACTGGCCAAGGCCAAGCCGTTTTTCATCACCAGTGACTACCACCCGCAACAGGCCGACAGCACCAGCGTGCTGCTGCGCGAACAATTGCGCGACCGCCCGCAACCGCAGCAGATGGGGTTGTGGGGATGATCAGCCTGGAATGCGACAACCTGTTCAGCACCTGGCGCGACCAGGCGCGCTGGTTGCTCAGCCATCAGGTAGACCCCAGCCAGGTAAGCTGGGGCGAGGCGGAGGTGGCGGACCTGTTTGCCACCGACCAGTCGATCCCCGAAGCGCCTGGGCCTTACCAGACACGGGTACCCAAGGCCCTGTTGGAGTTGCTGGAGTCGGCCGCCTGTTACCACGGCGAGCAGCGCTGGAGCTTGTTGTACGAAGTGTTGTGGCGTGTCAGTCATGGTGACCGCACGGCAATGCTGGCGGGGGACAAGCTGGGCAGTGAGTTGCAGCGGCGGATCAAGCAGGTCAGTCGTGAGGCGCACCACCTGCATGCGTTTGTGCGGTTTATCGCGTTACCCGCCGAGGCCGGGCCGCAATTGCCCGAGTACGTGGCCTGGCATGAGCCTGCCCACGACATCCTGAAATCGGCCAGCCAGCATTTCATCGGGCGCATGGGGCGGCATCGCTGGATGATCGCCACGCCGTTGGACGGGGTGTATTACGACGGTGAGCAGTTGATCCATCAGCGCGAGTGTCCCGAGGCATGGCGGCAATTGGCGCAGAATGTCGAAGACCCCCACAGTGCAATGTGGCTGACCTACTACAGCCACATCTTCAATCCGGCGCGGTTGAACCCCAAGGTGATGGAAGGGCACTTACCCAGCCGGTTCTGGAAGAACCTGCCGGAGGGCAAGTTGATACCGGGGTTGATCAGTGAGGCGCGGACGGGGAAGCAGAAGGATGGGCAGGCGAAGATGATTGGGATCAAGCCTGGCAAGAAAATCTGTAGGAGCGAGCTTGCTCGCGAAGATCGCCAACGATAACGCGTTCATTCTGGATTAACGCGGTGTTCTTGGATTCTTCGCGAGCAAGACAGTCATTAGATGGAGAGGTGTGTTCAGGCCAGTTCGGTGGCGGTGTTCTTGACCACCGCCAACTCCGGATGCGCCACCAACTTATCAATGTGCAACTCGTCATTGTTCAACCAGGTCTCGGTCAGCACCCGGTAATGCTCCATGTCCCGGCAGCGCATGCGCAGGCTGTAGTCAAACGGGCCGCTGATCAACTGGCATTCGAACACCTGCGGGCAAGCCTTCACACAGGCTTCGAAAGCCTTCTGCGCCGAGCGCCCGCTCTGGTTCGACAAGGCCACCAGCACCAGCAACGACAACCCTGGCGACACCATCTGCACATCAATGATCGCCCCATACCCACGGATCACGCCGCGCCGCTCCAGCTTGCGCACCCGTTCCAGGCAGGGCCTGGGCGTGAGGTGCACCAGCGACGAGAGCTTTTCGTAGGTGATACGCCCCTGGTGGCGTAGGACTTCGATGATGGCTTCATCGATGCGGTCCAGCGCGGGGGAGGAATGGGGTCCGTTGGCCTTGGTATCCATGGGTTTCACTTCAAACGGTTGGAAAGAAATTGCTGCAAGCGTTCGCTGTTGGGGTGGTCGAGGATCCTGGCGTCGCCGTGTTCCTCGACCCGGCCCTGGTGCAAGAACAGCACTTGGCTGGACACCTGGCGGGCAAAGCCCATTTCGTGGGTGACCATCAGCATGGTACGACCTTCCTCGGCCAACGTCTGTATGACTTTGAGGACTTCTCCTACAAGTTCTGGGTCGAGTGCGGAAGTCGGTTCATCGAACAGGATGATCTCCGGCTCCATCGCCAACGCCCGTGCAATCGCCACGCGCTGTTGTTGGCCGCCGGAGAGGAACGCCGGGTATTGATCCGCCACGCGGCCCGGCAGGCCGACCTTGTCCAAATACATCCGTGCGCGTTTTTCCGCCTCGGCGGCGCTGACGCCCAACACCCGGCGCGGGGCCATGGTGATGTTTTCCAGCACGGTCATGTGGCTCCACAGGTTGAAGTGCTGGAACACCATGGCCAGTCGCGTGCGCAGGTTCTGCAACTGATCTTGATGCGGCGCACGGGTGCCGGCGCGGCCCTGGCGCATTTCGATGCTGATGCCGTCCAGGGTGATCACCCCGGCGTCCGGCTGTTCGAGGAAATTGATGCAGCGCAGCATTGTGCTTTTGCCGGACCCGCTGGCGCCGATCAGGCTGATCACGTCGCCATGGCGTGCATTCAGGGAAACACCCTTGAGCACTTCATGTTCGCCGTAGCGTTTGTGGATGCCCTCGACTTGCAGCTTGATGGCGGCGGTGGCGGGTTTGACAACGGGTTCATCAACGGGATAAGCGGCCAGGGCCTGCGCGGACTGATTCATGGGTTAGCCTCGGGTAGGAACAAGAAAACGCATCCAGCGACGTTCGGCCAGTCGGAACAGGCCCACCAGTGCAAAGGACAGCAGCATGTAGAGCAGGGCAGCGATGCCGAATGCCTGGAACGTCAGGAACGTTTCGGCATTGGCGTCGCGGGCCACCTTGAGGATGTCAGCCACGGTGGCGGTAAACGCCAGGGAGGTGGCGTGCAGCATCAGGATCATTTCGTTGCTGTAGGCCGGCAATGCGCGGCGCAGTGCGGCGGGCACCACCACGAACAGGTTGAGACGCCAGCCGTGCAGGCCATACGCGCGGGCCGCTTCGATTTCACCATGGGGAATATTGCGGATCGCTCCGGCGAAGATTTCCACGGTGTAGGCGCAGGTGTTGAGCACAAAGGCCAGCAGCGTGCAGTTCAGCGCGTTGCGGAAAAACTGGTTGAGCAGGGCGTTGTCCTGCACCACTTCCAGGCTGTACAGCCCGGTGTAGCAAATCAGCAACTGGATATATAACGGCGTGCCGCGAAACAGGTAGGTGTAGACCTCCACCGGCCAGCGCAGCCAGACGTGCTCGGAAACCCGCGCGAGTGCCAACGGTATCGATAGGAAAAAACCGAACACGACAGAGATGATGAACAACCACAACGTCATCGCTACGCCGGACAATCCTGTGCCATCGCTGAACAGATAGGCCAGGCCGTATTGCTGGAACAGTTCGATCATCGCGCCATCCCCTTGATGCCGAGGTTGTAGCGCCGTTCGAGGCGCTTGAAGATGCGGTTGGAGAGGGTGGTGATCACCAGGTACACCAGGCCCGCGAGGATCAGGAAATACAGCGGCTCGTTGGTCGTCTTGCCGGCGTTCTGCGCGGCCTTGACCAGGTCCGACAGGCCGATGATCGACACCAGCGCTGTGGACTTGAGCAGCACCAGCCAGTTATTGCCCAGGCCCGGCAGGGCAAAGCGCATCAGTTGCGGGAACAGCACCAGGTGAAAGCGCTGCCAGCGGCTCAGGCCGTAGGCGGTCGCGGCTTCCAACTGGCCGACTGGCACGCTGAGGATCGCGCCCCGGAAGTTCTCGGTGAAATACGCGCCGTAGATAAAACCCAGGGTGACGACGCCCGCGGTAAACGGGTCGATTTCAAAGTAATCCCAGCCGAACACTTCGCTCAGGTCGTTGAGCCACAGTTGCAGGCTGTAGAAGATCAGCAGGATCAGCACCAGGTCCGGCACGCTGCGAATCAAGGTGGTGTAGAGCGTGGCCGGCACGCGCAGCCATTTGGCGCTGGAAAGCTTGGCGCCGGCGGCAATCAGGCCCAGGGCAAGGCTGAGGGCCAAGGCGAGGAATGACAGTTTGAGGGTCATCCAGGCGCCTTGGGCCAGCATCGGGCCGTAGCCGTGCAGGTTGAGGAATTCGTTCATGGGGAGAGTCTCTTAAGGGCGCAGACAACCTTGTTGGAGCCGGCTTGCCGGCGATGAGGCCCTTGGGTTCAGCGCAATGCTTCAGGCCGCCATCGCCGGCAAGCCGGCTCCTACAGGGATCAGCCGTTGGCATCACTCGTTGTAGATGTCCTGGTCGCCGAAGTACTTCTTCTGGATCTGTGCGTAGGTGCCATCGGCCTGGACGGCGGCGATGCCCTTGTTGATCAACGCACGCAGCTCCTGATCGTTCTTGCGCAGCCCCATGGCAATATCCAGCGGCAGTGTCGGGTCCTTGAAGGCCGGGCCGGTCTTGAAGTCGGCGCCTTCGGGCTTGGACAGGAAGTTGAGCTGGGCTTCGAGCTTGTCGGTCAGGGTCGCGTCGAGTCGGCCGTTCTGCAGGTCGGCGTAGTTCTGGTCTTGGGACTGATACGCCTTGATCTGCGCGCCGAGCTTGGCCAGGTGCGCACGCGCATACGCCTCTTGCAGCGAGCCTTGCAGCACGCCGACTTGCTTGCCCTTCAGAGATTCCGGCGTGTCGCCGAAGTCGGCGCTCTTGCGCGTGATCACGGAGGTCGGGCTGAGGAACAGGCGGTCACTGAAGTCGATGATCTTTTCGCGGGCCGGGGTCACGGCCATGGAGGACATGATCGCATCGAACTTGCGTGCGCGCAGGGCCGGGATCATGCCGTCGAATTCGTTGTGCACCCAGGTGCATTTCACTTCCAGCTTGGCACAGATCGCGTTGCCCAACTCAATATCGAAGCCTTGCAGGCTGCCGTCGGCGGCGACGGATTCGAAGGGGGGGTACTCGGGGAATACGCCGAAGCGGATTTCTTTCCAGTCCTGGGCGTGGGCGGCGGTGGCGCAGAGTGGCAACAGCAACGCGGCGAAGAGTGATCGCAGTGGAGTCATGTGGAGTCCCTATATTTTGTAATTGATGTCAGGGCAGTCTTTAAATTGAAACAAATAGTTTTTGTTGGAGGGAGAGAATGCTTCATGGTGGTGCGTTTTTTGTGTCGTTTACCCCTCCCACAAAGCGCGAATTACGCTGTTAAAGCGTGCAATGCAGCGGAATCGGCTGAGGCACCCGCTGAATCGGCTTTTAACCAAGGTGAATCTGGCCCGCCCTCGACGCAAAGCGGCAGGCCAGAGCGTTTTCAGGCGCGCTTTTTCTGCTGTACGCGTGGTTGTTGGGCCAGGCGTGCGAACAGGTCTTTCGGGTCGGCCAGGTCCGGCACCAGCTCCAGGTCGCTGCCTACATCCAGTGCCTTGGCCACGTCCAGCACATAGCGCAGGGCCGAATAGTCTTCAATGGCAAAACCTACCGAATCGAACAGAGTGACCTGGCGCGCATTTTCGCGGCCGGGCTGCTGGCCGTTGATCACTTGCCACAGTTCGGTGACCGGCGAATCTTCCGGCATGTGCTGGATTTCGCCTTCGATACGGCTTTGCGGTTCGTACTCGACGATCACTCGGGCGCGCTCGACGATACGTCGGTCCAGTTCAGTCTTGCCGGGGCAGTCGCCGCCGACGGCGTTGAGGTGCATGCCGGGCTCGATCATCTCGTCCGTCAGGATGGTGGCGTAGGCCTTGTCGGCTGTGACGGTGGTGACGATGTCGGCGCCTTTGACCGCCTCGGCGACGCTGGCGGCCAGGATCACCTTGATCGCCGGGAACGCCTTGAGGTTGGCTGCCAGCTTGGCGGTGGCTTTGGCGTCGATATCGAACAGGCGGATCTCATTGATGCCGAGCATGGCGTGGAAGGCCAGGGCCTGGAATTCGCTCTGGGAGCCGTTGCCGATCAGCGCCATGCTGCGGCTGTTGTCGCGGGCCAGGTAGCGGGCGACCAGCGCCGAGGTGGCAGCAGTGCGAATTGCGGTGGTCAGGGTCATTTCCGCCAGCAGCACGGGCAGGCCAGTGTCTACATCCCCCAAGGCGCCGAAGGCCATTACGGTGAGCATGCCGGCCAGGGTGTTTTTCGGGTGGCCGTTGACGTATTTGAACGCGTACAACGACGCGTCAGAGACTGGCATCAGCTCGATCACGCCGTCCGGCGAGTGGTTGGCCAGGCGCGCGCATTTTTCGAAATCCTGCCAGCGCAGGTAGTCGGCACGGATGTACTCGGCCATCTCGGTGATGCAGGTTTGCAGGCCTTTTTGCGAGACCAGGTAGCAGAGATCGTTGACGTCGATATAGCGGGTCATGGCAAGACTCCTTGAGTTATTGGACGGTGGCGCGGGCGGGCAGGTGCACTTCCGCCAGCATGCAGCGGGCACTGCCGCCGCCGATGCGTTCGATGTTGTCGATGTTCACCACCACCGGGCGCGTATGGCGCTCCACGTGTTGGCGCTGGGCGGGTTGCAGGGCGCCCCAGGCGCTGGCCGACATCACCAGCAGCGGCTGGCCGTCGCGGTCATGTACTTCGAGCATGTTGCCGGCGAAGGCTTCCAATTGGTCGAAGTCGAGGGCGAGGATGTCTTTGCCGGTGTCGCGCAGTGAGCGTTCCAGGGCCTGGCGTTCGCTGGCGTCGGGCAGGGCTTGCAGGCACACCACCGAGAGGTCGCGGCCGACGCTCATCATCACGTTGCTGTGGTAGATCGGCGCGTGATGGCGGTCGACGGCGTGAAATACGCAGAGCTGGTAGTCGAGGCGTTCGGCGAACTGGCGTAGCGCGTCGTGGTGGGTGCGCCCGGAGTGGCAGGCGTAGCTGATGCGGTGCTGGCGGTCGAGCACCATGCTGCCGGTGCCTTCGAGGAAGATGTTCTGCTGTTCCAGGTGGCTGAGGTCGATGGTGTCCTTGACCGTAAATCGTTGTTCCAACACTTGCAGCACGCCTTTGTTGCGTTCCAGTCGTCGGTTCTGGCCTTCCATCGGGTACAGCACCAGGCTGCCGTCGGCGTGGCTGCTCCACCAGTTGTTGGGGAAGATCGAGTCGGGAGTGTGAGGTGCCGGGGTGTCCTGCACCACCAGTACTTCCACGCCGTGCTGGCGCAGGGTATCGACATAGCCGTCGAATTCTTCCAGCGCTTTCTGCTGTGCACTGAGCGGGTCGAGGGGGCGGCGTTGGAAGCGGTTGTTGATCGCGGTGTCCGGGTTGAAGGCAAAGCGCGCCGGGCGAATCATCAAGACAGTATTGGTGGTTTGCATGGGTGCACGGGTCCATGGGGTGAGCTGTGGGAATATTGTGTGGCTTGTGCGGGATGAATCCCGGCTGAAACCTGAGGGCGGCTCAGCCGGGAAAGCTGAAAAGGGTAATGGCACAGCCGAATCGGCTGTAGGGGTTGGAATGCGATCAATCTGTAGGAGCCGGCTTGCCGGCGATAGCGCTGGGTCTGACAGACCGCTATCGCTGGCAAGCCAGCTCCTACATTAGTATGAGGGCGTTCGTGAAACCCGAGCCAGGAAGGAGAATGCATGTCTACCGCTGTTCGTACGGCCCAAACCGCCGATGCCGAGGGGATCAGCCAGGTCATTCTGGCGGCCCTGCACAGCAGCAATGCGCGGGACTATCCGGCGGATGTGATCGCGCGGGTTGCCGCTAACTTCACGCCGGAGGCGGTGCTGGAACTGCTCAAGCGTCGCGTGGTGCTGGTGGCGGTTCAGGAACGGGTAATCGTCGCCACTGCGGCCCTCGACGGCAATGTGGTGCGCTCGGTGTTCGTCAACCCGGCGCTGCAAGGGCAGGGCATTGGTCGGCTGTTGATGATCGAGATTGAGCTACGCGCCCGCGAAGCCGGAGTGACGGTGCTGAGCGTGCCGTCTTCGCTGACGGCCGAGCCGTTCTACGCCAAGCTGGGGTTCCATACTGTGCGCGACGTCTACCACGGCAACGAGCGTACGCTGGTGATGGAAAAAGCGCTGCTGTCCCGCCACCCTATCGGGCCGTACCGCGACCGCCCGCACCGGGCGCAGGTGGTGGCGTTATGGCAGGAAGCATTTGGCTATGACACGGCGCATAACCTGCCGACGCTGGCGATTGATAAAAAGTTGGCGGTCAACGACGGGCTGTTTTTCGTCGCAATGGATAAAAAAACCGTGATCGGAACGATTCTGGCCGGCTATGACGGACATCGCGGCTGGCTGTATTCGGTGGCGGTGCACGCCGACTATCGGCGGCATGGCTTGGGGTCGTCGCTGGTGCGGTATGCGGAACAGGCATTGACGGCACTGGGCTGCATGAAGATCAACCTGCAGATCAACGGCGGGAATGAAGGGGTGGTGGGGTTCTACGAGGCGTTGGGGTATGGGGTGGAGCCGAGGATCAGCATGGGCAAGAAGATTGCCGAAAACATCCCCAAGAGCGGCGCGTAAACCTGTAGGAGCCGGCTTGCCGGCGATGAGGCCCTTGAATTGATCGCAGCATTCAAGGCAGCCATCGCCGGCAAGCCGGCTCCTACAGGGTTTATGGGTTAGACCTTGACGATCCAGCCTTCCGGCGCTTCAACGTCACCGGTCTGCACACCGGTCAGCTCTTTGTAGAGCTTCTGGGTGATCGGGCCGACTTCGGTCTCGCTGTGGAACACGTGCAACTTGCCGTTGTACTGGATGCCGCCGATTGGCGAGATCACCGCAGCCGTACCGCAGGCGCCGGCTTCCTTGAACTGGTCCAGCTTGTCGATGAACACTTCGCCCTCGATCACGTCCAGGCCCAGGCGGGTCTTGGCCAGTTCGATCAGCGACAGGCGGGTGATGCCTGGCAGCACCGAAGGCGACTTCGGCGTAATGAACTGGTTGTCGTGGGTGATCCCGAAGAAGTTGGCCGAGCCGACTTCTTCGATTTTCGAATGGGTCATCGGGTCCAGGTAGATCGCATCGGCAAAACCGGATTTCTTTGCTTCGGAACCTGGCATCAGGCTGGCGGCGTAGTTGCCACCGACCTTGGCGGCACCGGTGCCTTGTGGCGCGGCGCGGTCGAAGGTGGAAATCTGGAAGTTGTGCGGCACCAGGCCGCCTTTGAAGTAGGCGCCGACCGGGATGCAGAACACGGAGAAGATGAACTCCGGCGCGGTACGTACGCCGATGTTGTCACCGGTGCCGATCACGAACGGGCGCAGGTACAGCGCGCCGCCGCTGCCGTACGGCGGGATGAAGTGCTCGTTGGCCTTGACCACTTGTTTGCAGGCATCGATGAACACGTCGGTCGGCACATGCGGCATCAGCAGGCGTGCGCAGCTGCGCTGCATGCGGGCGGCGTTCTGGTCTGGGCGGAACAGGTTGATCGAACCATCCTTGCAGCGATAGGCCTTGAGGCCTTCAAAGCATTGCTGGCCGTAGTGCAGGGCGGTGGAGCCCTCGCTGATGTGCAGCACGTTGTCGTCGGTCAGGGTGCCTTCTTGCCATTCGCCGTTTTTCCAGACCTGGAGAAACCGCTTGTCGGTCTTGATGTAGTCAAAACCCAGCTTGTCCCAATTGATGCTTTCGTTACCCATGACACCCTCTATCGTTGGTCAAGTCGGTTTTTTTCTGGATGGGCGCAACAATACTTCATTCTGCGGCGGGTTTGTAGGAGCCGGCTTGCCGGCGAGGGTGACCTTGAAAACGCCATCGCCGGCAAGCCGGCTCCTACCGGGGTTGTGTTTACAGGTGCAACGCGTGGCCCAGGGCCCTTAACGCGGCCTCCTGCACGGCTTCACCGAGCGTCGGATGGGCGTGGATGGTCCCGGCCACGTCTTCCAGGCGCGAACCCATCTCCAGGCTCAGGCCAAAGGCGGTGGACAGTTCCGAGACACCAATCCCCACGGCCTGCCAGCCGACGATCAGGTGGTTGTCGCGTCGCGCCACCACCCGGACGAAGCCGGTTTTGGACTCCAGGGTCATCGCCCGGCCATTGGCCGCGAACGGGAAGCTCGACACGATGCAATCCAATCCGGCGGCCTTGGCGTCATCCGGGGTCTTGCCGACCACCACCAGTTCCGGGTCGGTAAAGCACACCGCCGGGATCGCGGCCGGGTTGAATTCGCGGGGTTTACCGCTGATCAGTTCGGCCACCATCTCGCCTTGGGCCATCGCTCGGTGCGCGAGCATCGGCTCGCCGCTCAGGTCGCCGATGGCATACACGTTGCGCATGCTGGTCTGGCAGCGGCTGTCGATCTTGATCGCCGCGCCGTTCATCTCCAGGTTCAGCGCCTCAAGGTTCCAGCCCTGGGTGTTGGGTTTGCGACCAACGGCAACCAGCACCTGATCGGTTGCCAGCGACAGGGTGTCGCCATTCGGGTCGCGTACTTGCAGGCTGCCATCGGCAAAACCCGTGACGCTGTGCTTGAGGTACAGCTTCACGTCCAGTAGCTTGAGGGATTCGTTCACCGGCTGCGTTAGCTCAGCGTCATAGGCCGGCAGGATGCGATCCTGTGCTTCGACCACACTCACGTCGGCGCCGAGCTTGCGATAAGCGATGCCCAGTTCCAGGCCGATGTAACCGCCACCGACCACGATCAGGCGCTTGGGCACGCTTTTCGGCGCAAGGGCTTCGGTGGACGAAATGATCGGCCCGCCAATCGGCAGCATCGGCAGGTTGACGCTTTTCGAGCCGGTGGCCAGCAGCAAGTGTTCGCACTGGATGCGCTGGTCGCCGACGTCGACGGTCTTGCCGTCCACCACCTTGGCCCAGCCGTGGATCACTTGCACTTTGTGTTTCTTCAGCAAGGCGGCGACGCCGGTGGTCAGGCGGTCAACAATGCCGTCTTTCCATTCCACGCTTTTGCGGATGTCCAGGGTCGGCACATTCACTTCGATGCCCAATTGCGAACCCTGGCTGTGGTGGATGGTTTGCTGGAACTGCTCGGCCACGTGGATCAAGGCCTTGGATGGGATGCAGCCGATATTCAGGCACGTGCCGCCGAGCGCCTGGCCTTCCACCAGGATGGTCGGAATGCCCAGTTGCCCGGCACGGATCGCTGCCACATAACCGCCAGGGCCGCCGCCGATGATCAGCAGCGTGGTACTCAATGTCTGCGTCATGCCTTACTCCAGGAACAGGCTGGCGGGTTGTTCGAGCAGGCCGCGAATGGCCTGGATGAATTGCGCCGCGTCCATGCCATCGACCACGCGGTGATCGAAGGAACTGGAGAGGTTCATCATCTTGCGCACCACGATCTGGCCCTTGATCACCATCGGCCGTTCCACGATACGGTTGACGCCAACAATCGCCACTTCCGGCAGGTTCAGCACCGGTGTGCTGACGATGCCGCCCAAGGCTCCCAGGCTGGTCAGGGTGATAGTCGAGCCCGACAGCTCGTCACGGCTGGCCTTGCCATTGCGCGCAGCCGTGGCCAAACGTGCGATTTCTTCGGCATTGCCCCACAGGCTGCGGGCCTCGGCGTGACGCACCACCGGCACCATCAAGCCAACATCGCTCTGGGTGGCGACGCCCACGTGCACGGCGCCGAGGCGGGTGATGACCTGGGCCTCGTCGTCGTAACGCGCGTTGATCTGCGGGAAGTCACGCAGTGCCACCACCATGGCGCGCACGATGAATGGCAGCAGGGTCAGCTTGCCGCGTGTGGTGCCGTGCTTCTCGTTGAGGTGCACGCGCAACTCGTCGAGGGCGGTGACGTCGATCTCTTCCACATAGCTGAAATGCGCGGCACGACGGGTGGCGTCCTGCATGCGCTGGGCGATCTTGCGGCGCATGCCGATCACCGGGATCTGTTCTTCGGTGTGGCGTTCGGCGTAAGGGTTGGCAGCGGTTTTATTCTGCGTCGGACCCTGGAGCAAGAAAGCCTCCAAATCTTCGTGCAGGATCCGGCCCGCCGGGCCAGTGCCCTGGACCAGACGCAGTTGAATCCCGGCGTCCAATGCGTGTTTGCGCACGGCCGGGGAGGCCAGCGGGCGTTCGTCGGCTTCACGTGCCACAGGCGCCTGGGCTGCGATAACCGGTGCAGGTTTGCTTTCAACCGCCACCGGCGCAGGCTTGGCCTCAACCACAGGGGTGGCCTTCGGCGTTTCCTTCTCGGCGGGCGCTTCCTTGGCATTGCCCGCACCTTCCACTTCGATACTGATCAGAATACTGCCCACGGCCATGACTTCACCCGGCTCGCCGCCGAGGGAAATCACCTTGCCGTGCACGGGCGAGGGAATGTCCACCATCGCCTTGTCGGTCATTACATCCGCCAGCACCTGGTCTTCCACGACCATGTCACCGACCTTTACATGCCACACCGACAGTTCAACTTCCGCGATGCCTTCGCCAATGTCCGGCATCTTGATAACGTGCGTGCCCATTCAGACCTCCATGACCCGTTTCAACGCCGCGCCCACTCGGGACGGCCCTGGGAAATACGCCCACTCTTGCGCGTGCGGGTAGGGGGTGTCCCAACCGGTGACGCGTTCGATCGGCGCTTCCAGGTGGTGGAAGCAGTGTTCTTGCACCAGTGACACCAACTCGGCACCAAAGCCGCAGGTGCGGGTGGCTTCATGCACCACCACGCAACGGCCGGTCTTCTTCACGGATTTGACGATGGTTTCCAGGTCCAGCGGCCACAGGCTGCGCAGGTCGATGACCTCGGCGTCGATGCCGGTTTCTTCGGCGGCAACTTGCGACACATACACGGTGGTGCCATAGGTCAGCACGGTAACGGCCGAGCCCGGACGCACGATGGCGGCCACGTCCAGCGGCACGGTGTAGTAACCGTCCGGCACCTGGGCTTGCGGGTGTTTCGACCACGGGGTTACCGGGCGGTCGTGATGGCCATCGAATGGGCCGTTGTACAGGCGTTTTGGCTCAAGGAAGATCACCGGGTCATCGTTCTCGATGGAGGCGATCAGCAGGCCCTTGGCGTCATAGGGGTTCGACGGCATCACCGTGCGCAACCCGCAAACCTGGGTGAACACCGCTTCGATACTCTGGCTGTGGGTCTGGCCGCCGTAGATGCCACCGCCGCACGGCATGCGCATGGTCAGTGGCGCGGTGAACTGGCCGGCCGAGCGATAACGCAGGCGCGCCGCTTCGGAGATGATCTGGTCGGTGGCGGGGTAGACGTAGTCGGCGAACTGGATCTCGGCCACCGGGCGCAGGCCATAGGCGCCCATGCCCACGGCCACGCCGATAATGCCGCTCTCGGAGATCGGTGCATCAAATACCCGCGAGCTGCCGTATTTGGTCTGCAACCCTTCGGTGCAGCGGAACACGCCGCCGAAATAACCGACGTCCTGGCCAAACACCACCACGTTGTCATCTCGTTCGAGCATCACATCCATGGCCGAGCGCAGGGCCTGGATCATGGTCATGGTGGTGGTGGTCATGGCGGTTTCCACTTCAATACTGTTGTTGTGATCGTTCATGTCAGATCCCCAACTCTTGACGCTGGCGCTTCAAATGCTCCGGCATCTCTTTGTAGACGTCCTCGAACATGGTCGCGGCGCTTGGAATCTGGCCGCCGGCGAGGGTGCCGTACTGTTCGGCTTCTTTCTGTGCCTTGACCACTTCCGCTTCAAGTTCTGCACTGACCGCCGCGTGTTCCTCTTCGGACCATTGGCCAATCTTGATCAGGTGCTGCTTGAGGCGGGCAATCGGGTCGCCCAGGGGGAAGTGGCTCCAGTCGTCGGCTGGACGATATTTCGACGGATCATCAGAAGTGGAGTGCGGGCCGGCGCGATACGTGACCCACTCGATCAGCGTAGGACCAAGGTTGCGGCGCGCACGCTCGGCGGCCCAGGCGGAGGCAGCGTACACCGCGATGAAATCGTTGCCATCCACCCGCAGGGAAGCGATGCCGCAACCGACGCCGCGTCCGGCAAAGGTGGTGGCTTCGCCGCCGGCGATGGCTTGGAAGGTGGAGATGGCCCACTGGTTGTTGACCACGTTAAGGATCACCGGCGCACGGTACACGTGGGCGAAGGTGAGGGCGGTGTGGAAGTCCGATTCGGCGGTGGCACCGTCGCCGATCCAGGCGGATGCAATCTTGGTGTCGCCCTTGATCGCCGAGGCCATGCCCCAGCCCACGCCTTGTACGAACTGGGTGGCGAGGTTGCCGGAAATCGTGAAGAAGCCAGCGTCTTTCACTGAATACATGATCGGCAACTGACGGCCCTTGAGCGGGTCGCGCTCGTTGGACAGCAGTTGGCAGATCAGGTCCACCAGTGGCACTTCGCGGGCCATCAGGATGCTTTGCTGGCGGTAGGTGGGGAAGCACATGTCGTCGATATTCAAGGCCAGGGCCTGGGCGCTGCCGATGGCTTCTTCGCCAAGGCTCTGCATGTAGAACGACATTTTTTTCTGACGTTGGGCGACCACCATGCGGTTGTCGAAGATCCGCGTCTTGAGCATGGCGCGCATGCCGCGGCGCATGATCTCGACGGGAACACCTTCGGCCCATGGCCCCAAGGCCTGGCCCTGGTCGTCGAGCACGCGGATCAGGCCCTTGGCCAAGTCGGCGGTGTCGGCGGGTTCTACGTCGATGGCGGGTTTGCGCACTAGACCGGCGTCGGTCAGGCGCAGGTACGTGAAGTCGGTCTTGCAGCCTGGGCGTCCCGAGGGTTCAGGGACGTGCAGGCGCAGTGGTTCATACTGCTGGGTCATGGCTTTCTACGCTCTATCTTGTGAATTTCTTGTAGTGGGCGCGCTAGCTGACAGTCAGTCTCCGGATAGGAGAAATCTTGTCCTACAACAATCATAGGCGGGGCGTAGAAGAATATTTATCTGTGTTTCATTGCGCTCGGGATCATTTGCGGATAAAAAAACTGCATAAACATAATAAACAGGTGATTTTGTCTCATGCGCAAACTGGACCGTACCGATATTGGCATTCTCAACGCCCTGCAGGAGAACGCCCGCATCACCAACGCCGACCTGGCCCGCTCGGTGAACCTGTCGCCCACGCCGTGTTTCAACCGGGTGAAGGCGATGGAAGAGCTGGGCTTGATCCGTGACCAAGTCACGCTGCTCGACGCCGATCTATTGGGGCTGCACGTCAATGTGTTCATCCACGTTAGCCTGGAAAAGCAGAATGAGTTGGCGTTGCAGCAGTTCGAAGGCGCGATCTCGGACCGGCCAGAAGTGATGGAGTGTTACCTGATGGCCGGTGACCCGGACTATCTGATCCGGGTGCTGGTGCCGACAATCCAGTCGCTGGAGCGTTTCATGATGGACTTTTTGACCAAGGTGCCGGGCGTCGCCAACATCCGCTCCAGCTTCGCCCTGAAACAGGTGCGCTACAAAACCGCATTGCCGCTACCGGCCAACGGCATCAACCTGGGTTAGAGGTGGTTGACCGGAATCTTCAGGTACACCACACCATTGTCCTCCGCCGGCGGCATATTCCCCGCCCGCACATTCACTTGGATCGCCGGCAGCAACAGCGTCGGCATCCCCAGCCCTGCGTCGCGCGTGGTGCGCATCTCGACAAACGTGGCTTCATCCACGCCATCATGCACATGGATATTCCCCGCACGCTGCTCGGCCACCGTGGTCCGGCACTTTGCCTCACGGCCTTCAGGCGGGTAGTCGTGGCAGACGTACAACTCGGTTTCCAGGGGAAAGCCCAGCAACTTGCGCATCGACGCATACAACTGCCGCGCATCGCCGCCAGGGAAATCACAGCGCGCCGTGCCGACATCCGGCATGAACAGCGTGTCACCCACCAGGATCAGTCGGTCGTCGATCAGATAGGCCATGTCCGCCGGGGTATGCCCTGGCACATGCAGGGCCTGGGCCTTGATCGTGCCGATGTGAAACACCTCATCCGGCGCAAACAGGTGATCGAACTGCGAGCCATCCACGCGAAATTCCGGCTCCAGGTTGAACAGGTTCTTGAACACGCCCTGCACTTTGCTGATCGACTGCCCGATGGCGATCTTGCCACCCAGCGTGCGGCGCAGGTATGGCGCGGCAGACAAGTGATCAGCGTGGGCGTGGGTTTCCAGCAGCCATTGCACCTGCAGCCCATGCTCGCGCACAAAGCGGATGACCTTGTCGGCCTGGGCGGTGTCGGTGCGCCCCGAGGCCGGGTCGTAGTTGAGCACCGAATCGACGATGGCACAGGGGGCGCCATCGGTTTCATAAACCACGTAGGTGTAGGTCGACGATGCCTCGTCCAGAAAGGCTTGGATCAGCGCTGGCATGGCGGTTGTCCCGGATGAAGAAAAAAGTAGTTACAATCAGTTTACGTTTTCACATAATGTTTTGAGCTTAAGTGACAAAAAGGACCCGAGGCAAATGGAATCTACTCTGAGTGAGGGCGAAGTCGCCCAGTTGCGCGCATCGGCGTCCAAGGCCTGCTCCTTGCTCAAGGCACTGGCCAATGAGGATCGTTTGTTGATCCTGTGCCAGTTGACCCAGGGCGAGCGCAATGTCGGCGAACTGGAAGCCCTGACCGGCGTGCGCCAGCCCACGCTGTCTCAACAGTTGGGCATCCTGCGTGACGAAGGGTTGGTCGCCACCCGTCGGGAAGGTAAATACATCTTCTACGGGTTGGCCAGCCACGAAGTGATTCAAGTAATGAAGACCCTGTCCGGCTTGTACTGCGGCGCGGTCATAAAAAGCTGGGCGTGACGCCATCCGGCAGCGACCCTTGTGTGCATGTATGACAAAGGCGATAGACCATGACCGACCAACACTGGGGCCCAACCATCAGTGGCGACATCGTAGTCATCGGCGGCGGCTCGGCGGGCATTGGCCTGCTGGCCAGCCTGCTCAAGCGCGACCCGCACCTGAATATCATCCTGATCGAACCGAGCGACCAGCATTGCTACCAGCCCGCCTGGACCCTGGTGGGTGGCGGCGCCTATGACCTGAAAAAGACCCGCCGCCCGCTGGCTGATGTATTGCCCAACGGCGTTACCTGGGTGCAAGCCGCCGTCACCGAAGTACTGCCCGACGAGCAGACCCTGATCCTCGACAGCGGCCAGCGTGTCAGCTGGCAAAACCTGATCGTCTGCCCCGGCCTGCGCCTGGCCTGGGAGAAGATCGAAGGCCTGCAAGACACCCTCGGCAAGCATGGCGTCACGTCCAACTACAGCTACCAGCACGCCGCTTACACCTGGCAACTGGTGCAGCAACTCAAGGGCGGCAAGGCGATCTTCACCCAGCCAGCCATGCCGATCAAATGCGCAGGCGCGCCGCAAAAGGCCATGTATTTGTCCTGCGATCACTGGCTCAGGCAGGGCGTACTGAAAAACATCGACGTCGAATTCAACCTGGCCGGTGCCGCGCTGTTCGGCGTGGCGACCTTCGTGCCGCCGTTGATGAAATACGTGGAGAAGTACAACGCCCGCCTTGCGTTCAACGCCAACCTGGTGAAAGTCGACGGCCCAGCGCGTAAGGCCTGGTTCGAAGTGAAGGACGCCGAAGGCAATGCCCGCGTTGAAGAAAAATCCTTCGACCTGCTGCACGTGGTCCCACCGCAGGTTTCTCCGGACTTCATCCGCCAAAGCCCGCTGTCCGACGCCGCCGGCTGGTGCGAAGTGAACCCGCAGAGCCTGCAACACCTGCGTTACCCACACATCTTCGGCCTGGGTGACGTGTGCGGCACCACCAACGCCAAGACCGCGGCGGCGGTGCGCAAGCAGATCGTGGTGGTCGCCGAAAACCTGCTGGCCCTGCGCAAACAGGCGCCGCTGCCGCTCAAATACGATGGCTATGGTTCCTGCCCATTGACGGTGGAGAAGGGCAAGGTGGTGTTGGCAGAGTTCGGCTACGGCGGCAAGCTGCTGCCGACCTTTCCCCTGGACCCGACCCAGGCGCGGCGTTCGATGTGGTTCCTCAAGGCCACCTTGCTGCCGTGGTTCTACTGGAATGGCATGCTCAAGGGCCGCGAGTGGCTGACCCGACTGAGCAAGGTGGACTGAATGCTGCTGGCGAGTGTGTTGGGGTTATTGATGGGCCTGGTCATGGGCCTGACCGGCGCGGGCGGCGGCATCCTTGGGGTGCCGGCGCTGGTGCTTGGTTTGGGCTTGAGCATGACCCAGGCCGCGCCGGTGTCGTTGCTTGCGGTTGGTGCGGCGGCGGCGGTGGGAGCGGTCGATGGTTTGCGGCATGGCCTGGTGCGTTACCGCGCTGCGTTGTTGATCGCCTTGCTCGGTGCGTTGTTCTCGCCGGTGGGGGTGTTTCTCGCCCATCAACTGCCGGAAGCGTTGCTGATGGGGCTGTTCAGTGGCTTGATGGTGTTGGTGGCCTGGCGCATGTTGCAGCGTGAAAAACGTGAGGACGGGCCGAGTGACCATGGCACGGCGTCCTGGGGTCAGAAGAACTGCATGCTCGATCAGCAGACCGGGCGCTTCGCCTGGACCGCCAAATGCAGCGCGACCCTGGCCGCCCTCGGCGCGGTGACCGGTGCGGTATCCGGCCTGCTCGGTGTGGGCGGTGGCTTCCTGATCGTGCCGGCGTTCAAGCAACTCACCGATGTGCAGATGCGCGGCATCGTCGCCACCTCCTTGATGGTGATCAGCCTGCTCTCCTTGGTCGGTGTGGCTGGCGCGTTCCATGCCGGTGTTCGCATCGAATCGGTGGGCTGGGTGTTTATCGGCGCGAGCATCGTCGGCATGCTGGCCGGTCGACGCCTGTGTTCGGTGATTCCTGCGCGCACCTTGCAGATGGGGTTTGCCAGCCTGTGCGTACTGGTGGCCGTTGGCATGTTGGTCAAGGCCGGTCTTACGTCCTAAGTGCCGGACCTGGACTAAATCGAATTTGCCGGCAGTCCTCACCTGGTCCCCCTCACTTTGCAGGTGCCGGATTGGCGCAAGCCGGCCTCTGCAGAGGCAGTGGCAATTCATCCCATTGAATCCCCCACCCAGTACCCAAGTAGCATAGGTCCATTCCCAGGCCCTTCGTACACTGATGCTTCAGAGGGGGAGTCAACGATGCACAACAGTGAAGGCGTAGTCAGCGCCATGTCCCAGGCCACGGATGCCGGGCAGGCCGCCGAGGAACTGGCGCGGCAACTGCTGCATCCGTACCTGGGTTTCGTGCTGTTTTTCTGCTCGGCGTCCTACGATCTACAGGTCCTGGGCCAGGCCTTGCAACAGTGCTTCGGCAATGTGCGAGTGGTTGGCTGCACCAGTGCCGGTGAGATCACCCCCCAAGGCTACGGTCGCAACTGCATCACGGCAGTCGGCTTCAACCATGCGCACTTTTCCATCGCCACCGAACTCATCGACCAGGTGGAGCATTTCAACCTGATCAACGCCCAGGACATGGTCGAGCGACTGGTGGGCGGTTGCCGTAGCAATACCCTGGCGCCGATCAAGGGCAACACGTTTGCCCTGACTTTGCTTGACGGCCTGTCCAGCCGCGAAGAAATGGTATTGGCCGCGCTCAGTGCGGCCCTCGGGGATATCCCGCACTTCGGCGGCTCGGCCGGTGACGACAACTTCCTCACCCACACCCACGTGTATTTCAACGGTGTATTCCACAGTGGCGCGGCGGTGGTGGTGCTGGTCAATACCTGGTTGGATTTCGAGGTGTTCACCACGCACCACATCCTGCCGCGCACGGAAAAGCTGGTGGTCACCGGCGCCGACAGCCCGTCACGCCGCGTCTTCGAACTCAACGCCGAGCCCGCTGCCGAAGAGTACGCACGGCATATCGGCGTGGCAGTGGCCGACCTCGACCATCGCGTCTTCGCCGCCCACCCGCTGGCGGTGCGCATTCACGATCAGTACTACGTGCGCTCGATCCAGCAAGTACACGCCGACCTCAGCCTGAGTTTCTACTGCGCGGTGGAAAACGGCATCGTGCTCACCGTCATGAAGCCTGGCCCGATCCTGCCCAATCTGGAAACCCTGTTCGACGGCCTGCAAGCGCGCCTTGGCGACCTGTTGCTGACCATCGGCTGCGATTGCTTCCTGCGCCGCCTGGAACTGGAAGACACCGGCAACCTGGAACAGATCGGCGGGTATTTGCGCGACCAGCGGGTGATGGGCTTCAACACCTACGGAGAACAGTTCAATGGCATGCACATCAACCAGACCTTCACCGGGGTCGCCATTGCCCGAGGCCGGCGCTGACCTTTCCGCTCAACTGGCCCGGCTGCAAGAGGACAACCACAAGCTGGCGCGGATCAACGCGGCGCTGATCGAGCGCATCGAGTCCGGCATGACCCAGGGCAACAACCCCTACACCACCTTCCAGCATTCGGTGGTGCTGGCCGAGCAAGTGCGCGAGCGCACCGACGCGCTGAACCAGGCAATGGCCGAACTCAAGGCCAGCAACCACCTGCTGATCAATGCCCGGCTACGCGCCGAAACCCTGCGCGGCGAGCAGGCCGCCGCGCAGAAGGCCCAGGAAAGCGAACGCTGGATCCGCCTGATCACCGACAACGTGCCGGCGCTGATCGGCTACTTGAATGCTGATCTGGTCTACGAATTCACCAATAAAGTCTATGAGGAATGGTACTGCTGGCCGCGCGGCATGATGCTCGGCCAGAGCCTGCGCGAAGTGCACAGTGAGCAACATTGCCAGCGCCTGGACGCCTACGTCGCCCGCGCGTTGGCGGGGGAGAGCGTGACCTTCGAATTTGCCGAAACCAACATCAACAACCAGGAGCGCTACATGCTGCGCTCCTATGTGCCGAACCTGTTGGCCAGTGGCGAGGTGGTGGGGATCTTCGTGTTGATCCGCGACATCACCGAACGCCGCCGCACCGCCGAGGCCTTGCACCAGGCCTATCAGCACCTGGAGCAGCGCGTGGCGCAGCGCACGTCGGAACTCACCTCGCTTAATGACCAGTTATTGAAGGAAATCGACGAACGCCGCCGCATGGAAACAAGGCTGCGCGAAGCCAAGCTGGAGGCCGAGCAGGCCAACCTGTCCAAGACCAAATTCCTTGCCGCCGTCAGCCATGACCTGCTGCAACCACTGAACGCGGCGCGGTTGTTCACCAGTGCCTTGCTGGAGCGCCCCAGCGAAACCCTGGTGCGCAATGTGAGCAACTCTCTGGAAGACGTGGAAAACCTGCTGGGTACGTTGGTCGATATTTCCAAGCTGGATGCTGGGGTGATCAAGGCGGATATCGCGCCGTTTGCCCTGAGTGAACTGCTGGAAAACCTGGCTGCCGAGTACACCGAACTGGCCCGTGCCGAAGGGCTCGAACTGCACTTTGTCGGGTGTTCGGCGCTGGTGCGCAGCGATATCCAGTTGCTGGCGCGGATCCTGCGCAATCTGCTGAGCAATGCCCTTCGCTACACCTATAACGGTCGCGTGGTGTTGGGGTGCAGGCGCCAGCATCAGCGCCTGTTGATCCAGGTGTGGGACAGCGGCATGGGCATTACCGAAGACCGACTGGAGGAAATTTTCCAGGAGTTCAAGCGCGGCGATGTGCAGCGCCGTGACCAGGATCGCGGGTTGGGCCTGGGCCTGGCCATCGTGGAAAAGATCGCCGGCATCCTCGGCCACCGTATCAGCGTCAAATCCTGGCCAGGCAAGGGCTCGATGTTTTCGGTCGAGGTGCCGTTGAGCGCCACTGCACCCAAGTCATTGCCGGCCCCGTGCATGAGCGAGCCGATGCTCGAACGCCTGCAAGGCGCGCGGGTGTGGGTGCTGGATAACGACGCGGCGATCTGCGCCGGCATGCGCACCTTGCTCGAAGGCTGGGGTTGCCGGGTGATCACCGCGCTGTCGGAACAGGACCTGGCCCGGCAGGTGGACAACTACCATGCAGAGGCAGACCTGTTGATTGCCGATTATCACCTCGACGACGACCAGAACGGCGTGGACGCAGTGGCGCGGATCAACGCTCGACGAGGCCGTGCGGTGCCGGCGTTGATGATCACGGCCAACTACAGCAACGAGTTGAAGCTGCAGATCCGCGAGCTGGGGCATACGTTGATGCATAAGCCGGTAAGGCCGATGAAGTTGAAAACCGCCATGAGCCATTTGCTCGGCCAACACGCCCAACTGTAGGAGACGGTTTGCCGGCGATGGCGTCCTCGAAGGCGATGCCAGGCTTAAAGGCCTCATCGCCGGCAAGCCGGCTCCTACACGGGGCAATAAAGTCAGCGGCGCAGGTACGAACCGAAGTCGATATCTCCCGCGCTCAAAATCGCCTGTACCCGATTATGCACATTCAACTTGCGCAAAATTGCCGAAACATGGGCCTTCACCGTGGTCTCGGCAATCTCCAGGGTATAGGCGATCTGCTTGTTCGACTCGCCTTTGGTCATGCGTTCCAGCACCAGCAACTGTTTTCGCGTGAGGGCCTGCAGCAGCTCCGGGGCAAACCCCGGGCTATCGTGCATGCGCCGTTGCCCGGTGTTTTTCTGGGTGCGGATGATGTCGGGCGGCAAGTACACGTTGCCGTTGAGAATCTGCTGGATTGCCTCGGTCATTTGCAGGCGCGGTGATGACTTGGTGATGAAACCCACGGCGCCGTAGGTGATGGCTTGCAGCACGATTTGCTTGTCCTGCTCGGCCGAGACGATCACCACCGGAATGGTCGGTGACTCGTTGCGCAGGTTGATCAACCCGTTGAGGCCGTGCATGCCGGGCATGTTCAAGTCCAGCAGGATCAGGTCGAGGTCGTCGTGTTCCTGGGTCAGGGCGAGGGCGCTGTCCAGGTCGGCGGTTTCCATCACGTCGCTGCCAGGGAAACCGTCGCTGATGACGTTATGAATCGCCTCGCGAAACAGCGGGTGATCGTCGGCAATCAGAATTTTGTACATGGCCGTTCACCTTCTTGTTGTGGTTTTTTATTCAAAGGGTTCGGGTGTCGCAGCCATCACTGGCAGTTTTGCCGCTTCCCATGCATCCAAGCCATCGCGATACCAATACACAGAGGTATAGCCCAGGCTGGCGGCTCGTTTTACCGCGTTCCAACTCAGCCAGCAATCGGAGCGGCAGTAGAACACCAGCGGGCGTGCCAGCTGGCCGTCGGTGAACTTGTACAGATGCCGCACGAAGTAGCCCTGCCATTCCGGCGTGAGGTCGCCGTCGCCGGTATTGGCCAGCCAGTGGCTGCCGGGCAGGTTGGCGTGGGGCTGGTCTTCGATGAAGCGGCCTTGCAGCCATTGGCGGCGGTACACATCGATGAGTACCGGTGCGGGCGTCTGGTTGAGCAGGGTTTGCAGGGCTGGGGTGTCGACGATGGTTGCGCCGGGCAGATCATCGGGCGTAGGGCTTCGGTACAGGCTGGTGCGGTAGCCTTCGGCGGAAAACAATGGGGTGTCGGCCTGTACGTGGCTGATGAACAGGCACAACAGTGCCGCAAGGGGCAGTCGAACGGGCAGCATGGCGGGTCAATCCTTATCGTTATGCGCCCATTACACGCGAGTCCCGCTGCCTTGGGAATGCGACGATAGACAGGAAAACCAGTACCAAAGTAGTAGGTCGGCGCAGGCCATTGGGTTCTAGCATGCACAGCACGCACTGCCATTGGAGGCGCTATGAACATCCTGTTGGTCGACGATCACGCCGTGGTCCGCCTGGGCTATGCCGGCCTGTTGCGCAGCGGCCTGACGGGTATGGAGGTGCGTGAAGCGGCCAGTGGCGAAGAGGCCCTGGCGCGGGTGCATGAGGCGGTGCCTAACCTGGTGATCATCGGCTTTGGTCTGCCAGGTATCAGTGGCCTGGAAACCACCCGGCGCCTGCGTCAGCGCCTGCCGCAATTGCGCGTGCTGTTTTTCAGCCAGCATGCCGAGCTGCCCCTGGTGCGCCAGGCTTTGGACGCGGGGGCTTCGGGATATCTCACCAAGCGCGCTTCGCCTGCGGTGATGCTTGAAGCGGTTGAGCGCATCCTTGACGGCCACACCTATATCGAACAGGACCTGGCCACCCAGCTGGCGTACCACCCCACCGATCGCCGCCTCCAAAGCATGACCCAACGCGAGTTGGAGATTTTCCTGATGCTCGCCAAGGGCACCCCAGCTCGTTCGATTGCGGCCCAGCTGAGTATCAGCAGCAAGACCGTGTCCAACCACCTGACCTTGCTCAAAAGCAAGTTGCAGGTGAGTTCCCATGCCGAACTGGTGCACCTGGGCATCGACATGGGCGTGGTGCGGGTGGCGGGTTAACGCGAATCTTCACTGTAGGAGCCGGCTTGCCGGCGATGGCGTCCTCAATGGCGATGTAAATGCCGGCAAGCCTGAGGTATGTCTAGCGGTCCCAAGTGGTGGGGCAGTCCTTGCAGCCTTCCATATTCGCGTCCTGAAAGTTCGCATAATGCTGGCGGCTGCCGCTGAGGGTGGCTTTTTCCAGGTTGCTTTCACCAAACTTGGCTTCTTGCAGGTTGGCGTCGCTGAGGTCTGCGCCTTGCAGGTCAGCCTTGCTCAGCCAAGTCATTTCCAGGTCGGCCGCACGCAGGTTGGCCTTGTGCATTTTTGCCCCCGACAGCCGTGCAAACTGCAGGTAGGCGGCGCTCAGGTTGGCGTTTTCAAATTGCGCGCCCTGGGCAAACATCCCCCAGCCTTGCACGGCCATCAGCGTGGCGCCGGTAAAGTCGGCCAGGCGCAGGTTGGCTTGTTGCAGGCTGGCGCGGGTCAGGTTGGCGCCTTGCAGCTGGGCCTTTTCCAGGTTGGCCAGGTCAAGGTTGGCGTGGCGCAGATCCGCACCGCGCAGGTCGGCACCGGCCAGGTTCATGCCGCTCAGGTTCTGGTTGCGCAGGTTGGCGCCCTTGAGGTTGGTGCCGGGGCATTGGCTGTGCTCGGCAATGGTACAGCCGTTGATGACCAGGGGGGCGTCGTCGCCGTCATCGGCGTGGGCCAGGGGGAGGGATAGCAGGACTAATAAGGGCAGATATTTCATCGCGAGACCTCTGGGGATCCTGTGGTGAGCGGGCTTGTTGTGGTGAGCGGGGCAAGCCCGCTCACCACAAAGGGTGACCCCGGCATACTCAGTGGGGGTTACTTCTGAGCGGTTTTCTGATCCCAACTCGGAATCTTGAACACCCAGAACGACCCACCCTGTGCCACCGGCTTGGTCAGCTCGGCCATGTCGCCGCCCCACAGCGGCACCGCACCGCCGTAGCCGACGGTGACGCCGATGTACTGCTCGCCATCCTGTTCCCAAGTGATCGGCGGCGAGACGATGCCGCTGCCGGTCTGGAACTTCCACAGCTCCTTGCCGGTTTTCGCATCGAAGGCCTTGAAGAAACCATCGCCGGTGCCGGTGAACACCAGGTTGCCCTTGGTCGCCAGCACGCCGGCCCACAAGGGCAGGTGTTCCTTGTGCTCCCACACCACCTTGCCGGTGGTCGGGTTCATCGCCCGCAAGGTGCCGACGTGGTCGTCATACATGCGCTTGATGCGGAAACCCATGCCCAGGTACGCCGAGCCCTTCTTGTAGTTGACCTCTTCGGTCCAGTATTCCTCTTTCCACTGGTTGCCAGGGATATAGAACAGGCCGGTGTCCTGGCTGTAGGCCATGGGGTTCCAGTTCTTGCCACCCAGGAACGGCGGCGAGACTTCCACCGGCTTGCCCTTGGTTTCACCCGGTAACGGCTTGGCCGGACGCTGGCCTTCGTTTTCCACGGGGCGGCCGGTCTTCAGGTCGATGTGGCTGGCCCAGGTGATGTTGTCGACGAACGGGAAGGCGTTCTGCAGCTTGCCGTTGTTGCGGTCCACCACATAGAAGAAGCCGTTACGGTCGGCATGGCCGGTGGCCTTGACCACTTTGCCGTCCTTGTCCTTGTAGTCGAACAGCACCAGTTCGTTGTTACCGGAGAAGTCCCAGGCATCGTTCGGCGTGTGCTGGTAGAACCACTTTACTTCGCCGGTGCTTGGGTCGACGCCGACCTGGCCCGAGGTGTAGAGGCTGTCGAAGTCGTGGGGGTTGCCGTCCTTGGAGGTGCGCGCCCAGGTGTTCCACGGGCCGGGGTTGCCGGCACCGACGATGATGGTGTTGGTCTCGGCATCGAAGCTCGCGCTCTGCCAAGGGGCACCACCGCCGTGGCTCCAGGCCTCGACCTTGCCGGTTTCGGTGGTCGGGTCATCCGGCCACGACGGCGCCTTCACGTCGCCGGTCGGAGTGCTGTCCTTGCCGTTCAAGCGGCCCATGTGGCCTTCCACGAACGGACGCATCCAGACTTCTTCACCGGTGTCGGGGTCGCGCGCATACAGCTGGCCGACCACGCCGAATTCATCGCCGGAGCTACCGTGGATCAGCAGCACCTTGCCACTGACCTTGTCTTTGATCAGCACCGGGGCACCGGTCATGGTGTAGCCGGCGGCGTGATCACCGAATTTTTTGTTCCACACCACTTTGCCGGTGTTCTTGTCGAGGGCGATCAGGCGCGCGTCCAGGGTGCCAAAGTAGATCTTGTCGCCGAAGATCGCGGCGCCGCGGTTGACCACGTCGCAGCACGGGCGAATGTTGTCGGGCAGGCGGTGGTTGTAGGTCCACAGGCGTTTGCCGGTCTTCGCATCGAGGGCGAACACGCGGGAATAGGAGCCGGTGACGTAAACCACGCCGTCACTGACGATGGCCTGGGATTCCTGACCGCGCTGCTTCTCGTCGCCGAACGAGTAGGACCAGGCCGGTGTGAGCTTGAACACGTTCTTGTCGTTGACCTGCGCCAGGGGGCTCCAGCGTTGGGCATTGGTGCCCATGCCGTATTGCAGCACGTCCTTGGTGGTCAGGTGATCGTTGGCGATGTCTTCCCAGGTGACATTACGGGTTTGCTTGGCGACGGCAGGTTCGGCGGCTGCAAAGCTCGCAGCACTGAGGGACAGGCTGCCCACCAGCACAAAGGCTTGCACGGCAAGGCTTATAGGTGAGCGGGCGGGTAGCGATCTTATTGTCATGGTTGCAGTTCCCAGTGGAGGTTTTGGCCTGCACAGGTTGCTGCCTGGCTGCGTTGACGAATACGGAAAAAGTCCCGGTGTTGCCGGGACAATTTCCCGAACCGCCTCTGATTTAGCAGTGCCCCACAAGGCCTGCTACCAACGGATGAGAGCCCGCCCACCAAAGCAGCATACGGGCGCCGGCGGGGGCTTCCTAAGATGGTTGCCATAGCCTCCGCGAAGAGGTTTTGCGTGCAATCCTGAGGGAAAAAACAATGACAACAAAACGCAACGCCTTGATCACCGCCTGCCTGATTGCCGGCGCGCTCAGTGCCGGTTCAGTTTGGGCGCACGGCAACGTGACGCCCACCGCCGTGGAAACCAAAGGCCTTACCCCGATCAAGGAGGCCGGTGTGCCGTTGGACGCCGATGGCTGGGCCGCCACCAACCCGTATCGCACCACTGCCGAACACGACAAGGCCGTCGAAGTGGGGGCCTCGGCGTACAACCAGAACTGCGCGGCGTGCCATGGCCTGGAAGCCAAGTCCGGTGGCATCGCCCCCGACCTGCGCATGCTCGATGCCGGTGACGCCGGGGATGAGTGGTTCGTGGAGCGTGTGCGCCATGGCGCGGTGCGCGATGGCCGGGTATACATGCCGAAAATGGCGGATTATTTGAGCCAGGAAGCCCTGTGGGCGGTGCGTACCTACCTCGACAGCGTGCACGTCGAGGAGTAAGCCATGCGCCTGCGCGGGTGGTGGGTATTCTGTTTGCCAATGCTGGCCTGGGGCGCGCCTGTCGACCCGGTGCCCTCGGTGATGTGGGCCTACTATCACCAGCGTTTTCTCGACAACGCGCCGTTTTTGTTCGACGAGCGGGTGAAACTCTTGGCGCCACCGTTCGCTGAGGATGCACGCCAGGTGCCGTTGGAAATCGACGCCCGTGCGTTCGAGGGGGAGGTGGTGAAAATCCTCGCCTGGGCCGAGTTGAATCCGTTGCCGCAGATCGTCGACTTCCAGCCGCTGGAGCGCGTGCTGCCGTGGTTGTCGATCCGGATTCGCATCGAACAGGCCACGCCCTTGCGCGCGGCGGTATTGACCAAGGATGGCATTTGGCATGTCGGCTCGACCCTGATCGATGCCGCCGGCGGTGGTTGCACGGCGCCCAGCGTGGTGCGCACCCAGCCCGGTTGGGAAGACCACCTCGGCGAAGTGCTCGGCGGGCGTTACCCGCGTGCCGCGTTCAGCCGCCTGAAGCTGCAAGTCGCGCATCCGATGGATAACGGCATGGTCAGCGGCATTCCCGAGTTCTTCATCAACCAGGCCGAACTGCACGGTGTGAATAATCAGCTGTTGGCGCGGCTGGAGCTGTTCCCTGCGGTCAGTGAAAACCCCAACCTGGCCTTCGACGTCGAAGGCGCCGGGCCCACACGCCTGACCCTGCGCGACACCAGCGGCAGCCAGTTCGAGGCGGCGATCCCATGAGCCAGCGCTGGATTCTGCTGTGGCTGCTCATGCTCAGCCTGCCGGTGCTGGCCGAGCTGGACTACGGCCTCAAGCCGCGTTTGATTGCCGATAACACCTGGGTGCTGGAAGGCAGCACCGACAACTTTGCCAAGGACAACGGTGGCAACATTGTCAACGTTGGCTTCATCGTCACTGAACCTGGCGTCGTAGTGATCGACACCGGGCCGTCCAAACGCTACGGCGAAGCCCTGCGCCAGACCATCGCCGGTATCACCGACAAACCGGTGATCCAGGTGCTGCTGACTCACCATCACCCCGACCACGCCCTGGGCAACCAAGCCTTCAAGGACGTGCCAATCGGCGCCCTGGCTGGCACCACCGAGCTATTGCATGAGCAGGGCGACAGCATGGCCGAGAACCTTTATCGCATGGTCGGTGATTGGATGCGCGGCACCGAAGTGGTAATGCCCAACCAGACCCTGCAACCCGGCGTGAAAAGCTTCGGCAGCCACGACCTGCAACTGCTGCAGCTGCGCGGCCATACCGGTGCCGACCTGGCGATCTTCGACCAGAAGACCGGCGTGCTGTTTGCCGGTGACCTGGTGTTCTACCAACGTGCGCTCACCACGCCTCATTCACCGGGGCTGCTGATCTGGCTGGCGGATATCGCCACCCTGCAAGGTTTGCCCTGGACGCTGATCGTACCCGGCCACGGCCCCATCGCGACCGACGCCAAACCCTTCGAGCAGATGCACGACTACCTCACTTGGCTCGACCAGTTGCTACGCGACGGTGCGGCCCAGGGCAGTGACATGCCTGAGCTGATCCGTAGCCCGATCCCCGAGCGATTCGCCGCGATCAGCCTCAGTCGCTATGAGCTGATCCGCAGCGTGACCCACCTGTACCCCCACTACGAACGCACCCAGATGCAGCCCATCAACACCCAACAATAAGCAGAGGCCTCACCATGATCTACGCCCAACCTGGCACCCCCGGCGCCATCGTCAGCTTCAAGCCGCGCTACGGCAATTACATCGGCGGTGAGTTTGTCGCGCCGATCAAGGGTGAGTACTTCACCAATACTTCGCCGGTAACTGGCGAAGTGATTGCCGAATTCCCGCGTTCCAGCGCCGCCGATATCGACAAGGCCCTCGATGCCGCCCATGCCGCCGCCGATGCCTGGGGCAAGACCTCGGCTCAGGATCGCGCTCTGGTGTTGCTGAAAATCGCTGACCGCATCGAGCAACACCTCGAAGTGCTGGCGGTGGCCGAAACCTGGGACAACGGCAAGGCCGTGCGCGAAACCCTCAACGCCGATGTGCCTCTGGCCGCTGACCACTTCCGCTACTTCGCCGGGTGCATCCGGGCCCAGGAGGGCGGTGCCGCCGAGATCAACGAGCACACCGCGGCCTATCACTTCCATGAGCCCTTGGGCGTGGTCGGGCAGATCATCCCGTGGAACTTCCCGCTGCTGATGGCGGCCTGGAAACTTGCGCCTGCGTTGGCTGCCGGTAATTGCATCGTGCTCAAACCGGCCGAGCAGACGCCGTTGTCGATCATGGTGTTCGCCGAGCTGATCGGTGACCTGCTGCCGCCTGGCGTGCTCAACATCGTACAAGGCTTTGGCCGCGAAGCCGGGGAGGCGCTGGCCACCAGCAAGCGCATCGCCAAGATCGCCTTCACCGGCTCCACTCCGGTGGGCGCGCACATCATGCACGCGGCCGCCGAGAACATCATTCCGTCCACCGTAGAGCTGGGCGGCAAGTCGCCGAATATCTTCTTTGAAGACATCATGCAGGCCGAGCCGCAATTCATCGAAAAAGCCGCCGAAGGCCTGGTACTGGCGTTCTTCAACCAGGGCGAAGTGTGCACCTGCCCATCACGCGCGCTGGTGCAGGAGTCGATCTACGATGCGTTCATGGCCGAGGTGATGAAGAAGATCGTCAAGATCAAGCGCGGCAACCCGCTCGATACCGAGACCATGGTCGGCGCCCAGGCGTCCGAGCAGCAATTCGACAAGATCCTCTCTTACTTGAAGATCGCCCAGGAAGAGGGCGCAGTGCTGTTGGCCGGTGGCGCGGCCGAGCGTCTGGAGGGCGACCTGTCCAGCGGCTATTACATCCAGCCGACCCTGCTCAAGGGCCACAACAAGATGCGCGTGTTCCAGGAGGAAATCTTCGGGCCGGTGGTGGGCGTGACCACCTTCAAGGACGAAGCCGAAGCCTTGGCGATTGCCAATGACAGCGAGTTCGGCCTGGGCGCCGGCCTGTGGACTCGCGACATCAACCGTGCGTACCGCATGGGCCGGGCGATCAAGGCCGGGCGCGTATGGACCAACTGTTATCACCTGTACCCGGCGCATGCGGCGTTTGGTGGGTACAAAAAATCCGGTGTCGGTCGTGAAAACCACAAGATGATGCTCGACCATTACCAGCAGACCAAGAACCTGCTGGTGAGCTACGACATCAATCCGCTGGGCTTCTTCTGATTCAACGCGGTCAAAACTGTGGGAGCGGGCTTGCTCGCGAAAGCGGTGGATCAGTCAACCTATATGTGGCTGACACACCCTATTCGCGAGCAAGCCCGCTCCCACATTTTGACTTCTGTACATTCGCGACTAATGCAGTGTCTTCGCTACTTCGAAAGTAGTATTCGCCCTCTCAACCTCACATGCATTAATGCCTATACCGGAACCCTCCGGCACAACAAGAGGACTGCCCCCATGTGGACCAAACCTGCGTTTACCGACCTGCGTATTGGCTTCGAAGTCACCATGTACTTCGCTAGCCGCTGATCGCGGGTGCGCCAGGAAGGATGCCTCTTTGGTCTGATTGCATTCGCGGCCGGATCGGTTAGTGTGGAGCGCATTCTTCCAAAATAATAAGAACAGGCTTTCCAATGAGCCAGACCCTGAGCCAGCTGCGTAAATTCGTCTCGCCTGAAATCATCTTTGGTGCCGGCTGCCGGCACAACGTCGGCAACTACGCCAAGACCTTCGGCGCGCGCAAAGTGCTGGTGGTCAGTGATCCTGGCGTGATCGCCGCCGGTTGGGTGGCCGATGTGGAGGCCAGCCTGCAAGCCATCGGCATCGACTATTGCCTGTACAGCGCCGTTTCACCCAACCCCCGCGTCGAAGAAGTCATGACTGGCGCCGAGGTGTACCGCGAAAACCATTGCGACGTGATCGTCGCCATCGGCGGCGGCAGCCCCATGGACTGTGGCAAGGCCATCGGCATCGTGGTGGCCCACGGGCGCAGCATTCTTGAGTTCGAGGGCGTCGACACCATTCGCGTGCCCAGCCCGCCGCTGATCCTGATTCCCACCACCGCCGGCACCTCGGCGGATGTCTCGCAGTTCGTGATCATATCCAACCAGCAGGAACGCATGAAGTTCTCCATCGTCAGCAAGGCGGTGGTGCCGGATGTGTCGTTGATCGACCCGGAAACCACCGCCAGCATGGACCCGTTCCTGTCCGCCTGCACCGGCATCGACGCGTTGGTGCATGCCATCGAGGCGTTCGTCTCCACCGGCCATGGTCCGCTCACCGACCCCCATGCGCTGGAAGCGATGCGCCTGATCAACGGCAACCTGGTGCAGATGATCGCCAACCCCACGGACATTGCCCTGCGCGAGAAAATCATGCTCGGCAGCATGCAGGCCGGGCTGGCGTTCTCCAACGCGATTCTCGGTGCGGTGCACGCTATGTCTCACAGCCTGGGCGGCTTTCTCGATCTGCCCCACGGCCTGTGCAACGCGGTGCTGGTCGAACATGTGGTGGCGTTCAACTACAGCTCGGCACCGGAGCGCTTCAAGGTGATCGCCGAGACCTTTGGCATCGACTGTCGCGGCCTAAATCACCGGCAGATCTGCGGACGGCTGGTGGAGCACCTGATCGCGCTGAAACATGCCATTGGCTTCCACGAAACCCTTGGCCTGCATGGGGTGCGCGTGGCGGATATTCCGTTCCTGTCCCAGCATGCGATGGGCGACCCGTGCATCCTCACTAACCCGAGGGAGTCGAGCCAGCGTGATGTAGAGGTCGTCTATGGCGAAGCTCTCTGACGACCAGCAGCGCGCGCTCGCGGGGCTGTTGGGGCTGAGCGACCAGTCGGCGCGCAAGAGCCATTACCCGGAACTCACCGCGCGGCTGGATGAGTTGGAGGCCGAGCGCAAGCGCTATATCCGTCTCAACGATGAGCTGGAACAACGCGTCGCTGCGCGCACCGACGAGTTGCTGGAGGCCAACCACAACCTGCAGCAACAGATTGCCCAACGCGAACAAATCGAACAGGACCTGCGCGACGCCCGCGACGCCGCCCAGGCCGCCAATCGCAGCAAGGACAAGTACCTGGCCGCCGCCAGCCATGACCTGCTGCAACCGCTGAATGCCGCGCGGCTGTTGATCGCTACCCTGCGTGAGCGCCAGTTGCCCAGCGTCGAGCAGGTGCTGGTTGAACGTACGCACCAGGCGCTGGAAGGCGCCGAGGATTTGCTCACCGATTTACTGGATATCTCGCGGCTCGACCAGGCGGCGGTCAAGCCGGATGTGGCGCTGTATCGGCTCGACGAACTGTTCGCGCCGCTGGTCTCGGAGTTTCAATCAGTGGCCCAGGCGGCGGGGCTAAACCTGCGGGTGCACACCGGGCGTTATGCGATCAGCACCGACCTGCGGCTACTGACGCGGATCCTGCGCAATTTCCTCAGCAATGCCTGCCGCTACACCGACGAAGGCTGCATCCTGTTGGGTGCCCGCAGGCGCGGCCATTGTTTACGCCTGGAAGTGTGGGACACCGGGCGTGGGATTGCGGCGGACCGGTTGCAGTCAATCTTCCTGGAATTCAACCAGCTCGATGTCGGCCGCGCTGCCGACCGCAAGGGCGTGGGGCTGGGGTTGGCGATTGTCGAGCGGATCGCCGAGATCCTCGGGTATCCCATCGCCGTGCGTTCCTGGCCGGGGCGGGGCTCGATGTTCAGCATCGAAGTGCCGTTGAGTGATGAGATGCCGTTGCCGATCAGCCAATTGCCGGTGCAACCGACCACCGGCAACCCGCTGCCGGGGCGGCGTTTGCTGGTGATCGACAACGAGGTGAGCATCCTCGAAAGCATGCGTGCGCTGCTCGGGCAATGGGGCTGTGAAGTGGTCACCGCCACCGACCAGGCCGGTGCTTTGCTGGCCTTGCAGGGCAGGGCGCCGGAGTTGATTTTGGCGGATTACCACCTGGACCATGGGGTGGTGGGTTGTGCGGTGGTCAAGCAGTTGCGCGAGCACTTTGCCTGCAACATCCCGGCGGTCATTATCACGGCCGATCGCACAGACCAATGCCGCCGTGCTTTGCGTCGCCTGGAAGCACCGTTGCTGAATAAACCGGTCAAACCCGGCAAGTTGCGGGCGGTGTTGAGTCAGTTATTGGCCTAGGTCAACACGCCGAAGGTGGTTTTGTCCCATGCTCAAGGCCTGATTTAGAGCCTTGGAGCACCCCCATGAGCGCGGCATCCTACAAATTACCCCTGGGCCTGGTGGTCGCCGTGCTGGTGATGGCTGGGGTGCTGCTGTTGCCGCTGCCCGCCGACTTGCCGGTGGCCGGGCACCGCATGCTGGCAATCCTCGCGTTTGCCGTGGTGGTATGGATCACCGAAGCGGTGTCGTACGAAGCCAGCGCGATCATGATCACGTCGCTGATGGCCTTTTTGCTTGGCACGGCGCCGTCGCTGCAAGACCCCACTCATTTGATTGGCACCAGCCCGGCCATCAGTATGGCGCTGACCGGCTTCTCCAACCCGGCGCTGGCGCTGGTGGCGGGCGCATTGTTTATCGCCGCCGCCATGACCCACACCGGCCTGGACCGACGCATCGCCCTGGTCACCTTGAGCCGCGTCGGCACCAGCACCCGGCGCATCCTGCTCGGGGCGATTGCGGTGACTATTTTGCTCAGCCTGGTGGTGCCCAGCGCCACCGCGCGCAGTGCCTGCGTGGTGCCGATCATGATGGGCGTGATCGCCGCGTTCGGCGTGGACAAACGCTCGAACATCGCTGCCGGCATCATGATTGTGGTGGCCCAGGGCACCAGCATCTGGAACGTCGGCATCCAGACCGCCGCCGCGCAGAATCTGCTGACCGTCGGCTTCATGGACAAGATGCTCGGCCAGCGCGTGTCGTGGATCGACTGGCTGATCGCGGGGGCGCCGTGGGCGTTGATCATGTCGGCGGTGTTGCTGTTCCTGGTGCTCAAATTGCTGCCGCCGGAGACCGACAGCATTCCCGGTGGCAAAGAAGCGGTGGCGCAGTCACTGGTGGACATCGGGCCGATGACCGGGCCGCAGAAGCGCCTGTTGACGGTGTCGGTAATGTTGCTGCTGGCCTGGGCCACGGAAGGGCGTTTGCACAGTTTTGATACCACCTCGACCACGTACGCGGGGTTGGTGTTGCTGTTGCTGCCGGGTATCGGCGTGATGACCTGGAAGGATGTGCAGTCGCGGATTCCGTGGGGCACGGTGATTGTGTTCGGGGTCGGTATCAGCCTGGGGACGGCGCTGTTGACCACCCAGGCGGGGCAGTGGTTGGGGGCTGCGGTGGTGGCTCACACGGGGTTGGATCAGGTGGGGCCGCTGGGTGTGTTTGCGATTCTGGGGGCGTTTTTGATTGTGATTCATTTGGGGTTTGCCAGTGCCACGGCGTTGACCTCGGCACTGCTGCCGATTTTGATTGCGGTATTGCAGACGTTGCCGGGGGAGTTCAGTCGGCTGGGGATGACGATGCTGTTGGGGTTTGTGATGAGTTATGGGTTTATTCTGCCGATCAATGCGCCGCAGAATATGGTGTGTCTGGGGACGGGGACGTTTACGGCGCGGCAGTTTGCCAAGGTGGGGGTTTTGGTGACGCTGGTTGGTTATTTGTTGATGGTGGTGTTTGCGGTGACTTACTGGAGTTGGCTGGGGTGGGTTTGATGGGGTTGGGTTGGGTTGGGTGTATATCCGTTATTTGGGTAACGGCGGCTTATGGTTCCGCTCTTACAGCGGGTCACTTTCGAAAAGCGCGAAAGTAACCAAAGCGCTCTTGCCCCAACACTCGGCACCTCGCTTAGGCTCGGTGTGCCCTCACTCCGGCTTGAATCCGTGGGCCGCCGCGATGGGCCATCCTTGGCCCAGCGCGGCTAACCCGGCGTCCTGCCGGGTTACCCACGGATTCAAGCCTGCGTTCGGCCAGCGTGTTTGACGGGGCGCCTAAGATCAAGATCAAGAGCGACTCGCTTCGCATCGTAGATACGCGGTCCCTTGTAGGAGCCGGCTTGCCGGCGAAAAACGTGAGAACGCCGCGATTCGTCTGGTTACCCGCGTCATCGTTGAAGACCATCGCCGGCAAGAACTAGGCGTCCCCCCGGCTCCTACAGGACTGCGTTTGCCTTTGCCTTTGCTTCACACCACTCAAGCCGGCTGTCAGGCCGCTGTGCTCTTGCTTTTGATCTTGATCTTAGGCGCCCCGTCAAACACGCTGGCCGGAATTCGACAGGGATTTGGGGGGTAAACCGGCAGGGATGCCGGTTTAGCCGCCCCGCGCCATGGATGGCGCGTGGCGGCGGCCCCCCAAATCACTGTCGGATTACGGGCACACCGAGCCTAGGCGAGGTGCCGAGTGTTGGGGCGAAGCGTTTTTGGTTACTTTTGGCGCTCTTCCAAAAGTGACCCGCTGTAAGAGCGGAACCATAAGCGGCCGTTACCGCAGCAACGGATATGCACACCACCCACTCCCCCACATGACAAGATGAACTCCCCTCAGGTTTACTACTCTCTGAGTAAGCTTTACCGACTCCCCCGGGTCGGTCCATCTAGGTCACCGAATGAACAAATACACCCCCCACACCTGGGAACCCCACGAGCGCCCAAGCCTCCCAGGTTCACCGTCCACCCCGCTGCACCCCACGCACAAGCGTTGGCTGTTCGCGCTGGTCGGCGTGCTGGTGGCAATCACCGGGGGCTTGGGTAACGCGCTGGTCATCGCCAACCTGCAATACCTGCAAGGCGCCCTAGGCGCGACCACCGCCGAAATGGCCTGGCTCCCCGCCGCCTACGTCATGACCAACGTCTGCATGAACCTGCTGCTGGTGAAGTTCCGCCAACAGTTCGGCCTGCGCGCCTTCACCGAAGTGTTCCTGGTGCTGTACGCGCTGGTCACCTTCGGCCACTTGTTCGTCAACGACCTCAACTCGGCCATCGCCGTGCGCGCAGCCCATGGGATGGTCGGCGCGGCGCTGAGCTCGTTGGGCTTGTACTACATGATCCAGGCGTTCCCGGCCAAGTGGCGCTTGAAGGCGCTGGTGCTGGGATTGGGCACCGCGCAACTGGCTTTACCCTTGGCACGCCTGTTCTCCGAAGACCTGCTGCAAATCGCCGAATGGCGCGGCCTGTACCTGTTCGAGCTGGGCATGGCGCTGATCTGCCTGGGTTGCGTCTTCCTACTTAAACTCCCGCCCGGCGACCGCTTCAAGACCTTTGAAAAACTCGACTTCCTCACCTTCGCGATCCTCGCCACCGGCGTCGCCTTGCTTTGCGCGGTGTTGTCCCTGGGCCGCATCGACTGGTGGCTGGAAGCCCCGTGGATCGGCATTGCCTCGGCCTGTTCCCTGGTGCTGATCATGGCCGGCCTGGCCATCGAGCATAACCGTGCGAACCCGATGCTGATGACCCGCTGGCTGGGCAGCGGCGTGATGATTCGCCTGGCACTGGCGGTGATCCTGATTCGCATGGTGCTGTCCGAGCAGTCCACCGGCGCGGTGGGGTTCATGCAGATGTTGAACATGAGCTACCAGCAGATGCACACCCTGTACGTGGTGATGCTCGCCGGGGCGATTGCCGGGCTGGTGGTCAGTGCGTTGACCATCAACCCGGCGCACCTGTTGATGCCGCTGGTGATTTCCCTGGCGCTGATGGCTACCGGCTCGGTGATGGACAGTTTTTCCAGTAATCTCACCCGCCCACAGAACCTGTACATCAGCCAGTTCCTGCTAGGCTTCGGCGGCACGTTCTTCCTCGGCCCGACCATGGTGTTGGGCACCAAGAACGTGCTGACCAACCCGCGCAACCTGGTGAGTTTTTCGGTGATGTTCGGCATCTGCCAGAACCTCGGCGGCCTGATTGGCGCGGCGTTGCTGGGGACGTTCCAGATCGTGCGCGAGAAGTATCACTCCAGCATGATCGTCGAACACCTGACCTTGCTCGACCCGCGTGTGGCCGCGCGGGTGCAGAGCGGCGGATCGGCCTACGGCGGCATTGTCGCTGACCCCGAGTTGCGCAACCTGATGGGCATTCGCAGCCTGGCCACGGCGGCGACCCGTGAGGCGAACGTGATGGCCTACAACGATGTCTTCATGTTGATCGCGATCATCGCGATACTCACCATGATCTGGATCTTTATCCGCAGTCTGTGGCTGATGAGTACCACCCGAGCAGCAGCCACTCCCGTTCAACCCAGCGGCGCACCTTCATGACCGAACCTTCGACCTCCACGACCACTGCCATCGCCTCCACCCCGGAGGGCAGCACCCCACCCGGCGCGGTGCCCACCGAGCTGCGCCCGTTACGGGTGCGGATCATCTCGTCCCTGGGCTTTGCCGCAATCGCCATCGTCGGCGTGCTGATTGTGCTGTACGCCTGGCAATTGCCGCCGTTCAGCAGTGCGGTGGAAACCACCGAGAACGCGCTGGTGCGGGGACAGGTCACGATCATCGGGCCGCAGCTCAGCGGCTATGTGTTCGAGGTGCCGGTGCAGGATTTCCAGCACGTGAAGGCCGGCGACCTGCTGGTGCGCCTCGACGACCGCATCTACAAGCAGCGCCTGGACCAGGCGCTGGCGCAGTTGGCGGTGCAGCAGGCGTCGTTGGCGAATGTGGTGCAACAGCGCAACAGCGCCGAAGCCACCATCAAGTTGCGTCAGGCAGCCTTGGCGGACAGCCAGGCGCAGGCGCGCAAGAGCACCGCCGATTTGCGCCGCAACGAAGAGCTGATCAGCGATGGCTCGGTGTCCAAGCGCGAGCTGGACGTAACCCGCGCCGCTAACGCGCAGACCATCGCCGCTGTGGCGCAAGCCCAGGCCAGCCTGGAAATCGCCCGGCAGGACCTGCAGACGGTGATCGTCAACCGCGGTTCCCTGGAAGCGGCCGTGGCCAGTGCCGAGGCGGCGGTGGAGTTGGCGCGCATCGACCTGTCCAATACCCGTATCACCGCGCCCCGCGACGGCCAGTTGGGGCAGATCGGCGTGCGGCTTGGGGCCTACGTCAACTCCGGCGCACAGTTGATGGCGCTGGTGCCGCCGCAGTTGTGGGTGATCGCCAACATGAAGGAAACCCAGATGAATAACGTGCAGGTCGGCCAGCCGGTGACTTTCACGGTGGATGCGCTGAACCACCGCAAATTCCGCGGCACGGTGCAGCATATTTCCCCGGCCACGGGCTCGGAGTTCAGCCTGTTGCAGGCGGACAATGCCACCGGCAACTTCGTCAAGATCGCCCAGCGCGTGCCGGTACGGATCATGGTGGACCCGGACCAGGCCGAGAGCGAGCGGTTGCGGCCGGGGTTGTCGGTGGTCGTCAGTATCGACACTGCCGGCCGCCTGAAAAACAGCCCGCCCTGACACACCCTCTCTGTAGGAGCCGGCTTGCCGGCGATAGCGTCCGAAAGTCTGGTGATGATTTTGAGGGCCCCATCGCCGCCAAGCCGGGTTCCTACAGGGTGCGGTATTCCAGGTTGAAAGTGAGGTGAGTTGACTGGCCTTGCTCCAACAGCTTCAGCCCAGGCCGCCCTGGCAGGTGATGGGCATTCACCGGATGACTTACCGGCTCGATGCAAAAGAACCCCAGCCCCGGCGGGCAGTACAACAGGAAGTAATCACTCCCCGTGGCCTGGCATTCCAGGGTGTAGCCCAGTTCTGGTTGCTCGATCCGGCAATGGCCGTCCCAGTGGCAAAAACCGTTGTCGACCGGGCCCTCGGGCAAGTGCTTCAACACCTGGAAGTTCCAATCCGGCGGCACGGGCGCCAGCCCCGTGGGCAATTTCGATGTGTCACTCATCCACACCTGCGATGCCTTGGCCTGTAGCCGAGTACCCGGCCTGCGCGGCAGATAGGGATGCAATCCCAACCCATGCCAGGCGGGTTTTTCCGCCAGATGAGTCACCTGCAACCTGATACTCAGTTCACCCTCCTCTAACCGAAATCGTTGCTCGGCGCGGTAAGCGAACGGCGTGTCGCACACCACTTCCAACACCACCTCATTCGCTGATTGGCTGATCACCTGCCATGCCTGTTGCCAGGCCGAGCCATGGATCGGCAGTGGATCGGTCAAGCTATTGGGCGCCAGCGCCAGCCAACCGTCGGGGTTGTCGAACCCCCCTTTGGCAATCCGGTTGGACCAGGGCGCCAAGGGATAGCACCCCAGTTTGCCTGGCAACCCGGTGTTGATCGCGTGCGCATCGCTGTACCGCAAAAGCGGCTGGCCGGTGGCGAGCACCGTCCAGTTGACGATGCTGCCTCCCGTGGCCGGCGCGAGGGTAAGGTGGGTCAGGTTGTCTTGCAGTTCAATCAGCATCAGAGCACCACGCTTGGCAGCCACAACGACAGCGCAGGAATGTAAGTCACGGCCATCAGTACCAGAAACAGCACGGCATAAAACGGCAGCAGCGCCTTCACGGTTTTCTCGATGCTGACCTTGCCCACCGCCGCGCCGACGAACAGCACCGCGCCCACCGGCGGCGTGATCAGGCCGATACCGAGGTTGACCAGCATGATCATGCCGAAGTGCACCGGATCGACGCCGATACCCAGCACCACCGGCAGCAGGATCGGCGTGAGGATCAAGATCAGCGGCGCCATGTCCATCACCGTGCCGAGCAACAGCAGCATGGCGTTGATGCACATCAGGATCACGTAGCGGTTATCCGACAGGGTCAGGAACATCGTGGTGATTTTTGCCGGGATCTGCATCAAGGTCATGATGTAGCCGAAGCTGGCGGCGAAGGCGATCAGGATCATCACGATGGAAATGGTGCGCACCGTGCGGTGCATCAGCTTGGGCAACTCGCTCCATTTGTAGTCGCGGTAGATGAACATGGTCACGAAAAACGCCCACAGCACCGCAATCGCGGCGGATTCGGTGGCGGTGAAAATCCCCGAGAGGATGCCGCCCAGGATGATCACCATGGCCATCAGGCCCCAGAGCGCATCGGCGCAGATTTTCAGCGCCTGCTTGAGCGGAATGACTTCACCCTTGGGGTAGTTGCGCTTTTTCGCGAAGATCAGGCACAGCACCATCAGGCACGCGCTCATCAGCAAGCCAGGCACCACACCGGCCATGAACAACGAGGCAATCGACACCGTACCGCCGGCCGCCAGGGAGTAGAGCACCGAGTTATGGCTGGGCGGGGTTAAAAGAGCCTGCACCGAACCGCTGACGGTCACGGCCGTGGCGAATTCACGTGGGTAGCCACGGCGTTCCATTTCCGGGATGAGCACCGAGCCGACCGAGGCGGTGTCCGCCACCGACGAGCCGGAAATTGCGCCAAAAAACGTCGAGGCCATGATGTTCACCAACGACAGGCCGCCGCGTACAAAACCCACCAGTACGCCGGCAAATGCCACCAACCGCCGCGACATGCCGCCCTCGGCCATGATCGCCCCGGCCAGCACAAAGAACGGAATCGCCATCAGCGAAAACTTGTTCACCCCGCCGGCCACCTGAATCATCAGGGCCTGGAACGGGATGTCGATCCACCACGCGCCGATCAGCGCCGACAACCCCAGGGCGTACGCCACAGGCATGCCGATCAGGATCAAGGCGATAAAGCTGCCCAACAGAATCAATGCGTCCATATCAAGCGGCCCCTTCGCTTTCTTCAACCAGGTCGAAGCGCACGACCCGACGGTTGCTCTGGTCACCGAGCAAGAGTTTTTCCACGACAAAGATCAGGGTCAGCAGCCCGCCGATCGGGATCGGCATATAAGTGATGCCCACACGCAGGGTAGGGATGGCACTCATGAACTGGTTCCAGGTGGACAGGCACAGTTTGGTGCCCCAAATGGCCATGAACAGGCAGATGGTGCCCATCAGCAATTGCGAGACGACGCCGATGATCTGGCGCTGACGGGGCGGCAGGCGGTCAGTGACCATGGCCACCGACATATGCGCGCCGGCGCGGTAACTGGCGGCGGCGCCGATAAAGGTGAACACCAGCATCAACAGGATGGCGGTGGGCTCCGGCCAACTGGAGCCGGTGCCGAGGACGTAGCGGGCGAAGATGCCCCAAGGGATGATCAGCGCGACTCCCAATACCGAGAGGCCGGCGACCCAGATGCAGGTCATGTAGATGCGGTCGTTGATGCGCAGCAGTAAATTCTTCATGGCGTTCACCGTAACCAGGCGCGTCGATGCCGACCGCGCCTGGCCTTGCTAGAGAAGGAGGGCGTTACTGAACGGCGTCGATACGCTTGATGATGTCGGCGTAGGCCGCACCGTACTTGGCGCGAACCGGCGCGGTGGCGTCATAGAAGGGTTTTTTGTCGACGGTGATGAACTCGACACCGGCGGCCTTGAGCTTGGTTTCACTGCTGGCGGACTTGGCGTCCCACAACACGCGCTCGTCAGCCTGGGCGGCCTTGGCGGCTTTTTTCACCATGTCCTGTTGCGCGGGGGTGAGCTTGTTCCAGGTGATTTTCGACATCACGATGGGCTCGGGCAAAATCAGGTGCTCGGTGAGGGTGTAATACTTGGCGTTCTGGAAATGGTTGTGCTCCAGCAGAGTGGGCGGGTTGTTTTCCGCGCCGTCGATTACGCCGGTCTGCAGGGCGCTGAAGATTTCGCCGGTGTCCATGGCGATGCCGTTGGCCCCCATTTCATTGAAGGCTTCGATGAACAAGGGGTTGCCCTGTACGCGGATTTTCATGCCCTTGAGGTCTTCGATCTTGCGCACCGGTTTCTTGGTGTAGAGGTTGCGCGTGCCGCCGTCCATCCAGGCCAGGGCGACCAGGCCGAATTCGGAATCGGTGATTTTGGCGAGGATCTCGTCGCCGATCTCGCCGTCGATGACCTTGCGCATGTGCGCTTGGTCGCGGAACACGAACGGCAGGTTGAACACGTTCACGTCTGGCACCACCGGGCCGACAATGCCGAGGCTGACGCGCGTCATCTGGATAGCGCCGACCTGAGCCTGTTCGACCACTTCTTTTTCGGACCCGAGGACACCGCCCGGGAAATACTTGAAGGTCAGTTCGCCATTGCTTTCCTTGGTCAGGGCCTTGCCCATGTTCTCTTCGGCAACGACGGTGGGGTAGCCGGCGGGATGGATATCGGCGAATTTGATTTCCAGCGCGTGGGCGGCGCTGCTGAGGGTGAAGAATGCAGCGGCGAGCAAGGTGCGTTTGAAGTCCATGGGGGTTCATTCCTGTCTTGTTATTGTTGTATTCAAGGCACAGCGATGCAGCTAGAGGGTGAAGGTGGGCTCCGGCAATCCGACTACGCCGGGGTTAAGGGCGAACACGCCGCCGGACAGTGACTGTTCACTCTGTTCATCGCGGATCGAGGTGACAAACAGGGTGTCCAGGCGACTGCCGCCAAAGGCGCACATGGTGGGTTTTTTCACCGGTACGGTGAGGGAGCGATCGAGGCGACCATCCGGGGTAAAACGGTGGATAAGCCCGGCGTCGTTGGCGCAGATCCAGTAGCAGCCATCGGCATCCACGGCTGCGCCGTCAGGGCGGCCGAGGTGCTTGTGCATGTCCACGAACACGCGGCGGTTGGACGGCGTGCCGGTATCGATGTCGTAGTCGAACGCCCAGATTTGCTGCACCAGCGGGTGTGAGTCCGAGGCGTACATCGTGCGGCCGTCAGGACTGAAGGCCAGTCCGTTCAACGTGATGAAACCGTTCAACTGCGCATGGGGCGCCGCGCCTGCTGCGTAGCGATAGAGGGTGCCCTCGGCCGCATTCAAACCCATGTTCAACACCATGCTGCCGGCCCAGAAACGGCCCTGGCGATCACACCGGCCGTCGTTCAGGCGCATGTCCTGGCGTGGGTGCTCTACAGCCGCCAGAGGCGTGGTATCAAGGCTGCCGTCGTTGTGCGGGGTGAGCTGGAAGAACCCGGTTTCCATGCCAGCGACCCAGTTGCCCGCCTCGCTGCGGGCGATGCAGGCAAGCATTTGCGGGGCTGTCCAGGCGGCAACATGACCAGTGGCGGCGCTCCAGCGTTGCAGGCCGCCCTTGGGGATATCCACCCAGTAAAGGGCGTTTTCCTCGGGCACCCACACCGGGCATTCGCCTACGGCATTGCGGGCATCGACGATCAGTTCAGCGTTCATGGTCAGTCCCCGAAAGGACCGGCCGCGCAGAACGCACCGCCCTGGTAGACCTTGGCCGGGTCATCGGCGGCCACCGGTGGCTGGGTTTCGACCTGGGCGCGGAACACTTCGGAGCTGTCTTTGGGGGCAAAGCCCAGGTGGGCGGCGTAGCGGTTGTCCCACCAGGTGTCGAGGTTGTCCGACATACCGTAGACCACCGTGTGGCCGACGTTGGGGGTGTACAGCGCGCGCTCAAGCAATTGAGTCAGGTCGTCGAAGCTCAACCAGGTGTGCATCATGCGGCGGTTCTGTGGTTCCGGGAACGACGAGCCGATACGGATGCTGACGGTCTCGATGCCGTAGCGATCGAAGTAGAAACTGGCCATGTCTTCGCCGTAGGACTTGGACAGGCCGTAGTAGCTGTCCGGGCGGCGCGGGGAGTGGGCGTCGAGTGTTTCACCTTGCTTGTAGAAACCGATCACGTGGTTGGAGCTGGCGAAAATCACGCGCTTCACACCGTGGCGGCGCGCGGCTTCATAGATATGGAAAATGCCGCTGATGTTCGCGCCGAGCACTTCTTCGAACGAGCGTTCCACCGATACGCCGCCGAAGTGCAGGATCGCGTCGACGCCTTCCACCAAGTGGTGCACGGCTTGTTTGTCGGCGAGGTCGCAGGGTTGCACTTCTTCGCACGCGTCGGCAGCCGGAGCCATGTTGGCGATATCCGAGAGGCGCAGTACCTGGGCGTAAGGGCGCAGGCGCTCGCGCAAGACTTTACCCAGGCCGCCAGCGGCACCGGTGAGCAGCAGGCGATTGAATGGAACGGGGGTGGTTGTGGTGGTGGTCATGAGGGTTCCATTGTTGTTGTAGGTTGTCGTATGACTATGCCGAAGTATCGTTAGGGATTCCCTAGGTTGTCAACGTTCTTGCTGACGCCAAAATACAATTGTGGGAACTGGCTTGCCTGGCATTGCGGACGGTCAGTTGACATCTACATTGCTGATGCGCCGCCATCGCAGGCAAGCCAGCTCCTACATTGGGCGGGTTACAACAGTGAAATCGGATAGCTGATAAACAGCCGATTTTCATCAAACTCGTTATTGCTGAAATCCCGACGCATGGTCGAGTTGCGCCAGCGCACATTCAGGTCCTTCAGCGCACCGCTTTGCACCGTGTAAGCCAGTTCCGACTCGCGCCCCCATTCCTTGCCATCGGTGATGGCCCCGGTGTGCACGTTACTGCCGCTGATATAGCGGTTCATCATGGTCAGCCCCGGAATGCCCAGCACCACGAAGTTGAAATCATGACGCACCTGCCAGGACTTTTCCTTGGCGTTATCGTAGCTGGCGTTGTAGCTGTCGTTGGCCAGGGTGCCGCCACTGGTGCCGTTGACGCGCATCCACACGCTATCCCCCGTGAGTTTCTGCAGGCCCACATAGAAGGTGTTGCCGTTGTACTTGGCCGAGAGCAGAGCGAAGGCGGTCTTGTTGTCGAGGTCGCCAGCCAGGGCGCTGCCGTCTTCCTTACCGGTGAAAAACCCGAGGTTGGCGCCCAGGGTCCAGTCGCCCACGGGTTGGCTGTGGGTCAGGTTGAAATACTGCTGCTGGTAGATGTCGGTGAGTTCGGCGTACCACACGCCCACCTGGGTGCGTTTGTCGTTGAAGCTGTATTCGCCGCCGCCGAAGTTGAAGCGGTCGGAGGTGAACGCGGCTTTGCCGTTCATGAACAGGTCTTCCATGCTCGCGTCATTGCGCGGGCTGTTACCGCGAAACTGCCCGCCGTAGAGCGTCAGGCCAGCGATTTCATTGGACGTGACCTGGCCACCACGGAAGGTCTGCGGCAGCGAGCGACCGTCATCGGAGCGCAGGATCGGCAGCACCGGCATCCACTCACCGACCTTCAGTTCAGTCTTCGACAGCTTGGTTTTCAGGGCCACGCCCAGGCGGCCGAAGTTGTCGGCGGGGCGCCCGTCATCGTGGATCGGCAATAACTGCGTGCCACCCGTGCCTTTGCCGCCGTCGAGTTTTTGCGAGTACAGGCCCAGGACATCAATCCCGAAACCCACGGTGCCTTGGGTGAAGCCGGACTTGGCATCAAGGATGAAGTTCTGCGTCCACTCTTCGGCCTTGCCCTGGGGGTTGGTCGGGTTGGTGAAGTTGCGGTTGAAGTAGGCGTTGCGCAGATTAAGCGTGGCCTTGGCATCGTCGACAAAGCCTTCGGCCGAGGCGACGAGGGGCAGGGTGAATACGAGGCTGCCGAGACTGATAAAACTCAGGCGAACCGAGGAATTGCGGGCGAGTGAACTCACAGTGACGCTCCCTTTATATTGTTGTTTTTATTATTTGTCATACGTTGTCGTACAACAGGAGGGGCAATATTTGCGAGAATTTCGAGGGCTGTCAAGCTGTGGTTATACGATGACTTGGCGCGCTAGCCACTACCCCGCAGGAGCCCGGCTTGTCGGTGATGGCGGTATCGGTGTTGGTGCAAGGCTTGCGGCCCCCATCGCCGGCAAGCCGGGCTCCTACAGTTGAGTGAGTTGCAACGCGGGATTCAGGCAGCCATGACCATCGGCGGAAGGGTACCCAACAGCGAGACGGCGGCCACCGCTGCAACACCCAGCAGCCACTCCAGCATCACACTGGAGTTCAAACTGCCCAGGCGTTGTTCACAGCGCTCGATACGCAGCCGGTTCAGCAGCGCCAACGCCAGCATGCCCAGCACCAGAAATACTTTGATCAACAGGATCAGCGCGAACCCGTTGAACAACGGCGTGGGCCAGAATTGCCCGGTCAGTACGCGCACGTTGATCAAGCCGGTCACCAGCAACCCGGCGACCAGCCCATAACCCACGCCGCTGAACCGCCGCAGGATCGGCTCAAGTACCAGGGTTGGCGATTGCCTGAGGATCAACACCAGCAACAGCAAGCCGCCGAGCCATGCACCGACGCACACCAGGTGCACCACCTGATTGAGGATCAGCAACTGGCCGCTGAGCCCATCGAGCATGGCGCCATGGCCCACTGGCGCCAAGGTCGCCAGCAGCAGCGCAATGACCGGCAGGCGCAGCATCCGCCAGGGTTTGGCCAGCACGATCACCAGCAACAGGTTCAGCAACAGGTGCCACACCCACACCTGGCCAAAGAAGGTCTTGCCCAGCACCAACTGCACGGTGGCCGGTTGCAGCGCCGCGTCCCAGCTGCCCGCCATGCTGGCGGTAATCAACAGCAGCCAGGCCACGCCAGAGAATAATGCCAGCCAGGCCAGCCCGCGGGTGATGCGCTCAAGTTGCCGGTCCAGCGCCGGTTGCGCTTCAGCGCCGAGCAGCCAGGGCCTGAATGCACAAGCCCCGAACATCAGCAGCACGACGATGAAGTGCAGGAAACGGCACAGCACCAGCAGCGTTGCCATGGGTTATTGGCCGACCTTGAAGCTGTATTCACCGTTGCTCTTATGAGTGTCGACCGAGACCGCGTTCCACACCACTTTGTAGTGACCGGCCGCCAAGGGTGCGGCCGGAGTGACGACCAGGATTTTTTTGTCGGCGTCCGGTGTTTCCAGGCCCTTGATGGCGACTTCGGTGCCGTCCTTGCTCAGGGACACTTTGGTGAAGGTGGCCTCGACGCCTTCGCTGAAGGTCAGGCGCAGGTCTTTAGGCGCGCTGACGCTGCTGTCGGCCGCCGGTTCAGCGCTCTTGAGGTGCGCGTGGGCAAATGCAGCGGAGGCTCCCAGCAGGGAGGCGAGCAGGGCGACGGTGGTGAGGCTTTTCTTGATCAACATTGTTCAATACCTTCAAGGTCAGGGAGTCGGTAGAGTCATGTGCAGCAAGGGAAAGGGCTTGCCTTCGCCATCCAGCGGCGAGCGCGCGACCTGGATAAAACCATAATGCAGGTAGAAACCCACGGCCTGGGGGTTTTGTTCGTTCACGTCCACCGTGAGGGCGTCGTGACGGGCGCGGGCGTGGTCCAGCAATTGGCGGCCGATGCCCTGGCCACGGCGGTCGGGCTCGATAAACAGCATTTCCACGTTGTGCCCGCCAGTGCCGATGAAGCCGGCGATGCCGTTCTGGTCCTCATACACCCACACATCCAGTGCGGGCATGGGCAGGTAGGTGTCGCGCACCAGGGGTAGCAGACGTTGAATGTCATCCTCGGGGAGGAAGTCATGGGTGGCCCGCACCGAGCGCTCCCAGAGTGCGCCCAGCATGGGGTCGTCAGTGGCCACGCGAGGTCGAATAGTCATTGCAATGATCCTTCATGGGGACCGCGATCCTAACCAATCCGATTTGCAGGGGAAAGGTTCGCGTCAGAAGTTTCATTATGGCCTGTCGCCGCGATCTAGAGCCGATGGTAGTCTTTAAGCCAAGTTGTTGTCAGGGAGCCCTTATGGGCAATCACAAGATCGGAATTCGTCGGGTCAACGTCGAGAAAATTCTGCTGGCGGCGGAGAAAATCTTCGCCGAAAAAGGCTACGGCAGCACCGCCATGGCGGATATCGCCGAAGAAGCGCAATTGCCGCGCTCCAACCTGCATTACTACTTCACCACCAAGAGCGAGCTGTACAGCGCGGTACTGTTCGACCTGCTGGAAGTATGGAAGCAGGATGCCCTGAGTTTCGAGACCTTCGACGATCCACGGGTGGTGCTCAGCAGCTACATCCGCGCCAAGATGCAGCGCTCGCGCACGCGGCCGTATGGTTCAAAAGTCTGGGCCAATGAAATCATCCACGGCGCGCCGACGCTCGGTGAGGCGCTGGATGAGAGCCTGTACGACTGGGCCAAGATGAAGGAAGCGAAAATTCGCCAGTGGGTGGAAGACAAACGCATCCTGCCGGTGGAGCCGTCGAGCCTGCTATACATGATCTGGGCCTCGACCCAGCACTATGCCGACTTTGATCATCAGGTGAAGATCTTGAATGAGCACCAGCCGTTGTCGGATATGCAGTTCGAGAGAGCGATACAGACGGTGACAGGTGTGATTTTGCGGGGGATTGGATTGGAGCCTTGATATCGGTGAGCTCATCCCATTTTTGTGGTGAGCGGGCTTGCCCCGCGCGAGGCAAGCTCGCTCACCACAATATTTCGGGTTACACAGCCTCCCTGTATGGGTTCCTCGGATCCTGCGTCCAATTCAAAAATGGCTTGCCCGTGTCCATCGGCACCATCTCGATACAGTCCGCCACCGGGCAGGTGATCTGGCACAGGTTGCAGCCCACGCACTCGTCATCGATCACCTCGTATTTATGCGTGCCATCCGCCTGTTTCAAACTGGAGATGGCCTGGTGCGAGGTGTCCTCACAGGCAATATGGCAACGCCCACAGCCAATGCACGCCTCCTGATCGATCTTCGCAATCACCTGATAGTTGATGTCCAGGTACTTCCAATCCGTCGTATTTCCCACCGCCCGCCCGGAAAAATCCTGCAGGCTTTTGTATCCCTGACTGTCCATCCATCGTGACAGCCCGTCCTTCATCTCCTCCACAATCCGAAACCCATGCAGCATCGCCGCCGTGCACACCTGCACCGCACCGCAGCCCAGGGCGACAAACTCCGCCGCGTCACGCCAATTGCCGATGCCGCCAATGCCGCAGATCGGCAGGCCTTGGGTCTGCGGGTCGCGGGCGATTTCGGCGACCATGTTCAGCGCGATCGGCTTGACCGCCGAGCCGCAATAACCGCCGTGGGTGCTTTGCGTGCCGACGACGGGCAGCGCGACCATGCGTTCCAGGTCGACGCTGGTGATGGAGTTGATGGTGTTGATCAGCGACACCGCATCCGCGCCGCCGCGATACGCTGCCCGCGCCGCCACGCGGATGTCGGTGATATTCGGCGTGAGCTTGACGATCACCGGCAGCGAGCAATACGTCTTGCACCAGCGCGTCACCTGTTCCACATATTCCGGCACCTGGCCCACCGCCGCGCCCATGCCACGCTCCGGCATGCCGTGGGGGCAACCGAAGTTCAGTTCGATGCCGTCGCAACCCGTGGCTTCCACCAGCGGCAGGATGTTTTTCCAGGATTCCTCGACGCACGGCACCATCAGCGACACGATCAGCGCGCGGTCGGGCCAATCCTTTTTCACCTGGGTGATTTCCCGCAGGTTGATCTCCAGCGAGCGGTCGGTGATCAGCTCGATATTGTTGATGCCCAGCACTTCACGGTTGGCGCCGTAATGCGCCGAGTAACGCGACGACACGTTGACCGCCGCCGGATCTTCGCCCAGGGTTTTCCACACCACGCCGCCCCAACCGGCTTCGAAGGCGCGCACCACGTTGTAGGCCTTGTCGGTAGGCGGCGCGGAGGCCAGCCAGAACGGGTTAGGGGCTTTGATACCGGCAAATACAATCGAGAGATCGGCCATTACGCAGCCTCCACATTCAGCATGAGTTGGGCATGGATGGCCTCGGCGGCCAGCTTGCCGTGTTGCACGGCTTGCACGGTGAGGTCCTGGCCGAGGCTGACGCAATCGCCGCCCGCGTACACCCCGGGAATGCTGGTGCGCAGCTGCTCATCGACAAAGATCCGTTCACCGACACGCTGCAGTTGCTGGGCCAGTGGATCATGCAGTGCCTCGCTGTCGAAGCCCTGGCCGATGGCCTTGAAGATCGCATCGGCCGCCAGTTCGAAGGTTTCGCCGGTCGAGTGCAAACGGCCGTTTTCCATGCGAGTGCGCAAGAAGCGCATGCCACGCACATGGCCCTGATCGTCCAGCAGCACGGCCTCCGGCTGGGCCCAGGTCAGCAGGCGGACCTGGTTGGCCTTGGCGATGTCCTGTTCGTGATGAGTGGCGCCCATGTCCGCCAAGCCACGCCGGTAGACGAGGTTCACATCGCGCGCACCGAGACGGGCCATCTGCACGGCCATGTCGATGGCGGTGTTGCCGGCGCCGAGCACGATGCAGCGGTCGGCCAGGGGCAGTTGGGTCAGGTCATCGGCCTGGCGCAGCTCGCGAATGTAGTCGGTGGCGGCGAGCAGGCCGGGGGCGTCTTCATGGGGCAGGCCGAGTTGTTTGCTGGCGGCCAAGCCGAGGCCGAGGAACACTGAGTCGAATTGCTGGTGCAGTTCACTGAGCGTGAGGTTGTCACCCAGGCGCTGGCCGTGGCGAATCTCGATGCCACCGATCTGCAGCAGGAAATCCAGCTCCTTTTGCGCGAAGTCATCCACCAGCTTGTACTTGGCGATCCCGTATTCATTCAGGCCGCCGGCCTTTTCCCGCGCTTCGAAGATCACCACGTCATGACCGTGCAACGCACTGCGGTGGGCGCAAGCCAGGCCAGCGGGGCCGGCACCGACCACGGCGATGCGCTTGCCGGTGGACGCGGCGCGGTGGAAGGGATGCTCGGTGAAGTGGGCATTGTCGACGGCATAACGTTGCAGCAGGCCGATCAGCACCGGTGCGCACTCTTCGGCGTTGTTACGCACGCAGGCCTGCTGGCACAAAATCTCCGTGGGGCAGACCCGCGCGCAACTGCCGCCGAGGATATTGGCCGAGAGGATTTTCTGCGCCGCGCCTTGCACGTTTTCGGTGTGGATATTGCGGATAAACGAGGGGATATCGATCTCGCTGGGGCACGCGTTCACGCACGGTGCATCGTAGCAATACAAGCAGCGCGACGCTTCCAGTTGCGCCTGGCGCGCATTGAGGGGCGGTGCCAGGTCGGTGAAGTGGCTGGCGAGGGTGGCGCCATCCTCAACGGGATGGGGGAGGTGGGTCAGGGTCTGGATCACGGTGGTGGCCTCACGGTTATTGAGGTGCTGCCTCTGATGGGCATTGGTTTTTGTGTTGCCGTTGCTGGCTTTATCGCAGGCAAGCCAGCTCCCACATGGGATCGGGTTCACATCGTTCAAATGTGGGAGCCGGCGGTGCGACGATTCGACTTGCCCGCGATAGGCCGAAGGCCGCTTTTAGCGTTTCACTGCAGTGGGCCTGGAACGCTCCGCCCGCTTGCTCAACTGCTCGAACACCGGCGGATACGTCGGCCGCTCGACATACCGCCCGGCACCGCGCTCGGCGCGCAGGTCGCCATCGGCCCACACAAGCTTGCCCTGGCTGATGGTGTGGCTCGGCACGCCGCGCACGGTCTTGCCTTCGAAGATGTTGAAGTCGACTTGCTGATGGTGGGTCTTGGCGGAAATGGTTCGCGTACCCTCTGGGTCCCACAGCACCAAGTCCGCATCCGCACCCACGCGAATCGCGCCTTTGCGCGGGTAGAGGTTGAAAATCTTCGCGGTGTTGGTGGAAGTCAGTGCGACGAACTCCTGCATGGACAGACGCCCGGTGTTGACGCCTTCGTCCCACAGCAGCGCCATGCGGTCTTCGATACCGGCGGTGCCGTTGGGGATCTTGCTGAAGTCGTCACGGCCGGCGGCTTTTTGCTCGGCGCAGAAGCAGCAGTGATCGGTGGCGGTGGTGTGCAGGTTGCCGGATTGCAGGCCGTGCCACAGCGCCTCCTGATGCCCGCGCGGGCGGAACGGCGGGCTCATTACATAGCCGGCGGCGGTTTGCCAGTCGGGGTGCTGGTAGACGCTGTCGTCCAGCAGCAGGTGGCCGGCGAGGACTTCGCCGTAGACTGGCTGGCCCTTGCCACGGGCGTAGGTGATTTCGTCCAGCGCTTCTTTGGTGGACACATGCACCAGGTAAAGCGGCGTGCCGATGGTCTCGGCGATGCGGATGGCGCGGCTGGCGGCTTCGCCTTCGACTTGCGAAGGACGCGACAGCGGGTGCGCTTCCGGCCCGGTGATGCCCTGGGCCATCAGCTTGCGTTGCAGGTGATACACCAACTCGCCGTTCTCGGCATGCACCGTGGGCACTGCGCCCAGTTCCAGGCAGCGCTCGAAGCTGGCGACCAGGGTGTCGTCCGCCGCCATGATCGCGTTCTTGTAGGCCATGAAATGCTTGAAGCTGTTGATGCCGTGGTGGCTGACCAGCTCGGCCATTTCCTCGCGCACCTGCTCGCTCCACCAAGTGATCGCCACATGGAAGCCATAGTCGGACGCGGATTTTTCCGCCCAGCCGCGCCACTGGTGGAAGGCTTCCAGCAAGGATTGCTGTGGGTTGGGAATTACGAAGTCGATGATCGACGTGGTGCCGCCCGCCAGGCCTGCCGCCGTGCCACTGAAAAAGTCTTCACTGGCCACGGTGCCCATGAAGGGCAGTTGCATATGGGTATGGGGATCGATGCCGCCGGGCATCAAGTATTGGCCGCTGCCATCGAGTATTTCAGTGCCGGCGGGAATATCCAAGTTCGTGCCAATGGCGCGAATTAGACCGCCTGCGCATAACACGTCGGCGCGGTAACTTTCATCATGGGTAATAACGGTGGCGCCACGGATCAACAGCGACATGTCGAGTTCCTCACAGGCTTGACCGGCTTGTGCCAGTTCTAAGTGTTGTAATGCTGCTTACCGATGGTCGGTTAATTCCTGTCATCGGTGACAGGAATAGAAACTAGCCCGAGTTTTTCGATTGGGCAAGAAGATTTTTTATAAGCTTATACCGTGTTTAATTCATTGATTAATAAGGCAAAAAATTTGAAATCACCAAAATGTAGCGCTCTCTCACCATTTTGACGCACTTGACAGGTTCTTAAATTGATCAACATTTCTTATTGCAAATCAGACGCTTGAGACATGCCTCTTGACGAAGGCAGTGAATAAAAATAATTGTGTTGCACCAGATTGAGTCCTGATCGTTCGGGCAACTTCCACGTTATCTAGCCTGAGTAACGCGGCAAGTACCGAAGGCTCAATCGGAAAGCTGATTAACATCAGCCAGTTATATACGCGGTGTGGGTGCGGTATCGGTTGTCGGCACGGTTATTGAGTGCAGTGGCGGCTGGCCGGGCCCGTGATGTCATGTTGTTTACGAGGTACTCCGGCCACCGGCACACACCGTGCAGGTGAGCAAAAATAATTCGAAAAAACCGTGGAGCGGCCATGCAACAGAACAGATCGCAAGTCATTGAACGCAACGGCCTGTACGAACTCGACGCCGGCCCCGACGTCCTCGACAGCCCGCGCTACAACCACGACATGGCACCGACCAAGGTGCACGAACGCACCTGGAACAAGTGGCACATCACCGCGCTGTGGGTCGGCATGTCGATCTGCGTGCCGACCTACACCTTGGGCGGGGTGCTCACCGCGTATTTCGGCTTATCGGTAGGCGAGGCGCTGATGGCGATCCTGCTGGCAAACATCGTGGTGTTGATCCCGCTCACGCTTAACGCCTTCCCCGGCACCAAGTACGGCATTCCGTTTCCGGTGCTGCTGCGCTCGTCGTTCGGCATCCTGGGTTCCAACGTGCCGTGCCTGATCCGCGCGCTGGTGGCCTGTGGCTGGTTTGGTATCCAGACGATGTTTGGTGGGCTGGCGATCCACCTGTTCCTCGGCTCGATTTTCGAGGGTTGGAAGTCCCTCGACGGCACGGGTGAAGTGATCGGCTTCATGATTTTCTGGTGCCTGAATTTGTGGGTGGTGCTGCGCGGTGCCGAATCGATCAAGCGCCTGGAAACCTTGTCGGCGCCGTTGCTGGTGGCGGTGGGCATTGGCTTGCTGGTGTGGGCGATGCCCAATGTGTCGATCAGTGAGTTGATGGCGATCCCGCCGAAACGCCCGGAGGGCGCGAGCCTCACCGGTTACTTCATGGCCGGCCTCACCGCGATGGTGGGCTTCTGGGCCACCCTATCGCTAAATATCCCGGACTTCAGCCGCTACGCCAAAAGCCAGAAGGACCAGATCCTCGGGCAGATCTTCGGCCTGCCGCTGACCATGTTCCTGTTCGCCGCCCTCGGCGTGATCATGACCGCCGCCTCGGTGAAACTGGTGGGCGTCAGCGTGTCCGACCCGGTGACCCTGATCGGGCATATCCAGAGCCCGGTGTGGGTGGCTGTGGCGATGGCATTGATCATCGTCGCGACTTTGTCTACCAACACGGCGGCGAACATTGTGTCGCCCACCAATGACTTCCAGAACATCGCGCCCAAGCTGATCAACCGCACCACGGCAGTGATCCTGACCGGCCTGGTGGGGCTGGCGCTGATGGGCCATGAGCTGCTGAAAAAGCTCGGCCTGATCGTGTCCGACGTGAGCCTGGAAACCGTGTATTCGAACTGGTTGCTGGGCTATTCAAGCCTGCTGGGGCCCATTGCCGGGATCATGGTGGTGGACTACTTCATCACCCGCAAACAGCAGCTTGATCTGGCCGGCCTATACCGCGACGACATCTACCCGGCGTGGAACTGGAGCGGCTTCATCGCCTTTGGCGTGCCGGTGGTGCTGACCTTGCTGTCGCTGGGCAGCGATGCGTTCAGCTGGTTCTACAGCTATGGCTGGTTTACCGGTTCGGCCTTGGGTGGCTTGCTGTATTACGGCCTGAATGCCAAACGCGGGGCCAGCCCGGTCGCGGTGAAAACACCACTGTAGATAATTTGAAATGCAAACCACATGTTGGAGCGCATTCCATTGATGGAATTGAGTCAATCCATAAGAAATGTAGCTTGAGGAGATCACCCATGAACGCTGCCCTCGACGTCCTGCAAATCAACCGCGACCGCCTGTGGCAGTCGCTGATGGACCTGGCCAAGCTCGGCGCCACCCCCAAGGGCGGCGTCTGTCGCCTGGCCCTTACCGACCTTGACCGCAAGGCCCGCGACCTGTTCGTGCAGTGGTGCGAAGAGGCCGGCTGCACCGTGACCGTCGACGGCATCGGCAACATTTTCGCCCGTCGTCCGGGGCGCGATCCGAACCTGCCACCGGTGATGACTGGCAGCCACATCGACACCCAGCCCACCGGTGGCAAGTTTGACGGTTGCTTTGGCGTGCTGGCGGGTGTGGAAGTGCTGCGTACGCTCAATGACCTCAAGTTGGAAACCGAGGCGCCGCTGGAAGTGGTGGTGTGGACCAACGAGGAAGGCTCGCGCTTCCCGCCGTGCATGATGGGCTCCGGCGTGTTCGCCGAGAAGTTCACCCTGGCGGACACACTGGCCAAGGTCGATGTGGACGGCGTCAGTGTCGGCGATGCATTGAATGCGATTGGCTATGCGGGCTCGCGGCCGGTCAGTGGGCATAAGGTGGGTGCGTATTTCGAAGCACACATCGAGCAAGGCCCGATTCTTGAGGACGAGAAGAAAACCATCGGTGTGGTGCTTGGCGCCCTCGGGCAGAAGTGGTTCGACCTGAAGCTGCGCGGCGTTGAGGCTCATGCGGGGCCGACGCCGATGCACCTGCGCAAGGATGCCCTGGTGGGCGCGGCGGCCGTAGTGGCGGCGGTGAATGCGGCGGCGCTGGGTCATCAGCCTCATGCGTGTGGCACGGTGGGTTGCCTGCAGGCGTATCCCGGCTCGCGCAACGTAATTCCGGGTGAGGTGCGCATGACCCTGGACTTCCGCCACCTGGAACCGGCGCGATTGGATTCGATGATTGCCCAAGTGCGCCAGGTCATTGAAGACACCTGCGCCAAACATGGGCTGAGTTTCGAAATGGAACCCACGGCTGACTTCCCGCCGTTGTACTTCGACAAAGGCTGTGTGGATGCGGTACGCGATGCCGCAAATAGCCTGGGTTTGTCGAACATGGACATCGTCAGCGGGGCCGGGCATGACGCGATTTTTGTCGCAGAGCTGGGGCCGGCGGGGATGATTTTTGTGCCCTGTGAAGGTGGCATCAGCCATAACGAAATCGAGAATGCCGCGCCGGATGATCTGGCGGCGGGCTGTGCGGTGTTGCTCAGGGCAATGGTCGCGGCGTCGGCGGCAATCGCCTGTGGCAAGCTCGCCGCCTAAGCCATCACTGCCCTCCGTAGGAGCCGGCTTGCCGGCGATAGCGGCGTGTCAGGTACCACGCTATCGCCGGCAAGCCGGCTCCTACGGAGAATGGACAGTGTCAGGAAGAGGGTCGCCAGCCGCCACCCAGCGCAGTCACCAGCCCGACACTCGCCTGCAACTGCCGCGTCTGCACCGCCTGCAATGTCCGCTGCGCCTGTAACGCCGCCGTCTGCGCCGTCACCACATCCAGATAACTCACGGCCCCCGCCTGATAGCTGTTCATCGCCAGTGCTTGCGTGTGCTGCGCTGCATCCGCTGCCGCTTGTTCATCCTGTGCTTCCTGCTGCAGATCCCGCAGTTGCGCCAGGTTGTCCTCGACTTCGCGCACGGCTTTCAGCACCTGGCTGCGGTACTGCGCCGACGCCTCTTCAAACTCGGCCTTGGCCTGGCGTTCGTTGGCGCTTAGACGACCGCCATCGAAGATCGGCAAATTGACCAACGGCCCCAATGCCCAATAGCGATTGCCCGCGGACAGCAGGTTGCCGACCCCCTGAGTCTGCCCGCCAATCAACCCCGTCAAACTGAAATCTGGATACCACGCCGCCTTGGCCACGCCGATGTTGGCGTTGGCGGCAAACACTCGTCGCTCGGCCGCTGCAATATCCGGACGACGTTGCAGCAGGTGGCTAGGCAATTGCGAGGGTATCCCCGGCAAGGCGATCAATTGCGGGCCCGGCGGTAACGAAAAATCGCTGGCTGCCACACCCACCAGCTCTCCTATGGCGTGCTCGGTCAGATTGCGCTGCCCGCGTACTTCATCCCATTGCGCCTTGGCCTCGGCCAGTTGATTCTGCGCGCGCGTGAGGTCCAGCTCCGAAGCAATCTGCCCCTCATACCGGCTACGGGTCAGCTGCAACGCCTGGCCGAAATCCTCCAGTGAACGGTTGAGAATCCGCGCCTGCGCATCCAACCCGTTGAGCTGCACGTACAACGTCGCCAACTGATGTTGCAGGCTCAAGCGCGCCACCGCCAAATCATCGCCGGACGCCTGCGCTTGGGCATCGCCGGCCGCGACCTGGTTGCGGATTTTGCCCCACAGGTCCAGGTCGTAGCTCAGTGAAAACCCTGCCGTATTGCTGTTGTACACCGACGGCTGCGTATCGCCCCGCAGTGGCCGCGAGTCCGATTGGCGCTGGCGCAACGGCTGCGCACTGGCGGTGATCTGCGGGAACAACCCCGCATGCAACTGGCTGGCATAGGCCTGGGATGCGTCGAAGTGCGCCAGCGCCGCCGTCAAATCCGGGTTGGCCTTGAGCAGTTGCTGTTGCAGGTCATTCAGTCGCGAATCGTGGTAGAGCGTCCACCATTCGGGGGCCAGTTGATCGGACGGTTGCGCGCTGTGCCAGGGGCCATCGCTGGTCTGTTCGCGGTAGCCGGCCGGCAAATCAACGCTCGGCACCTTGTAGGTCGGCGCCATCGAGCAGCCCTGCAACGCCAGCAGCATCAGCGCTGCCAGGGGTTTAAGCCTTAGGCGCATGCGCACCTCCGGCGGCATCGGCCAGTTGTACCGGGTCGCCTTCACGCAGGGCGTCCGGCGGGTTGTCGACCACACGGTCGGCGGGTTTCAGGCCTTGGTCGATGACCAGGCGTTCGCCCAGGTCGAGGCCGATGTGAATGTCCTGTAGGTGCACATGATTGCGCGCATCCAACACCGCCACTTGCGTGCCTTGGGCACGGAAGATCAATGCACTGGCCGGGATGCTCACGCCATGGGTATCCGCCGGTATCGGCAGGGTGGCTTCGGCGTAATCACCGGGCAGCAATTCGCCGTTGGGGTTGTCGGCCACGAACTGCGCGAGCAAGGTGCCGGAACGGCGGTCGATGGCGGTGGAATCACCGATCAGGTGCGCCTTGAAGTGTTCGCCGGGGTGCTCGGGCACGGTCAGTTCGGCTTCGAGGCCTGGGTGGATGACCGCCGCGTAGTTCTGCGGCACAGGCACATACAGGCGCAGTTGGTGAGTGTCGGCGATGTTGAACAGTTCCGGATCACTGTCGGTGTCGGCCTTGATCAACTGGCCGATATCGGTGTTGCGCGCGGTGATGGTGCCCGCGAATGGCGCGCGGATTGTCTTGTAGTTTTCCAGCGCGGACAGCCGCGCATAGTCGGCAGCGGCGGCTTCGGCGTTGGCTTTTGCGGCGGCGGCATTGGAGGTTTTTTCATCGGCCTCCTGGCGCGATACCGAATGGCTGGCGAGCAGGTTTTGCCAGCGGGTGGCGGTGGTTTCGGCCAGGCGTGCGTTGGCCTGTTCCTGTACCAGCCGGGCGTGGGTTTGCGCCAGTTGCTGGTCCAGGTCAGGGCTGTCGATCTCGGCGAGGATTTGCCCGGCTTTGACCTGGGTGCCGATGTCGGCTTTCCAGTCCTTCAAGTAGCCGCTGACACGGGCGTGAATCGGCGCCTTGCTCCAGGCTTCGAGGTGCGCCGGCAAGCGCAGGGTATCGCCGGCGACATTCTGCTGCGGTTGGAACACCATCACCTGCGGGATGGCGGCGGTTTCGGTCCAGGCGGTGACCGATTGTTCGTGCAGCGTGCGGGCATGCAGGCCGTTGGCGACCAACAGGGCGGCCAGGGTCAGGCCGCCGACACCCATGAGCATCAGACGCTTGCGCGAGGGTTTGTGATCAGACGACATGAGGCGTTTCTCCAGCAGTGGCGCGAGTAGGGTGACGGCCGTGGACCAGGCTGAAGACCACGGGGACAAACAACAGGGTGGCGGTGGTGGCGAGGATCAAGCCACCGATCACCGCACGGCCGAGGGGGGCGTTCTGCTCCTCGGAAATCGCCAGGGGCAACATGCCGATGATCATCGCCAGGGCGGTCATGCACACCGGGCGGAAGCGCGTGTAGCCGGCTTCCAGCGCGGCCTTTAGCGCATCGCCATGTTCGGCCAGGCGTTCGCGGCAGAAGCTCACCACCAGGATCGAGTTGGCCGTGGCCACGCCCATGCACAGGATCGCGCCGGTCAAGGCGGGCACCGACAAGGACGTGCCGCTGAGGAACAGCATCCACACGATCCCTGCCAGCGCCGCAGGCAAGGCGGTGATGATCACGAACGGATCGACCCAAGACTGGAAGTTGACCACGATCAGCAGGTAGATCAGCACTACCGCACCGAGCAGGCCAAGGCTCAAGCCGCTGAAGGCTTCATGCAGCGCATCGATCTGTCCGTGCAGGCTGATCACTGCGCCTTTGGGGCGCATCGAGGCGGTGTCATCCAGCACTTTCTGCACATCACGGGCCACGCCGCCGAGATCGCGGCCTTGCACGTTGGCGTACAGGTCCAGGGTCGGTTCGATGTTGTAGTGGGTCACCACCGCCGGGCTTTGCACGCGGGAGATGGTGGCCACGCCGCCGAGGATCTGCGACTGGCCGTCGGCGCCGGTCACCGGCAGCGCTTCCAGCGAAGGCAGGCTGTCGAGGCGGTATTGCGGGGTGGCGGCGACGATGGAGTAGGACACGCCGTTGGCCGGGTTGAGCCAGAAGGTCGGTGCCACTTGTGAGCTGCCGGCGAGGGAGGCGACCATGCTGTTGGTCACGTCACGCTCGGTGATGCCCAGGCCATTGGCGCGCAGGCGGTCGACGTTGACCTGCAAGGACGGGTAGCCGGTGGACTGCTGGATGCGCAGGTCGGCGATGCCCGGTACGTGTTGCAGGCGCCGTTCCAGTTCCACCGCATAGGCGCGGTTTTCTTCATCGCTGCGCCCGGAGATTTTCACGTCCAGAGGGGCCGGGGCGCCGAAGTTGAGGATCTGGCTGCTGATGTCTGCCGGCAGGAATGCGAAATGGCTGCCGGGGAAACTTTCTGGCAGGGCTTCACGCAATTTCTTTACGTAGTCGGCGGTGGGCGCGTGGTCTTTTTTCAGCGTGACCTGGATATCGCCGTCCTGCGGGCCGATGGTGCCGCTGCTGCTGTAGGCCATGTCGATACCGCTGAGCGGGATGCCGATGTTGTCGACGATGGTGTCGAGTTCTTCGGCGGGAATCACTTCACGAATCCGCGCCTCGATACGGTCGAAGGCGGCAGCGCTTTCTTCGATGCGCGTGCCCAGTGGCAGGCGCACGTGCAGGGCCAAGGCGCCCGCGTCGGTGGCCGGGAAGAAGTCCTGGCCAAGGCTTGGCAGCAGCAGGAACGATGCCAGCACACAGGCCAGGAAACCGACGATAAAACGCTTGCGATTGCCCAGGGCCAAGGTCAGCAGGCCGTGATAGGTGTCGCGGATGTTCGAGAAATGCCGCTCGAAACCCTGTTGGAAATTCAGCACCGATTGCAGCACGGCATTGCGCTGTTTCTGATGCTGCTCACCCTCGTGATGATTGATGAATTCATCTTCTGGATGGTGCCCTGCACCTTGCTCCGGGGCGTGCGGCTTGAGCAGGAACATTGCCAGCGTCGGCACCAGCGTACGCGACAGAATGAAAGAACTGGCCATGGCAAAGATCACCGCCAGGGCCATCGGCCGGAACAGATAACCGGCGATGCCTTGCAGCAAGAACATCGGCACGAAAACGATGCAAATACACAGCAGCGAGACGAACGCCGGGCCGACGATCTGTGCGGCGCCGTCGAGAATCGCGGTCTTCACCGCCTTGCCTTGTTCCAGGTGCCAGTTGATGTTTTCGATGGTCACCGTGGCGTCGTCCACCAGGATCCCCACCGCCAACGCCAGCCCGCCGAGGGTCATCACGTTGAGGGTTTGCCCGCTGACCGCCAACAGCGCGATGGCCGACAGCACGGCCAGGGGAATCGAGGCGGCAATAATGATCGTGGAACGCCAACTGCCGAGGAACAGCAGAATCATCGCACTGGTCAACAGCGCGGCGATGATGCCTTCCTGGGCCACGCTGCCCACTGACTGTTTCACGAACACCGAGGCATCCCCCAGCAGCGAGGTCTTCAGCGACGGCGGCAGGGTTTCGTTGATGCGCGGCAGCATCTGGCGGATGCCGTCGATGATCGACAGGGTGGAGATGCTGCCGTTTTTCAATGCTGGCATGAGGACTGCGCGGTGGCCGTCGACGCGTACGATGTTGGTCTGCGGCGGCGAGCCGTCACGCACGTGGGCGACCTGGCCGATGGTGATCAAGGCTCCGTCGACCGTTTTGATCGGCAGGTCATTCAGCTCGTCGATGGCTTTGGGGCTGTTGTTGAGCAAGATGGTGTATTCGTTGGGACCGAGTTTGGCGGTGCCCACCGGGATGATCTGGTTCTGCAGCGCCAAGGCATTGCCGACGTCTTGGGCCGATAAACCTTTGGCGGCCAGCGCCTGCGGGTCGAGGTCCAGGGTGATCTGGCGTTGCTTGCCGCCCATCGGTGTGGGCATGGCCAGGCCGGGCAGGGCGCTCAGGGGCAGGCGAATGTTGTTCTGCACCAGGTCGCGGATCTTGGCTTCCGAGAGGCTGGGGCTGGAGAACGCCATCTGCAAAATCGGCACCGTGGAGGCGCTGTAGTTGAGGATCAGCGGCGGCGTGATGCCCGGTGGCATCTGCTTGAGCACGGTTTGTGATACCGCCGTCACCTGGGCGTTGGCGGTGCGGATATCCACGCCGGGTTGGAAGAAAATTTTGACAATGCCCATGCCGGGCAAGGATTGCGACTCGATATGCTCGATGTCGTTAACCGTGGTGCTCAGGGAGCGTTCATAGGTGTAGATCACCCGGCCAGCCATGGCGTCCGGCGACAGACCGTTGTACTGCCAGACTACGGCGACCACGGGAATGCCAATGTCCGGAAAAACGTCAGTGGGGGTACGCAGGGCCGCCATCGGCCCGATGATGCAGATGAATATGGCCAACACGATAAACGTGTACGGCTTTTGCAGTGCGGTCTTTACCAGCCCGAGCATGCGTGAAACCTCCGGAGGGAGCAGGATTGCAAACCCCGGCAGTCTTGCCCGACCCACCTAACACGCACCTTTCAGCCAGGTGAAGGAACATTTAGGAAGGGGCTGAAGATCGTTTCATCTGTATTCATTTGTTCTACAAAGGGTGGCTCCCCAAGCTTGTAACCCATCGGACACATCGTCCTTCTTTGGAGCCCTGCCATGTCACTCAAACCCTTGTTATTGATCCCGGCCCTCGCTGCTGTGCTGTTGTTGTCGGCGTGCGCCGGCCCGATTCCCAAGGCCGACCCGAGCGAAGCGTGGATCGGTTTGAAAGAAGAAGCCCCTAACGACCTGATGGCCGAACGCGTGGACGGCAAGCGCGTGGATGACGGACGTTTCTTCGAGGTGACGCCGGGGGATCATCGCCTGGATGTGACGCTGTTTGAGGAGGAGCCAGGCGACGACAACCAGCAGGACTGCCAGGGTCGGGTCGAATACAAGGATTTCAAGGCGGGTGAGCACTACACCCTGGTGGAGTCGAGCTTGGGCACCACCGTGCGCGCATCCTTGATGGATGGTCACGGCAAGGAGGTCGCGGCGACTCAGGACTTCAATTGCATGCCTGGCTAGGCGTGATGTACCGCGACCTTATGGGGTTTGGCGGGTGCAGCGGGTTTGACGTGGGGGTGATGGTGCCGACGGGTGATGCGCAACACCCCCCACAACATGGCGCCGGCTACCGCCAGCCAACCGCATATCAACAGGACAATCGTTGTTGCAAGGCTCATTCCGGCCTCCTTTCGCCCCCAGGGGGCACACACAGTCTTCTCAATGGACAGTCTAGCTAGCTGACGGTTGCCTGCTATTGACCAATGGTCGTGTCTGTCCAACTTCTTTGCTCTATCCGCGTCCTTTACTAAGCCTGCGGGCTATACCCGCGTGGCAGAGCGTCCTATGATCAGGGCCCTTACCGGCAGTTGATCAAGAGAGTAGAAAATTGCGGTTACGGTCGAACCTGAAAACATCCTTGTTCCTCGCGTGTGCCTTGGGCCTTGCGGCGTGTTCCTCCACTCCGTCGAGACTGGCGGGCCTGCCGGAGCGCGTCGAGCTCAATGGCGTGCCGACCTTTCGCAGCGAGGCTTATCAGGGCGGTCCTACGTCTTTAGCCAGCATGCTGTCGCAACAAGGCATTGTCATGACACCGGGGCTATTGGATAAACCGCTGCATTTGCCGGGCGGCGAAGCGGACCTTGAGCGCAACATGCAGGTGCTGGCGCGCGAGTACGGGCTGATGGTGTACCCGCTGGACGCCAAGCTGACAGCGGTGCTGGCACAGGTGGCAGCGGGTTATCCAGTGATGGCGCGGATCGGTGGCGGGCTGTGGTCGGACGCGCACTACGTGGTCGTAGTGGGGTTCAATCAGCAGAAAAGTACGGTGTTGTTGCGCTCTGGCATGGATCGACGTTTGTTGATGAGCTTCAGCGACTTTGAGTCCAAATGGAAAAGCGCCGGCAGTTGGGCAATCCTCACTCAGCGCCCGAGCCAGTTGCCGGCGAATGTAGATGCACAACGTTGGCGCGACTCGGCGAATGCGACGGCCCAGGCCGGGCAGGAGCGGGCGGCGGCGCAGGCACTGAAGGTGTTGGCGGAACGCAAATAAAAAACGGCGCTATCGAAGCGCCGTTTTTTATATCGTTTAGCGACGGGCTTCCGCAGCGTTAGGACGATTCTTCAGGTTCTTGTCGGCCTTGTAGCGCAACGCCACATCCGGCACCGAACCGCTCTTGCCGGTCTCGACCCAATTGCGGATACGGCTGGCATCGGCAAAGTGGGTGAATTTGCCGAAGGCATCCAGGATCACCAACGATACCGGGCGGTTGCCCATGCTGGTCACCAGCACCAGGCAGTGGCCGGCCTGGTTGGTGAAACCGGTCTTGGTCAGCTTGATGTCCCAATTGGCGCGGTTGATCAGGTGGTCAGTGTTGGAGAAGCCCAGGGTGTAGTTGGGCTTGCGGAACGACACGGTCTTTTCCTTGGTGGTGCTCAATTGGCTCAGCAGCGGGTAGTGACGCGCGGCGGCCAGCAGTTTGCTCAGGTCGCGGGCAGTGGACACGTTGTGGATCGAAAGGCCAGTGGGTTCTACATAATGAGTGCTGGTCATGCCCAACGCCTTGGCCTTGGCGTTCATCGCGGCGATGAAGGCTGCATAGCCACCCGGGTAGTGGTGGGCCAGGCTCGCGGCGGCGCGGTTTTCCGAGGACATCAGAGCGATCAGCAGCATTTCCTTGCGCGGCATCTGGCTGCCGATCTTCACGCGCGAGAACACGCCTTTCATTTCCGGCGTGTCGGTGATGTTGATATCGATGTACTCATCCATGTTCTGCTTGGCTTCGAGCACGATCAGGCCAGTCATTAATTTGCTCACCGAAGCGATGGGCACCACCACGTCCGGGTTGCTGGAATAAATGACCTTGTTGGTCTGCAGGTCGACCAACATGGCGCTGCCAGAAGCGATTTGCAGCTTGGACGTATCACGCGGGGCCTGGGTGGTTTCGGCTGCGTGCGCGAAGGTGCCTGTGAAAGCAAAAAATAGGCTGACAATAGAAAGACGAATTTTCACGCGGATGAACTCGCTAAAAGTAAGGAAATACCGTTCTGGAACGGGTTGTATGACAAATGCCGTTACATTTTAGGAGTATGGATCAGAAAGCGATAGAGGCCTTTAAATAAAGGCCGTAAGCCGATGATTGGTTAGGGTTGTACCGATTTTGAACCCACCTTGGGGGGCTCAAGTAACAGAAGCGTTCCAAGGTCATTTTTTGCATTGACCGGATAGTGCGAGATGAGCGCCGCGTCATCGATCTTCGCTAGGGTTTGCGAAGAGGGGCCTATGCCTAGGTAAATGCACGGTAGAGGGGTCGCGAGTGCCCCAGCCATGAGCGCGTCGAGGTCGCTCTGCAGCAAGGTTTCGATCATGCCGGGCCCAGGCAAAGGCGAGGAGGTTTGCAGTTGCGCATGATAGATAGCCTGTCGTTGTGCCAGGATCAAGCAGTTACGCCCCTTGTAGGTTGCGCGTAGAAACGCCAGTTCGTTCGCTACCACAGAGTCCCTGGGCGTGTGAAAGTCGGAGAGCGTGTTGATGCCAGTTGTTACAAGGTTGCGACTTGAAAAGGCCAGGGTCACCGTGCCGAGGCTCACGAAGACAAGAAACGGGACAGCCAGCACGTTGGATAGGGCAGATGTAGAGCGTTTGCGGATTGATCGCAGGATCAAGTCTGTCAGCACCGCACCTGTTACCAGTGCGGGCCATAGCACCATCATCAGGCAGAAAATGTGTGAACGCCCCTGGTAGTAGGTGAACAGTCCAAGTCCCATCAGCGAGGCGCAGAAGAGCAAGTCATACACCGGCTTGTCGCTATGTCGCCGCCATGCCGAAAGCGCTGTGACGGCCGCCGCGGCATAAACAAGCAGAATGACTTGCCAGGGATGGAAGGTGAGGGGCATTGGCAGCATCATGAAACCCGCTCCGTAGAACAGTTTCTGGGACGCAAGGGCTTCCTGAATGCCGAGTGGGGCGCCAGCCTTGATTCGCAGGGTAATCATCAGGATACACAGGCTCAGCACTGCAAAAAGTGAAAAGCCGAGCGCGGACAGCAGACTTTTCCATTTCGGGCGCTGACTAAAAAGAGGTTTCACCAAAAGCGTTGCACCTATGGAAATCAGCACTGGAATTCCGGAATCTATGTTCCAGAAAACCGCGATACCTGAGGCTATTCCCAGCGCGCCAAGGCGCATGCGTGAAGGGCGGGAGCAGTAGTGTGCGAACAGGAGCAGCGACACGGCAGGGCAAATAAAGCGAATAGGGTAGTACTGCAGATAGATTTCCTGCGCGAATCCGTTCAGGTACAGAAACAGGCTTGTAGGTATCAGCAGGCACAGGAACGTCAATATCCTCAGGCCGTGGTTGCGTACGTGAAGGTGCAAGATCACGGCGAGGCAGACAAGGCCGACGAGCTGGAGCACTGCAAAAAAAGTGCTGACGGAGAAGACACTGACTCCGGCAAGTTTGAAAAATGGGGCGATCAGTTCCGGGAATAAACCATATTGCGAAGGTAGTTCGCTGAGTAACGTTTTGCCTGCGACGACTTGGGTCAGCGCATAGGTGGCGGCGTCATAGCTGACAGACCATTGGCTTGCGAGGGTGACCGTGTCAATGGAAGCCAACCTGTAAGGGGCTATCTGGAAGATGAAGGTCGCTATACAAGCCAGCGCAATGGTAAGCGCCATCGACGAGCGGCTTGGCTTGCCCCCGGTCCAATTCTGTACCAGCACGGCTATCGAGAGGATTACGGACAGCACCAGCATGATCGTCCGGCTGGTACCCGACACGCTCTTGGGGAAGAACATCACGCTGGTGAAGTCCGAGGCGATGAATGGGCCTGCCAATGCGAGGGATAGCAGGGCTAGCGTCAGGCCCGCGAGCCAGGGTGGTGGGTTGAAGCCTCGCAGGAACCTGAGCGCGGCAACCAGGCCAATTGGAGCCAGTGCGGCGAGAACTATGAAAACCGCGCGCTCAACTGGCTCGGGATTCAACTGAGAGGGGGTTGTTATGCGCTCGGCTGCAAAAACCGGTACCTGAACATTGCTTCCTATTTGGAAGTAGATTGCCAGCAGACTCAGCCCAACGGCAGCAAGCGTGACGAATGCGGCGAAAATAATCAGGGCAAGCCCTTGGCCGGGGATAGCATCGTGCGTTGCCTGCGTAACGCTGTTCTTGGTCATTATCAACGCGCCGGGGTCAAGCGAATCGGGAGGGGAAGGCAACTGGCCAATAAAAAGCCCTGCCGATGGCAGGGCTCTTTGTTGGAGCGCTTGTCAGCTGTGCAGGGTTTCTGCAGCGTATAACGTGTTTTCCAACAGGCAAGCACGCGTCATCGGGCCGACGCCGCCTGGCACTGGTGTGATCCAGCCGGCGCGGGGCAGGGCGGTTTCGTACACCACATCGCCCACCAGCTTGCCGTCGTCCTGACGGTTGATGCCCACGTCGATGACGATGGCGCCTTCCTTGATCCATTCGCCTTTTACCAGCCCCGGCTTGCCGGCAGCGACCACGACCAGGTCGGCGCGGCCGACGTGGCCGGCGAGGTCTTTGGTGAAGCGGTGGGTGACGGTCACGGTGCAGCCGGCCAACAGCAGTTCCATGGCCATCGGTCGACCAACGATGTTGGAGGCGCCGACGACCACGGCGTCGAGGCCGTACAGGTCGACACCGGTGCTTTCCAGCAGGGTCATGATGCCTTTGGGCGTGCACGGACGCAGCAGCGGGATACGCTGGGCCAGGCGGCCGACGTTATAAGGGTGGAAACCGTCGACGTCTTTGTCGGGGCGAATACGCTCCAGTAGTTTCGAGGCGTCCAGATGCTCGGGCAATGGCAGTTGCAGCAGGATGCCATCGATCTTCGGGTCGTCGTTGAGGCTGTCGATCAGGTCGGTAAGGGCCTGCTGGGTGGTCTCGGAAGGCAAGTCGTAGGCCTTGGAAATAAAGCCGACCTCTTCACAGTCTTTACGCTTGTGCGAGACATAAACCTGAGAGGCAGGATCGCTGCCGACCAGGATCACCGCGAGGCCAGGCGTGCGCAGGCCCTGCTGGCTACGCTCGGTGACTCGTTTGGCGATCTGCTGGCGCAGGCTGGCGGCGATTGATTTGCCGTCGATAAGTTGTGCAGTCATTACGCGTGATTAACCATCGAGAGGGGGAAGAAAAGTGCGCGCATTCTCGCATGCCAAGACGTGAGGGCAAAGGCGCTTGGTCTGCAAATTGCCCTAACCCCTTAAATAAAATGAATTTTTTTCAAAAAGGATTTGACGGGTTTCGAGGGCGTCTATACTATTCGTCGCACTTGTCGGGCACAGCCTAGCACTGGTTAAGAAGGTCGAGCAGAATAGCGTGTTGTTCTGCAAGGCTGGAAGCACTTAGTTTGTAATCCTCCAAGAGTACAGATTAATCAGGCGCCCGTAGCTCAGCTGGATAGAGCATCCGCCTTCTAAGCGGATGGTCGCAGGTTCGAGTCCTGCCGGGTGCGCCATTAGGCAGCTTTGGCACAAGTAGCGCTATATGGTGGGCGTAGCTCAGTTGGTAGAGCACGGGATTGTGACTCCCGTTGTCGAGGGTTCGATCCCCTTCGTCCACCCCATATTTTAAAAGGCGCCAGATTAATCGTCTGGCGCCTTTGCTTTAAGAGCTTCAAGCGCGGATGTGGTGGAATTGGTAGACACACTGGATTTAGGTTCCAGCGCCGCGAGGCGTAAGAGTTCGAGTCTCTTCATCCGCACCAAATAAAGCTTGGTCCCGTCGAAAGGCAGGGCAGAGCTCAACAAAGAAGTGGTTTGGTTTCTTTGTTAACGCAATATGGTGGGCGTAGCTCAGTTGGTAGAGCACGGGATTGTGACTCCCGTTGTCGAGGGTTCGATCCCCTTCGTCCACCCCATATTCGAAAGGCGCCAGATTTAACAGTCTGGCGCCTTTTTTGGTTTCAGCGGTTCGAAATATCCAGCGCCTGCAGGTAATGGGGTGCGACGGCGGGGCGTTTCATCGTATTTGTGTATCTCGATGATGCTGCGCTGCCAGCCAGCCCTGTTTGCGGGGTTGGCCGTCAGGGCGATGGATGGCGACTTCTTCTATATATAGAAGGGGCGGCGCAGAGCCCTGGCGTGATGGGTTGTATTTGTCACCGGGGCGAAGTGCATCCGTGCCTTCGTACCGATAAATTGCCGGCTGTTTTCGGGCGTATTTGCAGTAGGGTGACTTCTTGAGTTTGACCCACTAGAATGCATGCCCTTGATTGGGGTCGGAAATGGCCGGCTAACGTCTGTGCAACGAGGAATATCCATGCAAGTTTCTGTTGAAAATACTACTGCTATCGAGCGTCGCCTGAGCATCTCCGTGCCGGCTGAGCGCGTCGAGACTGCGGTCAACAAGCGTCTGCAGCAGACTGCCCAAAAGGCCAAGATCGCTGGTTTCCGTCCAGGCAAAGTGCCAATGAGCGAAATCAAGCGCCGTTTTGGTGCCGATGCGCGCCAGGAAGCTGTTGGTGACGTGATCCAGGCTTCCTTCTACGAAGCGGTCGTTGAGCACAAGCTGAACCCAGCAGGTTCGCCGTCGATCGAGCCTAAGTCCCTGGAAGCTGGCAAGGACCTGGAATACGTCGCCGTATTCGAAGTGTTCCCTGAATTTGAAGTGGCCGGTTTCGACGGTATTGCCATCGAGCGTCTGAGCGCCGAAGTGGCTGATTCGGACCTGGACAACATGCTGGAAATCCTGCGCAAGCAGAACACCCGTTTCGAAGTGGCCGACCGTGCTGCCCAGAACGAAGACCAGCTGAACATCGATTTCGTTGGCAAGGTTGACGGCGAAGTCTTCGCTGGCGGCTCCGCCAAGGGTACCCAGCTGGTGCTGGGCTCCAACCGCATGATCCCTGGTTTCGAAGACGGCCTGGTTGGCGCCAAAGCCGGCGAAGAGCGCGTTCTGAACCTGACTTTCCCTGCTGACTACCAGAACCTGGACCTGGCCGGCAAAGCCGCCGAGTTCACCGTGACCGTCAACAGCGTTTCCGAGCCTAAGCTGCCAGAGCTGAACGAAGAGTTCTTCGCTCAATTCGGCATCAAGGAAACCGGCATCGAAGGCTTCCGCACCGAAGTTCGCAAGAACATGGAGCGCGAGCTGCGTCAGGCCATCAAGTCCAAGGTCAAGAACCAGGTCATGGACGGTCTGCTGGCCGCCAACCCGATCGAAGTGCCCAAGGCCCTGCTGTCCAACGAAGTGGATCGCCTGCGCGTACAAGCTGTTCAGCAGTTTGGTGGCAACATCAAGCCTGACCAACTGCCGGCCGAGCTGTTCGAAGAACAAGCCAAGCGCCGCGTCGTGCTGGGCCTGATCGTGGCTGAAGTGGTCAAGCAGTTCGACCTCAAGCCTGACGAAGATCGCGTTCGCGAAATGATCCAGGAAATGGCTTCGGCCTACCAGGAGCCTGAGCAGGTCGTGGCTTGGTACTACAAGAACGATCAGCAACTGAACGAAGTGCGTTCGGTTGTGCTGGAAGAACAAGTTGTGGATACTGTTCTGCAGAAGGCTAAGGTGACCGATAAAGCGGTCTCTTACGAAGAAGCAGTCAAACCGGCGGAAGCAGCACAAGCCGACTGATTGTCCAACTCGTTGGAAATACAACCATAAGCCAGCCTCGCGCTGGCTTATGCGTTTTCAAGACATGACTATTTGGGAGTAACTGCAGAGCATGTTCCGTAATTCCTATATTCAGCAGAACTCTGATATCCAGGCCGCTGGCGGCCTGGTCCCGATGGTTGTCGAGCAGTCCGCTCGTGGCGAACGCGCCTACGACATCTACTCGCGCCTGCTCAAGGAGCGAGTGATCTTTCTGGTGGGCCCGGTAGAGGACTACATGGCCAACCTGATCTGTGCGCAGTTGCTGTTCCTTGAAGCGGAAAACCCGGACAAGGACATCCATCTCTACATCAACTCCCCAGGCGGCTCGGTCACTGCAGGCATGTCGATCTACGACACCATGCAGTTCATCAAGCCGAACGTGTCGACCACCTGCATTGGCCAAGCCTGCAGCATGGGCGCATTCCTGCTGACCGCCGGTGCCGAAGGCAAGCGTTTCTGCCTGCCGAACTCGCGTGTGATGATTCACCAGCCACTGGGCGGTTTCCAGGGCCAGGCGTCGGACATCGAAATCCACGCCAAGGAAATCCTGTTTATTCGTGAGCGCCTCAATACGTTGATGGCCAAGCACAGCGGGCACACCTTGGAAGAAATCGAGCGCGATACCAACCGCGACAACTTCATGAGTGCCGAAGCTGCGAAAGCATACGGGTTGATCGACGACGTGATCAGCCAGCGCCCCGCTTAATATAAGCTGCTCAAAATAGGGCTGGTCGGCATGTCCGACCACTGGCGGGCTTGAAAAAGCCCGCATAAGCCTTCATCTTGTGTTGCAAGCCTATCGGATTTGGATCGAACGAATGACTGACACCCGCAACGGCGAGGACAACGGCAAGCTGCTCTATTGCTCCTTCTGTGGCAAAAGCCAGCATGAAGTGCGCAAATTGATTGCCGGCCCCTCGGTCTTTATCTGCGACGAGTGCGTCGACCTGTGCAATGACATCATCCGTGAGGAGGTGCAGGAAGCCCAGGCCGAAAGCAGCGCGCATAAATTGCCTTCGCCCAAAGAAATCAGCGGCATCCTTGACCAGTACGTGATTGGTCAAGAGCGTGCAAAGAAGGTTCTAGCCGTAGCGGTATACAACCACTACAAGCGCTTGAACCAGCGTGACAAGAAAGGCGACGAAGTTGAACTCGGCAAGAGCAACATCTTGCTGATCGGTCCTACAGGCTCGGGTAAGACCCTGCTTGCAGAAACCCTCGCTCGCCTGCTGAACGTTCCGTTCACCATCGCCGACGCTACCACCCTCACCGAGGCTGGCTACGTGGGTGAAGATGTCGAGAACATCATTCAGAAACTGCTCCAGAAGTGCGACTACGACGTAGAGAAAGCCCAGATGGGTATTGTCTACATCGACGAAATCGACAAGATTTCACGCAAGTCGGACAACCCGTCGATCACCCGGGACGTTTCCGGTGAAGGCGTGCAGCAGGCCCTGTTGAAACTGATCGAAGGCACGGTCGCTTCCGTACCGCCACAAGGTGGTCGCAAGCATCCGCAGCAGGAATTCCTTCAGGTTGATACGCGTAACATCCTGTTCATCTGCGGTGGTGCGTTCTCCGGTCTGGAAAAAGTCATCCAGCAGCGTTCGACCCGCGGCGGCATCGGCTTCAGTGCCGAAGTGCGCAGCAAGGAAGAAGGCAAGAAGGTTGGAGAGTCCCTGCGTGAAGTCGAGCCTGACGATCTGGTCAAGTTCGGTCTGATCCCGGAATTCGTGGGCCGTCTGCCGGTTCTGGCCACGTTGGACGAGTTGGATGAGGCTGCTTTGATCCAGATCCTCACCGAGCCGAAAAACGCCCTGACCAAGCAATACGCCAAGCTGTTCGAGATGGAAGGTGTAGACCTCGAGTTCCGCACCGACGCCCTCAAATCGGTGGCCAAGCGGGCACTGGAGCGCAAGACCGGTGCACGTGGCCTGCGTTCGATTCTGGAAGGCGTCCTGCTCGACACCATGTACGAAATCCCCTCGCAGTCCGAGGTGAGTAAAGTGGTGATCGACGAAAGCGTCATAGAAGGTAAGTCCAAGCCACTGTATATCTACGAAAACAGTGAGCCGGCTGCCAAGGCTGCGCCCGACGCGTAAGCGTTTCGCAGTTTCGGTATAAACAAGGGGCCTCCAGGGGCCCCTTTGTTTTTACGGCGTTTTTTACCCCAAAGCGTTTACTGCGTTTAACTGCTGGCAATAAGCTTGTTTTTTTTGCATGCAGCCCCCATCTTGGTTTCAAGCTTATTTTTCATCTGTCATAGAGGCGAAATCATGAAGACCACCATCGAATTGCCTCTCCTGCCGTTGCGTGATGTTGTCGTCTATCCGCACATGGTTATCCCGCTGTTCGTGGGGCGCGAGAAGTCTATCGAAGCCCTCGAGGCCGCGATGACGGGCGACAAGCAAATCCTGCTGTTGGCCCAGAAGAATCCTGCTGACGATGATCCAGGCGAAGACGCCCTGTATCGTGTCGGCACCATTGCTACCGTACTGCAACTGCTCAAGCTGCCTGATGGCACCGTCAAGGTGCTAGTGGAAGGTGAGCAGCGTGGTGCGGTCGAGCGCTTTATGGAGGTGGACGGCCACCTGCGCGCCGAAGTGGCGCTGATCGACGAAGTCGAGGCCCCTGAGCGCGAATCCGAAGTGTTTGTACGCAGCCTGCTCTCGCAATTCGAGCAGTATGTGCAGTTGGGCAAGAAAGTCCCGGCTGAAGTCCTGTCTTCCCTCAACAGCATCGATGAGCCAAGCCGCCTGGTCGACACCATGGCCGCGCACATGGCGCTGAAGATCGAGCAGAAGCAAGACATCCTCGAAATTATCGACCTGTCGGCGCGTGTCGAGCACGTGCTGGCGCTGCTGGATGCCGAAATCGACCTGTTGCAGGTTGAGAAGCGCATCCGTGGTCGCGTGAAGAAACAAATGGAGCGCAGCCAGCGCGAGTACTACCTGAATGAGCAGATGAAGGCCATTCAGAAAGAACTCGGCGACAGCGAGGAAGGCCACAACGAAATCGAAGAGCTGAAAAAGCGCATCGACGCCGCCGGTCTGCCGAAAGACGCCTTGACCAAAGCCACTGCCGAGTTGAACAAGCTCAAGCAGATGTCGCCGATGTCGGCCGAAGCCACCGTGGTGCGCTCCTACATCGACTGGCTGGTGCAAGTGCCGTGGAAGGCCCAGACCAAAGTGCGCCTGGACCTGGCGCGCGCTGAGGACATCCTTGACGCCGACCACTATGGCCTCGAAGAAGTCAAAGAACGCATCCTCGAATACCTTGCCGTGCAAAAGCGCGTGAAGAAGATTCGGGGTCCGGTGTTGTGCCTGGTGGGTCCGCCTGGCGTGGGTAAAACCTCGCTGGCTGAGTCGATTGCCAACGCCACCAACCGTAAATTCGTGCGCATGGCCCTCGGTGGTGTGCGTGATGAAGCGGAAATCCGTGGTCATCGCCGCACTTACATCGGTTCGATGCCAGGAAGATTGATTCAAAAGATGACAAAGGTGGGCGTGCGCAACCCGCTGTTCCTGCTCGACGAAATCGACAAAATGGGCAGCGACATGCGTGGCGATCCGGCGTCGGCGTTGCTCGAAGTGCTCGACCCCGAGCAGAACCACAATTTCAACGACCATTACCTGGAAGTCGACTACGACCTGTCCGACGTAATGTTCCTGTGCACCTCCAACTCCATGAACATCCCGCCGGCGCTGCTGGACCGGATGGAAGTGATTCGTCTGCCGGGTTACACCGAAGACGAGAAGATCAACATCGCCGTCAAATACCTCGCGCCCAAGCAGATTTCGGCCAACGGCCTGAAGAAGGGCGAGATCGAATTTGAGGTCGAGACGATCCGCGATATCGTGCGCTACTACACCCGCGAGGCCGGTGTGCGGGGCTTGGAGCGCCAGATCGCGAAGATCTGCCGTAAGGCGGTCAAAGAGCATGCACTGGAAAAACGCTTCTCGGTGAAGGTCACGGCCGATTCCCTGGAGCACTTCCTGGGCGTGAAGAAATTCCGCTATGGCCTGGCCGAGCAGCAGGATCAGGTAGGGCAGGTGACTGGCCTGGCGTGGACTCAGGTGGGCGGCGAATTGCTGACCATCGAAGCCGCGGTGATCCCTGGCAAAGGCCAACTGATCAAGACTGGTTCCCTGGGTGACGTGATGGTTGAATCCATCACTGCCGCGCAGACCGTGGTGCGCAGCCGCGCCAAGAGCCTGGGGATCCCCCTGGACTTCCATGAGAAGCACGACACCCATATCCACATGCCGGAAGGGGCGACCCCGAAAGACGGCCCTAGCGCTGGCGTAGGTATGTGCACGGCCTTGGTGTCGGCATTGACTGGCATTCCGGTGCGCGCCGATGTCGCCATGACGGGGGAAATCACCCTGCGTGGTCAGGTATTGGCCATCGGTGGTCTGAAAGAGAAATTGCTTGCTGCACACCGGGGTGGTATCAAGACGGTGATCATTCCTGAAGAGAATGTTCGCGACTTGAAGGAAATTCCAGACAACATCAAGCAAGATCTGCAGATTAAACCGGTTAAATGGATTGACGAGGTCCTGCAAATTGCGCTGCAATACGCGCCGGAGCCCTTGCCGGATGTGGCTCCGGAGATAGTTTCCAAGGACGAAAAACGTGAGTCTGATTCCAAGGAAAGAATTAGCACGCATTAATGTGTTAAAGCCTGGGGGCTTCCTTGACAGCTTTTTAGAGCCCTTGTTATAAAGCGGCTCTTAAGTGTCTGTAGGGCATTCAGCACTGGTTTTTGCTTTCACCAAAAAACTTAGAATCATACTCAATAGATATATAAGGGGACTTAGAGTGAACAAGTCGGAACTGATTGATGCTATCGCTGCATCCGCTGATATCCCGAAAGCTGCTGCTGGCCGTGCGCTGGATGCAGTAATCGAATCCGTCACTGGCGCTCTGAAGGCCGGCGACTCCGTGGTACTGGTAGGCTTCGGTACTTTCTCTGTGACTGACCGCCCAGCTCGCACTGGCCGTAACCCACAGACTGGCAAAGCACTGCAGATTGCTGCTGCCAAGAAACCAGGTTTCAAAGCCGGTAAAGCCCTGAAAGAAGCCGTTAACTAAGCTTCGATCCAGCCTTTACCTACCCAGGTCGAACCCAGGTTCAACCTGGGAGCGGAGCGGCAGCAGACCCGTGTATGCATCGGGTCGCCAAGCCGGGGGGAGAACCAAAGCCCTCGTCCGCTCCGCCAGTTGCGAGAAGGCGCATCCTTGGATGCGCCTTTCTTATATCCGTACTCTACCCACGCTCCACGGTTGCCAATTTCTGAAGTTCAACCGTTTCTGGGGGACGCATGCTGCAAAATATCAGGGACAATTCACAAGGCTGGATTGCCAAGACCATTATCGGGATCATCGTCGCATTGATGGCGTTCACCGGTATCGAGGCCATTTTCCAGGCTTCGGGTAACAGTAAGCAGGACGTGGCCAAGGTCAACGGTGAAGAAATCACCCAGACCGAGCTGAGCCAGGCCGTCGACATGCAACGTCGCCAGCTGATGCAACAGCTGGGCAAGGATTTCGATGCTTCCCTGCTGGACGAAAAACTATTGCGCGAAGCGGCCCTCAAGGGCCTGATCGATCGCAAGCTGTTGCTGCAAGGTGCGGCCGACTCCAAGTTTGGCTTCTCTGAAGCTGCATTGGACCAGGTGATCCTGCAGACGCCGGAATTCCAGGTAGACGGCAAGTTCAACGCCGAACGCTTTGACCAGGTAATCCGTCAATTGGGCTACAGCCGTATGCAATTCCGTCAGATGCTGACCCAGGAAATGCTGATCGGCCAGGTTCGCGCAGGTATTGCCGGCAGCGGTTTCGTCACCGATTCCGAAGTGCTGGCATTTGCGCGTCTGGAAAAACAGACCCGCGACTTCGCCACCGTCAACATCAAGGCCAACCCTGCCGCGGTGAAACTCACCGACGATGAGGTCAAGGCTTACTACGACCAGCACGCCAAAGAGTTCATGACCCCTGACCAAGTGGTTATCGACTATCTGGAACTGAAGAAGTCTTCCTTCTTCGACCAGGTTGCCGTGAAGGACGATGAGCTGCAGGCTGCCTATCAGAAAGAAACCGCCAACCTCGCTGAACAGCGTCGTGCCGCGCATATCCTGATTGAAGTCAACGACAAGGTCACCGACGCGCAAGCCAAGGCCAAGATCGAGGAAATCCAGGCACGCCTGGCCAAGGGTGAGAAGTTCGAAGCCCTGGCCAAGGAGTTCTCCCAGGATCCGGGTTCGGCCAACAGTGGCGGCGACCTCGGCTTTGCCGGCCCAGGCGTCTACGACCCGGACTTCGAAACCGCCTTGTACGCGTTGAACAAAGACCAGGTCTCGGCACCGGTGCGCAGCACCTTCGGTTGGCATCTGATCAAGCTGTTGGGCGTTGAGGCACCGCAACTGCCGACGTTTGCCAGCCTGAAAGACAAGCTGACCAAAGAGCTGAAGACCCAACAGGTTGAGCAGCGTTTTGTTGAAGCGACCAAGCAATTGGAAGACGCAGCATTCGAAGCCTCCGACCTGGCCCAGCCGGCGTCCGACCTGAAGCTGACCGTTCACACCTCCGCGCCGTTTGGCCGTGACGGTGGCGAAGGTGTTGCGGCCAACCGTGCCGTGGTCACTGCTGCGTTCAGCCCGGAGGTGTTGGATGAAGGTGCCAACAGCACCGCCATCGAGCTGGACCCGGAAACCATCATCGTGCTGCGTGCCAAAGAGCACCTGAAGCCTGCGCAATTGCCGCTGGAAAGCGTCAATGCGGCGATTCGCACGCAGATGGCCAAGGAGCGCGCCAGCGCGGCTGCCAAGGCTCATGCTGACGAGCTGATCGCCAGCCTGCGTGATGGCAAGACCCCGCTGAACCAGCCGGTCGACGGCCAGGCGTGGAAGGTCACTGAAGCGGCTACTCGTAGCCAGGAAGCGATCGACCCTGCCGTGCTGCAAGCCCTGTTCCGCATGCCCAAGCCTGCGGCCAAGGACAAGCCGACCTTCACCACTGTGAGCCTGGCGGATGGTAGCCTGGTGATCGTGCGCTTGAACGGCGTCAACGAAGCCGCGGCCCCAACGGACGAAGAAAAGGCGCAATACCGCCGCTTCCTCGCCTCCCGTGTCGGTCAGCAGGACTTCGCGGCGTACCGCAAGCAGTTGGAAACCAAGGCTGACATCAAAAAGTTCTGATGTCGGTTTGAACAAGAAGCCCCCGGCCTGAAAAGACCGGGGGCTTTTTTATGGGCGCTGGAGTGGGCTGCTCGGTTGTGAGGCCCCCGTCGTCCTGCTCCTTTTCAGTTTGCCTGCGGCGACTTTGAGTAGACGCTGGAAGTTCGGGCATTGGCCATGGTCAGTCGCGGGGCACTCTGCAGCGTGGCGCAACCCGAGGCTCATCGCTTTCAGGCGCTTGATGGTCGCGTCTATGCTGTCTGCCTTGTCCAGCAACAGCTGCCTGTCCACCTGCAATGGGCCCTCGAAGGGGAGCATGCTACGGATCTCGTCCAGGGACAGGCCGCCAGCTTGCCCAAGGGCAATCAGCGCCAACTGATCGAGCACATCGGGTTTGAAGTGCCGTCGTTCGCCGGGCGCGCTGGTCGCGGCGATCAACCCGGTCTTTTCATAGAACCGCACGGTGGAAGAGGGTAGTCCGGTACGTCGGGCCACTTCTGAGATATCCATGATGCATCCCTTGACTTGAAGTTGACTTCAACTTCTATCCTGCCTGTGAACGAGAGTCTCATCAATCAGAGGGCGGGCAATGTTGTCGATGGCAGAAGGCGTCAGGTTGGTATTGGTCGGAGTGGGTGCGACCGTCGTGATGGACGTGTGGTCGCTGCTTCTGAAAACCTTGGGGGTTGCGACGCTGGACTACGCCATGGTGGGCCGATGGGCGGGCCACCTTTGTCGTGGCACGTTCGCCCATGCCAGTATCGGCAAGGCGACGCCGGTACGTGGGGAAGCCTCCTTGGGGTGGGTGATTCACTATGCCGTCGGCATCGCCTTTGCGGCGCTGCTGGTGGGCCTCTACGGCGTGCAATGGTTGCATGTCCCTACGGGATGGCCTGCGCTGATAGTGGGCACGGTAACGGTGGTGATTCCTTACTTCGTACTGCAGCCGGCCATGGGCGCAGGTGTGGCGGCGTCTCGCACGGCCACGCCTTGGAGAAATCGCCTGCGAAGCTTGGTGTCCCATGGCGTGTTTGGTGGCGGTTTGTACCTTTCGGCTGCGACGCTTGCGCAAACAGTGGGTTAGGTAAGGCAGCAGTACCGTGCGATGAAGACTTGTGTCCAGTTGTGTTTAACAGGGATGCTGGAGAGCCACTGACGAAGGAGTGTTCAAATATGTGGACTCAAGGAAGCGACAGTTTGGCGATCCGCCGTGCCAGCGCGAAGGACGCTGTGGCCGTATTGCAGGTGTTCGACGAGGTGATTGCCTGGTTTGTCGCCATCGGCAACCATGGCCAATGGGGCACTGAGCCCTGGTCGATGTCGCCCCGGCGGGTCGTGCAGGTGACTGAAGCTTGCGCATTGCCTGGTGCGTGGGTCGTGGAAGGCCCTGACGGGCGCATTCACGCAGTCTTGGTCCTGGGTGAGCCTATGCCTTATGTGCCTGCGGCAACTGAGCCGGAGGTGTACGTGCGTCTGCTGATCGCCGCACGCGATAGCGGTGTGCGTGGCCTGGGCCGGCGTCTCATGGCTTTCGCCGATGAGCGCGCCCGTGCCTTGGGAGTGCAGCGTTTGCGGGTAGATTGCTACGGGGGTGGGAGCGGCGATCTGGTGCGGTTTTATGAGTCTTGTGGGTATGAGCGCCTCTCAACGTTCGACGTGGACGGGTGGCCGGGCCAGTTATTGGGGCGCAGTCTTTAGCGCACCGGCAAAGGCCAGCAACATCAGCAGCGTGACCGCCCAGGCAAATGCGCCGACGCCCCAACCCTGCAGCAACACCCCGCCTGCCACGCCCCCGCCCGCTATGCCCAGGTTCCAGAAGGTCACCAGCATCGATTGCGCGGCATCGGCCGATTCGCCCGCCGATTGGGCCAGTGCCGTTTGCAACAATGCAGGTAACCCGCCGAATGCCAGGCCCCATAACGCCACGGCGACGTAGATGACCGCTGGCAGGTGGATCCAGAACGCCAGCGCCAAGGCAATCAGGCCAAACATCGCGCAACTGATCAGCAGCAGCACGCGCAGCCATCGATCAATCAGCACGCCAGCCAGCCATATGCTCAATAAGGCCGCAAGGCCGAACACCAGCAGCACCTGGTCGATATCGGCAGCCATTCCTGCTGGCGCCAGCAGCGGCGCAATGTAGGTGTAGAGAATGTTATGGGCCAGTACGTAGGTAAATGTCACCCATAGCACCGGACGAATGCCCGGCAACGTCAACACTTGATGCAATCCCAAGCGTTTTCCTGCCGGTTCGCCTGCGAAGTCTGGGAGTTGCCAGCGCGCCCATGCCAACAGCACCAGCGTCAGTCCCGTCATGATCGCAAAGCTCAGGCGCCAGCCAACGGCGGCCCCGAGGAAGGTGCCTGCAGGTACACCCAGCGACAGCGCCAGCGGTGCGCCAAGCATGGCCACTGCAATTGCCCGGCCTTGCAGGTGTGGCGCAACCATCCGGCTGGCATAACCGGCCAGCAGCGCCCACAGCAGGCCGGCAAATACACCGGCAAAAAAGCGCGCCACCAAGGTCAGCCCGTAGTGACTGGAAACGGCGGTCACGCTGTTGACCAAGGCGAAGCCGCCAATGGCCAGCAGTAGCAAGGGGCGACGTCGCCAGCCCCGGGTCAACAGCGTCAGTGGAATGGCCGCCAGCAGTGAGCCCAGTGCGTACAGCGTGACCATTTGACCGACCAGCGCGGGCGATACGGCCAGTCCTTCGCCTATTTGCGGTAGGAGCCCGGCGGGCATGGCTTCGGTGAGGATGGTGATGAAGCCGGCGCTGGCCAGCGCAAGCAGACCGCCCAGCGGCAGTGTTTCGGGTCGGGCGTTTACGGGGGAATCGGTGAGGGCAGTCATCGTGCTCTGTCCATGCAAGAGGGCAAGGGACTAGAGTAGGGGGCTGTGTCTGGCGGAAAAACAGGCTAAGGTTCCGAACTTATCGGACTTGAATGTCCGCAATCATCAAGGACGCTTTCATGGACAGCCTGGGCCGTCTTTCCGTATTCGTGCAGGTCGCGGAGACCCGCAGTTTCACCGCCGCCGGGCGGGTATTGGGCGTATCGTCTTCGGCCATCGGCAAAAGCATCGCGCGGATGGAAGAGCGCCTGGGGGTGCGGTTGTTTCACCGCAGCACCCGCAGCATCACTTTGACCAGCGAAGGCGCGCTGTTCCTTGAGCGCTCGCGACGCATCCTGGCCGAGGTCGAAGCCGCCGAGCGAGAGTTGAGCGAAGCCAGCGCCACCCCTCGGGGCAAGTTGCGTATCAGCCTGCCGCAAGTGCGTGGCTTGCTGATGCCGGTGCTCAGCGATTTCATGCGCGCCTACCCGGACATCGAGCTGGATGTGGATTTTTCCGACCGCATGGTGGACGTGATCGAGGAAGGGTTCGACGCGGTGATTCGCACCGGCAAGCCAGAAGATTCGCGGCTGATGGCCCGTCATCTGGGGCATTACCAGTTGGTGCTGGTGGGCACGCCAGGCTATTTTCGCGAATATGGCACTCCGCTACAGCCGCAGCACTTGCGCGAGCATGCCTGCCTGCGCCACAAGTTCTGCGCGACCGGCAAGCTGGAACCTTGGCCGTTGCGGTTTGCACCGGATGCCGCCGAGCCCATCTTGCGTGCGCCGTTGGTAAGTACCACCATAGAGTCCCTCAACCACGTGGTGCACGAAGGCTTGGGCATTGCCTGCTTGCCGGACTACATGGTCAACCAAGCCGTGCGCGAGGGACGCCTGCAAAGGGTGCTGGATGATTACGTGGAGCACCGCGGCAGTTTCTGGATGCTCTGGCCATCCAGTCGCCACACCTCGGCCAAACTGCGCGTGTTTATTGATCATATGTGTGCTGGGCTGTTTCCTACGGGCAGTGTCGTGTAAGGCAGTGACGTTTTACCGACAGGAATGTGCGCGCCAAGGCCGTGTTCTGTTGCACAATACCGCCCGGACTGTTTTCTTCAGGATTTTCAATGTCGACATCATTTCACTTGCGTAGCCTCGGGCTGGCGCTGGTGCTGGCGGGCGCCGCGGGCTGCTCGTCACCCAAGACCGCCATTTATGAACATGAGAATTTCGACGACTCCGGCACGTTTTCCAGGGATTACCCGGTCACGGACGTCGCAGCGTGTGAAGCCGCGCGGCGTGCCTTGCTGAGCCAGGGCTACATCATCACCAGCAGCGATCCGAAACTGGTGGTGGGCAACAAGAGCTTCCAGCAGACCGGTGAGACCCACTTGCAGATCAGCTTCAATGTGGTGTGTGCCGATGATGGCAAAGGCACCAACCATTCGACGATGTTCGCCAACGCCTTGCAGGATCGCTACGCGCTGAAGAAGGTCAACAACTCCGCGAGCCTGGGGGTGGGCGTGCTGGGCTCGGTGTCGATGCCGATCGGCTCCACCGATGACTCCATGGTGAAAGTGGCGAGTGAGACCGTGTCCGCGCCGAAGTTCTACGAGCGTTACTTTGCGCTGGTGGATGTGTTCCTGCCGCAAGAGGTGAAAAAGGCCGAGAACATTCCTGAGAAGCCCAAGGCTGAGCTTGGCGTGCCGGAACCTAAAGCCGCACCCGTCGCCGAGAAAGTCGAGCCGCCGAAGGAAGAGCCCACTGTGTCACAGCCGGTGGCACCGCCTGTCGAGGCTGCACCGATTGCACCGCAGGCCGAGCCTGCACCTGCGCCAACCAATCCCGAGCTGCCACCGCCGACAGAAGCCATTCCGCCGCTGCCGACGCCTGCGCAGTAACTCAGACCGCTACGGGATTCGCCTTGTCGACGTTGATCCCGTAGCGGCTGATGGCTTCACTGACTTTTTCACGCCCCATCACGCCGTCATCCGCCAATGCCTTCAAGGCCGCCAGTACGATGAAGTGCCGGTCCACTTCAAAGAACGCCCGCAGGGTTTCACGGGTATCCGATTGCCCGAAGCCGTCCGTGCCCAGCGCTACAAAACGCCGACCGGGAATGAAGGCGCGGATCTGATCGGCGAAGAGCTTCATGTAGTCGGTCGCCACCACCACCGGCCCGGTTTGCCCGGCCAGGCATTGCTCCACATAGCTCATTCGTGGGTCGCTATCCGGGTGTAGCAGGTTCCAGCGCTCCACCTCTTGCCCCTCACGGCGCAATTCGGTGAGGCTGGTTGCGCTCCATACATTGCTGCGCACGCCGAAGTCCTTTTCCAGCAGGTCGGCCGCAGCCATCACCTCGCGCAGGATTGAGCCACTGCCCATCAGTTGCACCTGCGCCTGGTTGCTTCCACTCAGCCGGTACATCCCCTTGAGAATGCCGTCTTCCACCCCTTCTGGCATTGCCGGGTGCGGGTAGTTTTCGTTGAGCAGGGTGATGTAGTAGTAGATGTCCTCCTGTTGCACATACATGCGCCGCATGCCCTCGTGAATGATCACTGCCAATTCGTAGGCAAACGTCGGGTCGTAGGACACGCAGCACGGGATAACCGACGACAGGATGTGACTGTGCCCATCGTCGTGCTGCAAGCCTTCACCCATCAGCGTGGTGCGTCCGGCCGTAGCGCCCAGCAGGAAGCCACGCGCACGCGCATCGCCTGCCGCCCAGGCGAGGTCACCGACCCGCTGGAAGCCGAACATCGAATAGAAAATATAGAACGGCACCGTCATCAGGCCGTGGTTGCTGTAGGACGTACTGGCCGCAATCCAGGAGGAAATGGCGCCGGACTCATTCAGGCCTTCCTGCATGATCTGCCCGTCTTTGCTTTCCTTGTAGTAGCTCAGTTGCCCTGCATCTTGTGGGGTATAGAGCTGGCCCACGGCGGAGTGGATACCGATCTGACGGAATAGGCTTTCCATACCAAAGGTGCGTGACTCGTCTGGCACGATGGGCACGATCAGTTTGCCCAGATGCGGATCTTTGAGCAGAGTGCCGAGGATACGCACAAAGGCCATGGTGGTGGAGATCGAGCGCTCGCCCGTGTCCTTGAGCTGGGTAGAAAAGGCGCTCAGCTCAGGGATTTGCAACGATTCGACCGCACTGTGTCGTGCTGGTACATAACCGCCCAAGGCCTGGCGGCGTGCAGCGAAGTAGCGGGCTTCTTCACTGTCAGCGGCGGGTTTGATGTACGGAATGTCGGCAAGCTGGTCGTCGGCCACTTCCAGGCCGAAGCGGTCGCGGAAAGCTCTTACAGCCTCTGCGCCCATCTTCTTGAGCTGGTGGTTGATGTTCTGGCCTTCGCCGGCTTCACCCATGCCGAAACCCTTCACGGTTTTCGCCAGGATCACGGTGGGCTGGCCAGTGTGGCGTACGGCAGCGGCGTAGGCGTTGTAGACCTTGTCCGGATCGTGCCCGCCTCGTGAGAGTTTCCATATTTCGTCGTCGGACATATCTGCAACCAGCGCTAGTAATTCCGGGTATTTGCCAAAGAAATGTTCGCGTACGTAAGCGCCGTTCTGTGATTTGTAGTTCTGATAGTCGCCATCCACGCATTCCATCATGCGTTGGCGCAGCAGCCCGGTCGTGTCTTTGTCCAAGAGTGCATCCCAACCACCGCCCCAGATTACTTTGATCACGTTCCAGCCGGCGGCGCGGTACAGGCTTTCAAACTCTTGGATCACCTTGGCATTGCCGCGCACGGGGCCGTCCAGGCGTTGCAGGTTGCAGTTGACCACGAAGATCAGGTTGTCGAGTTTCTCGCGTCCGGCCAGGGAGATGGCCGCCAGTGATTCCGGTTGGTCCATTTCGCCATCACCGAGGAAGGCCCAGACCTTGCGCCCCTGGTGTTGCTTGAGGCCACGCAATTCCAGGTAGCGCATAAAACGCGCCTGGTAAGCGGCGGTGATGGGCCCGAGCCCCATGGACACGGTGGGAAATTGCCAGAAGTCCGGCATCAGTCGTGGGTGCGGGTAGGATGAGATGCCCTCGCCACCGGCCTCGCGACGGAAGTTGTCGAGTTGCGTTTCGCTGATGCGGCCTTCCAGGTAGGCGCGGCCATAGATGCCGGGGGAGGAGTGGCCCTGGATGTACACCAGGTCGCCGTCAAAGGTATCGGTACGCCCACGGAAGAAGTGATCGAAGCCTACGTCATACAGCACCGCGGCTGACGCATAGGTCGCAATATGCCCGCCGACACCAGAGTGTTTACCTGCGCGGAGCACCATCGCCATGGCATTCCAGCGGATATAGGCGTTGGTGCGACGTTCGATGGCCAGGTTGCCGGGGTAGGGCAGTTGCCGGTCCACCCGGAGGGTGTTGACGTAAGGGGTGGTGACCCGCCCGTAGAAGTCGCCATGCCGCGCCACGTCGAAATCCAGCAACTGATCGATCAGGTAGTGGGTGCGCGGGCGGCCTTCGGTGGACAGCACCGATTCGATGGAGTCGAGCCATTCGCGGGTTTCCTGTGGATCATCGTCGCGTATGACTGCGTTGTTCGGGGTCATATGAGGCTCCAGGGTAGGCGGATTTCAAGTGGCGGGCTCGTTGTGGGAGTGCCGGCTAAAGTAATTGCAATTGCAACTATATGGCCGAATCTAGCGCGAGATGAGCTACTATTGCAACCTTCTTGAAATGTCCCGGATGGTGTTGCATGTCGTCGAAAGAGCCTGATGTATGGTTCCGTTTTGTCAGGGCTCACAGGACGGTCATCCGTGAAATCGAGCGTCGCCTGGCCGAGGCGGACCTGCCGCCGTATGCCTGGTATGACGCTCTGTGGGGCTTGGAAAGCGGCCCCGACGGCACTCGCCGCATGCACGAATTGGCTGATGTGCTGGCCATCGAACGCTACAACCTCACGCGTCTGGTCGACCGCCTGGAAAAAGACGGCCTGGTGGTACGTTCGCGCTCCGATGGCGATGGCCGGGCGGCGTTCGCCTCGATCACCGAGGCCGGTCGGGTGCTGCGTAAAAAGATGTGGAAGATCTACGAAAGCACGGTGGATGAGCTGTTCCTGTCACAGATCGAGCCCGAGCAGCACCAGTGCTTTGCCGACGCACTGGAACGCACCGCCGGGCTGGCGATGGACGCGGGCGTCCAGACCCGCAGCCGCCGCAAAACCTAAAGCCCCACGAGAATTGTAGGAGCCGGCAAGCTGGCTCCTACAGTCCAGTGCGGTCCATTGCATAGCGATTCATCGCGGCCTGCACCTGGCGTGCGTTGATCCGCCCTTCATCCGCCAATGCCCTGAGCGCCGATATCACGATCCAATACCAACTCGGCGCCGCCGCCTGCACCGACAGCGCACGAGTGCGCGTTGTGCAGGTACAGCAAGGGTTTTTCGGCAGTATTGCGTGCAAACCAACTGGGCCAGTTACTCACGCGCCGGGAGTGTGACTGGCCGCGAATCACCCATGCTCATCACGGTATACAGCCGTGAGCTGTCGACGGTGGCGGTGGTGTTCAATGCATCGATACAGAGTTGCGCGGCGTGTGCAGTAGTGCGGTCATCGGGAGGTTCACCTGGCGACGAATGCCATTACCCTAAAGGACATTTGCATATGATTGCAATTGCAATCATTGCAATAGTTCCTAAAAGCCCAAGTGCTAAATCCCGGTAACGCTGCTACGTTTAATCCTTGAGTGCAGGAACGTCATGGCGTAGACATTTTTTCGTCATGACGGCACTTTAGGCTGGCTGTGCACGTCATTTATTCACAGCCGCTTTTAACGTCAAGAAGGAGTCCACCATGGACGATTACCAGGAAGAACTGCTTGAGTACCACGCGATCGAGTTGGACCCGCTGGAACCCGCAGACGATGCAACAGAGCTGTAACACCGGCTTCAGGCGGAATGCCGCTGACTGCGGCGAAATTCCCCTGGGGTCTGGTTGTTCCAGCGCCTGAAGGCCCGTTGAAACGCTTGGGCCGAGGCAAAACCGAGCAAGTAGGCGATCTCGCCGAACGCCAGTTCCGTATCGCGGATGTAGGTCATGGCCAGGTCGCGGCGGGTGTCGTTGAGAATCGCGCGGAATTGAGTGCCTTCGTCGGCCAGTTTGCGGCGCAGCGTCCAGGTAGGCAGCTTCAAGCGTGCCGCCACTTCTTCCAGGTCGGGTTCCCGGCCGCCATTGAGCATCGGCCCGAGCAACCGGGTAATGCGCTCGCGCAGGCTGCGGGTGCGAGTCAATTGCTCCAACTCTCGCTCACACAGTTGTAACAACAGGTTCCAGGTGCTGGGGCAATGCTGTGGGTTGCGTAGGGCCAGGGTTTGCTGGTTGAGGCGTAATTGGTTGGCCTCGGCGCCGAAGTGGATGTCTCCCAGCACGCTGTACTGATCGCTGTATTCCGGCGCTTCAAATTCGATGTCGATGCGTTGTGCCTGCACCGGCTGCTGGGCCAGGCTCGACAGTTGATGCAGCCAGCCGGCGATGATCGAGTCCACCACAAAGCGGTTGTAGGCGTTATAGGGGCTGATGGAATAGAAGCGCAGCCAGGCGCCTTCAGCATCTTCTACAAAGCTCGACTGCCCGCGATAATTGGAGCCGTACAGCGCTTCGAAGCGGGTGAGTGCACGCGCCGCTTCGCGCACGTTGGGGGCCTGGGCGGCGGTGACACCCGCCAGTCCGCCTTGGCTCAGGCGGCTGAGTTGGCCTATGCGCAGTCCCAGGCCCGGGTCGCCGGTGAGTTGGATGGCCGCATGGCCAAGGCGCATGTAGCGCGGGATCGACAAACGGGCACCCGCTTCGGCGAGACGTGCCGGGTCGAGGCCGTATTGCAGCAGCAGTGGCTGCGGGTCCAAGCCATGGCTGTGGATGGCGTCGGCCAGGGCGTGCACGAAGCCCACCGACAAATCCCCCAGCCGTACGGGCTTCACAGCCAGATATTCAACAGGCGCGCGCCACGGGCTTCGCCATCGGCGTTGATTTGCCCGTTGCTGCTGAGAAAGCTGTGCCCGGCAGTGCCCAGGTCCCAGAATTGCCCGCGCAGGAACACGCTCATTCCGGCGCTGGCCTGGCTGATGGGTTGCTGGCTGATCAACGTGAGGCGACGCCAGGCTTCGCCCTCACTGAGTTCTTCGGGCTTGAGGCTGATTTCGGTCGGGGTCGACACGCTTTTGAAGCCGCGCCAAGGGCGATCCCAGGTATCGCGACCCAGCACCAAGGCGGGCACTGCGATCAACTGCGCGCCTTGTTCGTTGAGTTTGCGGTAGTTGTCCGGGTACCAGCTGTCGCTGCCTACCAGTACGCCCAAGCGGCCAGCCGGAGTGTCGACCACGCTGACGACATTTTCGTCACCGGGCTCGATAAAGCCACGTTCGTCGTAGATCGGGTAAAGCTGGCGTTGCGGGCTGCCGATCGGCAAGCCATCGGCGGCAAACACCACGCTGGCGTTGTACAAGGCGCCATGGCCAATCCGCAGTTGGCCCTGGCTGACACTCGGGTTGGGCAAGGTGATGGAGCCGGCGACCAACGTGACGCCGAACTCCTTGGCCAGGCCGCCGAACAGCACTTGGTAGTCCCGCGCCATGCCGTCGGCTTTCATGCGCAGGTAGGCGTCATCGGTGCGGTTGTCACCGGTGGCGCTGATCCAGGCACGGGCGAACAGCAGCGGGTTGCTGACCGACAACCAATTCATCGCATCTTTGGCGTGGAGGGCCTGGTACACCTCGTTCTTTTCGCCAGTGAGCATCAACCAGGTACCGATGTGTTCGGGCAGCACCACGATGGTCTTGTCGTTGATCAGCCCTTGGTCGCTGGCTTTTTGCAGGTAGGCCGCGAGCTTCAAGTGCAGGCGTTCCAGGCTCTGGTAGTCGGCCGGGAACAGCTCCGGCTGGATGCCCAGCAAGTTGCCACGGTCGGCTGGCAGGCCTTCGTTGACGGCGAGGGTGATGCGCAGGTCCGACAGGTAATGCGCCACGGGGCGCTCCTGGGTCCAGACCAGATACGCGGCGACGGCGGCAACCAGGGCCATGGTGACAGTAAAAGCTAGAAGTTTACGCATGGGGGAACAGACAACAGACCGTGTGCAGGGTTCGCGACTAGGGTAGGGCCCATGGACGGGCTTGCCAAGGGGCGCTGTGCATTTGGATCAATAACTTGTCAGTTTCGGTCATTGAGCCGTCGTCCACCGCCTCTTAGTCTGTGGGACATAAACCGATGGCAGGCCATTCGAGCCTTCCACGTCCCGTGATGATCCGTTGTGGAGCTTGACCATGACCGCTGCTGCCTACCCGCACCTGCTGGCCCCGTTGGACCTGGGTTTTACCACCTTGCGCAACCGTACCCTGATGGGTTCGATGCACACCGGCCTGGAAGAAAAGCCCGGCGGTTTCGAACGCATGGCGGCTTACTTTGCCGAGCGCGCCCGTGGTGGCGTGGGCTTGATGGTCACTGGCGGCATCGGCCCGAATGATGAGGGCGGTGTGTATGCCGGTGCGGCCAAGCTGACCACCGACGAAGAAGCGCAGAAACATAAGATCGTGACCCAGGCCGTGCACGAAGCCGGCGGCAAGATCTGCATGCAGATCCTCCACGCTGGCCGGTATGCCTACAGCCCCAAGCAGGTAGCACCGAGTGCGATCCAGGCGCCGATCAACCCGTTCAAACCCAAGGAGCTGGACGAAGAGGGCATCGAAAAGCAGATCCAGGATTTCGTCACCTGCTCGTTGCTGGCCCAGGTCGCCGAGTACGACGGCGTGGAAATCATGGGCTCCGAAGGTTATTTCATTAACCAATTCCTCGCCGCTCACACCAACCACCGTACCGACCGCTGGGGCGGCAGCTACGAAAACCGTATGCGCCTGGCCGTGGAAATCGTGCGCCGTGTGCGCGAGGCCGTGGGCCCGAACTTCATTATCATCTTCCGCCTGTCGATGCTGGACCTGGTGGAAGGCGGTAGCACCTGGGAAGAAATCGTGCAGTTGGCCAAGGCCATCGAAGGTGCTGGCGCGACGATCATCAACACCGGGATCGGCTGGCACGAAGCGCGCATCCCGACCATCGCCACCAAGGTGCCCCGTGGGGCGTTCAGCAAAGTCACCGCCAAGCTGCGCGGTGCGGTGCAAATTCCGCTGATCACCACCAACCGTATCAACACCCCGGAAATCGCCGAGCAGATCCTCGCCGAAGGCGATGCCGACATGGTCTCCATGGCGCGGCCATTCCTGGCCGACCCGGACTTCGTCAACAAGGCTGCCGCCGGGCGTGCCGATGAGATCAACACCTGCATCGGCTGTAACCAGGCGTGCCTGGACCACACCTTCGGCGGCAAGTTGACCACCTGCCTGGTCAACCCGCGGGCGTGCTACGAGACTGAACTCAATTACCTGCCGGTCAAACAGATCAAGAAGATCGCCGTGGTGGGCGCCGGTCCTGCGGGCCTGGCGGCTGCCACAGTGGCAGCAGAGCGCGGGCATCAAGTGACCCTGTTCGATTCCGCCAACGAAATCGGCGGCCAGTTCAACATCGCCAAGCGTGTGCCGGGCAAGGAAGAGTTTTTCGAAACCCTGCGCTACTTCAAGCGCAAATTGCAGACCACCCACGTCGAGCTGTGCCTCAACACCCGCGTCGATGTGGCGCAACTGACGGCAGGCGGTTATGACGAGATCATCCTCGCCACCGGCATTGCGCCGCGTACCCCGGCGATTCCAGGCGTCGACAACGCCAAGGTGCTGAGTTATCTGGACGTAATCCTGGAACGCAAGCCCGTGGGCAAGCGCGTTGCGGTGATCGGCGCGGGCGGTATCGGTTTTGACGTGTCGGAATTCCTCGTGCACCAAGGCGTGTCCACCAGCCTTGACCGCGAAGCGTTCTGGAAAGAGTGGGGCATCGACACCCAGCTGCAAGCCCGTGGTGGTGTGGCTGGGATCAAGGCCCAGGTGCATGCCCCGGCGCGTGACGTGTTCCTGCTGCAGCGCAAGACCTCCAAGGTCGGCGATGGCCTGGGCAAGACCACCGGCTGGATCCACCGTACCGGCTTGAAGAACAAACAGGTGCAGATGCTCAACAGCGTCGAATACCTGAAGATCGACGATGAAGGTCTGCTCATCCGCATAGGTGCCGAGGGCGAACCGCAGGTGCTGGCGGTGGACAACATCGTCATTTGCGCCGGCCAGGACCCGCTGCGCGAATTGCAGGACGGGTTGGTCGCGGCCGGCCAGAACGTGCACCTGATCGGCGGTGCCGATGTGGCGGCCGAGCTGGACGCCAAGCGCGCCATCAACCAAGGCTCGCGCCTCGCCGCCGAGCTGTAAGACCCGGAACGGGGCGGTGTTAGACTACCGCCCCGTTTTTCACGCAGACTCCCTCCGATGGGCCCCTTCGATTGGCTTCCCCATGCACCGCTTGAACCTTTGCGCCTGGATTGGCTGAAAGGTGTCGAGCTGGCCGTGTTGCGCCTGGACCGCATCGACCCGCTGATCAGCGGCAACAAGTGGTTCAAGCTCACCGGGCACTTGGCGCAGACGCAGGATGCGCGGGGCATCATCAGCCTGGGCGGTGCCTACTCCAACCATCTGCATGCGCTGGCGGCGGCGGGGAAGCGTTTCGGTTTTCCCACGGTGGGCCTGCTGCGTGGGCATTCTCAAGACAACCCCACAATCCAAGACCTGAAAGCCTTCGGCATGCAGCTGCATTGGTTGGGTTATGGCGGTTATCGTGCGCGGCATGCGCCGGGGTTTTGGCAACCTTGGCGCGAGCGATACCCGCATCTTCATCCCGTGCCCGAAGGCGGTGGCGGACTCGCCGGTGCGATTGGCTGTGGTGTGCTGGTCAATCAGGCTCGCGCGCAGTTGCCCGCACTGGGCTGGGCGGATTACGACGCGTGGTGGTTGGCGGCGGGTACGGGGACCACCTTGGCGGGGTTGGTGCTGGCAGAGGCGGGCGCACACCGGGTGTATGGCGCCATGGCGGTGCCGGATGATCACGGCGTGGCACAGAACGTCGACGCCCTTGTGCAGGGCGGCTATGAGCTGCTGAACGCCAGCCGAGGTGGCTTCGCCAAAGTCGACCCGGTGCTGCTCGACTTCATCGACGCCACGCAACAGGCTTGTGGATTGCCTCTGGAGCCGCTCTACACCGGTAAGGCTTTACTCGCATTGAAGCAACAGATCGAGGCCGGGCGTTTTTCCCCCGGCGCTCGCCTGATTTTCGTCCACACCGGCGGCCTGCAGGGCAACCGGGGCTTCACGGGTTAGCGCGCTTGCCCGGCATCATGCGCAACGCCGTGTTGTCCCGCAGGATGTAATGGTGGGCAATCCCCGCCAGCGCATGCAGCCCGATCAGCCAATAACCGACCTTGCCGAACCACACATGCCAGCCTTCGATCTCCTTGGCCAATGCCTTGTTCTCGCCGATCAACGGCGGCAATTCCATCCCGTAGAACATCACCGAATGCCCCTCGGCACTGACGATCAGCCAACCGGCAATCGGCATGCCGATCATCAACGCGTAGAGTGCGAAGTGCATCAGGGTCGCCAACAGGCTTTGCCATTGCGGCGGCGCCGGTACGATCTTCGGTGCCACCCCCAGGCTGCGTGCGAACAACCGCAGCCACACCAGCACAAACACGGTGAGGCCGAACATAAAGTGCATCTCGACGATCAACGTCCGCGCACCGCTGCCTTTGGGAAATTGGCCGCGTAACTCAATGCAGGCGTAGACCACCGCCAGCAGCACCACCATCAACCAGTGCAACGCGATTGACATAGTGCTGTAGCGCGTATCGGAGTTTTTCCACGGCATCGCTGGGTTCCTCACTTATCAGGGCAAACCTCCATTCTTTGGTGATGGAGTCCTTTAACTGTATGCCGGTTTTGAGCGGTTTGCCTGACCGCGATCAACTTTTTTGTGAACAATGTCGTCAAGAGTGGGATTGTTGAATTATTGATAATAAAAGTTAGGTCGGTCCGGTGTTCAGTGCATAACACTTTATAGGTTTTTAGATGTGTTTTTGTTTTTGGGGTGGCGCAGGTGGGTTTTCCTTTGTTGCAAGTAAATAATTTTTACTAATTATAAGAGGGTGTAAATATTGTTTGGTGTTTGCGAGCGAACAGTGGAAGTCATGGTTGCGATGTTTAACCTGCGGGTTGTGCAATGACATACTTTGTCGGCATATACGTGTGGCAGGTTCCCGGGGGACGTGAGAATGTGGACTTGCTAGGGTCAATAACTGAATTGATCTCGAGCGAAAGGAATACCGCCTACGTAGATGTTTATGTTTGCAAGTGCGGCCTCTTAATGATTCTTAGGCTTTAATGTCATGAGGTGTTTGATATGGGTTTTATGTCGTGTGAATCCGTCGGAAGTTGCAATGCGTGGCCAAATATGCAAGGTTTGAGTTTGAAGTCAAATCAACAAGAATTGGCTTCGGCTTCGGTTGCGGGGGCGAAACTGAGAGTGCCAGAGGTTGACGTGCATCGGTCTAGTGCGCCGAACGCTAAAAATATTCAAGAACAACTGGATGCTTTGTTGCCGGTAATGGGGGCTCTCGTCATGAAACTTAATACGATGCTGGAACATAAAAGTGCACCCTCATCCAAGCCAATTAATAGTGTTTTAATCTCGCCAGCTCTGACTAAGCCGGTTGGCCAGGCACCTTTAGCCCTCAGTGAGAGCACTAAGGCCTATTCGGCATTTTCTACAAAGAAAGTTGGCGAAAAACCAGATGATGTTTATAGAGGCGTAAAATTTTCCGATTACAAGAACGAACCAGTACTTTCATCGATAAAGGCGGCAATGGAAAGGTTTGGTCAGAGCCCTCTGAGTGTCTATGCAAGTGTGACACGGTCCGGTAAAGGTTACGATATCGTCATGAGGGACGGTGTGAAGGTCAGTATTACTCTCGGGGAAATAGCCAAAGCAAAATTATTGTGTGGGTTCCAATATGAGAGTGGCAGGGAAAACGGGAAAATGTTTAAAGATGTTGTGTTTATGTATGCGGCAAGTGCTAAGAGAGTTCAGTTGGAGCGTCGGGAAGATAAACTGTTGACTTATGACGAGGCTCTCAAGGTGCTTGTCTCTCATCCAGGGGCGTACGAGAGTCTGAAGCGGTTGGGGATTATTGAATATGTCCGCTCCTCAACGGCCCAAGAGCTCGTTGAAACTGGAGCTATAGGTGTTGTGGAACACGGGGGGAATACAAACTTCGCACGTGAGGGATTGCTGGATGGGTGCAATAGGACGAAAAGAATGCCGTCAGCCAGTGATTGCCGATCTGTTTATAGGCTTGTTTGATTGGATTTTATTGGGTGGTTTCCATTGCTTGGGTGACTGATTTTTCTGCATCAGTTTGCGCAGGCGTCTATTATATTTTAGAGGGTGTGAAATGAACTGCTGCCATGTGTCAGGTGTTACCGGGTTTTCAGGAGATGTCGGTATATATTCGGATAAGAGTATCACGCCCAAACCTGTGGAGCGAGAAGCAATCCGCTCGGGATTTTCTGTTGCTACGAAAAACACTTCATTGCTTCCGTCTGTCAAAATGTCGAGTCTTGATGAGGTGGGGGGCGCTATTGGAAGTTTGATGTCCCTTGTTGCTGAATTAACGGCGGCGGTTGAGTTATTGCTGCGGATGAAATCAAGTGATGATCGTCGAGACGAGAAATCCAATTCTTTAAATGTATCGCATGATAAGAAAGACATCAGTCCTGTTGTGAATGATTCTCCCGTGAAGCCGTTAATAGATAAGAAAAGTGTGGCTATCTTCAATGAGAAAGCCGTCGGGATTCCCAAGGATATTTGGTTTGGACTCACTGAGGGAGAATTCAATAACACTGGTATGGTGGCGGGGATCAAGGCTGCAATGATGAGGTTTGGTCAGAGCCCCACAGAAGTGTTTACTTCAGTCAGAGAAGAAAGGGGGGGCTATGAAGTTGTAATGAAGGATGGCTATAAGGCATATCTTGCCCGAGAAGAAGTTGACAAGGCTCGCCAGTGGGCAGACTTTAACGGTGCTGATGCGGGGATGGTCAAAGATGCTACTTTTATGTATGCGGTGGCTGCCAAGCGCGAACAACATAACAGATCGATTGAAATTCGCAACGGCGGGGTAATCCAGTATAGCGACGAGCCGTTCGAGGCTGCAATGGATTCGCTGAACAACTATTTTTGGGGGAGCAAGGCCTTGGTGAATTTGGGCCTCTCCGACTACATGCACGAGATGCCGTATTCGCAAGCAGAGTCAGAAGGCGTGGTGGGGGTAGTGAGTGTTAACTATCAAAGTCTGCTTATGACAGACGGCAATGTCGATTTGTCTGGGCCGCAGAAGCTAGAGGGTTCGGTTAGAATACAACGGGATTTTTTCGGTGAGGAGGCTGGTGATATTACCGTACATGCACTGCGTTAGTAATCAGTGCATATACGTAGAATAGCGGGGGCGTTGTGGTGTAACTCCACTAATCCAAGCCCTGTGTTGGAGCCATCAGGTGCTAATAGCTCACCTCATCGAACAAGGTGAGCCATTAATGCTCTGAGGCATCTCGCCTTCAGCCAGGCGCCGGTTGATGTCAGCGATCACTGCAGGCAGGTCATTGATGGTGTCGATCAAGTAGTGCGGGCGCGAGCCTTCGAACATCGCCTCTATCCGTTTGCGCTCGCTGGCCAGGGTCCTAGCATCCAAGGCGCGGAATTGCTCGTAGGTCAGGCCCAGCGCATTGCCGGAGCAGGTCAGGGCCACGGTCCACATGCCGGCGCGCCGCCCTTCGAGGATGCCCGGCACGGTGTCGTCGACCTTCACGCACGCCGCCACATCGTCAATGCCCAGGGCGATGACGTTGGCCAGGGCCTGGGCCGGCCATGGGCGACCGTTGGGCACTTCGTCTGTGGCGACCACATGGTCGGCGATATAGCCGTTGGTGGCGGCCAGGGCGACGACTTTATCCATGACTTGCTTGGGGTAGCCGGAGCAGGAACCGATCTTGATGCCTTGCACACGCAACCGGGCGATGGTGTCGAGGGCGCCAGGGATCAGCGCCGAGTGTTCGGCGATCTTCTCGATCTGCAAGGGCATGAAGCGCTGGTAGATAGCTGTCACGTCGTCATCGGTCGGCGTACGGCCAAAAGCCTTGCGGTAGCGCTCGGCGACCTGCGGCTGGTCGCAAAGGGTGCGGATGTGGTCCCACTTGCCCATGCCCATTGGGCCACGGGCTTCTTCGATGGAGACTTGCACGTCGAATTCGGCGAAGGCTTCGACAAAGATCTGCGTGGGGGCGAAGGAGCCGAAGTCGACCACGGTGCCGGCCCAGTCGAGGATCACCGCCTGAAGGGTGTTGGGGTTCTGATAGTTCATACACAAATCCTGTAGGCGCTGGCGTGCCAGCGATGAACGAAAATGAGGTTTTACAGAATGACCGCGTCGCCGGTGATCGCCGGCAAGCCGGCTCCCACAGGTTGGAGCACATTCATGTCTTGCAGTACTTGCGCGATCGCGGCGACGGCTGCTTGCATGTCCCTCGCATCCACATGCCCGATGCAGCCCACACGGAAGGTTTCCACCTGGGTCAACTTGCCCGGATAAAGGATGAAACCCTTGGCCTTGACCCGTTCGTAGAAGTCCTTGAACTGGTAGCGCGGGTCCTGGGGGGCGTGGAAAGTGACGATGATCGGCGCCTGGATTTCAGTCGGTAGGAAGCTGCGCAGGCCCAGTTCGGCCATACTGTCGAGCAGTGCCTGGCAGTTGCGTGCATAGCGTTGATGGCGGGCGGGCAAACCGCCTTCCTCGACGTATTGCAGCAGCGCTTCGTGCAGGGCTGCGACTACATGGGTCGGCGGGGTGAAACGCCATTGGCCGGTTTTGGCCATGTAGGCGTTCTGGTCGAACAGGTCCAACGCCAGGGAGTGGCAATTGCCTTGGGCCGCGGCCAGCGCCTGTTTATCGGTGAAGACAAAACCCATTCCCGGCACGCCTTCCAGGCACTTGCCTGACGCGGCGATCAGCGCATCGAATGGTACTTCGCGGGCATCGATCGGCAGCGCTCCAAACGAACTCATGGCGTCGATGATCAGGCGCTTGCCGTGGGTTTTCACGACTTGGGCGATCTCGGCCAGGGGGTTGAGAATGCCGGTGCTGGTTTCGCAGTGGATCAGTGCGACGTGGGTGATGGCCGGGTCGGCTTGCAGCAGACCGTCCACATCGGCGGCGGTGGTGGGTTCGTCCTCGGCGGTTTCAAAGGTGCTGAAGTCGCGGCCGAGCACTTCACAGATTTTTGCCAGGCGCTTGCCGTAGGCGCCGTTGATCAGCACCAGCACCTTGCCGTTACGCGGCACAAGGGTGCCGATGGCGGCTTCGACGGCGAAGGTGCCGCTGCCTTGCAACGGCACGCAATGGTGGCTGGCCACACCGTCGATGATTGCCAGTAATTGTTCGCAGACGCTGGCGGTGAGGCGGTTGAAGCGGTCGTCCCATGAACCCCAGTCCACCATCATGGCCTGGCGGGTGCGGGCGGAGGTGGTCAGCGGGCCGGGCGTGAGCAGGATGGGCGTCGTCATTACAAGTCCTTGCGAAGCATCGGATGAATCTACGGCGCCTAAATTGCAGTTTGGCTTGTCATCAATCAAATTGTTTGTTGTTATGCGAGCTATCAGTGAGGCCGATAGCTATGAACCTGTTTCAACTGCGTGCATTCGATGCCGTGGCCCGCGAGGGCAGTTTTACCCGTGCGGCGGCGCGGTTGTTTATCAGCCAGCCGGCGGTGACCGGGCATATCAAGGCGCTGGAAGAGCACTATCAGATTCCGTTGTTACGCCGCACCGCCAGGCGCGTGGAATTGACGGAGGAGGGCGCGCGGTTGGCGGCTATCACCCGGGCCATCTTCGGCCTGGTGGACGAAGCGCAGACGATGCTCGAGGCCAACCGCCAATTGCTCATTGGGCGCCTGGAAGTCGCGGCCGACGGCCCGCACTTGGTGATGCCGATGATCGCCAGTCTGCGTGCGCGCTACCCCGGCATCACCGTCAACCTGCGCTTGGGCAATGCCCAGGAAACCCTGGCTGCGTTGCTGTCTGAGCATGCGGATGTGGCGGTGCTGACGGAGGTGGAACCGCGCAACGGCCTGCATCTGCAGCCTTTGAGCGAATCACGGATTTGCGCGCTGGTGCCGGCCAGTCACCCGTGGGCCGCGCTGCCCAAGGGGATCCGCCTGGAGCAACTCAATGAGGTGATCATGGTGCTGCGCGAGCCGAGTTCCATCACCCGGCGTACGTTCGATGACGCTTGCCTGGCTGTCGGTGTACAGCCCAAGGTGCTGCTGGAACTGGACAGCCGCGAGGCGGTGACCGAAGCCGTTGCCGCTGAATTGGGCGTAGGCGTGGTGTCGTCGATGGAGGTCAGCCCGGACCCGCGCGTGCGCGCCGTGCCGCTCCAGGGCAACGGGCTGGTTAACCGGCACATGCTCGGTTGCATGGAGCGGCGTCGGTCGTTGCGCTTGATTCAGGCGTTTTTCGAGTTGGCGCCCTGACGGTTTTTTGGTGGAACGTTGCGTTTTTGCGCTATAAACTCTGCCCCCAAAGCGCCGGCCAGTAGACGTTTGGGCGCGATGGACAGAAGAGAGTGAGTCATGGGCGCACAGTGGAAAGTCAAACATAAAGAAGCGGCAGCCAATGCCAAGGGCAAGATCTTCGGCAAGCTGGTGAAAGAAATCACCATCGCCGCCCGCAACGGCGCCGACACCTCCACCAACGCCCACCTGCGTCTGGTGGTGGAACAGGCCAAAAAGGCCTCGATGCCCAAGGAAACCCTGGACCGCGCCATCAAGAAAGGCGCCGGTCTGCTCGGCGAAACCGTGCAATACCACCGCGTCACCTACGAAGGCTTTGCGCCGCACCAAGTGCCGCTGATCGTCGAGTGCGTGACCGACAACATCAACCGCACGGTGGCGGAAATCCGCGTGGCTTTCCGCAAAGGCCAACTGGGCGCTTCCGGTTCCGTGGCCTGGGACTTCAACCACGTCGGCCTGATCGAAGCCTCGCCGGACAGCCCGGACGCCGATCCGGAAATGGCCGCCATTGAAGCTGGCGCCCAGGATTTCGAAGACGGCGAAGAAGAGGGCACCACCTTGTTCATCACCGAGACCACCGACCTCGACGCCGTACAGAAAGCCTTGCCGGAGCAAGGTTTCACCGTGCTGTCAGCCAAGCTGGGCTACCTCTCGAAGAACCCGGTGAGCGGTTTGAGCGATGAGCAGATGGCTGAGGTTGAAGCCTTCCTCGAGGGCTTGGACAACCATGACGACGTGCAGGATATGTTTGTCGGGTTGGCTGGCTGATTTTTAGCAGGATACATGTGATCTAAATGTGGGAGCGGGCTTGCTCGCGAATGCGCAGAGTCAGTCAACATATTGATTGACTGATACACCGCATTCGCGAGCAAGCCCGCTCCCACATTGGTTTAGTGGTGTTGTATAGAACCCAGCATGGTTTCGATTTCGTCGAACCCCGGCCGCGCCAGCACATCTGGCTGACAGCAGCTTTTTTCCAGCCTAACCAACTCATCACTGGCCTGTCCTTCAACCCGCTCCAGCAGTTCCCCCAGCAAAATCCCGAACGCCCGCACTTCAATCCGCTGCAATGCCCTGGTTTCCACGCTATCCGCCGTCGCATGGAACGATGCCGCGCCAAAATCCCCCAGCAAGCAGTCGCCGGCTGCATTCCACAGAATATTGTGGCCATACAGGTCACCGTGGGTGATGCCGTGCCGGTGCAGGTGCGCGGCGACCGAAGCGATGCCCCGCGCCATGCGCAGCGCCACTTCCAGGCTGAAGCGAGTTCCCGATTCATAAATGTCGCGGGTGCACGACGCCAGGCTCGGCAAGGCCGCGAGGTTGCGGTAGCTCGGGTCGATCAGGTCCATGACCAGTGCGGCTTGGTCATCCGGGTGGCCGACCACGCGGCCCTCTACCTTGATCAGGTTGGGGTGCAGCCCGGCAGCGATGCAGGCCTGCATTTCGTGCAGCGGCGAGCCATCGCTGGTGATGGTGCCTTTGTAGAGTTTGACCGCGACGGGCTGGCCTGACGGTTTCCACAGGGCCTTGCGGATAATGCCGGAAGCGCCTTCGCCAAGGACTTCGGCCAGTTCCAGCTCTGGCCAGGGAATGTTCGGCGTAGCGTCATCACCCGCTACGTCCACGGCCATTTCCACAGGGTTGCCGGCATAGGCCAGCCAAGCCAGGCTTGGCAGTGTCAGTAACCATTCCGGCAGTTGGGAGAAGCGGTTGGAGGCGATGCGCAGCAATTCGAGGTTATGGCAGTTGGCCAGGCTTTCTGGCAGGTGCGCCAGTTGGTTGCCGGCCAGCATCAGCTTTTGCAAGAGCGGTCGCTTGCCCAGTTCGTCGGGCAACTGGCTGATCCGGTTATCGGTGAGGATCAACCAGCGCAACAACGGCGGCAGCGCGGCGGCAGGCACGTGGCTGATCTGGTTGGCCTTGAAGCCGATCATGCTCAATTTGGCGCATTGGCCAAGGCTTGCCGGCAACTCGGTGAACCGGTTGTCCGAGCAGAACAGCACGCGCAGATGGGGCAGCCGGTGCAAGTCGTCGGGCAGGCTGCTCAGCGCGTTACCGCTGAGGTTGAGGATCTCCAGGGAGTCGGCCAGTTCGAAGATTTCCCGGGGGAATTCGGTCAGCCCGCAGGACAGGTCCAGGCGGGCGATACCGGCCAGTTGGCCGGCCTTGAGTTGGTCGAGGGTATGCATGAACGGGGTGGTCACTCGGCAAAGGGGCATCAATGGCGCTCATGATACCGGGTCAGGTGCCAGTTGCGGGTCAGCCTGTTGCAATTGTCCCAAACGGCTGGCGGTGCGGGCCAGGTCGATGGCCTGGCCGCTCAGGGCAAGGTCTAGGGGCTGCGCGCCGATCAGGATCAGGTGCTTGTCCCGGTCGTAGAGCACGTCCACCAAGTTGATAAAACGTTGCTGTACGGCGATTGGGCAGTCTGCCAGTTGAGGCAGGCCGTCGATGGTCCAGTGATCGTAGTCCTGGCACAGCAGCAGGTAGTCCATTACTGCGGTCAACTGCTCGCAAAGATCGCTGAAGGTGAAGGCGATGGAGCGGCCTGCGCGGTGACGGCAGATCAACGTCCGATTGCCGACGGCCAGGGGCTGTGGTGGGCAGTCGGCAGCGGGAAGACACAAGGCTTCGCGCTGACGCGCAGTCCCCGGCCAAACGTACTGACCGCTGGTAAAGCGTTGTGTGCTTTGGGCCTGGGGCAGGCTGCGAAAGTCCTGGGGCGAACTGACTTCCAATACCTCCATGCGCGCATCGATCAGGTCGATCACCGGCTTGAAACGCTCGTGGTACAGCGGGTTGGGCAGCAGCCCCTGTGGCGCATAATTGGACGTCACCAGCACCAGCACACCGCGTTGGAACAAGGCTTTGAACAGCCGCGTGATCAGCATCGCGTCGCCGATGTCGTGGACGTGAAATTCGTCGAAACACAACACCCGGCAGTCCGTCAGCAGTTCGTCGAGGGTCACGGCCAGCGCATCGTCTTGCTCACGGTGTGTGAACATGCCGCGATGCAGGCGCGCGAAAAAGTCATGGAAATGCACGCGCTGCTTCTCGGTAATCGGCAACGCTTGGAAAAAACCATCCAGCAGCCAGCTTTTGCCGCGCCCAACCGGCCCGTGCAGGTACAGGCTACGGGTGTGCCGGCCGGCGAGCAGGTGCTGGGTTTCTCGGGCCAGGGCAGCAATGGCTCGGGTTTGTCCGGCACTGAGGGTGTAACCCTGTTGCTCGGCTTTTTGCTGGAAGAACGCGGGGATAGGTGAGGCGTCGAGGGCGTCGGTTTTCTTGCCGAGCAGGCGACGGATCAGGGAAAGCGCGGCCAATGCGAGTCACTCTGTATTTCAGTGGTCGCTCACTTTAGGGCGACTGCTGCGTTTTGACCAATAGAGAAGGGCGCTGCGTGCTATCTCGAAAAGGCATGTCACGCTTGCAAGCCTGCCCCGACTGGCAGTTTCTCGTTGAGTGACTAACCTTCTACACAGCAGTCACCCCTGTACAAGGATTTGGGGCAGTGAAGGGACGAGCAGTATTGGCAGTCATGGGCGCGATGCTCTGCAGCACGGCTTTCGGGGCGCAACTCCAGGTGGAGGTGCGTATAGACGTGCAGCGGGGCTGCCAGTTGGTGGGCACCACCCGCAGTGCTGGCATCGAGCAGCTTGGCGTATTGGATTTCGGCAGCGGCGCGCGTCTGGATGACCCGGCCGGGCCCCTGAGTGCGGCACTGATCAGTCAGCGCCAGCCACGGCTGGAATGCAACCCGGACACTCCGTATCAGGTGCGTGTGGATGGCGGCCTGCATGGCGGCACCGGTGAAGTCCGTTACCTCAGCGCTACCCCTTTGATCAAACCTATTCCCTATCGAATTTATGCCGACGCCGCGCGGCGCGTGCCGTTGCCGGTGGATGTGCCGATCAGTGGTCGTGTGCCGGATGCAGGCTTCGTCAACCTGCCGCTGTATGGCCGCATCGAGCCGCTCAAGGACATCCCCGCCGTCGGCCGCTACACCGACCTGCTCAAGGTTACTGTCACATGGTAAGCCGCTATCTGGCCGTGATGGCCATGGGAGGCTTGCTGGTGCTGGCGGATGACGTGCAGGCGGCTGTCGCCACCGGGTTTATCCAGGCGCGACTGGTGATCACCGCCAGTTGCGAAGTGAGCAAAGGCGTCGAGAGCGCGCCGGTCAACCCCACGGGAGGTACGGCGATGCTCGACTTCGGCAGCCAGGGACCGACTTGGAACAACACGCTGGGCGCAGCGGTCTCCGACGGCGACAAGGCGCCGCTGGCGGTGTCGTGCAACCCCTCGGTCTCAAGCTTCACCGTGACTATCGACGGCGGTACCAACGGCGATGGCACTACGCGGCGCCTGAGCAATGGGCGTCAGATGATTCCGTATCGGCTGTCTGCCGATCCACAGGGCCGCAGCACCTACAGCATCGGCCAGCAACGCAATTTTGTCGTGGCCAAGGGCACCCAGATACCGATCCCGGTGTTTGGCTCCGTGGTGGCAAATACCAGTGCCTTACCGGCAGGGATCTACACCGACACGTTGACGGTGACACTGGACTGGTAACTCAAGAGGATGAACACCATGCATGTACTTGTTTCGCGTTTAGGCGCTTGCGCGCTGGGGCTGGCAATGGCCTCCAACCTCAATGCGGCAACCACGGTCACCGGCCAGATCACATCGAGCCTGATATTGATCGCCAGTTGCCAGGTCAACGGTTCCGGTGCGGCGACCGGGCTGAACTTCGGTAGCTTGAACTTCGGCACCACCAACAGCCTGTTCACCAACGCCGATGCCCAGTTGCTTGGCGGCACCGGCACCGGCGGGGCGCTGTCGATCCTGTGTTCCAGCGGCACCACGCCAGCGGTCAAGGTGCGTGCCGGTGCCCATGACGGTGCGTCCCCGGGTGGCAGTCGTGCGTTGGCCGACGGTGCAGGCAACTTCGTGCCCTACGACTTCTACACTGACAGCGGCCACTCCGCGCTGTTGGCGATTGACGGCGTGATCACGCTCGCCACCAGTACCGGCGTGGCGCAAACCGTCAATCTCTACGGTCGGGCGGTGGGCAAGGCGGGTCTGCCAGCCGGCACCTACACCGACACCGTGGCCGTGGAACTGACGTTCTAGCGATGTGGCTCAGAGTGTTGCTGGCCTGTGGGCTGGCGGTGCCGCTGCCGTTGTCGGCGGTGACCAGCCAGAGCTTCCAGGTGAGCGCGACTATCACGCCGGGTTGTCTGATTGTGGGCGGGGGCTCCAATTACGGCGCGTTGACCTACGGCAGTTACTCGGCCCTGGCCACCAGTACGGTCACGGCGGCGTTGACCGGGGGTGTCACCTTGCAATGCACGCCGGGGGTGACATTGAGCATGAGCGTCGACGGCGGCCTGCACAGCAGCACCGGGCGCAATCTGCAGCTCAACAGCGGCAGCGCGCGGGTGGCTTACCAGTTGTTTCGGGATGCGGCGTTCAGCCAGAGCCTGGGGATCGGCCAGAGCGTCAATGTGGCGTACAGCGATGCGAACAACATCAGCCTGCCGATCTACGGGCGGGTGCAATTGCCGGGCAATCAGCCTGGGGGGACATACAGCGACACGCTGCAGGTGCAGCTGACGTGGTAAGGCAATCGGTATAAGGAGTGGGGTTATGCGTTCACCTTCCCGGCGGCTGTGGGCCGCGGGTATTGCCTTGAGTGCGGTGTGCACGGCGGGGTTCGTACAGGCAGCCAGTTCGGTGCTGATCTGGCCCATCGACCCGGTGCTGGAGGCCGATCAACAGGCCAGTGCGTTGTGGTTGGAAAACCGTGGAAGCGAAACCGCGAGCCTGCAGATTCGTGTATTTGCCTGGAGCCAGAGCGGCTTTGACGAGCAATACCAGAACCAGCGCGATGTGATCGGCAGCCCGCCGGTTGCGCGAATCGAGCCTGGGCAGAAACAACTGGTACGCCTGACCCGCACCCGCGAAGTCCCGCCGGGACAAGAGTTGGCCTACCGCATCATCATCGATGAAATCCCTTCGCCCTTGCAGGTGCCGACACCGCCGGAGGGCAAGAACACTGCGGCGGCGATTCGCTTCCAGATGCGTTACTCGGTGCCGCTGTTTGCCTATGGCGCCGGCCTGTGGAGCAAGGAAGACAGCACACGCCAGCGCGACCCCAAGGGAGCAGGCAAGCCAGACTTGAGCTGGCACAAGGTTACGGTGGCGGGGCGCAACTACATCGAGGTGCGTAACCAGGGCGCCGTGCATGCGCGCCTCACCGATGCCTCATTCAAACAGGGCGGCCAGACCAAACCCCTGGTGGATGGCCTGTTGGGCTACGTGCTACCGGGCGCGACCATGCGTTGGCCAGTGCCGGATACGCTGTCGGCTGATCAGCCCCTGCAAGTCAGGGTCAACGGTGCGCAACAGTTGGAGAACCTGGCGCCGAAGCGGTAACCGAGTGTAGCGGGGCGGGACGCTCCGGGATTTAAACGGATGGAGATGTCCATTGAAGGACACAACGCCATGTGTGAGTCGTGGTCGGGCTCGTCGTCTATGGCCGTCGGTGGCAGTGGTAAGCGGGCTATGGGCCGCCATGGTTGCGCCCCAGGGCGTGGCTGGCGACCTGCCGCCGCCGCCGAGCAGTATGGAGGCTGTCGCCGATGCACAGTTGTTTCTGGAGCTGGTGGTCAACCAGATGGACACCGGTCGCGTCATCGCGGTCGATCAACGTGCCGGGCAGCTCTTTGTCCCCGCCAGCGCGTTGCAGGATGTGGGCATGAAACTACCCGGTGACCTGAGTGGCAGCGTGGCGTTGGACACCATCCCAGGCCTGCACAGTGACTACGACAGCAATGGTCAACGCCTGCTGCTGGATGTGCCGCCTGCCTGGCTGAAGGAACAGTTCATCGGCAACCGCAACACCTACCCGCGCACCCAGGCGATGAGCAGTTTCGGCGCCTTGCTCAACTATGACCTGTACTTCAACGATACCGACGAAGGCGGCAGCTACCTCGCCGCCTGGAACGAAGTGCGGCTGTTCGATACCTGGGGCACCTTGTCCAATACCGGGCAATACCGCCAGACCCTGGCCGATGGCGTCAGCAGCAGTACCTTCAACAACGGCTACCGGCGCTATGACACTACCTGGCGTTTCTCCGATGACGAACGACTGCTGACCTACGAGGCCGGTGACGTGATCAGCGGCGCCTTGCCCTGGAGCAGCTCGGTGCGTCTGGGTGGGATGCAGTTTTCACGGGACTTCGCCGTGCGCCCGGACCTGGTGACCTACCCCTTGCCGCAATTTGCCGGTGAGGCCGCGGTGCCGTCGTCGGTGGACCTGTTTATCAACGGCTACAAATCCGACAGCGCGTTGCTGCAACCAGGGCCTTACACCCTGACCAACGTGCCATTTATCAATGGTGCCGGTGAGGCGGTGGTGGTGACCACCGACGCGCTGGGTCGCCAGGTGTCGACCACGGTGCCGTTTTATGTGACGAGTTCGCTGCTGCAAAAAGGCCTGACGGATTTCTCGGTGGCCGCCGGTTCCTTGCGCCGGGAATACACCTTGAAGGATTTCGCCTACGGGCCTGGCGTTGCCAGCGGCACCTTTCGTTATGGTTATTCCGACAACCTGACTCTGGAAAGCCACGCCGAAGCCTCCAGTGACCTGACCCTCGGCGGCCTGGGTGGCAACCTGCGGCTGGGCAACTTCGGCGTGCTCAACACTGCCGTCAGCCAAAGCCAGTTCGAAGGGCGCAGCGGCCAGCAACTGAGCCTGGGGTATTCATACAACAGCACGCGCTACAGCCTGTCGTACCAGCGGGTCGAACGGCGCGACGAGTACGCCGACCTGACTCTGGTCGACACCCCCTATGCCAGCCTCAGCAAACGCAGCGAGCAAGTGACCTTGAGCCTCAACCTTGAGCGCTTCGGCAGCCTGGGCGTAGGTTACTTCGACGTGCAGGCAGCGGACGATTCGCGCACGCGCTTGCTCAACCTGAGCTGGAGCAAACCCCTGTGGCACAACACCAGTTTCTACCTGTCGGCCAACCGTGAGATCGGCGACAGTAACTGGGCGATGCAGGCGCAGTTGGTTATCCCGTTCGACCTCAACGGCAGCCTGGCCGTGAGCACCGAGCGCAGCAAGGATGGCGCCAGTCGCCAGCGCCTCAATTACAGCAGCGCGGTGCCGAGCGAGGGCGGGGTGGGCTACAACCTCGGTTATGCTCAGGGCGATGGCGCGGCGTATCGGCAGGCTGACCTGACCTGGCGCTTGCAGTCGGTGCAGTTGCAGGCCGGCGTGTACGGCAGCAGCGATGCCGAGACCCGCTGGGCGGATGCCAGCGGCTCGCTGGTGTGGATGGGCGGCGACACCTTTGCCGCCAACCGGATCAATGATGCCTTTGTGGTGGTGAGTACCCAGGGTTTCGCCGGGATCCCGGTGCGCTACGAGAACCAGTTGGTGGGAGAAACCGACCGCAACGGCCACCTGCTGGTGCCGTGGAGCAGCGCGTACTACCGCGCCAAATATGAAATCGATCCGCTGAACCTGCCGCTCAACGTGCAGAGCCCGAATGTGGAGCAGCGTGTGTCGGTGCGCCGTGGCAGTGGCTACCTGCTGGAGTTCCCGCTGCGCCGGGTGCTCGCGGCCAGCGTCACCCTGGTGGACACCGAGCATCAGGAACTGCCCCTGGGCAGCCTGGTGCTGCACGAGCAGAGCAACCAGCAGGCGGTGGTCGGCTGGGATGGCCTGGTGTACCTGGAAAACCTCTCGGCGCATAACACCTTGCAGGTCACGTTGGGTGAAGGGCGTACGTGCCAGGCGCGGTTCGAGATGGACGAGCAGCAACAAGGCGTGCCGCTGATCGGGCCGTTGGTGTGCCAATGAGGGGGCTGGGGTGGCTGTCTGTCGTAGGCGTAGTGTTCTCGGGCCAGGCCATGGCAGCGTGTTCGGTGGTGACCACGCTGCCGGCGAGCTTCGGGTCGATCAGCTCGATGACGGTACGCACGGCGGCGCAGGCCACGTCGACAGCCAACTCAGGGTTGAGCTGCACCTCGGCATTGATCTCGCTGCTGGTGTCCTCCGACCATTTCTACGCGACGATCACCTCCTCCAAGACCGGCATGGTCGGGCCTACCGGTGACGTCATCGGCTATACGATCTACGCCAACAACAGCACCAGCTTTCCGATAACCCGTGGGGCGCAATTCGATTTTGGCGGGGCGGGGGGCATTGCCCAGAGCATCGGGTTGATCGCGGGGCCTGGCTCGAAAACCGTGCCGCTGTACGTGAGCAGCATCACCGGCAGCAACGTCGCCGCTGGCTTGTACACCGAGACCTTGAACATTGCCTGGAACTGGAACTACTGCTCGGGGATTGGCATTGGCGGTGTCTGCCTGGGCCGTGACATCGGCAGTGGTACCGCCGCTTTGACGGTGAGCATGACCGTCACCAATGACTGCCAGATCACCGCGCCCAATATCAGTTTCGGCAGCGCCCCGGTGATCAGTGGTTTCACCACGGTGACCGGGCAGGCGAGCATTTCCTGCACCAAGGGCAGTGCGTACAGCGTAGGGTTGAGCGACGGCCAGAATTCCGTCAGCGCGGGCGGGCGGCGGCGGATGATCTCAGGCAGCAACTACCTGGCCTACGACATCTTCAAAAGCGCCGGCACCACCCGTTGGGGCAGTGTGGGCGCGGCGCGTCGCGACAGCTCCACCGCCGAGGTCAACCCCGGCAATGGCCTGGGCACCGGCAGCCAGGTGTTCAACTACAACGCCAGGATCTATAGCGATCAAACCACTCCGCCGGCCGGCACCTACCTCGACAACGTGGTACTCGACGTGGGCTTCTAGAACTTCAGCATCGCCGGAGTGGGCTGGTCTGCCGGGCTGACCACCGCATAGTTGTAGCCGGCACCGGACCAATATTGGGCCTGCAAACCATCGGCACTGCGGCTGCCACGGGGCAGGAAACCGTTCTCCGGTCCCGGTGGGCGGATATAGAAACTGATGCGCCGGCCTTGCGGGTCCTCATATAGCACCATGGCCGCGGCGCCTTGCTCGGTGGTGAGCAGGCGCCCGCTGACCGGTGTGAACCCGGAAGCACTCAGGTCCGGCAGGCGGTGTGCCTGGTTGAAGTAGCGGTCGAGCCAGGCCTGCATCGTGCCACTGCCTTGCACTTTGTAGTCGGCGGGCATGATGCTGTCCTGGGCGAATAAGCGGAACGCCTGCATCGCATCGGCCATGGGCAGTTGGGCGGGCTGGGTGGCTTCACGGGCGTGCCAGCCACCGATACCGCCGAGGCTGATAGCGATCAGCAGCACGGCGGCCGTAGCAAAATGGCGCCGTGATTGACGCTTGATGCGCTGGCGGATCAGCGCCGGGTCCAGGTCCGGGTTGGCCGGCTGTTGCAGGGCACCGCCCAGCGCGGCACGCAGCAACTGCGCGTCGTGTTGCCAGGCGTGGACCTGGGCGGCGACATCCGGGTGGGCGGCCAAGTAGGTTTCAAGCATGCGGCGATCACTCTCCAGCAGTTGGTGATCGACGTAGGCATGCAAATCGCGTTCGCTGGGGGGCAGGCTGATCATTTGAGTATCCGCAGGGAAGGGCTGGCAATTTCGCCATCACTGAGTTGACGCAAGGCTTGGCGCGCCCGTGACAGGCGCGACATCACGGTGCCGATGGGCACCTCAAGAATCTCGGCGATTTCCTTGTAGCTCAGGCCTTCGACCGAAACCCACAACAGCAGCGCGCGCTGCTCGGTGTTGAGTTGATCGAAGGCTTGCAGGGTCGCTTGGGCGATCACCGTACGTTCCACCGACGGCTGCGCATCGTCGCGTCCGGTGAAGAATTCCAGCATGCGCGCATAGCGCCGGGTGCGACGGTGGGCATCGAGGAACTGCCGGTAGAGGATCGAAAACAGCCAGGCGCGCAAGTCGCCTTCAACGCGTTTGTCGGCCCAGCTGGTGATCGCCCGCTCCAGGGTCGACTGCACCAGGTCGTCGGCGCTGCTGGCGTTACGGGTCAGGGACACGGCAAAACGCCGCAGCCTGGGGATGAGTTCACGTAACTGTTCGTCGAGTTCATGCATGGGAATCTGGCTGGTCACTACGCTGGGACTAGAGAGACGTGCGGCGTGTACGGTTATTCCCGATCCTGGGAAATAAATCAAAGGCCAGGGAATAGAGCCGATCGACGTTCGTCTTAATGCTCCGACCTTATGTTCACCTCTCATTATGTTCACCCCTAAGGCCTTCGGCCCTGGAGTTCCTTCATGGTAGATCACTCATCACCGCCCCGTCCTCCGCTGAGCACTGCGAGCCTGATCGCGCGCCTGGCAGGTATCGGTGCCGTGGTTGCGGTTGTGGCGGGGGCTTTCGCCTACGTCAATGGCACCCTCGATCCACAGCGCCTGCGTCCTAAAACCCTGGTCAATGCCCTGGAAACCAACAACGGCGTGCACCCTGGCTTCCGGCGTAACCACGCCAAGGGTGTGTGCGTGGCCGGGTATTTCGAGAGCAGTGCCCAAGTTCGTGCCTATTCCAGCGCCCAGGTATTCAGTGAGGCCAGGACGCCGTTGATCGGTCGGTTCGCCTTGCCGAGCGGTAACCCCTACGCGCCGGACAGCAGTGTGCCGATCCGCAGTTTTGCCGTGCAATTCAGCCAGGCCAACGGCCAGCAGTGGCGCACCGGCATGAACAGCATGCCAGTGTTTCCGGTGGGCACGCCCGAGGCGTTCTACCAAATGCTCAAGGCCGGTGCACCGCAGCCTGCCACCGGCAAGCCGGACCCGGCGAGCATGCCGGCATTTTTTGCCGCCCATCCCGAGACTGCGCCGTTCCTGGCGTGGGTCAAGACCGCCAAGCCTTCGGCCAGTTATGCCACCGAAACCTACAACGGTATCAACGCGTTCTTCCTGGTAGGGGCCGATGGCAATCGCCAGGCCGTGCGTTGGGGCGTGGTGCCGCAGCGTCAGGATGCGGCGGGCGATCTCGCCGCCGCCGGCAGTGATTTCCTGGAGAAGGACCTGGTCCAGCGCCTGGCGATCGGGCCGTTGCGCTGGCAATTGAACATGACCCTGGCCAACCCCGGCGACCCGGTGGACGATGCAAGCAAGGCCTGGACTGGCGAGCATAAAGTCATCAACGCCGGCACCTTGGTGCTGCAAAGCAGCCAGCCGCAGGCTGATGGCGATTGCCGCGATATCAATTTTGATCCACTGATTCTGCCCAGCGGCATCGAAGCCTCCAATGACCCGTTGCTGGCAGCTCGGTCGGCGGCGTACGCCAGTTCGTACCTGCGTCGTGCCGGTGAAGTCAGTCCGTTGCACAACGCCCCTCAGGAGTCGAAACCATGAATGCCCAACCGCGGTTTTTCGCACCCCTGGCGCGCCTGCTGCACTGGCTGATGGCGCTGATGGTCATCGCCATGCTGTTTATCGGCGCGGGCCTGGCGGCTTCTGTTTCGGAGCGCCATGAATGGTTGATCCACCTGCACAAGCCGTTGGGGATCGCGATCCTGGCCTTGGTGATCGTGCGCTTGGTCGTGCGCTTCGCCACGCGCCAACCGCCGTTGCCTGCCGACTTGCCGCTGTGGCAAGTACTGGCGGCCAAGGCGTCCCATCTGGTGTTGTATGCGCTGATGCTGGTGTTGCCGCTGCTGGGCTGGGCGATGATTTCGGCGGCGGGCGACCCGGTGATGCTCAGCAGTTCGGTGCAGTTGCCGGCGCTGGTGGGGGCGAATGCGCCGTTGTTCGCGGTGCTGCGCAGGGCCCATGGATTTCTGGCGTACCTGCTGTTCCTGACGGTGCTGTTGCACTTGGCGGCGGCGCTGTTCCATGGGTTCATCCGCCGCGATGGTGTGTTGCAAAGCATGACTGGCAGTAAACGCTGAGTGTGTAGGAGCCGGCATGCCGGCTCCTTGGGGTTAGCGTAGGGCCGTCACGATATCGGCGACCGTGCTCAATACGTCCTTGCCCAGTTGCTTGGAGCGTTCACCGGACCAGCCGGTTGTAACGTTGGGGGCGTCGTCGTTGTCCTTGAAGGGCATCTCCAGGGTCAGTGACAGGCAGTCGTATTGCTGGCCTACCGCGTTGCACGCCAGGGTCATATTGGCCTCGCCGGGCAGGTCGCGGGTGTAGCCGTAGGTGGTCTGGAAGTCGCGGGTCAGGCCGCTCAAGTGGCTGCGGAAGTGTTTTTCCAGCCTCTCGATGCGTGGGGTGTAGCCGGGATTGCCTTCGCAGCCGGCGGTAAAGACGTAGGGGATTTCTTCGTCGCCATGGATATCGAGGAACAGGTCGACGCCGTATTTTTCCATCTGTTGTTGCACGAACAACACTTCTGGGCTGATCGCTTGGCTGGCGCTCTGCCATGCGCGGTTGAGGTCCTGGCCCATGGCGTTGGTGCGCAGATGGCCGTGGAACGCGCCGTCCGGGTTCATGTTGGGCACCAGGTACAGGTCGGCGACTTTCAGCAGGTTTTTCAACTCGTCATCACCGTCCTGTTGCAGGCGTTCGATGATGCCTTCCATAAACCATTCGGCCATGTGTTCGCCAGGATGCTGTTGGGCGATGATCCAGACCTTGCGTCGACCGGCGCCGCCTTTGCCGCGACGCAGCAGTTGGATATCACGGCCTTCGACACTTTTACCGGTGGCCAGCAGTTGGGTACCGGCGCGGTTCAAGGCTTGCTCGATCAGCCAGTCGTGACGCTCACGGCTGTAGGGTTCGAAATAGGCGATCCAGGCGTGCCTCTCACGGGTCTCAAGGCTGATATGCAGGATTTCCCCATCAAAGCGCGAGGGCACCCGAAACCAGTTGATATGGTCGTATGACGCCACGGCGTTGTAGCCGCTCCACGCGTGTGGGTAGGAAGACTTACCCGCGTTACTCAGGCGAAAAGTGTGGGTGTGGCCCACGTGCATGCCTTCGGCCTTGAAGTGGAACCATTGGAAATGCTGGCTACGGGTGTCGGGTTTGATCGCCAGCAACAACTGGTGGGAATCGTGGGCATCCAGTACCTGGATATTGCCACTGTCGAAGTCGGTGCTGATCTTAATGGAGGTCAAGGCCACGGTCATAGTCTGGTTGCCTGAATATGAGTGTTGTGGCGGCTATATTACACAGGAGTCTGGTAAAGACTGGACGCAAAATTATTGCACGGGGGAGGGGGCGTCATCCTTGACGCCGCAGCAGCTTAGAATCTATGAGATTGATTCTCAAGCGCTATTTCGCAAAGGTTTGGACTAGAGCGTTCGACTGGCTTTCTTTTGACGATGGTCTTTTGCTACCATGCGCGCCATCGAGCAACAGACAGTCTTCATTAGCCTGAAGCCATGCCAGGGAAACTGGCAAAAAAAAGACCCGGCCAAAGAGCCGGGTCAAAAACCGTGATTAGCCTGATGAGGAGATATTCCAAGAGTCCGACCTAAGGTCCCTTGGTCTATCGACTGATCTCGCGATCAGCTAGGTCCAATAATAATCATTATCATTTGCAAGTCAAATGTTTTTATCCGTGAGATAGAAATATTTTTCTTCTGCGCCTGTTATCCGTTCGCTCGAGCCGCTGGCGCCTGCAACGACCGCTCCACCATCGCCTTCGCCATATCAATCAAGTACACCACCGAAAACGCCAGGTCGCGATGATTGCCCTGGTGGCTGCTCGCAGATTCATACGCCGTGGCTGCGGCACTGCGCAACAGGTCCGAGGCGTGCACCAGGGCTTCCTCCTGGCTGATGCCTGGTTTGATGGCGAACAGGGCGTCGTCAGGGGCTGTCGTCGACATATCTTCTTTCAAGTAAAAGTCCAATGCGCGCCGGACGGCACCGCTGCTACGCAGGTCGTGGTCTTCAGGGGTTTCGGGTAGGGGATACGGGCTGGTCGTCATAAGGGGCGGTACTCTGTCGTGGGTGTCAAAAACCTTATGTCCGATGATAGTACGTATCGTATTCATGTCGTTTTATGGATTACTACAAACTGTTTATTGCCCTGAAAACTGCGTGACGTATTGTCAGCGCCCATGGATAACTGGATAGCGTTGGTCAAGGCCAACATGGAAGACCGCAAGGTCACGCAGGGTGAATTGGCTGAGCGCCTGGGCATGTCTCAAGGCGGCGTGGGGCATTGGCTCAATAAACGCCGTGCGCCTAGCGTCGTGGATATGAACCGGGTGTTGGCGGCGTTGGGGTTGGGGTATCTGGAAGTCGCGCTGGACATTCGCGAGCGGGCCGAGGAAGTCCCTGTGCAGAAGCACTACACCCCGTATTTCCGCTACCCGGTCAGCGATTGGAGCGGGCTGTGCGAGGTCCGTGAAGAGCGTGCGGCCTATGGCGCTGCCCGCTTTGAACTTACCGATTACCATGCCCAGGGCGAAGCGTTCTGGCTGCCGGTCAGCGGCGACGCTATGACCGCGCCCAGCGGACTGAGCATCAGCGCGGGCATGCTGATCCTGGTCGACCCGGCCATTCAGGCCGAGCCTGGCAAGCTGGTGGTCGCCCAATGGGCCGCGAGCCCCCAGGCGACCTTCCGCCAATTGCTGGAAGAAAGCGGCCAGCTCTACCTGGTGCCGCTCAATCCCACCTACCCAAAGCAGCTATTCACTGATGACTGCCACATCCTGGGCGTCGTTGTGCAAGCCACGGCAAAGTTCTAGCCGGCCGGTTCGAGTTCCACCAACGCGCAACCTTCTGCGACCATTTCACCTTCCTGGCAGAACAGCGCCTTGATCACCCCGGCTTGAGGCGCGCGGATGCTGTGTTCCATCTTCATGGCCTCCAGCACCACCAGTTGCGTGCCGGCCTCAACGTTTTGGCCGACCTCCACCAGCACCCGCACGATACTGCCGTTCATCGGCGCCGTCAGGCCGCCTTGATGGGACTGGTTGGCCTCAACCGCCGCAATCGGGTCGAACACTGTCACGCCCTGCATCTCGCCGTCCCAGCGCAAAAACACGCGGATGCCGCTGCGAACTGCCAGATGGCTGCGACGCACGCCTTGTTGCTCGATCAGCAACTGTTCGCCTTGCAAGTTCGGCGCATCCGCGGCCAGCGTGACTAACCGATCCTGGCCATTGCAGCTCAGATGCAGCGAAACTTCGGCAGGCAACCCGGCACGAAACCCTCGCGTCTCCCCCCAAGGTCCATCACCCTTCGGCAAGCTCTGAATGAAGGCCGCGCCCGCCGCTTGCCAGAATTCATCACTCAATTCCCCAGGCGCCGGCAGCAACTGTTCCTGATAGCGCGGAATGAACCCGGTATCCAACTCGGCTGCCGCAAATGCCGAGTGTCCGATAATCCGCCGTAAGAAGCCCAGGTTGGTCTTGAGCCCGCCGATGGCAAACTCCTCCAGCATGGCCAACAATCGCAATCGCGCCTGTTCACGGTCTTCACCCCAGGCAATCAGCTTGCCGAGCATGGGATCGTAGAACGGCGACACGCTGTCGCCTTGCTCCACACCGCTGTCCACGCGGCGCCCAGGGCCCGGTGCGGATTCGCGGTACAGCGCCAGGTGACCGGTGGCAGGCAGGAAGTCATTGGCCGGGTCTTCGGCATACAGCCGCACTTCGATCGCATGGCCGACCAGCGGCACCTGCTCCTGGGTGATCGGCAACGCCTCGCCCTGGGCGACACGGATTTGCCAGGCCACCAAGTCCAGGCCGGTGATCGCCTCGGTCACCGGGTGCTCCACTTGCAGTCGAGTGTTCATCTCCATGAAGAAGAACTCACCGCGTGCGTCCAGCAAGAACTCCACGGTGCCTGCGCCGACATAGCCGATGGCCTGGGCGGCGCGCACGGCGGCTTCGCCCATGGCCTTGCGCTGTTCAACACTCAGTCCCGGTGCTGGCGCCTCTTCGACGACCTTCTGGTGACGACGCTGGATCGAGCAGTCACGTTCATTGAGGTACAGGCAATGTCCATGCTGATCGGCAAACACCTGGATCTCCACATGGCGTGGCTTGAGCAGGTACTTTTCCACCAACATCTGCCCATTGCCGAAGGACGACAGTGCCTCGCGCTGTGCCGAGGCCAGGGCTTCGGCCAACTGGCTGACATCCTCGACCACCTTCATGCCCTTGCCGCCTCCACCCGCCGTAGCCTTGAGCAGCACGGGATAGCCGATGCGCTCGCAGGCTGCGCGGAAGGTCTCCAGGTCCTGGGCTTCGCCGTGGTAACCCGGTACCAAGGGGACCCCGGCGGTTTCCATCAAGGCCTTGGCGGCCGACTTGCTGCCCATGGCATCGATGGCCGAGGCGGGCGGGCCGAGAAAGATCAATCCGGCCGCTTCAATCGCGCGGGCAAAACCTGCGTTCTCCGACAAAAAACCGTAACCCGGATGGATCGCCTGGGCACCGCTGGCCTGGGCTGCAGCGATCAGTTTGTCGATTTGCAGGTAGCTGTCAGTGGCCTTGCTGCCGCCCAGGTCGACGCGGATATCCGCCTCACGGCTGTGGCGCGCATCGCGGTCAGTGGCGCTGTGCACCGCCACGGTGGTCAGGCCCATGGCCTTGGCGGTGCGCATCACTCGGCAAGCAATCTCGCCACGGTTGGCCACCAGTAGGGTCGTCAACATGCTCATGAACGCGGCTCCTGCGACTGCCAGCTGGGTGGACGTTTTTGCAGGAAGGCGCGCAGGCCTTCCTGGCCTTCGGCGCTGACACGGATGCGCGCAATGGCGTTTTCGCAATAGCGGCGCAGGGCCGGGGTGAGGGCACCGTGGCCCACTTCGCGCAGCAAGTCCTTGCTGGCGCGCATGGCCGCCGGGCTGTTTTGCAGGAGGTTGGCAATCCACTGTTCGACCTGTTGATCCAACTCGCTGATCGGATAGCTTTCCGCCAACAAACCGATCTCCCGTGCCCGTTGGCCACCAAAGCGCTCAGCGGTCAACGCATAGCGCCGTGCTGCACGCTCGCCGATGGCTTGCACCACGAACGGACTGATCACCGCCGGCGCCAGGCCAATGCGCACTTCTGACAGACAGAACTGCGCATCGTCCGCACCAATCGCCATGTCACAGCAACTGATCAAGCCCAGCGCACCGCCGTAGGCCGCGCCTTGCACCACCGCCAGGGTCGGGATTTTCAACTTGGCCAGGTTGTACATCAACTCGGCCAACTCACGGGCATCGTCCAGATTGGTGTGGTAATCCAGCTCGGCCGATTGCTGCATCCAGGCCAGGTCGGCCCCGGCGCTGAAATGCTTGCCGCGCCCGCGCAGCACCAGAAAGCGCAGGGATGGATCACCCTGTACGTGGTCGAGGGCGATGATCAGTTCGCGGATCATCTCTGCGTTGAACGCGTTGTTCTTGGCTTCACGACTGAGCCACAGCGTGGCAAAGCCACGGCGGTCGGTGATCAGTTCGAGGGTGTTGAAGTCGCTCATGGGATACAGCTCCATTTACATGCGGAACACGCCGAAGCGGCTCGGCTCGATGGGGGCATTCAGCGAAGCGGACAAGGCCAGGGCCAGCACGTCACGGGTCTGCAACGGGTCAATCACACCGTCGTCCCACAGGCGCGCGCTGGAGTAGTAGGGGTGGCCCTGGGTTTCGTACTGGTCGAGGATCGGCTGCTTGATGGCGGACTCTTCTTCGGCGCTGAACCCCACGCCGGCGCGTTCAGCCTGCTCGCGCTTGACCTGCACCAGCACGCCGGCCGCCTGTTCGGCGCCCATCACGCCGATGCGTGCATTCGGCCACATCCACAGGAAGCGCGGGTCATAGGCGCGGCCGCACATGCCATAGTTACCGGCGCCAAAGCTGCCGCCGATGATCACCGTGAACTTCGGTACCTTGGCGCAGGCCACTGCGGTGACCAGCTTGGCACCGTGCTTGGCGATGCCACCGGCTTCGTATTTCTGGCCGACCATGAACCCGGTGATGTTCTGCAGGAACAGCAGCGGAATGCCACGCTGGCAGGCTAGTTCGATAAAGTGCGCGCCTTTTTGCGCGGCCTCGGCAAACAGAATCCCGTTGTTGGCCAGGATCGCAATCGGGTAACCATGCAGGTGTGCAAAGCCGCACACCAGCGTGGTCCCGAACAGCGCCTTGAACTCATCGAACACTGAACCGTCCACCAGCCGCGTGATCACTTCACGCACATCAAAGGGCTGCTTGGCATCGGCCGGGATCACGCCATACAGCTCCTCACTGCTGTACAACGGCGCCACGGGCGGGCGTTGCAGCAACTCGCCCTGTTTGCGCCAATTGAGGTTGGCCACACTGCGTCGGGCCAGGGCCAGGGCGTGTTCGTCGCTGTCGGCATAGTGGTCGGCCACGCCGGAGATCTTGCAGTGCACATCGGCACCGCCGAGGTCTTCGGCGCTGACCACTTCACCCGTCGCGGCTTTCACCAGCGGCGGGCCGGCAAGGAAGATGGTGGCCTGGTTGCGCACCATGATCGCTTCGTCGGCCATGGCCGGCACATAGGCGCCACCGGCGGTACACGAGCCCATTACCACTGCGATCTGCGGGATGCCTCGGGCGCTCATGTTGGCCTGGTTGAAGAAGATCCGCCCGAAGTGTTCGCGGTCGGGGAACACTTCATCCTGACGCGGCAAGTTGGCGCCGCCGGAGTCCACCAGGTAGATGCACGGCAGGCGGTTCTGCTCGGCGATCGTCTGGGCGCGCAGGTGTTTTTTCACGGTGAGCGGGTAGTAGGAGCCGCCTTTCACCGTCGCGTCGTTGGCGACGATCATGCATTCGACGCCTTCCACCCGGCCGATCCCGGCAATCACCCCGGCGGCAGGCACGTCTTCGCCATACACCTGATGGGCGGCCAGTTGGCTGAGTTCAAGGAACGGCGAGCCGGGGTCGAGCAAACGGTTGATGCGCTCGCGGGGCAACAGTTTGCCGCGTGAGGTGTGCCGCTCCTGGGCCTTGGCGCCGCCGCCTTGCTGCACGTGAGCGAGCAGGCTGTGCAGCGCGTCGACCTGTTGGCGCATCGCCGCGCTGTTGGCGGCGAACTCCGCCGAACGTGGGTTGAGTTGGGTATGCAAGGTGGCCATGGTGCGCTCCTTCAGCGGGTTTCGTTGAAGAGTTCGCGACCGATCAGCATCCGGCGGATCTCACTGGTGCCGGCGCCGATTTCATACAGCTTGGCGTCCCGCAGCAGCCGACCGGCAGGGAATTCATTGATATAGCCGTTACCGCCCAGGATCTGGATCGCGTCGAGTGCCATCTGCGTGGCGCGTTCGGCGCTGTAAAGGATCACCCCGGCCGCATCCTTGCGCGTGGTTTCGCCACGCTCGCAAGCCTGGGCCACCGCGTACAGATAGGCGCGACTGGCGTTGAGCTGGGTGTACATGTCGGCCACCTTGCCCTGGATCAGCTGGAATTCGCCAATGCTCTGGCCGAACTGCTTGCGGTCGTGGATATAGGGCACGATCAGGTCCATGCAGGCTTGCATGATCCCGGTGGGGCCGCCGGACAGCACCACGCGTTCGTAGTCCAGGCCGCTCATCAGCACTTTCACGCCGCCATTGAGCACGCCGAGGATGTTTTCTTCGGGTACTTCAACGTCATCGAAAAACAGCTCGCAGGTGTTGGAGCCGCGCATGCCCAGCTTGTCGAACTTGTTGCTGCGGCTGAAGCCTTTCCAGTCACGCTCGACGATGAAGGCGGTGATGCCGTGAGGGCCTTTCTCCAGGTCGGTCTTGGCGTAGATCACGTAGGTGCTGGCGTCGGGGCCATTGGTGATCCAGGTCTTGCTGCCGTTGAGCACATAATGATCGCCGCGTTTGTCGGCGCGCAGTTTCATCGAGACCACATCGGAACCGGCATTCGGCTCGCTCATGGCCAGGGCGCCGACGTGTTCGCCGCTGATGAGTTTGGGAAGGTACTTGAGTTTCTGTGCGTGGTTACCGTTGCGATTGATCTGGTTCACACACAGGTTCGAGTGTGCGCCGTAGGACAACGCCACCGAGGCCGAGCCACGGCTGATCTCTTCCATCGCCACCACGTGGGCCAGGTAACCCAGGCCGGCGCCGCCGTATTCTTCCGGGACGGTGATGCCCAACAGGCCCATGTCGCCGAATTTCTGCCACAGGTCGGCGGGGAACAGGTTGTCACTGTCGATCTGTGCCGCGCGCGGCGCGATTTCCTTGCTCACGAAGGACTGCACCTGGTCGCGCAGCATGTCGATGGTTTCACCGAGGGCGAAGTTCAGGGACGGGTAACTCATGGACAGGCACCTTAATGTGAGCGTTGTTTTTGTGTGGAGGGTGCGCCAGGGGAGGGCGCTCACCTTTACGTTAACGTAAGCTTGCGTTGCGGCGCTGTCAATCGTAGTTTACGTTTACGTCAACCTACAAAAAAGACAACAGGGGTCGTTATGGATCAACCAAACCAGAGCTACAGCCGTGGCTCCCAGGACAAGACCTTGCTGGCCATGACTATTGGCCAAGCCTTTGACCGAACCGTCGCGCAATTCCCCGAGGGTGAGGCCTTGGTGGTGCGTCATCAGCAGCACCGCTACACCTGGCGGCAATTGGCCGAAGCGGTCGATGTGCACGCCCGTGCGTTTCTCGCTCTGGGCATGCAGACCGGCGATCGTCTGGGCATCTGGGCACCCAATTGCGCCGAGTGGTGCATCAGCCAGATTGCCAGTGCCAAGCTCGGCGTGATCCTGGTGAATATCAACCCGGCCTACCGCAGCAGTGAATTGGACTACGTGCTCAAGCAATCCGGCTGTCAGTGGCTGGTGTGCGCCGGGTCGTTCAAGACGTCCGATTACCATGCGATGTTGCAGGAATTGAAACCCGACCTGCGCGGCATGATCAGCCTCGACCCCAGTCCTCCCCCAGGATTCATGCCTTGGTCGCAGCTATTGGCCCTCGGTGCAGGCGTCCCTCCCGAACAGTTGCACAGCCGCCAGGCCAGCCTGCATTTCGACCAACCCGTGAATATCCAGTACACCTCCGGCACCACCGGCTTCCCCAAGGGCGCCACCCTCAGCCACCACAACATCCTCAATAACGGCTACATGGTCGGCGAAAGCCTGGGCCTGACCGCGCAGGACCGACCGGTGATCCCGGTGCCGCTGTACCACTGCTTTGGCATGGTCATGGGCAACCTGGGTTGCATCACCCACGGCACCACCATGATTTATCCCAATGATGGTTTCGACCCACTGCTGACACTCACTACCGTCGCCGAAGAACGCGCCACCGGTCTGTACGGCGTGCCCACCATGTTCATCGCCATGCTCGATCACCCGCGCCTTGGTGAGTTCGACCTGTCCACCTTGCGCACCGGCATCATGGCCGGCGCCACATGCCCTATCGAAGTCATGCGCCGCGTGATCAGCGAGATGCACATGAGTGAAGTGCAAATTGCCTATGGCATGACGGAAACCAGCCCGGTGTCCTTGCAGACCGGCGCGGATGACGATCTGGAGCGCCGCGTGACCACGGTTGGCCGCACTCAGCCGCAACTTGAAAACAAGATCATCGACGCCGACGGCAACACCGTTGTGCGCGGCGAGATCGGCGAACTTTGTACCCGTGGCTACAGTGTGATGCTCGGATACTGGAACAATCCCGACGCCACCCGCGAGGCCATCGACGCCGCCGGCTGGATGCACACCGGCGACCTGGCGAGCATGGACGCCCAGGGCTACGTGTGCATCGCCGGGCGCAACAAGGACATGATCATTCGTGGCGGCGAGAACGTGTACCCGCGTGAGCTGGAAGAATTTTTCTTCACCCATCCGGCGGTAGCGGATGTGCAGGTCATCGGCATTCCGGATGAGCGCTACGGTGAAGCGATCGTCGCGTGGATCAAGTTCCATCCGGGCCATGTGGCCAGTGAGCTGGAACTCCAGACGTGGTGCAAGGGACGTATCGCGCACTTCAAGACGCCCAAGTACTTCAAGTTCGTGGATGAGTTTCCGATGACGGTGACGGGCAAGGTCCAGAAATTCCGCATGCGCGAGATCAGTATTGGCGATTATGGGCTTCTTCGTTTCTGATGGACCGCCAGTCCTGCCAGCTTATTAAGGGGCAGGACTGAAGGTGCTTATATACCTCTCTGTTGGCACTCGAATATCACATATTGACCGTTCATTCGGCCAATTAGAGTTCGCCACATGGCAGACCTTGAACAAAGTGGAAAAAATCCGGTAAACGATACGCGCAGTGTTCATGGCGTCGTTGTGCAGGCGCGCCTGTCATCTTGGTACAGCGCTGCAGCAGTCAAGCGAAAACAAGCGTTACATGAGTGGGAGTTGAATATTCCGCACTGGTATAAAACGCTGACCCCGGACAGACGGAAAGTCTTGGAAGCGGCTCATCAGAGAAGTATGGGTGCGCTTAATATGCTGGATGGGATTTTAAAGGATTTAAAAGGTGCTATCGAATTCGCCGAACCCTTGCTGCAGGCAGCCATACAACAGAAAACCGGGCGATTCATTGATGTAAAGCGTGTTTTTTTTGCGCGTAAGGAATTCATGGCAGCTGATCGGTCAAAGGTCTTCGGCGTTGAAGCAACAGGATATTGCTACTACACAGGTCTCAGCTTGATAGAGGCGGCCCTGCAGAACTTTTCCGCGAATGAGGCCGTTGAATCAAATGACGACGATTCCAGTCTTATCACGCATTACGACTTTCATCGGCGGCCCGCGCCAACGACGTTCAACGCAGGGGCAGTGCTAGCGCGTAATGACCCTCTCAAGCCTCATGTGTTTGCCGGCTTATGTCGAGACCTGGATTTGGGCAAGCTGTATCTGGCGCATGTAACGTCAATTGTCAAACCGCCGGACAAACCTGAGGGAGTTTCAGACAACGATGCCGCAAGGGTGCGTAGTCGAATCACGGCTTCAACGAGGCAGCAGTTATTATTCGCCGCTGAAGTAGCGCTGGAACTCGGCACTATAAAGCTAGACGCCTACACGCTATTAAAAGAGCTGGCTTTTTGGAAGGCTGATGTGACGTGGAGAGGCAAGAGTGTACATTTCTCAAACTTGAAAATGCTGCATGTTGAGCTAAAGCAGATCATTGTTATCGGGCCCCTGAGATTCGGGTATGTGCGGGGCGTCAAAGTGTTTCACAGGGAACCTTGTATTGTCTTTATTCCTGGAGATCCTATTTGCGAGTTGAAAGAGTACGCCGATCTTGGCGGTCTTCAGACTGATCTCGTCGAAAGATTGTGCTCGGGCGAGTATCGACGGTTTTTCAGCCAGTGTGTGCCCTACGAGCAACAAACGAAATTTTTTAGTACCGTGAAACTTCACCTTGATCAACTCAATATGTATGCCGAAGACGAAGATTTCGATCCTGCAAAAACAAGCACCGGTACTTGGTCAACAGGTTATGGCATCAGCATGCCTAGGACGTGGGGTGATCATTCTCTGCAAAAAGTCGATTTAATATTGAGCAATGCACGGGCGATGGTGGTATCCACCGCCCGTGCCGATGACAACGCCCGTAACGCATGGTTGATGTCGTTGGCCAGTGTTGCGTTGACCGTGGTGAATGTTGCCTCATTTGTCGTCCCGCAACTGGCGCCGTTGATGCTGTTGATTGGCGCGGTGCAAATGCTCTATGAGATTGCTACGGGCGCAGAGGCTTGGGAAGAGGGCGACATGAAAGAGGCGTGGGCGCACGTTTCGGCCGTAGCCTTTAATGTGACGACGGCAGTTGTAGGCGCCAAGCTGTTGCCGATGATCAAGACCCCGTTTGTCCAGGCACTGGCACACGTCCGTTGTCCTGACGCCAATGTGCGTTTGTATGCGCCTGGGCTGAAACCTTACCTGCGACAGGTAGCACTGCCCGAATCCTTGAAGGCCAATGCAAACGGGTTGTTTGAACACGACGATAATTTATACCTGGCGGAAAACGACGGGCATTACCTGGTGGAGCCGTCTGGCACCGGTAACATCTACCGGATTGTGCATCCGCAAAACCCTTCAGCCTACTCGCCGCAGGTTCGCCTTACGGAGGCTGGGGCTTGGATACATGAACATGAAAATCCGCTGACATGGACCACGCCGCAATTGATGCAGCGGCTGGGGCCAGTGGCGCAGAGACTTGGACAGCAACCCTTAAAGCTTGAGCGCATCTGCCAAATGGCTGCGGTGGATAGCAGCATGTTGCGCAAGATGCATGTAGACCAGGGGCGCGTCCCGGGTCTATTGGCAGACATTCTCAAGCGTTTTGACATCGACGAGACAATCGCGAGTGAAAAAAAACCGGGTGTGAGCGCGTCATTATTGGCGAAAGACCAGGCCGATCTTTTCGCCCAACGTTATGCGGCAACCGAGAGCGAAAGCGGTGCAGCGGTCGGATTGCTCAAACGGTCGTTCGGATCGCTGCCCGATAGTGTGGCGCAAGAGCTGTTGAGCCACGCCAGCAAGGCTGAAGTGCAGATGATCGAGCAGCACCAACGCGTACCGTTGCGTTTGGCAGAGGAGGCCCGCTGCTATCAACAAGAAGTACGCTTGGCGCGGGCTTACGAAGGGCTCTATCGCAAGACCCTGGGCAATGACGATACCCAACGTATGGTTCTGCATAGCGTGAAGACGCTGCCTGGCTGGCCATCTGACCTGCGCATCGAGGTGCTGGAAAAGACCAGCGAAGGAGGTGAGCGCGTTGTCGACTCCATAGGGCCGGAGGGTGTGGCGGCGAAGCGACTTTTGATCAAGTTTGGACCACAAAATCTTTATGAAGTACGGGATGACAAGTTCGGAGTATTGAACCAGCAGGCCGATATCTATGGAGCTATGCAGGCGGCGGTTTCGCCAGAGGATTTGACGGTGATGAAGTTGACGGCCGGTGACCGTGGCGCGAGCCTGAAACAAGCGCTGCAGCAGAAGCCGCTGATGCCACGTGATCAATTGCGCAAGTTACTGAAAATGCAGCCTGTGAAACCAGGGTATAAACCGCCAATGCGCCTCGCTGACGGACGTTTTGGTTATCCACTAAGCCCGTTGAGAGGCGCTGGCCGCCGGCCTTTTGTGTGTGAAATGAAAGCGGCAAAGCTCTATCCGTCAAAGTCCATCGAAGCGGTAGAAGAGATGCTGGGCCTCAGGGAGCTTGACGATGCCGGAATGTTGGCAAGACTGGAGCAGCTTGAGCAGGAGTTCAATCAACTTAATGCCGATTTGAAGGACTGGGAGCAGGAGACGGGCGCGGTTGGTTCTGCCAGGGACCGGCGCAGAGTCGCCAATACCCTGAAAGGAGTCTGGCGGCGGACCTCCCCGCAAGCGTTCGCCTCAGATCAAACGCCCATCGGTCACATTCTCGATTTGTCCGACGAGGTTGTCGGAGAGTTACCCCCGATCACCGCCAATATGGATCATGTGGGCAGTTTGGTTTTACCTCGAATGGCGCTGACAGACGCTTCCTTGCCCTTTCTGAGTTCATTCAGGCGCTTGCGCTGGCTGAATATGAGCGATAACCACCTCACCCGGTTGCCGGAGTTTGCTGACGGCGCGGTGACCAAGCTCGACTTGAGTAATAACGCTATCCGACTGACCGAACAGAGCCGTATGCGCCTGGAACGCATGCAGAGTTTGAAGATTCTCAGGCTCTCCGGTAACCGCCAATTGGGGTGGGTGGCCAATCTGCACGGGCTGCGCAATCTCAACCAGATTTACCTGGCGAACACTGGAACCACAACGTTTCCCGCTGGCGCTGAGCAGTTGACCAACCTGGCCATGATCGACCTGCATTCAAATCGAATCACCACTTTGCCTGAGTACGCTTACCAGCATCTGGATCGAATCAACTTGCATGACAATCCGTTTTCGGCAGCGACCCGTGCACGTTTTCGACTTGAACCGTTGGATCAGGCGCAATGGGGCGATCACGTTACGCACGATGAAGCGCGAGAGCTTTGGCTGCACGACTCTCCAGTAACTGAGCGGGCCCGCCGGGGCATGACTTGGGATGAGGTCAAGCTCAACCCTCAGTCGGATGCGTTTTTCACCGTGCTGGCAGACACCACCCGTTGCGCCGAATACGCCTCTGGCGTGACCCGTCCTGCAATGGCGGAGCGGGTCTGGGAGATGCTTGAAGCCGCGAAGGAAAGCCAGGCCATTCGTGAGTCGTTATTCAAGGCCGCTGATGATCGAATCACTTGTGGTGACGGCAGTTCGGTTGAGTTCATGAACCTGGAAAGTGAGCTGTTGGCGGCCAAGGCGCTTGAGATGGCAGGAGAGGGAGATGCGGAAGGCAAGCTTATTGCCACTGGCGAACAGCTATTTCGCCTGAAGCTGGTAGACGTCATCGCTCAGCGGGATGTCGAAGCGCGAGGGCGTGGTTTTACTGAGCAGGTCGAAGTCATTCTTGCCTATCGAACCAGGCTGGCGGACAGGCTTGGATTACCGGTCAAGTCCCGCGGCATGCTGTTTCCTCAGCAAGCTAATGTGAGCCAGGCGGCTATCGATGATGCCTATGCACAAGTGATCGTGGATGAGCGTGTTATCAACAACAAGGTTGATTTTTTTTTGGAGAGGGCGTTTTGGGAGAAACATCTTCGCAGCCACTACTCACGAGAATTCGCGTCGTTGATGGAGCCGGTTATTGAGGAAATAGACGAGAAAAGCGCGGCGTTGGATGAACTTTCAGCATTACAAGACGCTCAGGATAACGCTGCAGATCAAGCGACAAAAGATGCCTGGCAGGCAAAGCATGATGAAGTGGTCGACCGACTGGCGAGCCTGTTGGGCAAGACCAAGGATGAGATACTGGTGGATGGCTCGATGCAAAGTGTTTTTTACAATGACGAAATGAAGCTGCTCGGTGCCGAGCGAGCGCGAGAGGAAAGACTTAATCTACAAACCTTGACACGAAGCGTGCTTGGAAAAGTCGACGCGACGCACGGCGCTCAGGTCTGAATTTGATGCGCCCACCAGGGGCGGGTCAACAAGCTTGAACGCATCGCCTGATAAGCATTCCTACAGACAGCACAAAGGGGACCCGAGGGTCCCCTTTAATTTGTCGTTGCGTGCTCTTTTTTATTATTGAGGGGCGGTCTATTGTTGTTTTTGGCAACCGTTACCCTTTACCGCTGTTTTTGGCGACCCCCATCCGGGGTCAAGAGCAAACGTATTTTTTTGAGCGCTGATCTGCTTCTTCGTTAACGATCCAACCAGTGGGTAGCTACCTGAGGTAGTTTTATTTTTCTCTAACCGGTTGCGGGTTTCGGCACGCCGTACCCTGCGAAGCACATCTTCTCCAAAAAAATCTGTTAGCTGCGTCTCTGCCGTGTTGTTTTTGTTATGTCAGAGTCGTTTCGTCTTATTTTTATTAGGTTTGGCGCTTTTTATTCTTGTTATGCCATAGAGATAGCAGAAGCCGTGCCAACTTTTAAAAAACCTTTAAAATCAATGGTTTGATTTTTTTATAGGATTTCGCTTGCAGAAAATACGACAAAAAATGTTCCCGTGTTACTCGATGTGTAGGCGTGCGGTAACACATTGTCACGGCTAAGCTACTCAACCGGCGTTACGCGCCTTGGCCACGCGTGACCCTGTCGGCCGGCCCAGCACGTTGCTGATTTGCTGGCCCGCGCCAATCAATGCCTCCAGATCAACACCCGTCTCGATGCCCAGGCCGTCGAGCAGGTACAGCACATCTTCGGTAGCGACGTTACCGCTGGCGCCCTTGGCGTATGGGCAGCCGCCGAGGCCCGCGATAGAGCTGTCGAACACCGTGATTCCTTCCAGCAGGCTGGCGTAGATATTCGCGATGGCCTGGCCATAGGTGTCGTGGAAATGCCCGGCCAGCTTGTCCCGTGGCACCTGCGCGGCGACCACCTCGAACAACCGCCGCGTCGCGCCCGCCGTGCCGGTGCCGATGGTGTCGCCGAGGGACACCTCATAGCAGCCCATGGCATACAATTCCCGCGCGACCGCCGCCACTTGCTCCGGCGCGATCTCACCCTCATACGGGCAACCCAGCACGCACGACACATAACCGCGCACGCTGACCCCGTGCTGCCTGGCGGCCGCCATGATCGGCGCGAAGCGCTCCAGGCTTTCGCTGATGGAGCAGTTGATATTGCGCTGGGAAAACGCCTCGGACGCCGCCGCAAACACCGCCACTTCCTTTACGCCGGCCGCCAATGCGTCCTCGAACCCGCGCAGGTTCGGCGCCAGGGCCCCATAGGTCACACCGGGCTTGCGCTGGATCTGCGCGAACACCTCGGCTGAACCCGCCATCTGCGGCACCCACTTGGGAGATACAAAACTGCCGACTTCGATGTAGCTCAAGCCAGCAGCGCTGAGGGCGTCCACCAACCGGACCTTGTCCGCCACGCTGATGGGCTGGGCTTCATTCTGCAGGCCGTCGCGCGGGCCGACTTCCACCAGGCGGACGTGTGAAGGGAGGGACATGGTAATTACCTCATGATCAATGGCCGGCCTGGCGCAGGGTGTGGGCCAGGGCCTGGGTGCAGCGCTCTTCGGCGGTGTCCAGTTCCAGCTTCATTTGTTCGATATCCAGCAACTGCTGCTCAAGCTGCTCACGGCGCTCGGCGATTTTCGCCAGCATGCTGTTGAGTTGCACGTGGTTACCGCTGCTGGGGTCGTAGAGCTCGATGAGTTCGCGGCACTCGGCCAGGGAAAAACCGATGCGCTTGCCCCGCAGGATCAGCTTGAGGCTGACCTTGTCCCGGGCCGAGTAGATGCGCTCCTGACCCCGACGTTCCGGGGCCAGCAAGCCTTGTTCTTCGTAGAAGCGAATGGCGCGGGTGGTGATGTCGAGCTCGCGGGCGAGGTCGGAGATGCTGTAGGTGGTGCTCATGGCGATGCCCGAGAAAATGTCTTGGGCGCTAAGCTAATGGCTGGTTGACGTTAACGTCAAGCGATCACTGTAGGAGCCGGCTTGCCGGCGATGGTCGTCAACGATGACGCAGCAAGCCCGGACAAGTGCGGTGACTGTGCGTTTTTCGCCGGCAAGCCAGCTCCTACAGGGGGTGTGACAATCTCAGGATTGTTGTTTGTCGAGCTTTTTCTCGTGCGCCGTCACCTGCTGGCACAACTCGATCATTTGCTCGCGCATCCAGCGGTTCGCCGGGTCTTGGTCGGTGCTTTCGTGCCAGTACAGGTGGGTTTCCACCGGCGGCACGTCGTTGACCGGCAGGTTGAACCAATGCAATTCATGGCGGCGCGCGAAGCGCTCGGGCACGGTCATGACCATGTCGGTCTGCTGCAACACCTGCGAGGCCATCAGGTAGTGCTGGGAGCGCAGGGCGATCTTGCGTTGCAGGCCCATCTTGCCCAGCGCCAGGTCCACATGGCCCAGGCCGTTGCGCCGGCTGGAGATATGGATGTGGGTCAGCCCCAGGTAATCATCCAGGCTCAGCTTGTCCTTGCCCGCCAGCGGATGGCCCTTGCGCATGGCGCACACGTAGCGGTCTTCCATCAGCTTGACGTGGCGTACCTGCGGGTCGGTGTTGAGCGGCGCGTCCACGGCAAAGTCCAGGCGCCCAGCAGCCAGTTCCTTGGTGGTTTCGCGGCGCTTGGACAGGAAACTCTCGATGACCACCGTGGGCGCCAGGCGGCGCAGGCGCTGGAACAACAGTGGCAGGATCACCGCCTCGGTGAGGTCGGTCATGCTGATGCGATAAGTCTTGGCCGCCTGTTGCGGGTTGAAGATGCGGCTCTCTTGCACCGACACCCGCAGCAATGACAGCGCATTGCGCACCGGCCCGATGATGTTCTGCGCCATCGGCGTGGGCACCATGCCCTGGGCGGTGCGCACGAACAATGGGTCGTTGAAGGTTTCCCGAAGACGTGCCAGAGCGTTGGACACCGCCGGTTGGGTGATGCCGACAATCTGTCCGGCGCGGGTCAGGTTAGCTTCGGTGTAGATAGCGTCAAAGACGATGAAGAGGTTGAGGTCGACCTTGCTCAGATTCATTTCGTTGCGCTCTTATTGTTAGGTGGCCATACGTCGATCATATATCGGTGATGAATGTTAATACACGCCGAGAATAGGTTAGGTAAATTTTCGTAGCTCATCTAGCATCGACTTCATGACCTAAACAACCTCTCAGAGAAGGGAGCTGCTCATGGATTTCGCCTATTCGCCCAAGGTTCAGGAACTGCGTGAACGCGTCACTGCGTTCATGGACGCTTACGTTTACCCGGCCGAGCCGGTGTTCGAACGCCAGGTCAGCGAAGGCGACCGCTGGCAGCCCACCGCAATCATGGAAGAGCTGAAGGCGAAGGCTAAAGCCGAAGGTTTGTGGAACCTGTTCCTGCCGGAATCCGAGCTGGGCGCCGGCCTCACCAACCTTGAATACGCACCGTTGGCCGAAATCATGGGACGTTCGCTGTTGGGCCCGGAACCGTTCAACTGCTCGGCGCCTGACACCGGCAATATGGAAGTGTTGGTGCGCTATGCCAACGAAGAGCAGAAACAACGCTGGCTGGAGCCACTGCTGCGCGGCGAGATCCGTTCTGCATTCGCCATGACCGAACCCGACGTCGCCTCATCCGACGCCACCAACATGGCTGCCCGCGCCGAACGCCAAGGTGATGAGTGGGTGATCAACGGCAAGAAATGGTGGACCTCCGGCGCCTGCGACCCGCGCTGCAAGATCTTGATCTTCATGGGCCTGAGCAACCCGGACGCGCCGCGTCACCAGCAACACTCGATGATCCTGGTGCCGGTGGATACCCCCGGCGTGAAGATCGTGCGCCCGCTGCCGGTGTTCGGCTACGACGACGCACCCCACGGCCATGCCGAAGTGCTGTTCGACAATGTGCGCGTACCCTACGAAAACGTGTTGCTGGGTGAGGGCCGTGGCTTTGAAATCGCCCAGGGCCGCCTTGGCCCAGGCCGTATCCACCACTGCATGCGTTCCATCGGCATGGCCGAGCGCGCGCTGGAATTGATGTGCAAGCGTTCCGTCAGCCGGACTGCATTCGGTAAGCCATTGGCGCGCCTGGGCGGCAATATCGACAAGATCGCCGACTCGCGCATGGAAATCGACATGGCGCGCCTGCTGACCTTGAAAGCAGCCTACATGATGGACACCGTGGGTAACAAAGTCGCGAAAAGCGAAATCGCCCAGATCAAGGTGGTTGCACCGAATGTGGCCTTGAAGGTGATCGATCGTGCGATCCAGATCCATGGCGGCGCTGGTGTCTCCAACGACTTCCCGCTGGCCTACATGTACGCCATGCAACGTACCTTGCGCCTGGCCGATGGCCCGGATGAAGTGCACCGGGCGGCGATCGGCAAGTTTGAGATTGGCAAGTATGTGCCGAAAGAACTGATGCGCAGCGGGCAATAAACAGCAATAGGCGGGGAGGTTGGGTATTCAATACACCCAAACCTCCACCCGCCGATTCTTGATCCGCCCTTCATCCGCCGTATTCGCCGCCACCGGCATTTGCGCGCCAAACCCGCGGATATCGCGCAGCACCACGCCGTTCTTGACCAATTCCCGGCGCACTGCCATTGCCCGCAACTTTGACAGCAATGCTGCCCGCTGCGGATCGTTCTTGGCATCGCCAAAGCCCACCAGCGTCACCTGCTTGTCCAGCTTGTTGTGGCTTTTGAGGTACGCCACCACCCGCTGCAAATCCTGGCGGGCCTTGCTGTCCAGGCTTGCGCTGCCTTCCTCGAAACGAAAATTCACCGTCAGGCGCTGGGCATCCCGCGCAATCGCTTGATAGTCATCAGGCATCGAAGTACGCGGCTCCACGGCCATCGCCTGTACCTGCTGCGCGATAAAACCATTGGCTGCCACGATCGCCTGGCCCTTGCTGCTTTGGCTGAAGTCCACCAACGCCTTGGCCCATGGATTGCGACTCAACGGCGGCAAGTAAAAGAGCAGCCGACGTGACAGCGGATAATCCTCGGTCGCAATCAGGCTGTTCAACGGCAACATGGGTTGCGAGTCGCCATCCACTATCGCCGCCGCTTTGGCCTGGCGGATGTAGGGCAGCCCGATAAAGCCAATGCCCTGGGGATCCTGGCTGACCGCGTCGGAGAGTTGCTCGCTGGATTCGAAACGCTTGGCGCCCGGCGCGAGCGGCTTGCCACGCAGACGCAGTACCAGGTCCTTGAACGTATCGTAGGTGCCGGATTGATCATCCCGCGCGTACAGATGAATCGGCCCTCCGACGCCACCGAGCGCCTCCCAGGTACTGACTTCGCCATTGAAGATCTGCGCCAGTTGCTCGGTATTCAGGGTGTTCAACGGGTTTTGCGGGTGGAGGATGATGGCCAGGCCATCGATGGCTATCACCTGTTCGGCTTCGGGGCTTTTCAGGTCGCCGAGGGGTTCGAGGTCTACCAGTTCGCTGTCTTTTATCGGGCGCGATGAAGCTGCCAGGTCGGCTGTGGCCTTTTTTAGCGCCGCGAAACCGGTACTTGACCCGTGAGCGGCGACTTCGATGCTCACCGTCTTGCCCTGGCGTGTCTTGCCGATCACGCGTTGTTCATTGGCACCTTCGGCCGGTTCGCTGTGCACCGCCTGCAAGCCCAGCTGTTGCATCAAGCCTTTGACCAGTGCAGGACCCAGTGCCGCGCCAATGGTATTGGAACCCTGGATACGCAAAGCAGGACCTTGATCAGGAACGGGAAGGGGAGCGGAAACAGCGAAGAGGGGGAAAAGCACCAGCAGGAACAGAACGCGCAGCCTCATGCCGGCACCTTCTCAAGCCAAAGGGAGTGCCGCGAGAGTAAGTCAGGCAGGTTGCATAAATATGACGGGGCCGAGAGGGCGGCCCCGTCAGGGCGATCAGCTCAGTTCAAGCCAGATCGGCGCATGGTCCGACGGCTTTTCCAATCCACGCAGCTCGTAATCCACCCCGGCATCCTTGACCCGCGGCAGCAGGCCATTGGAGGCCAGGATCACGTCGATGCGCAGGCCGCGCTTGGGTTCGTCCTCAAAGCCACGGCTGCGGTAGTCGAACCAGCTGAAGCGGTCTGCAACCTCTGGGTTGAGGTGACGGAAGCTGTCCACCAGGCCCCAATTTTTCAGGCGGGCCATCCACTCGCGTTCTTCCGGCAGGAAGCTGCACTTGCCAGTCTTGAGCCAGCGCTTGGCGTTGTCGGCGCCAATGCCGATGTCGATGTCTTCCGGGGAAATGTTGATGTCGCCCATCACCACCAGCGCCTGGTCATTGCTGAACTGGCTCTCCAGCAACTGTTGCAAGTCTTCATAGAAGCGCTGCTTGGCCGGGAACTTGGTGGGGTGGTCGCGGCTTTCGCCCTGGGGGAAGTAGCCGTTCATGATGGTGACCGGGTGGCCGTTCTCGTCGGCGAAGGTGCCCCAGATGAAGCGGCGCTGGGCGTCTTCTTCATCACTGGCAAAACCTTTGTGCAGGCTCAACGCCGGCTGGCGCGAGAGCAGGGCTACACCGTAGTGACCTTTTTGGCCGTGGTAGTACACGTGATAGCCAAGGGCCTGTACTTCGGCCAGTGGGAACTGGTCATCGTGGACCTTGGTTTCCTGCAGGCCGATCACGTCGGGCTGGTGCTTTTCAATCAGCGCCGCCAGCTGATGGGGGCGGGCGCGCAGCCCGTTGATATTGAAGGAGACGATTTTCATGGTCGGCAGTCCAGTCCTGGCAAAAGGGCGATGCTAGCGGACAAGTCGGACGGGGGCCAGCGTGGCGGTAGGGCACTTGCACTGCTAATGTCTGGGAACGACTGGTGCTGTGTAGGTTCGTACCCATAAGAACGCTGCCTTTTGAGCCGCGCCCAGGGAGATTGATGGTATGCCGGACACTTCAACTGCAACTGCTGAAATTCGCCTGCTCAATAGCGGCTATTCCCGCGAAGCCCGTTCCTTGCTGTACCAGGCTTATCGGCATGAGCCGACGTTCGCCTACATTTTCGAAGCCGAGCGCCCGGGTTATGAACAGCGGGTGCGCGCTACCGTGCGGGAGCTGGTCAAGCAGCACTTTTTTCAGAAACTGCCGGCCATTGGTCTGTTCGTCAACGATCGGTTGATCGGCATTGCCCTGATCGCACCGCCGCAGCGGCGCCTGGGGATTACCGAGAGCTGGGCCTGGCAGTTGCGCATGTGGCTGAGCACGGGCGTGCGCGGGACGCGACGTTACCTCGACTACCATCACGCCGTGCTGGCGTGCCTGCCCAGTGAGTCGGTGCACGTGCTGCCGTTGTTGGGCATTCATCCGCAATTCCAGGGCAAACATTTCGGCGAGCAGTTGCTGGAGGCCGTGCACAACTGGTGCGCCGAAGACCCGCATTCGTCCGGGGTGGTACTGGACACGGGCAACTCACGCTATCTGGAGTTCTATAAGCGTCAGGGCTATGAGGAAATCGGCGAAGTCGCTGTGGGACCTGTCCTGGAGCACGTGTTTTTTCACCCCAATCCTCAGTCGTTACATGCTGCAACGCCTTAGTACAGAATTATTCAGACATTTCCGAGTTCAAAGAGGCTCCCCAGGTCGTGTAGCATCCGCGCCTATGAAGTTTCCAGGAAGATTTACCAGCGGCTTGATTCTGCTGTTCACAAGCTGCGGCGCCTTGGCGCAAAGCGAATTGGACGTGCGGATCAAACCCTCAAACGACGCGTTGAAAGCCAACATCGAAGGCTATATCGGCGGGGTGGGCGATCGTGATGAAGAAGCCTTGCTGCGGTTCAGCCGTGGCGCCGAGGAGCAGGCGCGCAAAGCTGCCCAGGCCCTGGGCTTCTATCAGCCACGGATAGAGAGTGACGTGAAGGGCGGCAAGAACCCGCGCCTGATCCTCACCATCGACCCCGGCGAACCGGTGCATTTGCGTAACGTGACCATTCGGGTCGACGGCCCCGCCGCCGACCTCAAGACGTTTCGCGTGCCCGTCAGCGACGACCTCAAATCCGGCGCCGTGCTCAACCACGGCCATTACGAAGACGCCAAGCGTCTGATCCAGAACCAGGCCTCGCGCTACGGCTTTTTCAGCGGGCGCTTCACAAGCCAGAAACTTGCGGTAGACCCCCAGGCCGGGGTCGCCGATATCGAACTCATCTACGACAGCGGCCCGCGTTACACCCTTGGCAAAGTCAGCTTTGCTGGGGATACGCCGTTTGACGAAGAATTGCTGCAACGCATGGTGCCGTTCAAAAGCGGCACGCCCTACGACTCCGAACTGATCGCCGAACTCAACCAGAACCTGCAAGGCAGTGGTTTTTTCGAAGGCGTGCGCGTGGACGCTGCTCCCGCCGCTTCGACCAACGACATCATCCCGGTGGCCGTGCGCCTGGAAACCCGCAAGCCGCGCACCATGGGGCTGGGCTTGGGTTTTTCTACCGACGTCGGCCCGCGCGGCAAAGCCAACTGGACCCGCCACTGGGTCAACCCCCAGGGTCACAGTTATGGCTGGGAGGCCGAGCTGTCGGCGCCCCGGCAAAACGTTGGCCTGTGGTATGACATCCCGCTCGATCCGCCACTGACCGACAAGCTGCGTTTTGCGGGCGGTTACCAGAACGAAGAAATCGCCAACACTGATACGGTCAGTAAATTGCTGACCCTCGGCCCTGAATGGCACAGCAAGTTGCCCAGCGGCTGGACCCGGGTGATTTCGCTCAAATACCAGCGTGAGGAGTATCGGCTGGGCAATGACTCCGGCCTGAGTAACCTAGTGATGCCGGGCGTCAGCTATTCCTACCTGCGCAGCGATAACCGCATCGACCCGCACAACGGCTACCGCCTGCAGTTCGACACCAAGGTCGCCAAAGAAGGGCTGGGTTCCGACACTAACCTGCTTTATGGCACGGCCATGGTCAAAGGCCTCACCACGTTGTGGGACAACCACCGCTTCCTCGCCCGCGCCCAAGTAGGCGGCAGTGCCACCAACGGCTACAAATCGGTGCCGCCGTCGCTGCGCTTCTTTGCCGGTGGTGACCAAAGTGTGCGCGGTTACGAGTACCAGACGTTATCACCCGAGAACGACCGGGGCGATCGCATCGGTGGTCGCTACATGGTGGCCCTGAGCGCTGAGTATCAATATTCCATTGCCGAGAAGTGGCGGATTGCAACCTTCATCGACCAGGGCAACTCCTTCAACAACCTGGACCTGCCCAGCCTGAAAACCGGCGTCGGCGTCGGTATCCGCTGGGTTTCGCCGGTCGGTCCGATCCGTCTCGACCTGGCCCATGCCCTCGAAGATCCGGGCGGCATTCGATTGCACTTTTCCATGGGGCCTGAGCTGTGATGCGTGGTGTAAAAATAGCGGGGCTGGCCGTGGTGGCCATCCTTGCCGTGCTGGTACTGGCCCTGTGGACGGTGCTTGGCACCCAGGCGGGCAGCCGCTGGGCGTTGGCCCGTGTTCCGGGTTTGACGTTAGAAAATTTCCAGGGGCATCTGGGCGGCCGGTGGAGCGCCGACCATGTGTTGTGGCAGCAGGACAACAGTCGCGTCGAACTCCAGGCGCCCCAGTTTGATTGGTCGCCAGCGTGCCTGTTGCGCATGACCCTGTGCATCAATCAACTGGACGTGGAGCAGGTCAGCCTGCAATTGCCGCCGAGTGCCGAGGAAAGCAGCGGGCCAATTCAACTGCCCGACCTGAAGCTGCCGCTAGCCATCCAATTGGGCGACGTTCGCGTTGGTAGCCTGCTGTTCAATGGCAGTGAAGAACTCAAGGGCCTGCAATTGGCGGCGCACTGGACGGCCGCCGGCATGCAGATCGACTCGGTGCACCTGCAACGGGACGACCTTGTGCTGGACCTCGCCGGCCTGCTGCAACCGACTGGCAACTGGCCGTTGAGTGCCACCGGTAACCTGAGCCTGCCCTACGCACCGGGCGGCGCACCGTGGAAGGTGGCGCTCAAGGTTGACGGCGACCTGCTCAAGACCCTCAAGCTCGACGCCGACAGCAGCGGCTATCTGCCCGCAAAACTGACCGGAGAACTGCAGCTCCTGGAGGAAAACCTTCCGGCCCAGGTGCACATCACCGCCGACGGCTTTAAACCCAGCGCCGATCTGCCAGATACCCTGCAACTCAATCAGCTGGACCTCACCGCCAAAGGTGACTTGAGCCGCGGCTACGAACTGCTGGGCAAGGCCGTGTTGCCAGCAGAGAAAGGCCCGGTTGACTTGCTGCTGCAAGGCCGGGTCGACGCCAAGGGCGCGCAGATCGCAGGCCTGGACCTGAATGCTGGAGACCAACAAAGCCTCAAGCTGACTGCCCAGTTGGATTGGCAGCAGGGTTTCAGCGCCGACGCCAAGATCGACTGGCTGGACTTCCCCTGGCATCGCCTCTATCCGGTGATCGACGAGCCGCAAGTCGCGCTGCGTACCTTCAATGGTGAGATTTCCTACAAGGACGGCAACTACCTGGGTAACCTCAAGGCCGACCTCGACGGCCCGGCGGGCAAGTTCAACGTGGTCACGCCGTTCAGTGGCGACCTCAAGCAGATCTTCCTGCCTGAGCTGAAACTCACCGCCGGCCAGGGCAAGGCCGAAGGCCACCTGAACCTTCAGTTTGCCGACGGCATTGCCTGGGATACCGCGCTGGACCTGTCCGCGTTGAACCCGGCGTACTGGGTCGCAGAACTGCCGGGCACCCTGGCCGGACCGCTGCGCAGCAAGGGTGAGTTCAAGAACGAGCAACTCAAGCTGAACGCCGACCTCGACCTCAAGGGCCGCCTGCGTGGGCAAACCGCCGTATTGGCGGCCAAGGCGGAAGGCGCGGGCGAGCAGTGGACCTTGGCCAACCTGGATATCCGCCTGGGTGACAACCGCATAAACGGCAGCGGCAGCCTGCAACAGCGGTTGGCTGGGCAGATCGATATCAAGCTGACGCGTCTGGCCCAGCTCTGGCCGCAACTGCGTGGGCAGGTCAACGGTCGACTCGACGTGGCCGGCAGCCTCAACGCCCCCCAGGGCAAGCTCGCACTCAAGGGCCAGCAACTGGCATTTGCCGACAACCGCCTGCAAAACCTCACCCTCGACGCCAACCTGGACAGTGCCCAGCGCGCCAAGATCGACCTGAAAGGCAGCGGCATTCAATCCGGCGACACCCAGGTCGGCACCCTGACCGCCAGCGCCCAGGGCGATATCAAGAACCAGAAAGTCCAACTGGACCTGGCCGGGCCGCTGGTCAAGCTCGCCCTGGCGTTGGATGGCAACCTCGACAAAGGCAACTGGCGCGGGCGCCTGGCCAGCGGCGATGTCCAAGCCGGCGGTCAGGACTGGAAGCTGCAGGCCCCCGCGAAGATCGAACGCATGGCCGATGGCAAGCTGACATTTGCTGCGCACTGCTGGGTATCCGGTCCTGCCAGTTTATGCGGTGAAGACCAGCGGCTGATGCCTGAGCCGAAGCTGCGTTATCACCTCAAGCAATTCCCCATCGACAGTCTGGCGGCGTTCCTGCCCAAGGACTTTTCCTGGCTGGGCAAGCTCAATGCCGACCTGCAACTGGACCTGCCCGACAGCGGCCCCAAAGGCGTGATTGCGGTGGACGCCAGCGGCGGCACCTTGCGCGTCAAGGACAAGGACCAGTGGCTGGATTTCCCCTACGACACGCTCAAGCTTGAAACCACTCTCAACCCCAAGCGTATCGACACCCAGCTGAATTTCCGTGGCGGCAAGCTTGGCGAATTGATGTTGCAGGCGCAGATCAACCCGCTGCCGAAGAACAAGCCGATTACCGGCAACTTCAGCCTGGTCGGTCTGGATCTCGCGGTGGCGCGGCCGTTTGTACCGATGGTGGAAACCCTCAGCGGCAAGCTCAATGGCAACGGGCGCATCTCCGGTGGTCTGTTGGCACCCCAGGTCAACGGCAACGTGAATCTGGTGGGCGGCGAGATTTCCGGTCCGGAACTGCCCATCAGCCTGGAAGGTTTGAATGTGCAGGCGCTGATCGCCGGTGAAAGCGTGCAGCTCAACGGTGGCTGGCGCAGTGGCAAGTCCGGGCAGGGCAGCCTCAAGGGCCAGATCGACTGGGGGCAGGCCCTGGCGGTGGATCTCAGCCTGCAAGGCTCGCAACTGCCGGTCACGGTGGAGCCCTACGCGGTGCTGGAAGTGGCGCCCGACCTGAAAATCAGCCTGAAGAACGACAAGCTGGCCATCGCTGGCAAAGTGCATATCCCGCGTGGCGATATCACCGTGCGCGAACTGCCGCCGTCCACCGTCAAGGTCTCGGACGACACCGTGATCATCGGCAGCCAGACCGAAGAGGGCAAGCCGCCGATGGCGATGGCCATGGACATTGACGTGGTGGTGGGCGAAGACAAGCTCAACTTCTCGGGCTTCGGCCTCACCGCCAAGGTGCAGGGTCAGGTGCATATCGGCGACAACATGGACACCCGTGGCGAACTGTGGCTCAACGATGGCCGTTATCGCGCCTACGGGCAGAAGCTGGATGTGCGCCGTGCGCGGTTGCTGTTTGCCGGGCCGTTGGACCAGCCGTATCTGGACATCGAGGCGATCCGCAAGACCGATGACGTGATCGCCGGAATTCGCTTGAGTGGTAGCGCCGAACAACCCACCACGCAGATCTTCTCGGAGCCGGCGATGGCTCAGGAGCAAGCCTTGTCTTACCTCGTGCTGGGGCGTCCGCTGAGCTCCACGGGTGAAGACAACAACATGCTGGCTCAGGCCGCGTTGGGCCTGGGGTTGATGGGCAGCGCCGGGGTGACGTCGGATCTGGCGAAGAATCTGGGTATCCAGGACTTTGAACTGGATACGCAAGGTAGCGGGAATAACACTGCCGTGGTGGCGAGTGGCAAGATTACCGAGAAGCTCAGCCTGCGGTATGGGGTTGGGGTGTTTGAGCCGGCCAGTACTATTGCCTTGCGGTATTTGTTGAGTAAGAAGGTGTATCTGGAAGTGGCCAGTGGTGTGGCCAGTTCACTGGATATCTTCTACAAGCGGGATTTTTGAGTTCGTCCGTTATTTGGGTAACGGCTGATATGGGTTCCGCCCTTACGGCGGGTCACTTTTGAAAAGAGCCGGAAGCCGGCCCAGCCAAAAGTAACCAAAAGGCTCTTGCCCCAACACTCGGCACCTCGCCTAGGCTCGGTGTGCCCGAACGCAGGCTTGAATCCGTGGGCCGCCGCGATGGGCCATCCTTGGCCCAGCGCGGCTAACCCGGCGTCCTGCCGGGTTACCCACGGATTCAAGCCTGCGTTCGGCCAGCGTGTTTGACGGGGCGCCTGAGATCAAAAGCCAGATCAAGAGCGACTCGCTTCGCCTCGTGGTTGGCGCTAGGGCGCGCAGGTCAATGCCACTCGCTCATAGTTCAGCGCCTTGTTGGGTTCGCCCAGCGCATAGGGCGCCTGGCAGTGCTGGTCGCCCCATTTGATCACCAGCGTCCCCGTGTCTTCTTCCACCAAGGCCAACGCCTTGCCACTCGGGTCGGCGATTGCAATTTGCTTGCCCGCTGTGTTTTCCAGCGATGCGCCAAACGGGATCGGTCGGTGCTGGGCGTCGAACAAGGCGAACTGTACGCGGCGTCCGGTCTTGCTGGCGTAGCGGGCCAAAACCACGGCGCCGCGTCGAGGTACGACTTGTTGGGTGGCGTTATCGATTTCGATCTCTGCGCCCAGGTCGCGGGTGTCCAGGCTGATCCAGTTGACCCGGTAAGGCTGGGCATTGGGGATCACGGCATAGCCGTTGCTGCCGGTTTTTGCGCCGGAGAAACTGCCAATCTTCACGCCGGGAATGCCTTCGACTTGCGCCAGCGCAAAGGTCTCGCCCACGGTCTGTCCCAGGTTGATACCACCCGCGTGGGCCACCACTGACCCGGCCACGTTGAGGTTCTGCGCGCTGTAGCCACGGCCCTGGCTGTAACCGCCGCTGATGTCCATCAGCGAGGTGCGGGTGCTGAGGTTGGCCGAGCCGGTGCTGCCGCCCGTGTTGCTGTTGCCGGCTTGCAGTGAGTAATAGGTGTCGCTGTCGTCCGTCAGGTAACCGTTGACGCCCATTTGCGTGGTGTCGCTGTCTTTTTGCGTGCTGGCGGAGACAAATGCTCTCGGCGCGCGTGGCTTAGAGCCCAGTGGAAACGACAGGGACAGGTTGATCAGCGTGTCATTGTTCGTCGGCCCGTAGTTGCCCACATCCTTGGTATGGGTGGCACTGACGTTGTAGCTCACGTCGCCCCAGTAATTGCTGTAGCCCGCTGACAGGCTTTGCGCGCCGCCGCGTCCCCAGTAGCGCTGATCGCTGGCGTTTACGTACACACTGCCGAACTGCTGGTTGCGGCCCAGGCTCTGGTTGACGGTCAGGTCGGTGCGGGTTTTCGAGCTGCCCAGGCGTGTGCGGCCGTCGCTGCTCAGTTCCTCGACATGCTCGGTGAGGGTGCGATAACCCTCGGTCGAATAGCGGTAGGCCGCCAGTGTGAAGTTGGTGTCGGTGCCGGTAAACGTCTTGGCATACAGCGCGCGCAAGCTGTTGCCCGTGACCTGCCGGCCAAAGGTGCGGCTGGCGGAGTGGGTCATGTCCAGCGACACCGCACCGATCGACGTATTGCGCCCGGCCCCGATGGATAGCGCCTGGAAGTCCTGCGTGGCCTGCACCCCGACGATTCCCGACAGGTTGCTGCTGATGCCATACGCCAGGGTGCTGCTGACAAACTGCGGGGTCTTCTGCGCGTCACTGTTGCTGTTGTACTTGCCCGCCGAGACGCTGTATTTCAGTTGGCCTTCACGCACCATGATCGGCAGGCTGGAAAACGCCTGCACCGTGACCCGGCGACGGCCGTCCGCTTCGATCACCGTCACCTCAAGGTCGCCGTTGGAGCCGCTGGGGTAAATGTCGCTGATCTCGAACGGACCCGGCGGCACGTTGGCGGTATAGAGGATGTAGTTGTTCTGGCGGATCTCCACGGTGGCGCTGGACTGCGCAATGCCGCGGATGATCGGCGCGTAGCCGCGCTCGCTGTCAGCGCGCATGCCGTCGTCGGAGGCCAGTTTCAAGCCGCGATAGCGCACGCTGTCGAACAGGTCGGCATCCGAGAAAATGTCCCCGGCACTGAACTGGCCCTTCAAGGCGGTCACGTCATGTTGCAGGTAGCTGCGGTTGCTCTTGAACGTGCTGGGGCGGCCGGTGTTGCTGCTGAAGTTCGACTCGTTGCGCAAGCGCCACGCACCCAGGTTGATACCGTTGCGAAGGCCCAGGTTATTCGAGAGTGTGGTGTCGGCGTCGGTGCTGCTGCGGTTGCTGCTCAACTGGTAGTTGATGAACGCGGCGGGTACGCCGTCATCCCACAAGGCCGGATCGACATAACCGCGGCGTCCGCGCTCCATGGCGCGTTGCGGCACACTGACCAGCAGGCGCAGGCGCGGGACGTCGTAGCGCACTTTGGCGTGTTCGATCAGCGCAGGCAGGTCGAGGCAGGCATTGGGATCGGTGTCGACGAGTTTGCCGCTGGACTGCAAGGCGCCGATATCGACGCCCACTTGTTGCAGCATCTCCAGGGTCAGGCAGGCTTCGACTCGGCCGTTTACAGGGTTGCGGCGAAAGTCGATATCGCGTCGGCCCACCAGGGTGTCGTTGCCATACAGGTCAACCCGGTAATTGCCGGGGAGTACGCTGCTGCTGGCGAGCAATGACTGCAGGTCGACCGACGCTGCGGCGCCTTGCAAAAATGACGTATTGAACTGTTCATCGCCGTCGGCCTGGCAGACCGAACTGAAGCCCACGGCAATCAAAAATGGCGCCAGACTATCGCGCTTGAATAAAAACATGCAGGAACCCTATATCACCTCCGATACGAACTAACGGAGCGAAGAGAAATACAGTGAAAGTGCGGCTGCGCGAACGGCAGGCGCGTTATGGCGACTCTTTGTTCAAACTGGCGCTGGTTTGAGCACGCTCAGAAAGTTGCGCGCTATAAGGGTCTTGTGCGCCATAGTCGTTGATGCTGCTGAACTTCAAGAGCGCGGAGTTAATCGAGGAAAGTTGCTTGAGTTGGAACTCTTTTTGTTCGCCTGGCGCAATCATCATCGAATCAAATGGATGTTCGCTGACGGCCCCGGCCTGCAGGGTGATGTCGGCAATCGACACGTGATAAACCCCCGGGTTGCTCACCCGCAGCACGCGTTTACCGGCGTGTTCGGCCAACTGCCAGAGCAGCTCGGTCGGCGCCAGGTAGGCGTTGTTTTTCAACGCGGGCGGGCGGAAGAACACCTTGATGCGCTGGCGCACGGCAAGCTGCAAGGTGTTCTCGGTTTTTGAGGCCTTGGGGATTTCCTGCACGTTGAGCCATACGACCGACTCGCGGTCGCTGGGCATGCCCGTGCCTTCATAGATCACGCGCAACAGTTGTTGCTCATTGCTGGTGACCCGCGCCAGCGGCGGGGTGACGGCAAACGGTACCGAAGTCGCGTCGTCGGCGTCCGTGTCGACCCAGGACTGGATCAACACGTCCTCACCGCTGTTGCGTACGGTGATTCCGGCTTCTTTGTGTTGGCCGTCGAACACCAAACGCGTGCTGCTCAACGAAATCCCGGCTGTGGCTTGCCCGACTGCAAGCAGGCCGAGCAGGCCCGCGCACAGGGACAGTGAATGGCGAAGAAACATAATGGCTACCGCTACGTTCGAGAGGTGTGCGAGGCCCGCAGGCCCCGCATCGGGTTGGGGTTATTCGTACTGCAGGGTGAACGGCAGGGTGGCATCGCCGCGACCGGCCACGGCAGAGGCAGCGTCGATGGTGGTGACGTAGGCGGCCGAAAATTTCAGCGTGGTGTTGCTGTCCTGCAAGGTGTTCTCGATCTTCGCGGTGGTCGGCGAGCTCAAGTCGATCAGTGCGCCATTGGCATCCAGCAGGGCGATACCGATGTTCTTGGCGGCGCCCAGGCCGTCGATCAGCTTCAACACTTTGGTGCCGGTCACGATGCCTGAGCCGGCGCCTTTGGTCGGTTCGAAGATCATCGCCACCTTGGTGCCGGCGTTGCAGCTGATCTTCATGTCAAAGTTCTCGGCGCTCAGGGTGCCGTTGCCTTTGGGGGCGGTGGCGGTGCCCATGTCCTTGATCGACACTTCGCCCATGCTGATCGAGATGGTTTTGTTCAAGCCGATGCCTTCAACGGAGCAGGCGTCATTGTTGATACTGCCGGTGAAGTTGATGGTGCCGCTGCCGGCCTTGGTCGGTGTTACCGGTGGGTCGACGGCAAAGGCATTGCCCGCGGCGAAGATCGATAATGCCAGAAGTGTGCGAGACAGCTGTTTCATGTTGTTTTTCCATGGTGGGGTTAAAACAACACGATAAGACGGCGGCGGTTAGTGGAACATCAGACGATCCCTAGAAGCGGGTGTTAGTTGAACAAGTTTCGCTCTATGCAATAAGCCAGCAAGTCTTGGTCGCTGTTGACTTCCAACTTGCGCATGGCCGCAACTTTTTGTGTGCTGATGGTTTTGGCACTGCGGTTCAACCCGCGTGCAATTTCATTGACGCTTTGTCCTGATACAAACAACCGCAGGATCTCATGCTCCTTGGGCGACAGCCGGGTGAAGCGCTCATCGAGGTCGGAAGATTCCAGTACCGAGGTCGGTTGCGGGCCCTTGCTGCGAACCGGGTTGCCACGGGCGATAGCCTTGAGCGCGGCCTGGATCTCATTGTGCAGTTGGTTTTTCTGGATCACGGCCAGCACGCCCAATTCCTGCAAGCGCGTCAGGATCAGTGGATTGGAGATCATCGTCAGCACCAGCACGCGCACCTTGGGAAAGTGCCGCACCAGGTACTCCACCAACTTCAGGCCATCGCCGTAGGGCGAGTCCGCCGGCATGTTGAAGTCGGTGATTACCAGGTCCACGGCGGTGTTTTCCAGCAGCGTCACCAATTCGTTCGAGCACACGGCTTCGCCCACCACGCGAAAACGCTCATCGCGCTCGACCAGTTCCCGTACTCCGACCAGCACGATGGGGTGATCGTCTGCAATGACTACGTTGAGGGTTTCCATGGGGTGATTATCCAGAGTGAGGTTATTCAAAGGTGTCGAGCAATGCCGTGAGGCGAGCCAGGTTGCGCCGCACTTCCAGGGCGAGCGCGGGCGTGACGGCCATGCCGGTCAGGCGCAGTTCCAGTTCAACAAAGGCGCTGGCCATGTCACCAAGTTGCACCGCGCCGAGGGCGCCGGCCATGCTGTGCAATTGCTGCGCCGCGCCATTGGCGTCCTGGTTGTCCAGCGCGGTCAGGGTGGCCTGTACATCCTGACGCAGGGTGGTGACAAACAGTTCGCGCATTTTGGGCGACAACGGCGGCATGTCGACGACGGCGGGCACCTCGATCTTGCAGTACTTTTCCAACTTAGTACGCAAGGTGGCGAGGTTCAGCGGCTTGACCATCCACGCATTCATGCCGACGGCGGTGCAGTGTTCGCCTTCTTCACGCATGGCATTGGCGGTCACCCCGATAATGGGCAGCGCGGCATCTTGCTGGCGCAACGCCTTGGCCAACTGGTAACCGTTCATCACCGGCATGTTCACGTCGGTCAGCACCAGGTCGAAGCGCCCCGGTAGCCATTGCATGAGCGCTTGTTCGCCGTTGGCGGCCAGCACCACCGAGCAGCCCAGTGCTTGCAGTTGTTCCTGGATGATGGCGGCGTTGATCACATTGTCTTCGGCTACCAGCACTTGCAGGTTGAGCGGGCGCGCGTTGACGGTGGGCGCGGGGCGGTTGCCGGCCTCGGCACCCTGCTGTGCCAGGGAAATGGCCCAGGCAATGGCGCGTACGTCGTCGGCGTCGACGGCCCAATCGCTAGCACACCGCTGCGCCGGGTTCGGCCCGCCGGCTGTGGCGATGATCCGCGTGCCGGGCCAAGCCGGCTCTCGGGTGAAGTCCACTAGCAGTGCAGAGGACGGCGCATCGGGTGAAACCGTGCGGCTGTCGAGCCCTAGGCGCTTGAGCCAGTCGATCAGGTGTTGCGCCCGTTCAAGTTCCTGCGCGCGCACATAGACCGTCGGCATGCCGGGGCTGAAGGCGGGGCAGTCAGTCAGGGCGCCGGGGACTGACTCCAGCGCGAGGTGCAGGGTAAAGCTGCTGCCCAGGCCGGGTTCGCTGACCACGTTCAGTTGGCCGCGCATCAACTCGCACAACCATTTGCAAATCGCCAGGCCCAGGCCTGCGCCGGCCTGGCTAGTGGCATCTTCGGCCTGGTAGAACGGGTCGAACAATTGTTGCTGTTGCGCTTGGGAAATGCCCACACCGGAGTCGCTGACTTGCCATTGCAGGTCTACCTCGCCGTCGGTGTTCTCCGACGCGCGCAGGCGCAGCACCACACGCCCGTTGTCGGTGAACTTGATCGCATTGCTCAGCAGGTTATTGAGGATCTGGCGGATGCGCAGGGGGTCACCGCGCAATCGATCCGGTAGGCCCGCGTCGATGCAGGCATACAGCTGCAGGCCCTTGGAGCGGGCGAACGCGCTGTAGGTGCGCACGCAGTCTTCTGTCAGTTCCAGTGGGCAGAAATCCTGGAGTTCGAGGGTCATTTGCCCCGCTTCGATTTTGGAGACATCCAGCACGTCGCTGATCAGTTGGAACAGCGTGGTTGAGGAACGCTGGATGGTCTGCAGGTAATCCTGCTGGCGCGGCGCGAGCGACGTGAGGCCGAGCAGCTCCAAGGTACCCAGCACGCCATACAGCGGCGTACGAATTTCGTGGCTCATGGTCGCGAGGAAGCGGCTTTTGGCTTCGCTTGCCGAGTCTGCGGCTTGGCGCGCTTCTTCCAGGGCCGCAGCGTCTTCGATATGCCGGGTCACGTCATGCACCGCACACAGCCACGCGTCCTGGCCCTGGTAGCGGGTGGGCACAAAGGCCACGTGCAGGTGGCGGCCTTCGCTTTCCAGGTCGGCCTGGCCCGGTTCAGCATGCGTCTGTTGCTTGAGCAAGTCGAACAGCGGGCGAGCGTCGCGCCACTCCAAGGCGCGCTGGTTCTGCAGGAGTACGTGATGGTCGCTGCGCCGGATCACGCACAGGCCGGTCGGTGCGGTGTCGATGACTGCTCGTGCGAATGCCGAGCTTTCGGCAATGCTGGCATGGGCTCGGTGCGCAGGCAGTACTACCCGTGCGGTGTACCAGCGATTGAACGCGCGACTGCACCCCAGCATCACCAACACCACGCCCACCAGGCACAGCAAAGGCCATAGCGCATAGTCGAGGAAGCGTTGCAGGCTGATCACGTAGATCGCCGTCCAGGGCTGCTCGCCCTGGCTTGTCAGCTTGAACACCAGGCCGTCGCGGTTGAAATTTACACCTTCATTGAGCACCTCGCCGGGCTTGACGGCCCCGGTTAGCACTACGCCACCTGGAGTGATCAAGGTGAAGTCGTCGTAGATCGACCACTGCATCAGCCGCTCGATGTTATTGACCTTGGACAGGTCCAGCAGCGAGGCCACCACCACCCAGGTGTTGGCGCCGGTGACGGTCAACGAGGTGGAGGCCAGGTTGATATCGACATAACCCAACAGTATCGGAGCTTCCTTGCCATCGGGGGCAGTGTCGTAGGGTTCCCAGTGCACGGTGTGAAGGGTCTGGGAGGTGTTCTGTAGGTGCAGGCGCTCGTTGAGTTGGGTCATCACGTCCACCAACATACCTATATGCACGTGGCCGCCATCGCGCAGCCGGCCGGAGGAGGGCACGGCGATGTCGAAATTGTCCGGGCCGTTCACCACGACCACTTGAGGAGCCTGGTAATGGGAACCCGCCCAAAAGGCGCTGTAGTAAGCCGACAGGTAGATGCCCAGGGCGAAAACCTTGGGGTATTGGTCAGCGGCTATTTTGTCGGGGTTGATTTTCAAACTGTAGGGCAGGGAGAACGGCAAACCGCGGCCTTCATAGGTGTTCGGCCCTTCCTCGGGCAGCGGCTTTTGCACAAAAGGCGGCGGCAGGCCAATGGACTTGTACTTAGCGTTGGTGCTGCCCCGTGAGATATCGATCAAGAACACTTCCTGCTCGTGGATGTTCTCCATCAGCCGGGCGAAGTGGAACTGCAAGGTGTCGCGCTGTTCGTGAACCATGCGCTGCACCCCCAGGTAGCTGATCCCCAGCAGCAACAGCACCAAGGCCCCCAGCACCAGCAAGCCTTTGTTCAGGCGCAGCGAACTGCTGGTGAGTTTCTCCAGGAAGGCGTTGGGGTGATGCATGACGCGGTGACCTCGCAAGCTAACGGCGTTCGTTCGCACCCGGCCAGCGGGTCAATAGGCGCTCGCCGGCCCGTCGTGGGTCAGCAATTGCTGGAACTGATCCGAAGACACGGCGTGGGAGATCAGGAAACCTTGGACCTGAGTGCAGTCGATCTTACGCAACAGCGCAAGTTCTTGCGCGGTTTCTACGCCTTCAGCCACCACGATCAACCCCAACTGACGGCCCAGGCTGACAATGCTCGTGAGCGCCTGGGCCAGTTCCTCGTTGGCGTTGCAGCCTTGCACCAGTGCGCGGTCGATTTTCACCTCGGTAAACGGCGCCGACACCAGGTTCATGTACGAGCTGTAGCCCTTGCCGAAATCATCCTGGGACAAGCCAAAGCCCTTGATGCGCAAACGGCAGGCCCCGGCGTAGAAGTTGCTGATGTCATCCGGCACCGAACACTCCATCAGCTCGAAACAGATGCGTGCGGGCAAACCCTGATGCTCCAGCACGAACGCCAGGATGCGATCGGGCAGGTCGTGGCTGTTAAGCAAGTGAGTGGGCAGGTTGATGGATACCGGGATGTCATAGCCGTGTTGGCGCCAGGCGGCTTGGGCGGTCATCGCTTGTTTCAGCACGCACCACAACAAGCGTTCTTCGAGGTTGCAACTGATCAATGCCGGCAGGAACATGCCGGGTAACAACAGGCCATGCTCGGGGTGAACCCAGCGCACCAAGGCTTCGGCCGCGACGATGCGACCATTGCTCAGGGCTTTCTTGGGTTGGAACCAGGCTTGCAGTTCGCCATTGACCAGGGCATTCATCAGGCTTTGGCAATCAATGCCGGGCTGGGTCTCGGCCGGTTCGACCTGGCGCAGCGCCAGCAATTGATCGGTCAGGCAGCGCAAGGCCGCGGCATTCACCGGCTTGGAAATCAGCCCGATCACCTTCACTTGCAGGTTGCTCGCCACCAGGCTCGCGCCCATCAACATGCGCCGTGAGGCGGCGCTCATGATCGCCAATGCTGGGCGCGACGGTTGCGCGGCCAGGCCTTGGATAAATTGCACGCCGTCCATGCCTGGCATCAACAGGTCAGTGAGCACCAGGTCGAAGTCTCGTTGCTTCAGGCAGGCCAGCGCCTCCTCACCGTCGCGTGCGCACACCAGGTCGAACTCACCCAACTCGCTGAACAGGTTCTGCAAATACAGGTGCTGAAAGGGATGGTCTTCGACAATCAGAATGCTACAGGGCTTCATGGATGGCTCGTTCGTAGGGAGCCAGGACAGTCGACAAGGCTCGCAGCGTAAAGGGTTTGACCAGGCAGTGATTCATGCCGGCCGCCAGGCACAAGGCTTCTTCACCGCGCAGGGCGTTGGCGGTTGCGCCGATGATCGGGGTGGTGCAGCCCAGGCGTCGAAGCGCTTCGGTCAGTTCGTAGCCGTTGAGCCTGGGCATGTTGACGTCGGTGAGCACAATGTCGAAGGTGCCCTCGTGCCAGCGCGCCAAGGCCTCTTCGCCATCGCTGGCCAGTTCCACGCTGCACCCGAGTTCTTCAAGCTGGTCGCGCAGGATCAACTGGTTGATGACGTTGTCTTCGGCCACCAGGATGTGCAGGTGCAAGGGGCGCAGGTCGCGCACTTCGCAGCGCGCCTGGGGCGGCACCACCTGGCCGTTCTGGGCGTGGCGGACGGCTTGTTGGATCGCGTCCAGGTCGTTGAGGTTGACCTGCCAGCCATCGCCGCTGAACTGCGGTTCGTGCGCGCCGTCATTGCTGGCCAGTACCCGTGGCCCGTGCCAGGGCAAGTCGGGGCGGCGTTCGATGAGTTCAAGCAATACACCGGGCCCCGCCAGCTCTGTGCTGGTCGGCAGACCGACCTGCGCGCGCGCGCCCCAGCGGCGCAGCCAGCCGCAGAGGCTGTCGGCCAGTTCGCGGATTGGCGACAGCACATACACGATTTCCGCTGCCAATGGCTGCAAGGCCGGCGTCGCGTTGCCGGACGGTTGCTCCAGCGGTACGGTCAGGGAAAAGCTGCTGCCCAGTCCCGGCTCGCTGACCAAGCGCAGGGTGCCGTTCATCAAGTGGGTCAGGCGCAGGCAGATCGCCAGGCCAAGGCCGGTGCCGGCGATCACATGGGAGTTGCCTTCGCTCTGGTAGAACGGCTCGAAGATAAACGCCTGGTCGGCAGGGGCGATGCCTTTGCCGGTGTCGGAGATTTGCCATTGCAGGCACACCCGTTCGCCTTCGCGACTGAGCTTTTTGACCCGCAGCACCACGCGGCCGGAGTCAGTGAACTTGACCGCGTTGCTCAGCAGATTGTTGAGAATCTGGCGTACGCGGCTGGCATCGCCGATCAGGCGCCGGGGCAGTTGCGGATCGAGGCAGGCGTACAACTGCAAGCCTTTGCTGTGTGCCGCTGCCGCATAGCCTTGCACCACTTCCTGCACCAGGGTCGGCACACAGAATTCGCTCAGTTCCAGGGCCAATTGCCCGGCTTCGATTTTTGACACGTCGAGCACATCGCAGATCAGTTGCAGCAACGTCGCGGACGATCCCTCGATGGCGTGCAGGTAGCTTTTCTGCTGGGCATCCAGGCGGGTGCGGGCGAGCAGTTCCAGGGTGCCGAGCACGCCATACAGCGGCGTGCGGATCTCATGGCTCATGGTGGCCAGGAACAAGGTCTTGGCTTCGTTGGCGGCGTCTGCGGACTGGCGTGCCTGTTCCAGCGCAGCTTCGATCTGCCGGCGTGCGCTGATGTCGCTGAAGGCGCAGAGCAATACGTCTTCGCCTTTGTAGCGGGTGGGCGCGCAGCTCAGGTACAGATGGCGGCCGTCGGCGGCTTCGAAATAGTCGGTGAGGCAGGGGGCGTCGGGGTCGAAGGCCTGACGGATCCAGCCGGGACCGAGTTGTGCGCCACACTCACCGAGCCACTGTTGGGCCAGGGTGTTTTTCAGCACCACCGTGCCATCGGTGCGACGCAGTACGCACAGCGCCACGGGGGCGGTCTGGATCACATCGCGGCTGAACAGCTCGCTTTCCACCAGCGCCTGGATGCGGTGGATCGCCGGCGTGATAAAGCGGTGTTCGAGGCGACGGGTGAGCAGGCACACCAGGCTGATGGTCAGCAGGCAGAACAGCAGGGCGCCGAGCATCTGTGGCCAGAGTGCCCACAGGACCGCGCGCAGGTCGATGGAGTAGGTGAGTTGCCAATCTGAAGACTTCAGTTGTTTGCGCAGCACCAATTGTTCGGGCAGCCAGCCATCGCCGACAAAACCGAAGAAGTCCTGCTGGTGCAAGTGCGGCAGGTTTTGCCCTGGCGGTGGTTTATGGCTGTTGCTGAAGAGCGGCATGCCTTGGGCATTGAACATGGTGAACTCGCCAGCGCTGTGATCGCTCAGCGCGTTGGAGACTTCACGGTCATCCATTTCCAGGCCGAGCCAGCCGGAGTCCAGGTCGCGTTCATCCAGGCGAATGAAGATGTACAGCTGTGAGTGGCCGTCCGTGGCGTGGGTCAGCCAGAGTTCCTGCAGGGTTTTCTGCTGCTTGAGGGCGTGCAGTTGCTCAAGCATGGTCGCGGGGAAATCGGCCGCCACGGGCGACGCATCGTACAGCCGCAGCACCTGGGCATCCGTGCTGACATACAGCAGGTTGAGCTGCTTGGCCCTCAAGAAATCACGCATGCGCTGGGTCAGCCAAATGCTCCATTGCTTGCCCGGGGTATTTCCCAGCAACAGGCGGATTTCCTCATCGGAGACCGGCAGATTCAATTCGGCCTTGCGTGTCGCTGACAGACTGAGGCTTTCCAACAGCGCTTCACGGGTGGTGAAAAAGGTATGCGCCTCGGCGATGGCGCTGCTCATGTAGCTGCGCCGCTGGGAGATCTCATTGTTGAAAGTGAACAGCAGGAAGCTGTACACGCCGCCCAACATGCCCACCAGCAGTACCAACGCAAAAATACGCAACAGGCGGCGCGCGGCATGGGGCGTGGACAGCACGGGGCTGATCTGGTGCAGGTAGCTCTTTAATCTCATCCCGCCACTTTAGAGATGGCCAACCGTGGGAAAAATCAGACGATCCTTAGAACCCCCCACTCATCCGCCAGATACCAAGCAAGCTAATAATTCCATTTGACATTCGCTGCCTAAGCAGTAACATCTTGTCATACATTCACTGCCTAGGCAGTAATAAGGTGACTTCCGATGTCTCACTTCACTCCTGACAGTTTTCGCAACTGCCATCTCGGCCTGCTTCTGGGCCGGGCGGCGCTGCTCAAGGACCGCATTATCGATACCCATATGGAACCGCATGGCGTGACGGCCGCGCAGTTCAAGGTGTTGATCATCATTGCCCAGTTCGACGTCGATACCCCGGCGGAACTGTGCCGCAACCTGTCCCTGGACAGCGGCTCCATGACCCGCATGCTCGACCGCCTGGAACAGAAGGGCCTGCTGGCGCGCCAGCGCTCCGAGCAGGACCGGCGCCAGGTGCGGCTGGTGCTCACCGAAGACGGCCAGCGCCTGGCGGACATGCTGCCGCACATCGGCGCGCAGTCGATGAACGAGTTGGCCGGCGCCCTGGAGCCTGGCGAGTTGCAAACCCTGGAACGGATCCTCAAGAAAATTCTGGTAGCTGCCGGTGACGCCATCGTCATCCAGCGGGTAGGTAATGAATGAACAGACGCGCACTTAGCCTGGTGCTGGTGGCCATGAGCATGGCCGGTTGCGCCAACTACAGCGGCCTCGACACCCAAGGCAAACGCCTCGACGCCGGCAGCCTGCAAACGGGCAAGACGTTGAGCGGCGTGACCTTATCGAGCGCGGCCTGGCCCAGCGCCGATTGGTGGAAAAGCCTCGGCGACCCACAGCTCGACGGCCTGATCCAGGAAGCCCTGCAAAACAGCCCCGACATGCAAGTCGCCAGCGCCCGTGCCCACCAGGCCGAGGCCGCTGCCTATGCCGCCAACGCCGCGCGCATGCCGACCCTGGATGCCAGCGCGGGCGTGAGTCGTTCGCGCCTGGCCAAAGACCAGGACCCACGCGGGGAGGGTGATGCCTATTCCACCGTGCGCAACATCGGCGCCAGCTTCAACTACAACTTCGACCTATGGGGGGGGCAGCGGGCCGCCTGGGAAGCCGCGTTGGGCGAGGCGCGCGCCGCCCAGGTCGATCAACAGGCCGCGCGGCTGACCCTGGCTGCCAACGTGGCCAAGGCCTACAGCGACCTGGGTCAGGCCCACATCGTGCGGGACTTGGCCGAAGACGACCTCAAGCGCACCCGGCAGATGCTCGACCTGGGCAAGCGTCGCCTGAACTCGGGTATCGACAGCCACTACCAGTACCAGCAGACCGAAAGCCTGGAAGCCAGCTCCCAGTCGCAACTGATCGACGCGGAAAAACAGCTGCAAAGTGCCAAGATCGCCCTGGCGGTGTTGCTCGGCAAAGGCCCGGACCGGGGCAGTGAACTGGCCCGGCCCAACGTGCTGAAGCCCAGCGCCGTCGCCGTGCCCTCGGTGTTGCCCGCCGAGCTGCTGGGCCGTCGTCCGGACCTGATCGCCGCGCGCTGGCGTGTCGAGGCAGCCGGCAAGAATATCGATGCGAGCAAGACCCGCTTCTACCCCAACCTCAACCTGAGCGCGAGCGCTGGGGCCGAGTCGTTGTTGGGGGATGCAATGTTTGGTTCGGCCAGCCGCTTCTTCAACATTGCGCCGACGATTTCACTGCCGATCTTTGACGGCGGCCGCCTGCGCGCCGACCTCGATGCCCGTGACGCTGACTACGACCTGGCCGTGGCGCAGTACAACAAGACCCTGGTGCAAGCCCTGGGCGACATCGGCAACACCCTTTCACAACTGCGCGACACCGGCCGGCAGATCCAGGCCCAGCAACATGCCGCGGACATTGCCCAGCAGTCCTACGACACCGGTGTGCAGCGCTACAGCTCTGGCATCGGCAACTACCTGGATGTGCTCAGCATCGAGCAGCAATTGCTGCAGGCCCAGCGCCAGCTGGCGACGCTGAATGCCGCGCAGATCGATCTGTCGATTCAATTGATGCAGGCCCTGGGTGGCGGATACGACGCCAGGAACATGGCCGCGACCACCCCCGCCCGCTCGGAATAATTTGAGGTATTTGTCATGGCCACTGCCGAAAACACCAACGCAACTGAACAACCCAAGGACAGCAACCCCCGCAAACGCAAAGTGATGCTGATCGGCCTGGCGCTGATCGTCATCCTGGCGGTAGTGGGAGTGTGGGGCTGGTATGAACTCTACGGCCGCTTCAATGAAAGCACCGACGATGCCTATGTGAATGGCAACGTGGTGGAAATCACCCCACTGGTCACCGGCACGGTGGTCAGCATCGGTGCCGACGATGGCGACCTGGTCCACGAAGGCCAAGTGCTGGTCAACTTCGACCCGAACGACGCCGCCGTCGGCCTGCAAAGCGCCCAGGCCAACCTGGCCCGCACCGTGCGCCAGGTGCGCGGCTTGTACAGCAACGTCGACGGCATGAAGGCGCAGGTCAATGCGCAGAAAGCCGACGTGCAAACCGCCCAGGATAACTTCAACCGCCGTAAAACCCTGGCCCAGGGCGGGGCGATTTCCCAGGAAGAACTGTCCCACGCCCGTGACAGCCTGACCGCCGCTAAAAACGCACTGACCAACCTTGAGCAGCAACTGAAAACCACCAACGCGTTGGTGGATGACACCGTGATTTCGTCTCACCCCGACGTGCAGGCCGCCGCTGCGCAATTGCGCCAGGCCTACCTGACCAATGCGCGCAGTACCTTGATCGCACCGGTCACCGGCTACGTGGCCAAGCGCACTGTGCAACTGGGGCAGCGCGTGCAACCGGGCACCGCGTTGATGGCCGTGATTCCGCTGAACCAGCTGTGGATCGACGCCAACTTCAAGGAAACCCAACTGCGCGACATGCGCATCGGCCAGCCGGTGGACATCGAGTCGGACATCTATGGCAGCGACGTGAAATTCAGCGGCACCATCGATAGCCTGGGTGCAGGTACGGGTAGCGCATTTGCCCTGCTGCCGGCGCAGAACGCCACCGGTAACTGGATCAAGATCGTGCAACGGGTGCCGGTGCGCATCCATATCAATGCTGACGAGTTGGCCAAGCACCCGCTGCGCGTGGGCTTGAGTACCCTGGTCAACGTGGACCTGCACGACCAGAGCGGCCCGGTCCTGGCGCAGCAGGCGCCGCAGAAAGCCTCATTCACCACCAACGTGTATGACCGCCAACTCGCCGAAGCGGATGCCATGATCACCCAGTTGATCCATGACAACAGCCTCGCCGCACCCAAGGCTGTGCAACGCTGATGAGCAATAACGCCTCCTTCACGCCACCCAGCCTGTTGATGGCCACTATTGGCCTGTCGCTGGCGACCTTCATGCAGGTGCTCGACACCACCATCGCCAACGTGGCGTTGCCAACCATTTCCGGCAACCTGGGCGTGAGTTCGGAGCAGGGCACCTGGGTCATCACCTCGTTTGCGGTGAGCAACGCGATTGCCTTGCCGCTCACCGGCTGGTTGAGCCGCCGTTTTGGCGAAGTGAAGCTGTTTCTATGGGCGACCATGCTGTTTGTGTTGGCGTCGTTCCTCTGTGGTATTTCCACGTCGATGCCCGAGCTGATCGCCTTTCGGGTCATACAAGGCCTGGTGGCCGGGCCGTTGTACCCGATGACCCAGACACTGCTGATTGCGGTCTACCCGCCGGCGAGGCGCGGCATGGCCCTGGCGTTGCTCGCGATGGTTACCGTGGTGGCGCCGATTGCCGGGCCGATCCTCGGCGGCTGGATTACGGACAGCTACAGCTGGCCGTGGATCTTCTTCATCAACGTACCGATCGGCATTTTTGCGGTGATGGTGGTGCGTTCCCAGCTGAAGAAACGCCCAGTGGTCACCAGCCATCAACCGATGGACTACGTGGGGCTGTTGAGCCTGATCGTCGGCGTCGGCGCCTTGCAGATCATCCTCGACAAGGGCAATGACCTGGACTGGTTCGAATCCAACTTCATCATCATTGGTGCGGCGATTTCGGTGATTGCCCTGGCGGTGTTCATCATCTGGGAGCTCACCGACAAACACCCGGTGGTCAACCTTAAGCTGTTCGCTTACCGTAACTTCCGGATCGGCACCATTGTGTTGATCCTGGGCTACGCGGGCTTCTTCGGTATCAACCTGATCCTGCCGCAATGGCTGCAGACCCAGATGGGCTACACCGCCACTTGGGCCGGGCTGGCGGTGGCGCCAATTGGTATCTTGCCGGTGCTGATGTCGCCGTTTGTCGGCAAGTACGCGCACAAGTTCGACCTGCGCCTGTTGGCGGGCCTGGCATTCCTGGCGATTGGTCTGAGTTGTTTCATGCGCGCAGGTTTTACCAATGAGGTGGACTTCCAGCATATCGCCCTGGTGCAGCTGTTCATGGGGATCGGCGTGGCGCTGTTCTTCATGCCGACCCTGAGCATCCTGATGTCCGACCTGCCGCCGCACCAGATTGCCGACGGCGCGGGTTTGGCAACTTTCCTGCGGACCCTGGGCGGTAGTTTTGCGGCGTCGCTGACCACCTGGATCTGGATCCGCCGGGCGGACCAGCACCATGCTTACATGAGCGAAAACATGACCACCTACGACTCCGCGACCCGCGATGCCTTGCAAGCGCTGGGCGGGGCAGGGCAGAAGGCCTACACGCAGCTCGATCAGATCCTCACCAGCCAGGCGTACATGATGTCCACCGTGGACTACTTCACGTTGCTGGGGTGGATGTTCATGGGGTTGATGTTGCTGGTGTGGTTGGCGAAGCCGCCGTTTGGCGCGAAGGCGGGGCCGGAGGCCTCCGGCCACTGATACCCGGATCACTGTAGGCGCCGGCTTACCGGCGATAGCGGTCTATCAGTCGGCCTATGTGCCAACTGAAACACCGCCATCGCCGGCAGGCCGGCTCCTACAGGGGGATGGGTGATCAGGCGCCGGGTAGGGCCAGCTGCGGATTGACGAAATCAAACGCCGCCAATTGAAACCCTTGCTCATCCACCTGCAATGCCCACCCTTGCTTGTCCCAATCCCCCAGCACGATGCGCTTGGCCGCCTGGTCACCAATCTGCAACTTGTGAATGGCCGGGCGGTGGGTATGGCCGTGGACCAGGGTGCGCACGCCGAACTGCTGCATCACCCGCGGCACTTCCTCGGGCGTCACATCCACAATGTCGTTGGCTTTCATGCGCGTCTGCGCCCGGCTTTCACTGCGCAGCTTGCGCGCCAGCTTATGGCGGGTGCTCAAAGGAAGGTGGCGCAGGATAAACAACACAATCGGGTTGCGCAGGATGCGTCGCAGCTTCATATAGCCGACGTCGCGGGTACAGAGGCTGTCGCCGTGCATCAATAGCACGGGCTCGCCATGGAGCTGCACGACACTCGGGTCCTTGAGCAAGGTGGCACCCGCGGCTTTGCAGAACGCCTTGCCGATCAGGAAATCACGGTTGCCGTGCATGATGAAAATCGGGGTGCCGCTGTCGCTCAGTTCGCGCAGGGCTGCGCAAATGGAGCGCTGAAACGGTGTCATCCCATCGTCGCCAATCCAGGCTTCAAAGAAGTCCCCCAGAATGTACAACGCCTGGGCGCCACGGGCGCGGGTGTGGAGCAGATCCAGAAACGCCCGGGTAATATCCGAGCGCTCCTCTTCCAGATGCAAATCTGAAATCAGCAATATCACCCAACGATCTCGGCTTTCTCGACGATAACGTCTTCTACCGGAACGTCCTGGTGACCGGCTTTACCGGTGGTCTGCACGCCTTTGATCTTGTCGACGACGTCCTGGCCTTCGGTGACTTTACCGAATACCGCGTAGCCCCAACCCTGCACGTTCTTGCCGCTGTGGTTCAGGAAGGCGTTGTCGGCGACGTTGATGAAGAACTGCGCGGAGGCCGAATGCGGCTCCATGGTACGGGCCATGGCGACGGTGTACTTGTCGTTGGAAAGGCCGTTGTCCGCTTCGTTCTGGATGCTTGGACGCTTGTCTTTCTTTTCTTTCATGCCAGGCTCGAAACCGCCGCCCTGGATCATGAAGTTGCCGATGACACGGTGGAAAACGGTGTTTTCGTAGTGGCCGGCGTTCACGTACTCGATGAAGTTGGCGACGGTGATCGGCGCTTTCTCGGCGTTCAGCTCGATGACGATGTCACCGTGGTTGGTGGTCAGTTTGACTTGAGTCATGTTCACTACTCTTTTCAGGGAATTCGTGG